>JGI12316J15310_10000015_pt35 | contig 484795 bp, 387 predicted proteins | sample MarCyaLeptolynsp_FD_15310 | JGI IMG/M metagenome (IMG submission 15310) | reverse complement strand
CACATTTTCCTCAGCTAGAACTTGCTCAATCTCAGCCTGAGGCAACAGCTCACAGAAGGGGAGTCCTAAGCTCTGGGTAAATTTTTGCTTGAGAATTTCGGCTCGATTTGCCATAGTAAAGGGCATTGTAGTTTGTTCTTCAAGGTTTAGATCTTCTCATATCAAGCCTTGAAGACTTTTTCTATTCCCTTATTTCAGTGCCATTCATCTATAATGCCTTGATCTCTGATGTAGAGTGAAATTCATGAAACGCCCGATTATTCGCAGTATTGCGATCGCGATAGGGATTTTGTCTCTATTTGCAGTTTTGTTGATTAAGTCTCAAGCCATTGATTTTCCGCGACATAATCTCTATGTCGGCCACATCCGCCAGCTTGATGAACGGGATGCCCGATTAAATCAAAATATTTTGCTGGCAAGATATGGAACGTTGCAATACTACGATCCGATCAACCATGAGTTTGCTGAACTCAAACAGCTGCAAGGTCATTTAAGCAAAACGCCTGGTTTTATTGGTCGCGTTGGGCGGAAGGAAATTCAGCAAATTTTGCAGGGCTATGTTGCAGTTTTACAGCAAAAGAAGGCGTTAGGGGAATCGTTTAAAACGCAAAATGCGACGCTGAAAAATTCTCTGGCTTATTTCCCGATTGCGATCGCGAAGGTTGCCGATCGTGCGGCACAAGATAATGCTACCCCTGAATTCGCGGGACACCTCAACCGTCTGTTACGCGATGTTTTGATGTATAGTCTGACTCCCAGCGAGGAATTAAACACGAGCATCAGCCAGCAGCTCGATACGATTCGCAACCGCCAGGAGTTGCCCCTTTCTGCTGTTGTGCTTGCAGATCTGGAGATTGCCCTTTCCCATGCCGAGATCGTGCTGCGGCATCTTTCGCCAGTGAACGTTCTGGTTCAGAGCATCATCGATCTACCGACGACCCAACTCAGCGAACAACTGGCCCAAACTTATGAGTTTTATTATCAGAACGCCTTTAAAACCGAAAATGCCTACCGGTTCTGGTTGTATTTGCTCTCTCTAGTTTTGCTGATCGGCACTGCCGCGTCTATTAACATCAAACTCAGGCGATCTTCTGCGGCGATTCGACAGGCAGAAGCAAAATATCACAGCATCGTGGAGAATTCTGTGAATGGCATTGCCCAAATTACACCCGATGGCCAAATTCTCAGTGCCAATCCTGCACTGGCTCGTATCTATGGCTATGACTCGCCCGAACGCTTATGTCGGAGTGTTGCGGATGTGGATCGGACTTTATACGTTTCGACTGACCATCGATCCCGGTTTAAGCGTTTGGTGGAACAGGAAGGATCGGTCTCTGATTTTGAATTGCAGGTTTATCGTCAGGACGGTACCCCCATCTGGATTTCTGAGAGTGCCAGAGCCGTTCGCGATCGCAAAGGCAAGCTGCTCTATTATGAAGGCACTGTAGTAGATACTACCGTGCGCAAACAAATGGAAACCTGTTTGCGGCAGGAACAGTCGAAATCCGAACGCTTGCTGCTAAATATTTTACCTAAAGAGATCGCTGAACAATTGAAGCAGTCTTCTGATACATTGGCACAGCCCCATAAAGAAGCCCTGATTGCCGAGCAATTCGATCAGGCAACCATTCTCTTTGCAGATATTGTGAACTTTACGCCGCTTTCAGCCCAGATGTCGGCAAAGGAACTGGTCAATTTACTCAACCAGATTTTTTCCCTCTTCGATCGCTTAGCACAACAATATAGTTTGGAAAAAATTAAAACCATTGGCGATGCCTACATGGTCGCTGGCGGACTGCCGATGCCTCGGAACGACCATGCTGAAGCGATCTCTGAGATGGCATTAGGGATGCAGGCCGCCATTTCTACTCTGCAAGTCGATACCGGGAAATCCTTTCAGATTCGCGTTGGCATTAACACGGGCCCAGTGATCGCTGGGGTAATTGGTCGGCAAAAGTTTAGCTACGACCTGTGGGGCGATGCGGTCAATGTTGCGGCTCGTATGGAATCGACAGGAATGCCAGGGCAAATTCAAGTAACAGAATACACCTACAAACTGTTGCAGGATAAGTATGAGTTCCAAAAACGAGGCGCGATCGCGATCAAGGGAAAAGGTGACATGACAACCTATTGGCTGCTTGGGCGAAAAGCTTGCGAGGTATAGGAAAAGGCAGAGAGCAGAGGGCAGGAGGCAGAGAGCAGAGGGCAGGAGGCAGAGGGCAGAGGAAAAAAACTGACTCCATCCAGTTGAGTATCTTTGTTGAGTATCTTTTGTGATGTCCTAAGGAACAAGAATTAAATAAAATGGGGATCCTGTAGGGGCAATCCCTTGCGATCGCCCCGATATGACAGGGTACCCACAAAGGGCACCCCTACAGATTGACAAATGGTTAAATTCTCATTCCTACTCTGTGATGTCCTAATCTATTGAGATCTATTGGCAGTCCTCCAACGGAGAGTCCAACTCTCTGGCAGCAATCAAAGCCTTGAGTTGCTCTAACTGCTGCTGAAGCGCTACATTTTCCGCTTCCAGGGCATCTCGCTCTGCGGCGATTGCTGCCTTTTCAGCATTAAACGCCTCGCGTTCCGCCTCTCGTGCTGCTGCTTGTTGGGCTTTTTCCTGCTCGATCAATTGCCTGACTGCTGGGGGATTCAGCACCTGATCCACGGTTAATTTCAACTGTGGCAAGACCCTGGATACAATTCGCTCCCCCCGAACGAACTCTTGATAGGTATAGGCAGCACCCGGAGAAGGCGAATGGCACACCCGCAGATGTTCGCGCTTCCGATTGACAATCCAGTACTCAGGAATCCCAATTGAGGCATACTCTTGATATTTTGCTTCATAATCCGTTTTCTCATTCGTACTGGTCACTTCCACCACCAGCAATGGCGTTTGTGCCAGTAGAAAAATACCAACTTCTCCCGGTTGGGAAATCTCTTGCCAACAATCTTCGCCATTGACGCACACATCGACAATGCGGGAGGTCTTTTTACCTGTGCGAACGCCGATGTCTTTCCCCGCTCGAAACGGGGTCTGGGTGTCTGCAAACAATTTATTGAAGACGTAAACTAAGAACTCGCAGATAACAATGTGTAACCCCGCTGGTGATGTCATCAGTTGCAGATATCCCTGGACTAGTTCGTAACGATTGTCTGTGCCATCGTCGTAGGTACAGTACTCTTCGAAGGTAAATTGTCGGGGCTGAGGAGGAGTAGCATCGGGCTGAACGACTGTCTTAGGGGTAATAGCAGGCGGAGTCATGGTGCCTCCCGAGCGACTTAAGGGTTGTAGCTCTTATTCTACACGTTTTGGCAAGGGGGAACAGGGAACAGGGAACGGAGAATGGGAAATGGGGAACGGGAAATGTGGAGCAGGAAAGAGGCGCATCCAGAGTTTATGGGAGTCTAGAAATAAGGAGATCCTTTGTGTAGGGTGGGCAGTGCTTTTGAGTGTTCAAGAATGCTGAATGCAACGCTTTAATGAGCACTGCCCACCACGAGAGTCTCGGTTGGCAATCGTTTCCCATGGGTCACTTAAATGGATAAAACAGCAGCAGGCTGGACATGCCCACCCTACCTGATAGACTCTCCCAATAGTTGGATACGCCCGCAGGAAAGGGCTGAAGAATGAAAGGAGATAGCTATGTTGTGTGGAGAGGAAGGAAGTTGCTTTGTTTTTTAAATTAATAATGAAGTATTAACATGTGAAATGTGAAAGTGTGAATTTTTTTTAAGATCGGTCAATCATTATTTTTTTCAGTCTATGGAATACTTTCTTTAATGTTTGATAATTTTTCTCAGCCTGTGAACTATTCTATATGTACCTTGATAAAAAATTAGATCCAGAATCTATCTTCGCAGTCTAGAAAATAATTTCCGCAAATCATGAAATAATTTCCGCAAATCATGAAATAGTTTCCGCAAATCATGAAATAATTTTTATAAATCCAATTGTTATTTCCTAAATTTAGGTAATATTGTTCGCAATCCTCAGGATAGGTTTTAAAAAGTATGATGGGTCTTTCATAAAGTGTAAGATATTTTTCTAAGTATGGGATCTATTTTCCTAAGCTTGTTAACTATTTTTTGGATTTTTAAACTATCACTTGCAGTTTGCTTAAGGTTTATCTAAAGTCTATCAAAATATTCCAATTGAAGTACATGAAAATGTGCCCCTGCCGAAGGCAGGGGCACATTTTCATACCTCACTAGCCTGAGAATTGCTATAGATTTGAAATTTACTATCAATTTTTGAGCATTGGATTATAGACAGTAAGATGGGAATTAAGTCCAAGGATTCAAAGATCCCTATCGCAACTCTTTCTGAACAATGCCCTCAACAGAATTGTTAGTTGACGATCGTTTCCTGGTAGCCCTTTTCAAACTGACAAACCAGAACTGGGACGGAAATTCCCACCCTACTCATTCACTTGTGGGGCTTTCATCCCCTTTCTCTTTTGCCCTCAGTTTTGCTGATTTCTTGGTGTTGGTAATTTAAGGGATGAATTGGAACCTGGGGCGAAGACCCCAGGTTCCAATTCATCTCCCGATTGACCAATGCCGATTCCTTTGGGCAATGGGGTTATAGTCAGGGTTCAGTTTCCAGGGAACCAACGATCGCATCTGCAGTGGATAGGTTGGTGGCAAATGGAATTTGATTGGCGTCGCAGAGTCTGAGGAGGGCCTCAAATTCGCCTGGATTCGGCATCAGGGCAAGCGGATCTCTCAGATAAACGATCGCGAGAACATTTCCGGATACGATCAGCGAACCAATGGTGTCTTCCCCACAAACGAGATATTGGGAATCAAGGATTTTGCTGGCTTTGAGGTCTGTATCCTGGGCCAGCAGCTGGCTCAGAGATTGTCGGGCTGCGATCGCGCACGTTGAGAAAAATGTTTTGTTTTTCAAGACAAAGTCGATCGTGTCCGATTGGTTGCGATCGTCTGCGAGCAAGACAACATACTCATTGGGATCTTCTATTTCCTGGTCTCGCAGCTTGCGAACGGTGGACTCGGTAAGTAAGCCAAACAATTTGACGGCAAGGTGGGGATGGGTGTGCTGCAAAGCATCGAGATCGTCGAAGCTGATAATCGCCAGTTTCCCTTCGCTGGCAGCCACAACCGTCGCAATTCTCGGTTCTGAACGTACCAGCGCCATCTCTCCTAATAGATCGCCCGTTGAGCGCGTTGCGATCGCAACCCCATTGTCAACGATATTGACCTTGCCCTGAAGCACAATGCCCAGGTAAGTGCCTTCCTTCCCCTTTTTCATCAACACCTGGCCTGGGGAAAAAGGATGGCAGACGATATAATGGCCAATAATTTGAATTTCTTCAGTATAGAACTCGCTAAACTTATCAATTTCCAGAAGCTGGTTGGCTATAGTGGAGGTTGGAACATTAGACATTGACTTGACCTGAATTTCGCATTCTCTATTTGGTTCAGTCTATATCAGCACGACGATAACAGGTCTCTATCCAAGAGCGAGGTTAGTGTTCCGAAAAAGGTTGCATTTGCGTTGCGGCCCAACCTGAAATCTGGGCCTTGCTAGAGTGGAGAAGGATTGCGGCTAGAATCCCGGCTCCCATCTCAGTTCTACCCAAAAATCAGGAATTGCAAACAGAATTCGGGGTTTGCGATGTTTTTGTCATCCTTTTGATTGTTAACGCCGCGTTCTGTGCAATCTGCTTCCTATTGGAAACCCAGGTGAATGACAGTCCAAAACTACCAGCACAATCTCCAAGCCCTCGAACAAGAAAATCAACACCTTCGAGAGCAATTGCAGCAGTCCGAACGCCAGCTCACGCTGCTGCACAACCGCAACCAGAGCTTGCAACAGTCTGAGCAAGAATTCCGCCAGAAATGCACCCAGCTTGAAGCAACCTTAACCGCAGCCCATACAGAAATTTTAGCCGCTCTCCACAAGAGCGAGGCACGTTTCAAACAATTGGCCGCCAATGTCCCTGGGGCTATTTATCAATTCAAATTAGCCCCTGATGGCACAGGTACTGTTCCCTACATCAGCTCTGGATGCCTCGACCTGTATGAGGTTTCGCCAGAAGCGGTCTATGCAGCTGGGGCGGATTTGCTCCTGGACATGATTCATCCTGAGGATCGACCCAGCTTCGATCGAACCGTCGCCGTGTCGGCTGAGACATTAGAACCCTGGCGTTGGGAAGGACGGTTTCTGCTGCCTTCAGGGAAGCTGAAATGGATCCAGGGCGCATCTCGCCCAGAACGGCAAGCGGATGGTTCGGTGGTCTGGGATGGACTGGTGATGGACATTACCCAGCGCAAGCAAACGGAGATTGCCCTACAACAATTGAATCAGCAACTGGAAACGAGCGTTGAGGAGCGAACCGAGGAACTATCTGCCAGCAAAGCTCGCCTCCAACGACTGGCAGCCAATGTTCCTGGTATGCTCTTTCAGGCCCAGTTAGAAGCGGATGGTTCGATTACGTTTCCCTATGCCTCGGCCAGATGCTGGGACTTATTTGAACTCGACCCGTCGGAAGCAGACCAGCTCTTCGATTTAATCCCTGTAGAAGACAGAGTTAGCATTGCTGAGACATTGCAACGGTCTATCCAAACCCTGGATCGATTCGAGTACGAGCACCGCATTATCACGCGATCGGGTCAGATGAAATGGGTTCATGCCATTGCCCAACCCGAACGCACTCGCAATGGCACCATTGTCTGGGAAGGGATTGTGATTGATATTAGCGATCGCAAACAAGTCGAGGCAGAGTTGAGATACTCGCAACAATGTCTGGCACGCCTAATTGAACAATCTCCCGTTGGCATCCTGGAATGGAACCAGGACTGCGAGATTACCCAATGGAATCCCGCCGCCGAGCAGATTTTTGGTTACCCGCAATCAGAAATAATCGGTCGCCATTTCAAACTCATTGTGCCTCCAGAACTACACGAGTACGTTGATGGCGTTTCCACAGACATTCTCGCCCAAAGTGGCGGGACAGTCAGTATTAACGAAAACGTCACCAAAGCAGGGGAAACCATCACCTGCGAATGGCACAACAACCCTCTGGTAGATGTCAACGGAGACGTCGTTGGCGCTGCCTCCATGGTGTTCGACATTAGCGAGAGAACCCGAGTTGAAACCGAACGCAAACGCCAGGAAGAAGCACTGCGTCTGATCGTAGAAGGCACAGCCTCCGCAACTGGTGCAGCCTTCTTTCGGGCTTGCGTCCAATACCTTGCTCGGGTGTTACAAGTCCAATACGCCTTTATTGCCGAAATTGACGACACTGAAAACCGGGTGAGGACCCTGGCTTTCTGGGCAAAAGACGATTTTAGAGAGAACATTGAATATGACCTGACCGGAACCCCTTGCAACACCATCTATCAGGAAAAATCGTTGCGCTGGTACTCCCACGGCATCAAGACGCTCTTTCCAGAAGACGCAAACTTAATCGATCTGGAAGCTGAAAGTCATGCCGGTATTCCCATTCGCGATACCCACGGCAACCTCCTGGGACATCTCGCCGTCCTCGATACCCAACCGATGCTCCAGGACGAAAAAGGACAATCCTTCATCCTGGAAATTTTTGCCGCTCGAGCCGGTGCCGAGATCGAACGAATGCGTGCCGAAAAGGCCCTACAGCAATCGACCGAACGGTTGGGCCAGAAAGCCAAGCGCGAACAACTGCTCAACTGTCTTACCAGCCAGATTCGCAGCTCCCTCGACTTTGGCACCATTCAGGACACCATTGTTCAGGAAATGCGCCAGGTCTTGAACATCGATCGCTGTCACTTCGCCTGGTACTATCCCGATGCAGAAGAACCCTATTGGGACGTGGTTAGTGAATCCCGCCATCCAGACCTACTTGACTTGATTGGCCGCTATCCTGTTGCCGCCTTCGGCCCGCTCTCAGAGCTTGTGATTCGCCAACAGATTGTGCGCGTCGATAATGTAGACACAATCCAGGATCTGGCTGTTCAGCAATACCTTCGCGATCTAGGCAATCGATCTTTGCTGGTCATGCCCCTGCGATCGCACGCAGGCGCCATCGGCATCCTCGCCTGCATCCACAGCCAGAACATTCGTCCCTGGAGCAACGAAGAAGTCGCCCTTCTCCAAGCCGTCATGGTACAGCTCACCATCGCCATCAACCAGGCAGAACTCTATCGCCAAAGTCTCGCCAAAACCGAAGAACTGCAGCAAACCCTCGTCCAGCTCCAACGCACCCAAACCCAGCTGATCCAGAGCGAAAAAATGTCCAGTCTAGGGCAACTCGTCGCCGGCGTTGCCCACGAAATCAACAACCCCGTCAACTTCATCTACGCCAACATCGACCCCGCTGCAGAATACGTCCAGGATCTGCTCTCCCTACTGCAGCACTATCAACACCATTACCCCACCCCCCACCCCGCCATCATCGAAGCCAGCACCGCCATCGACTTGGACTTCCTGCAGACCGATCTACCCAAACTCCTCGCATCCATGAAACTGGGAGCCGATCGCATCCGTCAAATCGTCCTCTCCCTGCGCCTGTTCTCCCGCCTCGACGAAGCAGAAGTGAAAGCTGTGGACATTCACGCCGGACTAGACAGTACCTTGATGATCTTGCAAAGCCGCCTGAAACCAAAACCCGACTCCTCTGGAATCCAGACCCTCAAAGAATACGGCCATCTGCCCCTGGTTGAATGTCATGCCGGACAACTCAACCAGGTCTTCATGAATCTTCTCGTCAACGCCATCGACGCCTTAGAACAGTCAGCAGATACCGCAGCCAACCAATCAGAACAACCAAATCCACCTGCCCACCTGCCCACCGATCCACCTGCCCACCCACCCACCTCAACTCCTGTCCCGACAATCTGGATTTGCACCGAAGCCACAGAAGCAGAAATCGTCATCCGCATTCGCGACAACGGCCCAGGCATCAGCGAAACCCTCAAACAGCGCATTTTCGATCCCTTCTTTACCACCAAAGACATAGGCCAGGGAACGGGCCTTGGCCTATCCATCAGCCATCAAATCATCGTAGACAAACATCAAGGTCAACTAGACTGCCATTCCATTCCAGGAGAAGGAACAGAATTTACAATTGCCATCCCCCAAAAACGCTCAGGACATACATCATAATAGTGCTACAGCATTGAGTTAAGACATTATGCATTAGGGAACAGGGAACAAGGAATAGGGAACAGGGAACAGGGAACAGCCAATAGGTAATGATCGCCAACCGAGACGTTCTAAACTGCTATTCCGTCCCAGTAAATTGTAGTGGTATGACACACCTAAAATTGTGTAAATTCGTAGTTGGCACTTTAGTGCTGCCAAGGTCTATCGAGTCAGGATTACAACCTCTTCAACAACCCAACTCAATTGCATCAAATTAGACATCTCAGTCCACTACTGGTCTGGCACAGCTAACGTATTGTAATAGATTTGGGTCGTGAAAACGCTGTAGTTCTTACCCAATAGACTCTGATAGCACCAAAGTGCTCGCTACGAATTTGCAGTCATGTTTTTTCCCGAAAGGTTTTGACAATGCCGTAGCTGAAAGCAAGCACCAGCCCCACAGTGGCAATAGTCGTAACATCAATCGTCAGCGCCAGCCCGCTGCCTGGTGGACTGGGCCCGGCAGTCACCCCAGCCATCGTCTGAGTCGGCGATTCAGCCTGCCCGACGGGAACAAAAATTGCAGGCTGACCAGCGTCAGCAGCCATTGCCGTTGCGAGAACATCTTCCATGACACAATTGCGGCCCCCTACGACCGTTTGAAACAACATCAGTCCATTTGGGATTTTAGATTGGCGATTTTGGCTTGAAGAAAACTCTGGCTTCTCCTCGTTCCCATGCTCCGCTTGGGAACGCAGTTTCGGAAGCTCCGGCCTCTTATGTTCCTGCCTCAACGAGGGAAACAGACGCGGCTGGAGCCGCTAGGCGAATGTGACCCGGCACAGCCCGGTAACGAGGAATCCGGTTCGTTATTCGTCGTCAATTCGGTTGCTCCATCCAGGCAATCCCCAGTTGTCCAGATTGACCTGGACGTAAACCCCAAACATCAACTCCAGAACCTCCTGCACCATCCGGAAGCGCACGTACCAGCGGGGATGCTGTTGTTTCCTTAAGCGTTGATGCAATGCAGCCAGTTCGGCGACGCATTCTTCAGGGAGGATAAGCACCAAATGCCCGGTTAGCGGCACCCCAGTTCGGTCTCGCTGCAACACCAGCAACAGCAATAGCACCAACCCACCAAAAGCAGCAACACCCAAGCCAATAAACTCATACGTCATCCGACGGCCTAGTGCCGATACCTGCTCCTGCAACGGCAGCAGCAATTGTTTCAGCTCCTGCTTCTGCCTCTGCTCTCGCTCCTGCAACGGCAGCAGCAATTGTTTCAGCTCCTGCTTCTGCCTCTGCTCTCGCTCCCGCAACTGCTCCCGTAACTGCTGCCGCAATTGCAATTGCTCCCGCAACTGCTTCTGCAACTGCTTCTGCTCCAGCTCCTGCTTCTGCAACTGCTTCAGCTTCTGCTCCTGCTTCTGCAACTGCTCTCGCAACTGCAACTGCTTCTGTAACTGTTCCCGCAACTGCTGCCGCAATTGCAATTGCTCCCGCAACTGCTCTCGCAACTGCAACTGCTCCTGTAATTGCTCCCGCAACTGCTCCTGTAACTGCTCCTGTAACTGCTCCTTCACCAGCTTCTGCAACTGCTTCTGCAACTGCTTCTGCAACTCCTCCCGAAACCTCAATCGCTCAAAAGATCGACTGAAAGATTGTGGCTCTGCCTTTACCCCCAGTGACTGCTCCAGTTCTTCCTCCACCCACTTCAGCTGCCGCAACGATGCCAGCTCCAGCTCCAGCTCCAGCACTCGCATCTGCAGATACGACAATCGTTCGAAGAGCTGTCGCTTCGCTTGAGTTTGTTGATAGTGGAATAGCTGTTCAAGCACGATAGGCACCCGGACAACAGCGACACTAATCAGGCAGAAGAATCCAAGACTCAGCAGACCGCGCCTGCACCAGAGTCGTTTGAGTTTTTGTCGTTGATTCAGGGCTTTCGTCATGGTTCATGCGCCTCCCAGTGCGGGTCGTTGGGAACGCTGCACCAGCAGGGCGCGATAGGCTTGCTGAGCGCTGAGGGTGCGAGCACCCAGGCCAGTGACCTTATAATATTTACGGCGGGCACCGCCAGAGCCTTCCTGTTCGTCGCCCCAGCGCCAGGAAACCAGGCCCCGCTTCACCAGACGATTGAGGGCCGGGTAGAGGCTGCCGAAGCTCAGGGGGACAGGACGGTCGGGGTTGAGCTGATCGAGGATTTCGAGGCCGTAGAGTTCCCGGCCCAAGAGGACGGTGAGGACGTCCTCGTCGATGGCAGAAAGTTTGACGGCTTCTGGTTCTTTTTTGGAGTCTTTTTTGGAATCTTTTTTGGAATCTTTCTTGGGCATCGTCCGCATTCCCGCAGGAAGTTCTGTTTCTCCTATACTACTATAAAAAATATAATTTTGGGATTTTCAGAATACTTGTTTTTTGAAATTTCCTTGTGTGTGCTGTTGCACCAACGGTTTCGCCAATCCTGGCAGGTGGTTTTGTCCGCAGTTGCACCCCGATCGGGTACGCTGGTGATAGCGTCACCTGGAGCCAGAGGCATGACAACGCTACTCCAAACGTCCCAGGATGTTCTCTACCCCGATGATGATGGTTTACCCTTGTCTGAAAATACGAAGCAACTACGGCTAATCCTGACCACTCAAGGCGGACTGGAGTCATTGTTCAGGGACGAGCCAGTCTTCGTTGCGGGGGATTTGCTCTGGTATCCGGTGGAGGGCAGCGGCGAGAGCAAAGCGCCTAATGTTATGGTTATTTTTGGTCAGGACAAAAAAGACCGCCGCTCCTATCGGCAATGGGAGGAAGGCAACCTTGGGCCTCAAGTAATGTTTGAGTTTGTCTCCACTAGCAATTCTCAGCATGAAGTGGAAGTCGAGAAACTCAATTTTTACCAGCGGCATGGGGTGGAGGAATACTATGTGCATGACCCAGAGCGAGGAACGCTGAAGGGATGGATACGCCAGGGGAACAGGCTGCAGCCGATTGCTGTGATGGAGGGATGGCAGAGTCCGTTGCTGGGTATCCGCTTTGAGCTGGTGGGTCAGGACATGCAGTTGTACTATCCCAATGGCGAGCGGTTTTCGACGTATCCAGAATTGATGATGGAACGGGAGCAGGAACGGCAGCGGGCTGACCAGGCAGAACGGCAGCTCGACGAGGAACGCCAGCGATCGCAAAAATTAGCAGAACGCTTGCTTGAGCTTGGAATTGACCCTGATAGTTTGGTATAGTGCACATCCTTCCTACGAATTTTCAAGACCCTTAAGATACCCAACGCTCTCAAAAATCCCGATCGGTTGGGGATTAGCGGGTGTGTAATAGATTATATCTATGACCGTCAATATGCTATACTGACTCCAGACCTGTCAACGCAGTCATGGCAATGGTTTTCACTCAACCCACCCCATTTCCCCTGCCCCCTGCAACCGAACTGTGGAGCGACGAACCGCCCTTGGAAAGCGATCGCCACCTGTTCCAAATTCTGTTACTATTGGCCAGTCTGGGCTGGTGGTGGCGCGACCGTCCCGATGCGCCCGACGGCGGCAGACATGACTTTTTCATGGCGGGCAACCTGACGATTTACTTCAATCCCAATCAGCTGAAAAGCCAGGATTTTCGCGGCCCGGACTTTTTCGTGGTGCTGGAAACCGACGATCGGGAACGTAAGAGCTGGGTGGTGTGGGAAGAAAACTACAGGTTTCCCAATGTCATTATTGAACTGCTGTCCGACTCCACGGCACCAGTAGATCGAGACGAGAAAAAGAAAATTTATCAAAACACCTTCCAAACCCCAGAATATTTCTGGTTCGACCCCTACAGTCTGGAGTTTAGTGGCTTCCGGTTGCATCCTAAAACAAAGCGCTATCGAGCCATTGCCACAACTGCTCGAGGCTGGCGCTGGAGCAAGCAGTTGCAACTTTATCTGGGCATTGAGGAGAAAAAGCTGCGATTTTTCACTGCCGAGGGCAAGTTAGTTCCTGCCCCCGTAGAAGCCGCCATTGAAGAACGCAAACGGGCCGAAGCTGCCTATGCCCAACTGCGACAAGCCGAAGTCCGATTCTGGACAGAACGGCAACGGGCCGAGCAAGAGCGGCAGCGGGCCGAGCAGTCTGAAACCCGCGAAGCTCTTGAGCGGCAGCGGGCTGAGCAAGAACGGCAGCGGGCCGAGCAGGCTGAAACCCGCGAAGCTCTCGAGCGGCAACGGGCCGAGCAAGAGCGGCAACGGACCGAGCAAGAGCGGCAACGAGCCGAGCAAGAGCGGCAACGGGCCGAGCAACTGCTAGCAAAACTGCATTCTTTGGGCATTCAACTCAATCTAGATGGGGAGTTTGAGTAATCAAGGAGCACCAAAATACTGTTATCAGGCAAAAGGCAGGAGGCAGAAGAGCAAGGATTGACTGCATCTAATACATCGATCGGGTATGCTGGTGATAGTGCCCCCTGGAACCAGAACTACGACAACGCTACTCCAAACTTCCCAGGATGTTCTCTACCCCGATGATGACGGTTTACCTTTTCCTCTGTCTAGCAGAATAGAAGAACAATAGGATTGGCCGACTGCTACATCAAAGCCAAATTTCTAAAGCCGTGCTGTGAAAAGCTTTCCAAAAATTTTTTCAGGGATTGCGCAATGGTGCCGTCTCTTGTTAAGAGTTTATCCGATCTGAGGAGAAATCATGAAATGCGCCATCAATCTCATTGCGGTTCTCGTGTTGACCGTAATGCTCGCTTGCAGTTCCATTGCGTCTGCTTTTGCAGCCCCGAGTCCGAGTGGATTGACAATGACGCCCTTTTGTTTAGAGTATGCCGTCGCCTCTGAAGAGGGCCAGGTCAAAGTTCTTTCCCCCTCTCCAGACAACATGGGGGTGAGTATTCGTTTTTCCGACTTTGGCTATAATCCGGGGCGTGGAGAAATCGCGGCGGTCGGTCCTTGCAGCCAGCTTGACCCATCCCTCCTGACTTGCAAAATGAAAGGCGTTGGCTATGGAAAATACTTAGCCGCATCCCTCATTGCCATTGATTCGCCAGTTACTTTGACACTGATAACGACTGGCGAAAAGGGCGAAGAAGACTCGGATGGCAAGTTGTCGATTAAAGACTTCTGGGAGCCAGATTCATCTGCGTATTTGTACAAGTCTAATTGTCAGTAATATTATGTCTAGTTGATTACGATTGATAAAATAGAGCCATTCATTAGGTTGGGTTGAGTCCGCAAAACCCAAAATTGGTGGAGTTTGTGTTGAGTTTTCGCTAGCACTGCAACCTAACCTACAAATTGTTTTCAATCTTACTGACTTGATATAATTCCTGAACAACTTGTCGTAGAAGGCTGAAGTTCGCGTACTCTGTTCAGACGAGTTAGAGAATTCGTAGGATGGGCAGCGGAGCGTGCCCATCCCCAGAGTCTGTTACAGGTAAAGCGAAGTGTGTCCGCGACAGAAGGTGGCTTGCATTCAGCTTCAACTCACTCCCCGTTCGCGCATTTTTTTGAGCAAAAGGTAAATGCTATTTAGTGGGGATCAATATTGTCTTACACCATATACAGTCGATTCGTTGATTTTTGCGAGAGAACATGATTTTGCCTGATGATTCCTTTGCGCGGACTTGATAGACTCAGGGTCGGCACAAGACCGCCCCCTACAGGTTTGTTGCGATCGCGCAATCTGCAGGGTGTTGTAGGGGCACCCCTTGTGGGTGCCCTGCAGTTATATCGTATTGTTGCAGCTCGCACCAATGGTGAAAGATTGCCAATTCTTCAGCACAATCGTCGATGGTTGCGGCTGAGGGCTTGAGATTGTTTAGAAAATAAGCAATGGCCTTTTGATGGGCGGCGGTTGTCTGTCCGCGTTGCTGGGCGAGTTGTTGCACTAAATGCTGCATCAGGGGATGCAGGCTCCAGCGGTCGGCTGGGGCTAACAGAAAGGCTTGCTGACTCAGGCTGTCCAGGTCGGCGGCGGTGACTGTTGGTAGCATGGCCTGGGCTGCTGCCAGATCGAAGGGATCGCGGTAGACGCTGACGCCCAATAGTAGCGTTTGTAAGGGGTCGGGAAGGGCGTTGAACAGGACGGTAAAGATTTCCTCGACCTGGGCTTCTGGGTCGCCTGTGTAGCTGCGAAAGAGCTGCTCGAAAAAGCGTAAGGCGTCTCGTCGACTGCAGTTTTGGCGTCAGTTCTGGCGTTCTGCTGCAGCCAGTTGGCGGCCAGGTTCAGCAGCAGCGGGTGGCCGCTGGCGATCTCCACCAGGCGACTGAGGCCGTTGTCGATCGCCTGGGTCAGTTGGTGCTGGTGCCGCAGCAGGGTTTCTCCCTCAGCAGCGCTCAATCCGGCCAGGTCGAGACGGTAGTGGGTGGGGGTTTCTCCCTGAGGTTCTTCCTGAAGTTCTTTTTGAAGTTCTTCTGGTAGTAACGATTGTTGGGTGGCCACCAGGACGGTACTTTTGCGGCCATCTCGCTGCCAGCGCTGCAGGAAGCGGCTGAAGGGGTCGCGATCGCGGCTCGCCAGAATCGCCTCCAGTTGATCCATCACCAGCAGGACACGACGTTGGTCGCGCAGGCGAAAGATCAGCTCGTTTGCCAGATCCTTATTGCTGATGCGCTCGCCCAGTTGCATCTCCATGGGGCAGCCGATCTCTTGCAGTACCCAGCGACCAAACTGGTTGAAGGAGGGTACTTTGCGGAAGTTGACCCAGAGGGCGCGATCGACTGTGTTCTCCAATTGGTAATAGACCCATGCGACCAGCCAGGTCTTGCCAAAGCCGCCCGCACCCACCACTTCCAATAAGGGGAAGGGGGGATCTGCCTCAATCCTGGTCAGCAGGGCGGCTTGGTCTTGGGTGCGGTCGATCCAACGATCGATCCGGGGGGCAATGGGATCGAGACCGGTGACCGACACCGGACGCGGCCCCGGAGAGGAGACGTCCAGCTTGACGCTCTCCGGCTGGTTGAGGATGAACTGGTCGCGGCCCTGGTGAATATTGGTCTGCGAGTCCATATCGCCCTTCCCCTCTGCCCTCTGCCCTCTGCCCTCTGCCCTCTGCCCTCTGCCCTCTGCCCTAAGAGCCGCCTAATTTCAGATTGCCTGTGGGTTGGTTAACGATGAACTGGTCGCGTCCCTGGTTGAGGTTGGTTGCTGCATTTGGGGCTGGGTCTGGTTGAGGATTTGTTGGGCCATTTGCCGCACTTGAGCGGCGAAGGCTTCGTTGTCCATTTCGACCTCAACATAGCTGGTCAGGCGCTGTACCCGCTCGGGATCCTGGCCGCCTGCAGCTTCCAGGGCAGTGAGGGTTTCTTCGGCTTTCTGGCGACCCGCAAAGCGGTTTTTGAGCGTCTTCCAGAGGGTTTCGGCTAAGATGGCACCGCTCTTGCTGGCGGCTCCTCCGAGAAATTTGACAGCCAGACCGACGATGGTGGCTGCGGTGATGGGATCGGTCATGATTCATCCAGGAGTCACTATCAGGTATAACCATGATTAGCGTATCCGATCGCACCTCATCTCCGCTAGAGTACAGGCGATCGTAAAACGGGGTCGCAAGCCCCCTCCCAAGTGCCTCAATCCGCTACACTAGGAAAAGTGCCCTCACCAAGCCAAAACCATGACTGCCCAACTCAAACCCGACCGACTCCAAACCGAGTCGGAAAGTCCCTACCCCTATTTCTGCGATGGCAAACCGATGTCAGATAACACTGAGCAATACCGTTGGATCGTCATCATCAAAGAAAATCTGGAAATTCTGTTCGCCGCCGTTGCTGATGTGTTCATTGCGGGGGATCTGTTTTGGTCGCCGGTGAAGGAAAAAATCAACACTATCAAAACTGCTCCAGATGTGATGGTGGTGTTCGGACGGCCCAGAGGCAAGCGCCTGTCCTACATCCAGCATGAGGAGGACAACATCCCACCCCAGGTGGTGTTTGAGATTCTCTCCCCAGGCAATACACCCAAGGAAATGAAAGAGAAATTTGACTTTTATCAACAATATGGGGTTGAGGAATACTATATCTACGATCCTCTTGATTGTGTCCTGGATGGCTGGAGACGCCAGGGTCAGCGGTTGGAGCCGATCTTGATGATGACTGGCTGGGTCAGTCCCCGTCTGGGCATCCGCTTTGTCATGACGACTGAGGGGTTGGAAATCTACCATCCCGATGGCCGGAAGTTCTTGACCACTCTGGAGTTGGAGGCGGAGCGGCAACGGGAGCGTCAGCGGGCTGAGCAGGCGGAGTTGCGGGCCGATCGGGAACAGCAGTTGAGAGCGCAGGAACGGCAGTTGAGAGCGCAGGAACAGCAACGGGCTGAGCAAGCCGAATTGGAGCGCGATCGCGAACGCCAACGGGCTGACCAACTCGCAGCCCGGCTGCTCGCGTTGGGAATCGACCCTGATACGTTAGGTTCGCACTGAATCAGATATCGTTGTCATCCGATTCAGGAACTCAGTATTACTCCTCGTGTAGGGACACGGCATTGCCGTGTCCCTACAGATTCTTTGTGAGTGGAGCGATCGAATTCGCAATCCTAAATGTTTAACCGCTGATATATCTCGTCTAGATGCTTTAAGTGCTGCTGCGGATCGAAGCAGGTCTCGATTTCTTCGGCAGAGAGTTTGTCGGTGACGCGGCTGTCTTGAACAATCAGATCGTGGAAGTTGCCATCTTCAGTATTCCAGGCTTGATGGGCGCAGGACTGTACGACAGTATAGGCGTCTTCACGCTTCATCCCTTTGTTCACCAGAGCCAGCAAGACGCGCTGACTGAAGACGACGCCACCGTAACGATTCAGATTGCGGGTCATATTTTTGGGGTAGACCAGCAGTTTCTTCACCAGTTTGGTCATTTCAACCAGCATGAAGTGGGTAATGATGGAGGTATCGGGCAGAATGACCCGTTCGACTGAGCTGTGGGAAATGTCCCGTTCGTGCCAGAGGGCAATGTTTTCTAGTGCCGCGATCGCATGTCCCCGCAAAATCCGCGCCAACCCGCTCACCCGCTCCGAGCGAATTGGATTGCGCTTATGAGGCATCGCTGAAGATCCCTTCTGCCCCTTGGCAAAAAACTCCTCTACTTCTAGGACATCTGTACGCTGCAGATTGCGAATTTCTACCGCAAATCGCTCCAGGGTCGCCGCCAACAAGGCTAGCGTCTGGACATAATCAGCATGGCGATCGCGGGAAATCACCTGAGTGGACGCCGTATCCGGTTCCAGCCAGAGCTTCTGGCAGGCAATTGCTTCGATCTTCGGGTCAATGTTGGCGTACGTACCCACCGCCCCCGATATCTTGCCGACCGCAATCTGACGCCGCAAGCGTACTAGACGATCGCGGTGGCGCAGCGCTGCCGCCAACCACCCCGCCAGCTTAAAGCCAAAGGTAATCGGTTCTGCATGAATGCCGTGGGAGCGTCCAATCATCACTGTTGTGCGATGTTCCTGAGCTTGATAGCGAATCGCCTGAATCAACGCCTCCAATTGCTTCAACAGCACTGTCAAACTGGCCACCAGCTGCAACGACAGCGCCGTATCCAAAACATCTGAACTCGTCAGCCCCAAATGGATATAGCGCCCCGCATCCCCCACCGACTCATTCACATTAGTCAGGAATGCGATCACATCGTGGCGCACTTCCGCCTCGATCTCCAGAATCCGCTGCGGATCGAAGCTGGCTTTCTCCTTGATGATTTCCACCGCTGCTGCTGGGATATGGCCCAGCTCTGCCTGGGCTTCACACACTGCAATCTCTACTTGCAGCCAGGTTTGGAACTTGTAGGAATCAGTCCACAATTCGCCCATCTCGGGCAGGGTGTAACGCTCAATCAAGGTTCGCCATCACTCTAAAGACAACCGTCCTATTTTCTAACAGATTGCCGTTTTAGGAAAGCCAGTTTTTGTTGATTGGGCGCGATCGCAACCCACCCAGTCATTTCTAAAATCCCATCAGCACTGTCCCAAGGCCCCAGGCTATCTAAATTTCTAAATGTGAAAGCGAGTCAACACCCCCTCAAGAGAGAGCGACACAAACTGCACAACACCGCTACGAACTCCTCCGACTCCAGGGCAACCAACAGGCCAACAATTGGCACTTGAGTGCTACAAAGTCTCCTGGGTCAGTGTTATAGCAAAAGGCAGGAGGCAGAGGGCAGAAGGCAGAAGGGAAAGGTTGACTAAATCTAGTTTTGAGCTTTTTGTTCTGTCCCAATCTATTCTCGTAGTGCTATACAGTACTCACCCTAACCAGACTCTCATGCACCAAATTAGCTGTGCCAGTCCACTAGACTCATCCGGAAATTGGAGTGGAAGCCTCCTGGAGGGGGGGGGCCACTCCAGTCCTCGGACAGGTTCACTATGTTCTCATTTTTGTAGGCTTGGTATTATTTCGTCGCGATTCCTTGATACATATAGCCACCGATCCGGGGCAACTGCTCCAGGTAGAACTCCTTCACCTCTAGCTGGCTAAACTGCTGCCCCACTAACGATCGAATGTTGCGGTTCAAACGACACCCCTCAGCGATTCGTTTTTGGAAGGGCGTTAAACGATTTTGCCAGACCTGAATTTTGGGATCGTTACTCAGACCATGTTCAATAAAAAAGAAACGCCCACCCGGTTTAAGGACACGGTGGATTTCTTCCAGCGCTTGCTCTACCTTGTCGATGCTGCACAACGTCCAGGTACTGACGACGCTGTCAAACTTTGCGTCTGCTAGCGGCAGAGTTTCGGCATTCAGAGTCTTGCTGCAGACGTCAAGAGGAGATGCTTCAATGCGCTGCTGCGCGATCCGATTCATTCCTGGATTCACTTCAATGATGGTCAGTTGCTGAATGTGTTGGGGATAATGGGCCAGGTTCAGCCCGGTGCCAAAACCAATTTCCAGCACCTTTCCTTGCACCTCTGCTAAAAGGGCTTGACGATAGGCCGAAAAGGGGGAACCTGCCATCGTCCAATCCAGCAATTGAGGGAAAACGATCTGCGAATACAGTTTCATCTGCTAGTAGTCCTCCCAGATGTAAGGATTTTTGCGCGTGCGAGTGGAACCCGCACGCGCAAAAATCCTTACTTGTTTACTACCACCCATCTGCTCAAGATATCGGCAATACGGCGATACATTCGATTTCGACGAGAACATTCTTGGGCAGGCGGGAAACCTCGACACAGGCGCGGGCGGGGGCGGTGGCTTCGTCGAAATGTTGGGCATAGACGGCATTCATGTCGGCGAAATGGTTCATGTCGGCGAGGAAAACACTCGTTTTGACGACATTATCCAGGGTGGCCCCGGCAGCGGCGAGGATGGCTTTGAGGCTTGCGATCGCACGCTCAGTCTGCGCCGCCACATCCCCCTCACCCACGACTGTACCCGTCTGCGGATCCAACGCAATCTGCCCTGAGACAAAAACCAGCTCGCCACTAGCTACAATAGCCTGACTATAAGGCCCTACAGGTGCAGGGGCAAGGTCTGTCTGAATAATCTTTCGAGTCATAGCAATCGATACTGCTGCAAATTTTCGGTATTCTATTGAATTTCTTGAGAGCGATAAACCTCACCCATCTTGAACGATGTAGTTTTCCGTAAAAGCAAAACCCCAAGGTTCAGAATGAATGAAATTTAACGCCTAGAAATCAGGATAAGTCAATTTGAACCAACACTCCGGATTGTGGATTTTAGATTTTAGATTTTGGCTGGCAAAATACCAGCATCAGATTTTAGCTTGACGATTTTGGCTGGCAAAACACCAGTTAACCTACCCTCCCAGAGCATTATCCTCAATCTCGATCCCGGATACCAATTTGACTTGGAAACGCAATCGATAAATTGGCAGAATGCTTACTGAACAAACATTTTCCCAATCCACACTCGCCAATCTAAAATCCAAAATGGTATACTCCCTGACACCTAACCCCTTTTCCAGTAAACTAACCTCAAACTCAAGCCGAGAGGCTTCATCAAGATTAAGGTCAAACAATGGTTGTGCAATCGCTTAAAGCCCGTATCCTTGCGAGCTTACCGGCTCCATTCAGAAAGCAGTTACAACAGCTCAAAACTCACCTGAAAGTTAAACTGCTCCGAATCGCAAGGCAGGATATTGACTACTTCTATGACGAAGGCTTTGCCACCAGCCCATTCCGAAATAAATCCTGGACGCCCTACTTTTGCGACCTGATTCTCAGCCGCTTTAGTCCCCAATCTATCATCGATTTTGGCTGCGGCACAGGTGATATCTTGAAACCCTTTGAAGCAAAGGGCTTGGATGTGCTGGGCATTGATGGTAGTCAGGCCAACCAGACCCATTGCCAGCTAGCAACCGGAAATTTCTGGTTGCGCGATCTGAGGGACAAAATTCATTTAGATCGGCAATACGACCTGTGTATCTGTGTAGAGGTGGCAGAGCATATTGAAGAAAAGTATAGCGACACGCTGATCCAAAATTTGGCAACAGCGAGTGCGCTGATTATCTTTACGGCTGCACCTCCTGGGCAGGATGAAGGAATTGACCATTGCAACCTGAAACCGCCGCAATGGTGGATCGACAAGTTCGAAAAAATTGGGTTTGGTTTCGATCGAGCGTCTACTAGCTGGCTCAAAGCAGAACTGAGCCAGAACGCTGCTGTTCAACCCTGGTATATCGAGAATTTGCATATTTTCTCGAAGCAGTAAATGGTGGAGGTCAGTTACGGAATAAATTAGAACCTGGGACTGAAGATTCCAGATTCTAGCTTATTTTTTATCGACCAATGTCCAATCAGCAATTGCTTGCCGTTTAAGCATTACAGGTTCGTTTGCTACGAGAGTATTAGACTCATCCGGAAATTGGAGTGGAAGCCCTCCTCCGGGGGGCTTCCACTCCAGTTCTCAGACCGATCTATTGAGCAAAATTGTAGGAGTATCCAGTATGTCCAAATCTAAGACGCCACAATACGACATCGGCTTTGTGCTCTTTGAAGGTTACGAAATCCTCGATCTGATGGGGCCTTTAGAGGTAATCGGCGACGTCAAGACGGTGGTGGATGAAGACTCTGTCCCAAATCTTCACCTGGTGGCAGAGGATCTAGAGTTAGTAGGAGACCACCTCGGCTTTCAAATCAAACCGACAAAGACCTTTGAGGATTGTCCTCCTTTGGACATTCTCGTTGTTCCTGGGGGGCAAGTCAAAAACGTCCTGGATCCCTCAAAAGATGCGCCAGCTTCTTCCCATGATCCCGACCATCCCTGCCTGCAGTTCATCAAGAACAGAGTCCCGCAAGCGACGTATGTGATGTCGATCTGTACAGGGGCGCTCCTCCTGGCTGCAGCAGGCGCTCTTGATGGTCATCTTGCCACCACGCATTGGGCTTCAATGCCGATACTGAATCTATTTCCAGAGATTATGGTTACAGGCGGCTATCCCAATTACATCATCAGCAGACGAGTTAGCAACGCCTCTGCAGCGGCTAGCTCTGGAGAAGAGGGAAGTGAAAAGAAGTCAGGCAATCTTCTGACCTCGAGTGGTGTCATATCAGGGGTTGATGCGGCTCTGGCGCTGATCGCGATTGTGTATGGTAACAAGGTTGCTAAGCAAGTCCAATTATTGATCCAATACCACCCTGAACCCCCCTTCCAGAGCGGGAATCCCGCAGTTGCCGATCCTGCTATTGTGGCAGAGATGTGTGTTGCCCTTGAAGACATCATTGCCAATCGCTATCGGATTGTTAAGGATCTGCTGCGAGAGTAAGGCAGAGGGCAGAGGGCAGAGGGCAGAGGGCAGAGGGCAGAGGTATGAACTATCAACCATCAACCATGACCTATTTAATCTCTCCCACCAGAGTAAACCCTGCCCAGTCTCTGGGATTGGGGTAGCTTTCTCTGGTGGTTAACATGGCGTGTTGCAGAGCTTGAACTTTATCGGGATTTTGTAGCAGTTGCTGGTAAAACGCTGTCATTAACAACCGTTTTGGAGCATCTGGTACTGGCCAGAGAGGGACAACAACGCTGGGAACGCCTGCAGCAATGAAGGTGCTGGAGAGGTTCACTGCGCTATCATCGATCGCGTTGTCTTGCAGGGAATGAACGCTGCTGAGAACGACGAGATCGGCTTGCAGGGGTAGTGCCAGAATGTCTGCGGCAGTCAGCACCTGGTTGTTGCTGCTGGCCAGGGGAAAGGCAATTGCTGTCAATGTGTCGCCGTGCTGAGCATTGGGGATAAGGGTTGGGATGGCGAAGTGGATCAGTTGTGCTTGAGCGAGTTCGCGCAAGATTTGCGACTGGTTTGTCCTGGCATTGATGAGGGTTGAGTTGTTAAATAGTTGCGCGATCGCAATCTCTTCTGTATCCTCCTTTTCGATGTCAGGAGAAGGTTGTAGCGGTTCGCCAAAGGTCAGTGGTATTCTCGTTGGGCCAGACTTGCCAACAATTAGGAGGGGGGATTGGGAACTGGGCGCTACGGTGGAGGATGACTCTCTCTCTGCTTGCAAACGCTGTTTTTGCCGCCGTGCGAAGGCCAGGGTTTGGATTGAGGGTGCGGTTGCGATCGCATAGCGTTCGATCAAAGACTTGCCTGCTGTATCTTGCAGCGCTGCGAAGGGAATCGACGACAGCGCTCCCTGAACAACGAAAACAATGTCAGCATCGGGAGTCTGGGGCAACAGATCGGCAATCGGTTGAATCAGCAGGGTGTGTAGGTCTTTTAAGAGCTGACTGGATAGCATATTGTTCGTCTCAGTTGCGTTCGTCTCAGTTGCGTTCGTCTCAGTTGCGGTTGTCCCAGGTGCTGCCAGACCGTTTAGACGAATGGCCTCAAAATTTCTGATCGCTCGTTCTGGCAAAGGCAATCCTCCATTGGCCTCTGCCCTATCCAGATCGAGAGTTCGAAGGGTAATGTCACCAGTGGATTGGACGACCCAAATATAGAGATTTTGTTCGCTACCCAGAGTGTATTCTACCAGGGTGACGTTTTGCGTTCGGGCAATGCGGCGGATTTGTTTCAGGTTGGGTGGAGCAGCGGCTTTGGCAATCGCTTTTGGGATGGAGGTTTTCAGGGGGGATGGGGTTGGCGTTGTGGCCGGGGAATTGGCAACTGCTGTCGTTTCATCTATGGCTTCATGTTCTGCTCCATGGGGCGCAAAACGGGTTTCAAGCAGATTGAAGAGAAGACGCGATCGCGATCGTTCAACAATTTCCAGCGCCCGTTCAGGTTTGTCCTGAGCGATCAGAATTTGTTGTAATTGCTGGTATGCAAAGGTTTGTTCTGCAAAAAGAGCAGCATTAAATGTGCCGTTATGTCTGGAAGGGTACTGGAGACGTTCTCCAATTTCAATCGCGTTTTGGAGAGTGGTGGCGGCTTTTGCCAGTTGCTCGTTGCGACGGAAGGCTGTTGCCAAGTGAAGCAATCCCCTACGTTCGCTGTCTGGGTCGTCAAGCTGTTGCGCAACCATCAGACTATCTCGCTGCAGCTCAATGGCCCGGTCGTAATTAGCTAAGGTCAGGTAAGCCCGGCTGAGATGATTCAGGGTTTGCTGTTCTGCCCAACGATCGCCAATTTCCTGCACGATCGCTAAGCTTTGCTGATAAAACTCAATGGCGTTATCTGTCTGATCCAGCTCGTCGTAGGCAATAGCTAAGTTACTCAATACCTGAGCAATACCGACACGATCGCCAATTTCTTGCGCGATCGCAAGGCTTTGCTGGTGCAGTTCAATAGCCTGCTTCACATCTCCTTGCGCTTGATAGGCTCCGCCTAAATTGGCCAGAGATAAGCCTTGTCGCACTCGGTCGTTCAGCGCTTGCGCGATCGCCAAACTCTGCTGATGAAACTCAATGGCGCTCGCGTAGTTGCCCAGGGCATGGTAAGTGCTACCCAAATTGCCCAACGCTGCACCCTCGCCCCCGCGATCGCCCAGTTCCTTAGCAATGACCAGACTCTGCTGGTACAATTCAATCGCTTTGCCGTAGTTACCCAGAGCATTGTAGGCAATGCCAAGATTGTTGAGGGCCGTTCCTTCTCCTTTGCGATCGCCAATCGCCTGTTTAATTGCGAGGCTTTGCTGGTGAAACTCGATTGCTTTGCCATAGTCACCCAGGGCATCGTAGGCAATCCCCAAGTTGTTCAGCACCTGTCCTTCACGGTGCCGATCGCCTGTTTCCCGTATCATCTCCAGACCCTGCTGATGAAACTCAATCGCTCTAGCATAGTTCCCCAAACGATCGTAAAGACTGCCCAGGCTGCTGGCGATCTGGACAGCCTTCTGTATCGCTCCCGACGCCTGCGCGATCGCAAACCCCTGCTGCCAGGACTCAATCGCCTGTTCGTATTGTCGAAACTGTCGATACGTATCGCCCAACTGGCTCAGCACGGCAACTTCTATCTGACGAGATTCAAGGGTTCGAGCCAGACTCAAGGCTTGCTGTAGATGCTCAAGCGCTTTTTCCGAGCGGCCCAATACGGTGTAAACCTGACCCAGATGAGACAGGGCAATGCTTTCATTGCGAGGATTGCCCCGGTCGCGTGCGATCGCAAGCGCCTGTTGAAACGAAACCAGAGCCGCCTCTAACTGCCGACGGTTGAGTTGCTCAACGCCCTGCTGTAGAAACCATTCAGCTCCAGCGTCTTGCGCGTCAATCGTTTGTGCCATCACCGCAGACTGAGAACTCGTATCCTGCCCGATGCCCTGCTGCGCTGCCCCATCAAACCGATCGACAGCATACGCTCGCGGCAAAGATGACCCTGATGACCCTGTAGCCGCAAGCGCGATCGCGACCAGAAACGGCAAAGACATTGAAGCTCGAAAAACGCTTAAAAGAAAACACATCGCACTTATCCAGGGTAGCTACTCATCAAAACTATATCGCTACTTCTGGAAGACTACCCAGAAATTACCCACCCTAGTAGACTGACACAGCTAATCGGATAGCTGTCCATTTTCCTGAATGGGTACTCTGCCCTATTCAGTCTTTTGTTATTAGGAATAGGGAGAATCTTCTGCAGTCGTCAGAGGCATAGATACAAATAACCAAAGGGGCTGCCTTGGTTAGCCATCTCCTGCCCCCAGATTATGGTACCAATTGTAGATTGGGTGCAGCATTAATGGAATCCCTTCATTTCACTTGTCCGCAGTGGATAACCTGCTCTGCAGTCAGGGTTAACTCCGGGAATAACACACTCTCAATGCGATCTTTCCCTTGATATTTGTTCAACTCATAAAATCCCCTCACAAGCGTGCAGACCGTAACACCAGGTTCAGGATGTCCTGGTTCATCAATAAAGTCTACGATCCAATATTCGGGAATATCGAGGACGTTATACTCAGCCCGTTTCTTACGATGGTCAATATCAACTGTTCCTGCACTCACCACTTCCACCACCAATGGCGGCATCGAATCCTCCAGAATGGCATCAGTCAGTGTCTCCAAATAGGCATTTTGTTCTATCGTTACAACTGTTAGATCGGGGATACGAGAGGTGGCCCTACGCCCGACCTGCGGCACTCGAACTCCCACACGCGCCCGATGCGTCGCAAGCAGTAGGTTCAGCCGCGCAATCTCTGCATCGAATGCCCGCTCCAGGAACTTTGGAATTGTGCCATGCTGCAACCGTCCAACTGGCATTGGGATCAACACTCCATTCTCAAGTTCATAGGGAATGTCCTGTTCTGCCTGGAATGCCAGATACACTTCAAAACTGACCCACTCCTGAGCAGTAGCAACTGTCATTGCAACTCCCTCAATCCAATAGTTTCAGTCTGACATAAGTAGCGGGTAGGAGTAAACACACGACTTGGAAGGTTAGTGCCCCCTTTGGGGGCACTAACCCCCATTTCTTCGTGCTAGAACGGAAAAATGGTTATTTTGAAAGCCTTGCTCAGCAAGGCTTTCAAAATAACCTTCCAAGTCGTGTAAACCAGTCAGAAACTGTAGTCTGGCGTTTTTTAGCCTCATCCTCTGAAAACCTTAGGCGATTTCCAGAAAAGACTATGCCGAAATTGCTCGGTTGTAGGGTGGAATGGCGCTTATATAAGCGTAGGATGGGCAAAGCAAAGCTGCCCACCAGAGAGCCTGTGATGGGCACGGGCATAGCCCTTTGCCCATCCTACTACTGACCGGTTTCCAAACTGATGTAAGATGATTAAGTAAGTGCCATGCGGTTGTAGGGTACTGTTAGCGATAGCGTAACGCACCATATCCTTAACTTTGCTAGGACATTCATTCTAAGAAATCACCTTATTTCAATGCTTAGACCAGTCCGAGAACTGGAGTAGAAGCCTCCTTGAGGGGGACTTCCACTCCAATTTCCGGATGAGTCTATTGATCCAGAAATTATCTAAACCTATTGGACTGACATAGCTAATTGGGTGCAATAGAGTGAGGTTGTCGAAAAGGTTATAATCCTGACTCGATAGACCTCGGCAGCACTGAAGTGCCCGCTACGAACTTGCACAATTTTAGTTGTATCAAAGCACTAGGATCCTTCTTGCAAACGCTCCAGATCGTAGCGCACCATCTTTTCCAACAACGCCTCAAAACTGACCTGCGGTTCCCACTGGAGTTGCTGTTTTGCTTTAGCAGGATTCGCCACCAATTGAAAATGTTCGTCCGGGCGGAAAAACTGCTTGTTGATGGTGACATAACGTTGCCAGTCCAGGTCGAGGCAACCAAAAGCGGTTTCAACCAGCTCTCGAACGCTATGGAGTTTGCCACTGCCGATCACATAATCTTCCGGCTCATCCGCCTGTAGCATACGCCACATCGCCTCAACATAGTCACCCGCATAGCCCCAATCGCGTTTGGCATCCAGATTGCCGATTTCTAGCGAGTCACTCAAACCCAATTTAATCGATGCAACTGCCAAACACACCTTACGAGTAACAAACTGGGGGGGACGTCGGAAAGACTCGTGGTTGTACAAAATACCGCTGCAAGCAAATAAACCATAGTGCTGGCGATGGTGAACCATTGTCCAATGGGCGTGCAATTTTGCCGCTGCATAGGGATTCTTCGGGCGAAATGGCGTATTCTCATCCTGTGGCGATCGATCCACCTCGCCAAACATTTCTGAACTGCTGGCCTGATAAAAGCGGGTTGAAAGGCCAGCCCGGCGCACAGCCGATAGCAAGCGGGTCGCTGTTCCTGTAATCAAGTCCAGACATCCCAGGGGATCGTTCCAAGAATCAGGGACAAAGCTGGGAGCAGCAAGATTATAAATTTCCTGTGGCTGCAATTGTTCAACTGCGCCCAGCAAGGCTTGACCATCCGTCAAATCAACGGCATAGACTTCCACCTGGTTGGCAAGAGGCCCCAACTTAGCAATATGGCTCTGGCGTTGAGGAGGAATCAGGCCAATGACACGATAGCCTTGCTGGAGCAGCAAATGACTCAGATAATAGCCATCCTGACCGGTAATGCCTGTAATAAGAGCTGTTTTACCCATGCCCTAATGTTGCATCAATTCGGACTCTCAGCATGACTCGGGCTTGCAATCGTGTTTCACAATCAGCAAGCAATTTCGGTCATCCTGGCAGCGCTCGTAAACCACCGTATCGGCAACGCGACGCAACAAAAACCATCCCCAGTGCTGTTTGAGGCTGCCCGGTTCCGGTTCCTCTAAAACATCGGGATTGAAAGGTTCCCCGTAATCCCAAATGCGGATCTCTAATTGCCGATCGTTGTTGAGGATGAGCCCCAATTTGACTGGGGTATCAAGCGGGCGATCGCGATGGGCATGGCGAACTGCATTGGTAAAGCCTTCAGCCAGGGCCAGATTGAGGCGATAAAATTGGTTTTGCGGCCAGGCCAGGGGGACAATATGTTGCTGGTAGAATTGTTCGAACCATTCCTGCACCTGGCCGAGCTGCGTCAGATCGCTATTTACTTGCAGGAAGGCTTGCGGCATGACCGAATGTTGAATGAACTCAAGGTTGCTAGAGAGCAAATCGACGCCTGAAATATACTCCTAGCATCGGAAATGGATTGCTAAGGCGATCGCAGGCGTCAAGGTATTGGGAAAGCGCACACAGCAAACTTTAGAAAAGACCCAAGGTCAGGGATGTGTCAATGGGGAACGTTGCTCCAATTCCTAACCATAAAGTCACCAGCGTTCCGAAAAGGAAAACCGCCGTGGCGACGGGCCGACGAATCGGATTTTGAAACTTGTTGACGTTTTCAATAAAAGGAACAAGCATTAACCCCAGTGGTATCCCTGCCATCATAGCAATTCCTAATAATTTATTAGGAACGGTGCGCAGAATTTGGAAAACGGGATAGAAATACCATTCTGGCAGAATTTCCAGGGGAGTGGCAAAGGGATTAGCGGGTTCCCCAATCATTGCCGGATCGAGCACTGCCAGACCGACGCAAAGCGCACCCGTTCCCAGGATAACGACTGGGAAAACATAGAGAAGGTCGTTGGGCCATGCGGGTTCGCCATAGTAGTTATGGCCCATATTTTTGGCTAGCATTGCCAGCAATTTGGGATCGGTGAGATCTGGTTTCTTCTCAGTTGGCATGAGTTAAAGCATTCTCCTTCTGAATAGTGACTAAAAATATTGACACGGGTTCCTCCGGTGCTGCGAGCCAGAAACTCGCAGCAGCACAGATTTACAAGGGACCCGAAATACCCTGTTTGCGAATCATCAAGAAGTGAAGCAGCATAAAGACTGCAATCATCCAGGGCAAAACAAAGGTGTGCAAGCTATAGAAACGGGTTAAGGTGGCTTGACCAACGCTCGCGCCGCCTCGAGTCAATTCCACAATCAGAGGGCCAACCACAGGAATCGCTTCTGGGACTCCAGAGACAATTTTCACCGCCCAATAGCCGACTTGATCCCACGGCAACGAATAGCCAGTAACGCCAAAGGAAACAGTAATGACTGCTAAAACCACGCCTGTCATCCAGGTGAGTTCGCGGGGCTTTTTGAAACCGCCAGTCAAGTAAACGCGGAAGATGTGCAAGATCATCATCAGCACCATCATGCTAGCAGACCAGCGATGAACGGAGCGAATGAGCCAACCGAAGCTCACATCTGTCATCAAATATTGAACGGATGTAAACGCTTCGGCAACAGTGGGTTTGTAGTAGAACGTCATGGCAAATCCAGTTGCGAACTGGATCAGGAAGCAGACCAGGGTAATCCCGCCCAGGCAATAGAAGATATTGACGTGGGGGGGAACATATTTGTCGGTGATGTCATCGGCAATGGCCTGAACTTCCAGCCGTTCTTCAAACCAGTTATATACTTTTGATTCAGTTACCTGCTTAGAGAACATATGGTCAAGATTTCCTTAGGGATGCATTGCGGCATAAAAGAAATGTAACATAGTCCAAACACAGACTCCATCTTTAGTTGGGGAAAGGTAAACCAAGCCAGAATTTTCGGGCTTGCGAGCAGAACCCTGAACGGCTGACAATTCTGATTTGTTTATGGTTCCATTTCTATATAGCACTACGGCGTTGGATTAGGATATTATGCTTGGGTGAAAGGGAACGGGGAACAGGGAACAGGGAACGGTAAAACGTCTTAACCTATAGCTGTAGCGATCTATCGATCGAGGAGATCTGATCTCAGAAATGCTTGAAACCCTTGTTATCCAAAACTTTCGGCTTTGGAAGTAAAAAGTAGCTAAACCGTTCGCTCTGTATAGGGCACGGCACTTTATGGATATCCATTCTGAAATATCCATCCCCTTGAAACGACTATCGAGCCTTGTCGATTACTCTCAAAAAGGTTTGGGTGCGGCATAGGTAGCCCTAACCAGTTGGCGCGATCGCAAGCTCTTGGCTCACAGGATCTGCCGATCGTTCGATCGCAATAGTCTGGAGCTACTACATTTGAGTCCTGAGTGGCACGGTCGCAAGTCAGGTTAATTGCACATCGCGTAATGATAAGGCCGAACTAGCTTAATCGGTGTGCCATTGATCTGGGTTAATTGCCCATTCCAAACGCTTTCGTAAAGCTGCTTCAGGTCTCTCTTGTCCGTGGGCGTGAGTTCGCTATTGCGGCCATAATTCATGATGGAGAAAGGCTTATGTTCTCCAAAAATCACGCTTGGCCATGCTGTTTCATTTTCGGGGGCGAAGAAGTGACGCAGGCCAAAGACGTGACCGATTTCGTGCGTCATCGTATCCACCTGTTCCTTCTCAGTTTGCCTGAACATTGTCGGGAAGATAATCAATTGATGCCGCCCAGCATCGGGGAAAAATGCTCGAGCAAGCGTGCATCCTTGGGGAGTGCAGCTTTCGTTTCGTTCCACAACAATCTCGAAGTCTGAATTGTCAGCGTTTTCAATGAAGCGAATTGGGGTAGCATTTCCCCAAGCTGAAATGGCGTGGCTCAGCAAATCTCGGATCTTTCTCTTGAGCGCTTCGGGTTGTTGGAAGACGGCCAAAGAAGCAGTGTTGAATCTCCATCGGAGAACAGAATTTTTGGCCCAAAGGGGGATGAATCCCTCGGTCGCATCAAGGACGATATCCAATGGAGACTTTTTGCGCGCACGGTAGTCGGTCGTGCAGATAATTTTCCCTTGGAGCTTCTGCACCTGAACTTCGGTGATACCACGTAGTTCGTCTGCTGGCTTCAGCGTCAGTAAATCGCTTTCGTCTGCATCAGATCGATTTTCACAGTTATGTTTGCTTTTCATGGTGTGGTGATGATTTTTGCTTAAGGGATATGGGAGAAGACTCTGCTTTTGTCACCAAGACTACTCTCTTGTTAAACACACTCTTAAACACATGCACCTAAGTGGTTTTGAAGAATCAATTACTTCTTCTTTTAGCCTATTCGCTTCACGCTCTACAGAGGTCTAAAGACTCAGTTTGAGGCATATCGGGGTATACATGAGTTTCTCAAAAGAACAAGTAACAGCCCCATCATACGATGTACGGAAAGGTTAGAGCGTCTTATACTACAAAACTCGGTTATTAAAATATTAGCAAATGCGTTTTGGTTCAGCAAATGAGGTTCACAAAATGTCAGAGTTAATGTTTCAAGTAAACATTAAGAGTGCTGCGATCCCAGTGGAAATTAAGGATTTGGAGCCTCTAGTAGTTTACACGATCCATTTTCTTGAAAGCATTGCTGTGAAGGGATTTTAGCCGCAATCTTCGAGCCAATCCAGGTCCCCAGAAGTGGGTCAATAGCGCGATCGCGTTTCTCCAGTTGTGCGATCGCGCCACCCAATTTCAGTGCAATTGTCAAAGGATTGTACTGAACCTAAATATCGCTCGCCTCATGTTTGGATCTAGTCTCGACGATCTCAGCCAAATACTCAATGATTGGTCAACACTGCGATCGCATTTCTTGTTAACGCGATCGCACAACCTGCTTTGAACCCCATTCTGAAGGTTTAGTTAACCGTGCGATCGCGATTTCCCACAGTGCGATCGCGCCACCCGATCGATTTCAACATCGATTTCAACAACGACTTAAAAAGTTAGCGCCCCTGGTGGGAGCGCTAACCTTTGATAATAAGTAAACTAACCTATTTCGAAAGTCTTACCTCGCATAATCGGTTCAAAAAAATGAATCACTTTCATGAACAACACGTAAGGCACCAACCCCTGTTCGAGTCGAGAGGGGGCATCCGGGTAGTCCTCCAGAGGTCATGATTTTTGAGCACGAAGGTTCCTACCCGCGCGCTCAAAAATCATCACTTGTTTATCACCACCGACACAACTTCTAGAAAAGATAGCTCACCCCAATTCCTGCGATAGCAACCAGTATCGCAGGTTGCTGCCAGGCGAAATGTCGGTGTGAATTGCCTTAAATCCAAGATGTTCGTAGATCTCGACATTTCTTGGGTTCTCCGTTCTCAGCAAACAAGCTGAGTGACCGCGACGCTGCATCGTATCCAACGCTGATTGGATCAACCGCTTGCCGAGACCGCGTCCAGCAGCATTGGGGTGAACGCCGACGACCCATAGATAGGCAAATCCATCGGGCGCTCTTGTCTTGAGTGCATGTCCGCAGAGAGTCTCATGAGTCCGAAGACGTTTGAAGGCGGATAAGCCAATTGACAACGGTGTCCAGATCAGACCACTTTGAACGATCAGTGGGAACCTTAGTGGGAAATACTCCCCTGAAATCCAGGCGAGCGTACCGCCTCCATCTGGAGCGACTTCAACCCCTCCATAGCGAAGGCTACAGCGTATCGCAGGCAGCAAGAGTGTCGTCAATTGTTGCACTCGTGTTGTGGCATTTGGCAGCAGGTAGGTCATAAAGGGATCCTGTGAAAATGCTTGACCCAGCAAGGCAGCGGCAGATTTTTGCTGAGCAACGGTCAATGAACCACTATCTGAATGGTTAAACATCTTTCCCTCCCAAGGTGTATGTCCAGATTGCCTGACGATGAAGCTGAAGATTCAGACGTTTTACTGTTCCCTGTTCCCTGTTCCCCGTTCCCTTTCACCCAATTTGAAGATCGATCAATTGCCTCGCAGGATAACTTGAATCCCTGTCTGTGGACGTAGGGTGACCGAAGCCTGCTTTTCAATTGCCTGGTTGGGGGCAAGTTCTAACTGAAAGGACTGAGCAATCGTAGCAAGCAACAACACAGCCTCCATCATGGCAAACCCCCTGCCAATGCAAACCCTTGGCCCATCACCAAAGGGGAAATATACCCCACGGGGTAAGCTTTTTTCAAAATCGTCAGCCCAGCGATTGGGATTAAACATCTCCGGCTGAGTAAAGTAGCGGGGGTGGCGGTGCATCACCCACTGGCTAACAATCAGGGTTGTGCCTTTGGGCATGATATATCCACCAATGTCACAATCTTGAGTTGCTGCTCTCGATAAATCGGTCACGGGCGGATATAGCCGCATAGCCTCTTGAACGATTGCGGTGGTATAAGGCAGCCGTCGTATATCTTCGAGGGTAGGTGTTCTACCTTGTAAAACAGTTTGCAACTCCCGATCGAGTTCTGTTCTTACATCAGGATGTTGTCCCAGCAGCATCCATGTCCAAGACAGAGCATTGGCAGTGGTTTCGTGTCCCGCAAGTACTAATGTAGAAACTTCATCACGCAGTTGACGATCGCTCATGCGACTGCCATCGTCAGCATCTTCTACCTGCATCAGCATGCTGAGCAAGTCGTTTCCGATTTCTCCAGCTTCGCGGCGACGTTCGATCGTGGCATAAATCGTTTTATCCAATAGCTTGATGGCATCTTGGTATGATGTGTCTTCAGGAATGGGGTTGTCGTTTTCAGAGAGCAAAGCAGTTGTCTTCGCAACAAACCAACTCATGCAGTGTTCCAGGGCCTCAGCAATATTGCTAGCATCGTCATCATTGAGATCCTGGTCAAAGATGGTTTTCATCACAATGTTGAGGGTGAGGGACATCATTTCTTTGTGAATGTCCAAAACATTGCCAGTTTTCCAGTTTTCCAGCATTTTCTGAGTGTATTCCACCATGACTTCGCTGTAGCTTTCGATCCTCTTCTGGTGAAAAATCGGCTGAGTAAGCCGTCGCTGACGCAGCCAAAAACTGCCCTCGCTGGTGAGTAAACCGTTGCCCACCAGGGTGCTTAGCATTCGTGTGTCTTCTGCTTTAACAAACATCTGTCGATCTTTGAGGACTTGCGTGATGTGTTCGGGGTTGGTCAGCAGGCAGAACAACGTATCGTCAAGCTGAATTGGGACAATCTCGCCATATTCGCGGGCGCAGCGGGTTAGAAATGCTAAAGGATCCTGGGTATATGCGGCAACGGCGGTGGCTGCATCTGGCCCAGGCAGATGCAATACGTTTTGACCTTGATTTTGATTCTGGTTAGTCGTCATCAGAAATTTTCCTACAAAAGAACATCAAAAAAGCGATCTCGCCAAAGAGCAGCCTGAACCGAGCGGGCTTTGCGAGAGAGCATTCATAGACTAGAATATGAGCATAGCTCATGTTTTGAATATATGAGCTATGCTCATATTTTGTCAATGTAATTTGGCAGATTATTTTGAAAGCCTTGCGAATCAAGGCTTTTAAAATAATCTGGTTTTAGGGCTGACACGAAAAAACATGGGTTATTGCCTCCGAAGGAGTACTAATGTTTTGACTTCTATGTCAAGAGGGGATTGTTTGAATGGACAAAAAATCTTCGAAGATCATGCCTGGGAAATGGCGAAAACCGCAGCAGGCTCGCAGTTTGGAGCGGGTAAATCGAATTTTGACTGTGGCGGAAGCAGTATTTATGGAAAAGGGATACGGGGCAGCGACAACGAAACAGATTGCGGCTCAAGCGCAGGTGCCGATTGGGTCGCTATACCAATTTTTTCCGGATAAGGCGGCTATTTTACAAGCATTAGCGGAGCGCTATACGGACTTGCTCAATCAGCGTTTGCAGGCGTTTGGTACGCTTGAAATGCTTCGACTTCCCTTGTCGGAATATGTGGAGCAACTGGTTGAGGGTGTTGAGCGTTTTTTTGTTGAGCACCCAGGGTATCGGGCCATTTTTATGGAAATAGCCGCCACTCTGCCAGAGGTGGATGAGGCGACTGATGCTCAACTGATTCAGACGTTAGCATCGATCTTGCCAAAACTTGACGACTCGTTGAGCGTGGAGGACTATGATGCGATCGCGTTTGTTCTGGTCAAGGCAGTGGGGCATTTGTTGTGGCTATCTTTGGGGCAAGCGCCTGATTTCCGTCAACGTCTGGTAATTGAGACGCAGCAGCTAGCGTTCGGTTATCTGAAACGCTATTTTCCTGAAACACCATCAAGGAATACGGGCTAATTTGCCCCCACCTTCTCGTTAACCGCACGGTCGAAACTGTTCGGCAATGTAACCGATGCGATCGATAATGTCACCAACATTATTGATATGATAACGACTGTTGTGTGCCGCCAACGTTCGATGCTGCATCAGCAAAAATGACCAGACTTCACCATCTGTGATGATGCCATACACTTTGTCCTGCCCAAATTGCTGCAAGGTGGCATACATCTCGGCCACGCATTGCCCCAAGCCTGCCGATAAGCTACTTTTCTTGACTTCCACGACTGAAACGATCGGAGCAATAAAATCGAGGTTGTCCAGACTGAGCGCACAGTCGTATTTGCCATTGAGAGGATGGGGTAAATCGGGGGTTGCTTCTGGTTGAATATCAACTGGCGGTTCGAAGAAGATACCCAGGTTGTAAGTATCGCTAGCTTCCCATAGAATGTGGGAAACGAGGAGGCTACTGCGAGTGGCTTTGTTATCTGCTGTAGAGAAGTTGATACGGGACTCCATTTTGTTCGCGGTGACCTGCAGTCTGGAGTAAGATTGACCGCTGGGTTGGAAGTCAGGAAACAGGTCTTCGTCGATCGAGATCTGCAGCTTAAAAATTGTTTTGAGCTGAGAGGTTGAATATTGTCTGTAGTCGCCGAAAGACATGATGATTGGGGGTACCGAATGCGATCGCGGACAGGATACAGTTTGGCAATTGGCTCAATTGTAAACAAATTTCTGGGGCAGTTTCTCAGTTAGCAAAATCAACAAAAAGCTGTGGCTTCCTGATGGTAAGGTTGGGTGACGTGTAAGCATTTTATCTTGCACTGGTTAACGAGACTAGTTACCGACTGCTGCCATTGCAAAGCTATCGAGCAATTCTCTGCTCTTCTTCTTTTTGGATCAGAAAATCCAGGTACTCTTCAAGCTGTAGCTGTCTTGTGCGAGATAGCTGACGCAGTTTCGCCAGGATTTCTTCTTCTTGCTGGCACTGACGGATAGAAATAATTTGCGAAGCAGCGACTTCAACCGTCACATTCGGTATATTGAATCCTTCAAGGCTGTAGCCATCCTCGTCTCCTTCAGGCATCGGATAATGCTCTACAACCGTTGCAATTTCTCCTCGTTTGAGGCTATGCTCTGGCAGATCCTCAGCCAGAGCAACCTGGGAAAATAAAGGATATTGAACTTTCATTCGCGTTCTCCTTTGTTTGGCACTAAAGTCACAAAGTTAGCGATATCGTTTGTCACCATCCAGATAGTCAAGATATTCAGCTCAACTCCATTCACTCCTTGAAGACATGCACGAATGCAGTATTTCTTACCGTATCGATTGGTTTCAATCAGTTCAGCAGGTTGGGTCAATATTTGGCTCCGTAGGTCTTGTTCAAGTTGATGCCAATTCTCTAGAGTATATCCTGCTCGCCGCAAGAACTTGGACTTGTCATCTTTCGCCAATGGAATAAGTAAGTACTTCGTCAGCTTATCTTCTGGGATGATTGCGTCCTGTGACAGGAAAACCATGAATTCATAATATAAAACATTGCATTCCACCTTTGTGGGAATAATCTGCTTGCTTATGCGGTAATGTCGTAGCCCTTCGACTTTAACGCTTCAATGGTTAGAGAGGAAATATTCACATCACAATAAAGCGAAGGATCTTCATGCTGAAGGTAGACTTGCAACTCGATCTGAGACTGCCCAAGCAGCATAGTTAAGAGCCTGTCGTATATCTTCTTCTTCTAATTCTGGATAGGCAGCTATAACGTCCTGAGTAGAAAGATCGCTCGCTAACAATTTGAGGACAAATCCGACCGTGATACGCATTCCACGAATGGTTGGCTGTCCAAGGCAAACGTTAGGATTAACAACGATCCGATCGAGCTGAGCGAGCACGGGTGGGACTCCTGAACGGCATAGAACTTCATTCCATTGTGGCACAAAACAACCTGCAGTTTAGCCGGAAAGTACAATTGCATTTTTCAAATCCAACCTATGCCTTTTGCCATCATTGAACAGCGTCGGCTTGAGATTGCCCATCATGCAAAACAGACCTTAGCAGCAGTCCAGGCGGGAACTGCTGAGCGCGGGACAGTTGCAGATCTCAAAGCAGATTTGTTGACCGCGCAATATAGCGATACAGCATTCATCAACACAAGGACTGAATTGAGTGCATTGCCTGGTTAAGGAATCGCAGGCTTGTTTTGATTGAGGTAATCGCGGAGGGCACGATTCACTGCTTCCGAATCAGGGAAACGTTCTTGTAGATCGGGGTCGATCAGAACGATATTGGTTCCCTGCCGATATCTTTTGGTATATTTGCCGCGAATACCTGACTTGATTAGCTCAGGATCGTATTCCGGCCTTAAGTCGTCAATATGACTGTTCGTAAGCACGAATTTCCCGGCGAGACATGCGCCAAAATGAGAGCTTCGAGATCGTTAATCGAACTCGCCGAGAATAAACCGTTCAGCTTTATTCTCGGTGTCAGGTTCCCCTGGACGGATAGATCCTTTGACCGTAACTGTGTGTCCAAAGGCGCGCTTGAGTAGCTCCAACTTGGCTTGCCGATCCTCTGGATGAGAGCGTACATACTCCGCCAACGCTTCCCCCTTCAGATCGTCGTAATTTACTCGGTGGGCCTCCATAACGATTCTCCATCTTCAAATACAACAACACTCTCTCCTGCATCTCCCACTGCAGTTAAGACCGCAAGTCGATAGGTATCAATTACCTTTACCTCAACCCTAACAGACTTGGATGCCTGCAAAAAACTCTGAAGCAGCCAAAGGACTTGATTCCCTTGTTCCAGAGTCATTACCCTGATTTATGAGGAACAATACTGTGATACACTTTGGATATCCAACAGATCCGAGGGTGAATCATGAAGTTGCAAATCGGACGCTGGGGCAACTCTTTAGCGATTCGGATTCCGAAGTACGTGGTAGAAGCACTCAACCTCAACTCTGATGACGTTGTTGAATGTTCTGTAGAAGATGGAAAGCTGGTCGTTAAGCCAATTCAAACTTTACCGGAGTTAAGTCTAGCAGAACTACTGGCTGCAGTGGTTGAAGAACCGGAGCCAGCAGTGGATTGGGGCAGGCCAATGGGTGAGGAAGTTTGGTGACTTATACTCCGGAGCGGGGAGATTTCGCTTGGCTCAATTTCGATCCCCAAACTGGGCACGAGCAAATGGGCAATCGTCCGGCTCTGGTGGTCAGCTATGGTGATTTTAACCGCAAGATTGGTTTTGCCTTTGTCTGCCCAGTCAGCAATACCAGACGCCAGAGTCCTTTCTATGTAAAGATTCCAGATGGAGAGGCGGTTACAGGTGTGATTATGGCAGACCAACTTCGATCGGTGGATTTCCGTGCGAGAAGAGCGAGCTTCGCTGGCAAGTGTCCAGAACAATTGCTCCAGGATGTTCTCAGAAGAATTAAGCCGATTCTGTTCTGAGATGTAAGAATAGTCTTCCTCACAGGAGATAATGAGGTATGTTCAATAAGTTTCTGCTATTGATAGCTATACGAGAATAGATATAGGACATCACAAAACGCTCAAAACCAAATATAGTCAACTTTTTCCTTCTGCCTTCTGCCCTATGCCTTCTGCCATAAAGGAAGAATTCAGCCATGCAAACCCCTGTCACCTTGCAAACTGCTCTGGAGGTTGTGGAATGCCTTTCTGTAGAGGATCAAAATCTCCTGATCGAACTGCTGCAAAAGCGACAAATTGAACAGCGTCGGCTTGAGATTGCCAATCATGCAAAACAGACCTTAGCAGCAGTCCAGGCAGGGACTGCTAAGCGCGGGACGTTGGCAGATCTCAAAGCAGATTTGTTGACTGAGTGATGAAAATCTTAGTTTGGGATAATAGTTTTCGCAGAGCGTTTAAACGTCTAGTTCGCAAACAACCTTCTCTACAAGATAAGGTACTAGCGGCTCTTGCATTGTTAGAAGAAGACCCATTTACACCTTCCCTTAAATCTCACAAATTGAAAGGGAACTTGGACGGATTATGGAGTTGTTGGGTTGAATATGATTGCCGAATCATTTTTACGTTAGAGACAGAAGCAGAAACGAATGAGGAGTTAATAGTTCTCATCGATATTGGTTCCCATGACGAGGTGTATTAGGTAAGCACAGAATACCTTAAACATCTAACAAAATTGATTGGTGATTAGAAAATCGAAATAAGTAGGTAAGCACAATAAATTATGCATTCTAGTTGGCTGAAATCCTTGCAATTCAAACATTTCTCCATCGCGCTATAAATTTCATTATGACGCGGTACAGGGGACTTCTGGCCAGTCACTGGGTTACAGTAAATGTCGTGTTTTGCACCATGCCTGTGTAATACGCAACCCGCCTTTTCCAATTCACGAATCAATTCTTTACGCTTCATACTTCAAGGACAAGTTCTTTCGTTTTGACCTCTGCGGGGATAGGTTCATCTTCTGTTGTCATCAGGTGGTAGACATCACGTATGTTTTCCTCTAGTTCTTCCAGGGTTTGTCCCTGACTGAATATTCCAGGGATTCCTCTCAAACGCCCAACGAACCAACCTTCATCAGTCCAGTATTCTAATGTAAATGACTGTGGCATGGCTCCTCCTGACTTGAAGGTAAACTTGTATAGCACTTAGAAGATACTGAACCTTTTTATCTCACACCCACACAATCTGACAAAAGAGTTGCAGATTTCTCGTTTTGGTTAAACCTATTTATCTTTATTTCTCGCCTGTTCTGAAGGCTTGTACCTCTTTATTCTACCGGCTGATGCAACGCTCTGGGTTTGGTCGTGCATCCAGATTGATGCTGGACGAGAAGTCTGGATGAGCAAGGCAGTTTAACGTTGCTTTGCCAGATGCATCTGAGTAGAGGGAAAACCGATGCAATGCAGTTAACGGGATCGGGTCGCTATTCCGTGCGTTTTGTGGTGCGGTTGGGGAAACGCTATAGTTTTTAAGTAGGTATGTTAGTTGGAATGGATGCGATCGCACCATCCCCACAATTGATTGCTTAATTTTAGTTGATTGCTTTTAGAAGACGATCGGGAATGCGATCGCGTACATTATGCACAAACGGATGTTCTGGCTGGGACTGTTGCTGATTTTGCTATTCGTCGGGGGTGGCTGGATGCTGCAGCCGTCGGCGGAGGCGCTGATTCTGGATCCGCTGCAGGAAACGGCGATTTCGGAGGATGGGCTGTTTAAAGAAGCCTGGCGGATTGTCAATCGCGCTTACCTGGATGAGACCTTCAACGGGCAAAACTGGTGGTTGGTGCGTCAGAAAGCGTTGCGCCGTCCGCCCAAAACCCGGCAGGAAACCTATGTGGCGATTGAGAAAATGCTGGCCAGTCTGGACGATCCGTTTACGCGCTTGCTGAGGCCGGAACAGTATCGCAGCTTGAAGGTAAGTACGTCCGGCGAGCTGACGGGAGTGGGCTTGCAGATTGGCCTGGATGCTGAGACGAAGACGATCGAGGTGGTGGCTCCGATTGCCGGTTCGCCCGCTGACCGGGCCGGAATTCAACCGCACGATCGCATCCTGGAAATTGATGGCTCGCCTACAACTGAAATGACCCTGGATGAGTCGGCGGCCCGCATGAGGGGGCCAGCGGGGACAGTGGTGACGTTGCTGCTGGAGCGGGTGCTGGAGCAGCATCAGGAAACAGTTGAATTAGTGCGCGATCGCATTGCCCTCAACCCAGTCGTAGCTAAGCTGCGCGCTCAAGCAGATGCAAACTCGATTGGCTACATTCAGCTCAATCAATTCAGTGCCAAAGCGACAGATGAAGTCGCTCGCGCCATTGAACAACTGGCAGAACAGGGGGCAACATCTTATATTCTCGATCTGCGCGGTAATCCGGGGGGGTTGCTGGAGGCAGGAATTGAAGTTGCTCGTCTGTGGCTGGATCGGGGCGCGATTGTTTACACAGTGGATCGCCGCGGCGTCATCGGCGGCTTTGATGCTGAGGGACAGGCGCTAACGGAAGCTCCGCTGGTGCTGCTGGTCAACCGGGGAACGGCCAGTGCTAGCGAAATTCTGGCGGGGGCGTTGCATGACAATGGTCGGGCGCAGATTGTTGGCGAACGTACGTTTGGTAAGGGTTTGATCCAATCGCTGTTCGATCTGGCGGATGGTTCTGGGTTGGCTGTCACAGTGGCCAAGTATGAAACGCCTAATCATCAAGACATTAACAAATTGGGGATTGTGCCGGATGAAGTCGTACATTTGGATGCGATCGCACGCGATCAGCTTGGCACTGCTGCTGATGCCCAATATCAAGCAGCGGTAGAGCTACTGACAACAAAGTTGCTGACGACAGAACCGTTAACAACAGAGTTGACGACTGCAAAGGTGGCCAGCGGTGCTCCCTGATGCTAGCCGTACCTACCACGATCCGTTGCACGGGGCAATCGTGCTGGAGGGCAGCGATCCTACAGAAGCGCTGCTGATTCGTCTGATCGATACGCCTGCGTTTCAGCGCCTACGCCGCTTGCGTCAACTTGGTCCAGCTAGCCTCACCTTTCATGGTGCAGAAGGTTCCCGCTTTACTCATTCTCTGGGGGTCATGGCCATTGCCCGTCGCGCCTTCGATGGCATTGCGCGTCATTATCCCCAACTGCAGCCTCACCGCCCGGTGGTGCTGGCTGCGGCCCTGCTTCACGACCTGGGGCACGGCCCCTTTAGCCACACCAGTGAAGAAATTTTTGGCAACCACCACGAGCATTGGACGAGTCGTATCCTGAAGGAATCTCCTCCAATTCGCGAACTGCTGGCTGGATTTCAGCGCAATTTGATCGATCGCATTCAGCAGGTCTATTGCAAGCAATACCCTTTACCCTTTGTTTGGCAGCTGGTGTCCAGTCAGCTGGACTGCGATCGCATTGACTACTTGATGCGCGACAGTTATTTCACGGGAGCAGTCTACGGCAAGCTCGATCTGGATCGCATTCTCACCGCTCTGCGCTACGATCCTGTGAGCCAGCAACTGGTAGTCGCTCGCAAAGGCATGGCTGCGATTGAACATTACCTGCTCGTTCGCTACTTTATGTATGCCCAGGTCTACAACCATCCCAAAAATCTGGCCGCAACCTGGGTGCTAGAACAAGCTTTTGTCCGAGCCAGGGAGCGTTTAGCTGCCCAGCACTCCCTGGAAACCGATGCCACTGTCCGGGCATGGCTAACCCGACCCTGCAACGATCTACCCCTGGATTGCTATCTGCGTACAGATGACAGTACCTTTCTCTACCATTTGCAACGCTGGCAGCAAAGCGACGATACTATCCTGGCCGATCTGTGTCGTCGTTTCCTCGATCGAGATTTGCTCAAGGCCCTTGATGTCAGCGAGTTAGAGGAGTCCCAACAACAGGAGCTGTTGCACCAGGTGCAGCAACAGCTGCAGCGCCAGGGCCTGGCACCGCAGTATTATGCGGGTTTGCGAGTGACGTTCAGCCGGGGGTATACGCTCTACCAGCGAGGCATTAAGCTGCAAACCCACGTAGGTTTGCGCGAGATCAGCGAACTCTCGCCACTGGTACAAACGCTGATCCAGCCGTCCCAACGGGTCTGGCTGCTCTACCCCCGCCAGATTCAGCAGACTGTGGCAGAATTGCAACAAGGCGTCAGTTCGGCGCTGCGATCGCGACCATCCACTTAACACCTGTCCCGCTCAAACATCAACAACAGACATCAATTGATATAAATCTGATATAAATCCTGTCCCGCACAGACATCAACAACAAACATCAATTGATATAAATCCTGTCCCGCACAGACATCAACAACAAACATCAATTGATATAAATCCTGTCCCGCACAGACATCAACAACAAACATCAACACGAGAGAAAAACAATGTACCCTAACGATCCCAACGATTCCGATGATAAAGATGCGCGGCTTTGGGGGATGCTCTGTCACCTGACGGCCTTAACGTTCCTCCTGGGTATCCCGTTTGGCAATCTCCTGGGCCCGTTGCTGATCTGGTTATTGAAGCGGAACGATTATGCCTTTGTTGAAGAACAGGGCAAAGCATCCCTAAACTTCGAACTCTCGATCGCCATTTATTACATCGTTTCAGTTTTCCTGATCTTTGTTCTTATTGGCCTTGCCTTGCTGCCAATTCTATTCATCCTCCACATTACTCTGGTAATCATCGCTTCCATTAAAGCCAGCAATGGCGAATCTTACACCTATCCCTTGACGATCAGATTCATTCAGTAACAGGATGAAAGGTAAAAGAATTATTATTACGGCTCCTCAAAATTATGCCTGTCGTCTGGCAGATCAGATTGCCAGGAGAGGGGGAATACCGTTGCTGATGCCAACAATTGAAACGTGTTTCTTGGAGAACTATACGGCACTCGATCGCGTCCTCCAAAATATCAATTCATTCCATTGGATTGCCTTTACCAGTCGCATGGGGATTGATGCTTTCTTTCAGCGTTTGGAACAATTGAATTTACCGCGATCGATGCTTGAAACCTGTCAGATTTGTGCCATTGGTAAAGATGCAGAACGATTGTCCAAATGGGGAATAAAGGCAGATTTAGTGCCTGTCGATCCCAGTCCAAAAGGGATCGTACTTGAGTTAGTCCAAGTTTCAAAAATCGAACAACAGACGGTGTTCGTTCCTGTCCCAAAAGTCATTGGTTTACCTGAACCTGACATTATTCCAAATTTCATTTCAGGATTGCAAAACATTGGATTAACAGTTACTCGCGTTCCGGTTTATAAAACCCAGTGCTTAGATCGAGAACTGTATGCAAGGGAATTGGCAATGATTCGTGCTGGTCAGGTAGATGCGATCGCGTTCAGCAGTACAGCCGAAATCGAGAGCTTTTTACAAATGGTGAATGGCAAAAGCGATTACGAACATTGTCCCATCGCTTGTTTTGGTCCCTATACTGCAGCAAATGCAAAAAAGTTAGGTTTAGAGGTTACGATTGTCGCTAAAGATTACAGTTCTTTTACCGGATTTGTAGATGCGATCGCAGACTTTTTCACTCCCTCATGGTGAGTGGAGAGTCAACGATCGCAGTCCCCGATCGAAATAATTTTAGTCGAGTTGATGCGTTGACAGCTCCTGTAATTGAAAGTGGATAACCAATTTATGCTACAGTTATGCTAAAGGTACGTTATTAAACAGCAAATCTGTGTGGATTAAGCAATCCAATATGGATTAAGTAATCCAATGATTAATCTCCTGCAAACCCAACACAATTACTCGCCTGCAGAGTATTTAGAATTTGAAGTTCAGGCTCAAGAGCGCCATGAATACATTGATGGTGAAATTATTCCCATGACAGGGGGAACGCCCAATCATAACCGCATTGTTGGCAACTTCTATGCGGCGCTGAATTTTGCCTTAAAGGGACAGCCCTATGATGTCTTTGTCACCGACCAGCGCCTTTGGATTCCTCGCCGACGCATTTATACGTATCCAGACATTATGGTTATTCAGGGAGAGTTGCAATTTCAGGCCGAGCGTCGCGACACTCTGATGAATCCGTTGACGATCGTGGAAGTATTGTCAGAGTCTACCAAAAGCTACGACAAAGATGAAAAATTTAGAGCCTATCGAACCTTACCCACGTTTCAGGAATATGTACTGATCGACCAATACTCCGTCTATGTCGAACGCTATGCGAAAACCGGTTCGCGGCAATGGTCTTTTTGCGACTACGAAGGTCTGGACACAACATTATCGCTGTCGTCCTTGCCGTTTGAGATCGTTGTGGGCGATCTCTATGACAAAGTCCAGTTTGAGGGCAACAATGCTGTCAGAGCGAGCCGCTCAACGCTACAGTAATAGATACGGTTCATTGTTGGAGAAGGAGCGATCGCGGTGCTGTCAGTGGGGGTGTTTGTCGATTTGTGGTGGCGTCCCGAGGCTGGGGGACATGTCAAGTGCTGGGAATGGTACGCTAAAGCAGCAGTGGCGCTGGGCGACCGGCTTGACCTGACCCTGCACTTTCTGGGAAAACGGCAACAGGTGGTGGAACTCTCTGAGCAGGTTCGCTATGTGTTGCATCCGCCCCTGTTCAGCACCGATTGTCTGCCCTTTTTGCGCGGCATTGCTGATGTCACCGATCTAGCGCCGCTGAATCCACAGCTATTTCCCTATTTGCGTCGTTATGATGTGCTTCACGCCACTCATCCTTTATTTGTGTTTGGCCGGACGGCACTGTATTTTGCTCGACGCACGGGAACGCCGTTGGTGGCTTCAATTCATACGGACGTCCCCAAATACACAGAGATTTATACGCCTCAGATTATCCGTCGCCTGTTGGGTCAGCGGGGCTTGAGTCAACTGTTGCTAGATCGCTGGCAAATCCATCGTCGCCAGCGGCAAGCGATGGAACGCCAGTTAGAGCGATACTGGCCGTTCTGCGATCGCGTCATTGTCTCTCAACCGGAAGACTACGAAAAAGTAGCTCGGGTGATTCCTTCCGAGCGGGTCTCCTACTTGAAACGGGGCATCGACTCGGAACAGTTTCATCCCCGGCGGCGCGATCGCAAAAAACTGCAGCAAACCTACAACATTCCCCCCGACAAACCATTGCTCCTCTTCGTCGGTCGTCTCGATCCCTGCAAACGGGTCAGTATTCTTGCTCAAGCTGCCCGCCTGCTCCTGGATCGGGGTTTGCCCATCCATACCTGCTTCGTCGGCAAAGGCAACAGCGCCACCGAAATCCAGGCCCTGCTGGGCAAGGATGCTACCCTCACAGGCATCATTCCCCATGCCGATCTGGGCTGGATCTACGCCAGTGCCGACCTGTTTGTCTTCCCCTCCGACACCGAAACCTACGGCAACGTCGTCGTCGAAGCCAAAGCTTGCGGTCTGCCCGTCATCGTCTCCGCTCGAGGCGGCACCGCCCAACAAATCCGCGATTCCGGTCGCGATGGCCTGCTGATTGCCGAGAACGACCCCCAAGCCTGGGCTGCGGCCATCGCCGAATTGCTACAAAATCCGACTGCGCTAACGACGATGGGGCAGGCTGCCCGACACCAAATTGAATCCGACTGGCCCTCCTGGCAAGATGTCTTAGAGCAAGATCTGCTATCCGTTTGGCAGTCAGTCAACAAGCCATAAGGAACACGAATCAAATAAGATGTAAACAATCTGTAGGGGCAAATGGCGCTTGCATAAGCAGATTACATCAGTTTGGAAATCCGTCAATAGGATAGGCAAAGGGCTATGCCCGTGACCATCACAGGCTCTTCGCTTTGCTTTGCCTATCCTACGCTTAAGTAAGTACCATTCACCAGATTGGATGTGGGATATCATTTGCTCAGAAAAATGCGCGAATCAAAAAAACTGACGTGTTGATCCTTACTGCACATTGTTTGTTGTTCAGGGTTGCAAGCAATTCAGGGCGGGACAGGTGACTTCAACCCATTGAATTGTGGCATCATCTTTGTATTCGTGGGTTTCGTTGTACTCGTCAGCAGTTTCAGGATAAATTCCGGCCAGGGTATCGTCACCAAAGGTTCCCAGCCGGAAGGCGAGATTGTCGGCGGGCAGGTTGGCAAAGCGAACGTACTCGCGTCCTTCGTTGGCGAGATGGTAAGCCAGGGTGGCTTTTCCATAGACAGCTTCTGCTTGTTGCAAGGATGTTCCTGGCCCAATGCCGTCGATGGTGCGAGCGTTGGCATGGTCGGTTAACAAGATTTCAAACCGATCGGAATCCGCCAGAGGGGTATCAGTAAAATGGAGGATGTAGTATTGGGTTTCGCCGTTTTGAGTGACTGCGATCGCATCAAAATCGACCATAAAAGGCACTTCGGGTTTGAACTCAAAGGTTCGCCCCAGTAACTGTTTCAGTTCTCCCAGAGTCATCCCAAACATGGCAGCGCCGATGCCTTTGTCGGAGATTGCAATCGTTGCTTCATCAGCAGAATTCAGGGTTAGCGGAACAGGACGATCGGTCGCAGAGGCTGAGGCGGGCGACTCAACGGCAGGAACAGAGGGTTCAGGCTGGTTGCAGCCGACAAGTGCTAGAACCGGAATCGCCAAAAGGAAATGGAATTGCATGGTTGAACTGACCTCAACAGGGATGAGTGAAATAAAATGTGGTGCCAACGCCCAGTTCAGAGTCGACCCAGATTTGTCCGCCTTGACATTCAACAATCCGTTTGCAGGTGGCCAGGCCAATGCCAGTACCGGGATACTCTTGTTTGGTGTGCAGCCGCTGGAAAATTTGGAAGATACGATCGCGATGTTCCGGCTTGATGCCGATGCCATTATCGTGGATGCCGAACAACCACCGATCGGTCTGGTGCTCCACTGAAATTTTCACCTGCGGTTGGTCTTCTGGTCGATGGTATTTGATGGCATTGCTAATCAAGTTTTGGAAAAGCTGGATCAGGTGAGTTTCATCTGTTGCGACCACCGTTGGCAGGGGAACAGTCGTAATCTCAGCGCCGCTCTCATCAATCGCAGCCTTCAGGTTATCGATGACCCGTTGCAAGACGATGTTGCAATCGATTGATTCGCGATCGCGATCGTGCACGTTCACCTGAGAATAAGCCAGCAGGTCATGAATCAACTGTCCCATGAGTATACTGGCATCTACAATCCGGTTGATATACTGATTGACTTTGTCTGGGGCAAGATCTGGGTAAGCGCGAGTCAGGATGCGGGCAAAGCCAATAATGCTCTGGAGCGGTTGTTGCAGGTCGTGGGAGACGACATGGGCGAACTGCTCCAGTTCCTGGTTCGATCGTTCCAGTGCAGCAGTTCGTTTGGCAATCTCTGCTTCTGCCTGTTTGCGTTCGCTGATATCTCGTAAAATGGCAGTAAAGATTTTCTGACCGGCTAAATCCAGTTGAGAAATAGAGGCTTCCATCGGGAACTCCGTCCCATCTTTGCGACAGCCAAAAATTTCGTTCCGCTCTCCCATCAGTCGAGCAGTGGCAGTAGACTGTCCAAAGGTATGGATATAATGTGAGTGTTTGTCTGAAAAACGCTCAGGCAATAAAGCATTCAGGGATTGTGACAAGATTTCTTGAGCGGTATACCCAAAGATTTTTTCGGCACCCTGGTTAAACAAGGTGATTTGCTGATATTCGTTAACAGAAACAATTGCCTCTTCTGCATTATCAAGGATACCAGCCAGCCGCGCTTCTGAAAGGCGCAGGGCTGCCTCAATCTGCTTGCGTTCAGTAACATCCGTGTAATGCTCGATGCGTCCTCCTGCATAAATCCCAGAGCAAATGGGCTGGCTCCAGTGCTCTAGCCAACGCTCTTCACGGTTTTCTTTGGGGAGGACGTGGCATTCAAAATTCTCAATATAGGTATTGTTGTCGTACGTTGCCAGCACAGTGGAGAAGAAGAAGTCTGAATCTGCAAAAATGCCTTGAATGCGATCGCGAATCAGCTGCCGTTTATCTTTACCAATGACACTATCCCGCTGCAAGCCAAAAAATTGTTCTAAGGCTTGATTGATCCAGATCACCTGAAAGTTTGCATCCAAGATAAAGATGCCAACAGCAGAGGTATCTAAGACATCATTGGTTAAAGAACTGTATCGCGCTTCACTCTCTCGTAATGCGGCCTCCACCAGGACGCGATCGCGGACCTCATCCCTCAACCGCCTATTCATTTTTTTCAGCTCAAGAATCCGTTCTGCTACCCGGTTTTCCAACTCACCGCGAATCGTTTGCAGCGCCGCTTCTGCTTGCCGTCGCTGTTCCAACTCCTGCTCCAACGTCGCAGTCTTCGCTTGAATCCGTTGTTCCAATTCATCATTGTGCAACAATAACTTTCCCGTCAGAGGCTGCAACAGCAAAATCATCCCCCCAGTTCCCAGCAAAATCAGCAGAACAATCGTTCCGCCAACAATGGCTACCTGACGCTTAACGGGCGCATACAGCTCTTCTGGATGGATCCAGACCGCAATTCCCCAGGGACTTTCATTCACAGCACTATAAGCGATTGTCCCAGCATCATCGCCCAAAGTCTCAGGCAATAACCCGCCAGCCTCCTGGCGAAATACCGTTTCCAGCGCTGCGATCGTCGCAGTATATGCCTCAGTTCCTTCTATCTTGCTATTCCTGGATGCTCTTAACGGGAAAAAAAGCTCAACCTGACCGCGATACACGGTACCCAAGATGGTCTCTCCCGTTGCGCCCAAGCCAGTGTAGTCCTCTACAATGCGCTGCAAACGATCCAGCCGGAACACCACAATATCCGTACCCACCCGACGCCCCTGACGATTGTTCACTGGCGCACCCACGACCAGATAAGATCGATCCCCTAGCTTCACTGGCACCGGCCAGATCTCAGCCTCAGTTGCTTCAGCAAGCGGTAATGGCCAAACTTCCTCTGGTATGGGTATTCCGACCTGAATCACCAACGCCCCGCTCCGATCGAGACGACTAATTCCCACCACCTCCTGAGATTGGGTCAGCGCATCTTCCAGGATGGGGCGACCAAAACTCACCAATTGCTCCAGTTCGACCTCACCGCGATTATAGGCTTCCAATCGTCTGCGGATGGCCGTCCGGCTGGCGATTTGCAAGGCAATATCCTGCGTCCCTGACAAATATTCATCCACTGCCAGGATTCGAGTTTGCAAGGCAAAGCGCAGGTTGCGCTGCTGATCCCGTTTAAGCGCGTCATAGAGTGGCAAAATGCTAGCCAACGCAATGATCGCACCCGTTGCTAGCATTGCCAGAGTAGAGTAAACCAGGATCGATCGCTGAAATTGTTTCGAGACCGTCTGAGCTGTCATCAGTTATCTGCGTTATTGCCCCTCATCATAGATGCTAATCAGGTGCTAACCAGATGTTAACCGCATTGCCCCAACAGGATCGTCAATAAAACGACTTAAAAGATCGACATTGGCCTGGAGATTGCTTTAGACCAGCTAGCAATTAATTCAAGCTAATCAGCGATTATCCTGAATTGATCAGAAATTGCTTCAGACCAGTCAGAAATTATTCCAACCTGGCCAGAAATTATTCCAAATCAACCAGAAAACGTTTCAAGTCAGCCAGCAATTAATTCAAGCTAACCAGCGATTATCCTGAATTGATCAGGAATTGCTTCAGACCAGCCAGAAATTATTCCAGCCTGGCCAGAAACTATTCCAACCTGGCTAGTAATTATTTTAAACCAACCAGAAATTATTCTGGATTGATCAGGTATGGCTTCAGACCAGTCAGGAAGTACTCCAGAACAGTAAGTGACAGCCTCAGACTAGTCAGGAGAAATAGAGAAGAGAGGATTGAAAAGGAAGAATTTGGTTAGAGCTAGCGTTGATTTTTTTGCGATGTTCTAACCGATATTTGCAGTGCTATAGCAATAGCCAAGCTCGTTAGGATAAACAAAATTGAGCGCGTGCGAAGCGGAATCTCAATTTTGTCCTAAGCGATATGACTGCTCCTATATATGACGAATTCTCACCTGGGGGCTTGGGCTCCAAATGAGAATTCATCCTTAAAAATGACCGCATCCAACTGGCAACTATCAAGCACTCTGCTTTTGCCTTAACCTCTCCTGCCCTCTGCCTTCTGCCCTCTACCCTCTACCCTCTGCCCTCTACCCTTTACCCTCTGCCTTCTGCCCTCTGCCTAAGGATAGATAATAATCTGAGTTGGCAGTTGTCGTTGCTGGGGTGGATAGATAATAACGGGAGCAGTTGGCGCTGACTTGAAGACAGGCTGACGGGTTGCTGGAGGAACGATGAAAACCGGCGTTTGCACCCGCCGGGGGTAGGAATAATAAGGATCGTAATTTCGATAACTTGGATAGGGATTAGAATATCCCCCCGCATAATAGGGATCGTTGGAACAAACGGTCCCTCCTGAACACGCAGGGACAATTCTACGGACTCCCCCCCCTGAAGCCCTGGGGTTAGCCGCTGCTGGATGGGCAGAAACAAGCGAAATTGCTGTACCGAGCAATGCTGCTCCGAACCACCAGGACAGCCGGGGCGAACCTTCACTTCCCCGCTGGCTGTTATTTTGGCCAATGAATGCAGACAAATAAGAGTGTATTTTCAACATGGAACGTCCCTCCAACTAAATAGCGTATTCGGTTCAAAACGGTGATGATGCCCTGCAATCTTTGTAATGGGAAGAAAGGGCAACTGGATCAGCTCGCTTCTTTCCTATTTTGGACTGCTCAACATGACGGGTTGTTGCGAGTTCATTAGACTCATTCGGAAATTGGAGTGGCAGCCCCCCGGAGGGGGACTTCCACTCCAGTTCTCGGACAGGTCTATTAGGTCTGTCGATGATTTTGTGTCAAGCTGATCCGAAATAACAGAAAATCAATGTTCCCAATCAGCAGGGTGGGAACGAGAAATCCTCTAAAATTTTTGCCTTCCACCCCCTTCCTGCTTTTGCTCCCTCCGCCTCCCTTGCCTTCTCCAATCCCCACCTCCCTTGCCTCTTCTGCTTCCTCCGTCTCCTTTGCCCCCTCCGCTCCCTTTATTCTCCCTTATAGACCTTTGGTAACAGGTTCGTTAAACTAACCTATTATTTGTGCCACTTTTCTTATAACCTAATGGATGCTCAAACTGCTTGCATTTTAGACGGCAAAGCGCTGGCCAAACGGCTACAGCTGGAGTTGCGATCGCAAGTCGATGCCTTGAAAGCGGATGCTGAACGACCGCCCGGCCTGGCCGTATTGATGGTGGGTGACAATCCTGCTAGTGCTGCCTATGTGCGCAACAAAGCACGTGCCTCTGCTCGGGTCGGCATTGCTTCCTTTGGCAAACATTTTCCTGCAACAACAACGCAGTCAGAATTAGCTGCAACTATTCAAGCGCTGAATCAAGACCCACAAGTCGATGGCATTTTGGTACAGCTGCCATTACCGTCGCACCTTGATGCAGTTGCCCTGTTGCACCAGATCGATCCAGCCAAAGATGCGGACGGGCTGCACCCTGGCAATCTGGGGCAGCTGGTGCGGGGCGAGGTCGGCCTGCGAAGTTGTACGCCAGCCGGAGTGATGCGGTTGCTGGCAGAATACGAGATTGAAATCAAGGGGAAACAAGCAGTTGTCATCGGTCGTAGCATTCTGGTCGGTAAACCGCTGGCCTTGATGTTGCTGGAAGCCAATGCAACGGTGACCATTGCCCATTCGCGATCGCAAGACCTGAAAGCCATTACCCGCAACGCCGACCTGTTGATTGCAGCCGTCGGTCGCCCCGAAATGGTTACCGCCGACATGGTCAAACCCGACGCAACCGTTATCGACGTCGGCATCAACCGCGTCACCGACTACGAAGGCAACACCCGTCTAGTGGGCGACGTTGACTACCACTCCGTTCGCCAGGTCGCCCAATTTATCACCCCCGTTCCTGGCGGCGTTGGCCCCATGACCGTCACCATGCTACTGCAAAACACCATTTGGAGCTATCAGCAACGCCTGGGCCTATCAACTTAAGTCCTGAAAAACGTGCTCATCAAGCTCTGGAGAACTTGCTAAACTGGCAGATAGACCCGCCCCCAAAAAAACAGCTATGACCCTTTCCTTACCGCGTACTATCCCCGCTCTCGAAAACGGCGACCGTCTCAGCCGCCAGGAATTCGAACGCCGTTACGCCACCATGCCCCAGCTCAAAAAAGCCGAACTGATTGAAGGAATTGTTTACGTGGCCTCTCCCCTACGCTTTAGAAGTCATGGGACGCCCCATGCTTACGTTATGACCTGGCTGGGAACCTATGTTTCGGTAACTCCCGGTGTTGAGTTAGGCGACAATCCCACTGTCCGTTTAGACGCAGAAAACGAACCCCAACCGGACGGCCTGTTGCGTCTTGAACGAAGAGGACAATCCATTATCAGTGAAGACGATTATGTCGAAGGCGCGCCGGAATTGATCGTCGAAATTGCCGCCAGCAGCGCTGCCTACGACCTCCACGAGAAAAAAGACGTCTACTGCCGCAACCAGGTGCAAGAATATCTGGTCTGGCAAGTCTACGATCGAGCATTCAGCTGGTTTTGCCTTCAGAACGGTCAATACGTTTCCCTGCAACCTGACGCCGCTGGTTTTCTTCGCAGTCGCGTTTTTCCAGGACTCTGGCTCAACCCAACTGCCCTGATAGCAGGCGATCTGGCCATCGTTCTCGCAGGACTGCAACAAGGACTCACCACACCAGAACATCAAATCTTCGTGCAAACATTATCAGGACAGTGAGGCATCACCGAAAATCTTTATGAATCCATCCTCAAAAATAGACGTCGCAACCGCAGTGGAAATGGCCCTGGTGCAGGGCCTGCTGCAACGCACCGAGACGGGCAAGCTCGTGCATTGTCCGCTGATGCTGTCCCCCACAACGTTGGACACTGCCTTAATTGCCCAGATGGAATCGCTCGTCCAGCCGTCTTGTTTGCTGGCGCATCAAGTCGCCAACAATCTTGACTTTCTGTCTGAGCACCTCCGACCGGCAGCAGAAACAGATGATTACACCCGCTTTCTCCTCGATCTTGCCCTGGAAGAAGACCGCAGCGAACAGTCGTTGCGATTTTCAATTACGCGCAGCGACTACTTTGTCACCCAAACCCATGAAGCAGGTACCGAAGGGGTGCGCCAGGTCGAATACAATACCATTGCTGCCAGTTATATCGGCCTTGCCGGACAGATGGCAAAATTTCATCAAACCTGGCGACATGTCTGCAACGAACCCTGGGATCTGGTACCGAACGATCCCGTCAACAGCGTCGCCGATGCCTTTGCTGCGGCATTCCATGCCTACGGAGCTACAGACGCTTGTGTCCTGTTCGTCGTTCAGCCCGATGAAAGAAACGTTTTCGATCAGCGTCTGCTGGAAATTGCCCTCGTTGAACGAAACATCACAGTTTTTCGCGTCGGTCTTGAGGAACTTGGCGAACAAAGTCAGCTCCGCAATGGCCACCTGGTCTACAAAGGACAGATCGTCGCCATCACCTACTTTCGAGCCGGATATCGTCCAGATGAACTGGAAAGCGAGAAGGCGCGCCAGGGACGAAAGCTAATTTCCCGTTCGACGACCATTTCGGTCCCCGACCTCGCCACCCATCTGACGGGCACCAAGAAAATTCAGCAGGTTCTGACCTCCCCCGAATTGCTCAGAACGTTCCTCAACGAAAACGACGCTGCCCTGGTGGAGCGTTCGTTTGCCCGTATCGTTGCCCTGGACGATACGATTGAGCTAGACGGCAAACAGATGTTAGCGAGCGAGGCCGCTATCGCCGCACCTGACCGTTTTGTGCTCAAGCCTCAGCGCGAAGGGGGAGGCTTCAATCTCTATGGGGGAGATATTTGTACGCATCTGTCAACCCTGGAGACAAAGGAACGTCACGCCTATATTTTGATGGAGCGGCTTTATCCAACTGTGCATCAGGCGCAGGGACTGCGTGATGGGCAGATCTGGCAGGGCGGAGTCGTCAGCGAGATTGGACAATTTGGCGTGTTTCTGGCTCGCGGCGATGAAGTGCTGCTCAACCGTGGGAGCGGCTACCTGGTGCGCACCAAACGACAGGACGCAAATGAGGGAGGGATCTCAGCGGGAGCAGGGCATTTGAACAGTCTGGCTCGATCCGTCGGATAAGGGAAGGGAACAGGGAACAGCATAAATCGTAGTACTGTGCAACTCAAATATGCATAGTTCGTAGTTGGCACTTTAGCGCTGCCGAGTCTATCGAGTAAGGATTACAGCCTTCGTAGTTGGCACTTTAGTGCTGCCGAGTCTATCGAGTAAGGATTACAGCCTTCGTAAAGAGAACAGCTTTAGTTAAAGTTCTCTGGGATGCGCAATCGGTACTGGCAATGCTTTAAGACCGACTATTGGGCAGCCGCCAGCAGAAAAAGGGCACTCGCCTGGGTCTGAAACTCTGGGACAACCAGGCCCTGTTGCAAGCCCTGGAGTTAGAGTTGAATGGCGCTTACTTAAGTAAGCGCCATTCAACCCTACAGTAACTTTGCCCGCTCTACGAATCTTCTGCCCCCTGCCCTCTGCCTTCTGCCTTCTGCCATAACACACCCCTCCCTTTGCTAAACTAGGGCCTGCACCAGCTGTGCCACTGTCAGCTCTAACGCTGGAAACAACTTCGACGCGATCTGCTGCTTGCCCGTGAAGTGCTGCCACTGGTAAGCCCCTCCAGCCAGCGTTCCAAGGGACAGGGTAGGTTCGCGAACGTCGGGATTTTTGCGCGTTGGGTACTGGTCAATCTTCAGCAGCAAATCTGCTGGTGATTCTAGTCTAACAGGATCGAGGGAACGGGGAACAGGGAATGGGGAACAATCAAGACAGCCGCTACGAGAAGGAATCGACACTTCCCCTCTTGCCTCCTGCCTCCTGCTATAAAATGCCTCGCTGGGGGTCGTATTTTAGCTGCATCTCGTGATACTCGCCCTTGAGGGTTGCCGTGACCGCTTCGGCCACAACCGGCCCTTGCGTAAAGCCGCCCGTGTTATGACCGCCCGCGATTAACGCCAGTCCGCTGGCAGCAGGGAGTGCTTCAAAGAGACCAAGACCTGTTGCTGTGAAGGGACGGATGCAGGCTCGGGGAATAATCTGCTTTCGGCCATCCCCTTGACCTAATGCATCCTGACGGGGGAAAAATCGACGTACAGTGGTTTCCAATCCGGCGTAGAGAGCCTGGATATCTGGGCAGTTGAGATCGATCTGACGCTGGTCTCCGATCGCTGCATACCCCGACCCGAGGATCAAGATATCCTGGTTGGATGCATCGCGGGCCAGGGTGACGTTCGAGTTTTCACCAACATCCCCCTCCCGGTGAATCTTCATTGAGCGGTGCAGGGCTGGCTCAAGATTAGGCAGCGTCATCCACAATCCAGCGACACCCACTAACGATGATGCTGAGCGGGTTTCAGCTAACAATTCATAGCCATAGGCTCCGGGCGAGACGACATAGTTGTCGGCAGTGCGGCGGCTGCCGTCTTCAAGCTGCAAGCCGACAATGACATTCCCCTCACGTTGAAATTTGACGACTCTGGAATGCCAGTGAAAGGTGACTCCACATTTTTCCAGATGATGGATCAGAACAGCGACGAAATCATGGATATTGAGGGTGAAGCCAACCACCTCAAGGGCACCAAAAATTTCACCGTTCAAACAGGCAGGAGCCAGGGCTGGATGTTCGATTGCCAGGCGCTCGGGGGAAAAGATCTGTCGTAGTGCTCCTAGCTGGCGTTGCTGCGCGATCGCAGCTTCGAAGGCAGTTTTTTCTGCGTAGCAGCGGATAATTCCTTGGCGGAACCCAACATTCTCAAACAGATTCGGATAGCGTTCTCGCATCATTCCCCAGAGCAATCCGCTCCGTTGATTGAAGTGATAAAGGTCGCGAGCATAGAGCTGCGATCGCCAGGATGGAATTTGATGAAATCGCTCGCACCACCGAATGTATTCCGGTTTCTCAGTTCCTGCACACCGCACGCGCCAACCTCCTTCAGCAATCGGGCGCTCAAATACTGACTGCATGTTGGCATGAGTCGTGTCGCCTTTGTGGTGATAGGTATCTGCTTCGGTGAAACAGAACATGCGGGCGTTTTCGCCTACTCTTGTCGCACCTGGTGAGTGCTGGGTACGACCTTCCTGTGGCGGAGGGCCTGCATCCATGAGTTCGACGGTGAACCCTGCTTCTGTTAGAGAGTAGGCAGTGAGCAAGTTAACGATTCCTGCACCGATGCAGACAACGTTCCCACAAGACCGATGTTGACCGTCGCCAATGCCAAGGGATTGCCAGAGCGGTGCCACTTGTCGCTGCAGTTCTTCGGCCTCGGCCATACCCAGCAAGGCCAGGTGAGGAGAACAGTCATAGGGTTGGGACTCCAGGAATTTCAGGGTAATTCCTCTGGCCTCGCACTGCCTTGATAGTTCTTCGTTCGGCAGATTGGCCAGGATGACAGGTTGATGCCGGTGTTGAGCACGCAACCAGGCATCAAGAATGTCGTCGGGGATTGCATCTTCAATGACCAGGACTGCAGCTGCAGCTTGACTGAACAGGGCTTTGCGCTCAGACGATTGAATCTGTTCGAGTTCGGGGCAGTATAAAACCTGCTTTCCCATTCCCCCCTTCACCAATTCATCGGGCAGGATGCTTGCGATTAACATCAGCGATCTAGCAGTCAAATAGATTCAGGTTCAGGATACCGGACTTTGGACACAAACAATATTAAACAATGATTTAGAGGTTGAGTTTCCAGTTTTGACCTGTGAGACTCTAGACTCTGTACGGTTAAGATCTGCATAAATCGTAGGATGCGTAGCCCTTCGGTCAATAACCTGAAGGCATGGCTACGCTAGGGATAAATGGCGCTTACATAAGATTGGTGGGCAGTGCTCACCATAGGAATTTCCAGGGCTTTCAGCTTTCAATTCTTGCTTAAGTAGGTGCCATTCTACGCTAGGGACCGCTAAAGCGCTAGCGTAACGCATGAGATTCATATCCATACTACGTTACGGCTATCACCTAAATACACTCCATAAAAGTCCGGATTATAATTGCGTGTAGTATCTAAATTGCTTTGACACAGATGGGTAGCGACTGTCTTGATTGTCAAGACAGTCGCTACGCGAAATCGTTGCTTATCTCAGTGACATTGATTCCAGGTTTCCTGGCAAGCTGCTAGCATGAAGGCTGCGGGTGCGCAAGCAGGGGGCATTGTATGGAATTCAAACTCTTGCGATCGCTGGCAGGGTTGTTCTCAGCGGCTGTTCAAGACAGGGCGCATCTGGTTAAATCGGTACCGCCCAATCCCAATCCTGGCTATCCTGATGGTCAGGGGACTACGTACAAGACGATTCGACCGGAGCGGGCTGGGCGGGTGCAGGTACATGGCTCGTCCTGGCTTGCCCGTTGCGAGCAACCGATCGAGATTCTGCCCGGAGAAATCGTGGATATTGTCGGGTGGGAAGAACTGACTTTGTGGGTGGAGCCTGCATTTTTGCTGAAGGCGTCTGTGAATGGTCTGCGGCAGATCGAGGGTGCGGTTGAGCGGCAAGGTCGGGCATTATATCAGTCGGGTTGGCTGTTGCCAGGGGTTCGCGATCGCATAAAGCTTGAATGTTCGGATGCGTTTCTGTCTGACACGTGGCAGCGCTTCATTCAACGGAAACCGATTAATATCGATATTTTTAAGACGTATTGCGTGCTGTTGGGTCTACATTGGCAAGACGTTGTTTATCGCAGTGGTATGGAATCACGCGTCAGCACTGCCACTCCTGTGGGCAATCGACTTGTTGGGGCGGACGCTGAGTTTGTTGGTCGGGAGGGCGCGATCGCAGCGCTCCGGCAATTTGACCAAGACGGCACCCAGGTCGTAGTCATCCAGGGTCAGGGCGGTGTGGGTAAGACCACCCTGGCCCGTCAGTACTTTCAGCAACAGCCCTTCGATTTGGTGCTGGAATGCTGGATGGCTCAAGAGTGCGATCGCATCCCTGCGGCAGAAAGTGTCGTACAGGAGTGGTTGCGACGGTGCTTCGACGAGGAACCGGCCCAGGAATTTGGTATCTCCCTGGAGCGCTTGCGGCAGCAGTTGCGGCAGCAGCGAGTCGGGGTCTCGATCGACAACCTGGAACCCGCTCTGGATCGCAACGGTTGCTTTGTCCTTGCTCATCGCGACTATGTTGAGCTGTTGCGGGTATTGGCGGATCCAACCGTGCAGTCGTTTACGCTGATTACCAGCCGCGAACCGCTGCACGAGACTAGCATCGCGGTGCAAGCCTACGATTTGCAGGGTCTGGACGTCGCCGCCTGGCGACAGGTTTTGGGCAACCACCAAATTGATTCTGACTCTCCCAGTTTGCCAGCGATGCAGGCAGCCTATGGCGGCAATGCCAAGGCGATGTTAATCCTGAGCAGCGCCATTCGGATGGACTTTGCTGGTGACCTGGAGGCTTACTGGCAGGAGAATCAGGCTGATTTGCTCAGCAGCCTCGATCTGGACAATCTGGTGGCCAGCCACTTCAAGCGCTTGCAGCATTTGTACCCGGATGCCTATCGACTGCTGTGTCGTCTGGGTTGCTATCGCTATCAAGAGCTACCCACGGTACCTTTTGAGGCACTGAGCTGTTTATTGTGGGAAGTTCCGCCTGAACAGCACCGACGTATTGTCAAGTTTTTGCAGGGACTGTTTTTGCTAGAAGCGGGGCAGGGCGGGTACAGTCTGCATCCTGCAATCCGGGCCAAGGCGATGGCCTTGTTGCGATCGCAGCCAGCCTGGGAACGGGCCAATCGTCAAGCGGCACGCTTCTGGACAGAGCGCGTCCAGACTGTGACGACAGTCGAGGACGGGCTCCGGGCCTTAGAAGCCTACTATCACTATCTGCACATTGACGCGGTTGAGCAGGCTGGGGACGTCATTCTGCATCGGCGAGACAGCCCCTGGGAAGCCAACGAACCGCTGGGGGTCGCCTTTTATCGGTTGGGGCTGCTGCAGACCATGACCCATGCGATCGCGCAAATCATCGACCGCATTCCACCCAGTTACGCCCTGAGCAAACTGCACAATATTTTAGGCGATGTCCGCTGGCTCACCGGGCAGATTCACCCAGCGATTCAGTGTCACCAAACCTCAAGACAGGTCGCAATTGACCTGGGTTTCAAAGATCTAGACATTGTCGCCCTGTTCAATATCGGTCTATGCTATATCGAATTATGGGAACTGGAACAGGCCATTCAATACTTTCAGACCGTGATTGCCCTGGCTGAACCGACTGAGTTCCATTACTATGTCGTCGGCTCCTGGTTTTGTTTAGCCGGGTTGAAGTCCACTTTGGGCGAGACCGAAGCTGCGCTCAAGCTGGCGCAAAAAGTACACAACTGCGATGCCGAAGTTCGCTTCAGCGTCTGGAGTCGCGGTTACAGTCTGTTGTTTCTGGGCATGACGTATCAGAACACAGGCGACCTGGCAACCGCACGACAGTTTTACGACCAGGCCAGAGCCTATGGAGAAGAAAGCAGCTACACCCAGGTCAGAGCCAGGGCGTTAAACGGGCTAGCGATGGTGGAACGAGAAGAGGGTCGGGGGGGACGCGCGATCGCAAACCACCACGCCGCCAAAGCGCTGCTGGAAAAAATCGGCGCTCGCTGCGACTTGGCCGAAGTTTGCTATCAACTGGCCCTGACCCACCAGCGTCTGGGACAAGCCCAGGCTAGCAAGACGAATTTCCAGCAAGCCATCCAGCTGTTTCACCAGATTGGTGCCCCCCGGCAAGTTGAACGGGTGCAACGTCATACAGAGGCATAAGATAATTCAGGAAAGTATCAAAAATCTTCTTACCCCTTCACCAGACAGTCGCAAGCAGACTTGCCGTTCGCGCATTTTTTTGGGCAAAAGGTAAATGCTATTTAGTGGTTTTCAAAATTGTCTTACACTATATGCAACCGATTCGTTGTTTTTTGCGAGAGAAAGTGATTTTGCATAGCGATTCCGTGCCAAGGAATCGATAGACCCAGGGTCGGTACAAGACCGACCCCTACAGGAGTCGTCGCGATCGCGCAATCTGCAGGGTGTTCTGTAGGGGCACCCCTTGTGGGTGCCCTGCTGTGATTGGGGATGTTGCGAGGCTCTAACGTCGATGGGGGAAGATTGCAGATCGGTAGGGCACTATATTCCATGGGAGTCGGAAAAATGCGCGAACCGACAGTTAAGATAGCCCTTTGATACCGCTAAAATTTGTAAAACCAGTAGATCAAGAGTGGTATGACACGCCTAAAATTGTGTAAATTCGTAGTTTGCACTTTAGTGCTGCCGAGGTCTATCGAGTAGGAATTATAGCCTTTTCGACAATCTGACTCTATGACACCAAGTTAGCTGTGTCACGCCAGTAGAGCGCGTTAGGCGATAGCCGTAACGTCCGGTGGATATATATTGCATGCATGATGCTAGCACTTTAGCAGATCCCTAGCGTAGCCATGTCGTCAGACTATTACTCGAAGGGCTATACGCATCCTGCGATTTATACAAATCTTAACCTTGTAAAGTATAGATTCAGTCCAACCATCAACAGCCAGCATCTCCTTCAACGGCAATTTCGACCGTCTGCTCTTCATACGTCAGTCGCAAAACGGCATCGCTAAATTCCACCGATTCGATTTCCCCTTCTGCTCCCAGGGTTACTTCTGTTTCAACCGTCAGCAAACCGTCTTCACTGACAAAGGTTTGGGATGTGGCCTGACCATAGAATTCCTCACCGCTAGTAGCAGTGCGCTGCAGCCTGACCCACTCTCCATTAATTTTCATCAAGGCAGCCTTGTCTCCCAACCCATTGAAAAATAGGAACCCCTGTCCTGGTGCAGCACCCGATTGTAAGAGACTCATGCCACAACCACCATCCCCCTGCTCAAAAAGATCGTCCAGGGTAAAGGGGGTGACTTCAGGCGGCGAGCTTGAAGCAGTGGGTGGGGAGTGTTGAGCAACTTTTCCAGCTGAATTCCCAGCAATATCCGTCTCTCCCCCAGTTGAAATTTGGGGTGCGCATCCCCAGAGCGCTAGGACGAGGAGCAATCGTAGGAGGATAGTTGACGATTTCACAGACATAACTAAAATTTTGATTTCTTTTTCACGAACAGTACAAGTATAACGTCAGGGGGGGGTCATTAGAGAATGATATTTTTCCCTGATTGCAATAATTGCGACCTTCAATTCTACATACACATTCTGCAGAAGCTTGACACTTAGATCTCCATGTGTTAATTTTTCAATAACTTGACTGAGGGCAAGTTGCAATGAATTATTACCCTACAAGCATCTACCATTGGCTCTATCAGTCAATCCCTGTATAGATTAGAGGACTGTGAATTGGCAGAAATTCTCAGTATTCTAGGATCTTTTGCTGCGATCCTTGCTATTCCTGTCATGATCTGGCAAGTTTATGCAACCAAAAAGGATGCAGATAATCTTCCATTGGGTACAGCATCACGCATATGGGTGAAGGTAGTATCAACACTCCATCGTCTAGTTCCACCTGTAGATCTTCTCGATGTATTATTACGCCGTGGACGTATTAGAGTTGGCTGTGTCACATATCCTCCATTGCTCAGTTTTTCCGTAGATACACAGTCTGGAGCTGGTCTCTACGCTGATATATTTCGGGAGGTTACTCGCACTGCTGATCTAGCTATTGAGTGGATACATCTGCCATGGAGTGACTTACGATCTGCGATCGACAACCAAACAGTCGATCTTGTATTGTCGATATTTGCCACATATAATCGTCACAAATTTGCTGATTTTACGGCGGTACTCCATCGTATTCCAGTGGCAGGGATTACATCTATAAAAAACTCTCGAATCATAAAATTGGACGATCTACAGCGCTCGGATGTAACTATCGCAGTAACCGAGGGTGAAATAGGGCACGAGTTTGCGGAGCGTTTTCTCCAACTTAAACGCAATCCTCAGCGATTCCACATTTCTAGAGGATTTGATATTAAGGTGGCAATGGATTGGGTTGTTTCCGGTACGGCTGATGTTGCTATTGCGGATGCTTTGTCTTGTGAAATCTATATGCAGGAACATCCAGGGACAAAAATGATTTTCGCTGGCTCAGACTTAATCAACCTCTGCGACACTGGAATCATGTACCCACCGGGGAATCCCAAACTTGGCAATTGGCTTGACGATCAGTTTTCCGCAGCGCTCGCCCGACGTCGCGATCTCCAAGAGCAAGAAGCAAAGATCCTATTGCAACATCCTGTGACGATCAGAAAAGCTTAATGCACGGCTCTTTCCGACCAAGATAGTTGATCGAAAGCAATCCGGTGACTGTCCTGTTTCGATCTGGGTTTGCTGCCGAGGATGAATTCGCCGACGGCGGTTTCGGCGTAGTAGTCGATGCCGGATGCGATCGCAAACAAGTCCGAATTCCCAGCCCCAATTCCGCAAGGAGCCAGATCCATCGCCGTTGCCACCAGATACATCGTCTGGTACAGAACACCAACATGCTTCAACGTCAAGCTGTAAGCAACCGCTTCATAGTTCCAGGAAATCCGAGGAAATCGACTCACCAGCGTAATCAACACCTGGGGCGTTATTGACTGGCCCGTTGCCCCCCCTGCACTCTTCAACAGCGCTGCGCAGTGCTTGTCGCTGGCGGGTAGCCTGCAGAGCTGGTGATCCTGGGGACAGTAATGATACAACCCAGGATCTATATTCTGGCAAGCCTGAATGGTGAGATAAAGTTCCAGCTCGTAGGCTGCCCCTCCCCCTGGGTAGGGACGATTGCTACATTCGCGGCTGTCTTTACTAAAGATATGTCTGACTCTGGCACAGCGATACAAAAACTCGCCGAGCTGTCGATCGGAGATCGGCACTTCGTCGTACGCTCGCAGAGATTGACGTTGTTCCAGAATGCGGGTAAAGGATTTGTCTTGCTGGATCAGGGCAGGAATATCCGGTTTGTACAACTCGATAATGTCGTCTGAAACTTTCGGTTTTACCGCAGGTAGGGGATCGATTTTGTCTAAAAAGCGATAGGATTTGCCAAGCGGATTGCCATGTCTGCCGGCTCGACTGCGGCTGTGAAAGAGCAAATCGTGGAATTCCCATTGAGCCAGGGTATCGTTGTCGTCTTCCGGAAGGGAGTTGTCCTTTTGCACTTCACCCAGGATTTTAGCTCCCAGAAGCAAATTAATAAATAGTTGAATGGTTTCAAGGGACAGTCCAGGAATTTGAGCCTGCAGATCGCGAACCGATTGCGTCTGGCTCAGCTGGTTCAATAGGGCTGCACCGTGCCAGCCACCCAGCTGGATCTGTCCAGGAAACAAGGGCGATTCCCAAATTAGCTGCTGGTTCCCTGAGTGGCAACAGGCAAAGCGCGATAGACGATACTGTCCAGTGGGGGGGCTTTCCGCGAGCTGCAAGTTGTAGGGTGTGGCAAGGGGAATCAGGGTTGCCAGCGGACGATCGTCAGCGCGAATGGTGTGACAGATCAACCCTAGTTGCGTCATCTGAGTGAGATAGTAGTAGAGATGGGGCAGGGTGTTGCTGCCCTCGATCTCGGTCAACCGATCGGCCATTGCATTTTCGGTGGTGCCGGTTGAGAGGAGTTCAATGGCGGCGAGAAGACCGGGCGAGAACTTGCTGAGATCGAGGTTGAGTTGGCGCGATCGCAACGCCACTTTCCCCTCATCTGAGCGTTCCAGAGAGACAGTATTGCTAAAAGACAGGAAAAACTCTTCCATCTCAGTCTAACCCATAGAAACGACTAGGATTGTCCCATAGAATCTTTTGCACTGTTTGGCGCGGCAGTCGTTCCTCCAGCGCCACTGCTTCGTCTACCACCTCTGGATCCTGATCGATGTGGGGATAATCTGAGCCAAAGAGCAGGTTATCAGTGCCAATGTAGTCAATCGCATACTGCAAATAGGGTTCTGAAGGCTCGATAGAGACAAAACACTGACGACGAAAATACTCCGAGGGCTTCATTTTGACGTTATCCGCCACTTCCCAGGCAAGATGTTTATATTCTGCTTCATCCAGGCGCCACAGCCAGTAGGGCACCCAACCGCAACCTGCTTCTAGAAACGCAACTTTAAGCTTGGGATGACGTTCCAACACGCCCCCTTCCAATAACGCCAGAAATCCCATCATATGTTCCATTGGATGAGAACACGCATGCATCGCAAAACGTGACTTAAAACGATATCCAGTGGTTGGTAGATGGCTGTGGGTGCCTTCGTGAAACCCAACCGCAACGCCCAGGCGCTCGCATTCGCTCCAGAACGGCTCGTAAGCCGGATCGCTGAGCAAGCGTCCCTTGACTGGATTCGGCCGCAGAAAGACCGACTTCCACCCAAATTCCACAATGCGATGTAGTTCGGGGATCATCTCTTCAGGGGCATGCAGATTAATGGCCCCAACCCCTCGCAGCATTTGCGGGTCGTAGCTACAAAAATCGCGTACCCAGTTGTTGTAGGCGCGGGTAAAAGCACCAGCTAATTTAGCATCCATGCTGTCAATTGCTAACAGCCAGAGTGCGAAGGTAGGATACAGGAAAGCCATATCCGCACCCATTTGCTTCAGGATCTTGACATGGGACTCCGCATCAAAGCCATGGGGACCATACTTGTTGAAATCACGGATGGTAGCTTTGATGCCTTCAGCCCAGACCTCATCGGAGATGTTGTAGTAGACCGGTCCCCCTTCAACGTGCATGTCTTTGTAGGGAGGGGAGAACAGATCGATTCTAATCACCCGCGTGTTGCCCTCCATCCGTTCCCGTTGTTTGTAAGGAGCGCGGTGTTTGTATTCCGGTTCGAGGTAATTGTCCCAGAGATCGACGGGTTCGATAACATGGGCGTCTGCGTCAATGATTTGGTAGCCCTTTAGCATGATTAGTTTTTTGTTAGGTTTCAGGTGATAGGTGATAGGTGTCAGAGTAGAAATTACCTTGAGCCAGTTGTCGCTTCTTGCCTGATGGATAATAGTTGATGCTTGCTCTTATGGCATTACGAGAATAGATGAGGACAGAACAAACAGCTCAAAACCAGATGTAGTAAACTTTTCCTTCTGTCTTCTGCCCTCTGCCCTCTGCCCTCTGCCCTCTGCCTCCTGCCCTCTGTTACGACAATCAGAAAAAGATGGGAAAGGGATTGAGTTCTTCTTCTTTGAGCGGTGCGGGTAACCAACCCAATTTGACTGGAACGTCGTACAACCGTCCTGGACCCCATCGCTTCCAAAAAGACCGCATCCCGGGGACAATGACTTTCATCACATTGAGACCAATGTCGGGTTGGGTTTGCTCGAGAACTAGCATTTCTAGTCCTTGACTGGTGACAATTTCGATGCATTTCATGACATCAGTGAATAAATCATCGCTGGCCATGATTGGATAATCGGCAGCTGTTTTAGGTGCAAGTTGGTCGCTGGGTAGCAAATACGGTTGATTTTCCAGGGTCGCGGTTTGCCACCACTTCATGGCCAGGTCGTCGGAAAAGTTGTAGCGGGTTGTGCCGTCAGGATTTTGACACAGAACAGCGGGTAACATCTGGTTGACTTCGGTGAGCGATCGCAGAATGCCAATTTTGGGGTCGAAATGAGCGCCAAACGCATAGGTAATGTCTTCAACGGCGTTGTCTGTGCGCCTGGAAATGGCAGCGAAGACAGGGATACCAAAATCGGCAGTGAGGTCAAGCACCCAGAGATCCCGGTGGATGCTGCGATAATAGGCTTTCAAGTCGCTCATATAGGGATCGCCAAAGCTTTCCAAATCCACTGCTGGCCGATTGAGGCGGTTATACCACCAAACTGCGACGCTGTCCCGCTCGACTAGTTCCATAAAGCCTTGCAGGATGGCTTCTTCTCGGGTGTTTCCTGCTGCAGTACCGTTGGAGTCGGCCCAGCAAGAGGGGTCATCAGATTTGGGGTAGCCGTAATAGCAATATGCGGTTGGCAGATATTTGAAAGTTTTATGGCTGAGGGACCAAACGGGTGTCCACTCAATTTCTTCTGTTTCGTCGAAGGGGGCTGGTACCCGTTGAAAGGTATTGGGACAGGTGGCATTCCAGGCTTCGCGTCCATCGTATTGATCTCGACTGAAGGTCATGCAGGTATTGGGATGGATAGCGAGATCTCTCAGGTCTCGATAGCTGCCTTTGCGCCTGATTTCGGTGCCTTGATAGATGCCGGAATAGCGTTCGATGGCTTCGCAGAGGGCGCTTGCTTTTGCCTGAATGTCTGTTTTCCCTTTGCCACCGCTTCTGCCACGCAGGTTTTCTCGCAGAAAGTAGAGGTTGTCGAACATGGCGGCAAAATTATGACCTGCCACATAGGTCGGGGTTAAATTGGTGGCGGGTACGGTGCTGTCTGAGGGCAATACAATGGGTTTTACACCTCTGACTGCGCCTGTGATGGGACTGATGTGATGTTCGTAGCGTTTGACTGTTTCTTCGGGGGAGATAATCCGATGGCCGCCGTCAGCGGTAAATCCTTTTTTGCGGCTCTGGAGGATAATGGGAGTCGGTTCCTGGGGATTTGAGTATTTGGGATCGCCGCAGGCTGGACATTGGGGACGCTTGACCAGGGGATGCGTTGTTGTTTTGAATGCGATCGCATCCAATGTTGTCAAGCAATTCTCCAGCGCTTGATTGTTTCCTTTGAGGATCCATTTGGCAATTTCAGTCGCCGCCAGATTCAGCCCCACTTGCACGATGGAGGGCAGCACAGAGATAGAAGTGGGAAACGGTTTCGAGCTGCCTTGCTGTTTCTGAATAAAGGTTTCCACGGGACGATTGGCTTGCAAGCGCTGAGCCAGACATTGCCAGCAGGCTGTTTGATAGGGCTGGAAGAGCGGGCCGAGCCAGAGCACGTTCCCGACAGGTTTAATCAATAGCCAGGGACGCTGAAACTGCAACGCCAGTTTATTAAACGTTTCCAACCCCTCCTGGAGATAATCATCGGTTAATGCCACAATTAACCTTGGCTCCGGATCGCTCGCTTCAGCATCCATCTCCCACGCAATGTCCTGGCTATTGCATTGGAAAGCCTGGATCTTAAGCGTCTCAAGCGCAGTAATGAAAGGTTCTGGCTTTACATTACCAAAGGAAGTAACAAATACTTTAACCGCTTGCAAACGGCTTTTGGCCTCGCCTCGTTCTACTTTCAGGCTATCCCAAAAGGCCGCGATTTCATCTGGCAGCGATTTGTCTGCTTCAACAATATATCCCTTCTTTTCCAGCAACATCAGGACATAGTAAACCTCAGCAGGAGAGGCTCGATCTCGTAACAGATCGGCGATGTCGTCGGAGGAACGCTGGCCATCGATCAAAGGCGCAACTAATTCATAAAGATGACCCGTCAAGACAAAATAATCTAATTCGGACAGCAGAAAAACCCCGACGGATTCAATCGTTTCAACATGGAAACAGCTTTTAAACTTGGGTTGTTCGATCATTAACATATCAATTGTTTTTTATACGAAGGTTAAGCTTAAGATAGGGTGAAAATGGACTGTTTGCGACTTGCGATACGGGATCTTAATTGGGCAGCGATCGCAACAGTACCTTCTCAGCAACAAAGCACTTGCTGAACAAAACGTCACCAATGAGATTCAGAGTTAAATCTGAAAAAAATCCATACTAGTCTACAGAGTTGTTTGAAGGGAACTAGCAAATTTAAGGTGATTATAAGGATCGGAATCGAAGGACAGCTCAGTGAGAACTCAATTTACTTTCAAGCGTACAGTTTTCAATATGAGTTCCCTACCATTTTCCCCATTTCCCAACACGACTTGGAAGGTTATTTTGAAAGCCTTACCTGGCAAGGCTTTCAAAGTAACCTATTTTCTAGTGCTGGCATGAAGAAATGGCCTGACCCCTCATCCCCTGCCTATCCTCATCGGCACCTTGTCACAGTCTGATGTTTTACCCTATTTAGCCTTCAGGATTCTGGTCACTGGCTCAAATCAGGAGTTTTTGACCTGCAGATGGAACCCACCCGAGTCTTCAAAAATCCTGACATCACCTCTGGAGGACTACCGATTGCACAATTGTTATTCCAAACTGTTGGGTTTTGCTCTCTGATCGGTTGACCCAGTAAAATTCTGGTAGAGGGGGTTAGCGAAATGCGGGGATCTTGAGGTGGGCAGCAGCAGCTTTATCTCAAATAAAAATTTTGGCCAAGCTAGACATTGGTTTGTCCAGCAGAGCAATCAAGGCTTCTATCTATTAAATGTATATGCAACAACGACAATCGCTCGGACTAAATGTAGCTTGTGTCTCCCAAGAAGTACATAGGGACTCTGGCGAGTGCAGCGACCAGATTCATTCGAGATGCTATAAGTCAACTGGAAGCCCGACATTAGCATTTCCAGGAAAAGTCTGGGGATGCATAGGACTCAGATAGTAGGGACCATGAAGCCTTCTTATTCCTCAATACAAGGAATTCAAAGCATTAGTATGGAATATACCAAACGGTTCCAGGTCGGACTTTTCTGCAAGGCGTTATTTAATTGCTGTGTCTTGCTCGTTTGTTGGGAAGAATAACAAACACAGCCTTTATCAACAGAATAAACCTGTCCATTTTGAGACTGTAGATAAACTTTATCCATTTTGGAATGTGTGCTTTTCCCCATAGGCAAAACTCCATATCCCACGATAGATGGGGTTTAACCCGTCAGGACAACTCCATATCTCAGAATGGACGAGGTCTAACTGTACTACGGTGGCAGTTAGACCAGTGGTTAAACAAAATAAATTGGGTATTCCAATTGGCTGAAATCCTTGCAATTCAAGCATTTCCCAATTTTGATATAGACAATTTATTGCGTACAGGTACTTATCATCAGGCTGAGTGTCAAACCCTTTGAGGGAAAACAATATTATGCTCGCCCTAGCAGGATATGAAATTACAGAAGAAATTCAAACGGGTGACCGAAAAATTGTTTATCGGGGAATTAGAAAGCAAGATCGAAGATCCGTCGTAGTGAAGGTGCTGAAGTCAGAGTATCCAAGTCTTGAAGCGATTACTCACCTGAGACAGGAGTATCAGATTCCTTGCAAGCTGGAGTGGGAGGGGATTGTCAAACCCTATAGCCTGGAGACTTATCAAAATAGCTTTGCTCTGGTATTCGAAGATTTTGGTGGCAATTCTCTCAAACGATTGCTCGCAACCCGGAAACTGCAGCCGCAAGAAGTGTTGAAAATTGCAATCAAATTAGCAGATACTTTGGGATATCTACATCAGGCTCTAATTATTCATAAAGATATTAAGCCCTCCAACCTTTTGATTAATCCAGCCACAGGGCAGGTCAAATTGGATGATTTTGCGATCGCTGAGCGTCTTGCCTGGGAAAAACAGACGATTAGCAGCGCTAACGCCATTGAAGGCACCCTGGCTTATATGTCTCCTGAACAAACTGGCCGGATGAATCGTCCCATCGACTACCGCACTGACTTTTATTCTTTAGGAGCGACTTGCTATGAGATGCTGACCGGACATGTGCCTTTTACGACTAACGATCCAATGGCATTGGTACATTGCCACATCGCCCAGCGACCTGTGCCCCCTCATCTAGAATCTTTTTGGCAAGACAGCTCAACTGCAGTTTCAGAAGTCGTTTCAGCAATTGTGATGAAGCTTCTGGCTAAGATGCCAGAAGATCGGTACCAAACGGCTGCGGGCCTTAAGTTCGATCTAGAAAAATGTCTGTCGCAGTTCCAAACAACGGGCAATATTGAGACCTTTCCTCTGGGCGAGCGCGATCGCGGCAACCAGCTGCTCCTCCCTCCCAAGTTGTATGGTCGGGAAACCCAGCTTGCAGTCTTGATGGAAACCTTAGAAAGAGTCAACTGTAACCCTCCCCACTCTTCCTCTGGAAGTAAAGCCAGAGCTGAACTTCTTTTAATATCTGGTTACTCAGGTATTGGCAAAACTACATTAGTCGGTGAAGCCCACCAACCGATTGCAACTTCAGGCGCATATTTTATCAGCGGTAAATTTGACCGTTTCAGACGAAATGTTCCCTATGCCGCCCTAATCCGATCCCTGGAAGACTTAGTGAATCAATTATTAGCTGAAAATCCAGAAAGTCTCAGTAGATGGAAAACCCAGCTCCAAGAAGCCCTGGGTTACAACGCTCAAGTGATGCTTGACTTCATCCCTGATGTTGAACTGATCTTGGGTCCCCAACCTGAAGTGTCGCAGCTAGAACCGGCTGAAGCCCAAAATCGTTTACATCGAGTCCTGAAAAAATTCATTCAGGTATTTTGTCAACCTGGGCATCCCCTTGTCCTCTTCCTGGACGACCTGCAATGGGCAGATGCAGCTTCACTCCAATTTATTCAGATGTTATTGGGCGATCCCGATAGCCGAAACCTATTAACGATCGGAGCTTACCGAGATCATAAATTAACTCCCATGCATCCGCTTAGCCGGGCAATTCGTCAAATCCGGGACGAAGCAATTCCTGTAACTCATCTCAACCTTTCCCCATTATCAAAGGATAATATTCGACAGCTTGTGGCAGACAATTTAGGCGAACCTGCTGATACCGAACACCTCAAATCTCTGGTTGAGCTTGTTTTTAATAAAACTCAGGGTAATCCTTTTTTCGCCAGTCAGTTACTGAGAACATTATATTTGGACCAGCAGCTCGTCTATCAGGTAGACAACGATCGCTGGCATTGGAATCCTGACAGCATTGTTGATGAGACAGTGGTCGAGTTGATCTCTAGAAGCATTCTCCAGCTCCCAGAAACGACGCAGGCAGCCCTGAAATTGGCCGCTTGTATTGGCAATCAATTCAGTTTAGATCTTCTAGCTGTGAGCAGCGAACAATCTCCCATTTTGACAGCTGCCCTACTTTGGCCTGCCCTTGAAGCTGAACTGATTCAGCCCCTGAGCGAAGCCTACAAACTTCCCTTACTCTTTGCTCCCCAAGAATCCAGAGTACCAAATGTGACTGATATCAGAGTTGATTACCAATTTTTGCACGATCGCGTACAACAAGCTGCCTATTCTCTGATATCAGAGGCTGAGAAAGAAGCAACCCACCTTAAAATTGGACAATTGCTATTGCAAAACAGTCCAGCGGAAAAAATTCAGGAAAATATTTTTACGATCGTTAATCAGCTAAACTTTGGGCTTAAATTACTGACAACTCAGGCTGAACGAGATGAATTTGCAACACTCAATCTCATGGCAGCCCAAAAAGCAAAGACAACTGCTGCCTATGAAGTCGCTCTGCAATATTTAGATGTTGCTCTGGGGTTGCTTGCAGACAATCGTTGGGAGCATAATTACAAGCTGACGCTATCTATTTATACAGAGCTAGCAGAAGCGAAATATCTTAATGCCAACTTTGAACGTGCAATCAGCCTGGTTGATACTGCATTTCACCAAACCAAAACTTTGTTAGAAGGGGTCAAACTTGCTGAGATTCGCATCCAATCTTATATTGCCCAAAATCGGATGCAAACGGCCATTGATGCAGCACTACAAGATTTGGGAATGTTTGAAGTCTCTCTGGAAACAACTCCTCCCCCTCAGGAGCTATCCATTGAAAAATTGATTCAATTATCTGCTATTACCGATCTCGACCGCCTGGCAGCTTTGCGCATTTTGAATTCTGTTATTGCTGCGGCCTGGATTGCAAATCCTACTCTGGTAGAATCCATCATATTTACAATGGTGAATATTTGTATTGAATATGGGAATTCGCCACTAGCTTCGACTGCTTATATTAATTATGCATTACTATTATGCGGGCCGTCAGGAAATATCAACAGGGGTTATCAATTTGGGCAGCTTGCTTTGAGATTACTCGATCGTTTCAATTCTAGGGAAAGAAAGTCCGTTGTTTTGACTGTATTTAATGCTCAGGTCAGACATTGGAAAGAGCATCTCAGAGAAACACTCTCACCTCTTAAAGAAGCAATTTATAGCGGTATTGAGGCTGGAGAGAATGTGTATTCTGGTTATGCAGCTGCTGCCTATTGTACAAATAATTTTTTGCTTGGAGAATATCTGGAATTTGTGGAACACCAATTTCAACAATATATCGAACTACTCAGGGAAAATAAACAAGAATATACGATTCAATATGCACAAATATGGAAGCAAGTAGTCCTCAATTTGCTCGATCGAACTGAAGATAGTCTAAAGTTGATTGGCGAAGCATTTAATGAAGAAAAAATGTTACCAATTCTAGTTGAAAACAAGAATGGAACAGCGTTATTTTGTTTCTATCTAGCTAAAACAATTTTGCTTTACATGTTTAAGCAGTTTGAAGCAGCAGTTTATTATGCTAGAAATGCCATAAAGTATGAACAGGCAGTTGTCGGATCTATGGCGATTTCTGTACACAATTTCTATTATTCTCTAGCCCTTTTAGCCCAGTATCCTAATATGGAACAACAACGACAGAATGAGGCTCTGGAGATCGTCAAAGAAAATCAACAGAAAATGGAAAATTGGGCAATCCATGCCCCCTCTAATTTTTTGCATAAATATCAACTTGTTGAAGCAGAAAAAGCACGAATCTTAGATCGAACTCAGAAGGCAAAAATGCACTATGAGAATGCTATTAAATTAGTTAAAGATAATGGATATCTTCAAGAAGAAGCATTAACCAATGAACTAATAGGCGAATTCCATCTTTCGCGGAAACAAAAAACTCCAGGTAGACAATATATCAAAGCGTCCTACTATAATTATGTGTGTTGGGGATCGGCTGCTAAAGCGAAAGATCTTGAGTTAAGATATCCAGAGATTTTGGCTAAAATTATTGGGCAAGAAACAGATACGATTGAGGTTGACAGAACGACGACTGCGATCGCAGGTAAATGTGAAGATGTCTTAAATCTTGCTACAGTGATCGATCGACTTCACTTGATTTCAGATGAAGAGAACCTGGCCTCGCTACTCGATAAGCTCATCAGAATTGCTATGGAGGTTTCCCATGCAGAAAGAGGGTTCTTGATTCTAGATCGCGAGGGTGAATTATCAATTGAAGCGAGCCGCCAGATGGGTAGCGATAGCATCACAGTACTTGACTCCATACCCGTGAATACGAGCGAGCAACTGTCTACAGCAATTGTTAATTATGTGGCCAGATCTCAAACAGAAGCGATCTTGTCTAACACTGATGAGAAAAGGTTTACTACCGATCCATACTTGCTTCAGAATCAACCTGAATCAGTTTTGTGTGCTCCTTTACTCTCTCAAAATCAGTTAGTGGGTTTACTGTATCTAGAAAATAGTTCGATCTGGGATACGTCTAGCGATGCTAGATTAGAAATTCTAAGAATTTTTCTTCCCAAGGCAGCGACATCAATTAAGAAGACCTTGTTGAGAGATGAAGTAATGCTTAGATAGCGAGATAGTTTTATGTCCCAGCCTCTTTCTTCGTCAGCGAATGACGGCAATTCCAACAACGATCGACCAGCAGTGCTATCAACAGCAAAGCAAGCAGCAGCGATCCCTAAACGTAAGAAGAGGGGGAAGTCTCTACCGCCTGGGGTCGTTATCCGCTTGGGCAAATTTATCTGGACGACGCTCTGGCAAATGATGATGTCGAGGCTTGCTCCGCGCAACCCGAAAGGAGAATATATCCGCCCCAGCAGCCAGTTCAGACACTTTGTGAGCGCTGATGCTGACAACCCCTATCAACCTGAGGCAGGTCGTTATTGTCTCTATGTTGGGCTGGGTTGTCCCTGGGCACATCGCACCCTGGTTGCCCGGACGCTCAAAGGGCTTGAAGCTGCGATCGCAGTTTCGATTGTTTCTCCTTCCCCCAACCAGGGAATCTGGGTTTTCGAAGCAGAACAGGAAGGCTGTCGTACGCTACCTGAATTGTACGATCTGGCTCAACCAGGGTATACAGGCCGTTGTACAGTTCCAGTTCTGTGGGATAGCCACACCAAGACAATTGTCAACAATGAGAGCGCAGACATTATCGTGATGTTGAACTCAGAGTTCAATCCATTCTCGACCCATGCTGAGTTAGACCTTTATCCAGAATCACTGAAAGAAACAATTGACGATTGGAACGAAAAAATTTACTCTGCAGCGAACAATGGTGTCTATCGCTGCGGCTTTGCCCAAAGTCAGGCGGCGTACGACGAAGCGTGCGATCGGTTGTTTGCAGTTCTGGATGAAATTGATGCGGCTTTGGAAACTAATCGTTATCTTTGTGGTAATAACGTCACGCTTGCGGATGTGCGACTGTTTACAACGCTCTTCCGTTTTGATGCGGTGTATTATGGACTGTTCAAGTGCAATCGTCGCCGAATTCAAGACTATCGTCATCTAGGAGCTTATCTTCGCGATCTGTATCAACTGCCTGGCGTTGCGGGCACCTGCGACCTGGAGGCCGTAAAACGAGATTATTATGGCAATTTATTCCCGCTCAATCCAGGCGGCATTATTCCGGCTGGCCCTGATGTGACCAGCTTTCTCCGGCCCCACTGTCGGGAAAGTTTGGGTTAATGGTTTGTGGTTTATTGTTGATAGTTCATTGTTGATAGTTCATTGTTGACGGCTTGTTATTGTTGATGGTTCATTGTTGGTGGTTTGTTATATACGAAAGATAAACCCCATCAACCATCAACCATGAACTACCAACAATGAACGCCACTATATTGCTTCTTCAATCTCTGGGCCGATTTTTTGGGCTGTCTCTGTGTCTGCAGTCGTTGCTGCACTACTGGATTGGGCTAGATAGATGCCTGTAAGAATGACAACAAAGCCCAGCCAGGTCATGGGACTCAGTTGTTCGGCAAAGATGACCCAGGCTAACATCGCGCTGGCGATTGGCTCCAGAAGCAAAAAGATGGAGACAAAACCCGCAGAAAACTTTTTCATCGAATCTGCTAGAAGGCGTTGACCAAATCCTTCAGATACCAGTCCCATGCCAATGACCCCAACCCAGGCAATCCAGGTAGTGGGGAACAGTTGATCTTCAACGGCCAGAACGAGGGGAAACAGTAAGATGCTGCCGATGGCACATCGCCAGAGCAGAATTGTGGTGGCTGAGAATCGCGATCGCAGCTGCTCTACCATCAAAAAGTAACTGCCCAAAAAGACTGCTGATAGAAGCGCGTAAATATCGCCGATCAAGTTACCTTCCGCACTATGCAGGTCTTCCATACCTAAGGCAAGCGCTCCGGCTAAAGCGATCGCCATGCCTAACAAAAACTTGTTATCGAAACGTTTACCCATTAATAACCAGCCGCCCAGACTGGTAAATACCGGAGTCAGGTTGTTCAACAGCATAGACTTCGCCACAGTCGTGTATTCCAGGGAAATAGCCCAGAGTACCAGGGTGATGGCAGAAAACAAACCGACCAAAGGCAACAAAATCCATTGCTGCTGAGAGAAAGGCTCTGGCGCTTTCGCCTCTGTTTGGCTGCTGGCAATACCGCGCCAAATCGCCTGACCTAGGCCAAAACAGAGTGCAAACAAAAGCATGCGGTTAAAAATGGTTGCATTGGCCCCCAGCTCGGTTTCGCTCAAGCGGGTAAAAATGGGAGCGCAGGAAACTGCAAACAGGGCAATAAAAAGTTTGACAAATGCAAAAAAAGAAGGCTGGGTCTCTGAGCGGTCAAGCTGAATCATCGAAGTAGTTTGTAAGGGTTGGAGTGAATTGCTAAAAGGAAACAAACGGTCAATTGGATTTTTAGAAGGCAGAGAGCAGAAGGCAGAGAGCAGAAGGCAGAGAGCAGAGGGTATGAGCTAATGTCAGTTTGTCAACCTGCTCTGAGGTGCTCTGGTACTGCTATAGCACTAAGAGAATAGATTAGAACATAATCAAAGACTCATATCATGTCTGATTGATTGCAATCGATAAAATTATGCCTGTAAGCCAGGTTGGATTGAGGTCGCGTAGGCGCAAGCCTTCTCGCAGAGTCACCCTATAGCGGTTTGCAATGAAATTCAGTACCTGGTTTCGGTAGGGGCTTGGCACTGCCAAGCCCACCCAAGTTTTCTGTACTTAACCAGATTGCAAATTGCTATACATCAAAAGACTTTGCGTTAGGCTGAGTAATAGCGAAACTCAACCTACAAAGCGGTCTCCATTTTGCTGACTTGATATCAAAACTAGAGATAGTAAATTTCCCTTCTGCCTCCTGTCTCCTGCCTCCTGCCTCCTGAATAAAGAGCGACCAGGATTATTATCGGAGAATACGGGCTTTTTTTTTGTCCTTCAAGTCAATTGATGATAACTTCGCTCCGCCCAGCAGTCTCACACTTTTTCCTGGGCAGGAGGTGTGATGCCGCGTCGGGTCAAGAGGGTTTCAATCGCTTTCATGACTTTAAAGTCTTCTTCTGGTAGAGGTTGCAGGTTGCCAACTGCTGAGCCTGATGCAGGAGCAGGGTATTTTTCCAAAAAGGTGAAGGCTTGCCGAAACTGCTGTGGAGTGGTGGCGATCGGGGAGTCGAAATGGCAGGGAATTAAGCGCTGAAAGTCCCAATTAGATACTCGATCGGCCCATGCGATCGCAACCCGCGGCCCCCGATTCAGGATCAGCGTCTGCAATACCGGCGCAACCAAAAGTCTACCCTTCCCTCGCAACGCCTCGAAGGAATACTGCCAATTCGACTTCCACTGAAACGGATACAGGCCAAAATAGTTATTCATCGATCGATTGGGGGCCTTCCAAGCATCCCGAATCGCCTGCCCCGTCCCCATCACCTCCAGGGCACTGGGTCGAAAATAAAACGCGAACAACGCAATACGCTGCCAGCCCCGAAGACGACTCGAAGCATTATCCTGCACTACATCAAAAGCATTGTCCCGGGCATGAAATAACAACGGAGCCGGGTCCAGTTGCAAGATTGCAGGTGGATCTGCCGAAACAGATAGGATTGAATCTGTCACCAGCAGCGTCCCTGTCGATTTATGGAATAACGCCACTTCTGCAAACCGCCCCAAGCCCAATTCAATCGGCCCCAGCACGGCATAGTCGAACTGATCGGCAAACGGCGCATCAGCACTCTTCTCCGGTAGCACCTCAGTCCGTCCCCAGGGCAAACCGAGCCAGCTGAGGGGCAGATCGATGGGAAAACTCCATTGACTGGGTGCGACAAAGACCTGAGCTTCAGGAAAACGTCGAGCGAACGGTCCGACAAAAACTTTATGTTCGATTCCAGAAACGGTTGGCAAGATGATGTATTGAATCTTGCCATGCTCTGCAACCAACTCTTTGACCAGACGAATGCATTCTCGCGTTGGCGCAACTGGCGCATAGGCCAACAGTCCTCCCCCAACTAGCTTCACAACTGTCATGCGAATTGGCACCACCACGTAGAGAATGCCCTGCAGTTGATCGAAGGTCCAGATCGTGTCCTTCACCACCTCCTTGCGCAGCGTCCGCCGCTTGCCGTAGGGATAGAGCGGCACAACCGGCCAGAATGGCCACGACCAGTCTCCCGGACGAATACCCGAACTTTCCTGGTGCCCCTGCCTTTTCAATGCCTTGCCTCCTGAGTCTTCACCGCAATTCCCTCATGTTGTAGGATCTCCTGAAAATTTCAGCGCCCTATTTTCAACACGCTATATTGAGGAATGATGCTGGTCGCAGGTCAATTGTAAAAACATCATGCCACCAAACCAAACCGGCTCGACATTTGCAGATAAATTTCATCGATAATCCTCCAAGGGGAAGGGTTTTTGAGCGCGTAGGTGCAACCGATGCACTCAAAAATCCTCGCTTATGTATCAACACCAGTTCATCAATTAACCTGATAAATAACCTGATAAATGCCATGAATCGGCGAGCAGGCTGGAATCCAACCCGGCGCAACCGCAATATTGGGACATCCAAACAGGGACGAGGCAAAAATAATCGTTTGGTAATCCCTGAAAGCTGGCATAGCTCAAAAATTTATTGGGAGAGCCTGAACAACCCGGTTGCAGTGCCGCAGACCGTAAATGGGAAACCCTTGACAATCCTGGTTGAACCCACCAACCCAGGGTTCGTTCATGCTTGCACGATTGATGATATCGTTGCCCTTTTGGGCCATATCCCGAATTATCATTTAGAGCAAATTACGACGCTTGTCCTGCGACAGCCCAAGAAAAAGGAGAACCTGCTGAAGCCAATGTGGGGAAGATTGCAATATTGGTCTGATGTTGGCCCCTATTCTGGCCCGACCATTTACCTGGAAGCGCAACTCGTCGATACCCCTGTGAAATGGAGCAGGCATTTATCCCCCGATGACGATAAGGAGCTGGCACGACTAAAAGCCGATGGGCATAAAATTACACGCGATAAACGATATTATTTCCTATCAAATGACTTACAGGCTATTCGAAATACTCAACTCTATAGAACATTGCCTCATGAAATTGGTCACTATGTGGACTATTTAGTTCATGTCGAAGAACCAAGCAATGCCGTTAAGAATGAAGCTGAGCGAGATTGGATAACAAATCAGTATTGGTCTAAATCTACCCTGGATAAGGAAGCATTTGCTCATCGCTATGCAGAGGAATTCTATACGAGAATGAACAAGAAAGGAATATTACCTTTCGACAGAATTTGTCATCCTGAAAAAATGAGAGAGCAAGGATTGGATCCTGCCTGGTTCAATCTATAAAACCAGACCAATGAATCAACTTCAAACCCCAGTCGCGATAAACAAATGAGAATTTTGTCGGGCTACCCAAACGCATTGTTGAAATTCCCCATATTCGCGATCGCGGCCAACTGCGATCGCGCAAACATTAAGTATCCCATGAAACAAACTCTACTCAAAGTACTTTCACTTCGGTTTCAGAAAGCCCAGTGACTCCAGCAACCTATTCCTGCCTGCAATAGATTCAGTGCAACCTGCTGTAGCTGCTCCTGTTGCCTGTTCTGCCTGTTGCAGTCCTGCTCCTTGGCTTGGCGTTCCTGTGCTGCTATTTCTGTAGGAAGCAGCAATAATGTCCCATCCAACCGGGCCCACCGCAGCCAGGTTACATCCTCAATTCCCTTGTAGCTACCCCGCCAGCGTACCAGGGCAATCCTAAAGTAGCGCTGATCATCTGGCCGCGATCGTTCAGGGCCAAGGGTTGGTAAATTCCCTTTTGCAAGGAAAAACCCGCCCAATCCTCTGGATCGAAGGGATCGAACCAGAAATATTCTGGGACGCCGATATCATCCTGGTAAATGCGCTTTTTATCGGTTTTGTCTACCCTGGCCGTACTTTCAGAAAGCAACTCAATGACCACATCAGGAGCTTTCCCCTCTTCCCAAATCACCCAACTGCGCCGTTCTCCTTTGGGGACACCCAAAACGGCAAAGAAATCTGGTCCCCGATAATCCTCATTCTTCACTTGATCGGGACTGAAATAGACAAACATGTTGCCGCCAATATAGCCCTCCGATCGTTCTGCCAGCCAGGGATCCAGGGTATCCATACATATCCATCTGGACTTTGTGTCGTTGGGTTTCCAGGGGAATACCGTCATCGCAGGGCAGCTCTGCTTGAGTGGGGAGCGAAAACCGATTGGGTTCAACCAGGAGAATATCTGACATGGCGCTACAGTCTGGCGTAATGCTCAAGGATATTTCTATAGTATTGTGTCTGCGATCGCAAAACGTATCGACAGTACACTTCACAAATTTTGTGAGGCTAATTCAACCATTGCAAACACTAAACCAAACACTTCATTAAGGTTATCAATGGTGGCTCTGGAATAATTTTTGGTAAATAACTGTCCAGCAAGTTTGCCAAACTGCCACAATTCTGCATCTGTGACAATTCCATAAACAATCACCGTGTCATTGCCATTGAGTTTCTGGGCTGCGACCATCTCTGCTAAACATTGTCCCCAGCCTTGCACAAAATCATTTTGTTTGGCTTCGGCAACCACAACAAGCGGATATTCAAGTACATTTTTTCCCAACTCAGATCGTTTGGAAATGATGTAGTCTGGGGTTCCAGTCAACGTACTGTCTGCTGAAATGGACTTGTGGCTCCATAGAGAGTATTGGCTGACAAACGGCTTGCAGACTTCGCGCAAAATGGGGTATATGACTGCTTCGCAACGGGATGCTTCAGAGGAGAAAATATCAAAGTTATTTTTGCTAAACTCATAGTCCAGGACAAAAGGCTCTGGTGGTGCGACAGCGGCTCGCTGGATAAAGTCTTCTTCGGTGTACTTGATCCGATACGCCGTTTGGACCTGGTCTGCAGATTTGAAATCAGTAAATGCCATAGTTTTTAGAAACCTGTGTAAATAAAGAGGATCTGCAAAAAATAGCAAAAGGCACCAGGATTCAACTAAGGCTAGCTGATGTTGTGGCTAAACTGGCAGCTCTAAATCATTTACCTTCTGCCCTTTACCTCTGCCTCCTGTTTATATCACACGACTGAGGAGGTTATTTTGAAAGCCTTGCGGAGCAAGGCTTTCAAAATAACCCATTTTTCCGTTCTAGCACGAAGAAATGAGGGTTAGTACCCTTTGGGTGCTAACCTTCCAAGTCGTGATATCAGCCTTTTAGCGTAAGACGCCAAACAAAAAGCAGGGTGATATTGCAATCACCCTGCTAAGACTGAGGATTTAAGTTGAAATTGAAATTAAAGATTATGCGATCGCAGCCATCTTGACATCGCTAGTGGCCAGCAATTGCTGCAACTCTTCAGCATCCACCGTTTCCTTCTCAATCAACATGTCTGCCAGCTGGTCGAGCAAGGAACGATTGTTCACCAATACATCTTTGGCGCGACGGTATGCCTGATCCACTAAATTGCGGACTTCGTCGTCAATCGTTGCGGCGGTCTCTTCCGAGAAATCTCGTTCTGCCATGATATCCCGACCCAGGAACATATTCCCTTGCTGACGACCGAGAGCAACCGGCCCCAGCCGTTCGCTCATGCCGAAACGAGTGACCATCTGACGAGCCACGCGAGCCACCTGTTGCAGATCGTTTGACGCTCCCGTTGTCACCTCTTCTTCACCAAAAATGAGTTCTTCAGCAATGCGACCACCCAACGCCATCGCCATCTGATTTTGCAGATAAGAACGGGAGAAAAGACCTGAATCCATGCGATCTTCGCTAGGCGTGAACCAGGTGAGTCCCCCAGCTCGACCACGCGGGATGATACTGATTTTCTGCACTGGGTCGTAGTCTGGCATTAAGGCCCCCACGACAGCATGTCCTGCCTCATGATAAGCAACAAGCGCCTTGCGTTTCTCGCTCATCACCCGATCCTTCTTCTCCGGCCCAGCCAGAACCCGATCGATGGCGTCGTTAATTTCATCCATAGAGATTTCGGTCAAGTTGCGTCGAGCAGCAAGGATGGCCGCTTCATTCAGCAGATTGGAAAGATCGGCACCCGTAAAGCCAGGAGAACGACGGGCAATCTTATCCAGATCCACATCTTTGGACAGGGTCTTACCGCGAGCGTGAACCTTAAGAATTTCCAGACGACCTGCATAATCTGGTCGATCGACTACCACCTGGCGGTCAAACCGTCCAGGGCGGAGAAGCGCTGAATCCAATACGTCAGGACGGTTAGTAGCGGCAATGATAATGATGCCTGTATTGCCTTCAAACCCATCCATTTCGGTGAGCAACTGATTCAGAGTCTGTTCCCGTTCATCGTTGCCGCCGCCCAAGCCTGCGCCCCGTTGGCGACCGACAGCATCGATTTCATCAATGAAGACGATGCAGGGAGCGTTGGTTTTGGCTTGTTCGAACAAGTCGCGGACGCGGGATGCACCGACCCCAACAAACATTTCGACAAATTCGGAGCCGGAGATCGAGAAAAACGGAACACCTGCCTCGCCGGCTACCGCTCTAGCAAGGAGGGTTTTCCCGGTTCCAGGCGGCCCAATTAGCAAAACGCCCTTTGGAATTTTGGCCCCAACGGCAGTAAAGCGGTCTGCATTTTTTAGAAAGTCCACGACTTCAGTCAGTTCCAGCTTGGCTTGCTCAATGCCAGCTACATCACCAAAGGTAACCTGAGTTTGCGGCTCCATCTGAACTCTGGCTTTGGATTTACCAAAGTTCATCGCCTGGCTGCCAGGCCCGCTTTGGGCGCGACGGAGCAGAAAAAATAACCCCACCAGCAACAAAATGGGGAAAAAGAGGCTGCTCAGGGACTTTAACCAGACGCTGTCATCGCTTTGGCGGGAAACAGAGATGTCGACCCCATTTTCGGTCAGGATGTTAATCAGATCGGGGTCGGGGGGCAGATTAACTTCGATTTTGGTGCCATCCTGGGCTTGAGCCAGCGCTTTACTTCGATCGGCGCTGATGCTGACTTTCTCAACCTGACGGTTTTCAACTTCTTGAATGAACTGGCTGTAGATCCATTTCTCATTGCTAGGGGAGCGCTTGTCAAAGAAAGTTGTTCCCAAGGCAATGACCACAATTGCCAGAAGGACATACAGTCCCGCATTTCTCCATCGTTTATTCACTGAGGCCAATCCTCCTAAGTCTTAAGGTGGCGGGAATTTCCAAAGGGCTTTTGTTAATTAATCTTAACGTAATCTCAGGATTTCGCATACCTGTTTGCTTTATTTAGGGCAGAAGGCAGAGGGCAGAGGGCAGAGGGCAGAGGACAGAAGGCAGAGGGCAGAGGGCAGAAGGCAGAAGACAGAGAACAGGGAGGTAAAGGGTGAAGGGTGAAATTGAAGCCAACCGCTAATCGCTAACCCCATGAAAAAGACTCCGCAATCCCCTGAAAGCATTATGGTAGGGATTGTAGCTTGAGGGAGTGGGAGATTGCAGGATAGTGTGGATGGGGATGACCTCCACGACGCTATTGGTAAATGCGATTGCTTCAAATCCCTGCACGTGTTCGGCGCTCCAGGGAACTTCAATCGGTGTTCGATCGTGCTCCATAAGCCAGGTGATGAGCTGCGATCGCGCTAACCCAGGAAGGACGTTTCCCTTCAAAGGCGGTGTCCACCAGCAGCCGTCTTTCCAGCCCCAGAGATTGCCGGTGCTGGTTTCTAGCCAGCAACCTGCCCTATCGATCAGGATAGACTCCTGGGCCCCTTGCCGTTTTGCGTTCTGCTGGGCTAACCAGGCAGTCAGATAATTGCCGGTTTTCCGATCGGCCAGTGCCCTTTGGCTGGGGGAATCTGCCAACCAGACGGTAATGCCCTGCTGCTGCTGCTGGGCCAGATCGTCAGGCAGAGGCCGACCGAGAATCCATTCGCGTCCGTCAGGGAAAACAGCGATTCGTAGGACAGGAAACAGTGCCAGGAGAGTCTCTGCCCCCAACTGCAGGCGCTGCCAGTCAGGCTGCGACCAGCTAAAGTTCTGCAGAGTGGTTTGGATGCGATCGCAATGTCCAATCCAATTCGTCAGCCGGTGCTCCAGAGACTGACCATAGACTCGCATCGTAGTAAAAACAGTTGCACCATACAACAACCCTGGATCCCAGATCGACAGAGCCAGGGTATCAGACTGGAACAGCTCCCCGTTATACCAAAACATATGCTCACAGAATTTGCGATCGGCACTTCAACGTCTCAGATTCATAGCATTTTGGCACAACTATCTAAAGTGGATGACTTTCTAGTCTTCCACTGCAAGCGAAACAATCGACCTAATCTCAAAACCATGAAGAATCAAAAACAACACTTTGTGTTCTTCGTCCCTTTGTGATAAACAGTCAACAGCTTACAGCGAGAACAATATTGAAAATCAGAAGTCAGAATTTATTCCCCAACTGACTTCTGACTCCTAATGTTGTGCAAAGCTCGCAGTTTTCTCGCTCAAGACGATATCCTGCAAAACCGCTTGTTTAGCCGATGAGTTCCTTCACCTTGGCCATAATACCCACCGGATCGATACCTTGATAGGGGAACTGTTCCCACAAGCCACCACAGCCTTCTTTGTGGGTGCCAAGATACGCAAACTTGGGTGCCAAACCCCGTTCCAGCAGCCAGCTCCCGAAACGGCTTCCCAGCCCTGTACGTCGGTTAAATGCCTCAACCACCAGCACAAAAGGAGCTGCACCCACCTTTGCGACCATCTTCTCATCCACAACATTGAGCGAAGACTTATTGATCAAACCCACATCAATCCCCTCTTGCTTCAGCCGCTCCACCGCATCCAGAGCGCGATACACTCCATCTCCAAAGCTGATGATATAACCCGCTGTGCCTTCACGCACCACATCATCTTGACCTGGAATGAAAGTATAACCCTCGCCGTATAATTCCTTGCCCTCTGAGTTCAACAGATTAGGTACCTTTGAGCGGGTGGAAAAAATGAATCGAAGACCAGGCTGATGGAACACAGCTTCAGTGCAAGCAGTCATCTGAGCCGCATCTGCCGGGAAATACAACCGAGTTTCATACCCGTCATCCAGGCCATTATCGGCAAACATATTGTTTAAACCAAAGTGGCAGGTATTATCAGCCATGTCGTCAATGCCTGCATGGGAGAAATGGCAGAGCAAATTAGAATAATTCAACCGGGCCATAGTGATTTCAGAAACGCACATTTCCAGGAAAGCACTGAAGGTGGCAAAAATTCCCTGCTTGCCCTTTTCCATACCAAACCCAGCCGCAGCAGAGAGATTGCTACGTTCCATGATGCCGCCGCTGACAAATATCTCTGGATGGGCCTTGCGGATATGTTGCAGACCACAGGAGCCTTCTAGATCGCTGTCCACGCAAAGCACGTTCTTTTTACGCTCTGCTTCGCTCATACGGTTGAGGATAGACACCACTGTTTCGCCAAAGACATTGCGATTCGATCCCATCTTATCGCCGGAGCCGAGAAAGGTATAGGTGTTTTTGGGCTTCTCGACACCTTTGAGGTAGGCAACAGCATCAGTCTGTCCCCGGGCTTCCAAATACTCAATTGCCAACTTGACCGAGATAACATCGTGGCCATGGGGCGAGCCTTCCAATCCGTCAATGCCGACGCACATCTTACGCTTGTTGATCAAAGCCATCGGACCATCAGTAGTGGCAGCTTTGCACATATGACCATAAAGAGTATCCAAATCCTCACCATCTCCTTCAACGACGGTAAGGCCATGACCAGTGAGAGTTTTATTGACATCATAACCCGGTAAGTAGCTAGAAGGATGCCCCGCAATCGTAACGTCGTTGTCGTCAATCAACAGTTTCACGTTCAACTTTTTGGCGACGGACAGACGGGCAGCTTCAGCATCATTCCCTTCTTGCTGGGAACCATCTGAACCGAGGCAAAAAACGACTTTGTCCGGGTTAGCTAAGGCAACACCATTGACATAGGGCCACATATGCCCCAAGCGTCCGGAGCTGAACTTAACACCCGGGGTAAGGCCCAGTTCGGGATGACCGGGCAAGGTGGAATGAGCAGCGCGGTACTTAAGCAGTTGCTCAACAGGGAGGTGACCATGCAAGACGGACATCAGATATTGAGTTGCAACCCGGTGACCTGCTTCATCAAAGAAAATAGGGACGAATTTGTCTGGAGCACCCCGGAAAAAGGCATCCAGAATCATCACTTCGGGGACAGTATCGTAGGGGCCGCCTGTATGACCGCCCACGCCCCGAGCAGCCCCAGTCGCAGTGAAGAAAACAATTGCGTCGCGACAGAGTTGGATGTTGGACTTGAGGGCTTCCCGTTCTGCAGCAGTGAGGACGGGATTGGCAGGATTGAGTTTCAGGGGTTTATAAGCATCCAGATCGATGGGGAAGCGAGCAGCTGTCAGGGTCATAAAATGTGTGTTCCTAAATATGTGAATAAGGAGGTTACGGACTGCACAAGCTACAAAAAATACAAACAATACAACAGTTCAAGGGACTGAAATTCCCAATCAAGGGAGTCATTAGAATCTGGCAGCAGCCCTGGAATTGGGTGAATGAATTGTTTCATTCGCAGCCACAAGGATTCTCTATGCCTGACAATTTTGCGAGTGGGCCTGCGCAGCAGGAGTCTGCAAGCAAACATGAGGGGACAAACCGCGTTCCTTTCAGTGCCAGGATATTGACCCGAAAGGTCTATCCAGCAGTCAATCGCTAGATCGCCCAATCAGCAAGCAGTTCAACGGCTGTGCAAATTGACAGGCTCAAATGTAACAAAATTTTACAGCTTAAGGCGCATTCGTGCAAAGTCCTGTTGCGGATTTGAGAAGAAATGGGGAATAAAACACCACTTGAAAGGTTAGCCCATTAGAGTGCGAGGTAGGAGCGGATTGCTAGCAGTCGACAAACTTAAACGCAGAAAAAAAATAGGTTTTCAGAATCCATAATCCAGAAGTTAGAATCCAGATTGCTCCTGTCTCTTATCTCCTAAATCTCGGGTTTACTGATGTGTCCTATTTTCAGTTGTTCCTTGCCATGACGTCTGCGCCAAAACTGGCTTTGGGGCCAGCGTTGCTCTCTGGCACTGTATTGTTTGTGAGCTTGTCGATAATGCTCGAATTCTTGTTGCACTAAGCTAGCATACCTGGCCAAACCCGCAGTATCTCCCTTGCTGAGGTAATCGCCAATGGCATATCCGGCAAAAATTCCCAGACGTAATGCCTTCGTAATGCCCTGAGATGATAGGGGATCGTAGGCAGAAGCTGCATCCCCCACGGCTAGCCAACAATTGCCATAAACTCGATCGAGACAGGTTGAATTGGCTGGACGCACAATCGCCTTACTCTGCAGTATGCTGTCTCCTACCCTGGCCTGGATCCAGCGTGTTTTTCGCAGTAGCACTAACCAACGATCGCGATCCGTCAATCCTAACTCACGAGCGATATCGCTATCGCTCAGACAGGCGACGACCCGACAATTGCCTGCCAGGGCTGTATACCACCACCCCCCCGAAAATGCTTCGATCGCCGTACCAGGGAGGGGTTGATGGTCAATCTCAAAGAAACGAACAAAGGCAATTAAACGATCGAACACTAACGATCGTCTGCCCATTTTGCGAGCTAGAATCGCCCGACGTCCTGTGGCATCTACTGCGAAGCGGGCCTGGAGTTGACTGCGATCGCAAAACTGCAGATGCAACATTTCATCAGGCGTTGGATTCGATGGTGCGATCGCGACTAAACGAGTTTGCGATCGCACCTCAATGCCCTGTTGGGCCACCTGCTCTACCAGAAATCGATCGAACCGAGTGCGCGACAAATGCCATCCTGCACCCCGAGCCGAATAGATGAAATGGTTTTCTAACAAGGACGATTGTCCCCAAGCTGCAGCCTGACTGTGAACGGTTCGAAACTGCTCCGCCTTAAACCCCTCCCAAACACCTAAATGGGCCAGCAACGGGCGAGCGATGGCAGGCAAAACCTCACCCACACGGGGCTTGTCGTAATCTGAAGCTTCAATGAGGACGATATTGAGGGAAGGGTAGCGCGATCGCAACGACAACGCCGTCGCACAACCCGCTGGTCCTCCCCCCACAATTGCAACATCACAGATACTCAGATTCCCATCCTCCGCCTAACCCTGTCGCACCGCATAGAAAGAAGCAACAACACCTGCCGGAGCAATCGGCTTTCCTTTTGAGGGATCTGGAGGATCGGTTTTATTCTCTGAAGACGAACAGGGATCGGGATCGGGCTTCTTTTTTGAAGACGAGTGAGGAACCGTTCGTACCACAGATCCCACCATGGCCGCCCGTTGCAACGTAGCATTGCTATTCGGCCAATCCGGCACTAACCAGGCAATATAATCATAAACCCACTGCTCGCCATTGACCAGCCCCTTGCCCTGAAACCGGGCCTGCATCGGCGAGCCATAAGCGCGACTTCCATGCAAAGCCAGCGACCAGTCATCACCGCCAATCGTGCCTTTAAGCAGCTGAAAATCTGCTTCTTCAATCACGATCGTAGCTCGGCCAAATTCCAGCTTATCAAACGGCGTCGCCAGATCCGGATCGTTCAAAAGACTGCGATAGGTCCAGGAACCAACAAAAGGGTTGTTGCTCATAAATCCTCCAGGGTATGTTCGATGCGAGTTTACTTGTTGCCTGGAAACAGATCATCCAGCTTCGACTCCAGTATATTAAGAGTTGCAGATGATAAATCCAAGACGCGACTATGTCGCCCAAAAGGGTGTTGGATAAATCCAAGACGCGACTATGTCATCAAAAAGGGTGTTGGATAAATCCAAGACGCGACTATGTCGCCCAAAAGGGTGTTGGATAAATCCAAGACGCGACTATGTCATCAAAAAGGGTGTTGCTTATTAGTCCTCTGGTGTACGCTCAACGCTAATGTATTTTTCGTCTGGAGACGGCTTATTCAGCTTGTCTTCCGGCAAGTAAGGATTACGGACGATAATGCCAAGACGCGACCATTCCGTCACCATTTTTAGATCCCCCGCATTAGTCTGAGGAACGCCACGCGACCAATTCAAGTAACTATATTGGGGCTTGCCACCGCTAAAACCCACCACTTCAAAAGCTTGCAGCGGCCGATGAGCCGGCCACCACAGGGTCTCCCAAACCTGTTGCTCTCGCTGCAACCAGGGATCGTTCTCGCTGTCAGGGTTCAGCGAATTCCAATCTTCGTAAGTGATATTAATCGGTTGCAAGGTACATTCATTAAAATCAGCTTGCCAGGGTAACGCCATATGTTTAGTGAAGTCCCCTGGCTGCAAACCTTGCTCAAAATTACTGTCCTGACTGAGACTAAAACTGACAGAAGAAATATAATCCTGGGCTGGAATCCCCCGATAATTGGCCTGAGCAGCCGTTTGGGCAAAGTTAGAGAAATCCGGATCGGCTTTCAGGCGGTACGGTTCCTTGTAAACCGAAGGATTGCGAATCAACCAACCCACTTCACCGCCCGGACAAAACGCCCCACCCAAAACATTCATCAACACCCCCCGATCCAGATCCCGTCCCGTCTTATTCTCCCAATCTTTATAGGGTTGGAACACATCAATCTGTTCGCAGCTGACCCAGCCTTCATTGCACTCGTTATAGAATTTGCCGTTGGCCCATTGTCGCAGGATATAAAGCTGATAGTCCGTCAAACGCAGAAACTTCGACGGTACCGTATTGGTAATGGGATTATCCCCCGCCAACAGAGGCATTAGCGGCAGATTAAAGCTACGGTTCTTCGGTTTGCCCCCCAGCCGGAAGCGATTCTCTTCATCCGGTTGTCGCATCACATCATAGAGAAACTTCCGGTAATTCCGAAACGGATCGTAAGTACATTCCTGCTCTGCCTCTTTAAAACGATCCGTCAACAGCTTCCCAGTCCAAAACGCCTTCAGACACTGAGTCAATTCAGCCAAATGCTCCACCAGGAAAGAACTCTCTTCATCTTCATCTTCATCCTCCTTCTCAGGCAGACGACAGACGAGAGTTTTAATCAACCGTTTTATCCTGCCAACAGCATTTTCATTGTCTCGCTCGGCATCCATGTCGTCGATCATCTCACCAATCAACGCTTTAACCTCAGCCTCCAGAGTCTGGGTAGCAGCAGTATAGCGCTGTTTCAGGTCGCTTCCTTCCGACTCCATTTGAACCTGCGTGTACAGTGCTTGCCAGCGGTGTAAATATCGGGTTGGATCGTTTCCCAAACCCTCACCAGGATGGAGCTGTTGTCCCAGGGATTCAATCGCGCTGATAAAGGTGATACCTTTGGCCTTGAGCTGCTCCCAATATTGCTCTCGTTTGTCAAGGCGATGCAAGATGGCACAAAAGAATCTGTGGCCAATGCTATGGGATGCTTTCTTGATCTCCTGGTCCCAAATATAAAACTGTAATTCCAAAGCCTCGATCCAAAATTCGCCGCAGCGATATTCCTCAAGTAGCCGCCGCTGTCTGCGATCGAGTGCACTCTCAATGATACAGGGCGGCACTGACAGTTTCTTCGGATCGATGTTACCCCGCTCGGTCTGATTATGGGGATAATTCGACTGTGACAGTACATTCGTCAAATGAGTGAACTCATCAGCCCGGAACAGAATTGGCCACACATCCCGATAAAACCAGGGCTTGTAACGGGGATTCCAGGTAAGACGGCTCCGTTTCCAATGCATCAGGGCACCGGAATCGTTGATATCAATCTGTTGAGGATTGTTAAATGTCCCCGCTTTTCCATAAATATCGGTACGATAAGCGAACTCCCGGATCGCTAGATCGTAAACTACATCGTCTGCAGTGACCATGTCCAGCACTTCAGGCACATAGGCAGGGTATCCCACCACTACCCAGGCAGGATATTCCACATCAATAAATCGTTGTCGATCGACATCTGGAGAATACATCACCAACCGTGCTTTGACTACTCCATCAGCGGTATCGTCAAACCAACCATCATTATTGGCATAGGCATCAATGCGGGGATGTCCAAGTCCGCGCTTGGCTGTGCCTGAGTTGCCATGTCCGCCCAATACCAGCAGACGACCCCGATCGTCTGTTCTCAAATCTCCCAAAGTGTCAATCGAATGGGGCAAAAGTTCGGGAGGAAACGTCGGCGCGTAAACATCATTGTTTCGACTGAAGTCAGCCCGACGACGATCGGTGACATTCACTACCTGGGCACCTGGATCGATAATCAATTGCTGGCGGGCTTCTGGCGCTGTAATATCGGCATTGCGTCGGGGGTGGTCAGCCGCATAGCCATGTTCCCCTTCCAGGGCATTAAATTCATACCAGACAGCTTTTTTGTTGGCCAGATATACCCGCCATTCAATGTCTACCAGAACGCCATCATTGCCGCCGCCTCGGATGGCGTCGCCCAGTTTGAGGGGGCGTCCCCCTGGATGTTCGTTGTCATAAACATAGAGTTGAAACCGAGCCGCTTGTCGTTTGATCCGCCCTTCTGAATCTTTGAATTGGCGAATGGTGACTTCAGACATGCCATCGGGGGAATAGAAGGGGTTGCCCTGGGAATCGCAGGCGATCGGTAAGGCAGCGGGTTTCTCTGGCGAAATGCAAAACTCGTTGGGGCTGTCCCCCAATCGCGCAATGCCAACACCAGGGTGGATGCGATAGATCGGCACTGCTTCGTTATCTGCAATTTGGTCAGTCATCTGATTCGTACTCATGAAATCCTCTCAGGGGCTAATCTCAATTTGAAATTCTGGAAGGCAGTTTGAGACAGAAAATGCTCGTTCTGGGGGAGAATATTGCTGACATCAGGTGTGGTCGGCAATGCCCACCCTACGAACTCTTATGGTCTAATCTCAGTTGGGAATTGGGAATGTTGTCGGGTGCTTGGGGTTTAGGGATACCCACCTGAATCAAGGCACTCAAATCAATCTAAGAAGTTGAGGGAAACCCCTTTGAGGCGGAGCAGCTCGTGATCTTCCTGATAATCGGCACCAATCACCACCAGGGTAAGCTGCAACGTGGTTGCCCCTGTTTCTAGAAGACGCTTGGCACATTTCGTCACGTTCACCCGATAGTTGCGGGGCGTATTGTGATCTCTGGGACGTAAATCATACTCCCGTCGTCGCAGGGGCGCTGGGTCGCAGTGGCCCGGCCCGCCATAACAGGCCCCATGACCAAAAACCGCGAAGTAGCCACCGTAATGGGGGTTGTCCAGCGGCGTGCTGGCGTTGGCGTCGGGTAGATTGAGAAAGATGCGGATGAAACACGATCGCAACAACTGGGGCACCCGATGCAGCCGCACCTCCGCCTGGGCAAAACCGCTGGCAGCGATAGTTGAAACATCGATCGTCTTCGAGACAAACCGACCGACAGGTACTTCCAAACCTACCGGAAAAATGTACGTGCTCTTGACATATTCATAGCCAAAGCGCGTCATATTCAGCGTATCGCGGATCGTATAGCTCCAGGGGGTTAACACCGATTCTAAATCGGCAGGGATAGCGTCTGGATGGTGCTGTTGCCATTCCCACCAGAGACGATCGACATTTGCATGCACTGGCCAAAAGACTGGATCGTAAGACGCGGTGAGATTACTGAACATATCGCCATATTTAGGCTGACTATACATGTCCTCTCGCGTATGAAATTTACGACCTGCGACGACGACAGCTTTATTCCGATCGGCTGCATCAGGAGCAGCCTCCTTGTCCTTATAGTCTGGATTCATACCCCCCGTCCAAATATGCATGGTGTTGTGGGGGTTTTGATCCAAGAAACCAAAAGAGTCATTGTAAAGGCTACCACCACCAAAATCTCGGAAGGTGCGCAAACTCATGATTTGTTCAATATCCTCTGCTGAGGGGTAATGGTAATGGATCTCTTTGTTAATGGTGGATGGCTTACCTTTACTGTTTTGATACTGTCCCGGATATCGCAGGGGATACCAGAGGGCATTGGCAGCGAGTAGAGCGTCGATAAACCGTTTGCGATTTTTCCCTTGAGTATATTCATCACCAATACGCGAACATATTTCATCAAAGAATGCGGTCTGAGTGGCAAAATAATTGCGAGGATGGACTAAATCTTGCAGTTTCTCCAGTTTCTTTTTTGGAATGTATGCCTCCAGCCATTTCAGAGATTTCTCGGTTAAATAAGCCTGCAATGCCTTGGGAATACGCCAGCCCTTGGCTGGGCATTCGGGTTTATATTGGGGCATAGTCCAGTCCCAATAGGGCATGGTGACATCTGGGCAATGGTCCTGGAGTGCCTGCTCAAATTCATACATGTAGATGCGGTGCCAGGGCAAAAAGCGCTCCCAGCCATGTTGGCAATGGTTTTGATGATTAAGAGCAAGGTTGTTGTAGCTGCGGCTGTCTTGAGGCCATTTGTTCAATTTGTAGAGTTCTCGAAAGGCATAGCGCAATTTGTCCAGTTGCCCCTCACTCATGTAGTCGATGTTCATACGTTGCTTGAGTTCCCCTAACTCGTATTGATAGTCAGGAGTAGAGTCATCCGAGTACTCGTTGCCCGCAATTGACTCGCTAATGGCAACAGTTTCAATCTCGATTTCCGTCTCGTGTTCAAGCAATGGGTAGGCACTCGTCTGAGCAGGACAACCGCTATCGATCCAATCGCTAATAAATTGGATATCTTGAAGCGGAACTGGCTTCCCGCCCCAGGGTAGGGGCGGCAGCTGGGAACCGTCAAACGGGGCTTCGCCTCGCAAGCCTTTGATCAAACCCGATCGTGCTCCCCGTCCTGCTGAACTGGTCTCTGTGCTGCCATTTGAGCCACAACAAGACTTGACTTGGGCAGGGGCAATCAGGGGAATGCCATGTAACTGGACGTTCAGAAGATCTGGGAGGGGGAGCTGCCAGAGGGATTGTCCACCGTAGGATTCGGGGTGACCGTCTGCCGCCACTTGCAAGATCTTCTGAACCTGCTCGAAATCGCTGTTGCTCATAATCCATTGACCTCAAAGTAGAGAATATTGTTTAGGAGAACATAAAGAATGTGCGAACGATAAGAATGTGCGAACGATCGAAATGAGTTTGAAAACTAAGTTTGAAAAAATACTTTTCATGGAAAGGGTATCCTATAAAAATTTGTCTTTTAACATACTTCTTTTGAGCGTGTTTGACAAGTCGTCCAAAGCGTAAAAAAAATCTCAGTATAGGCTGTGAATAGTAAGCTAAGCAGCATTATATTTTGAGTGTAGGGTTTAGTCAGGGCTTAAAAGCCTTATCCTTGAAGGAATTTGGACCTGCTGCTATCGGAGAAAATTATCATTTCTTGATTTAATTTAATAGATGGTAGTGATATTCAGGATACTCTTAGACTATCCATCCATTTGTGATTTTTGTGTTTTATTCTTCATCTCCTTGTGCTTCATCTTTCATGATGAATGCCCTGAAAATGTTTTTTTTAATACTTTTGCTGCAAAGCTGGATATTCTTTCTGAAAGAACTTTGAGGTTCTTTCTTGAAGACGTTTCACCCTATCATTTGCTGAAAAACTTAGAAGGTTAGCACTCTTTGAGAGAGGTAAAACTCCAGGTAGTGCTGAACAGGTAAGGATTTTTCAGGACTATCGATTTTTCAGCAATGCTGCTTTAGGGGTGATGGGACTTGCCATTCCCTGTGTTCCAGAGCTGGCGATGTGATATTTAACGTTCGGTGCTTCTCCCTTTAACGATCTTGATGCTGCAGGGGGAGTTTTGCTGGCGAATCCAACTTTCACGAAAAGTTGTGTTTGGACACGACTTGGAAGGTTAGCGTCCCCAAAGGGGGCACTAACCCCTATTTCTTCGTGCCAGCAGGGAAACAAGGGTTATTTTGAAAGCCTTGCGGAGCAAGGCTTTCAAAATAACCTTCCAAATTGGCGGCTGAGAAAGTTACATCAATCAATTTCGGCGAATTGTGAAATTGCTGTTTTGGCTCGATTTGGAGAGAGTATAAAGCCTAAACAATCTTTGCTGAATTAAGACGCTGTGTTGGATTGTGCGATCGCAGTGTATTCTGCCTGGTTGATTGCAATCAATAAATATGATTGTAGTTCGTTGGGTTGAGTTGGCAAAACCCAACACCAAAAGGCTCTGTGTTGGGTTGTCTTCTATCGGAGATGCTACTATTCAGAGCAATTTTTTGCCCCATTTTTCCAACTTTGATTGGAAGTCTTTTAAGACAAAGGGTTTGCTGATAAAGTCATCCATTCCTGCAACCAAACAAGCTTCACGATCCTCTTTCATTACATTTGCTGTCATTGCAATAATGCAAGGACGATGTTTATCCCATTTCTCGATAATTCTCCTTGTCGCTTCTAACCCATCCATTTCTGGCATCTGAACATCCATAAAAACGATGTCATATTGTTGTCGTTTTAGGGCATCAATAGCTTCGAATCCATTAGCAGCAACATCCCCAGTGTAGCCCATCTTAGCCAGAAGTTTGAGCGCAATTTTCTGATTCACAGCATTATCTTCTACAACCAAAATTCTCAATGGCATTTTTTTTGCCATATTGACATCGAGCGTAGATTTTTTGATTGAGAATACCTCTTTTTCTTTTATGCTATTAGAACAAACTGAGATCAAGGAATCAAATAAATTTGATTGCCGAATTGGTTTGGAAAGGTAGCGGATAAATAGATCGTTAGTTTGATCTGGCTTACCAATAGAACTGAGCATAATCAATGGCAAGCTTTCTGCCAATTTAAGACTTTTGATTGCCACCGCCAGTTGCATACCATCCATTTCTGGCATATGCAGATCTAGAATTGCCAGTTTAAAGGTATTGCCTTGCTCGATTGCCTTTAATGCTTCCATACCTGAAGATGCCAGGTAGGGTTGCATACCCCAATTTTCGCATTGCCGTTCGAGCACTTTTCTGTTAGTAGCATTATCATCAACAATTAATACTTTTATGTTATTTAGCTCTGGGATTTTTTGATTAAGATATCTTCTGGGTTGTTTTTCTGCGATAGACACTTTAATGGTAAAAAAGAAGGTTGACCCTCTATTCGGTTCGCTTTCAACCCAGATCTGTCCACCCATCAGTGCTGAAAGTCGTTTGCAAATTGCTAGTCCCAGCCCTGTTCCTTCATATTTCCGGTTTGTGGCAGCATCGACTTGAGAAAAATCTTGAAACAGTTTTGAGCATCCCGTTTTTGAAATACCAATTCCAGTATCTTTGACTGCAAACTTCAGCTCAACAATTGTTTCATGCGTCGATATGACACTAACGGAGATAAAAATCTCTCCTTCATCAGTAAACTTAATTGCATTATTTACTAAATTCACTAAGATTTGTCTTAATCTTGTCATATCGCTTTTAATAAAGACTGGAACATTATCTTCAATAAGATATAGTAAGTCCAGTTCTTTTTCTGCTGCTTTAACAGCAAGTAAATCTAAAGTTTCTTCGATGCAAACCCTGAGTTCAAAAGGGTATTCTTCAAGTACCATATTTCCGGATTCAATCTTGGAAAAATCCAAAATATCATTGATGATTGTCAATAGGCTCTCACCACTCGTTCGCACGGTATTAACATAGTCGTATTGTTCGCGAGTTAGCTGTGTTTCTAATAACAACGTAGTCATGCCGATAACGCCGTTCATTGGGGTGCGAATTTCATGACTCATATTTGCCAAAAACTGAGATTTTGTGCGATTGGCAATTTCTGCTTTTTTACGTTCTTGTTCGATGGTTTCAATTTGCAATCGAATTTGCTCTGACATGGCCAGAAAGGTACTTGATAGAATCCCTATTTCGTCTTCTCCTTGGGGTAATGCTTCTATCCTGCCAAAATTGCCTGCTGCGATGTCGCGCATTCCATTAGTGAGTTGTTGTAAACGATTTACTAGTGCTTGTACGCTGCGGATTTGTAATACCAGAAAAATTGAAAGAACAACAAATGCACTGCTGAAAATGGTGATAGTCTGAAAAACAGATGCTCGTCTTTGTTCCATCAATTTTTTAGCAGTCTTACTTAACTCTAGATCTACTTTCTCCTGACATTCGACTAACCTGGGGGCAATACGGTTATATTGCAGGCTATTTTCAGCAGTTACCAGTTCAAGCTCAAGAATATTGTCCAGCAATTGCAAAACAAGATCGCGATAGCGTTCTGTTTCTTCCATAAGAATTTTTTTGAGGGGGGCAGGTAGATTTTCTGCTTCTATTGCATACTTGAATTCAGATATTTGCTGAATTAGCTTGTCTGAGAGTCGCATATCGAGAGTATTACTAAAATCTTTCTCATAAAGTTGCATTTGGGTAAATTTCAATATCAAAAGGGGTTTATTAACCTGTTTTAAATAGGACTTTATATTATGTTTGGTAGTTTGGAGACTGACTAAAATTCCTTCTGTTTCACCTGTGCCAATTTTTTTTTGAATCGTGACTGTATTCTGTACAGATTTCTCATATTTGATCAATATTTTTTCCACGGTTGTTAGCATTTCAGCCAGTTCTATGTTGTTGCTTTCTACAATTAATTCTTCGGATGTATTTTTAACAATCTTTATCCGTTGTTCAAAGCTTTTAAAAAGCGATGGTTTTCTTGAGTAAACCATTCGCGATTCATCGAGTCGCGCCAAGATTGTTTCTAATTCTATTTTCCCTAATTTTTTTTTGACTAACAGAAGCTGTTCTTGTTCTGAAAAAATTGTCCCAATTTTTGCTTTGTCTCTGAAGTTTAATAATGCCAGCGAAGCAACCGTTAGTAGAGCAACTGTTGCCAGTAAGGAAAACTGGTGTAAGAGTTTCAGTTTTCGCCATATCATGGGTATGTTTGGGAGATAGAGAGTAGGGGATAGTCAATGTCTTAACTTATTGTTTATAGGACTAAAACTATAAGTTCAATGCTTAATCCTGATAAGATTTTGGATAAATTCGGAAGCTGCAAATTATGTCCTAAAAAATACTAATGTACTCTATCAATCTACAGCTAAGAGCTTGGTGAGGTATATCCAACTATTGGGGGAGTCGATAAGTAGGGTGGAATGGCGCTTACATAAGGTTGGTGGGCAGTTCCCACCCTACGAATTTCCTCCATCAATCTACAGTTAAGAGCTTGATGGAGTATATCCAACTATTGGGGGAGTTGATGGGTAGGGTGGGCATTTCTAGCCTGCTGCTGTTTTATCCATTTGAGGTGACTGATGGGAAATAAACCCCGACCATTTTGGGATTTGTGAGGTCGATCGCGATCGCAACAATGGGTTTCAAAATGGTTGGAGTTTACCCACCAACTGAGACTTTCGCCGGTGGGTATTGCCCAGAAAGAGCTGCGTTCGGCATCCTTAAACGCTCAGGAGCAATGCCTACCCTACACAAAAGATTGCCTTGATGTCTGGACTCTCCCCAACTCTGGATGTGCCCAGTTTGATGGCGGTTTTGACTTTTGTGTATGGGAAAAAACAATGTTTCCTATTCCAGGTCTTCAGGGGCCTTGCTTTTAATCTTGGGCCAATTTTTGCCGATTTTCTCTAGATTTCCTGTCGTATCTTGCAAGAATTTCTCTTTTACTTCTTCATTAAGGAAGACGTAGAGACGATCTTTCAACATTGACCAAACTTGAGGATCGCCATCGAATTTTTTACCTAAGACCACTCCAAAAGTGCAGTAGCCGCCATTGGCGGGGGCATATTTTTCTGGATCTTGTTCAAATTTGTCGCGATTCTCTTCGTTGACGAAGTGCCAACCAACATTATTCCAGGATGAGTTGAACTCTTTTTTCCCTTCGACTGCCTTCCCGTCGGTAAAGTAAGCTACTGGATCGTATCCGCGTAATGCGAGACCTTGTTCGTCTAGATTGATTTCGAAGGATTCTGCCTGGGATTCAGATTGAGCTGAGGGTGAGTTCTTGATGTTGCCAACAGGTTCATTGCTTTGAGTGGGTGCGAGCGAGTTTTCTGAGGGAGAGCAGCTGCTGACGATAATGGCTAGGGCTGCGATCGCGACAGGGCATAATATTTTTCGAAACATTGAGTATTCTCCAATTACGTTTTCTGGCAGTTTGTGTTTTTGCATGTACTTTGCAGTGGTTATTAGCCAATTTCTAAAGCCAAATCCTTTCAGATGAGTGAAAGAAAATTCAGCAATTATCTGCTTGAGTGCAGTGCTTCTGTCATCAAGTTTTACGATGAGAGTGATGGGTTCGAGCGAAAAATGCAGCCTGGAAAGTTCTTCAAATTGAAGTGCCCAAAATGGTTGATTTCGAGCCGTAAACCCTGACTCCCTACGCTTTAAAGCGTTAATTTCGAGTTTTAAAGCCTGGTTCTCTGCGTCTTAAAGCGTTGATTTCGAGCTGTAAAGCCTGGTTCTCTGCACCTTAAAGCTTTGGTTTCACACTATAACCCTTGTTCTTTGCACCTTAAAGCTTTGGTTTCACACTATAACCCTTGTTCTTTGCACCTTAAAGCTTTGGTTTCATACTATAACCCTTGCTCTTTGCACCTTGAAGCTGTTGGTGGGGATATTTCTTGATAGAGCTTAGAAACCTGACTTGTTTTTGGATTATAACTCTCAAATTATGATTTACATTCTGTAACTTTTCTGGGCCTTTTGGCTGTCTCTCAGGTTTTATCTGACTGTTCTTCTGGTGTTGTTCTTTGTTTGGAGCTAGATGTCTTTTTCTCCTGAGTTGCTTTGCGCTTTTTCGATCGAGATGAAGTTTTTTCTTTGTGGGATTCTGTGTCTTTTTCAGCGCTGGGTGGGGATTTATCGGAAGACTCTTCGGTCATTTTAGTGGGGGATGTGGGGGATTGTGTTGTTTCTGTGGTTTGGTGAGAGGGGGATGGAGAAGACGATGACGTTTTTTCTGTATTCTCCTTTTTCTTTTTGTTACGGGAGCGGGGCTTGCGTTTTGGCTGCATGGCTTTGCCGATGATGACATTGAGTTGGTCGCCTAATAGAAGGGCTAGGGAACTCAAGTAGAGCCATAACATCAACACAATGACTGCTCCAACTGCACCATATACTCTGTTGTAGTTGCCGAAGCGGGAGACATAGAGCCGAAACATGGCTGATAGAAAGGCCCAAAGCAAGGCACCGAAAATGGCACCGGGGATAATTTGAGTTTTCGGTCGCCAGCGGCTGGGACCGTAGCGATAGACAAGGGCAAAGGCCAGGGAAACAAGACCCAGGGCTAGAGGCCACCGGAGCAATCGCCAGCCACTGAGCAGGGCTATTTTGAGGGTTTCGATGGGGCTGGCTGCCACAGCGATGCCCAGCAACCAGTCGCTGATAAAGACCAGAAAGCAGGCAACAACTAGCAGTGTGATGGTGCCCAGAGTAAGGGCAAGAGAAATGAGTTTGGCTTGCCAGAAGGGGCGTTTTTGGTTGGCAGGAATGCGATGAATTTGGTCAAGCGCGTTCATGGCTGCACTCATGGCTCCGGAGGAGATCCATAGTGCTACAGCAAAACTGAGGGAAAATAGCCGTTGGCTCCTTGATAAGTGCAGGTTTTCAACAAAGCTGCGGATCAGGGTGGCGGCAGCTTCGGGTGCGATCTGTCCGAGCTGTTCGGCTAAACGTCGGAAGGTGGGTTGTAGGGATTCCTCAAAAAAACCAATTGCGGTGAGGATTGCCAAAATTGCTGGAAACAGCGCTAACATGGCGTTGTAGGCCATTTCTGCAGAAAGCCCCATTAATCGTAGTTCTCCTGCTTGCTGCAATGTTTTCTTGAGCGTTGCCCAGTTGATGTATTGGAGGAAGCGGGGCCAGCGGACAGGGGGCATAGGCAGATTACGGCTAAGAGGGGCGATGGCAGATTAAAGGACCGGAAACAAACAAGCGTTATCAAGATGAAGCCGCTTGCGAAGTTATTGGCTTGCTGGGGCTAATGAGGTAAACACTTCATCAGGGAGGGAAATGGGGGGTATGAGTCAGGATGTCAGCCAGTGGTTAGCTGAAATTACGTCGCTGAAGCAGCAGCTGGCAGAAGCTCAGCGCGATCGCGAGGAGGCCAATGCGGGTGCTGCAAAATGGCGTCAGCTCTATACCACTGAAGCACAACAACGCCGCATTGATGCAAAACTGACTCAACAAACCATTGATTCGCTGAAGGCAGAGATCCAGCAACTTAGAGGTCTACCGTTGCCTAAACCAGAGGATTCGGCTGCTTTACCTGCTGTTCAGGAAACCGTTGATAAACTGCAAACAATTGATGAATTGAAGCAGAAATTGATTGAAGTTATAGTCGAGCGGGATCGACTGGTCTACGATCTCAAACAAGAACAAGCAAACCATATCCAAACCCGCAAAAATCTGACGGTTGCTCTGGGCGATGCCATCGATCGATTGACCAAAGAACAGGCGGCTCGAAATGCAGCAGTGAATCTTGCTGGTGCCCAGGACAAGTTGGATGAAGAGAGGAATGAAGCGGCACAGACACAGGTGAGCGATGATAGCGCTTTGCGCTCGAGTTAAATCAGGATCGGGAGGCCAGAAATATCAGAGATTCTCCGGTCAAAGCCAGATAATACCTTGACATCCTTACATCCAATTGAGATTCCCAGTTCTAATTTGTTCTTGTCCCTGATAGAGTATCGGGAAAAGTTGGTCGATCTTGCATTCATGAACAGTCTGAAAATGCAGATACAGACTCTCCAACTGAATCATCGCGCCCTATTGTGCCTTTTTATGAGCTGATGTGAATCGAGCGCTCCACTGTAATAGGTATTTTGTATGCCAGGCTAGAATAGTCAGAATGTTTATCCCAGGGGGAAGCTGAGTCCTGGGTGTTAGTTTCAAGTTGTTTTTGTGCTTGTAAGGGTCTCTGTTCTGTGACGATCAATTCACATGCCACCATCCCAGACTGGGGCCAAGGAAACGAATGGTTAACCAGGCGACACTCAAGACTCCGATACCCACCCAGGCACCTCGGGTTGTCCATTTCATAAATCGATCGGCCTGACTTTTGGTAATTGGGAGCCAGGGATAGATAGTAGGTTCTTTGCCGTATTTATCGCCCAGGGATTCTTTGCGGCGCTTTGCTTCACCCATGATTGCTTACCTGTAACGTTCGTTGATTCAGGATCTGACTGCTGACGGTCTCGATTTAAGGATATCCTACCGCATTGAGTCTAGATTTATCGAGAAGGCAGAGGGCAGAGGGCAGAGGGCAGAGGGCAAGAGGGGAGCAGGGAAAGGAAGAAAGACAGATTTACCACAAAGGCACAACGTTCAAGAAGCAAGCTTTCGGTCCTTTGTACCTTTGTAGTTAGAAACACGACTTGGAAGGTTAGCGCCCCCTAAGGGGGCGCTAACCCCCTATTTATTCATGCTAGAGCAGAAAAATGGGGTATTTTGAAAGCCTTGCTCAGCAAGGCTTTCAAAATACCCTTCCAAGTCGTGTAGAAAAATATTTTGCTTCCTGAAAAATGAGCGCTTGTTTTTTGGGCAGCCCCTAAGCTTGGTATTGCTCCATCCAAAATCTGTAATCCCAAACTCTAAAAGAGGGAAGTGATGCCTTCCCTTCTGCCTTCTGCCTCCTGCCCTCTGCCTTAAGCAAAGTATCGCTTAATCCAAAATTATTGTCGCTTTAAGGTTGTGGATTGTTCTCGACTAATAAGCTGGGATCGAAATAATTGCTCCTGGCGAGGGGACTCAATGCTGCCAGAACTTGTTTGCCATAGCTGCGATGAATGACGCGATTATCAAAGAGCGCAACAGTTCCCTGACATTCTCGTATCGGGGCGATGGCGCGTTGTAAACGGGTCAGAGCTTCTGGTAATAGATAAAGGCGAAACCAATCCTGATGCAGACGTTTGTAATGGTTGACTCGTCCTGCAACCAGAGGATTTTCTAGAGAGGGAATGGGTAAGGTCGCGATCGCAAGCAGGTGAGGTGCAGGCAATACTCCTTGATGCTGTTGCCAGAATTCCCAACCCGTTACCAGAATACCGTTATCGTCCAGGCAGGTTTTTTCGACCTGGACACGGGAGCCGAACTCAGAAGCCAGGATAGAAGCTAATTGAGCCTGCAGGGGCATGTCGCTGACCAGAATTGCAGTCAGACCTTGCACTCCCAGACTAGCACTCAACAATTCGCGGATCTGCTGAACCAGAGCCGCCTGAAATTGGGGGGTGTTTGGCATGGGCAAGCCATCTGGCAGATACAGTTGAATCAATTCGCTCTGGCGATCGGGCGGGAATTTGACGCAGGTCAGATCTTCAAGCCCTATCCGTTGGCGATAGGTTGGTGCTGTCGATTCCAGGTCTAGCGCTCCTCCGATTAAAACGACGGGTTGTTGCGTCCAGACTGACTGTAAGGGGATAGAAATGTCTATAGGGGCACAATGGAGAGAAAATTGTCCCTGGCGACGAGCAATCCTGGCCCAAAGCAACTGGCCTTCGGCCTGGAAATAACGCCAGAATTTTTGCCAGGATGTGGGTAAAGTCTTATATTCCTCTACATGGGGGACTGTCGCGTTTGCCTTAGCGATGGGGTCGGGACTTGATAGTTCAGTCTCAATACTAGAGGAGTTTAATTCCTGATAAAGGTAATGCAGACTATCTTGTTCTGATGCTTCCAGCAAACAGCATTCATAAGGACTGGCAGGATGCTGAAAAATAGATTGCATGAGATGGGCACGCACATCCAGAATTGCAGCGGAGTGAGCAGGACAGGCCAGCATCAATGCATCCCAATCTCCAGGGTGAAGAGAAGCCGTCATGCGATCGCGGGTCCATGTTTCCAAATCATCAACACCATCCAAAATGACCGGAATCCCTTCAGGAAAACGTTTCTGTTCGCCTAAACGGTCGGCTAGCCAGATGTCAGGCGTAACCATTAAAAGTCCTTGAAATCCAGCATAGGGCCAACAATCGCCAATCTGAATTGCTTTAGGGGTTTGAATCCATTGCTGCAAACGAGGAATTTCCACCATCAATAGCCGTTGCTGCAGCGATTCCGAGGCAACCAGGACCACAGGTTCTGACCAGATGAGCGCAGAGGCGAGATAGCTCAGACGGTAGCGCCCCCGATCGCCAGAAGGCGGGCCTGCCTGAATCAACGCGCTCCGACCCAAACGCAAAGCTCGAGCGACTAGCCTCGCCATCGTCAAATGATGGGGCCAGTAGGGTTCCCCCTGCTCGCGCAGGAAGGCACGTAGTTGTTGGTGGACTTCGACCTCAATCACAGGTTTCTAAGTCTTGGGGTTACGGGAGTAAATCTCATTTTGACACAGGCGATAAAAATCCCTGCTGGTTGCAAGATCGCAGCAGGGTATTCAGCAATAAGACCATCTTAAACCAAAGGCAGGGGAGACGAAGATGGAATGAGGAATGACCAATAGCGGTTAGACAAGGGTTGTGACTAGAAGGTTAGTCCTGAGATGGTTGACTGAGAGGAGTATCCAGGAGCAAACTATGATGTTTAGGAATGAGATTAAGAAAGAATTTCTAATTTTCCAATGTTCGCAGTTTCGGTTCGCGATCGCGCAGCACAGGCAGAACAAGAATGATTCCTCAGAGAAGGGAAAATAGAGGCAATGCTAAGGTTACGGCTCTATCGATATCACTGTAAGGTTAAGCGAGCTATGATTGCGTCCAAATTTCATCGATTCAATATATTTCACCATATATCCAATATGCAATCTTGATGGATGCCTCTCGCAGACAAGGCAATCTGCGTGTTAGGGTTAATGTCTGAGCAACGAAATGTGGCTTACTGGCGATCGAAAGATTGTATCTCTCACTGAATCCATCATAATTTTCAGCAGTGTTCCTAGAGTTTGAAGGCGAATTGTCCAAGCTCTGAATTGGAGTCAGTTGTGCAGATTTGGACTTCATCATAATCATCAGGTAGAGCCTCATGAAGGTTGAAGAACTCCTAAAACGATACGGAGCTGGAGAAAGAGACTTCACCGGCATCGATCTGAGTGAGGCAAACTTGAGTGGAATCAACTTGAGTGGGGCCAACTTCAGCGAGGCCAGCTTGAGCGTGACGAATCTCAGTGGGGCCAATTTGAGTCGGGCTAACCTGAGCCGCGCTAGATTGAATGTTGCCAGGTTGAGCGGTGCTAACCTCAACCAGGCCAGGTTGGATGGTGCCATCCTGAATGTTGCCAACTTGATTCGTGCTGATTTGCGTGGGGCTAGCCTGGTTCAGGCGGCTGCAATTCGGGCAGAAATGATTCGTGCCGATTTGAGCGAGGCCGATTTGAGCGGGGCCAACCTGAGTGGGGCTGACCTCAGAGAAGCAAGACTCCGGCAGGCCCATCTGCGAGGAGCCAGTCTCAGCGAAGCAAACCTGCGGGGGACTTGTCTGGTTGAGGCCAATCTGGAACAGGCCAATTTGAATGGCACTGATATTGCCAGAGCTGACCTCAGCGGGGTCAACTTGAGAGATGCAGAGTTGCGGCAGGCCAATTTAAGTCGGGCTAATCTCAGTGGTGCCAATTTATTTGGCACCAATCTTCGCTGGGCGGAGATGAGCGGTACGAACCTGAGGTGGGCAGATTTAAGCGAAGCGAAATTGAGCGGTGCGAATTTAATCGGGGCAGACTTGAGCGATGCTCATTTGTTGAACGCGAGTCTGATCCATGCAGATTTAACTCAAGCGCGTTTGATTCGAGCCGATTGGGTGGGGGCAGATCTGACGGAAGCGACCCTGACTGGAGCAAAACTCTATGCTGTTTCCCGCTTCGGCCTGAAAACAGAAGGAATGACCTGCGATTGGGTCGATCTCAGCCCCAATGGCGATCGCAGTCAGATCCGCCAGCTGACCTCGGAAGAATCCAGCAAACTATTTAACAAAACATCACCGACTGTACAGATCGCCGTTGATACCCCTTTTACATCAGCAGCTCATCTTACCTTGGCTACTGTTTATCATGAAATTGCGCAGCAATATCTGGCGATGAAGTATCCGCCCAATCTTCAGATCGGGCGGCGACGCACAGAAATCTCCTTTACCCTCGAGAGCGATAGCCAATTATTTGCCATGGCCTATGCTGCAATTTTTCCGTTTAAGGATGCAGTTTCAACCCACAAGAACATTATTGCTTTGATTGAAATACTCCGGAAAAATCACAATTCAGAAAATTCCAGCTCCCCCGGAGTGTCTGGTTCGTTGCAACGGGCAGTTTCTGTCCTGATGCAGTCTATCCAACAGGTACGTTCCCTCCAACTCTCAGGCGCATCCGATAGCATTACAGAGAACGACAAATTCTTTCAGGCACCCACCCAAACGATTTTGACCAATTCCAGTTCCCAAACGTTGAATCTTTACTACCACCCAATGTTCGGCAAACATTTGGTTAAAACAGCGACAAACCGCTCTGCCTCTGTTCAGGACTCATCCAGGGGAAGTGCCCCAGTCACTTTACCTGCCTCCGGCACCGCAATCAATTTTGTCAAGAACTTTCATCTCTAGACATTCCCCTTTGAAGTTCTACAGTAAAGAGATGTTGTTGCAACAGCAGGGTTAGCAGCGGGCGCATCCAGAATTTGGGGGAATCCAGAAATAAGGAGATATTGCGTGTAGGATGGGCATTGCTCTTGAGCGTTCAAGGATGCCAAACGCCGCTTTTTGTCGGGAAATGCCCACCGCGAAAGTCTCAGTTGGTGGGCATTTCCCACTAGTTACCTCAAGTAGATAAAACAGCGGCAGGCTGGAAATGCCCACCCTACCCATCGACTCCCCCAATAGTTGGATACGTCCGTTTGCAGTTGTGTCGTAATCGTAATAACATATTTCGTTGATTGTTCCCAATAAAGCAAACTTGATAAGTAGATTGGGTTGAGTCCGCGCAGGCGCAAGCCTTCTCGCAGAATAACCCAGCACCAGTTAACTTTGCTTTGGGTTTCCGCTAGCTCTGCAACCCAATCTGCAAATTGTTTTCAATCTTGCTAAAAGGAGATCTCCCGATGTCAGATTTTGATTCCGAGGTGATGGAAACGGCCCAACAAGCCTTTCACCACTTCACTCGTGGCTTAGCGACAGGGGAATGGCAGCCATTTTTAGATAGACTTACTGACGATTTTAGTTTCTGGTTCCCTGCAGGCCCTTACCAGGGGACGAATCAGGGCAAAACACGGGCGGCTGAATTTTTTCAAACTGTGTCTACGATTTTCAACGAAGGCTTAGAGCTTCAAGTACAGCGGACGTTCCAACAGGGAACGACAGTATTGTTTGAAGTCCGTTCTCGCGGCAAGATGTTGGGGCAACCTTACGAGAATCAGGCAGCGATTTCCTTTGATGTGTGCGGCGATCGCATCTGCGGCTATCGGGAATACCTGGGTGTCGTTTTCCAACTGAAGTGAAACCCGCTTGCTGCTGTCAAGAGGAATAGACTTATTCGGAAATTGGAGTGGAAGCCACCTCAGGGTGGCTTCCACTCCAATTCTCGGACAGGTCTAATGAAATGAGATTTATTGAGGCGGACGGTTGACCCGGATCAATTGACCGCTCAGATTTTCATATTGGCTAATGGCCTCATGAATCCGGTTTGCAAGTCTCTCAAAGTTTTTGTCTACAGTACAAACAATAATACCAGCGTGTTCAGGTTGCAGCATGTGGAGCCGCATAAAATGGCGACGATTACTGGTTAGAACGGCTCTGTTTTCGCGGATTGCAAACGCTAACACGTCTTCATCAGGGATCTGCAAACCTGCATTGCCTGCATCTTGGGCTGTCAATCCATCGTGACCCAAACCACAAAGATATTCCACCACCCATCGTGGGAAATTTTCATCTGCATATAGTCTTGCCAAGATTCAATTTTCCTCTGCCTCGTCCATCGTGTCATCATTTTCTTGGATCGCCTGTTCGATTTCCTCTGGATGGGCCTCTGCATAAGCCCAGGCATTCACCAGATCTGCCGCACTAAGCTGAGGGAATGCTTCTAAGATAAAGGCATCGCTGGCCTCAAGACGGCGGTAACTCACTAGGGACCAAACGGGGATGCGGGTATTGCCAACGCAGGCATCGCCACCGACAACGCCGGGGGTTTTGTTAATGCCGGAGGAGCCATGGTTCAAGGGGCGGGTTAGCAGGTGAATGGCGGCTGCGCGTTCAACCGGAGTCAGAGCTAATAGTTGTGGTTCCAGTTCTTTCAGGGTCACGATCGCTCTCCTAGATAGGTTACAAGCCTCTCAATCTATCTTAGCGGTATTTTGTCACTATGAGATCCGAATCGCGCTACAATACAACTATTCAAATCCCCCAATCTGCATCGGAGATCCAGAATCTCCAGTTCGAATCATGGTTAAAACGTCGGCTTCTTCCAGGATGGGACGCGATCGCACCGCCGAACTGGCCGCGTGTGGCTGGCGGCTAATCGAGCAGATCCAGCCCGACGGCTCAGTTGACTACGAAAAGATCCCCCTCACCGAAGCCGAGTTTCTCCACCCCCAGGAGGGCTATCGATTGCCCAACAGTACCTTTCATGACGACGTTTCCGCACTGCCAAAGACATCCTCAGCCGCTGCTATGCCAGCGATCCCACTGTCGGCGTCTTCGCCGATCTGATCGTCGAATGGGAGATTCCCGACCTGAACGACCATTGTCCCGATGTCTTCCTCGCCTTCAACCTGCAGCACAAAGACCAGAATCGCAGTCGCTTCATCGTGGCAAATGAAGGGACGCGACCCAGCCTCATCATCGAAGTCGTTTCTCCCCACTATCGTAAAGCTGACCGCACCACGAAGGTGGCTCATTATGCAAGGGCAAAAGTGCAAGAATATGTCATTTGCGATCGCCGCCGCTACCGGGGCAACCTCCTGGAAGAAGTGCTGGGCTATCGCCTGGTAGGGAATACCTATCAACCCATCACTCCAGACAAAGCCGGTCGCATCCGCTGCGACACCGTGGGAGTCTGGATAAGCCTGCGCGAGGGTGCCCTGACAATGGAGGATGTGGCAACGGGGCAGCATCTGCCCACTTCATTGGAGTTAGAGGCATCTAAGCGAGAATTGGAAACATGCAATCAAGAACTGACTGCCTCCAATCAAGAACTGACTGCCTCCAAGCGGGATCTCGAACTTTCAAATCAAGCAATGGCGGCGTTGTTAGCTCGCTATCAGGCTCGCTTTGGCGAACTGCCTGCGAATAATGGAGAAGCATAGGGTTTCATCGGTCGCGTCGGGTTGACTATCGACTTTCAGATGAAAGCGAAAACCCGTTAAAATAGGTTGAATCCAAACAGCAGAGGCAGATCGATGGTTCAGGCCCTGACCGCAGCTGAAGGGTTGTATCCGGAGTCGGATGGGAAGCCCAGGGCAGAGAACACGATTCAATATCGCTGGATTGTCCGTCTGGTGGCGAATCTGAGACGGTTATTGCAGGATCGAAAGGCATTTGTGGCCGGTGACTTGCTCTGGTATCCGGTTCAAGTCGAGACGCCCCCGGCTCCGTCTCAGGCACCCGATGCCATGGTGGTGCTGGGCCGTCCGGCGGGCGACCGCGGTAGCTACAAACAGTGGGAAGAAGAAGACATCGCGCCCCAGGTGGTGTTTGAGATTCTGTCCCCCAGCAATACGGCGAAGGAAATGCTGGCGAAACAGCTATTTTATGGGCAGTATGGGGTACTGGAGATGTTTTTTTACGATCCGGAGTCCTATGACTTTTGGGGCCTGGTTCGCCCGACCCCGTCTGAGGACTTTGCGATGATTGCAGCGCTGAATTTTCCCTGGACGTCTCCGATTCTGGGTATTCGGTTTGAATTGTTTGAGGATGGGTTGGCGATTTTCTATCCGGATGGCGAACCGTTCAAGGATCCAGAGGTGGTGATGGAAGAACGCGATCGCGCCTTCGCCAAACTGCGGGAACTGGGCATTGACCCCACCCAACTTTAAGCATTGCCGCGTTCAACAAAGGGTCTGGTAGGGTTAAAACAATTGCACTCAATTCCCTGCGTCAGTCCATTTCCGAACTTCAGATTGGGATAGCCCTTGCAACAGAGTTGCGCCCCTTTAGACACCGCGACAGCCGCTCGTTGCTTCACCCTTTGCAACATTGCGGTTGCGTGGTTCCGGTCACCCCAGGCAAAGCCAACCACCGGAGTTCCCCTAGACCCAGCTCGCTGAAACCCCTCAAAACACTAGATATAGAGTACCTGGTGCCGAATACCACTCCGGTATCTCAACGTCAGGGTGGCTGCGATGTAACGTTATATCTCTAGCTGCGATCAAATTCAGTCTTTCATGATACAGGTTTGAAAAGTGGCAGCAGCCAGCCGTGGGACTGCGGAACCGCTGCCTCCTGCCCGTTCCCCTGTGGAGAACCTGCCCCAATGTTACCCCGAGCTTTCTTTTCAACTACATTGACCCTAACCGCTGTCAGCCTCTCCGTGCTGCTCCGGGTCGCACCCGCTCCAGCTCAAGATGTACAACCAATAGTAAATGTAAACGAAAGTAAGGTCCACAAGATAACGGATGAGGGCACAGTGACCTGCTGGTCTAAGGGCACAGCAACTCGCTGGGAAATTGTGCCTTTGGAAAATCAGGACAATACTCTCGTTAATGGCAATTGTTTGAACACTGACAAAACAGGGAAAGCAACAATAAAGTTTACTCCCTGGGATCTCCTAGTAGCTATACAACATCCCAACACAACCAGTAAATTCATTTCCAAACCAGGAGAATGCAGATTGCAACTCTGGTATGGTAAAACACATGGTATTCAAGAATCGCTATCGTCTCCAGGCGAAGATTGTAAAGTTTGTACAGCCAAAAAGGAAGAAAACTGCCTGGACAATCGCAAACTGGCAAAGGGGCACGGAGGTACGGTAACTTCCCTTGATAGAGCAGCAGCCGTTGCCTCTAGCCCTGAATGGCACCAGGTCGGGGTACTGCCAGTGGGGCTTAAGGCTCTGGTAATCGCGTGTAGCAGTCTCGGAAGGGGATTGGGAACGTGTTCAGGTTCTAAATTTCCCAACAGTTCAGTGGATCGTATCGCTCGCAAGAGGACAGGAGTGACTGTATTCAGGGTTGCCTACTATCCTGAACCCAATGACATCACTGAAGTGCTCTCGTTCACGAACCGTCCTATCTTGGTGACAGCGAATCGGCTCAATGGCGAGAGTCGCACCCTATGGAAAGCTGGACAGCGGGTGGTGCTGACGGATGGGAGATTTTCCACGATTGAGGAGTTCGATCTGATCCATTTCTACAAAAACAACGCTTCTGGTTTGGGGCTAGGAGAGGGGCCAGAGCACGACCGTGCCATTGATAGTCAGGGGTCTGCAGAGGTCAAGCGCACTATGCAGGCAGCGCAAGGCGCGACGGTGGCGGCAGCGGAGGCGCAACAGGAGCAGATCCGGGCCTCTGATGTCCAGTCTTCGCCAGCGGAACGGGATTCTTTTGATGGCTCGACGGGCGGTGGCAGTAGCGGCCCCTCGGTGCCGATTATTTTGTTCTGAGGATGTCGCGGGTAGCTGTGGTGCAAAGTGTTGAGGATTGGCAATGCGTTCCAGGTATTTTTCAAGGTGGGGGTGGGTACTGCTGACCGGGCTGCTGGCTGCTGGCATTGCAGGTAGGGCAGCGGCCAGCGAGATTCCCGTTTCTCCGGAGGTGTCGTCGCGAATCGCGGCGGTCCCGACAGTTGAACCGCATGCAGTCCTATTTGAGCCTTATCTGAAGGACATTCGCCAACAGTTGCCGTTGGGTTGGACGATGCGGTTGCCGACCCAGCCCTGGTTGGAGCGAGCCCTAGATCCCCAGCAGGAGCGCTATTTTGTCCAGGTGGAACCATTGGAAGCGGCAGCGGGGCTGGCGGTAAGTCTATTCAGTTGCGCAGACCTCGCTCCGGCCTGCTGGATTGGACAATTTTCCGTGGAGAGCGGGGACTCGGCGACGGTACAGCGGACGCTGCGGCAACATCGGGTAGCGGCGACGATTACCCTGGCTCAGGGGGTGGAGGGTTTTTTCCGTACCGAGCAGTCAGAGACAGTGCCGCCGCGGGCGTCGGCGATCTGGGAGCAAGATGGCCATGTCTACCGGGTGCAGTTGGCGGCAGAGAAGCGGCAGGCGCTGCTGTATCTGGCCCGGTCCATGGCCACAGGGGAAGCGATTGCCGCTCGCACCGCACCGCTCGCATTTGCCGTTTCCGGGGCGTCAGCCGGAAACACGGAGGCTGCACCACCGTTGCTCTTGCCAGTGCTGGAGACGCGTGCGGCACCAGATCCCTCAACTGCCTTCATGTCAGAGCAGGAACCTCCGGTGGTGCCAGTCTCTGAGATTGACCCAACAACAACGGTAACGGGCGAGGCAATGGCCGAGGCAACGGCAGAGATGCCTGAATCGCCATTCCCGGATGCGGAATTGGCGCTGGCCCCGTCGCGGTCTGATGGCGCTGGGCCAACTGTGGTGGTAACAGCGGTGGTTGCAGCGGAGCCAGTTGCAGCGGAGCCAATTGCCCTTGAGGATACAGGGGATGAGGCATTGGCACCCGCAGGGGATGAAGATGAAACTGTAGCTGCAGCCTCGGCTCCGGCCCCTGCCGATCTGTTCCGGCCCTATCTGGATCGGATTCAACAGAATTTACTGGATGACTGGGTGATGCGGTTACCCCACCAGCAGGCGCTGCTGCAGGCGCTAGATCTGGATCCGCAAGCTTACTCTGTTGGTTTGATGTCGGCAACGTTACCGGCGCAGCTGCGGTTAACCCTGTTCAACTGTGAAGATGCCCTCCCCTCTTGCTTTGTCAGCAGCCTTGCCGTAGAGGACGAAGCCACTGCCGCCTTGCACGAGAGCTGGCCGCCCCTGCGCCCGGATGCCTGGATTACCCTGACTCCGGAGATTGAGGCTTACCTGCAGACAGGGCCAGCGTTCTCGTTGGTGCGCTGGCAGCAGGATGAGCTGATCTATACGGTGAAGTTCCCCAGCGAAGCGCAACAGCGGTGGCTCTATCTGGCCCAATCCATGGCCAATGCTACCCCAATTGAATCCTACACAACCCTGACACGACGGCAGGTAATCGCAGAGGCTGATCTGATTAGGACCAGTGACAGAGTGAGAGATCTGATTGACGTGGAGAAGATTTCCTACCACCCGGTGAAGGTGCGGCTGCGGTCGTCGGTGTTGTCGGCTGCGGATTCTAGCGGCAGCAGCAACAGCCAGAGCAATTTGCTGGCTCATACGATTGGCCTGTTTGCCAATCCGGAGGTGCTGCCCGGTTTGACGCTGCTGGTGGCGGCCAATGGGGGCTTGCTACAGTTTTCGGACTCGACGGTGGACGATCTGGAGTTGCTGAGCTTTAACCTGGGGCTGCGTTACCAGCTGGATGACAATACCTATGGCGACTTGGGCTGGGCCCAGCGGCGGCTGACAACCCGGGGCCGCTTCCGGGTGGCGGAGAATTCGCTTAAGGTAGGCTTCCGGCGGCGGGATCGGTTGCAGTATCGGCTGCATTTGAATTCGGGCTACGAGCTGCGGGCGCGGTTTGTGGGGGCGTCGGCGGCGTCGGATCTGAGTAGGGTGAGCAATACGTTCCGGGTGGGGATCGAGCATGACCTGAACGAGGAGGTAAAGGTAGGGGCAGATTACCGGGCGATTCTGGATATCTTTACCGATCGCAGTCGCACCGATCTGCGGCACCAGCTGAGCGCTTGGGGGATTTATTACATTACGCCCAAGATTACCCTGGCCGGTTCGGTGTCTTATCTGGTGGGGCCGGTGGTGGATTTGTTTAACAATATGCGGGATCTGAACACCGTTGCCTTTAGCCTCACGGTTGGGGTGGATTTGCCTTAATAGGGAACGGGGAACGGGGAATGGGGAACGGGGAATGGGGAATGGGGAACAGGGAACGGGGAATAGGGAACAGGAGGATAAAAATGCGTAGTGGGCATTGCCTACCAGCCTGATGTCAGTATCATTCGTCAGGCGGTGCCTCTGAGAACCAAAACGTCAGTGTCACAACAATATGTCCAAATTCCGACGACCGATCGAACAGGTTGGATAGGCAGCAATACCGTTCGGTTAAGGATAGCGGATTCAATAACTTTCCTCGTTCCCATGCTCTGCTTGGGAACGTAGCTTTGGAGGCTCCGGCCTTCTGTGCTTCTTTTTATCTGGCGCAACTTGTGCGGCTGGAGCCGCTGGATGCCTGTTACCAGGCAGCTCAGTAAGTGACCCCATTCATTTTGCATCGGCAGGGTACCCACAAGGGGTGTACCTGCTGAAGATCCTGCACCGAGCGAGTGCGATCGCGGCCTACTCGTAGGAGTCGGTCTTGTAAGGGCCTCGCATCAACCCGATGGCAGTAGGGCACCCACAAGGGGTGCCCCTACAGAAAACTCTGCACCGAGCGAGTGCGATCGCGGTAGGCTCGTAGAGGTTGGTCTTGTTCTGTTCCCTTCACCTCCTCCGCTTCCCCTGTCTTCCTCTCCACAAGAAAATTCAATCCCACTTGCACTCAGGAGACGACGCGAACGCCCAGGGTTTCTAGCAGTTGGGGGGTGTCTTCCAGGGCGATGCGGGCAACGGCGATGAAGTCGCTCTGCCAGTCGAGCAGGGTATCCAGAGCGGCATCCCGGTCTTTGGTGGCTTGTTGGGCTTCGCCTTTCTCGGTTTCGCGGGTGACGTTGGCGCGGATGACGGCCTGGATGTCGTCCTGGGTTTGGGCGATCGCGGCGGTGGTGACGCCAAATCGGGCCAGTCCCTGCTGCAGACGGGAGTCGTCGGCCAGGGCGGTGTAAAATTGCTGCACCTGGCCCAACCAGCCGGTAAAGCTGCGTTTTCGTTCTCCGGCCAGAGTGAGCTTTGCTGCCGCTACAGTGTCGGTTTTGAACGCCACCCGGGCCAGTTTCAGGTGGCGCATATAGGTTTTGTTGACTGCATCCCGCAGGCGATCCAGCTCTGCGGTGGCCCCGATCTGCTCGGCCTGCTCTCCCTTTTGTTTGGCGTGGGCGGAGAAGGCGGCCTCGTAGAGCACGCGCCCATTTTGCAATTCCTCGGGGGGATAGCCGAAGGAGGCAAGTACGTTCTGAATATCGGGGTTGGCCAGAGCGCTGTCAATGGCCAGTTGGGCACCATTGAGCAGATCGTCATAGGAACGGGAGGCAATCATGGCAATTTCACTGAGAAACAGTACTCCATCGATCGGGGCATTTTTGCCAGCATCAGGAGCATTGCAATAAAATGTTGCAAGATTGCAACAGCCTGAAACGTTGCCGCTCCATAGAAGAGATCTGGCTCTCGATGCCGGAGTTATGCCGTTTCTCTATGATGTAATCTAGTTCCATAGAGAAGAATCGGCTCTCTATGTTGGAGTTATGCCGTTTCTCTATGATGTAATCTAGTTCCATAGAGAAGAATCGGCTCTCTATGTTGGAGTTATGCCGTTTCTCTATGGTTTAAGATCCCTTCGATCTGTTTGGAACTATTCGTGCATTTTTCTGAAACTGAGCGGGCGCGATCGCACTGCTCCGGAGACACTTCATCTGGGAAAATGGCACGGCTAGAGACGCTGAATGGCTGTTACCAGGCATAGCCTGGTAATACCATTTTGGATTTTAGATTGCCGATTTTGGATTGAAGAAAGCCTTACTGGAAAATCATTTCGCCAATTTTATTGATTGCATCTTCAAGGCAAATTAGTATAACCAGGCAGGAAAATGCCAGATGGCTGCAGCTAGAGGTGACAGATCGAGCGGGCCAGATTTTCATGGCTCTGTAGGTAATCCCGCAAACGTTCGCATGCTTTTTCAAGCAAGGTGTCCAGATTGAGGTTCCATATTGTTATTGCCTTGTCGCTAAACAAGGCCAATTGCTTGCCATTGCTACTGAAGCGCAAATTGTAAATCGAGGCATCGTTGTGCTTCAGTTGCAGTGTTTCAAGCAAATTCCCCTCAAGATCCCAGAATTTGACGCTCCCTTTAGAATCAACAGAGGCAACCATCTGAGCCATCTGAGGATCTGGGCTGAAGCTGGCACTGGTGACTATGGCTGTATTGTGCTCCTCCAGCGTTTTGATGAAGGCCCCATCACGCCACCACAGGTTAACAGTGTTGTTATTGCTGACAGAGACAATCCTCTCGCCGTTTGAACTGAAGTGGGCACTGTTGAACCTTTTTTGTTTCTTTTGGGATGTTTTAACCTTTTCTGCACTGCCTGTATCTTTGGGCTTCCACACTTTGATGGTGCCGTCATAGCTAGCGGAGACAAGCCGCTGATTTTTCGGACTAAAGCGAACGCTCATGATTCTTTTTTTGTGGAGATCCCAATAACCAGGAGCCTGGAGATCCCAGTCGCTAGCATTGTTGCCATTGCGCTTCCATAGAAGAATTCTGCCATCATCGGTGCCAGCAACAATGAACTGACCATTGGGGCTAAAGTGGACACTGGTAAACTTTGGTTGAGGTGCTTCCGGATCGGATGTTGGTTTTTCCAGATCGCCAACAAAAATACCGTTGGGTTGCGGCCGTTTAATCAGTTTCCATAGTTTAACTTTACCGTCGTCGCTTGCCGAGACCATCAATTGATCCTTGGAACGGTCGTCCGGGCGCTTGTCCGGGCTGAAAGCAATACTGGAAATTTTACCGTTGTGTTCCTGCTCAGGGGAATTTGATTGGAAGGGTTCTGTGATTTCTCCTGTCTTTGGTGTCCATAGCATCATCGTTTTGTTGCAAGTGATGACAATGTGCTGACTATCAGGACTAAAATCCATGGTTGAAATCCCATGGCAGTCGCTCTTCTCTGGCAAGTCAAAATGTCTCTCAGGTTCAGGTTCAGTCTTCCAGAGTCTGACTGTTTTGTCGGCGCTGGCAGATGCAACGATCTTGCGTGTGGGGCTGAAACTGACGCTGAGTACGCTGTCGGTATGGCCTCTGAGGATGTGAGGCTTTTTGCCCTGTCGCAGAACGATGCGCTCATCCTCATCCTCCATTATCGGCCAGAGTTTGATGGTGCGGTCGCCGCTGGCAGAGGCCAGGAGGGTGCCATGAGCGTTGAAGGCTACACTGTTAACACTTTCTTGATGTGCATCTTCCTTGATAGAGAGAAGCGTTCGATTGTTAACGTTCCACAGTCTAATATTCCCGAATTTATCGGCTGCAGCCAGGACTTTGCCATTGGGACTAAAACTCAGGTTATTAACTGGGCTTTTTTTATGTCCTGGTAAAGGGCCTAGTTTTTTGTAAGTCCTGCTGTCCCAAAGCCAAACTGTTCCCTTTGAATCGGCTGAAGCCAGGATTTCGTCAGTGGGGCTGAAGCTAATATCATTAAGATTGCTGATAATCTCCTCCAAAAACCGGTACTTTCTGTCTTTCAATGTCCAAAACCGAATGATCTTGTAATCAATGGCAGCAGCCAGACGTTGCCCCTTATAACCAAAGCTGACCCGATGAATTTGATGTGGCTTGTTGTTTTTCTCGTTTCTGTTTTGGATGGGAAGTGTCTGGAGTAGAGTACCATCATTCCTCTGCCAGAGCTTGATTGTTCCATCGTTGCTGCTGGAAGCAAAGATTTGGCCATCGCAGCTGGTGCTAATGCTGGTAATTTTCTGGCTATGTTTCTCCGACGGTTGATGTGGATCGGGCAGGGGCCTGCCATTGGATTGCCATAAACGAATAGTGCCATCATTGCTGACAGAGACAAGGATGACATCATCTTCCTTCTTTTGTGTGGATGAATTGCAATGTTTTGAACTGAAACTGACGCTACTGACTGCGTCGGTGTGTCTTTCCAGGCGGTTGATTTCCTGGGTGTCGTAGATGGCTTTGTTGAGGGCTATCAGGGTTTTGATGCGAATTTCGGGGGAGACCAAGGGCGTCCATTTCAACTGTCTGCCTGCTTTGACGCTGGCGGTCAGGGCCTCGAGCTGTTGGTTGCGGAGGAGTTCTGATTTTGATAACTCAACCATCAGTGAGATCTGTTGCTGCATCAGGGTGTGGACCAGCATGCTAAGACCTATTGTTGCTACCGTTGTGAACCCAGCAAAACCGAGGGAGATGATGCGGAATTTGCGTTCTTGTTGCAGTTCTCGTTGCTGGCGTTGGGCTTCGGCTTGGGTGATGCGATCGCGCTCCTCCCCGCTCACCCGCACAAACTCCTGAGCCAGCTGAGAAAGCGGAATCCGATCCCCATAGTCCCTGGCAAACTCCAGCGCCACCGCGAGCTTCGATCCCTGCAGCAAAAACTCCACCTGGGTCGTTTGTCCCTGAGCCTGCCACTCCTCTGCTGCTGCCTCAATCTGCTGCTTTTGTCGTAAGGCGTCTCGATTGTCTTGAATCCATTGACGCAACCTGGACCAATGACGAATCAGCGCTTCGTGGGCGATATCCACCACATTTTTTTGGTCCCCTGGACTTTTCGGTTTGAGGACACTGGTGACAATCAGTCTTGCCGTCGCCAACTTCTGAATGACCCGAATTACGACTGCCTCTGAGCGGTGTAAGGCGACCAGTTCCTGCTGGAATGCTTGGCGGCTTGTATCTTCTGTTCCCTGTCCAGGCTGGATCAGGGCCAGAAAGATCCGCTTGGCGACGTCCTGTTCCTCTTGAGAAAGAGAAGTATAAGCCTCTTCAGCTTGTTGTTCCAGCGCCCCTCGAAGACTACCGAGTTTGTGATAGGCAGCAAAGGTCAAGTGGGTAGCAGTACGTCGTTTCCAGAGTTCTGTTAAGGCAAACTGAAGTAACGGCAGACTTCCCAGTGCGCTTCCTACATCAACCCGCATTTGGTCCACTAGACCCGTTTCGATCTCTAGCCCGACTTGTTTAGCGGGGGCAGTAATTGCCTGTTCTAGCTCTTGCCGGTTCATGGATGTCACGGCCACCAGGTTGTTCTGGATTTTTTTTGCCAGTCCAGCATAGTCCTGCTCTAAACACTTTTTCAAGAAGTCTACCCGCATCACCAACACCAGACGGAGCTGGTCGCCAGGGCGATCTAGCGTCCCCAGAACGCACTCAAAAAACTGCTGACGCTCGGCACTGTCACCACACAGCGTAAAGCATTCTTCAAACTGGTCGATTGCCAGCACAACCCGTTTGGCTGCAGTCTTTCTTAGAGCCGCATCGATTAATTTCCCCAAACCAACAGCTCCCGCGTTGACAAAATCCTGGGCTTTACGTAGCTGATCGGCCCGCTCGATAGTTGAGAGGTCGTCTGTCTCTAAAAACACCTCCGCCAAACTCTGCAGCGGATGTTCGCCGGGATTGAACAGATAGATGGGCCACTGGTCGCTGCCAGAAAGCTGCTGTCCTCGCTGCAGTTGGTGCAACAGGCCTGCTCGCAAAACAGAGGATTTGCCACTGCCAGATGCTCCCAAAATCGCTAGAAAATTTCCCTGGCGTAGCTTACCCAGCAGTTCATCGGTCAATGCCCTGCGTCCATGGAAATAGTTGGGGTCGTCGTTGTTGTAGTCGAAATAGGCTAAGCCTTTATAGGGACAAAGCGCTCCATCCTCTACAATCGCGGGTGGAGCAGACACTTGCCCACTGCGGGTCAGGAGGATAGGGCCACCCGAGTTGATGAAGACAGGTTGCTGGGGTTCTCCTTGGAAGTGTGGACTGAGGGAAGCGACCAGATGGAGGTTCGTCACCCTGCGTTCTGGCTGGCTGGCTGGATCGAGTCCTGCCAGTAGGGCTTGAGTGAGGATGCTGTAGCGATCGCCAGGGGCCTCGAATGCTTCGCCAAAATCCCTGCAAGCAGCGATGAAGCTGCGATCGCGCCCGCGACCCCGTTCCTCCGGATTGGCTTGGGCAAAATTAAGCAACTCGCCGCTATGGCAACAATCCAACCAGATTGCCTGTTGTTGTACCGGGCTTTCCTCCAGCAGCTGACGCAACCACCACAGCGGGAGACCATAGATTCCCCGATCGGGATTGACATCGCTGGTGGCCAGATAGCCTTGTTGAATACCCACATCGTCTCGCAACCCGTGGCCAGAGAAGTAAAACAGAGCAGTATCCGGGTACTGCCTGCTCTTGGGTTTAAACAACTGCGCCAGCGCTTGTCTCAGAGTTTCGAGTGTTACGGGCGTTTTGCGACCCACCTGCAAGGTATTGTGGGTTGTGTCTGCGATCGCCGGGAGTCGATGCACTGTGAAATCACCGTAGTTAGCCAGTATTTTCGCGATCTCTTCCGCATCTTCTGCAGGCGATCGCAAAGGATTGAGGCGATCGTAAGTATTAATGCCAACCACTAATGCATCCCTGCTCATCCTGCACCCCTGACCGTGCTGCTCAAATTCGGTTCGCTGTAACCGCTGCTTTATTTTATGCTAGGGGAAATACGCGAACGGAGAGTAGAAGAATTATGACAGAACTGGCCCCCATCCAGCTAGAGGACGGAACCATCATCTATATTGAGGCCACCGCAGGGGTGAACGCGCCTGTTGTTGATGCAGGAGCGGACACCGGGGAAAGGCCACTGGTGAGCAAGGGAGCCGTCAGGGGACTGCAAAAGCGAACCCTGCAAAGTTTTCAGGCGGTTGAGGGTACGATTCGGGCCTATACGCATTATGCCTTGGGGGCGTTTAAGCAGGTTGCGATCGCAAACATCGACAAAGTCACCCTGGAATTCGGCATCAAAGTCGGCGGCGAAGCCGGCATCCCCTATGTCACCAAAGGCACCGCCGAGAGCAACCTGAAAATCACCGTCGAATGCTCTTTCCCGGAGCAGGATACACCTGGAGCTGGAGAATGAGACAAGGGTGCGGGGGCAGCAGAGGACGTGAGGAAGACTGAAAAATAGCGCGAACGCAGTTATTCTCTCATCTGGAGCCAGACAATCGGATCCTCAACCGTTCCTCAGCCGTTGAACAAACAAATAAGGCTCCGCTCAAATCTTCCAGTTGAATGGAATACGGAGTAACGTCTGAATCTGGTTGTGTAGGGTTCAGGCTACAATAGAAAATCCTCCAGTCTGGTATATGAGCAAATATGATTACCCTGAATCAAGTGCTAGAAGATGCGTCGCAATTACCTGACGAGCAGCAAGAAATGTTAATCGAAATCCTGCGGCACCGTCTCTATGAAAGTCGGCGCGAAGAAATTGCCAGAGATGCCCAGCAGAGCTTGCATGATTTCCGGCAGGGGCTATTTCGTCCGCAATCTGCTCAGGAGATTATGGCAGAACTCGACCAATTGTTGGATGAGGCAGGGGAATGAGGCCGCTCGTTCCGACGGCAAAATTTAAACGAGTCCTGCGCAAGTTCGTTAAAGGAAACATCAGTCTACAGAAACGGGTTGAAGAGACATTGGCACAAATGGAAACCGATATTTTTGCTCCAAGATTAGGGACGCATAAATTAGGCGGTAAACTCAGCGGTCTTCAAGCTTGCTCTTGTGGCTATGATTGTCGTATCGTTTTCTCCATTGAACCCGGTACGAAAGCTCAAACCGAAGTCATTGTTCTGCTTGATATTGGCACCCATGATGAAGTCTATTAAGATGAAGTCTATTAAGCGGCACGTTTTCGACATGAGTTTCCAGAAACGATGGCTTGATGCGGACAATACACAGACTCTCCAGTAACAGCCTATAATTCAGGTGTTGTTTCTGTTTTGCAATTCCATGACTGAGATCCAATCGTTGCCCAAAGACCAGATCGAGCAGATTGTTTCTGCCTACTTTGTCGCCATGGCAGCAATGAGTCCTGCGGGTTGGGCCGAGATCTTTGCCCCAGATGCGACGATTTACGATCCGGTGGGTACGCCTGCTAGCAATCCCCATCAAGATGCGGAAAAATTCTTTGGCATCCTCTCTACCTTTTTCGCCACGTTGCATCTGTCGCAAAACCAGGTTTTTGTGGTGGGAAACCATGCCGCCGTGCAATGGACGATGGCTGTGACGGGCAAGAACGGTCGTCCAGCGTCAACGGGGGGAATTAGTACCTTCGAAATCAATGCTGCAGGCAAGATCCAAATCGTAACGTCTTACTGGGATGAGAAAGCGCTGGCGGCACAATTGAAGGGATAATTTAATCTGAGGAGGCAGAGGGCAGGAGGCAGAGGGCAGGAGGCAGAGGGCAGGAGGCAGAGGGCAGGAGGCAGAGGGCAGGAGGCAGAGGGCAGAAGGGGAAGCGGATGAGACTGCGATCGCAGCTCAATTGCAAGAGCAGCCCGATTGTTTTAGGTATACCAGTTTCGGGATCGTTCAAAAATTACCTGGTAACAGGGTTCAAATCCTTGCGTTTCAACGTCTTGTCTGAATTTTGCTTCAAGAGTAAGGACTCGCAATGGACTCGCAATGGACTCGCAGTTGAATCGCTTCTCTGTGAATGTTTCAGGGGTGTGGATCGGGGTTGGGATCTCTTTTGACTCAATTGCAATGGAATTGTTTTGTTGAGGCACACCATCTCCTAGAATGCTAGTCGGGGATGCAAAAAAAATTCCCCCATTGCTAAAACTTGGAGAATTGTTGTGGATTTATCGCGCATTCCAGCTCAACCCAAACCGGGCATCTTAAATGTCTTGATCGAAATTCCTGCGGGGAGCAAGAACAAATACGAATTTGACAAGGATTTGCAAGCGTTTGCCCTCGATCGGGTGTTGTATGCCTCTGTGATGTATCCTTACGACTATGGCTTTGTGCCCAATACGCTGGCTGATGATGGCGATCCGCTGGATGGCATGGTGATGATCGATCAACCCACCTTCCCAGGCTGCGTCATTGCGGCTCGTCCAATTGGCATGCTGGAAATGATTGATGGCGGCGATCGCGATGAGAAAATCCTCTGCGTTCCTGACAAGGATCCCCGCTATGGGACAGTGAGATCGCTGGAGGATGTTGCGGCTCACCGTTTGGATGAAATCGCTGAGTTTTTCCGTACCTACAAAAATTTGGAGAAGAAAGAAACAGAAATCTTGGGCTGGAAAAATCTCGACCAGGTGATGCCCCTGGTGGAAAAATGCATTGAGGCGGGTTCTCCGGGTTAATCCTTCTGGTTGAGTGAGGGATCGTTTTTTTGCGGTTTTTTAGCTCAGACTATCCCGACGACGGGTAGAGGGCTGGTATTTATTAGGATGAGGGAAAGAACAGTGTTCCATTGCCCTCTCTTTTCAGCAATTGCGGGGTTTAGAGGGGTGTTGTTCGCTCTGGAGCCTGTGAGTGTGGCAGCTGATGTCTGTGACTGCTGTAACCCAAATTGACAATTTTGCGATCGCAGCAGCTAAGATGGATTCTGCAGCTAGCATTCTGGGAACTGTTTTTCCATTGAGGAGTCAAAATTTTGTCTTACAGGCTCGGACAAGATGTTAATATCACCCGTAGAGAACGTTCTATTGCTTACGCAATTGCGTATTCTGCATCTATGAGGATATTGTTCTTCAGGAAGGTTTTTCAGATGCCAATCAGAAAAAACAACCGGTACCCTAAATTAGCTGGCCTGCTTGGGAATGCTAATCTCAGAATCCAATTCTACATCTGTTAACATTTAGTTCGATTGTCTTCTAATGGGTGAGCCAGGATGAAGGACAGCCATTCCGCCAAATTTCTCGTCCAGTTTTGGGGGGTACGTGGCAGTATTCCGTCGCCCGGCAAGGGGACAGTTCGCTATGGCGGCAATACTTCCTGTGTCGAGATGCGCATTGATGGCCATCATCTGATCTTTGATGGTGGTACAGGATTGCGAGTGCTGGGTAAGTCTCTGATGAAGGAATCGCCTCTAGAGGCTTGCTTGTTTTTTACCCATTCTCATTGGGATCGAATTCAAGGCTTTCCCTTCTTCCCTCCAGCCTTTCTCCCAGAAAATCACTTGCACATCTATGGAGCCAGTGCTTCAACGGGGGCTTCAATGAAGCAACGGTTGGGCGACCAGATGCTCCACCAACACTTCCCCTTTCCTATGCAGGCAATGCAATCTCAGCTGCAGTTTTATAACCTGTCTCCTGGAGAAATTGTAAAACTGGGTGAGGTCACTATTGAGACAGGTTCTCTGAACCAATTCGATCGAGCCATTGGTTATCGAGTGACCTGGCGAGGCTATACCGCAGTTTATGCAACCGATACTGAGCATTTGGCTGAATGTTTGAATCCGAATTTGCTGCATTTAGCCAATCGGGCAGATTTGCTCATTTATGATGCAGCTTATACTCGACAACAATATTGCGATGCCAAATTTCTTGAAGTGGACTGGGGACATTCGACCTGGAAAGCTGGTGTTGAAGTTGCCAAGGCAGCTGAGGTCAAACAGTTGGTGATGTCCCACCACGATCCAGATCATGATGATGATTTTCTAGACCAGATTGAAACGCAGGTCAAAAGTGTCTTCCCCGCTGGATTGCTGGCTCGTGAAGGAATGATTATTCAGTTGAACGGTTAGCCAATTAGCAGTGAGCCATTAGCAGTTAACGGCTAGCTTTTAGGGATGGGTGATTATATTACGTCAGCAAAATTGATATCACTTGGTAGTTTGGGTTGCAACAACAGCGGCAATCCAACTCAAAGTCCTTCGGTGTTGGGTTACTCTGGGAGAAGGCTTGTGCCTGCGCAAACTCAAACAACCGACTTGCGGCTATATTTTATCGATCGCAATCAACCTGACACGAGCTTCGCGGTTGGCGATCAGCAAGACTGCTTTAACAACACGGTGCAAATTACCAAAAGCCAAAAGCCAAAAGCCAAAATCTAACGACTAACTGCTGACACAATTTCCCGGAGCTTTTCTGCGACCTGGCCTTGCACAAATAGGGTTTCTGCTAGAGCGATCCCCGAAGCGAGATCGGGGCAGAGGCCACAGCGCCAGAGATAAAAACCTCCATTCCAGCACGCTGATTTCAGCAGTGCCGATGGTTTACCTTGCAAAACTGATTGTAATGCTTTCACCTGTTGTGGGGTTTCCTCCAGGGGGACATTTTTGCCACCAAAGCCCCGATCGTAGGGATTCAGATGCAATCTTTCAAAGGGAATTTCTGCTTCTGGAGCGCTGAGCGAGCCAGCGATGCCAATAATAGCGGTGCGATCGCGCGGCAGATCGCAACTCCCTTCCAGACCCTTTACTGTGGTAAAGCAGGAAATGTTTCGCAAGTTCAGAACCTCGCGAAACAGCATTTCGGTTGGTGGATGAACAAAACCCGCCACCAAATGAACCTTGCCTGCATAGGGCGTCCAAATCAACTCAGCCGTTGCAAACGGCGGACGCTTGCCAATTTGCTCGCGATAGGTCACTAGCTTCTGGGCCAGGGGAAAATGCTCAGGCAAGTAGACAAACCCTAAATGGGTTTTCTCCAGCAGCTTCTGCACCTCGAGCAGAGATAATTGGCTCCAATCTACTCCCAGCCCCTGCCAGAGATCGATCAGCGGTACGCCTTCTTTGGTGGGCATGCGATCGCCCCCATGCATAATGACAGGACAGCCTACCGCAGCTAGCAATAGAGCCGTCAGGAGACTGGTGGGAGCAGTTCGCGATCGTCCATCATAGGGCACACCCAGCACGGTAACTGGCTGAGAAGCTTCGATTTCTGGTAATTTGGGTCCCAGGCGATCGTAAGCATCTAGCATGCCTGCCAACTCTTCCGCCGTTGGGCGTTTGATCCGATGGGCAATCATAAAAGCCCCAATTTGGGTAGGGGTCGCTTCCTGAAGCAACATCATCTCAGTTGCAGCCGCAGCTTCCAGGCGAGTCAGATCTTTGCCGGTATGGGGACCGCTGCCGATTTTTTTCAGTAATTCCCTGAATGCCTTGCTCATGGTTGCAATCCCGCTCCTGCTTTTTGCGGTCTGCTGCTCGCCCGATCGCATTCTGCATGCAATGCTAGACCTGTTAATGAAGCTTTCGGACCGTTTGCTTTTAGCGGCACTTGCTCCCGTACCAGATTGTAAAAATGCTGAATCGGAGGAATCTGCAAGCGATCGCGGGTCGTTACCAAAGCAACCTGGCGAGTGAGAGGTAAATCGAATAGGGACTCTGCGATCGCACGCGGCTTGCCTTTTCCCGCATTTCTGCCACAGGATTCCAGAGGCAGTTCCGCAATCGGACGCACAGCCAGCTCCGGATCGCGGCGCGCCTCCACCAACGCAGAATCCGGTAACAAGGCAATGAGGTTGCCCTGACGCACGACCCCGCGAAAGGCATCCAGGGTATTTAACTCCATCAGTGCCTGCAGCCTGGCCCCCTGCCGTTCGAAACGTTCCTGAACCAGACGCTGCATACCATAACCATCCTTAAACACCACCTGGGGATAAGCAATCAACTCTGACCAGGGCACTTGCTCGTAACCCGTCAGGGGATGATCGGCAGCCATCAAGATTTGGATCGGTTCATCGTAAAGAACCTCAACCACCATCTCCGGTTTATCGGTCAAAAAGCGATTATTCATCACAATAGCCAGATCCACCAGGCCATCATTGAGAACTTTTAGCGCGCGATCGCTTCCCAGTGAGGTAACCCGCAACTGTACATCAGGGTAGTCGCGACAAAATTGGCGTAGCACAGGCGGCAGATAGTGAGCACAAACCGAATGGATCGCCGCCACACACAGTTCCGGCTGCTCCCCAGCGACCAGAGCCGCTAACTCTCCAGTGGCATTGAGCCATTCCTGACAAATCTTGCGCGCACGGGGCAGTAAATGTTCGCCTCCTAGCGTCAGGCGGGCCTGAGCTGCCCGATGAAACAAGGGCACACCGACCTCCGTTTCCAGTGCCTGAATCTGGCGGCTGATAGTGGATTGCGTCACCTCGCATTGGCGCGCCGCTTTCTGAAAGCTACCCGTTTCAGCAACTGCCAGAAATGCTTGCAACTGCTCGATGCGCATGATTGTATGGCCCCGGTGTAATGAGAGATGTCACGAAGTTAGCGGATTTATTGTCATGGTTTGGCAACATGGGATACAGATTGAAGTCGAGATTCAAGCATTGGCCCTGCACGAGATAGAGAATTGGTGTTAGGCGATCGAGAATTTTGCTCATCTAAACAGGGAAGTTGCCTTGATATAGCAATTCTCAGGCTAGTGAGGTATGGAAATGTGCCCCTGCCGAAGGCAGGGGCACATTTCCATGTACTTCAGTCGCACGGAAACCGCTATAAAATGGATCCATACTTTTGTTTAAGGCAGAAATATGACACTCATATTGAAAAAAACAATGGTTTATACCATGAGATAAAAGAGCTGGTTCTTACCCCTGGGATGAAGCTTTTTCTTAATGACCAGCAGGTGACTCAGCACAAAGGATTTGGCCGGTTCAATGTTGCCTGTAAATGGAAATGAAACTACAAAGAATTTGGTGCAGAAGAACCCTGGTAAGTAGTTAAACAAAATAAATTGTGCATTCGAATTGGCTGAAATCTCTGCAATTCAAGTATTTTCCAGTTTTGAAATATACAATTTATTTTGTACAGGTACTTATATCTTGACTAAGCTTGAGAATGTGGAAATGGCTATTGCAGCTGATCAAAAACGCTTTTCCATTGAAGAAATGTTTCGAGATTTCCAGGTGGCTATAATCTTGAGGGGGCTAAGTTGGAAACAAAACGGTTCTCTAAACTGACGATTGTGGTTGCGATTGCTTATACCAGCACAATGTTGCAAGGATAAAAAATCAAACGCATGGGAATGCAAAAATATGTAGCACAGCCCGAAAAGCCCTCAACTGGGCAACGTTGACATAGCTCGTTTTATGTTGGCCAACATTTGCGTTATTGGCTGCGATTACGCAATTGTGCCAAAAAAGTGTGGATGAACTTTTGCAAATTAACCGTCGTTGGCTTCCTCATTACAGAAAAGGGCAACGAGTTATGGATCTCGCCCTATCTGCCTTCTGAAACCTATGTCCCGCTGTCAGGTTTTGCAGGTTAAGCAGAGGGTGTTGCAAGGCATTGAATCAATGCAATCCCTGACTGTTTTGGCTAGCGTGAATATATTATCTGGGGATTTAAAGTAGCAAGATACTGCAACAAGCGGATATAAAAAATCGGTTAGAAATCGTTGTTAGTTTTTGTGGGGGGAAAACCACATAGGGAAACAGACCTATATGAATACTGCTAGAGAGACATGCAATCGTGGTAGTGGTAAACAAGTCATGATTTTTGAGCGTGCAGGTGGAACCTGCACGCTCAAAAATCATGACCTCTGTAGGACTATCGAAATCGTTGCGCTAAGGCCCGAATTTGTCTGATATTGAGTTCTCGCTTCCCGCTCAGGAGCTTGGAGACAACGCCCTGAGAGCCAACTTCAGGTAAGTCAACTTGGGTCAACCCATGCTCATCCAGCAAGAAACGGAGGATATCGGCACCACTCGCTTCTGGGATAGGATAGTGGTTCTCCTCGTAGTCGTAGTGTCCACCACAACTTATGTAAACTCAGACCATGATGGTGGGTGGTGTCTTCTTGATTAATTCTGGGTAAGCACCATTTCTCCCTAGCCCTTGCCTTGGTGCTCGCGTTTCAGCAATACACCTCCTGCCAGGACAGCCCCATATCCTACAACAGTCAGAGGTTCAGGGATATCTTCGGCTCCAGCAAAGCTGGCTGCGATATCGTTGTTAAGTTTTGTTACAGAAGGTGTTGCCCTGCGTAAAATGCCCCTGGTTTTGATGAGTACTGAGTGAGGGGTTGATTGAATAGGAGATCTCAGGGTGCATTGCGATCGCAAGATTTGGGATGTATTGGGAGGGGGGGTTGCGATCGCAATCTGCCTGTCATCTTCTGCCATTGCTGCAACCCAACCGATCGCTCTGGAGAGTCCTGAGTGGATCGAGCGCGATCGCGCCCCACTATCTCCAACACCAGAGTCCTTCAGTCAAACCGATCCTGAAACAGGGGAACTGCCCCTCGCATCTATCGCTCCCATTAGACCTGTCCGAGAACTAGAGTGGAAGCTCTCCGGAGAGGGGCTTCCACTCCAATTTCCGCATGAGTCTATTGAGGAAGAGGTTGAGAAGGCAACGGATAGGACGGAAAAAACACTGGACATTGCTCAAGTAACTTCACCCCAAGATTTTCAACCCCCTTTCGATCTGCTGCCAGCGCCGCCCGAACCGCCTGCAGAACCTAGCCTTTCCGCACCTGACGTTCCCCTTCCTCCAGAACCTCCCAAACTGCCTGCAGAATCCTCCCCAGCTCCTGCAATGCCAGAAGACTCTACCCCAGGTCGCTGCTCTGGTACCCTTGTCGTTGAGCGGTTTCGCTTTGAAGGTAGTACTGTCTTCAACCAGGAAGCACTAGCTGATGAAACAGACCGTTTTCTCAACCAACCGCTCGCTTGCAGTACCTTAGTCGAGGCAGGGAATGCAGTTGCAGCATTGTATGAGAAGAATGGCTATGAAACGTCCAGCGCTAGAGTTCTGATTCCAGATGCTACAAAACAAGCCGGCAGGGGCGTTGTCATTATTCAGGCCGTCGAGGGCGGACTGGAAAAAATAGAGGTCGATGTCAAAGGTCGATTGAATCCAGGCTATGTGCGATCGCGCCTCCAACTCGCCACCACCACACCGCTCAACATCAAGCGGCTAGAACAAGGTCTGCAACTACTGCAACTCGATCCGCTGATCGACACTGTAAGTGCTCGCCTCTCTGAGGGGGCTGCCCCAGGCACTACGATTCTGGATGTTGCAGTCAAAACTGCCAAAACCTTCGATCCCCAACTCAGCATTGATAATAGCCGCGTACCCAGTGTCGGTAGCATCCAGCGGCGCGTCGTCCTGCGAGAAGCCAACCTTCTAGGTTTGGGAGACAGCATTGGTCTCACCTATAGCAACAGCGACGGCAGCGATCGTTTCGATGTTGAATACGCCGTCCCCCTCAACTCTCGCAACGGTACTCTGCGCTTCAGCTACGGCAAAACAACCAGCCGCGTTATCGAAGCCCCCTTTAATGCGCTGGATGTTCGTTCCGCCTCCCTTTACAGCGAACTCAGCTTCCGCCAACCCCTGATTCGAAGGATACGAAAAGACCCCTTCGAGTTTCAGGAATTTGCCCTGGGACTCACCGTCTCGCGTCGAGAAAGCGAATCTTTCCTGTTGGGTATTCCCTTCCCCCTTTCCCTCGGTGCAGACGATGACGGACGCAGCCGCGTCACCGCCATTCGTTTTTCTCAAGAGTGGACGCGGCAAACTGCCAAAGAAGTCTTTGCCCTGCGTTCCCAATTCAGCCTGGGCACAGGTTTATTTGGCGCGACGATCAACCAACAGATTCCCGGCCTGACAGTAACAGTTCCAGATAGCCGTTTCTTCTCCTGGCAGGGGCAAGCCCAGTGGGTGCGTATCCTGGCCCCGGATACAGTATTCCTGGCTCGCACCAATGTTCAGCTCGCCGATCGTCCTTTGCTCTCTCTGGAGCAGTTTGCAGTGGGTGGTTTCGGCAGCGTCCGTGGTTATCGTCAAGATACAGTCATTGCAGACAATGGAGCATTTGCCTCAGTCGAGTTCTGGTTGCCAATTCTGAAGTCTCGCAAATCCCAAACCCTGATACAGCTCATTCCCTTCGTCGATGTCGGTACAGGCTGGAACAGCGGCGGCAACCCTGACCCTGAGACCAACACCCTCGCCTCTGTGGGCCTTGGTTTGCAGTGGCGACAAAGCAATAAGCTCACCGCTCGCTTAGAGTGGGGCATTCCCCTAATGACCTTAGAATCGCGGAATCAAACCTTGCAAGAACAAGGACTTTATTTCTCCTTACAATTCAATCCTTTTTAAGAACAATCTAGTGTCGAGTACAGGAGGCTTAGCATGAAAAGAAGAGCGATAAAAGCACGATTGAATTGTATTACTTTACTGGCCGTATTGGGAAAAGCCTTTGCCGCTTTCAGGTCTTTAATGGTTGCTTTCGTCGTTTTCGTAGGGTACGTTAGCGATAGTGTAACGCACCGTTTTTCAATCCATTCCCCAATAATTGATGTACTCCTGAATCACTTCAATATCAGGGATGCGTTACGGCTGCACCTAACGCACCCTACTAGGGTGACACGCCTAAAATTGTGTAAATTTGTAGTGGGCACTTTAGTGCTGCCGAGGTCTATCGAGTCAGGATTACAGCTTGTTCGACAAGCTAACTCTATTGTACCAAATTGGCTATGTCAGTCCACTGCAAAATTGTTGCGGTTGATTGTCTTAAGAAGAAGATATCGTCAGGTTTTGAGTGGCTTTCTGGTTGGGCTACTTATCTTTGTCGGGATTCCCGGCATTTTATCGTCACGTGCGATCGCGTTTCTTGTTCCCTCCGTTCAATTCATTGGTACGTCTACCCGCGAAATAATTGCTAATCCCAACGATCGTCCCAATAATGAAGAATCTTTCAAAGACAATGAACCTGGTCTTCAGCAGTTGTTGCAGCACGGTCGAGAACACTTTAAGGCAGGCCAATTTTCGGCAGCGATTTCAGCCCTGAAACAAGCGGCTGAACAGTTGCAAGATCGAGGGGAATCTCAGCAATTGGCCGATCTGCTGATGAATCTAGGCAATGCAGAATTGGCAATAGGACAAGCTGAAAATGCGTTAAGCACCTGGCAGGATGCGACTAGAATTTACGAAACCCTCCATCGCAACAACGACGCCAGCCGCAGTCGCATCTATCAAACTCGGGCATTACAGATGTTGGGCCTGCACATCCGCGCCTGCGAGACCCTGGTTGAAGCCATAGGCCAAGAGCGCCTATTCTGCCAAACGATCGATGAAACGCAGTTTAAGCGCATCGTTCAAGCCCTGGAGCAACAGTCGGAACAGAACCGCTTTATTGGCTTGCACCGTTTTGGCCAGATTTTGCGCTCGATGGGCAAGTTGGACGAGGCCCAGGTTGCCGCCGCAAGGGCATTGACAGTTGCGGTGTCGATGCGCGATCGCAGCATTGCCGAGATCAGTCAGGGAAACATATTACGCGCCCTGGGCAACTTAGAGCGAGATCGAAAAAATAGCACCGCCCGATACAACGATATTCCCTGGCACATAAAGACCCGACCCATTCCTTCTAAAGCGCAAACACCCTACAAAGAAGCCTACCAAGCCTACCAAAGAGCCATCGACTACGAACAAGCCATCGACCACAAACAAGCCATCGACAATACCGCTCAATCCAACACAAAAATTAAAGCCCAACTCAATCAACTCAGTTTGTTGCTAGAAACCCTACCCCCTGTAGAGCAAAAGGATGGCGCTAAAAACCAGCCTGAAAACCTGAAAACGGCAAATCGATTATGGCAGGAGATTCATCTCAATCAACTGCCGACCAGTCATGACAAAGTATATAGCCGAATCAATTTAGCGAAAAGCCTGACCGTTCTCAAGCAATATTCTATTCATTACCCTGCTAACAACACGCCAGGATGGAACACCATTACCGCATTGCTAGAAAGTGCCCTGCAAGAAGCAAGAGCTTTGCAGGATAGACGAACCCTATCCTACACCCTGGGCAATCTCGGCAGTTTGTACGAATATTTTGCCTGGTCAGCAACACAGCACCATCAAGCTACCGCTGCCCAAAAATGGCGACAACTGGCCATCGCGAAAACCCAGGACGCCTTGCTCGCCATCCAACCGCTCGTCACTGCAAATGCTCAGACCCCAGACAGGCAAACCGCAGCTCCGCATATTACATACCAGTGGCAGTGGCAGCTGGGTCGATTGCTGAGCAATCAAGGAAACCGAGAGAAAGCCATTGCAGCCTTCGAAGATGCGATCGAAACTCTTGATTCAGTGCGTGGCGATTTACTTGCCATCAAAGCCGATGTCCAGTTCTCCTTCCGCGACAACGTCGAGCCGCTCTATCGCAAACTCGTTGACTTACTCTTACGCACACAGACTGACGCCAATCTTGAGAAAGCTCTTGACTACATCGACTCACTCCAACTTGCAGAACTGGAAAATTTCCTCAGTTGCAACCTCTCACAAGTGTTTCAGCTCAATCGCGACAGCGACCAGATCGATCCCCACGCTGCCTTTATCTACCCAATTGTGCTTGAAAACAGCTTAGATGTTATTTTCAAACTGCCGGGTCAAGACCCCAAACTCTATACTCATGCGATTCAACAAACTGAGGTTGAAAAGGTTCTGAGACAACTCCGTCAGGCTCTCCCAGGGTTTGCTCCAGACAAAATCCTTAAAAATGCACAGCAAGTTTATGATTGGTTAATTGCTCCCCTGGAAGGAGCACTCAACGACAACCAGATTGAAACCCTGGTGTTTGTTCTGGATGGCGACCTGAGAAATATTCCTATGGCTGCCCTATTCGACCGCAAAACAAATCAATATCTCGTCGAGAAAAACTACTCCCTGGTTTTGCTACCCAGCTCAAAACTGTTTGACCTGCAAGCAATGCCAAAACGAAACGGCATTTTAGGCGCAGGCATCAGCGAACCTGTCAACATTGGCAACCAGAGGTTCAAGGCCCTCAACGCCGAGAAAGAATTAAAGCAGCTGCAACAGATGCCAGCCAGTGAAATCCTGCTCAACCAACAGTTCACTCGAGAAAAGCTGGAACGAAAACTAAACTCAGCCGCTTTTTCTACAATTCACCTGGCTACCCACGGCAACTTCAGCTCCGATCCAAAACAGACATACGTGCTTGCTTACAATCAATTTCTTAGAGCAGACGATCTGAAAAATCTGCTGCATGGGAGAAAAAATTTAGCTGGAAACAGCACCGACTTATTGGTACTCAGTGCTTGTAAAACAGCAGAAGGCGATCATCGGGCAGCGCTCGGATTAGCTGGGTTGGCCGTTCGGGCTGGAACCGGCAGTACCCTGGCAACGCTGTGGCAGGTCAGCGATGATTCTACTATCGCCTTGATGGAGCGATTCTACCAAGAACTGACAAGGGCTGAAGTTACTAAAGCAGAGGCTCTTCACCGTGCCCAAAAAGCCCTCCTTTCACAAGCAGACAGAAGGTTCCAAAATCCTTACTACTGGGCACCCTATATTCTGGTCGGGAATTGGCACTGATGTGCTTTGATGCCAGCTGTGTATTGCCTGCGCGCGTACTCGCACTCCTCAATACCGCCGAATGCCTAAAATTTCCAGCAACTGAGCCTCTTCCTCCAGGGCAATTTTCGCCACTCCTCGGAAATCGCTTAACCAGTCGCTCAACGCTGCGACTGCTGCATTACGAGCCTGAGTTGCTGCCTGCGCTCGCCCCTTTTCCTGTTCCTGAATATTATTTGCTGCTTCCACCGCCTGCACCTCTGCTTGAGATGCCTGCAAGTGAGCCAGCGTGATGCCATAGGCCGCTAAGCCCTCGTAGATATCAGTGTCGCTCAAAGCATTGGCATAAAATTGTTTTGCCTGCAGCAGCCATCCAGACAGGTTTTGCTTGCGCCTGCCCTTGAGTGCGAGTTTTGTCGCAATCCCTGGGTCGTCTTTAAACGCAATCCGAGCTAGCTTGACCAAACGTATGTAACTTTTCCGAGCAGTAGACCAGACAGCGTTGAGGTCGGCGGTCGCAGCAACACGCTCGCCTCGTTCAGCTATCTGGTGTTGCTGAGCTGACATCGCTTCTTCATAGAGGTTTTTCCCCACTTGAATCCGGTCAACTGTATAGCCAAATGCACTCAGATAGTCTTGAATTGCAATATTGCTAAGTGCATTGTCAATCGTAGTTTGGGCATTAAGGAAGAATTGATCGAGCTTTTGATCCATAAAAACTAATAAAATAAATTTGAATTTATTTCTATCTTCTTCAACATACTTCAAAAAGCTAGATTTAGTCTATTAATGAACAATTCTAATTGGCTGATGACCGATCTGGGATTGCTGATGGAACGTCGAAAATGATTGATGGACTGTTGAGAGTGACTGATGAGATGTTTGGGATAACTAATGACTTGTTTGGAGAAGTTGATGAGGCGTTTGTAGTAGTTTATAGATGATTTGAAGTAATTGATGGATAATTTAGAATAGCTTTCATATGGGTTGAAAGAGTTAATGAATATCAGGTCTGCTTCGCTGTGCCCATCGGTAATGGCTAACCGCTAACCGCTAACCGCTAATGGCTAACCGCTAACCGCTAACCGCTAACCGCTAACCGCTAATCGCTTCATCATCTGCACCACCCGATACAATTGATTGCCTCGCCGGGTTGACAGCGTCAGTTTGTCCGAAACATCGTACTGACGCGACTGCAGATCTAGCTTTACAAAAATATAGTCTTCTCCGGTCGTAATCAAGCCAAACCCAGGCGATTCTAGCTGAGGATTGGCCAGGGTCTGCGGCAATGCCTGCATGACGCTGAATCCATAGCGCTTGCTTTCAATCAGTACCAGCCAGAGAGTATCCTGCACGATCAAAACATCGATTAATCCCTGGAGACGCTCTGTGCCGCTTTCAATCTCAATCTTGATGAATTTTTCCCCCCGTACCTTGTAGGGCGGATCGCACCATCCTAAATGCTCCAATAAGGGCGCAAGCAAAATCAAATTTACCGTTCCTTCGGTGATGGCACCATCTGCTGCATAGTAGAAGTAGCGTTGCTTCAGGCGATCGAGGAATTGCTGCTCTACCCCGGTTAAGGTGGGTAATTCTTCCTGCCATTCCGAAAAAAAGTTGGCATCGGCAGTCGGGCAAAGCTGCAAGCGTTCGTGCGCTTCATTTAAATTCGTCAGGGTTTCGGTAATACTAGCAGTCTCTGTCATCGGCAATGTCCTTGCAGGGTTAATCTTGTTCTGCTTCCTGGAGCAAGGCTTCGAATAAGGGCAATAGATCGCCAGCATGGTGCTCGAGATAACGTTGGATAACTCAAACGTCTGCCCCTGCTCTCATCAGTTCAATGATATCGACCTGATCCTTTCGTCTTCTGGCGACTAACTTCATGTAAACCAGAACTTCAATCGGTACAACAGCCAACCCCTGACTGCGGGGAGGTTGAGCCAGGACGTCCTCCAGGTGAGATCCCAGGGAAGCGATCGAAAGATAATCAATTCGGATCCCGCCCACCTGGATGGGCACTCCTGTTTTGAAGGTAACCAGCAGCCCATGATGCTCGAAGGCTTCATCTCCTACTAAAAAGTCAACAGCTGTTGTCGTGCGAATATAGCCATAGGCTCCAACTGCGAGTCCCCCCGCGATCGCGTGACGGATACTCAGTCGCTCCAGTTGCTTTGCCGTTTCCAATACTGCATCGCGGACGGATGGGGCGACAAAGTCAAGAATGGTTTTAATGTCCATCACATTAGCCCTGCGGCGTGGAAGTTGAGCGTAGGATAGGTGTATCACAGTGTCATACTATTTTGGATTTTAGATTAACGATTTTGGATTGCAGAAAGGCTCCCTGGGCAAACGCTCTGCCCACTTTATCAATTGCATCTCTAAATCCAATTATTATCAGTTCAGGGGTATGAGAAGATGCGGGAAGAATTTTAGCCTAAACTTTGAACTTGCTTTCGAACTTTGAACTTGCTTTCAGCACCCTGGAGTTTGGGAAAACTTGCAAGGCTGGAGTCTATAGGGTGATTTTTCTGCTCGAAGTTTGGCAATGATCCCCTTGCTCATGAGACTCTTGCTTTCGACTCGCGATTGCCACTTCATCATAGTTGCCATTTCATCATATTCCGGCAAGCGTTCATGTGAGGAGAAATGTCTAGAAACTTTGCAGCTCAGGCACTTCCTATCATGCTGCTCCCCTGGACGGGATGAATTTCGCTCCATGCTCCTTTAAGTCCGTTTATTCCTCACTAGAATTGTAGTAGAGGAGGCGCTAAACTGTTTGCGGATTGAACTGTTTCAGTTCCGAATCCAGTTCGCGTTTTGTTTGGATCGATCCCATACTCAGGTACTATTTGCAGGGGAGATTTGTTGATGCTTGAAGCTTATCGCCAACATGTTGCTGAACGGGCAGCTCTGGGGGTTCCGCCGCTGCCGCTGAACGCTCAACAGACCTCTGAGCTGTGCGAGTTGCTGAAGCAGCCGCCCGCAGGGGAGGCGGAAACGTTGATGGAGTTGTTGCGCGATCGCATCCCACCTGGGGTTGATGAAGCTGCCTACGTCAAAGCTGGCTTCTTAACTGCAGTGGCTAAAGGTGAGATTGAAAGTCCCCTGCTGTCTCCCCAGGGTGCGGTCGATTTGCTCGGAACGATGGTCGGCGGCTACAACGTTCAATCCCTGGTCGATTTACTCAAATCCAAAGACGACAACTTGGCCCTGGGTGCTGCCACTGCCCTGAGCAAAACCCTGCTCGTCTTTGACGCCTTCAACGACGTTCTTGCTCTCTCTGAAGTTAACCCCTATGCCAAGCAAGTGATTGACTCCTGGAGCCGGGCAGAATGGTTCATTGGCCGCCCCAAGCTGCCGGAAGCGATAACCGTTACAGTCTTTAAGGTGCCAGGAGAAACCAATACTGACGATCTGTCACCTGCGCCCCATGCCACCACGCGACCCGATATTCCGCTTCATGCTCGGGTTATGCTGGAGTCCCGCATTCCCAATGCCTTGGAAACCATCGCTCAGCTCAAAGAAAAAGGACATCCTGTTGCCTATGTCGGCGATGTCGTGGGGACAGGCTCCTCGCGGAAATCTGCCATCAACTCTTTGCTCTGGCATATTGGTGAAGATATTCCCTGCATCCCGAATAAGCGGGCAGGCGGGTATATCTTAGGGGGTGCGATCGCACCCATCTTTTTCAACACCGCTGAAGACTCCGGTGCCCTCCCCATCGAATGCGACGTCACCCAACTCGAAACCGGTACAGTCATCACCCTCCATCCCTATAAAGGCGAAATCACCAACGAAGCTGGAGATATCATTTCCACCTTCACCCTCAAACCCGACACCCTCCTGGATGAAGTCCGGGCCGGCGGGCGCATTCCCCTCCTAATCGGACGCAGCCTCACCGACAAAACCCGCGAAGCCCTCGGACTCGACCCCAGCCCCCGCTTCACCCGTCCCAAACCGGCAGCAGAAACCAGAAAAGGCTTCACCCTGGCCCAAAAAATGGTCGGCAAAGCATGCGCGCTCCCTGGCATTCGCCCCGGCACCGCCTGCGAACCCCGCATGACCACCGTCGGTTCCCAAGACACCACCGGCCCCATGACCCGCGACGAACTCAAAGAACTCGCCTGTCTCGGCTTCAGCGCCGATCTGGTGATGCAAAGCTTCTGCCACACCGCCGCCTATCCCAAACCCGTTGACATCAAAACCCACAAAAACCTCCCCGACTTCTTCTCCACTCGCGGCGGAGTTGCCCTCAAACCCGGCGACGGCATCATTCACTCCTGGTTAAACCGAATGCTACTCCCCGATACCGTCGGAACTGGAGGTGATTCCCACACCCGCTTCCCCCTCGGCATTTCCTTCCCCGCTGGTTCCGGCCTCGTCGCCTTCGCCGCTGCTCTCGGCGTCATGCCCCTCGACATGCCCGAATCTGTCCTCGTTCGCTTCAGCGGCCAACTCCAGCCTGGCGTCACCCTGCGCGACATCGTCAACGCCATTCCCTACATCGCCATCCAGGACGGCAAACTCACTGTCGAGAAAAAAAACAAAAAGAACCTCTTCTCCGGGCGCATCATGGAAATGGAAGGCTTACCCGACCTGAAAGTCGAGCAAGCCTTCGAACTCACCGACGCCACCGCCGAGCGCTCCTGCTCCGGCTCCACCATCAAGCTAGGCGTCGAAACCATTGCCGAATACTTCCGCTCCAATGTTGCCTTGCTGAAAAACCTGGTCGCTCGCGGCTATCAAGACCCCCGCACCATCCTGCGCCGGGTGGCCAAAATGGAACAATGGCTAGCCAACCCCGAACTGATGTCCGCCGACCCTGACGCCGAATACGCCGACATCCTGGAAGTCAACCTCAACGAGATTACCGAACCCATCGTCGCTGCTCCTAACGATCCCGACAACGTTAAACTGATGTCAGACTGTGCCGGAGACCGAGTTGACGAAGTCTTCATCGGTTCCTGCATGACCAACATCGGCCATTACCGTGCTGCGGCCAAAGTGTTGGAAGGCGCAGGCACCGTCAAAGGTCGTCTCTGGATCTGTCCCCCTACCCGCATGGACGAGAAACAGCTGCGCGCCGAAGGCATATACGGCGTCTTCGCCGCCGCAGGTGCCCGCACCGAAATGCCCGGTTGTTCCCTCTGCATGGGCAACCAAGCCCGCGTCGAAGACGGAGCCACTGTCTTCTCCACCTCCACCCGCAACTTCAACAACCGCATGGGCAAAGACGCCCGCGTCTACCTCGGTTCCGCCGAACTCGCCGCTGTCTGCGCCCTCCTCGGTCGCATTCCCACCGTGGAGGAATATATGGATATCGTCAAACACAAGATCGACCCCTTTGCCAGCGACCTCTACCGCTACCTCAACTTCGACCAGATTGCAGGCTTCGAAGACGAAGGCCGCGTCATTCCCCTAGACCAGATGCCCAAAATCGAAGACATTCTGGGCATCCCTGCCGGAGCAGCTCGTTGAGGTCAAAATTGCGAACAGAAAATCATCAATGTCAGCACTGCAGAAAATTCGGCAAAGGATCCTCACTCGGCAATACTATCTATCGTCCCATGCTGAAGAAGAGATGCTTGATGACGAATTCGAACGAGCAGACATCGAACATGCGATTTTGAACGGGCGAGTTGAGAAGAAATTGACGGAAGATGTACGAGGCACAAGATATCGGATCGAGGGGCCAACCCGAGACGGCAGGATAATTCATGTGATTTGTCGTTTCAGGGAAAATGCTAACCTCATTGTTATTACCGTCTATGCATTATCGGAGGATTTATGATCTGCGAATTTTGCGAAGGACAAACGCAAGCAAAGAAAGTGAAACGCCAACATTGGCTGCAGGGCAAGCTCTACATTGTAGAGAATGTTGCATCTGAAGTCTGCCAGGACTGCGGAGAACGTTACTTTCATGCCACCACTCTTGATGCGATCGATCGATATCTTTTGGCTGACCATCCGGTGAAAGCCCAAATGAATGTTGAAGTCGTTAGTCTTGTCTAAGTTTGCTGAATACAACAGCGAAAGGAACATGGTAACGAATCGAAACTATCAAGCTTATCTGCTTGAGTCTTTGAAAGATTCTCAAGAGGCAGCAGTCTACCTGGATGCAGTACTGGAGGATGGCACTGCAGAAGAAGTGCGACTGGCGTTGAAGAACGTAGCAGAGGCTCGCATCGCTGCTGCGGGGAACGGACAATCTGTGCCCAATTCGGTACCTAATTCAGTAGTAGTTGACCCATCCCTGACCCAACAATCCGTGTTGGAGGTTTCTACCCTGTCGAGCATGCTGGATGGGTGAGGGCTCAGGCTCTCGGTCATCCCTAAAGCCTCTTAGCTCAAGGAATCTTCGCACCTACATTTGCCGGTTGCATAATGTGAATCAGTCCACTCTCCCGTGAGGCTTTTATGACTTCATCTGTTATTTCCAACCCCCTAGACGTTGAAACCTTCCTGGCCAACTATGGAGACAACGACCAGTATGAATTAATTGATGGAGAGCTGATTGATATGGAACCCACAGGCCCCCACGAGCAGGTTGCTGCCTTCATTAGCCGCAAGATGAACGCTCAAATCGATCGCTACGATCTGCCCTACTTTATCCCCCAACGCTGCTTAATTCGGCCTGTGGACTCGGTCAGTGCCTTCAGACCGGATCTGGTTGTCCTGAATGAAACAGAACTCCAGCGCGAACCGTATTGGCACCGCGAACCTGTGATTACATTGGGAACAACGGTCAAACTTGTGGTCGAAGTCGTCAGCACCAACTGGCAAAACAATTATGCTCGCAAATATGAAGACTATGAAACGTTACATATTCCAGAGTTCTGGATTGTGGATGATTTAGGCATTGGCGGTAAATACTACATCGGCAGTCCTAAACAACCCACCCTCACCCTTTGTCATTTAGTGGGAGGAATTTATCAGAAAACGTTGCTGCGTCAAGGCGATCGAATTCAGTCTCTGATCTTTCCAGAGCTTGAGTTGTTTACCGATCAGCTCTTTCGCTTTGGTTAGCCTGAGTTTCAAAATTTCTTTTCCGCCTGTTGTGCTGAATTCAGCGCTTCAAGGAATTCCCCCGCGTTGTTTCAGCCGTTCTGAGTTGGATTATCGCTCTGAGCCTGAACTGAAGTGATGAAGCACAAAACGACGAAACCCTTCCACGGTTATGAAACCGCTTCCGCCATCACAGCATCGATAAATCCACTCACATCTGCGACCTGGTATTGTGCAACTCGATAAAGATCGTAGAGTGCCTTAGACTGCTCGAATTTGTATAATGTATTGCCAGCTTCATCCACAACTTCTAAAACCGCTTCGCTACTCCAATCATAGAGTTTACCCTCGAACTGAGCAGCAAGATTAGAAAGGCGTCTCTGAAATTTCTTGATATAAAGCCTTATCCTTTTACCTTTGTAAGTGGCGATCAAAACTGTCCCATCTATTTTGTCATCACCGATCGGGGATGGTTTCATGCCCTGGTTGGCCATCACCCAATTAATTTTCTCTTTTTGCGTTAGACGAATCATCCGGATATAGAGGACTAGCGGATCTGTTTTGTCGATCGGTTCTTCAGTTTTACGTTCCGTCCTCATTGCTGCCATCTCAATTCTTCATCTATTTACCATGCAACCTAACTTCACTTTAGCAGATTTTCGGAATTAAATTTGAATCTAGTAATTCTGCACCGTTTCTAGCATTGCCAACAACTTTAATGCTCTGTGCTGCACTCTTCAACGACTAAGTCTTGCCACGATAAACGGCTTCGACGACGGTTGCGAGTCGTTCCATGCCGGTTTCGATTTGGGAGTCGGTGGCGGTGAGGCTAATGCGCAGGCATTGTTTGGTATGGGGCCAGTCTTCCCGCAAGCCGGGGAAGAAGGTGCTGCCGGGCACTGCAATCACTCCTTGCTGTTTGAGATGTTGGTACAGTTCCCAGTCGCTGAGGGGTAAGTCCTGAAACCAGAGCCAGGCGAAAATTGCGCCTTCGCCGCGATGGAGAAACCAGGGTACGTCGTTGGGCATGGCTCGATCGAGGGTGGTTTCGAGTACGGCAAATTTTTGTTGATAGTGGGGACGAATGACGGTGGTGGCGATGTCTGCGAGGGCACCGGATGCGATCGCACGCGTCGCAATCGCCTGTCCGTACCGAGAAGAATGGATACAGAGATTGGTTTGGAACGACTCCAACACCTGAATAATGGACTCCTCTCCAATGGCAATGCCAATCCGTTCCCCTGGCAGTCCCGCTTTTGAGAGACTCATACAGTGAACCAGATTCCCTCCGAACATCGGCGTCATCTGAGTGAAATTGAGCGCCGGATAGGGAGGAGCATAAGCAGAGTCGATCAAAACGGGGACATTTCTTACCCCTGCCAGAGCCGCAATTTTCTCCACCTCTTCGTCTGCCAGAACATTACCTGTGGGATTGCAAGGCCGAGAGAAAATGACGCAACCTGTGTTCGCACCAATATCCAACTGACTGAAATCTGGTCGATATTTAAAGCGATGAGCCGAGCCATCAATCTCCAATGCAGGTTTATAGGCAATTAATGCTTCAGGAACCAGACTGACACCGCCATACCCTGTATAGTCCGGGTTGAGAGGAAGCACAATCTGCCGCAGATCCCCCTCAACCGTATAACCGCCAAAGGCATTCGCCGCGAAAAAGTAAAGACTCTGACTGCCAGGCGTAATTAAAATATTGCGCTCCGTCAGGTTCAAATCGTAGCGTTGATTGAAATCCTTCACGACCGCTTCAACAAAAGGTCCGTAGCCCTGACTCGACCCATAGCGACAAACCACCTCGCCATACTCAGTACTGGCAAGCAAATCCTTCGTACACTCTCGCCAGAGCTGCTCCACTGCTGGCAAGATTGTGGGATTACCCGCACTCAAGTTGATAAATTCTTTCCCTGCTGCTGCCTGCAAGGTTTCAATAATATCTTTCATAATGGCCCGCACCCCAGTCAGGTGGGACATCTGTGCGCCAAATCGAGTCAAAGCAGGATTCATCACAATTACGCAAGGCTCCAGGATCGGGGATAAAAATAATCTATCGGAGAAACTCAACGTTAAAAATTAAAACTTCCAACAACTCGCAGCGTACACTTTCATCCCTCTATTGAGCGGTGTCCAAAAACATCTTTTCAATATTGTTTCATAGCCCGCTCGATATCTCGCTTGGCCTCGCGTCGCTTCACGGTTTCGCGCTTATCGTGGAGCTTTTTCCCCTTCACCAGCGCTAGCGACAGTTTCACCCAGCCCCGTTTTAGATAAAGCTTCAACGGGATCAGCGTCAACCCTTTCTGTTCCACTTTACCGATTAGCTTGCGAATTTCTTGCCGGTGAAGCAATAGCTTACGGGTTCGGCGAGGGTCGTGATTAAAGATTTGACTGGCGCTCTTGTGAGGAGAAATATGAACATTTAACAGCCAGACCTCGCCATTTCGAATCAGACCATACCCATCGCGCAGGTTGGCCTTGCCATTGCGAATGGACTTGACCTCTGTTCCCAACAATTCAATGCCAGTCTCATAGGTTTCTAAAATCTCGTAGAGATAACGAGCCTGACGATTGTCGCTAACAACCTTATATCCTTGTTTCTGTTCGCTCATATCCTTGAATATAGCAGAAGGTAGGAGACAGAGGGCAGAAGGCAGAAGGGAAAAAATCGCTAGGTAGAAGGCAGAAGGCAGAAGGCAGAAGGGAAAATCGCTGCATCCAATTTTGAGACTTTTGTGATGTCCTACCCTATCCTCGTAGTGCTATATAGCAGTCTACTGCACAGATCTACAGACGCTCGCCCCAGCAAGCGAATCTCCACCCAATTTTGGGGAGTTCTATAAAGTTTATAATTCTTAACGAACTCCTCAATTGCTGAAACAACGTAAAACTGTCCTGAATTTAGGATTGCTGGATTTTTTGAAAAAGTCTTGACATTTTTCTGAAAAACTGTAACACTGAATACAGAAAGTAAATCGTTCATCTTTCTAGACGCTTGAAGGAATAATTATCAAGGCAACTGGAAGGACGGAAGTAGGGAGTTTTCCCGAAGGAACGCGCCTCAACCTCACTACAAAGCAATCTGGAGGCGAAAACGATGCAACTTAACTATCGCGGCGTCAATTACGACTATACTCCCCCGCAAGTTACCACAACAACAGGTACGGTCGGTGGTAAATATCGTGGCTTAGACTGGCGGTTTCGCAATCTGGCCAAACCTGCTGTGATTCAACCTAGTGTTAATCTGACTTATCGCGGTGTTGCGTTCCAAACGACAGGTTCGTCAACGGCAAGTGCTGCCCCTGCTACTGCTGCTGCTCTTTCTGTTGGAGATAGGGCACGCGCCTTGATGATGAGACATCACCGTTCAATTGGCAAGCGTCAGCAATCTTTGTTGAGCCGTTCTGCTGCAGAAGTAGGGCTGAATGTTACTGATTACTGGAATCGCATTCAAGGCAAAATTCATCCTTCGTTCCGTGGCTCCTACGATCGCAGTCAGGCCGCTCTGAGTTAATCAAACACTGCTTTTCATCGTTGATTCATTTATTGATCTTCGATACCTGATTGGTTCTAAGCACCCTCTTTGGGGTGCTTTTTTTGTTGTCTTGTTTGTTTCCTGTAGTGGGTTGAGTTTTATTCAGGGAAACTGACTCGATCGCGATCGCAATCAGTCCCATACAACCGATGCATCCTACCCTAGTTCATCCAAGACTATTAAAGGGGAATGTATTCTTTTAAGAGAGAGGCAAAGCCAATACAAACTCTGTCCCTTCACCTATCTTAGAAAAACAGGTCAGCTTTCCGCCATGGTTTTCCTCAACAATCTGTCGAGAAATTGATAACCCCAACCCTGTTCCTTTACCAACAGCTTTAGTCGTAAATAATGAGTCAAAAATTTTGTCTTTAACTTCGGTCACCATGCCAACTCCATTATCAGCAATGCGAATGATAATCTGCCCATTTCCTTCATCTACTTCGGTCCGAAATGTAATCTGGTTGGGATTTGTTTCAATCTCATTAAAAGAACATCCTTGATTCTTCTCTTCCAAAGCATCAATCGCGTTCGCAATGATGTTCATAAATACCTGATTGAGCTGACCAGGAAAGCACTTAACCTGCGGTAACTCTCCATAATCTTTAATTAACTCAATTTCAGGACGGTGATCGGTTGCTTTGAGCTGGTGCTTTAAGATCATGAGAGTACTATCGATCCCCTCATGAATATTAAAGTCAACCTTAGTTTTGGTGTCTGTCCGCGAAAAAATACGTAGAGAAGTACTAATGTTACAAATGCGTTCAACCCCAGCCTGCATAGACTCAATCAACTTAGGGATATCTTCAATGATAAATCCAAGATTAAGCGCTTCAAGTTGCTGCTCAAATTCTGCACCTGGATCGGGAAATTTTGCCTGATACAGTTGAAGCGCCTGCAACAAATCCTGGATGTAACCTCGAGCAACACTCACATTGCCACCAATAAAGCCAATAGGGTTATTGATTTCATGAGCAATACCCGACAACAATTGCCCCAAAGTCGCCATTTTCTCATGTTGTATTAGTTGAAGCTGTGCTTGTTGGAGATCTTTAAGCGATTCCTCCAATTCTGCTGTTCGATTCTTAACGCGCTGCTCAAGTTGCTGATTTTGCATCTCAAGTTCATGAGTCACAGCACACAACTTGTAATGGATGTTCAGCCGAGCTAACACTTCCTCCATTTGAAACGGTTTAGTAATATAATCTACTGCGCCCAGCGATAAACCCTTCACCTTATCCACAGTTTCTGCAAGAGCAGTCATAAAAATAACGGGGATATCCATTGTTTCAGGATTGGCTTTTAGCCTTTGGCACGCTTCAAAGCCATCCATTTCAGGCATCATCACATCTAATAAAATTAAGGCAGGAGGAGTATGTTTAACCTGTTTGAGCGCTGTCTCGCCATTTTTTGCAACAGCCACAGTCCACCCTGCACTTCTCAAAGCCTGGGAGAGAACTTTCAAATTATTGGGATTGTCATCAACAATCAGGATCGGTTCTGAGGGAGATGTTGAATGTTGGATTTCCATGGTTCTATTGAGTCTGTTGCCTCTCCGAATAATTCAAGAATTCGTTTTAGAAAAGTTCTGGATAAATTCCTATATGGCTTTACTCCTCTACCAAATAGGATGCAAGAAACGTTTGCATCTTCTCCCCTTCAAACTCTTGGGCAAATTGGAGAATTTGACGTGCAAAGTGGCTAAATTGCTCATTATCCGCTTCCAGTTGGGCAACCCGTTCTTCGATCTCGAAAAACAGTCCGCCACTAGCAAGCTCATAGAGTTCTGCCAGTATTTTTTGAGGGGGCAGCACCAGATCTGAATAATCATCGCTAACTTCAGGGGCTTCAGTGGGGGTTGCCACTTCCTCTGGTTTTTCATGCACCCATTCCAATCCCAAATGAAACTGAAGCTTTTCCAGCAAGCTCTTCGTCACGATCGGTTTGGGCAGAAAATCGTTGCAGCCTGCTTCTGCACTCTTGTGCTGGTCAGTTTCGTAGGCGCTAGCAGAACAAGCAATAATCTTCATGTCCTCTACTTGAGGATGGACTCGTAAGCGGCGAATCATTTCAAAGCCATCCATGACAGGCATAACCAGGTCAGCAAGCATAGCGTTGGGTTTGTACTGGATGGCTTGTTCTAAACCCTCTTGACCATTGCTAGCTTCCCAAACACTAAAGCCCAGGGGTTCAAGTAACGCCCGGACTATAGCACGCGATTGATCGTTGTCATCTACAACAAGAATCTTCCGCTGCTCGCCTGAGTAACCAACAATGTCACCTTTACTATTTGCCTGGGAGGTAATGAGATCGCTAGTTGCGACAACTGGCAATGTCAGGTCAAACCAAAAGGTGCTACCTGTTCCCAATTGACTGGTAACGTGAATGCTTGAACCCATCATTTCTAATAGTTTTCGAGTGATGGTGAGACCAAGCCCCGTACCTTGAGCCTTGTGAGACTCGCTGCCGCTCTGCTCAAAAGGGAGAAAAATCCTGTCGAGCTGATCTGGCCCCATCCCAGGCCCTGTATCTTGAACTTGAAATCGAAGAGTTGTAGAGGGCAAACGGTCGACAATTTCAGGTGACTGTTCCAAGACTTCGACTTTGAAGATTGCCCCTCCTTTGTCAGTAAACTTGATAGCATTACCCAACAGATTAATCAACACCTGACGCAAACGTTTTTCGTCAGCGTAGATCCCCAATGGCAGTTGACTCGATCCCTGATAGGTAAAAGAAATTCCTTTTTGCTCGGCTTTGATGCTACACATTTCATTTACCCCTTGCAAAAAAGTTGGCAAATGAATATCGCTCGGCGACAGTTCCATTTTCCGAGCTTCAATTTTGCTCAAGTCCAGAATATCGTTGATCAGCGTCAGCAGATGTATCCCACATTGATGGATCACTTCAATGCCATCTTGTTGCTGCTGAGTTAGGTGTTTATCACGTTGAAAAATTTGAGCATATCCCAAGATGCCATTGAGAGGAGTACGCAATTCATGACTCATGTTAGCCAGAAATTCGCTTTTGGCCTGGTTGGCTGCATCTGCCGCAGCTTTGGATTGTTCTAGCTGTTTGAAAGCAGTGTCAAGCGTATCTGCCAAAAATCCAATCTCTTTGGTGGTGATTGAAGGAGGAACAACAAAATCTCCTCCGGTTTCGCGGCTATGTTCCACAGAATCATTCAACTGCTTTAAAGGACCGAGAACGATCCACTGAATTAACAACCCCATCAACAGCAATATAATCAGATTACCCGCCAATAATGTTGCTGTTGAAGTCGAGAGGGTTCGCCAGGCTTCTCGCTTCATCTCGCCAAGGTCCATCATCGCAACGACTAAACCTCGGCGCTCTGCCCGATCGAATAAGGAAACACTAAATGGCAAAATCTCTACCAGTATCGGTTTATTCCCCTTAACAATCTGAAGGTGACTCTCAACCCCAGTGCTGGCGGTGTGCTTCAGCGCCTCAGCTAGTTCAGGATAAGCAGCCATATAAGACCGACCTTCTAGTTTTCGACTGCCATTGGTATGAGCTAATGCGATTCCATCCGGGTCAACAATTGCAATTTCAACGACAGCAGGCAACGTTGCATAGTTCTGAATCACTCGTCTGAGAATGGCAGGATTTTGCTGTTCAATTAACCCTTCTGTGGTAAACTGCAAGCTTTCTGCAACTGCCTGACCGCGGCTTTGCACCTGATCTTTTAAACTCGCTCGAATCAGGTTATAGTTTACTCCAAGCGTCGCCACTCCAGCTGTTAAGAGAGAAGCTCCAAAGCCGATCAGGAGTTGCCTTGATAAACTATGCTGGCGAGATCTCAGCGATTTCATCACAGTTTCCATGCCTCAATTGCAGCATTGACAGGTTCGGGGTTAATTTGTATATCTTCCCGAATGATGCGCCCGTGTCGAGGGTCTTCTCGCAAAAGTTTTGTCATTGATTCAACCGCTTCCTGCAAACGACCATTGGTCTTAAACATTTGTCGGTTCATCTCGATATCTCCTTTATCGAGTCCAGCATAATCCTTTGCAAAATCCTCGCTATTTTGATCCAATTGTTGGCTAACTATTGTAAAAACTTTATCAGGCTCAACACTCAAAACATGCATTAAATCGAACCACGCCAGAATAAATTGCCTGAATTCTTCTTGCTTTTCACTCACAATTGATGAGCTAGACATCAACCCATCAATGACGAGGCTATCTAGCTCCTTGGTGGTATAGGGGATATTACCTTCTATATTTTTTGCTGTTTCCCCCAATAGGGGTTCCCATAGTACAGCGCCATCTAATTCTCCATTGACCATCAGTTGCGCTGAAGTTTCATTAGAAACATCTTTGACTTGCAGTGCAGTGGGTTCGATCTGATGTTTTTTCAAGGCTTCTAGCAAAATTAAATGATTCACAGTCCCTAGTTTCACGCCGACTTGCTTTCCTCGCAAATCCTCAAGGGATTTAATTTCGGGCTGAGTTACAATACCGTCTGCTCCAGCAGAAACATTTGTTACCATAACAAAGACCGGGTTGTCATTCCCAGGGGTGACCTGCATTACATCCCATAGAGCAACAAATGCTGCATCTAGCCGACCTCGTAAAACTGCCCGAGAGGAATCTTGCTGATTATCAAAACGGACAAATTCAACATCCAGACCTCGTTTCTCAAACAAGCCTGCTTCCTTAGCGTAGAGAGAAACATCAAATCCGGGCCACGGGCTAATCCCGACCCGTAGGACATTCTGAGGCACATTAGATTGTGCGCAACTATGGAGCAGAACAGTTAAAAGGAGAACAGCTGCAAATAGACTCGAGAAAAGAACCTTCGATCGAGAGCCAAAGATCGCCTGCTTCAAGGTGGCCAAAATTGATATAAGAGTTTTAGGGCGTGGCACAATCTAAACCTCTAGCGTAACAGCAAGTACAATTCAATTTATAATAGACTCATTTGGAAATAGTTGCAGATAGAAACCTTTATATTGCAAGGCTTTCAGATGAATACTTTTTACAAGTTTCCCTTTATACTATCAAGCTATGGCAGTGGCATATCTTGTTGCTGAGCATGGTGCTGAGCACGGAGTTGATAGGGAATCGCTTTTGATGCTTTCGCAGTTTGCAATGTCTTAAGTTATCTTTACTTCTGAGCATTTTTAATTTTCGAAGAAGTCTAATATTCATTTGTTCATCTTCTAATTCTAATGCCTTAAAAAGCGGTTGCTACAGGATTTATGAATGGGGTAATTTTATATCTCTAGCATTCCAGAGGGTTTCTCACTCATCTTTCATAGGGATGAGAAAGAGTGTTTTTTTTGAAAGTGGAAACCTGCATTTTGGATATCTCGGACATAATGTGGGTCTTGAGTTATAGTCTGGCTAGAGAATAAAATTCAACATTTGAGAGACAACTATTTCCGTTACTCAGTGTATGGGAAAGTTGGTCTGGATACAGGAGTTTGTCATCGTATTCATCACTGTTCTGTTTCTTGGTGCCTTGGGAATCGGATAGGATGTTTAGTGGGTTTGTCTGCAAACCGCTATCGTTTCCTGGGCGAAACTATCTGAATCGCTTTGTAGAGCTGCTTGTTATGATTTGGAGGAATTGAGGAAACTGTAGCATAAGGGAGCTTTCGGAAATTGGGTAGCATGGCAATCTATGCAATCTTCGGGAAATGCTGATGGTTAAGAAGATAGGTGTGGTGTTCGCCACAAAATTTGGCAGGTTAATCGACAAAATTGGATTTTCAGTGGCTAGAGTGTAGGCTCAAATCTCTATTGTTCTGTTTCAGAGTTAGCGAATTTTCTATGGCCTGGTAACCAATCTGTATGGATGACCTTACTGAGTTCAATTCGCTGGATTTGCGATTAAGGGCCGTTTCCAAAAGAAGAAATAGCCTGCTGTTAATGAATATCCATAACCACCGCTGGTATTGCTGCCCAGTTCGTGACCGTATATTCCTTCGAGCAGGGGTTGAACGCTGACTAACTCCCAACCCTTTTTTCCCATTTCATTGGCGAAGTCTTCGTATTCTGTACTGTACATGAGGGATTCGGGCAAGGGTTTCTGGAGCAATTTCTCTGTTTTGAAAAACCATCGTCCCTGCATTTCTGTATCCACTTGATAGGTAATTGGGAAAAAGGTGGTTTTGTATTCGTATTGCATGTTTGGCATAGCAGACCCTGGCAGGCAAGACATCTCACCTGCGATTGAATTGTTGGGTTGTGGCTGAGATGACTCCATCCAATCTAGTCCTGCATAGGGTGTGGCAAAATGTCCATTCACTACTGTTTTCAGACGGAGGACGATCAGATCCTGATAATTTTGCTAGTAAACCCTGTCTATTTTGGAAGCAGGAATTTTTCTGCGGGCAAGGCTAGGGGGGATTAAATGTTGTTGGTTCGATCGCGCTTCAGAGCGAGGTTGTCAGGGGTATCTATAATTCTATCGGCTTTTAGTACAAATGTTTGATTTAACGGCTGTGGTCTTGTTCAATTGACTTGCTCATTTTCTGGTGGTGTTAGCTTAAGAGAGGCATTGGACCCCGAGGGGGTGACTCCAAAATCTAATTCATCTTCTCTATTGACCAATGCCAATTTTCTTGCTGGGAGGGCTATTGTCATCTTTAATTAGGGTGGGAACCTCTATAAAGAAGTGGGAATACCGGGAACAAGATTGAGCGAGGTTGATTGACATTGCCTTGTGATGTCTAGGGGTTAAGGTTTAAACTCCAGCTAGTTTGCAGCTTGTGCTTTCTTCTGCGGGAAAACTCCAGATCCTAAAACGGATAGAGTTTAGCATAGGAGGAAAAATGCAAGATCAGCAGCTTGAGTCGGTTATGCGTCAGTCTGCATATTGTTCAATGAGAATCCCAAACCAGGAAGAACATCTGGGACTAACTTCTGACTTGAGTCAGGCTATCATTCGGGACCCGCTCGCGATTGCCTCTGAGACGCCGCTCGCGGAGGCGATCGCGTTGATGAGCCAGACAAAAGCCAGTTGCGCGATCGCAGTTGACGGCCAACAACCAAAAGGTATCTTAACGGAACGCGATATCGTACGAGTTACCGCATCAGGCAGCTCGATTGAGGGGATTGCAGTGGGAACTGTCATGACTCAGCCACTTGTGACGTTGTTGGAGTCAGATTTTCAAGATGTCCTATCTGTCTTATCTCGATTACGTCAGCATCAAATTCGCCACTTGCCAGTCGTCGATACTCAAGATCGGCTGGTTGGACTAATTACCTCCCATAGTATTCGAGAAGCCCTGACCCTGGCCCATGTGTTGAGATTTCGCTGTGTTGGTGAGGTGATGAACGTTCAAGTCGTGTGGATGTCCCCCAAAACGGCTGTTCTAGATATTAGTCAATTGATGGTAGAACGTCAAATTAGTTGTGTGGTCATTGCGGTTGAGCAGGAAAACGGGAGAATTACACCGATTGGGATGATCGATGAGCGAGATATTGTCCGGTTTCAGGCCCAACAGCTTGACCTATCTAAAATTCAGGCCCAGATAGTGATGAGTCAGCCTCTGGTGCCAATCCGACTTCAAGATTCGCTGTGGACAGCGCACGAGTATATGCAGCAACACCAAATTCGGCGCTTGGTTGTGGTAGAAGAGGATGGCTCGTTGGTTGGCATTGTGACCCAGAGTAGTTTGTTGCAATTGTTGGACCCGCTGGAAATGGTTGCAGTTGTTAAAACCTTGCAACATGTCAATACCATCATGGAATCGCAAGTTCAGGCTCGGACTGCCGAGTTGGAGCAAGCTAATCAGAGGTTGCAAGCTGAGGTGGTTGAGCGTCAGCAAGCTGAGTTGAGAGTTCGGCAGCTCAATGAAGAACTAGAACGACAGGTGCAGGAACGTACGCGAGATCTGGAACAGACAAACGCCCAATTACAAGACAGAGTTGTTGAACTCGAACAAGTTAAAACAGCCTTTGGCAAGATGGCAGCTGAGTTTGCGGCTATCTTTAATGCGATTCCAGATGCGGTTATTTTCACCGATCCCAGCCATCGGATGGCGATGTTGAATCCGGCATTTACGACTTTGTTTGGCTATCGTTCTGAAGAGGCACTCGGTCAGTCTGTGCAGTTGATTTATGAAAGTCAGGCTGCTTATGAAGAACAGAGCAAACAGCAATTTACTCTCGATGGGCAAGAGCAGTATGTGCCCTACGAAATTCGATATCGCTGTAAAGATGGCACAATCTTTGTTAGCGAAGCTGTAGCAACAGTAGTCAATGACACAAGAGGTAAGGCACTGGGTTTTCTGGCCATTATCCGCGATGTCAGCGATCGCAAACAAGCAGAAGAGGCATTACGCCGACAAGCCCTGACCTTTGCTAATATATACGATGGCGTCATTATTACTGACTTAACAGGCAAGATCGTTGACTGGAATCCAGCAGCCGAACGGATGTTTGGTTATATCAGAGCTGAAGTCTTAGGAAAAACGCCAGAATTATTGCATCAGCCTGGTGCAGCAGTGACTCTAACTCAGGGCATAGCCACGAGTATGGCCCAAAAGGGACGTTGGTCAGGAGAAATCCCTTTCATTCGCAAGGACGGTAGCAAAGGCATTTGCGAAACGACTGTTGTCCCTTTACAGAATGAGCAAGGGCAGGCGATCGCATTTATCGGTGTCAATCATGATATTACTGAACGCAAGCAGGCAGAAAAGCAATTGCGGTTGTTGGAACGGGCGATCGCGGCCAGCAGCAACGGCATTGTTATCAGCGATCCGACCCAATCCGAAAATCCCATCATCTATATCAATCCAGGATTCGAACAGATGACAGGATATCTGATCGAAGAAGCACTCGGCAAGAATTGCCGTTTTTTGCAAGGAACAGACACTCACCAACCCCAACTTGAAGAACTGCGAGCTGCACTGAGAGAAGGAAGAGACTGCACTGTTACGTTGAGAAACTATCGCAAAGATGGTTCCCTCTTCTGGAACGAACTCTCTGTGTCGCCTGTTCGGGATGAAGACGGGAATTTAACCCACTACGTCGGCGTACAAACTGATATCACCGAACGCAAACAAGCCGAGGCAACCCTGCGCGAAAGTGAGGCCCGGTTTCGGGCTATGGCTGATAGTGCTCCCGTCCTGCTCTGGGTGGCAGGCCCAGACTCGCGCTGTACATTTTTTAACCGTGCCTGGCTTGAGTTTACAGGCCGGTTGATGGAGCAAGAATTAGGCGACGGCTGGACAGCTAGCGTTCACCCTGATGACCTGCTGCATTGTATGGAGACCTATCGTTCAGCTTTCGACACCCGCGAGCCTTTCCGAACAGAATATCGGTTGCAACAAGCCGACGGTGAATATCGCTGGTTGTTGAATGCAGGGAGCCCTCGTTTTACCCCTGATGGTCGCTTTGCTGGCTACATTGGGTCTTGCATTGACATCACCGAACGCAAACAAGCCGAAAAAGAACTACGGGAAGGAGAACGGGCAATCCGTACCCTGTACCAGGCTGCCTCAAATCCTCAACTGACGCTAGACCAGCGCTTGCAGGGACTCCTGACTATGGGTAGACAGCGTTTTGGTCTGGATGTTGGTATCCTTGCCTGTATTCAAGCCGAACGCTACGATGCGATCGCAGTGCAGATTCCGGTCCACTTTCCAGTTCAAATTCAAGCAGGCGACTCCTTTGACTTAGGACAGAGCCTCTGCCGCGAGACCATTCACTCGAAAGAACCCATTGTCTTCAACGCCACTGGAGATACCCATGGAGCCAGACATTCAGCCTATCCTGCCTTAGACATTGACACCTACCTGGCTGCCCGCGTCCTTGTAGGCGGACAACCCTACGGGACCTTGAACTTTTCCAGCTTAAATCTTCATCCCCAGCCCTTCAAGGAAAGCGATTTGCAGCTATTGAAGCTAATGGCTCAATGGGTCGGCAGTGAGATCGAACGTCAGCAGGCAAGGACAGCCCTGGAACAACAAATCCAACGTGCGCTGCTTCTGGAGAAAATTACCCAGGAAATTCGCCAGAGTTTGGACAGTCAAAAAATCTTTCAAACAGCGGCGAACCAGATTGGCCGTGCCTTTGATGCCGATCGTTGTCTCATTCACACCTATGTCGCAGAGCCGATCCCTCAAATTCCCCTGGTAGCTGAATATTTAGAACCCGGTCAAGCCTCGTTAAAAGGGTTGGAACTCCCTGTTGTGGGCAATCCTCATGCCGAAAAGCTCCTTTCCCAGGATCGGGCCATTTCTTCCCCTGATGTTTATGCCGATCCCCTCCTCCAGACTGCTGCACCAATCTGCCGTCAGATCGAGTTGAAATCCATGCTAGCAGTGCGAACTTCCTATAAAGGAAAACCCAATGGAGTGATTGGTGTCCATCAGTGCATTACCGACGATTCTCTAGAAACAGCTCACATTCGTCATTGGACAACAGACGAGATCGAAATTTTGGAAGCAGTTGCCACGCAACTTGGTATTGCTCTGGCTCAAGCTCACTTACTGGAACAGGAAAAACATCAGCGCCAGGAACTGGCTGCCAAAAACCTGGCGCTGGAAAAAGCAAAGCAAGAAGCAGAAATTGCTAACCGTGCTAAAAGTGAGTTTCTCGCAATGATGAGCCATGAAATCCGTACCCCCATGAATGCTGTCATTGGTATGACTGGATTGTTGTTAGATACCGATCTCCCCCCACAACAGCAAGATTTTGTTGAAACCATTAGCAACAGCGGTGATGCCCTGCTGACTATCATCAACGACATTCTTGATTTTTCTAAAATCGAGTCTGGCAAGTTGGATCTGGAAGAACAATCCTTCGATCTACGGAGTTGCATCGAGGAAGTTCTGGATCTTTTGGCGGCTCAGGCAACTGCTAAAGGCATCGAACTGGCGTACTGGCTGCATCCTCAGACTCCTTTAACGGTCATTGGGGACATTACGCGTCTACGACAAATATTGGTCAATTTGATTGGCAATGCGGTCAAGTTTACCGAGCTGGGTGAAGTCATTGTTTTAGTGACGGCAAACCCTATTGCCATTGCCTCTGTCCAAACTCACACCATCCAATTTGCCATTCGCGATACAGGGATTGGTATTCCCCCCGATCGGATGGATCGTCTGTTTAAACCCTTCAGCCAGATCGATGCTTCTATGACGCGACAATATGGAGGGACAGGTTTGGGTTTAGCAATCAGCAAACGCTTGAGCGAAATTATGGGAGGCCAGATGTGGGTTGAGAGTCGAGGGCGGGTTGCAGGCACTCCCCCTCCAGCATGGGAGATTTCCCCAGCGTCTATTGCGTCAGATCGCAATTTAGAGAAAACTTCGAAGAAGGCTGCAGACCGCAATCAGGGATCTACATTTTACTTCACTGTTACGATCCAGGCTGTTTCCAACCTGCCTGAAGTTGACTGTCAAATGTCTCCAACAAATGTAGAAGGGAAACGACTCTTGACAGTAGAGGATAGAGGAACGGAGCGGATCTCGATTCGCCCTGCCGATTCGTTAGCAGGACAGCGCGATCTACAATTAGCCCGACAGTTTCCTTTGCGGATTCTGTTGGTGGAGGATGTGGCGGTGAACCAGAAAGTTGCGAGACAGATGTTAAAACGATTGGGCTATCGTGCCGATGTTGCCAACAATGGTAAAGAGGCATTGGAATGCTTGCATCGTCAGCCCTATGATGTTGTGTTGATGGATGTCCAGATGCCGGAGATGGATGGTTTGGAGGCAACGCGTTGTATCCGACAGAATGATTCATCTGTGGTTCAGCCGTGGATTATTGCGATGACTGCCCATGCGATGCAGGGCGATCGCGAGTCTTGTTTGACAGCTGGAATGAATGATTATATCAGCAAACCGATCCGTACGGAGGCTTTAGTCCAGGCATTGAAGCGATGTACTGAGGCCATTCACAGTCATATTCTCTGGGAGGATGAGGGGAAGGAATTTAACGCCACTGCTCTCTCCTCAACAAGCGGCAAAGTGATGATAAACCCACCGCAAACTGTCACCAATCGCGATCGTCCTCCGATCGATCCCCAGGTGCTTCAAGGAATTCAGGAAATTGGAGGTGAAGATGCGGATGAGTTGTTGACTGAGGTGATTGATAGCTTTCTGGAAGATGCGATACCGAGGCTACAGGCAATTGAAACGGCAGTGAGACAGGATGATGCGATCGCGCTAGAGCAAGCGGCCCATGCTTTCAAATCTTTGAGCAGCACTATGGGAGCGACGCTGCTTGCTGAATTGTGTCAAATCCTGGAAAACATCGGCGAAGCAGGCAACACCGTTGGTTCCGCGCCCCTGTTGGTGCAGTTGCAGCAGGAGCATCAACGGGTGGTGAAGGCATTGCAAGATGCTCATCCAAAGAGGACGCCATGAACCCGTCCGAGTTGACCCGCTTCCAGGAATCCCCACCCCTGATTCTTATTGTTGATGATGAGCAAACTCTACGAGCGATCATGCGGCGGATACTGGAACAAGAAGGCTACCAGGTGGTTGAAGCCAAACATGGCGAACAATGTCTGGCCTTCTGCAAACGCCAATTGCCGGATATGATTTTGCTGGATGCTATGATGCCTGTCCTGGATGGTTTCGCCTGCTGCGATCGATTGCATTCCATCCTTGGAGAGGGTTGTCCGCCTATTCTGATGATTACTGCACTCAACGACAAGCAATCTGTAGATACTGCTTTTGCAGCAGGAGCAATGGATTATATCACCAAGCCAATCCACTGGGCAGTCTTACGGCAGCGAGTGCGTCGCATCCTTCAGACAAATTGGGCCATGAAGGAGCTACGCCGAAAGATCGAGCAGGTGGGCATGCTGATGGCAGACCTGGAACATGCAAATCGGGAACTCCAGCGGCTTGCTTCCATCGATAGCCTGACCCAAATTGCTAACCGGCGCGCCTTTGATGACTATTTGCAACAACAATGGCAGCAATTAGCAAAGGAGCAACGTCCGATTGCCTTGATTTTGTGCGATATTGATTTCTTTAAGGCGTATAATGATACTTTTGGTCACCAGGCAGGGGATGAATGTCTCAAGCAGGTTGCGACGATTATTCGCTGTGTCTTGAGACGACCTGACGATCTGGCAGCGCGGTATGGTGGCGAAGAATTTGCCGTTGTGTTACCCAATACTGAAATTCAGGAAGCGGTTCGAGTGGCACAGCGGATTCAGGATGAACTGAGAACAGTCACTCACCAACTGGCTTCGCCGATATGCAGTCCGCTAACGCTCAGTTTTGGGGTTGCTGGCACTGTTCCCACCCCTGAAATTTCACTGAATGTGCTGGTTGGCAAGGCGGATAAGGCGCTCTATCAGGCCAAATTGGCAGGACGCGATCGCATCATCTGTAGCTCTTCCACACCAGTATGATTAGCAGGATAATCCTCCAGTTCAGGGATAGGGTGGGAATTTCCTTCCTGCTTCTGTTTTGCGAATAGGAGGAGACTGCCAGAAAATGGCCCACCAGTGAGAGTCTCGGGTGGTGGGTATTGCTCATCAAGACCTGCAACGAGAACCCTTGAACGCTCAGGAGCAATTCCCACCCTACGCAAAATCTTTCCAACAAAAGTATTCTTGACAGTATAATGGTTGACATGAAATAGGGCGCGCTCATGTCATCTGATTCTTCCGAACCGATGCCATTTCCCCTGGAACCGACCATCGATTGGCACCCTCTGATTCTGCCCAGCAGTATGTCAGTGGAAGACGCCATTGCACGCATGAGTCAGACACAAACGAGTTGTGTCCTGATCGTGGAGCAACAGCAACTCGTTGGCCTGGTAACCGAACAGGATATTGTCAGGCTCGTCGCTGCGAAGTGCGATCTGATCCGCACAATTGTGGCTGAAGTCATGACTCCCCCGGCCATGATTTTGACAGCCACAGAGCAAGATGTTTTCTCCGTATTGCCCTTGATGTGCCAGCACCAGGTCAACTATCTGCCGGTCGTTGATGAGCAGGGTTGTCCCATTGGTATGATTACTTCCCGTCGCATTCTGGACAGTCTTTCTGGGGACGATATCCGCGATCGCAAACGGCTAGAAGAAACGCTGCACCAGCACGCCCTGACCTTCGAGCAAATCTTTGATGGTATCATCATCACCGATTTTGAAGGTCGCATTATCGACTGGAATCCCGGAGCCGAAAGCATGTTCGGCTATGTCAGGGAAGAGGTGTTGGGCCAGACCCCTGGGATCTTGCACCAGCCAGAAGAGGCCGCAACCCTCACGTCAACCATCCTTGCCGAGATACACCGCCATGGCCGCTGGTCAGGAGAGATTTCCTTTATCCGCAAAGACGGCACCGCAGGCATTTGCGAGACTGTGGTCGTTCTCTTCCACGATCGCCAGGGCAACCCCATCGGCACCGTTGGCGTCAATCGCGATATTACCGCCCGCAAACAAGCAGAAATTGCCCTCAGCCAGCTCAACCAGGATTTGGAAATGAGAGTAGAGCAGCGCACCGCTGAACTGGCCGCCGCCAATACCCAGTTGGAAACCGAAATTCGCCAGCGGACCGCTACCGAAGCCGCTGCCAGAGAGAGCGAAGCCCGCTTGCGTCTGATTATTGATTCAGTGCCAGCGCTGCTGTCCTATGTCGATGCCCAGCAACGCTATGGCTTCAATAACAAACTTTACGAGGAGTGGTTCGGCTGCTCTGTCACCGAGCTTGCTGGCAAACAGATCTGCGAGGTGGTGGGGGCAGCAAACTACGAACGCATTCGCGGCTACATCAAAACGGCCCTGTCCGGGCAAGCTGTTACCTACGAAACCCCCGTCACCCTTTGCGATGGTACAGACCGATATGTCCAGGTCGATTATGTGATTGACCTGGACGCAGCCGGGGCAGTTCAGGGCTTTTCAGTGCTGGTGCAGGATCTCAGCGAACGCCAACGGGCAGAAGCGGCTCTGCGCGAAAGTGAGGAACGGTTCCGTCAGCTGGCAGAAACCGTGCGCGAAATTTTCTTTATTAAAGACATCCACCCTCGCCGACTGCTTTACGTTAATCCAGCTTACGAGCAGGTTTCCGGCCGCTCTTGCCAGTCGCTCTATCGCAATCCCGACAGTTTCCTGGAGGCAGTACATCCGAAAGATCGTCCGCGAATGCAGGCGGTCGTGGAACAACAAAAAACGGACTTTGTGGAAACTGAGTATCGCATTGTGCGACCTGATGGCAAGCAGCGCTGGCTCAAGGCCCACACTGGGCCAATCCGTAATGCCCAGGGAGAGCCGTATCGAATCGTTGGCATTGTGGAGGATATCACCGCCCGCAAACAAGTGGAAGCCCATTTGAAGCATCAGCTGGAATTCGATCGACGCGTCGCCAGCATCTCCAGCCGCTTTATCAACTTGGCCGTTGACAAGATTGCCGCCGCGATTGACCAGGCCCTGCAAGAAATTGGCGAATTTACTCAGGTTGACACCGGTTATGTTTTTCAACTGTCTGAAGAACGAACAACCTTGAGTATGGTGCATGAGTGGGTCAAACCAGGGGGCGAGCCACAACGGCAAAACGCTCAGAATTTATCTGCTATGGCTTTCCCATGGACAGTGGCTAAACTTTGTCGCCATGAAGTTGTCCACATTCCCAGTGTTGCCCAACTGCCGCTGGCTGCCGCTGTCGATCGGGCAAACTGGCAGTCCTTTAACCTCCAATCTCTCATCGCAGTTCCCCTGAGTTATCAGGGAACTGTCATGGGTTGGGCTGGCTTCGCCTCCTTTCATCAAGAAAAAATCTGGTCAGAAGACAGCATCCGATTGCTGCAAATCATCGGTGAAATCTTGACCAATGCGATGCAGCGCCAGCGGACTGAAAAAGCGCTGCAGCTGGCTCGAGAACGGCTGCATTTTTTACTCGCCACCAGTCCTACCTTAATCTACAGTCGTGAGGTTACGGGCAATCGTCGTTTTACCTTCATGAGCGAGAATGCACGCCAGGTGCTGGGCTATACTCCAGCAGAATTTTTAGCCGATGCCGACTTCTGGCGCACTCGCATCCATCGGGAAGACATCCTGCGGGTCTTTTCCAATCCTGGCCTGATTTTAGAGCAGGGGCAGCGCTTGCAGGAATACCGTTTTCTGCATAAAAATGGCAGCTATCGCTGGATGCACGATGAAATGAAGCTGGTACGCGATGCCACAGGGAAGCCCCTGGAAATCATTGGCTACTGTACAGACGTCAGTCAGCAAATCCTGAAAGATGAGATGCTGCGGGAGAGCGAGGCGCGGTTTCGCACCACCTTCGAGCAGGCGGCCCTGGGTATTGCCCACATTGATGTTGAAGGGGAGATTCTCTGGATGAATTCTCAGTTCTGCGACCTACTGGGTTACAGCCCGCGGGAAATGTTGGCGCAGCGATTTGAAGATATCGTTCATCCAGCAGATTGGCAGGTCATGGAACAATTGCGGGCCTGTCAGGTACAGCCCTATGTCGTCGAAAGACGCTGTTTGCGCAAAGACGATTCTTTAATCTGGGTGAGTCTGGCAATTTCTCCCCGCTGTACGCCTGCCAATGAACTGCTCTACTTTATTGTCATTGCAGAAAACATCAGCATCCGCAAGCAAGCCGAGGAAACCTTACGACAAGCACGGGACATTCTGGAACAGCAGGTGGCGGCACGAACGGCTGAGATCCGGCAGACCAATGTTGCCCTGCGAACCGAGATGGCTGAGCGCGAGAAGTTAACCCAGGATCTGGAACGGTCAAATCTAGATCTGGAACAGTTTGCCTATATGGCGTCTCACGACTTGCAAGAGCCGTTACGAGCGGTGAACAGTTTTGCTCGCTTGCTGGCGCAGAAGTATCAGGGCCAGCTAGATGCCACAGCGGAGAAGTATATCCACTATATTGTGGACGGTGCGAGTCGCATGCAACACTTGATCCAGGATTTGCTCACCTATTCGCGGGTAGGGCGGCAAACGCTGGATTTGCAGCCGGTGGATTGCAACACTGTGCTGGTGCAAGTGCAGCACAATCTGGCTTCTGCGATCGCAGAAAGCAGCGCCACTCTGATTTACGACCTGCTGCCTACCCTCAACGCCGATCCTACCCAACTCGTCCAGCTATTCCAAAACCTGATCGGCAACGCCATCAAATATCGCAGCGACGAGCCACCGCAGATTTGCATCTCAGCCTTGGAACAAGACGACCGATGGTGCTTCTCCATCCAGGATAACGGGATTGGCATCGAACCTCAGTACGCCCAACGTATCTTTACCCTGTTTCAGCGCCTGCATACCCGTCAGGAATACCCTGGCACTGGCATTGGGCTTGCCCTGTGCAAGAAGATCGTAGAGCGTCATCAAGGAGAACTCTGGGTTGAATCAGAGCTGGGTGCGGGCGCGACGTTCTACATCACCTTGCCCAATGCAGATATTGTTTCCTAGGGCAGAGGACAGAAGGCAGAGGGCAGGAGGGGAAAAATTGGCTCCATCCGCAGTCTTAAGCGGGTTGTAATGTCCCGATCTATCCTCGAAGTTCTATAAAACTGCAACTCTGCTGATTGAACCTGCAGCATTGCCGAGTAAAGCAACAAATTTGTTGTTTTAAGCGAGAAGATTGCAGCCTAAAGCAACAAGCTTGTTGTTTCAAGTGAGAGCATCGCAACGTAAAATAGTAGCTTTATGAGTTCAAGTTGAAACATTTGAGACTAAAACAATAATTTTGTTGCTTTATTCTGAAACCATCTGACTTGAAATGGGAATGGTCTAAGGTCTGAGTGCGATCGCGATCCCTAAGATTGCCAAGAAGAAAAAGCAGGAAGAGACAAGACATCACCCACCTGCCCGCTGACGTTGAAATTGCCAACCGTCAACCCTGAGCCGCCAATCACTGACTGCCAATCACTGACCGCCAATCACCAACCACCAATCGCTAAAATTAAACAAAACGGGCACATTCAGAGGTTGTGGGAGTCCAGAAATAAGGGGATTTTGTTTGTAGGGTGGGCATTGCTCCTGAGCGTTCGTGAGTGCTAATCGCGGATTTTTCTGAGCAATACCCACCCGCGAGAGTCTCGGTTGGTGGGCATTTCCGAGCACTCTCCTCAGATTGACAAAACAGAAACAAGACGGAAATGCCCACTTTCCCCGTCGGCTCCCCCAACAGTTGGATATGCCCAAAGAAAACTAACCGACCATACTGTCTACTGAGAGGAGACCCAATGTCTGAGACCAGAATTTGGGAGGAATATTACGAGTACGCGGGGATCGTTCGCCAGGATGTGAGAGCAGGATGCGAACCGCGTCTGATTATCAGCAAAGATTGCCAGAATGCCATTGTTTTAATTCACGGGCTAGCAGACTCGCCCTTTTTTATGGACGCCATCGGCCAGTATTTTCACCACACCCTGGGATTTAACGTCTTCATCCCTTTACTTGCAGGTCATGGCCTGAAGCAACCTCACAATCATAAAAAAGCAACCGCAGAACAATGGATTAGCAACGTCGATTTTGCCATTCAGCAAGCCCAAGCCTCCGGAGAGAACGTTACTGTTTCCATTGGCGGGTTATCTGCAGGGGGAACCCTGAGTGTCTATCAAGCATTGTTCGAACCCGATAGAATTTCCGGCGGCGTTTATTTATTTTCAGCTGCCTTGAAACTAGCAGAACAATATAGCCATTTCCAGGATTTTGTCCTGGCTGGCAAACCGATAGAACTGCTGATCGAAACCTTAGGAGAAACCACCCCACTTGTTGGCGCGAATCCATACCGTTACACCCGAGTAGCAATTGAAGCCGCAGCGCAACTGCTCGGACTGATTCAAATTATTAACCGAAAACTGGAAACAGCCGCCCTGCAACAACCTACCTTCATCAGTCATTCAGAAGCAGACGACACTGTAGATATCAGAGGCATGGAGATGCTCAGCGAAAAAAGCACCATCGTTGAGTTCTTCAGACTCCAACAACACGTCTCGGTTCCCCATGCCAGCGTTGTCTTAAAAAACGATATCGTTGCTGAAGATGGTTCTCTCCTGGAACCTGAAAATCCTTTTTTCCATAAGATGATGGACGCACTCCATCGCTTTACAAAACAGCATCTGAACGTCATCTAGCGGTTGCGATTTGGCAGGTTAGTGTGTTCCTTTGGAAACGCTAATCTGCCAAATGGTGTCATACCCAGTTGTCTAGACTTCGTAGCGGTGTTAGTCCAGTCGTACCTGACTACTCTCTATGAATATCTGAATGGCAGAAATGGACTCGAACGAGTTGACTATGTCTATGAATATCAATACGAAGATGGCGACCCAATTTTTAGATATGACAATGCCAAACATCGACCCGATCTCGGTTTCAGACAGCACAAACATGAAGCTGGCGGCGCTATTGTTGAAGCCCCATTACCCGATATCGAGGAGATTATGGCAGAGGTGACGCGACATTTTTCTTAGTCGATTTCAGCGACTGAAACGTGGCAAGCAGTCTGAAATCGCTTGCTACTTTCAAGCAAATAACTTGTTGACGACGATGGTAAACCCTTTCAATACCAGCTGTGTCGCGATGGTGTCGTTGCTGTTATACAATCGCCAATCTTGCTGTAGTGCTTTGGCCAGAATCAGGCCGGCTTCTGGAAAGAGCAGCCAGACTTCCTGGCAGCCTGATGCGAGATACTCCTCGGCTTTGGCAAAGAGTTCCTCAGCTTTGTCGTCGGGGGAGACGACTTCTGCAATCAGGGGAAAACTTTGGGGCAGGGCAGTGAAATCTTTGCCATATTGAGCCAGCAGTTCAGGCGTAATGTATGCAACATCTGGACGACGCCCCTGACAAGTAGTACGACAGAGTGTTTCTGTCAGCACTTCACCTCCCAGTCCGCTGGCGTCTATGTGATTTCTCCAGTGGTTATTGACTCTGGACTGAGTTGCACCATGTTTGAAGGACATTCCTGTTTTTTCCACTACTATACCGTCAACCCATTCTGTGCGTTCAGTTGGATGAGCCAGAAACGCTTCCAGAGAAAGGTTGGGTGTTGCCTCAATGCTGGCAGTTGGGGTGGCAATTGCTGGAGACTTCGTGGGTAGGGGAGAAGCAACAACCATGGTTTAAGCCTCTTGATAAGGAGTGGGGGTGCGATCGCAACGGGCAGCAGTTGAACAAGCTAAACAGTCTTTTTCAGTTCCCATTATAGAAGCTAACTATTCTCCATTGAATTGAGGCTGATTACACGACTTGGAAGGTTATTTTGAAAGCCTTGCTCCGCAAGGCTTTCAAAATAACCTATTTTTCCGTTCTGGCACGAAGAAATGGGGGTTAGCGTCCCCTTTGGGGGACGCTAACCTTCCAAGTCGTGTTTTAGACCCGACCCAAGAGACTCTGGTGGCACTAAAGTGCCCACTACGAATTATTGGTTTAGACCCGATCCAAGAGATTCTGGTGGCACTAAAGTGCCCACTACGAATTTATTGGTTTAGACCCGATCCAAGAGACTCTGGTGGCACTAAAGTGCCCACTACGAATTATTGGCAGCGTTTTGAGTTGCTTAAACTTTTACTTGACCGATGGCTGGCTGTTTGCCATTTTCGTGGATATTAATCCCGGAAGCTTCTGTCTGGTGAATGGGCAGTTTCACCATAAATGTCGTGCCTTCTCCGGGAGCTGAGCAACATAAAATTTGGCCGTGGTGGGTTTCGGTGATGATTTGATAGCAAATTGAGAGACCTAACCCCGTACCAATGCCCATCGGTTTGGTGGTAAAGAAGGGTTCGAAGAGACATTCTTGCACTTCTGCAGTCATGCCAGGGCCGTTGTCTGAGATTTGGATGGAGACCTGGTTAGGGCTTTCCTGGCGGGTTGCGATCGCGATTTGTCGTTGATGGTGCGGTTCGTCGCTGGCGGGGACTTCTAACAGGGCATCGATAGCATTGGCAATTAAATTCATAAACACCTGATTCAACTGGGTGATGTAGCATTCCACGGGTGGGATGTCTTTGAACTGGCGTTCAATTTCAATTTTGTCCTTGTAGCGGTTGTTTAAAAGCAGTAGGGTACTTTCAATGCCTTGCTGCAAATCCACGGCCTGCATCTCGGCTTCATCTAACCGATAGAAGCCGCGCAGGGTTTCGACAATCTCCTTGACCCGTTCGGTGCCCAATTTCATCGAATTAACCAGGCGAGGCAGATCTTCCAGAATGAAGTCGAGATCCACGGCTTCGCAGGTGGTGCGAACGGTAGCAGTCTGGTCTGGATAACTGGTTTGATAGGCGTGCATGACCTGAAACAAGCCATGAATATATTCTTCTAAATAAACCAGGTTGCCGCAGGTGAAGCCAATCGGATTGTTAATTTCATGGGCAATGCCTGACATCATCTGTCCCAGCATGGCCATTTTTTCCATCTGCATCAGGTTCTTCTGGGTGCGCTTCAGTTCAGCCAGGGTGGTGTTGAGGTGCTGGCTTTGCTGCTGCAGTTCCTGGTCTCGCTGTTCGAGTGCCTGTTGTAGTTCAGTCTGGAGCTGAGGCTGAGTCAGGGAGATGCTGACCTCTCTGGGAACTGGCTCGGTGAGAACGCGATAGCGATGGCGAAAGCTGAGAAACGCGATCGCAGGTACCACTGCTCCCAAATCCAATACCGTCTGCCAGAAAACAGGGGCACCGAACTCCAAAAGGGTGGCAGCGCGTAGAGTCCGCCCCAACCCTGAGACCAGAAACAGAGCTGCGATCGCAATGCCAAAGATGCTAACCCCTGCTTGACGCCTGCTCCAAAGGTCGAAGCCAATTAATGCAGCAATTCCCAAATAACAACAGGCAAGGGTTAAATCGGCAGCACCATCCAACGACTCAAGATGAGACTCCATGAGAGTCTGAGTCAGCGCTGAAAAAGAAAAATAGACCATCTCAAATTCAATCAACTTGCAGCGACATTGACTGCTTCTTCTCGAGCGTTACACCCTTTGCTCCGCATCATCTGGTCATTTAAGGGATGAATTGGAATCTGAGGCCTTCGGCCCCAGATTCTAATTCATCCCCTGATTGACCAATGCCCATCGGGAATAAGCTGTGTAACAAGTACCTTTCAACCTTTCTCTTATTCCGTGCTGCTTTTTCCTCAGCCAGTGAGTTGAAGCAGACAACAATATGTCCCAGACCATGAGAGCTGCAGCAGATTCTAAACCGAAATTCATTGAAGCGCCTATCTTAGAAGCGATCTAAAACCATTGCCACAGCAATCGATCGATTCAGACAATTCTCCCTCCAGATTGCTCTGTTCCACCCTGATAGCAATTTAGAGCGCTCCATGAAACCCTGGCATTGAGTTAGCAACATTATAGGTAGAATAAAGGTGTCGCTATCATACCGCGATAGCCGTCCGTTTCCTTTGTAAAGGCGAACGAAATAAGTTCCAGATTGTTTTGGGGCGTGGTATTTCAGGAAGAAGCTTTTTGGGTGTTACAAGAACGTTTGTTCCAGCTTGCTTTTCAGCGAATAGGCTACGCCCAAGCCTTTCGCAGGCATGGATATAATTTAATCCACAATCCTTAACTCAATTTTAACCAACTAAACTCCATTCATTTTGAAAATTCTGATTTTACTTCTGGCAACACTCTAGCGCTAAAAGTATCGAGTTTAGAAACGGTCGATCTTAAAATTTCGGATGTAGAGTAGATATGCCCTCTTAAGTCTGAGTTTTCATGAGTACTGTTCCTGGAGAAGGAAAGCGATCGCAGTCTTTTGATGTTGAATCCCCAGAACCGTTTTCTGCTTCGAAGTCTAGCGATCCGGCTAGAAATGTCGTTCTAAAAGACCAGAATCTGTCTGAGAAAAAGCGCTTTTTCGTGTCAGACAATCGCATTGCTGCTCCTGTCATGATGGTGGAAACGGCATTTTTAGCCAGCACAGCCAGCTTGATCTGGTTGTTCAATTACTATTTCCCCTTGGGACCTGTGCTCAAGATTTTTTTTCCCGTACCCATTGCCTTGAATTATCTGCGCTGGGGCAATCGAGCCGCCTGGATGGCAGCCTGGGTATCTGGGTTGCTGCTGTCTGTCTTGATGGGACCAACCCGTAGCATTCTATTTTTCATGCCCTATGGTTTGCTGGGTGTTCTGTTAGGACGGTTATGGTTTCGTCGGGCACCCTGGTTTGTTTCAATTGGCTTAGGAGCATTGCTAGGAGCGGGGGGATTCTTTTTCCGTTTCTGGCTGCTCTCAATTTTGCTTGGGGAAGATCTTTGGGTTTATCTAACAACTCAAATGGCGGAGTTTGTGGGTTGGGTTTTTATCAAGTTAGGTCTCTTAATTCAGCCTAATATTACTATTATTCAGGTTTTTGCAGTCGGTGCGATCGCTATCAACAGTATTGTGTATGTATTTGTTGTGCATGTGGCGGCGTTGTTTTTGTTCGATCGTTTGGGCAATCCCATTCCCCGTCCGCCCAATTGGGTCAAAGTGTTGTTGGACTATGAAGACAGTTAAGGGAGCGGTCAAAGGACAGGAGCGATTGGCACAATGATTCGGGTTTATACGCAGACGGCCCAGGGAGAGCAATGGTTGCAGCGGTATCGCGATCGCACCCCTTTATTTGCTTGCGTTTTGGGATTTACTGAAACCGGTCTGGTGCCTGGAATCTCAGCAGCAGGAGCAACACCAGTCGCTCGACAATACACCGCGATCGCAGACGCTGAGTTCCTCTACAACGGCCCCCAAACCAACCCTCAATATCCCCTTCCCGCTTTAGCTGCCGGTGCTTCTCCAACCTTCATTTCCCGCCCAGTCGTGGCCGAACAGAACATCCCTTTACATTTATTCAATGCCGGTTTGCCCTTAGCGCCCCCGGTTCCCTGTATTGACCTGGGAGGGACACCCGCCCGTTGTCTTAGCCAGGGTCAGGCCCTGGATCTGGCAACAGTAAAACACTTGCTAGAACAGGGGTACCATTGGGGACAACACCTGGCTGCTCAGATCTCCCAGGGATACTTGATTTTGGGAGAATGCGTCGTTGGTGGCACCACAACAGCACTCGCCGTGCTGACTGGGCTTGGCATTGCAGCAGCAAACAAAGTAAACAGCAGCCATCCCATTTGCAACCACGCCCAAAAACAGGCACTCGTTCGCGCTGGCTTACGCCATGCAAAACTTGAGCCTCAGCAGCCAACAACAATTAATCCCTTGCGCCTGATTGCAGCAGTGGGCGATCCGATGCAGATAGCCGTGGCAGGTATGGCAATTGCTGCGAGTCGCACTAGCGGTGTTTTGCTTGCCGGAGGTACTCAAATGCTCGCGGTTTATGCTCTGATCCAATCCCTGGCTAAAACTCAAAGTCTTCACTGGCAACCCGAACAAATTGTAGTTGGAACGACCCGTTGGGTGGCAGAAGATCCAACAGGCGATACCATTGGCTTGGCAACAGCAATTGGCTCCGTATCGTTGCTTGCCACGCAACTAAACTTTGCCTCCTCTCGCTATGGCTGTTTGCGCGCCTACGAGCAGGGCTATGTCAAAGAAGGAATGGGAGCTGGAGGGTGCGCGATCGCAGCCCATCTTTATCAAGGTTGGGATAACAACCGCTTGCTCCAAGCAATTGAAACCCTGCTAGAACAGCAAATCAAGCATTGGCCAATAGAGGTAATGAAAAAAAGCAGCATATAGAGGAATGAAAAAAGCAGCATTAGGCTTAACACCGCTACACAAAACAACTCCCCCAAATGCTGAATTCAAACCCTCAATGAACCCTGCGGGATAGCAACTGTTCTTCCAATGCTGCAATGCGGTTGTAAGCAGCTGTAAGCTGAGCAGTTAGCCGCTGAATTTGCACCTCTGAAGTCAATTCTTTGTCGCCATTTTGAGATCCTGTTTCCAGATAGCCAGAATCAGATAGTACATCCTTATGCAATTCAACACCACCAGAACCATTACCATTCTGGTAAAGAGAATACCCATTCCCAGTAGCAGCTTTAGGCAATCCTTCAGAACTGTCAGACCCCTGATTTATAGCAGACAAAACCTCCGACATCTTAATGCCAAGCTGCTCAATGATTTGGTACAGGGCGTCAACCTTGCGACTTAAACCAGTAATTTGAGTTTGAAGTGAATCCATTGAATGCCCCAGTTACCCTAACGTCTTTTATTCATGTATTCATGCTAAGGAATAAAAGGTAAAAGCCAAGCTTATTTTTCAATCATTTAACTTTTGAGAAAATAACGCAAAAACATATTTCGAAGCATTTCTTAAAAAATGGCCCTAAGAACGAGATTTCAGTCAATAGAGTAGATTTAGGCAATTTCTAAGCAATAAAGTACAAACTTAATCCGTTATTCCTATATGTATGCGAGAAAAATCGATCCGAATTGAGAAAATTGCTGGCCCACCGCAGGCGTGGGTAACCCTTGTCGAGATAATGATTTTTGAGCGCATGGGTTTCCCATACGCTCAAAAATCATTACTTGTTTCACACGACCGCAGGCGTATCGGGGTTGTAGAATAAGGAGACCGAAAATACTGTCAGTTTGTACTTATCAGTGTCCAAAGTATGAACTGAGGTTGGATAGGGACAAACAGGCAACTGTTAAATATGTTGCAGCAAGCAATATCAGGTTCCATATAGAGTTCAACGTTAGGATGAATCGAAGGTATTTTTTAGTTAGCGCTGGATCCCTGTTTCTGGGGCAGACCCTTGCGGGATGCAACACTCAACGTCAGGTAGATCTGAAAATCCATTTCCTAAAAAACTCCATTCCGGTTCAACTGTTGAAAGAATTTCGCCACCAAAGGGAACGCTCCTCCGTCATATCCCTCACTCAACACTCGCAATTGGTTACCTTATTTGAGCATCTGCAAGCCTGGAAGCGGCAATCGAATAAAAGCAAGCAATCCGCTAAACCCTCAATTCCCTTTGCCCGCCCAAAATTTTCTCCTGTGGCTGACCTCACGACCCTGGGAGACTACTGGTTAAGCAAGGCCATTCAGCAGCGCTTAATTCAACCCTTGGAGATCGAAAACCTGAAAGCATGGAAACAATTACCCAACCGCTGGCGCTCCCTAGTAACGCGTAACTCCAATGGAGAACTCGATAGACAAGGCAAAGTTTGGGCTGCTCCTTACCGATGGGGAAGTACTGTTATTGCCTATCGAAAGGACAAATTTAAGGCACTTGGTTGGGAACCGACCGATTGGGAAGACCTATGGCATCCTCAACTGCGCAGGCAATTCTCCTTACTCAACCAACCCAGAGAAACCATTGGATTGACATTGAAAAAGTTGGGGTATTCCTATAACGAACCAGATCTCAACCAGATTCCCAACCTGAAAGCAGAACTTCTAGCATTGAACCAACAGGTAAAGTTTTATAGTTCTAAAACATACCTGCAACCCTTACTTCTAGGCGATACGTGGCTAGCGGTAGGTTGGTCGCACGATATCATTCCTCTGGTTCAACGACATCGAAATATCGTCGCAATCGTTCCCCAATCAGGAACAGCGCTCTGGGCAGATTTGTGGGTTCGTCCTGCAACAAAATCTACAGAAAACAGAGCTAGCTTGGGCACCTGGACAGAATGGGTTGAATTTTTCTGGCAACCCAAGATTGCCCAACGATTGTCAAGACTTGGCAATGCGGCCTCTCCAACTTTGGCAGTTCCGTCTGATTTACCCCTTGCAATACGAACATTGCTTGCACCTAATCCAGCTGTGCTGGATCGCAGCGACTTCATCGAGAGCCTGCCAGATGCTGCAGTGAAGCAGTACCGTTCCCTGTGGATGGAAATCCGCCAAAAGAGCTGATGCCGGTGGTGGTAAACAAGTAAGGATTTTTGGGCGCGTGAGTGGAACCCACGCGCCCAAAAATCCTTATATCTAGAGGACTACCCTGATGTCTTCTGCCTGAGGGCTATTCTGAGAAGGGACTAGACCCTCCGCGCAAACGTCCTCTTTCAGCATCGTCCAGGTCGATACGACAATTCTTGCGACTGACAGTTTGAGGAGATCGCGATTCCCCCTGTTGAACGGCTGGTGTAACTTCAAAATCGCAGGTATACGCTGCCAAAAAGTCTCCGCGGCGGCTAAAGACTCTCATGTGGTAGCCATAGGCACTTGCAGCTAAACCAAACTCATTGACGACTTCGTAACGCTCTAGATAGTTCAGCAAGCTCCAGAGTTGTTGATTGACCACTAAATCAACCCGAGCATAATTATCATTGTTGGAGGGATGAGCCAGCCAATCGATAAATAAATATCCTCCATATTTTTCTAGTGCTTTCTCCCACCAAAAACTTGGAATTGTCAGGTCTGTTTGACAAATTGTCCGTTTGCTAACCACGGTCTGGGGACCAGGACAACTCCCTGGCGTAAAGTCGTCGTTGCTCCTTTTCTCGAGTATGTCCGTGGCTAAACCAGGAGATTTAATTTGCGATCGCGGGATTGCGCTTGAACTCCTGACCGGTGAAGACTCTTCAGGCATCTCTGATAGATCGGATGTATTGGCAGGAACTTCAGCGGAAACCCTTTGAAGACTGACCTCGAAGGCGAAACCGAAACTGATGCAGACTAGCAAAAATAGAGTTTGCAGATGCGATTTCAGCAATTTGGTAAGCATAAGTCATATTTTTCGCGAAGAGTCTAAAGGATAGGAAGTTGCAAACTTCAATCCTTTGGTATGGGAATACATGATGATATAGGAATATAAAGTATTGGAAGGTTATTTTGACAGTCTTGTTCCGCAAAACTGCCAATAATTATTACCCAGATGATAGCCCCAGCACGAGGAATCGAGGATTAGCACCCAAAACGAGGCTGCTAAGGATAGCGAATTAAATAACTTCACAAACAACAACCCTGTAGGGACACGGCATTGTCGTGTCCCTATGCGAGAATTCGCACTTAATTAAAATTCTTTCTCCTAATCTTCCAACTGCGAGCATTTACCCATCAAGAGAGAAGTTTATAATTTCAACCTGACCTCTGACCCTTCTTGCCCGCTCTCAACCCAAACCTCCGATTTTGTCCAGCTAATGATAACGATTTCCTCCAAACCTGCACCATGGATCTGTTGTCAGTTAGGGGCACGCGAGCACTATGCAATCCCGCGGGCTTTGCAACAGCAAGGTCATCTTGCCTGTCTAATTACCGATGCCTGGGTTGTTCCGAAAACAATACCAAACCTGTTGTCGATTGCTTCTTTCAAACACCTCAAGGAGCGATTCCATTCAGATTTAGCGTCGGCATCTATACGTGCTTTCAACCGTTCCTTGATTCGGTTTGAACTAACTCAACGCCTGAAAACAACATCAGGATGGGAGCAGATTATGAATCGCAATCGCTGGTTTCAACAACAGGCATTATCTGCACTGGAAACTCTCAACCCTGAGCGATCGAACGTTGATTGTCCTCCTACAATGTTTGTCTATAGCTATGCCGCCCTGGAACTGCTCCGTTATGCCAAACGTAGAGGATGGCGAACAATTCTTGGGCAAATCGATCCGGGACCTTTAGAGGAAGAACGCGTTCTAGAGGAACAGGCCAGACGTTCAACGTATCGATCGAGCTGGAGACCTGCTCCATCCCGCTATTGGAAATGCTGGCAGCAAGAATGTGCTGCAGCAGATTGGATTGTGGTTAATTCGCATTGGTCAAGTCAAGCTTTACAATACGCAGGTATTTCGGGCAAGAAGACTAAGATTATTCCCCTTGCGTATACTCCTCCCCCCCAGGCAAATGATTTTAGGCGAACATATCCACCCTTTTTCTCAGTTCAACGTCCGCTCAGAGTGCTATTTTTGGGTCAGGCAATTTTAAGAAAAGGCATTGCTTATGTATTGGAAGCCGCTGAAATTCTGCACGATCGAGCAGTAGAGTTTTGGATTGTCGGATCCCAGGGTATTCCTAAAGTCCAGCCAACAACAGGGCAGTTTCAGATCAAGTGGATTGGTCCCGTTCCTCGCAGTGCAACTGCTCAATACTATCAGCAAGCAGATGTGTTTCTTTTCCCGACTCTTTCTGATGGATTTGGCTTAACCCAACTCGAAGCCCAGGCATGGAAATTGCCAGTTATTGCGTCCAAATTTTGCGGTTCTGTGGTGAAAAATCGGGTGAATGGGCTAGTTTTGGAAGAGGTGAGTGGAGATGCGATCGCAGCAACGTTGAGATTTTGTCTTAACCATCCACAGCAATTACAATCTTTTTCTCAAAGGGCAACCCATCCTTCTCAGTTCAACCTGTCAAACCTAGAAAATAACCTCCGCAATTTACCCCATGTCACTGTTTGAGTTCCCAGAACTAGCTATTGCCCAACTTGCTTTACTGATTGTCAGTACTATTTGGTTTCTAAGACGCAATGACGAAATTCCTCTCCTCATCAGTAGCTTTCTGCTTTATGTGACATCCTACCGCTATTGGGTTGTCACAAAAGGTATTAACAGTTGGGTTAATCTAGGCATTCAAATTAGTATCACAGAAGAAGAAGCTATCAAGGCGCTTGCCTGCGTTATCTTTGGGCAAATCTGCCTGTTAGGAACCTATATGTTGCGTCAGAATCGCATTTTGCCCATTGCAACCCCCCCAAAAGGCAACAGGAGATTCTGGCAATGGCTGAGGCCAAAGGCGATCCTCTTAGGTTTATGTTGTTTGCCTTTGGTGCTCCTGACCCGTTCTAGCATCATTGCACAGCTCAGCGGCGGTCAATCTCTGGCTTTCCAGGTCAGTGGCTACCTTTTCCTATTTCCGATGGTCTTAGTGGGAATTGCAGCGTTGACGATTTGGCTCTGGAAATTTGGTGGGCTTCCTAAACTTTGGCACAAAGCCGCAGCAATTTTTATTTTTTTTGGTGTATTAAACCTTACATTTGGCCCAGTCAGTCGATTTCAATTTCTGGGCTGGGTCGTTGCTAGTGGCATTATTTTATCCTCTTCCTATCGCCCCAAAACCCGCCTCATCATTCTGGCACTCTTTTCTGTCATTGGAATTAGCCTCTTCTCGCTAGCAGGGGCCATGCGAAATCCTGAGTTGGCAAGCGACGTTGTCAATCAGGCAACCTGGTTTCGGGCCATTGGTGCTGAAGATGGCAACATGCTGGATGGTTTTGTCATTCTGCGAAAGATTTATCCCGATCGACTGGATTTTCGCTGGGGAATGGAGCATTTAGAAGTCCTGATTCGCCCGATTCCTAGAGCCTGGTGGGCGGATAAACCTGTTGGTGGCGGCTATCTAGCCTATTTAGGATTGAGCGACCCAACGAAAGGAACAACCCTGGGCATCTCCCCAACTCTCTTTGGTTCCTTCTATGCTGAAGTGGGCCTCTTTGGGATTTTGATACTTTCGCTACTCTATGGTGGGATTTTAGCAACCATTGTCCGCTATAGTGCAAAACTGCAACCCTTTGCGGGTGTTCTGATTCGTGCCATTGTTTGTGCATCCCTGGTACCGTTACTCCGAGGGGGCGACTTAGCTGGGGTTTATGCCTGGATTGGTATGGCATTCTGGCCATGTTTTTTACTTTTGTGGACTAAGCGCAAAGAGTTCCGATTGCAATTGCCCGGTGTATTTTATCGGAATCCGACTTTGAGGCACCCTCCTGTTCCCCCCATGGGACAATAACCAATTTCTTATCCATGGCCGATTGGGAAATCCATCCCAGCAAGAGTTTAGCAATGCACATCGTTGTTATTTTCCATAACATTGGGGGGTACCACGCAGCACGCTTGCGTGCGTCCTATGCAGTTTGCCAACAATATGGCTATCGACTGACCGCAATTCAGGTCACCAATCGAACACACGAACATCCCTGGGGAGATCTTCAGTGTGAAATAACCTTTCCACTGAAGACCTTGCTAACTGTGGAAGCCAATGGTTATATTCCTCGCCATATAAGGTCTTCGTCAAAGACTGCGATCGCTCTCCTGTCTGCTTGTTTAGACGATCTCAAGCCTGATGCTGTTGCCATTCCCGGTTGGGGTTTTCCTGTGAGTCGTGCGGCGCTTTCCTGGTGCCAGCGCGATCGCACTCCAGCTATCTTAATGAGCGAGAGTAAATGGGACGACAAAAAGCGGTATTGGTGGCAAGAGAAACTAAAATCCTGGCTATATATTAGGAAATATGCCGCCGCTCTGGTAGGAAGCCAACTTCATCGGGACTATTTAATTCAATTAGGACTCCCCAAGGAAAACATTTTTTTTGGTTATGACGCAGTCGACAATGACTACTTTGCTAGACAAGCTGAAATTGCCAGACAAGACCCAATTGCTGCTAGACGTCGCCAACCCAAAATCCCAAACCGACCTTATTTCCTAGCTGTCACCCGACTGATTCGTCGAAAAAATATTTGTTTGCTAGTTGAAGCATTTGCCGTTTATCGCCAACGTGTTGGTGCTGCTCAAGCCTGGGATCTGGTCATTTGTGGTAGTGGGGAAGAGGAACCTTGTATCCGCGAGCTTCTGCTTGACAAAAAACTAACTGGAACTGTTCATCTACCTGGCTTTATCCCTTATCAATCGATCGGGGATTGGTATGGTTTAGCCTATGCCTTTATTCATCCAGCTCTACAAGAGCAATGGGGCTTAGTTGTGAATGAAGCTTGTGCTGCTGGACTGCCGATTCTATGCAGTCATACAGTAGGAGCCAGTTACGATCTCATAACAGGCAATAACGGTTTCCTTTTCAATCCAGACAATCAGGAAGAGATGACTGCAGTTTTATTAGATATGCATCACCTGGATCCGGATTCTCGCAATAGAAAGGGAAAATTAAGTCAAAAGATTGTTGCTAATTATGCCCCCTCTCAATTTGCGAATGGATTGATAAACGCGGTTGAGGCAGCAATGCTGGAATGCTCAAAGATCCCAACCAGAATGTGAATTCTATTTATGAAGATATTAGTAACTGGCGGTACAGGTTTTATTGGATCGCACGCAGTAGAGGAGTTGGTGGCTGGAGGACACAATGTTACAGTATTAGCCCTGAGTTCTCGACTGCCTGAATACTGTCTAAATTTAAAAGATAAAGTTCAGTTTTTTCGAGGAGATTTCGGCAATACAGCAATTTTGAAAGATGCTCTAATTGATGTCAATTGTGTGGTTCATCTTGCCTGGACAACTCTACCTCAAAGTACAACAGACCACCCTGGTTTTGATGTTCAGAGTAATGTAGTAGGCACTATAAATTTACTCGAGAACTGTATAAAACACGATGTGACTAAAATTGTCTTTATTTCTTCTGGAGGAACAGTATATGGTATCCCAAATTCAATCCCGATTACAGAATCTGATGTTGTCTACCCAATTTGTGCCTATGGAATCTCCAAATTAGCAGTGGAAAAATACATTCATCTGTATCATCATCTTTATAGCTTAGAATATATTATACTGAGAGTATCAAATGCTTATGGAGAAAGGCAAAACTTATTAAAAGGACAGGGAGTTATTGGAATTTGGTTATATAAGCTTTTTCAACAAAAGACTTTAGAAATATGGGGTGATGGTTCTACAATCAGGGATTATATTTATGTTAAAGATGTGGCTAAAGCGATTAGACTAGCCGTTGAAACTCACAATAAGCATGGAGTATTTAATACTGGAACTGGTCAGGGTTATTCCCTAAAACAGCTGTTGTCAATTATTGGCCAAAGTTTGGGGATTAGTGTTGATGTAAAATTTAAGCAAGCCAGGAAATTTGATGTGCCTGTAAATGTTCTGGATATTAGTAAGATAAAGCATGATTTGGCCTGGTTTCCTTCTACTCATATTGACCAGGGAGTTGCAAGAGTCTGGCGATGGATCCAGGAGACTCACTAACTGTTAGTCCGAAACATGAAATATTGTCTTATAGCGGTTCTCGTGCGACTGAAGTACATGGAAATGTGCCCCTGCCGAAGGCAGGGGCACATTTCCATACCTCACTAGCCTGAGAATTGCTATATTTCAATATCGGTAGTGGTAAACAAGTAAGGATTTTTGACGAACTACTTCAATATCATGGCCAATATCATTTATTTTTAAGCTACGTTAGGATCGAGGATTACATAACTCCGGAAAATCTAAACTCGTAGAGGTATAGTGCTATGCACCTACCTAAGAATTCTGGTCTTAATCCCTTCACGATCCTTAACTTAAAAGTTTTTTATATAATTCAGCTTGAATATTAGCAATTTTTTCTAATGAATAATGTTGGTTTACAAACTGATAGCTTCTAGAACTCAGATGTTTTAATTTCTCCTCATCTATTTGGAGCAGTTGATTCAATACAGTGAGAATATCATCTTCTTGGGGGGAAATTCTTATAGCAATTTGTTCTTCAAAAGCTTCTGGGAAATTACAGCCATCACTAATAATGGAGATCAGGCCAAACTGCATGGCATCAAGTACGCTCATGGGAAATCCTTCACTATAGGAAGGGAGTATGTAGTAAGTACATTTTTTCAAAAGAGTTATTTTATTGACACCGTAAACTGGCCCGATAAAATTGATATTACACTCTTCACTACAAGAGTTCAGAAACTTTTGAAGCTTTGGAAGTTCTCCATCGTCATAACCAACAATGACAAGTTCAAAGTCTTTATTCTCATACAATAATGAGTTTCTCCATGCTCTGACCAGAGGCATCACTCCTTTTTTATGATGTAAACGTGCCAGAAACAAAACTATTTTAGGATGCCGCGATCGCGGCGAGTTTGTACAATCGTCGGCTGAATTCACTACAGCAATTCCATTCGGTATTAGCTCTACATTCGGAAAATTTTTGACTAAATTTTTACGCTCTGGACTGGATGTTGCTCTCACAACATCAGCTTCAAGCAAATATCTATATTCTATAAGGCTAAAATATATAAATTTTTGCAGCCTTTTCTGGCTTACGCTCCATGGCTCCAGCATACCATGGGGAACATATACCCATTTGTAACCTAACTTCCTAAAATATTGTCCCCATCGGGTTGGATATTGCCAGCTACCATGGGTGACAATGATAGTATTTGTTGCATCAAGATGTTGAGATTCGATCAAATCGGGGATTCGATCTACTGTTCGTCTTTTTAGCGATATGGGAATGGCAGCCCCAAAATCAACTTCATCATATCTGTCAAGGCATTCAGGAAACCAGATCTCCGATTGAATATGATTCTTTTTAAGTAATATTTCTGCAGGAGAGACAGCTGCTTTTATAATACCTGCATTTCCTTTTTGGATACTATCAACGATGTTGATTATTTTCATGACTGATTTTTTGTAGGAAAACCCAAATAGCTTTCTTGTGGAGAATATAGCAGACCTATTTGAGAGCAGAAATTTCAATTGAGCGGTAGCAAGGATTAGATCTTATCCTCAATATTTGTTTGCTTTCAGGATCGTTACAAATTCTGCAATAAATTTTAGCTGGAGCAACTAGTTATGAATTCCCAAGACTGGAATTATAACTAGTAGTATGACACACCTAAAACTGTTTAAATTCGTAGTTGGCACTTTAGTGCTGCCGAGGTCTATCGAGTAAGGATTACAGCCTTTTCGACAACCTCACTTTATTGCTCCAAATTAGCTATGTCAGTCCAATAGGGTGGGCATTACTCACTAAGCTTATGTAAGTGTCATTTACGGCTACAGTTGATTTCTCTGTCAACGTCACAAAATTGGACTGACTGTTGGTTAATCAGCCAGTAATATTAAGAGAATAGTCAAATTTGAGGTGTAGGCCACTCTCCATCTTAAATCTCATATTCTTGAATTCCATATATTTATTCTATGCATTTAGATCGATACACTACGGGTCACTATACACCGGGTGCATCCCTGATTCAGCAACTTCTCTGGTTTTTTCTAGGAGATCCTCTCGTTCGCAGTCGTTGGCTTCCCTTTTCCAACCTTAAAGTTTTTATCCTCCGTTGTTTTGGCGCGCAAATCGGAAAAAGCGTAAGAATTAAACCAGGGGTACAGATCAAGTTTCCCTGGCGATTGAGTGTGGGAGATTATGTCTGGATTGGCGAAGATGCCTGGATTGACAATCTGGCCAAGGTTACGATTGAAAGTCACGTCTGCATCTCTCAAGCCGTTTATCTTTGTACAGGTAACCACGACTGGAACAGTCCAGAATTCAAGCTTGTCTTAGCAGAAATTTATATTGGAGAGGGGAGCTGGATTGCTGCTAGGGCTACGATTGGGCCAGGGGTAAGAGTGGGTCGAGGAGCAGTCCTGTGCCTGGGTGGGGTAGCGGGGCAAGCGCTCGAACCCATGACGATTTATGCGGGTAATCCTGCTCAAGCAATCAAAAAGCGTACGATTGCAACATCTTCCTAACGTAACTCTCTCACATGGGTACCTGATGTTCTGGTAATTGATGGGTTAGTGGCACTGAGATAAGGGGGATTCAGGTTATCTTCTGGCTTAGCTTACCGCGAGCTGTTTTTCCAAACGCTGGCTGATGGAAGACATGGCGTAGCAGAAACTCCAGTAAATCAGACCAATGAACAGATACACTTCCTGGTAGCGACCGAGGAATTCAGATTGGGCCAGGATGTCGCGGGCAATGCCGGTGAGTTCCAGAAAGCCGAAAATGGAGAGAAGCGCAGTGTTTTTGAACAGGCCGATAAACTGGCCGACGATCGCTGGGATAACAGCCCGGAGAGCCTGGGGAAGAACAATTAAGACGACGACAAGAATGGGATTTAATCCTAATGCTCTGGCCGCTTCGATCTGCTCGCGAGGAACAGCCTGGAGACCGCCCCGAACGTTTTCGGCCAGGTAGGCAGCGCTGAAGAAGGTGAGTCCTGCGATCGCAAACAGCAAATTAGAAAAGGCGCTATTCAGCAAGCTGTCGCGAAATGGTCCCGGAGGCAAGAACAACGACAACAAATTCAAGGCGACGAATAGGATAGCGATTAAAGGGAGCCCTCGAACGATCTCAATGTAAAGGATACAGAACCAGCGCACCACAGATAGATTGCTCTGTCGTCCCAGGGCCAACAGCACGCCCATAGGAAAACTCAGTAAGATGCTCGCAGCAGCAACCAGGAGCGTCAGCAACAGTCCTTTCCATTCCTCACTAGACACAGGTTCTAATCCCAGCCCGCCGCCAATGAGCCACAGAATCGCAGGGAAAGACAGCACCCAGGCTAAACTCAATCCACGCTTGAAGGCAATTTGCCATTGTCGACCAGCCCAAACTGCCAGCTGAGAGGTGGCAACTATGGCCGCCAGCCAGAGTCGAACAGTGAACTCCAGTGGCAACAGCGCGATACCTGTTCCTGCAAGAATCAGTGCTACACCCCTGATCCAACTCCAGCGACGGGCGGGGATGAAACTGGTCCAGGTGAGACTGCTGAGCGCGATCGCAACTCCTGCCCCCAGCCAGAGCCGCCACAGCTGCGATGCTGGAAAGCGCCCAGCAAAGAACAACCGCAAATTCACCTGAACCACCTGCCACTCTGCAATTTCAGTCGCCCAGCCCCATAGCCCTCTCATCACCAGATAAATCACCCCAAGGCACACTAATGTGAGTAAGCCGTTGTACCAGGTATTAAACAAGTTTTTTCGTATCCATTCCCAGGCAGTGGGGCGTTCGTAGTTCATAACTCATGGTTCGTAATTCATTGCTAGTAGTAGAACATAGCTACAATTGTGCAAAGTTCTTACCGATCGCTTCAGTTTGGCAGCACTATAGATCGGCGTCTTGATATAGCTCTTCCAATGCCTGATGTTGCGTGCGGCGGGAGAGTCGTCGGTATCGTTTGGTCCGGAGTTTGGGCTCGTATTGCTGCTGGCCAGCAGCTTTGATTTTTTGTTTGAGCTGTGATTCGCTATCGGGGCGCTGATTCAGTGCCGCTTGGCGCGCCATCGCATCATCTAGAAATTTCAAATAATGCTCGTAGCGTTCCCAATCGCTCCGAACAGCACAGTTCGGTTCATCTCGATGGAGACAGTTGCTGAACTGACAGCGGGCTTGTGCCAGACGCGATCGCGCCTCTGGGAAATAATACACCAGATCGGCCGGAGCGCAATCCAGGTCAGGTTGATTAAAGCCAGGCGTATCCGCAAGCAACCCCCCGGAGGGTAAGTCAAACAATTCCACATGTCGCGTGGTGTGGCGACCCCGATTTAATTTACCGGATACCGCCGCAACCCGCAAATTGGCCGTGGGGATTAAGAAATTGATAGTACTGGATTTTCCCACCCCAGATGGGCCAGAAATAACCGTAATTTTCTGGCGCAGAAGATCTCCGAGTTCAGCTAATCCATCACCGGTCCGAACGCTAATTGGCAACGGATGGTAACCCCAGCGTTTGAGTCGATCGCACCATTGCTGTCGTTCCGATACAGCGACCAGATCGCTTTTGTTGAGACATAAACTCACCGCAAGACCAGCCGATTCCGCTTTGACCAAGAATCGGCTCAGCTGGTAAGGATCTAACGGCGGCTCTGCCAGAGCAAACACGAGCAGGATCTGGTTGGCATTGGCCACCGAAGGACGATCTAGCTGAGTTTGGCGCGGGAGAACCGCTGCGATCGCACCCCGTCCGCAAGCCCAATCCAGATCCTCCACCTGCACCCGGTCACCCACCATCACTTGCTGACCAATTTTCTTCAAGCGCGAGCGCCGCGTACACAGCAAAGTTTTACTCTCGAGTGCACCAACAGGTAAAACCGAACGATCGAACTTAACATTGTAATAGTTTGCTTGAACCGATAAGACAGTACCCCACAAAGGCACCGGAGAAGATATCTGGCTATCCCGTGGCTCAAGACAGGGCATATTACGTTTCGGCAGGCCGTCTCACTTTCAGGCTAAAGAAACCATCTTGCGCTTGAATTTGTTCAACCTGATAGCCCTCCATAACCAGGCTATCAGGCACTTGCTCAATCGGTTCTCCTGGATCGAGCCAAACTTCTAACAACTCCCCCGCCGCCATGCGCTCAAGATAAAGCTTAGTGCGAACAAAATTAACCGGACAAGGAGTTCCTCGTAAATCGAGCTGCGCATCAGGTAGAAGCGGGCTTTCACCTTGCTCAGCTTCAATACCTGATTTCTCAGAAGAGACAAAGTATTGCTGTCGAAATGAGAAAACAGAACGATTCATCCGCGGAAAAAACCTCCTAAGAACCCATCTAACCCTCCTTTGCCAGTGCGATCGCCCTTGATTTTTGCCAGCTTTTCCAGGAGTTCCCGTTCTTCTGCAGTAATGCGATTCGGAATATCCACCATCACTGTTAACAAATGATCGCCACGACTAACAGGATTGCCCAACTTTGGCACACCACGATTTTCCAGAGTTAAGACCGTATTCGGTTGTGTCCCAGGAGGAATCACCTGTTCCACACCCCCATCCACAGTCTTGATTTCAAGACGGCATCCCAAAATTGCCTGCAGATAACTAATAGTAACCTCAGAAAGGATGTTGATGCCATCCCGTTGAAATTCCGTATCCTCGTTAACAAACAAGTAGACATAAAGATCTCCCGCCGGACCACTACGTTGACCGGCATCCCCCTCACCAGAGACCCGCAAACGAGTCCCATCATCGACCCCAGCAGGGATATTAATTTTCAACTTTTTCGTTGCTTGCTTTTGACCGGCACCGCCACAGGTATCGCACTTATCTTCGATCACTTGTCCAGAACCATTACAAGCAGGGCAGGTTGAAACCTGAGTAAAACTACCGAATGGAGTTCGCGTCGCCCGACGCACCTGCCCTGAACCGCCACAGGTTGGACAGGTACGAGGACGAGTTCCTGGCTTAGCACCGCTCCCATTACAGGTTTCGCAGGTTTCCAGATGGCTAATGCGAATCTCTTTCTCGCCCCCAAAAACGGCTTCGCGAAATTCAAGTTTCAGATCTAAGCGCAGATCGTCACCGCGGACAGGACCGCCCCGCCGCCGCCCTGTTTGACCCATTCCTCCAGAAAAACCGCTGAAGAAACTCTCGAAGATATCAGCAAAGCCACCCAGGTCACCAAAATCTTGGAAACCACCTGCCCCTGCTGCAGAGCTGACACCTGCTTCGCCAAACCGATCGTAACGAGCACGCATTTCTGGCTCTGAGAGCACCTCATAGGCACGATTAATTTCCTTGAAGCGTTCCTCAGCCCCAGGTTCTTTGTTTACATCAGGGTGATACTTACGCGCTAACCGGCGGAAGGAGCGCTTGATTTCTTCCTTGTCTGCGTCGCGAGAAACACCAAGAAGTTCATAGTAGTCACGGGCCATAGAGAACTGCTTTAAAAAATAAAAAACAAGAAGTAATGAGGGACAAACAGGAATCGATTGGGAGGATAAACCAATTTGTGACCTAAATTCAGTTTAGGCCTACAGGTTCTAGTCAATTGCCTCGTAATCGGCACTTACAGTATCATCATCATCAAAATCGAAGCTAAACTCTTCATCTTCATCTTCACCTTCATCTTCATCTTCACCTTCATCCTGCATCATAGAAGGTTCGGGGATATCATCTGCGCCCAGGACTTTAGGTTCAGCCTCTGTCAGTGAAGAGACTTCCCCTTCTTCTCCATCCGGTTGGTTAGCATGCTGATATACTGCCGCCCCAATCGCAAACAATGTTTGTTGAAAATCCTCAATCTTCTGTTGCATGTCTTCAACAGAAATATCCGGATCTGAAATTGCCGCACGCAGCAGTTGTTCTTTTTCCGATGCTTGAGATCTGAGATCGTCAGTGATAAATGCAGCATTCTCAGTCAGCGTTGTTTGATAGCTATGAAAGAGGCCCTCAGATTGGTTTTTCAGCTCAATAACTTGCCGACGCCTTTCATCATCTTCTGCGTAAGCCTCTGCTTCCTGGCGCATTTTTTCGACTTCATCTGCGCTCAGCCCCCCTGTATTTGTAATCCGAATACTTTGTTCTCGGCCTGTTCCTTTATCTTGAGCAGCGACTTTGAGAATACCATTGACGTCAATCTCAAAGGCAACTTCAATTTGGGGCACTCCCCGAGGTGCAGGTGGAATTCCAGCTAATAAGAACTTGCCAAGGCTTTTATTATCCCTTGCCATTGCCCGTTCGCCTTGAAGGACATGAATCTCAACAGAAGTTTGGCCGTCTGTTGCTGTTGAAAAGGTTTGAGATTTACTGGTTGGAATCGTTGTATTGCGCTCAATAATTTTAGTAAATACTTCTCCCAGGGTCTCAATTCCTAGGGACAGAGGCGTGATGTCCAGCAGCAGCAGGTCTTTTACTTCTCCGCCTAATACCCCACCTTGAATGGCTGCACCCAAGGCAACCGCTTCATCAGGATTCACCGATCGATCGGGCGGTCTATTACCAAAGAAACGGCTGATTGCCTCCTGTACCGCTGGAATCCGGGTCGATCCCCCAACTAGAAGAATACGGTCAATATCATCAGGTTTCAAATCGCCATCCTTAAGAGCCTGCATCACGGGCTGGATGGTGCCTTCTATTAGGTGACTGGCAAGCGACTCAAACTTAGTTCGAGTTAACTCCATTTCTAGATGCTTGGGTCCCATTTCATCTGCAGTGATAAACGGCAGATTGATGGAGGTCGAGACCATACTAGATAGCTCGATCTTGGCCTTTTCTGCAGCTTCGCGCAGGCGCTGGAGAGCCATCTTATCAATAGAAAGGTCTATACCTTCTTGTTCTTTGAAGGTATCAATCATCCAACAGACAATGACATTATCAAAATCATCTCCACCCAGATGATTATTCCCAGAGGTTGCCTTCACCTCAAAAACGCCATCGCCTAACTGCAAAACAGAAACATCAAAAGTACCGCCTCCAAGATCGAAAACCAGGATTAACTGCTCCTGATCCTGCTTGTCCATTCCATAGGCTAGAGAAGCTGCTGTCGGTTCGTTGATAATACGAAGGACTTCCAGCCCCGCAATAGTGCCTGCATCTTTTGTGGCTTGACGCTGAGCATCGGTAAAGTATGCAGGGACAGTAATCACTGCTTGATCCACCGACTCTCCTAGAAAACTTTCAGCATCCTGCTTAAGCTTTTGCAGAATCATGGCTGAAATTTCTTGTGGAGTATAGTGTTTGCCTCGGATCTGAACATCAACTGTATCGTCTCTGCCTCTGGCACAATTATAGGGAGAACGGGAACGTTCAACCTCTGTATCATCCCATCGCCGCCCAATAAAGCGTTTGATGCTGTAGATAGTGTTGTCTGCATTGGTAACGGCTTGCCGTTTTGCGAGCTGACCAACTAATCGATCGCCAGCCTTGCCAAAACCAACCATGCTGGGTGTTGTCCTGCCACCCTCAGAATTGGGGATGACGAGTGGCTGTCCCCCTTCTAACACAGCAACACAACTATTGGTTGTACCCAAATCGATGCCAATGACTTTTCCCATAGTTAGCGGCAGAACGTTTGCGAAGTTGAGGATGAAGCAAGATTGCTAAATTTGTTATGACGATGGTTCCCTAATTCTCCAGAAAAGTTCTCACCTTGGAGCTTAAGACTTCATAACAACTCAGGCTAGGTGGATATGGATGAGAAAAATTTGTCAATCCTCCATGTTATCTTGATGACTTTGCTCCGAGGTTACCACGGGTTCTGGAGCAGCAGCAACTTTTACCATGGCATGACGCAAGACACGCTCGCCAAGAAAATATCCCCGGACTAGCTCTTCCATAACTGTTCCTTCTAGGTGCTCGTCTGTTGACTCCCTCATAACAGCTTCATGCAGATTTGGATCGAATTCCTTACCCTCTGGGCGCATTGGGGAAACACCAATCCGTTTAAGACAATCCACTAGCTGTTTGTAAACACTCTGGTAACTTTTATGGATGTTCATTTCCGGATCGGTTTGAGGTTTCAGCTGCGATCGCGCCCGCTCAAAATTATCAATCACAGGCAGCAGCTCGCTAATAGTTGCACATTTCAGCTGGATTTCTAATTCTTCCCGTTCCTTTTGGGTACGTTTGCGAAAATTATCAAAATCTGCTGCAATCCTCATGTACTGAGTTGTACGCTCCTCCAGTTGGGCTTTTAAGGCTTCCATCTGGTCTGAGAGGGTGGCGATTACTGTCTGATAATCAGGTTGCGATGGTTTGGATGGTGGATCCCCAACCTCTTCCTCCAATACAAACTTGTCAAACTCTTCTGCTGACTCAACATCAACAGAGTCTGAGGGAAGCTCCTGATCTAACTCATGTTCTAAGTCTAAGCTTTCGCCAAAGGTCGGAGCTTCATTTGTTACCTCAATAGGAATTTCGGGGGCTTCTGGCATGGACTCTTGAGGACTATCAATTTGCTTATCTTCTTCAATCATCATCCAATTATTCTAAGGGTGTAAGAGACTGCTAGCTGAACTACTCTATCCATCTTGATGCTTTCTACTGGAATTAATCATTCAGCTTCTAAGCGAAAATTTAATGATGTAGGGCCAAACCTGCGGCCAATAATATTAGAGGCATATTGCCGTCTCATCAGGATTCGTAGCATACAGTATCTCAATGTACTTATGTACTATTCGTCCCCTCTCGATTTGCAACAGCAATTTTAAAGACAGATAATGGTATACCCACCAGAGCCATGAACTGAATGAGGCAGTTCCATGCTCCTTCGTAAATAATATATCGTTCTTTCCCTAATCCAAATCAACCTTAATGTACAACAAGAAATTTCATCCTAATCTGCCAATAAAGCTTGCCTCACGTTGCTAAGCCTGAACATGCTATAGAGCTAATTCTAACTCTGTAATGAATATTTCCCTTAACCCAATTGATCCTAAAAATAGCAACCTTGCGAGCTTTGCTTATACTGACTGAATTCATCCCTGAGTCGATCGCTGTAACTTCCCCTTAGTAAACAAACTTGCTATTGTTGAACTACTGCCATCTACACAAGACATTCTGCAATCGATCCCAGGAAATGAATGCCATCTGTAAGGGACAAATCAGTGGGCTTATCAGCGATAGCCAGCAGCTTCAACTCTTATTGCCTCCCTTATGTTAAGTTCCTCTCCATCAAGATAATTAAGAGGAGAGACTTTGATAACTCTCCCAGGAGATTTTAATCTCCTGTCTAGCCTTTCAACTAAACTCCGATTTCAGTTTTCTCCAAAATAATTCTCTCTCTCTGGAAAATCTGAAGCCTTCCTTAGATAATACTTTAATACAGGTTGTGCTCTGCGATCGCATCTACAACCAGATCTACCCAATTCTCAAAAAGCTTTCGAAATCCCCCTGCCGAATTGGCAAGGAAAAGCTATCATCTGGAAACATGGGTAGATCTCATTTAGCATTGATTATCAGGGTTACAGATTCTTGATGCTTGAGGCAGCTCCTTAACAATCTTTCTTAATCAGGGTTTCTGCCAACAATATTGACGAGGTTAATTTTAGAATCGATCTTCCCCTAGCACAGTTTCTAACAGCACGATTCGTTTGCAGCTGCTGATGCTAGCGGACACCCTAGCGAGCAATAAGGACTACACTCCTATGTGGCTTAACTTGATAATTGAACTCGGTGCTTAACTCTTATAGAACGATAGCCCAAGACAATCTTTTGCGATCTGTAGCAATTCTACCAAATCTTGTTGGGAATACTTTAGCAAGGAAACTTTCTTCACAGCTATGACTAACTCCTCATCGCGCGCGCTCATCGTTCAGCAGAGTACCTCTCCCTTTGGCACCAAGCTGATTCAAACAGGTTATATCAATAACGATCAGATGCAAAAAGCGCTGATTGAAAGCCGCAGAACAGGTAAGCCCTTACCAGAAGTACTGGAATTACTGACAGGGCAGCCCCTGCCGCCGGATTTATTGCGCCAATATAAAAAGCAGCAGCTGTTTGAACTTAAAATTCTTTATGGTGTTGAATCCCTCGATCCCGAAGTTAGCCAAGTTCCCACTAATCAAATCAGCCAACTCATTAATCAACTCATTCCTATTGATATTTGCCGTCGCCATCAACTGCTGCCCCTCTCGCGAGAAGATACCCAACCTCCTTCCATATTAGTAGCGATGGTTGACCCCGATAATCTAGAGGCTCAGGACGACCTGAATCGAATCCTGCGCCCCCAGAAATTAGCAGTTCAACGGATGGTGATTACCCAGGAAGATTATCAACAACTGATCTCCAAATGTCTGGACGAACAGGCTGCCCAACAGAAAAAAATTGAAATGGCGCAGGCTGTTGATGTTGAGTCAGACCTGGAAGGCATAGAAGATATCGCAGGGTTGGAAGATGCCCCTGAAGAAGGAGAAGCCGATCTCGGTGAAGCCTTGAAGGGAGCAGGCGATGCTCCCATTATTGCACTGGTCAATAAAATACTAGCCAAGGCACTCCAGGAAGGGGTTTCCGATATTCACGTTGAACCGCAAGAAGAATTCCTGCGCATTCGCTTCCGCAAAGATGGGGTACTACGCCAGGCATTTGAGAAGCCCTTCCCGAAAAAGATCGTTCCAGCAGTTACTGCCCGCTTCAAAATTATTTCCGACCTGGATATTGCAGAGCGACGAATGCCCCAGGACGGTCGAATCCGCAGATTGTTTGAGGGACGAAAAATTGACTTCCGGGTCAGTACCCTGCCCAGTCGCTATGGCGAGAAAGTGGTGTTGCGGATTCTCGATAACTCAGCAACCCAACTGGGACTGGACAAGTTAATTACAGATGAAGACTCTCTGAAAATCGTTCAGGAGATGGCCAGTCGACCTTTTGGCTTGATCCTGGTCACTGGGCCAACCGGCTCTGGTAAAACAACCACCTTGTATTCAGTCCTGTCAGAACGAAATGACCCTGGAGTGAACATCAGTACAGCAGAAGACCCGATTGAGTACACCTTGCCAGGACTAACCCAGGTTCAAGTGATTCGCGAAAAAGGCATGGACTTCGCTTCAATTCTGCGGTCATTCCTGCGGCAAGACCCTGATGTAATTCTGGTGGGTGAAACCCGCGACCGGGAAACTGCCAAAACTGCCATTGAAGCGGCATTAACTGGTCACCTGGTCTTAACCACTCTCCATACTAACGATGCTGCGAGTGCAGTAGCCCGCCTGGATGAAATGGGGGTTGAACCCTTCATGGTCTCCAGTTCTTTAATTGGAGTCCTGGCTCAACGACTAGTGCGACGTGTTTGCGATGAATGCCGGATTGAGTACGAACCTACTGCTGAACGATTGGGAAGATTTGGTTTATCTGCTTCTCACGATGGCGGGTTGACCTTTTACAGAGCCAACAGTTTGCAACCTGAAGACATGCAAGACGCCAGAGATCGGAACGAGCTTTGTCCAAAATGCAATGGAGTTGGCTATAAAGGACGTTGCGGCGTCTATGAAATCATGCAAGTGACAGAGCGGCTGCAAACTCTCATTACAGAAGGGGCACCCACCGAGCGGATTAAGGAAGTCGCTGTTGAAGAAGGAATGAAGACATTACTGGCCTACAGCCTCGAATTGGTTCGCCAGGGTTACACGACCCTGGAAGAAGTAGAACGGGTAACGTTTACAGATTCAGGTCTTGAAGCAGAACTGAAGGCAAAACGCAAAACTTCTTTGACCTGTCGGGTTTGTGGTGCAGGCTTGCGACCAGAATGGGTAGACTGTCCCTACTGCACAACCCCTCGTTTCCAGGATTGAGGTTCCAGATTTTTACTGTAATTTTTTGTACTTTAAAGCTAAATCACTTGGGAGACAGCACTGATGGACTTGATGATTGAAGACTTAATGGAGCAGGTGATTGAAAGCGGTGGCTCAGACTTGCACCTCTCTGCAGGTCTACCTCCCTACATTCGCATTAGCGGCCATCTAACTCCAACCGAGCACGAACCGATGACTGCAGAGCAGTGCCAGCGTCTGATCTTTCAGATGCTGAATAATACTCAGCGTAAAACCCTCGAACAAACCTGGGAATTAGATTGTTCGTATGGGGTCAAAGGACTGGCACGGTTTCGGGTGAATGTTTACAAAGATCGGGGGACTTACGCGGCTTGTTTGCGAGCCCTAAGTTCCAAGATTCCTGACATGGATGTCCTGGGTTTGCCCGACATCGTGCGAGAAATGTCAGAAAAGCCCCGGGGCTTGGTCCTCGTAACTGGCCCAACTGGATCTGGAAAGTCAACCACGCTGGCTTCAATGATTAATAACATTAATCTAACGCGAGCCGAGCATATTCTCACCGTAGAAGACCCGATTGAATTTGTTTATGAACCGGTCAAAAGCCTGATCCACCAGCGTCAGGTTGGTGAAGATACAAAAAGTTTTGCCAATGCTTTGAAGGCAGCGTTGCGGGAAGACCCAGATGTTATTCTGGTGGGGGAAATGCGCGACTTGGAAACAATTCAGCTAGCTATTTCTGCTGCTGAAACAGGTCACCTTGTCTTTGGGACATTGCACACAAGCTCAGCCGCCCAAACGGTTGACCGAATGGTGGATGTTTTCCCTCCTTCTGCTCAGCAGCAGATCCGAGTTCAAATGTCTAATTCCCTGATTGCTGTTTTTAGCCAAACCCTGGTTTCGAAGAAAGATCCCAAACCGGGTGAATTTGGTCGCTGCATGGCCCAGGAAATTATGATTGTCACGCCTGCAATTTCCAACTTAATACGAGAAGGAAAAACCTCTCAAATTTATTCTGCAATTCAAACAGGCGGTAAATTGGGCATGCAAACTCTGGAAATGGTGCTGGCGAGCTTGTACAAAGCTGGAACCATTTCTTTTGAAGCAGCCATGTCTAAAACGTCCAAACTTGATGAATTGCAGCGCCTTATGGGTGGTGCGCCGCAGAAAGGAGCGCCGGCAGGCAAAGCAGCTGCTTATGCGAAGAAACGTTAGGGTTTCTATATTTTTCCTGGTACCCATAACAATCCTTTAACTGTTCGCTCCTTTTTCTGTTGAGTTCTAATCGAGATTGCGAACCATGGCTACTTTTATCGCTGACGTTCAGGATCAAAGAGGAAACGCAAAGAAAGATACTGTAATTGCAGACTCCCCTGCTCAGGCTCGTTCCAAATTTGGTCAGAAAGGATATCTTCGGGTTGATAACCTCAAAAAACAGGCTGGGGGATTGAGTTTCGATCCGAAGCAGCTCAGTATGGCAATGGCCAGTGTTTCGGTCAAGGATAAAGCAATCTTTTCCCGACAATTTGCCGCTTTGATCAATGCGGGGGTTGCGATTGTGAGAAGTCTGGGGGTGCTGTCTGAACAGTGTCCTAATCCCAAACTGAAAGAAGCGCTAATGGATATTAGCTCTGATGTTCAGCAGGGGGTCAATTTATCGGACTCGATGCGAAAGCATCCTGATTGTTTTGATGGTCTGTATGTCAGTATGGTGCAGGCGGGTGAGGTTGGTGGTGTTCTGGATGAAGTTTTAAATCGCCTGTCCAAGTTACTAGAAGATCTTGCCCGGTTGCAGAACCAGCTTAAATCAGCAATGGCTTATCCGGTCGTTGTAGGTTTTTTGGCGGTTATCATTTTTGTGGCCATGACCATTTTCATCATTCCTGTTTTTGCGGGTATTTTTGAGGAGTTGGGAGTTCAGCTACCTGCATTGACGAGATTTATGCTCTGGCTGAGTACAATTCTCAGAAGTTGGAAGGTACTGATTCCAATTGTGGCTGTTATTGCTTTTTCTATTGCCTACAAGCAATATTACAAAACTCGGGTGGGCCGGGAGACGATGGATCGTCTTTTCTTGAAGCTACCTTTGTTTGGCGATTTGATTCAAAAGTCAGCAGTGGCTCGTTTTTGTCGTACGTTTGGGTCGTTGACTCGTTCTGGGGTGCCAATCTTGACGGCGTTGGAAATTGTCCGCGATACCTCTGGTAATCAGGTGGTTTCTAATGCAATTGAAGATTCCCGGAAGGAGATTCAACAAGGGGGCATGATCAGTATTGCTTTGCAGAAAGAGCAGGTTTTTCCCATTATGGCGATTCAGATGATCAGTATTGGTGAGGAAACGGGTGAGCTAGACAAAATGTTGATGAAGGTTGCTGATTTTTATGAAGATGAAGTTGAACAAGCCGTGAAGGCACTGACCAGTATTTTGGAACCCATTATGATTGTCGTTTTGGGGGGAATGGTTGGGATGATTTTGGTCTCAATGTACCTGCCGATGTTTAAGGTCTTTGAAACTTTGGGCTAGAAGTAAACAGATAAGCGGGTTGATTTTGCTGATATTGTCCTGATGTAGACAAAGTTTTGTTTTGAGTTTTTACTTACAATATCTGGTGCGATATCGCTACGGATATGTAAGGGTTGTGGTTTCAGTGGCATTGGAGCAATCAAATCTTTAGAGGTTATGGCGGAGCTGTACCCTAATGCGAGAGAGTCAGTGTTGATAAAGCTCGAGACTCTGATGGCGATCTTGTGTTTGCATTTTTTAAGATATCTTCATATTGCAAGCTTCCTGGTTAAGCAATGTCTGTTCAACAATCTCATTACGAAAAATTACTGGCGGATTACAGCAACCATGGAGACGCGATCGCGCTTTTAAAGCAGTATCGGCCTTATCTGGAGATGATCCCGAGTATGCGCCGCTCTGATGAAAGCGTAATTACAGTGCCTCTACCCATTGTGCGAGTCCGTTGTGCCGCAAGCCAGAATTTGCAGAGCGGTATTGTTTCTCCATCCAGGCAAGCGGTTCGCTTACCCTGCGATGTGGCCATACTGATGTGCGATCCCGAGTGGCAGATTAAAACAGGCGTGGAAATTTGCATTTTTATCCATCGCCCTGATGAAGATTTCTCTAACATGTTGGGACGTTGGCGTCAGACACAAGTTTTGTTGGACAATGGCTATGAGTGGATGCTTCCCCTTTGCTATAGCCATATTTTGAACGAGGGGGAAGGGAAAATTTATCCCTTATTTGTTGTTTTTGAGAGCACCCTGGAGCGCATTAAACGAGGACTCAAAGGGGCAAATTTGCCCTTCGTGATTGAAACTCCAGAGGCTGTTGTTGTGGAAGATTTTGTGGAAACTTTGTCACCGGGCAGTTCCTCAACCTAGTGAATTGACCCAGCTCATTGGGTGCAATAGGGCGGGGTTATTGAAAAAGCGGTAACGCTTATCCGATAGATTCTGCAGCACTAAAATGCTGAATACAAACTTGCACAATTTTAGCTGGGTCAAAGCACAAGTAAAAAGCTGCATCAAACGGTTAGAAAGCTGAACAATGGGTAGTCCTGCATTAGGGAGTCTTTTTTGAATGTACGGGTGGAATTTGTGCAGTCAAAAAGCTTTGCTGGTTTACCATTGCCGAACCATAAGACCTGCTAACCTGCTAACCTGCTAAACTTTCTAGACTGGTTTAGCGAACAAACTGAGGCATGACTTCTGCTGCGGTGAAGAGACCGTAAATGCCACGATGGTAAAGGTTGACTCCGGTTTTGAGATAGCCAAATGCAGGGCCGCAGACGTTCGCAGCCATACTCGTTTCGTCTCCCAAGGTAAAAGTATGGGTTGAAGTTTTGCCTTCAAAGGTTCGACCTGCGATCTGAACATTGGTGCTCAGGGGTTTTTGAGGATTGCGCGTATCAACGATTCCTCCGACAGTGACGCGATCGCGCGGACACACTCCGGCCAGCTCTAACATGACATCATCAGCATGTTCCATATTCTCCAGCGTCAAAATTCCATTTGTGCGATCTAAAAGTGCCTCTACATCGGCATCGGTCATCGTTCTGGCTTGCTCAACGCTATAGCCTGGCAAGTGGGCAATATCTTCTCGAATGGTTGCCCGGTAGGCTTCCCAATTGGCAATACCCACCCCAAAGGTAATCTTGACACTGTGAATCTCTGCATAGCTCTGGGCTGCCAGGGCCGCAGCTGCGGTTAATAACCCTGGCGTAGCACCGCAACCCGTCAGATAAGAGATCCCTGCAGCGTGCAACTCTTGTCTGAGTTCAAGTAATTGTTCGACAGCACTGGTGCGTTTGACGGCATCGACCAGGACACCGCTCCAACCAGCTTGGATGAACTGGCGAGCGACATCTGCTAGAAATGTATTGGGCAAATTGGGCAATGCCAGAAAATACGCATCAACGGTGCTGGCTTGCTGAATCAGATCCTGGATGCTGCGATCGCTCAGGGTGCCTTCGGGATCGAGATAGCCTAATGAGCCACGATCCTGATAGGTCTCGATACAAGCGTCTGGATTGAGACCTATTGGATTGTAAGCATAGCCCTTGCGGTCAGCAGCAGCTATCCACACCATTTCCTGTTTGGGCGCAAGCACCCTTGCCGCCGCTTGTCCAAGTCCGCCAAATCCCAGGACACCGACTCGAATCCGTGCGGTGCTTTCAGTCTCAACAATCAGGCTCGTTGGAGCATCTGTTTTATCTTTATGCATCAGGCTTTTATTCAAACTCAATAAGCTTTCATTATCGCGGTTGGTTATCCATATTCAGTGACACAAAAATTTACAACTGGATGAGCAGCTACAAACATTGCTCAATCTTGCTCTCAACGGATTGAGCTATAAAGCTTTTAGTCTGAGACCATCGAATGCCAATCGTTAGATATTACTGGAATAGGAGGAGTTTTAACCTTAATTAAATCCAATCTCAACCTTTTTAACCGCTTGACTGCAGCAGCTTGTTACGCAAAACTAAGAAGAAGCTAATGCGTATGCTGGCGCGATTGATAAGTTGTGTTACGTTTTGGTTCGATATCCCTCGATTGATGAAGTCAGGTTATGCCACCAGGGAGTGGTGGGTCTGATTTATCTGGGCTCGTGGCTTCGCTTATAGTACATCTAGTCTTTTGGTTTTTCCCTGTTCTAGACATTGTTTATAACGTATGGAAACGCTAGAGTTTGTTATTTTCCCAGATGGTCGGGTGCAAGAGAAGGTCACTGGCATTGTGGGTTCGTCCTGTGCAGAGGTTACTGCTGCGATTGAGGCTCAACTCGGTCAGGTTCTTCACCAAGCCCCCACGTCTGATTTTTTTGCTTCAGTTGCCTTGAAACAACCTGCAGTTGCAGCGAATCAAGCCGTCTTTAGTGAATGGTAATTTTGTTGAGTCCAGTCTGATTTTCTGAGAAAAAACTATGTCACACTTTAGCCAAATTAAAACTCAAATCCGTAACCTTGAGTCTCTCCAAACTGCCTTGACCGATCTGGGTATTGATTGGAAGTCTGGCCCTTGTGAGGTTAGGGGCTATCGCGGTCAGAATTGCGTGGCTGAGGTCGCGATCGCACAAAACAATGGTTACGACATCGGTTTCCAGTGGAATGGCAACGAATACGAACTGACGGCTGACTTGCAGTTCTGGCAACAGCCCTGGTCAGTGGAAGGATTTCTGAATCGAGTCAACCAGCGTTATGCCTATTGCACCGTGGTCAAGGAGACAGCAAAGCAGGGCTTTCAAGTTGCAGAGCAACAAGAGAATAAGGATGGATCGATTCGTTTACTCGTGCAACGTTGGAGTGGATGATGACTGACTTTTCTCCCACTTCGCTTGAACCCATAGCTGAGCCAACAGGTCTGGAACCAGAGCTGGGCGGTATCTGGCGAGACGATCCAGATCGATCGGGGTTCGAGCCGGAGCTGGGAGGAACTTTACGGCAGAAAGGGGTTTATGTTGATGAGGTTGTTTGCATTGGCTGCAAGCACTGCGCCCATGTGGCCCGGAATACCTTTTATATCGAACCAGATTACGGGCGCTCCCGTGTTTTTCGACAGGATGGCGATCCAGATGACACTATCCAAGAGGCGATTGATACCTGCCCTGTGAACTGTATTCATTGGGTAGATTATACGGATTTGAAGCATCTGGAGGAGGATCGGCAGAATCAGATTATTCCGAGGGCGGGATTGCCGATGAAGCATGCTGTTGCCAGGAAGAAAAGTCGTTTGCAAAAACAGAACCAACCTGGCTCTCAAGTTTGATTTACGGGTATTGTTTGAATGCTAGAGGAAGTTGCGTACAAGTTGTTCAACGGTTACTGCGAATGACTTTGGCGCTTGCTATCGTGTCACCCAACAGAAGAAAAAACAAGACTCATTAGAATCCTGACTTTTCCCGTTATCTTTTGGAGGGAAAAAACTGCTCGATTCTAGCAGGTGGGAAACCTAGCAAGCTCGTGAATGATTCTCTATGAAGTCAGCTTATTGAGAATAGGCTCCAGTTGCAGATCCCTTGCTGTCTGGTGATTGTAGAACTTGGCGGGAAAAGTCAGATTAGAATCTAGGTTATTCCAGCAACCAGCCAAACAATTCTCCGATTGTGAGCGACAACGTTTGGGCGAAGTCTGGGACAGGCAGCTGCGATTCTGCTCGATCGAAAACCTCCACTTGCTGGGACGGCAGAAAAACCAGCACTGTTTGTTCGTCTGGATCGATAAGCTAACCCATTTGGGTGCCATGCTTAAGACAATGCAGGATGTTCTGGGTCACTTTGGTTTGGCTCTGACTTGGCGATAGAACCTCAATGGCTCGATCAGGAGCGAGAGGGAAATTATCTGCGATCGCGCCATTCGGATCTCGAGGAATCCGATCCCAAACGAACACAGTCACATCCGGAACGAGAGAACGCCCACCAAACGTACATCTCAATTCCGAGAAGGTGCGTGCGATCTGTTGAGGTTTAAGCACAACGTTTGCGGCTGTGGAGAATTCGGTCTGTAGGGTACTGTGTTTTCCTTTGGGCCTGGGCTTTTGAACAATTTTCCCCGCGATAAATTCGCTGGCAGGTTTTGTCTCTGGCAGTTGCAGAAACGCTTCGAGTGTCAAGGATTGAGTCGGAGCTTGTACCATAGGGACTTATACCATTTTGGATTTTAGATTGGCGATTTTGGCTTGAAGAACGCTTTAGCGATCAAGCGTTCTGCCAATTGCATTCCCTACATTTCCACAGCAAATTGGGATTCATGTTGAAATCGCGATTTATAAGATATCGAATCATCATTCTATTGTGTCTGGTGGTTGTTGTGCCTCTGGGATTGGCCAGCAAACTTTATCAGGGAGCCGGAGATTGGTGGATTAATGACTATGGTGGGGGGATGCTCTATGAGGTGTTTTGGATTCTCCTGACAATTGCCATCTGGCCTCGAGCTTCTCCATTGGGGGTGTCAGTTTGGGTGTTGCTGCTGACTTCATTTGTCGAGGTCTTGCAGCTCTGGCATCCGCCATTTCTGACTGCAATCCGGGCTACCTTTGTCGGACGAATGCTTTTGGGCACAACATTTGTTTGGTGGGATTTTCCTCATTATGTCCTGGCATGCGGGCTAACCTGGCTTGGATTGCGCAGTCTGAGAGCAAGAATTCTCCCTAAAGCTGACACTGGGTACAAAGACCGAAAAACTCAAGAGTATGATAGTAAATTTTGAACTGGTATGCCTGGTTGAGCTGGCTCTCCAGATCGTGGACTGGACATTGATCGATGGGAATTGAAGCGCCGCATTGCAAGCAAGTTAAATGGTGTTTATCCTCTTGCGCCAGACTGTAGAGCGATTCCCCGCTGGCTAATGTTCGCCCTTGTATTATGCCTTCTAGTTTCAGGGCTTCTAGCGATCGATAGACTGTTGCCAGTCCAATGGTCTGGTTGCGCTTGCGCAATTCCATGTAGATATCCTGCGCTGAAAGCGCTCGCTTCAAGCTCTTGAGCAACTTGAGGATGCGGTCCTGGCTGCGGGTGCGTTGGCCTTTCATAGCGTATTGTTTGGACTCGTACCGATTGCCTCTGCTTCTACCCTAAACCAGAGAACTGATAAATAGAGTGGTTCTTGGTTGGGAAAGTGCAACTAGATTTTAGAATAAGAGGGCTAAGGCATAGCTTTATTATCTACTGGGATGCTGTTGTGACTCAAACGTATCAGGCTCAAATTTATGTAACCCTTCGTCCCTCTGTTCTGGATCCGGCGGGTACAGCAGTTCAATCGGGTTTGCAACAATTGGGCTATACCGATGTTGGACAGGTCAGAATTGGCAAATACATTGAGCTGACTCTGGCAGCAGGGGGAGAGGCGGATGCGCGATCGCAACTGGACAAAATGTGCGATCAGCTCCTGGCCAATCCGGTGATTGAAAATTATCGCTTTGAACTGCAACCGGCTGCCCGTTGACAATTATTTGTTGGCGATGAACAATGAACTCTTAACAATGAACCAAGCTGATGAAATTTGGCATCCTTGTTTTTCCTGGCTCGAATTGCGATCGCGACGTTGTCTATGTTCTCCGCGATTTGCTGCAGCAACCGACGCGCATGGTCTGGCATCAAGAAACCGAGCTGAACGATCTGGATGTGGTGGTGATTCCCGGCGGTTTTAGCTATGGCGATTATTTGCGCTGTGGTGCGATCGCGCGCTTTTCTCCCGCAGTACAGGCAACGGTCGACCATGCAAACCAAGGGAAAGCAGTTCTGGGCATTTGCAATGGCTTTCAGGTGCTGACCGAGGTGGGATTGCTCCCCGGCGCGCTGACCCGCAATCGGGACTTGCATTTTATTTGCGATCGCGTCCCCGTCAAAATCGAAGGCACCCATCTTCCCTGGACGCAAGCCTACCAACCCGGCCAGGTCGTCAACCTCCCCATCGCCCACGGCGAAGGCCGCTACTACGCCGACGCCGCCACCCTGAAAACCCTGGAAGAGAACCAGCAAATTCTCTTCCGCTACTGCACCCCAATCGGAGAATCGGCTGCTCAGGAACTGGATGCTGCTAATCCCAACGGTTCCCTCAACGGCATCGCTGGCATTTGCAATCGACAAGGGAACGTTCTTGGCATGATGCCCCATCCCGAACGCGCCTCCGATCCAGCATTAGGTAATACAGACGGCATCGCCCTGTTTCAAGGCGTGTTAGCAGGACTGAGTGCAGTAGTCAGTTAACCGAATATCCAGGATCGTCAAGCGTACAAAGGGGATGTTTAACCCTTTCAGCAGACAAAAATGTTGCACTCAGACAGAAATGTTTGGGAGCAATATGGGGGCTAACGGGAAATCTCAACAGTGGCAGGCAACCTCTAGCGTCTGACCAATCCACTATCTCCATCGTTGCAGCGAGGGATTAGTCTGCTTTAGACTTAAACTATAGCAATTTGTAGTCTGGTTAAGTACAGAAAACTGAGGTGGGCTTGGCAGTGCCAAGCCCCTACCGAAACCGGGTACTGAATTTCATTGCAAACTGCTGTATATACAAATACCCTATTTACGTGATGAGCTATCGTGACATCATTACTATCGAACCTGGTAAGCGGGGTGGCAAACCCTGCATTCGTCGAATGCGGATTACAGTCTACGATGTTTTAGGCTGGCTAGCCATCGGCATGTCCATTGCTGAGATTATCGACGATTTCCCAGAACTGACGGAAACCGACATCAGAGCTTGCTTAGAATTCGCGGCAGATCGCGAGCGTCGTTTAGTTGTTCCGGTCAGTGCTGCGTGAAACTGCTTTTTGACCAAAACCTGAGTCGTAAGTTGGTAAATCGCTTAGCCGACATTTTTCCCGAAGCTAGCCATGTTCAATTTCATGGACTGGCAGAGAAGACAGATACTGAGATCTGGGAATTTGCGAAGCAAAACGATTTCTGCATTGTGACCCAAGATGCAGATTTCCCCGAAAGAAGCCAACTCTATGGATCTCCCCCTAAAGTCGTATGGTTGCGATGTGGCAATGCACCAGCCAGAGATGTTGAAACTCTACTGCGTGCTGCGGAAGAATCAATTCAAGACCTTCTAAGTGATTCCAGACTGCATTGCCTTGAACTTCATTAGCTTTCCCAAAATACTAAGGCACTGCAAAACCTTAACAGTACTTGAACCATTTTATGTCAGCTTCAAGGCTTCGATCGTAACAGTTCCCCCCGCGATCGCTTGAATCTGCAAATTATAACCTCGCAGCCGCCGCATTCCAATCAGAGGGACTGTTTCCGACTCGTTGATATCAACTTCTCGATATTGTCCATCCCAAATGACAAGCCCAATGTAAACTTCAAAAGTACAGAAAGTCCCATCTCCCAACGTTGCAACATCTCGACCTTGCCAACTGAGATCCAGTGTTGAGATAACGTCGGATGGCAAAGTTAAGAAACCTGAAAACCCTGTATCGATTACGGCCTCTACTCATTGCGTTTTTGCACGATTTTTGATGACAACCGATAACGTTGCTTCGCAACTCTGATTCACTCGCCCTTGCATCATGGCTTCATTCTTAAGCTTTGTGCGCCAAAATGGTCGACAGCTAAATGGCCAATGCGAACAAACCAGGTCTGAGCATTTGGTAATCGGGCTGAAAGTTGTTTTGATGCTGCTAGCAGCTCATCTGCAACTTCGAAGGCTCCAGTTTCGATGTCGATCGCTACGATTTTGCCCTGATTGCCTGCTTCAACTTGAGGACGGACTTGAGTCTCATAAATGCGATCTCCACGTCTAGCGAATTCTTCTTTGCTATAACGAGGTTGCCTGCTCGCCATCGATTTGACCTCTTTTCAAGATCTGCGATTCTTAGGATTATAACTCGAATCCTGAATCCCTAATGGCCATAAGATCCTATCTAAGGAAAACAGTACCAGCATTTTCTCGGGGTTTGCGCGCATTGCGAGGTTAGGCTTGCTGACGCTGGGCAATCTGCATCTGATAATGTAACGACGTTTGCCAATGGAGCGATCTGAGTCAGGATAGGTCATCGACAACGGGTCTTGGAAGACGGTTGCAGCTTCCTGAAACGAAACACCATGTTTCTGGAAATTCTGGGAAGCTTTTTTGGGATCCCACTCAAACTTCATGAAGCCAAAGTTACTCTGAGCGCAATCTGATTATGCAAAAGCTAGAAGATCTGTCTTGACTTAGCAATTGTTTTGTTACGTAATTTTCTTGTGTGAGGCTTTTGACGCTCTTTTTAGTCAAACGTTCATTGATCTCTCGATGCCTTGGCACAGGTTCTGTCCTTCCGGTATTGGGATTATGGTAAATGTCATGTTTCCCACCCCGCCGAATTAAATAACAACCCGCTTGTTCCAACTGCAGAATTAAGTCACGTCTTTTCTATACAAGTTCAAACTCTGCAACTCGCCTTATTCCCGGAATCTCTTCACGGGTAAATGTTCGATAAAGATCGGCCAGGTTTTCTCTTAATTCTTCTATATCAATCCCCTGTGTCCAATGGTCTGGAAATTCATTCAAATAGCCTAAGAACATTCCATCCGATTCTTTCCAATAGGTGTATGAAATCTTCATGGCAAAATCCTATTCTCCGTTGCTAATGTCTTACCGCTTTTCGTTAGGTTAACACCTTCGATCGAGCAACCCAAACTCTTTAACCGGAGCAGGAAAACACCTTTTGCTCTAGACAGATATGTTCAGGAACGGCGAGGGGCTAACGGGCAATCTCCATCGTGACCCAAGATGGAGATTGCTCCGCAAGAAGCCGACTCTATGGATATTCCCCTAAAGTTGTGCGATCGCGATAGTATTCGGTACGGGATAGCTATCATTATGCACAGAGTAGAGCGAGCTGAAAAAAGCAAATCCAATGTACGCAAAAAAAACACCCTATAGGTCTCTTATAGAAGGTGAGATTGTTGCGGAGCTTAGAACATGCGATCGCATCCTCCAATCCAATGCAATTTCTGCGCGATCGCACTCTCCAACAATTGCAATTGCCTGTCCGTCTTGAGGGAAACTGTGCAAGACCGACTTTTTGGAAAAAAATAACTGATTTACGTGTTCAACTCAACATCAGCTTGCTCGCACGATTAGGGCAACGTTCCACCGTCCCATAGATGATCTGGATCGGGGTAAAACGTCACACCTCCTCCTTCACCACCCCCACAACGAATAGCAATGAGCCAACCGCCCGGAACTTTTGCTCGCCATGCCCCTAATCCTCCTGCTGGTTGGTTCTTACAATCCAATTTTTCCCAAAAGAATTCTGCCATATGTTTTTTTAGATAGAACAAAAAATCGATCGATACAGGAGAAAGACTAACTTCGTCGAATATTGTATTCAGTCAGATACACCTTTTATAAACCTCGAACTTCAACGACCTCACTCGGAGAAATAGTATTCAACTCGCTACAAGCACTGGGTATCAGAGGGAGCAGACCGGGAAGTCTATTGCTAGGGGCGACAAGAACGACTACAGCCACGCCAGCTTGCTGCAAATTTTGTTGATAGCGCAAACTCCGATTTGTGGTGAGCAAAACCGTGAAGCCCTCTTGACTCATCAGCTGCAGCAGTTCACCATTCTTTTCCCCTGACCATCCCATCTCGACAACTGTGCGGATGTCATAATCGGCAAGCTCGCGCTTTAACGGTCGTGGGATGCATTCATCAAGCAATATTCGCATGAGCTGTCAGCATTTTCGTCGCTAACTCAAGCGCTGCAACTGCCTGTTCCCGACTGACACTGGGGAAATGCTCTAAAAATAACGCCAATGAATCACCCGCTTTCAGATAATCAAGGAGAGTTCTGACGGGTACGCGGGTTCCGACAAAAACAGGAGTTCCTCCAAGAATATCAGAGTCACTATGAACAACATGAGAGACCAGCAGCATAATAGATTCAGACCAAAACGTCTACTCGCTCTGTTGTCATTGTACTTCAATAAACAATCTTGATTGAAATGGATGCCGCAACATTGAGAAACTGGGCGCGACTGATGCACCGCAAGTCAGATACGCTTTATTCAGATACGCTTTATGAGGATGCACGGTTCGCACTTGCGCCCATAAACTTGCTGGCTATACGTTTGCCATTCTGTCTCTGACCAGAGGGCAGTCTGGGAGAGGGTGGCTTGTTGGATCCGCGCCACCAGGGGACGACGCTGACGCTCGTATTGTTGGAAAATTGCCGCGATCGCGGCGGGATTGTCCCACTGCTGCTGCTGGTGAATGTGCGCGATCGCAGCGGTCACAGCTGCCGCGTCTTCGAACCCTTGATTGGCTCCCTGCGCCATGAAGGGAGGCATCCCGTGGGCGGCGTCTCCGGCTAGGACAACTCGCCCCGCACTCCAAGGGATGACCAGGGGAATACTATCGTCTCCCAATTGCAAGCTGTTCTGTCCAGGTAGGGTGACTGCGTTGTCGTCGGAGGTTGCGATCGCAGCGCGATGAATGTAATAAGGACGCTGCTTCAGCCTTTCAGTCGGCGACAAGCGTACGAACTTCATCAGGCAAGAGGGAAAGTCTGCTACTTCCAATTCAGCCAGGGCTAGCGTCAGTAACGACTCCCCAGCACATTCCTGCAGTGACGTCAGGGGAATTGCGGCATGAATCAGATAACCGCATTGACCGCTGGCCCTGCGAAACATCAAAATCCTCGGCCCAATTTCGCCGGCTATCTTGCCCCCGCACTTGCCCTTGCGCTCGCTACAGACGGTCACCACAGATGCCCCCTGAAAGAAAGTCTGCTCAATCTCCGACCAGAGTGCTCCAGGAATCTCGTTCATCTGCATGCAAAAGATCGCTGCAAATCCAGAATATTCAGGCCGAGCGTAGGGGGCATAGGGACTGTCCTGGTACAGTACTCGACGGATTGTAGAGTTAATGCCGTCTGCTGCAACAACAATCCGCCCTTGAAATATCAGTTTGTCCTGGGTTTCCTCTCTTGGAGGGAGCGCTGCTGCAGGGGGTTGTTGTCCTTGCTCTGGGTCTGACTCTGACCAATGGGCATAGGGATTAGTGTCTTCTTCTCTACGAGGAGTACATTCGACCCGCACGCAGCCACAGTCTGGCATTTCCACAACATTTGCGCAATGACGATCGATCTTGACTTGTTCTGGCGGCAACAATTCTCTTAAGGCAGTCTGCAAGCGATACCAGGTCAGAGAAGCACGACCTTCTCCATATTGATTTGCCCAGGTGTCGTTATCCAGGGGAATGGTGCGGATGGGCTGCCCCTGAAAGTTTCTGTAGACCCACTGTCGTCGGGCAGCTTGAGGACGATTGAGCGATTGGGCTACCTCTTTGACGGCTGATTCTGGGTTGTGCCGATCCCGAGTCTGGCCTGGATTGAAGGGTTGAACGGCGGCGGCCTGGACTGCGTCGTAGGCTTTTGAGGTCAGGTATTTGAGCGCTTTCAGGCCGTTTGGCAGCACGTCTACGATCTGACCGACTTGACGGAAGGCTCGCGTTCGATCGAGGACGAGAATGTTGGTGATGCCGCGATCGCGCAATCCCAGGGCCGTTGCCAGACCCACTGGCCCTGCCCCAACAATGACGACATCATAGATGCGGTCGGCATCATAGATGCGGTCGGCATCTATGATGCGATCGCAATCAGCCCCAGATGGGGTCCCCTTACTTGCTGCAGTTGGAGTTTCCATAGAAGATAAAACGCTCAAGCTTAACAACCCGATCGTTTCACCTTACCGTCATCCAGGCTGCGATCGCAATTGCTCAAGTTCCGCCACACTCAAACCAGTTTTCTGACTGATAGTGGCCAGATCAAGCACATCCAGCAATTCCATGGCAATTTCAACTGCCATTTCCTGTCGGCCCTGCTGCAGCCCTTGTTCCAGCCCTTGTTCCAGCCCTTGTTCCAGCCCTTGTTCCAGCCCTTGTTCCAGCCCTTGTTCCAACCCTTGTTTCAGCCCTTGTTCTAATCCCCGCTTTTCACCATCTTTACTCGCTTTGAGAATGGCATTATGGCTGTCGTGGATGAATCTTTCCCGTTTTTCCAGTGCCTCCAGTTCTTCAGGGGTCAACGCCGCCTGATTGGCCATATCGAACGCATGCTCCAAGGCAGGAATCCCTTGCATCGTCAGCGGCACTTCATTCAAGCTTCGCGCATGTTTAAGAAAGTACAACCACTTCTCCGTTACGGTTTCCAACTCTGGCAGCGCTTTAGTGAATTTTGGCAGTTCTGCAAACACTAGCTCAATATCGCTGCTGTAGTCTGTGAGCCTCTCTCGCTCTTTCAGAACATAGCGAGAGATAACACTAGAAGATTTCTCAAACATCTTAAAATCGGTGATGGTCAGGGCAATGACCGGATTGAGCAAATTGTAATCTTCCCCCACCGCGAGTTGAATCGAAAAGGCCTTAGCGGCATTGTAGAGGATGCGCTTTTCAAAGCCTTCCAGGTTCAAAACTTGCATCTCAATGATGACTGTGGTGTTGTCAGACAACAGCGCCTTTACATCCAGATAAGTATCCTTGATGCCTGCAATGCGAGGAGCCTGATAGGGATCGATAATCTCCAGATCCACCACAATAGGCTGCTCTTGATATAAAAATGCATTGAGAAAGCCAATCAGAATCGGCTTGCTTTCCTTAGAGCCAAAGATCTTCTTGAAGGCAAAATCGGTTTTGGGATTAATAAAAATCATCGGCTGCCCTTGAGCGCTGAACTCTCTCTTTTACCATTGTGCCTGATTTCTGTATGGCCGTCTGGCCATATTTGTTGAACGATGACGCTTTCTCTGCGATCGCGAGCTGAGTTTGATTATTCAGACCTATGACCTAGACCTATGGCCTATCTTACTGGATAGCACTAAGGATTCAGGTGCCGGTTCTTTGCCTCCCAGTAGAACAAAAATAAGACAAGCATCAACACGATTGACACAATGCTATTCACGCATTCGTCGATAACGGCAATGAAAACGTTTTCATATTGCCCGACGAGCGATATCGGCAAATACAAGATAAAAGAGATGAGATTAATCGCAATAACTACCCCGATAAAGGTCAGGATGAGCGTCCCTAAAATGCTCCATCTTTTTCCCTGGGTCAATTTTGTACTGAGGGATCGAGCGCTTGCCCCTTCGACGCCTTCCAAGACGACGACCGGATCGACCAGAGCAAACCGTAGCGCCAGAATGATGCCTGGAATAATGAAAATAATCAGCCCACCTAACACCATAAATCCCGTACCGATGCGAGTCGCAAATAATTTGAAACTCCTCCGAGCCCCATGGGTCATCGATTGGCGATACGTTGCGGGCAGCCCTTGCTTGAGTTGAGCAGCAGCGTAGAATATTGCACCCAAATAGAGCGGCCCAAAGGCCAACTCGATCGCATTATAGACGCGCAATTCCTGGAGGAATATCCGCAACTCATCTCCTCCAGCGGTTTCAGGGAAAACATACAGGCGCAGACACACTAACAAAATCGATCCCGGTAACCACACTGTCAGCACGATTGAACTGAATAAGACCAGGTTCGTCGCCAACAACTGAATGGCTTCACGGATTTTCTGAATCATAGGAATCAAACCCTGCTTCAACTCAACACATTTTTGCGGCATTCCCTCAAGCATAGCGCTGACTGCATAGAGCAGAACGCAGAAGGCAAAAGGAAAAATTGACTACACTAGTTTTGAGCCTTTGGTGATATCCTTCTTGCTATAAAACTCAACCATGAATCTATTCAAATGGATGCAACGACCGCTGAAGTATAGTGCCTTTTCACCTTTAATACAAACTTGCTTGCAGCCCCTTACTAGCCTGTGTTACGGTCTAACAATGGTGACGACGGCAACCCTATTTTTCGCCACCACTGCCTGCTCTGCCAAGCCTGTAAAATCCTTTCGCTATCGGACAATCTTTGAAGCTGACCATGCCGTAGGCAATCCGGCAGGAGGGATATGGGCTTGGGGCGGCCCGCCTACCTGGTCAACCCAGGTTGTTCATCGCAATGGCTTTATTTATGCTATCAGGGTTGATGCTGACCTGGATGCAGTGCTGGTCAAAATTGACTTTAACGGTAACTTAATTCAACGTTATCAGTTCAGCGGCCCTGGCTTTGTTGACGGCAAAGTCCACGACGATAGTCATAACCATTGTTCGATTGGCATTGACAAAAACAACTACATTCATGCTGCCTGCAATATGCATTCGGGCGATCCAGGTCTGGGCTGGACGTACTATATTTCTGATGCGCCTGAAAACATTGCTTCCTTTACCTATCGCGGCGGGCAATATAACCGGGAAATGGGTAGAGGAACATCGCTTTTGGGGCTGGCGGATCGTCGCATCTCCTACCCCAATTTTCAGACCAATCGTAGAGGCGAACTCTATCTCACCTATCGCGGGGCAACACGCACTGCCTGGGAACCAGGCTATTTTGGTGGGCACCTGGCTCGCTACGACCTGCGACGGAGACAGGCGTTGGGGACGTGGAAGCACTTTGGCGTCGATCCGTACCCTGAGGATGGGGTGTTGGCTCAAGCGATAGTCTGGACGGATTGGGGACGGGGCAAGACCGAAAATCCAGGCCCTTACCAGAATTATCGCGGCGGGCCGTTGTTTTTTGATGGGCGCGATCGCATGCATCTAGCCTGGATCCAATACGGTCGGGGCAGCAAACCCATAACGCTCACCACGGTCGGAGCCTCCCACGGACTCTATGCTTTCTCAAACGATAACGGTCGCACCTTTCGCCAGGTAGACGGCACAGTTCATAACTTCGCAACTGATGGTCCCATCAACGAATTCAACTCCCAACTGTTTGATGTCGCCATTCCTGGAGCCTTCGGCACCCAAACCTTTGCGGGTGCGACTGCGGACGGCCGCCCTATCGTTAACTACGTCATCAACAAACGTGGCAACGTCATGCGCATCTGGAACGGCAGCACCTGGGGGCCAGTGCTTGACTTACCTGGGCGCGACAGTCTGCACAGCAAACGATTAATTAGCACCCACGACGGCATCTTGATAACCCAGGATAAAGTTTCGCAAGATCGCTATCGTTTCTGGCGCTCTCACGATCTGGGCCAGACCTGGCAAAGCTATCCAGTGCCGCACCGTTTGGGGAGCCTCGATATGGCCTATTTGCAACAAACCGGCAAACTTTTGTACCACAGTTCCCGCGATGGTAAATTCTGGATCGGCCTCGCAGAGTGGGAACGTTAGAAGACAGAGGGCAGAAGTAAGGCAGAGGGCAGAAGGCAGAGGATAGAGGAAGGTCGAGTAAGGTCGAGGAAGGTAGAAGAAAGTGTGCTTTGACCCAGTAAATCGTAGGATGCGTTACGCTAACGCTAACGCATCAAATACATATCCACCGTGCGTTACAGCGATTGCCTAACACACCCTACTGATGAATGGCACTTACTTAAGCGTAGGATGGGCAAAGCAAAGCGTGCCCATCACAGGCTCTCTGATGGGCAAAGGGCATAGCCCTTTGCCCATCCTACTACTCAGTTCCCAAACTGATGTAATTTGCTTAAGTAAGCGCCATTCCACCCTACTGATATGACGCACCTAAAACTGTGTAAATTCGTAGTTGGCACTTTAGTGCTGCCGATGTCTATCGAGTAAGGATTACAGCCTTTTCGATAATCCAGCTTTATTGCACCAAATTAGCTATGTCAGTCCACTCCAAAAGTCCAGATTATAGCCGTGCATAGTATAAAGGAATTAGACTTTGCCAGCAGAAGCTGGAGTTCTGGGCCTCATGCCAAAATTTAAACTTGATAGAGGAATCGTCATGTTGGGAACCTCGATCCATCAGCGATGATTCGTTATGTCATGGGCTGATTTCTGGCTGTGTCTCATTCGCAGGCCCGCACCTATAACTGTTAACCCCAAATATCCCAGAATCGCAGAGGGATCAGGCGTCGAAGCTGTTTCAGTTCCGGTGTAGAACGTGCCAAAGAACTCGTTATCAATGGTATTGGTCCGATCTCGGATCTCCACTCGATTAAAGGATTCATCGCTCGCGACGCCAACAAAGGTTACCACGTCGTTGGGGCGTTCAAATTCAAAAGCACCAATCTCTGTCGCTCCATCAAACAGAGTGACATCAAAGGTTGACTCAAAAAACGGCGCGCCTGCAGCGGTCGGTTCCACAAAGTCAAACCCAAAGGCATTCACGGCATTGGCGATCTCGACATCAAAATTTTCGACACCGCTAATTGCTAGCTCAATCCCAGGGAGGAGTGGTGTCCGATCTTTAAAGGACAGGCTCCCCGTGAAGGTTAAGTTATCGTGGGTGATGCGGGTCGGACGGAGATTGCCAAGATTGGGTAAGGGAGCAGTCGCTGTAATCCCAGGCATCAGAAAATCATCTTTGTTATCGAAGACAGTCAGCGTTCCAGCCTGGGCTGGGAGGATTGGGTTGACTGCCATTGTTGCAACTGCGATCGCTGCTCCAGCAATGAGTCTTTTCATCTTTTGTTTGATTTGAGTAACGTCTCCAATGGGTTCTCAAATTCAGGTCAGCGTTTTTATGCAGGACGCGGTGTTTCGTTACAAAGATTTACACAATCAGAGTTTGTTCTTTGATAATCGTGGCGAGTTGCGATCGCTGTTTCCCTTCATCTCCTTCTGCCTTCAACCTGTGTTTCTCAAACCAAAATCATCAATCCAAAAGCCAAAATGCTCAAGACGGGGTACATTGACGGTGATGGATTGTTGAGAGTTCATACCAGTTTGACTTGGAGATGCAATTGATGAAATTGGCGGAACGCCTAACGGGTAAAGCTTTCTTTAATCCAAAATCGCCAGTAGACCTGTCCGAGAATTGGAGTGGAAGTCCCCCTGAGGGGGACTTCCACTCCAATTTCCGAATGAGTCTAATCTAAAATCCAAAATGGTATCAGCAGGTGGCTGCATCGCAGAAGGACTGGTTATTGTCGTATCAGGAACTTCAGAAACTGTCGGAAACAACGAATCTGGCGGAATTGTTGGTGCGTTGTCAAGCGGCAATGCCTGAAACGCAAGAAGGGTTGATGCAGGCTGTGACTCTGGCGGTGAAAATTCTGGAGGTGGGGGATTTCCAGACCTGTTGGGAGGTGGCCAAGTTGTTCCCTCGCCTGGGAACAGCGGCGCTGCGGCAGGCCCATGGCGAGAGGATGGTGGCGCCGCTGATTGCCATGTTGGAAGATGAGGAGGCGGATCCGGAGCAGCGCTGGTTTGTGGCTCGGATTTTAGGGGCCTTTGAGCAGGATGTGGTGGTGACGGCGCTGATAAATTTGCTGCAGACTGCTGAGAGTGAGGAACTGCGCGGCAGCGCGATGGAGGCACTGGCTCAACTGGGCGAGGGTGCGATCGCGCCTCTCATCAATCTCCTGGATTGCCCAGCCTGCCGCTTGTCTGTGGTTCGGACTCTAGCTCAAATTCACCATCCTGATATCATCTCTGCTTTGCTGGGTGTGGTTCAGGATTCAGAGGTAGCGGTTCGAGCTGCTGCGATCGCAGCTCTGAGTCAATTCCATGACTCATGTATTGTGCCTGTGTTGGCAAAAGCACTGGATGATCCATTCGCTGCGGTTAGACAGGAAGCAGTTATTGGCTTGAGCCTGCGGGCGATCGGCAATCAGGACACCGAAGTCGATCTGGTTGCCTGTCTGCAACCCCGGTTGTGGGATGCGAACACGCAGGTTTGTCAGCAGGCCGCGATCGGTTTAGGACGGGTCGGAACCGATGCTGCTGTGAGGGCCTTAGTGGCAGTGTTGCAACCTGCTGCTCCCCCCATGATGTTGCAGCTTGAAGCTATCCGCTCTCTGGGATGGATTGGGACTGTGGCTGCTCTGGATGCCTTGCAGCAAGGTTTAGATCAGGCCCTTGGCAGGACTGAAAAGGACTATCTTGCTTCATTAACCCTTTGCCAGGAAATTGTCCTGGTGCTGGGTCGGATGGAGCAACCTGCGCTCATGGATTGGGCTAGCCAGATCCTTCTCGATCTGCTGCACTCCGATTGTGCAGTGGTACAAGAAACCAGATTGAAGCAGACCCTAACTCTGAGTTTAGGCCAGTTGGGTCAGGAGAGATCCCTAGCCCCCCTGATACAGCTATTAGCAGATGCGGATGCGGGGGTGAGATTTCACGCGATCGCGGCCTTGAAACATTTGAATCATCAGGCTGTTCGCCAGTCCCTGAAACAGATAACCACAGATGAACGCAGCCCTTTAGCCTTAAAAAAAGGGGCTGAAATCGCCTTATCAGAATGGTTTGAAAAGATTCCCCCTGGCCTTCCTTAAGCAGGGCAAAATAGGGTTGAAGGTCTCCTAATGACTACTGCTATAAAAGGGTGGAAAATTGCAACAGCAATGCACTAGACTTTTCAGAGATAGCAAAAGACAGAAAGGAACAGGGAAACACTGAATGATTAGAACATGAGTTCAATAGAAAAAAAATGCTCCTTGCCTCCATCCATTTTTCAAAGGGCGAGGGCATTGTATCTGAGGCTATGAGCGAATTTCAACCTGTCAAATATTCTGATGTGTTTTCGCACTGCGATCGCGAGACAGAGGTTAACCTTTGTTCATGTTGCAAACCGTAGAGTTTTCCCAGAGGAAACTATAGCTGCATTGAGTTGTCTTTAAGGTTCTTGTTCTGGTGCCCTGTCATGTTAATGAGGTTAAGGCGTTGCTAATCGGCGACCGAAAACCCTGGTTTCTGTTTGCAAATCCTGATTCCCTATGATGGGTATAACCAGGATATAGTCCAGAGTCCTGACCGCAATCATCACCAACTCTGAAACTGACAGTTCGCTAGTACTGGAATTTTATTCCTTTCCGATCTTAAAACCGTGTCTGTACAAAAAACTGCAAGCCCCTGGAACTATAAACCCTGGTGGTGCCAACCCTGGTCAATTTTACTGACTGGGATTGCCTTAATCGGGGGCAGCTGGATGCTATTCCAATTAATTTGGGTCACTGTGTTTGTTTCCATTCCTGTGCTAGCTTGGATGGGTTTCTTCCTAACGATCTGGCCTTCATGGATGAAACGCAGCGGCCTGCTCGATCTCTATCACAATCAGATGCAGACCCAGGATTCAAACCCAGGGGAAGCGGACTAGTCTTTAGCGGTGCAATCCAGATCGAGGTTTAACTCCAATCTCTGGAGTCTGGTGACTTCAGTCCCCTAGCTATCAGGTTGGAGCCAATGGTGCCCGATCTGATGAGGAAATTCCATGGAACATGCTGCGGCAATGATTTACTGCCCCAATCCTCTCTGTCAGACTGCTAACCCAGAAACTCACCGATTTTGCCAGCAGTGCCGCCATCCTCTGCCCAGGCGTTATTTGTGGGCCGTTGACGATCAGTTAGAGACCTGCAAACCCGGTACGCTGCTTGGCAATCGCTATTTGTTCAAGCACAGTCGCATTTTACTGGATACCCGACCCGGCCTATTGCCAGGAACACCTGCAGACATCTCACCTGTTATCGAACCCTATCTGCGGCTCTCGCCCTATCAACCTCATTTACCTGGGGCGTATGGAATCCTGGCTCGGAAAGATCCGTCGGCCCCAGAGTTATTGCTGTTGGAACAGGCTCCGATTTGGATTGGTCGGTCGGATTCGCAGTCCAATGCTGCAGAGAACAAGCCCCTCGACCCGAACCCAGCTGGTCATGACGTCACGCTCATGCCTGCCCTGACTTCGGTCTGGCATGAGGCTAAACCGTTGCGCCAATTGAATTGGCTGTGGCAGATTGCCAAACTCTGGCACCCCTTTAGCATGGAAGGAGTTGCACCCAGTCTGCTCAGTCCCCCTTTGCTGCGGGTCGAAGGATCGCTGGTGCGATTGCTGCAGTTGAATGTAGGAAGCAGCGCTGGAGGCGAGCCAGTGCCGGATTTAGGCCAGTTGGGACAACTCTGGCTGCAGTGGACGGATCGGGCACATCCTGCAATTCAACAATTTTTACAAAAGCTTTGCCAGCAGCTTGTCCAGGGACAGATCGAAACAGCTGAACAACTCATGGCTCAGTTGGATCGGGGATTGGACATTTGTGCGCGATCGCAATCCCGCCAGGTTCGCATTGCCAACTATACAGACAAAGGCCCCAACCGCCAGCGCAATGAAGATGCCTGCTATCCCCCCAATGGCAGCGATATTAACCATCCAGCAGGTATTGATACCCTGACGATTGTCTGCGATGGTATTGGAGGACACGAGGGAGGCAGTGTTGCCTCTAACCTGGCCATTGAAACCATCCAGAAGCAACTACAACAGAAATTGCGATCGCGCACTGCTCCTTTAACTCCTGCCACCCTGATAGCAGAACTCAAACGAGCCACCCTGATAGCCAACGATTTGATCAGCCAGCGGAACGACAGCGAACAGCGCGAAGGGCGCAAGCGCATGGGAACCACCCTCGTCATGGCTCTGGCCTGCGATCGGGACCTCTACCTGACCCACATTGGTGATAGCCGAGCCTATTTGATCGTACCCACAGGCTGCTACCAACTGACCCTCGATGACGACGTCGCTGCCCGGGAAGCTCGTCTGGGCTACGCTTTCTATCGCGACGCCCTGCAGCGACCCGCATCAGGTTCCTTAGTTCAGGCTCTGGGGATGAACAGTTCCAAAACCCTCCATCCCACTGTTCAACGCCTGCTCTTAGACGAAGATATCGTCTTACTGCTCTGTTCGGACGGATTGAGCGACAACGATCGCGTCGAACAATGTTGGGAAACAGAAATACTGCCGCTGCTCTCCAACAATCGAGATCTGGCTCAAATTAGCCAGCAGCTGATTGAGATCGCCAATACCCGAAACGGCCACGACAACGTTACCGTCAGTCTGATCCACTGCCAGGTTACTGATACCAATACCACTTTGCCCGATCTTTCCCCCTCAGTGTTGGACTCCCTTCCAGCTCAGTCGTCTCCACCACCCCCCACGACAGCGGCAACACCTGCTCAGTCACCCACCCACGTCTCAGCCGCTCCCCCAACGCAAATCTCTCCTGCCAAAACGCCTGGCAATCGTTCTCTCCTGTTGGTCCTGAGCACTCTCATCTTGCTGGGATTGGGGGGACTATTAGCCTATTTTTTCATGCCGAAGATTGCCCCTTTGATTGGGCTCAACGTTCCTGTTCGCTCCCCTGCCCCGACAGCGTCTTCCCCGACGTCTTCTCCTTCAGTCCACCCAACAGCCAGTGCTGACCTGATTCAAACCTTGAAACCCGGAACAGTAATCCAGATACAACCTTCTGAGGATCTATCCAATGAAGCGAAACCGCTCGTTTTATTGCAACAACCTGAACAGCCTCAAGATACGACGCCTGCTGGCATCGCAGGTACTCTGGCAGAAGGCAGTACTCTACAAATGCTAGGCAGCCGTCAGGGAGCCGATCGAGAAACCTGGCTGCAGTTCAAAGTCTGTTCTACCCCCAATCGCGATCGCGGCAGCTTGGCAACACCTTCTCCTGCAGCTTCATCCCCTGCATCATCATCCCCCACTGTTGCATTATCGCCCACATCAGCCGCTCAAAAACCATCGCCCAAGCCCTCCCCGCAAGCATCAGGAACTCCAGTAACAGCTTCTCCTTCTCCCCCTTCCTCTTCTTCCCTGCTCCAACCGGGAGAAATTGGCTGGATTCAAGCCTCGAAAATTGCCACCGCAAAGCCCAGCTCCGTATCAGGCACCTTGCCCCAGGGTGAGTGCGATTTGTCGAAAGACGAGACAAAGCAATAGATCCAAAAAGATTGCGATAGCAGAGGCAGGGGGCAGAGGGCAGACGACAGATGGGAAAAGGGTTATTCTATTTAGCTTTGAGCCTTTTGTTCTGGCCTAATCCATGTTCGTAGTGCTATATAAGGAGGACTAACCTGTCGTCAGTATTTCATACTAATTTGACTGGGAGATGCAATTAATGAAATTGGTAGAATGACTGCCCAAATGGGACGCTTGCCCAATCAGCTTTTCTTCAATCCAAAATCGGCAATCTAAAATCCAAAATGATATCAGCATTGTCCTGTCGAGGGCAAATAACCCAGGCTGTTACCTGCACCTTAATCCAATGGATGCAGGATCTGGTGGATTCTTCTGGACAGCAGAAAGACGTTGTCTTTGAGTTCGCAATGCGCTGCTGTATAACCCTGTTTGCAGAGCAAGCAGGATTGTTGCCCGATCGTGTTTTTACGACGGCGCTCAAGGAACGTTGGATTTGCTATCCTGAAGCGTTTAAACCGGAACTGGACTGTCTCTGGCAAAGGATGTTGCTGTTTCGCTATCGTTTTTTTGCTGGGACAACAGCCCTGGAATTGACCTCAGTGCAGCTGCAGCTTTTACTCCAGTTGGCAGAACAGGATTGGTGCCAGGTGGAACCAGCGGTTTTCGGTACGGTGCTGGAGTGGGTTCTAGAACCTCAAGAACGTCATCGATTAGGAATGCATTACACACCAAGAACCTACGTGGAGCGGCTGGTGCAGCCAGTGGCGATTGAGCCGCTGCGATCGCGCTGGCAAGAGATCGACCCCAACGATCCGGCTGCAATTGTTGCCTTCTTGCAAGCCTTGCGCCAGATTACCATTCTCGATCCTGCATGCGGTTCAGGCAATTTCCTCTACGTTACCCTCGACCTGCTGAGAGAGCTAGAGCTAGAAGTCCTTGCCCAACTGCAGCGCGCTACGGGTATGGGGGAGCGGGAACTGCCCCAGGTTAGCCCAGCCCAGATGTATGGTATTGAGTTGGAACCCCGGACAGCTGCGATTGCGTCCCTCACCCTCTGGATAGCCAACCAGCAATGGTACAAATGCCATTTTGGCGCTACGATGCCACTTCTTTCTTCCCTGAACCAGCAGCCTACTATTGCCTGCCGGGACGCCCTGTTGACTGCTGATGGTCAGCCCGCGCCCTGGCCTGCGGCTGACTATATCATCACCAATCCTCCCTTCCTGGGAAAATCGCGACGACGGACTGCTCTGGGCGATCGCTATCTTGAAACCCTTTTTCGGGCCTATCCTACCATGCCCCCAGGAGCTGATTACATGATGTGGTGGTGGTTCCGTGCCTTCGAAGCGCTGCGACAAGGCCGTACCCAACGCTTTGGCCTGATTGCCACCAACAGCATCACCCAACCGCTTAACCGGCGAGTCATTACCACCACGTTGCAGCAAAATCCTGAGTACGAAATTCTTTGGGCGATCCCGGACCATCCCTGGAAAAGTAGCAATACAGGAGCAGCAGTACGGATTGCGGCGATCGTAGTTGGTCGTCGCGGCCAGCAACAGCCCATCCTCAATCATGCTATTGAGATCGAATCAGACTGCACTGGCGAAATCTGCATCCATCTGGCAGCTCAAACCGTCAACCTCATTCACCCTGATTTGCGCAGCGGCATCGATCTGCTAAGCGTCAAGCCATTAAACGCTAATCGCGGTATCTGTAGTGTTGGTCTGGTGTTGTTTGGCCAGGGGTTTCTGGTGGATAATGCCCAGCGACATCAGCTTGAACCTGAAGTTTGCCATCCTCTTCTAGCTGGAAGAACCTTGCTCAAGGGCGCTAAACCAACGTGGGTGATTGATTTGTATCCTTTGAATGCAGCTGAAGCCCAGGTCAGAGCCCCCCGCGCCTTTCAATATCTGCGCGATCGCGTCAAACCTCAGCGACAACGAAGTCGCGATCCCAGTAGCCGCAAAAACTGGTGGCGTTTCGGTCGCGATAAACCCGAGCTGCGAGCCGCCCTCTCTCGCCTCTGCCGTTACATTGTCACCCTGGAAGTGAGCAAACACCGAACCTTTTTCTTTCTGCCCTCAACCATTCTTCCCGATCACCGTCTGGTTGTCATTGCCCTGGAAGATGCTTTCTTCCTGGGCGTTCTCTCCAGTCGTATTCATACCATCTGGGCGCTGGCGATGGGGAGCCGTCTGGAAGATCGTCCCTGCTACACTAAAACCCGCTGCTTCGATCCGTTCCCCTTTCCCCACGTCAATCCCAGGCAATACCAAACTATCCGGTATTGGAGCGAACGTCTGGATGTTCATCGCAAGCAAGTCCAGACTCAAAATCCTGATATAACTATAACTGAACTGTATAATTGCCTGGAAAAGATTCGATCCCAAAAAACATTAACTGCAAAAGAAGGGAACCATCCAATCAAAATGGCTACATTAAGGTTGCAACACATTCATAACAGAATTGATGCAGCAGTGCTATCGGCCTATGGCTGGCCCCCAAATCTGAATGATGAAGAAATCTTAGACCGATTGGTCAGGCTCAATGCTGAACGATTCCAGGAAGAAAGCAGTGGAAAAACGCATTGGCTTCGTTACGGCAACCTTGTAAGATCGGACTGAAAAGCTTACCCCCGATAACCACTATGGAAGCCCATACATGGTCGGATTTGATTGTTGCTGCAATTGCGATCGCAATTTTTCTAGGTGGCCTCCTCATGCTATTCAATGGCGTCCTGGCAAGCCAGAAAAAACCCTAGCAAGATGATGACAATCAGGAGGCTTGCAGCCACGTACCATCGATCGCCGATATTATCCCGTTCTTCAGCGTTCCCGATCGCAAAGGCTTATTGCCATGGCTACAGCCCCCTCTGCTTCCCCTCTGCCCCAAGCACTCCCCTGCTATACCATCCGCGAAAGTCTGAGAGCAAAGCATCTCCGTCTCCAAATTTCTGTCGACAAAGGCTTAGAGGTTGTCATTCCAAAAGGTTTCGACAGAAAACAGATCCCAGAAATTTTGCACAAAAAGCGCGCCTGGCTAGAACGAGCCAGCCAGCAGATCGAAGAACAGCGTCAATGGTTAGAGCAAGATCCTCCCAATAAGCTCCCTGAATCCATTGCACTCCAAGCTGTGGGTGAAGAATGGCAGGTTAAATACTGCCCCACTCCAATTGCACGGGTTGTCTTAACTGAGCATCCTACAGAGCATCTATTACTTCAGGGCGCAGTTGAGAATGTAGAAACGTGCAAAACAGTTTTGCGGCGATGGTTAACCCAAAAAGGCTACCAACATCTAGTGCCCTGGCTGCGAACCGTTAGCCAACACTGTCAACTGCCATTCAAAAAAGCCTTTGTTAAAGGACAGAAAACGCTCTGGGCCAGCTGTTCCAGTCAAAAAAACATTAACCTTAACTATAAGTTGTTGTACCTTCCCTCTGATATGGTACGTTATGTCTTCATCCACGAGTTATGTCATACCCTGGAACTGAATCACTCCTCCAGATTCTGGTCCCTGGTAAAGCAATGGGAACCCAACTATAAGCAACTGGATGCAGAACTGCGGGGAGCTTGGCGTCTGGTTCCAGGTTGGGTTGAAAAGAAGAGACCGCAAACTTAGAGCGACACAAAGATTGGGAATGCAATCTTAATGTGTTGGGTGTCAGGTGCTGAGTATGAACATCCACTCCCATTGTATAGCGATAGACAAGCTCGTTAGGACAGACAAAGTTGAGCGCGATTTGTAAATTGGGTTGAGTGTTAAGAAAACCGAATGCAAAGTCTTTTGCTATTGAGGTGGGTCGATCAACTCAAAAACAAATTAAAAGCTGGAGCCTCTGACCCCAGCTTTCAATCTTCCTATCGAGCAATGCTACTGCATTTACCAGAGTGCACGAATAGGTCGGCTTGGGGCTGCTGCGGGTTGCACGCGCCGAACCGGAGTTGTTGAGCGCTGCTGGACACTAAAATCCCGCTGAGTTACTGTACGTCGAGGCGCTGGAGTCCAACCAACATTTTCGGTAAATCCTTCGCTCTCCAATCCACCCATTCTAGCAACGGCTGCTCCCGGTGTGATGATGCCAACCTCTGAACCAAGCAAATCGTCATAAACCAGCTTTTCAGCATGGGTGAGGTGAATATAGCGAAGCTCGCCATTGGGCAACTGCACCACTGCCAAACTGCCCCGGATATCAATTAAGCGACCAATGATGTCAGCCTCGGAGCGATCGACGATCCGGACCAATTCACCGCCATGCTGCGCGATCGCAGGTAAAGCTGCCCCTCCACAGAGCATTAGCGCCACTGCAGCGCCAGCCAATAATTTCTTCATGCGCAATTGCATAGTTACCTCCCAGTGCAGCTTTCGCTGGAACAATTAAAAATTTGTAACTTCAAGAACAGTGCCATTGTAGATTTGACCTCTACACGTTTGGGGAAATCTTCACAAAAAGTAGCCTCTTTTGCAGAAATTCGCCCTCGTTATAATGTATAGCAGCCTGGGTAAACTATCCTAAAAAGACAAACTATATATTAGCTTTTGCTAAAACGACGATCTAACATTCAGGCTAGTTCCACCCCTTTCCCATAACTTGTCAAATGACCTGGCTCCTATTGCTCTATTAGAGCAACACCCAATTAAAAGACGCTGAAAGCAGATGAAAACAATGCTGAGAATCCAAGTTGCAGTCGCTTCCATCCGAATTTTAGGTCTGACTGTTGCTATGTTGCTGTCTGTCAGCCTGTGCCCCAGAAGTGTAACGGCAAATTCTACAATTCTTGCGAAACCAGAACTGCCTGCCGACCTCGTTGAAGATCCTCCAGCATCAGAGCCAATACAGCCTCTGATCGATTTATCAGCGGTTGTCCTACCCGAACTCCCTCCTTTGGGAGAGGCCGATCGCTTCCTGCCCTCGGCTGAGGAAGAGATCCGCTTGACGATCAAACTCACCGATCGTCGTGTCTATGTTTACGAAGGTGAAGCCTTAAAAACCAGCTATCCTGTTGCTGTTGGTAAAGGTGGTTGGGAAACTCCCACTGGCAGTTTTAAAGTGATTGAAAAACAGAAAAATCCGATCTGGCAGAATCCTTTTAAAGGCACAATCATTCCCCCGGGTCGCAACAATCCCTTGGGAACGCGATGGATCGGTTTTTGGACAGATGGGACAAACTACATTGGTTTCCATGGCACACCCAATGTCTCCTCTGTCGGGCGTCCTGCTTCCCATGGCTGCATTCGGATGTTCGATAAAGATGTGCAGCAGCTTTTTGAATTAGTTAAAGTAGGGACCCCAGTTACTGTAACCCGCTAATCAATTGCTATCTATTAGACCTGTCCGAGAATTGGAGTGGAAGCCCCCCTCAGAGGGGCTTCCACTCCAATTTCCGAATGAGTCCATTGAGTAAAAGTCCGTAGGACTTTTACCCGCTCAGATATCCACTCGATCTCCAACTTCCCCATTTTGGAACGAAAGCATGCGGGTTTGGGCGAGATCTGCGTCAAGGATAGAATCAGTCGAGGGGGAATAAGCTTACAGTAAGCGACACAGCACAATGTACCTGGTGTCGTCGTTGAGGTGAAGCGATTGATCTTGCAATCCTGACAATTACCGGAAACAGCCCCACCCCCTCTATCGAATTTCAAACAGTCGGGCAAAATTGTCGAGTATTCAGGACTGCTTCCCCATGGTTGGGAATCCAGGCAACCCACCGATCCCCAGAAGATTGACACAACAGCAACGCTTCGTCGAAACTGAAGGGATTGGGTAACTCTAACAGATGAACCCACTGCCCAGGCTGCGGCTCCTCGGACGAATTCCACTGGTTCGATGTGTAGGGATTAACCGTTGCTGAAGATGAATAGCCGAAGGTCGGTCGAGAGATATTCCGTTTCATCATATTTGGCTCCAGAACAGTCGCAGGTGACCGGGAAATGCCGAGTTGTCGAACGCAGCCAATATCCTGGCTTAACTGCTAAAACAAAAAATATTTCTGTATTGGAGAATACGAAATATCTAGAATCTTAGCAAGCTTTTGCATTAGAACTTTACAGAAGGCAGAAGGCAGAAGGCAGAAGGCAGAAGGCAGAGGGCAGAGGGCAGAGGGCAGAGGGCAGAAGGCAGAAGGCAGAGGGCAGAAGGCAGAGGGCAGAAGGCAGAGGGCAGAAGGCAGAGGGCAGAAGATGAACTGAAAGTAACCCAAAGTCATATTACTGAGGACAAAATTGAGAGTGCGCTTCGGGTGCGCTCAATTTTTTCTGTCCTAACGAGTGTGGCTATTGCTATAGAGTGGGTTGTGCTAACTATTCTTTTTCGTTGCGATCGCAGTTGGGTTAAAGCCCTGAATACACGCATCGCTGAATACACGCATCACAAATGCTTGAGCGCACGAGTTTTTCCTCGCACGCTCAAGACAGTCATATATTCTCCTGTTCCCTGTTCCCTTGTTCCTTAACTTGATGCTTGCTGACGGATATCAGCAGAAGTCGTTCTTGTTACGGGGGGAGCAACGGTATCGGATCCCAGTTGCAAAATGACAGCGTTATAGGGTATGACTCCTGTCTCTTCGCTACCGAGAAAACGAGCAGTGCCCAGGGACAAGTCCAGGTTCCGTCCCGGAATGTAAGGGCCTCGATCGTTAATTCGCACGACGGCCGTCCTCCCATTTAGCAGGTTAGTTACCTTGAGGTAGGTGTGAAAAGGTAGGGTACGATGGGCAGCGGTAAAGTCATTCTGATTAAAAATTTCTCCGGTTGCTGTCTTGCGACCGTGGAAGTAATGACCATACCAGGACGCCATACCGTTTAGCTGTATTGGGGTTTCTACAAACCCTCCTAGCGCAATTTGGGTGTCTGCGAAGGATAAGGGGGCAGTTCCCAGCGCCACTCTAATGTTGTTCACCCATTCAATGGCTAATGCTTGACTATCGCGATTCAGCTGGGCTTGAAGGTCGCTGTCGATGGCAAACAGAATATATTCTCCCCAACGACCCACAGCGACACCGGCTGCGATCGCAGGTTGCAGTTCGGAGGCATCTAAATCCGATCGATCCAAAAAACGTTCCAGACTTTCAGCCAGGAGCATGGCCCGAACGCGATCTGGCACGTCCGCAATCAATCGCCCACGCAACCAAACCTGAAATTGTCCCCACTCGGTTTGAACCACAGAAGCCGAGGGAAGAAGAGTGTTTGAATCGGCTTCTATTTTCTCGGGCAGTTGGACAATGGGATCTAACACAGGTAGAACATTGTTGCTGAAACTGCCATTGGCTTGAGGGGTAGGAATTAGCGGTGAGGATAAACGCTGCGCAAGTTGACCGAGTTGAACAGATTGGGTCAACGCAACATCCTGAAATCTTCCCGGTCCGGCAGCCAAAATATTCAGCCAGCTATTTGATGGATTGGTAGACAGTTGCGAAAACCAGCTTGACAAATGTGGCGAGCGAGCTGGCCCCTGGGAAAAGGGCAACCATGATGGAGATTGAGTTTTCCACGCCGCTAATCCTAACTTTAACTGAGCGGCTAGAGTCGCTGGAACATTGAGTTCGCGAACGAAAGAGGAAGAATCAACAGACAGAGTAACAGGCAAAGAGTCAGGTGATTTTAAAAGCGTTTGGTCAGATTGAAACCAGCAGCTTACGCAAGAAGTAAACCAAACTAATCCTAAAAATGGCATGGCTTTATAAATTTATTGGAAGATGCGCCTTAAGTTTTGTAAACTAGTTTTTCAGTATACAGAATTTCAGGAACATAAGATCAGCCATCTGGCTGAATTTGTCCAGCTACCAGGATAAATTCAGTAAATGTATTTGATCTAGTATAAAAAAATCTGGATTGCAATCTAAGTACTGAACATGCCTCGATCTAGATTGACAAATCGAAAGTCGGTCAGTATTTTCCGCATCTTGACATTGTTACCCTGTTTTTCTTTCAGACTTCAAAGTTCGGAAGATCTGAACCCTATATTTACGATGAAGAGTTTGCAATCTGTAATGAATTTTTTAGATCTGATAGCAAAATGCAAGGGTTGCAGTAAACAAATAATGATTTTTGAGCGCGCAGGTGGAACCTGCGCGCTCAAAAATCATTATGTCTGGAGGATGCTAACTTTCCAGGGTGTTTTTTTCAGGGACTTAAGCACTCAACGCTTCGGAGAGGTAGTCTGCTGCAGCTTCAACAATTGCGATCGCACCCTCATAGTCCATCCGAGTGGGACCCAGCACTCCAACACTGCCAATGGGATCCACTCCCCGCTTGTAGGGAGAAGAAATCAGCGTACAAGCATGCATTGGTTCCAGAGGGTTCTCAGAACCAATGCGGATCGTCACTCGCCGATCGGTTTGTCCAGCTTCTTCTGGATTATCAAAGATTAAGGTGCGGATCTGATCCTGCTCCTCTTCAAACAGTTGAATCAGAGCTTGCACCTGCTGCAATTCTGAAAATTCAGGCTGACGTAGCACTTCGGTCATGCCACGAATCATCAGTTGCGTCGAGACTGGCTGCTGAGCACGACGGGTTAAACTCTTCAGCAATGTCCGCAGACAATCAGCATAGCGCTTGAATTCTCGATCGAGTTCGCTCCAACCCAAACTGGCCAGTTCCGTCAGCACTCGACCCTGCAACTGGCTGTTCAAAAAGTTAGAGAGAATATGCAACTCTCGCTCCACAATTTCCGCATCCGGCGGGTTGCCCTCGGCAGAAGCAGGCAGCTGCATCAAAACAGATTGCGTCTCATAGGAATCTGTCACTGCAATCAACATCACCTGCCCCGGATCGATCTGGACCAATTGTAGATGTCGCAACCGTGCAGCTTGGGTCTGGGGCATTGTAATCAGAGCAATACAACCACTCACTGTAGCGAGCAGTTGGGTTGCACCTTGCAGAATTGCCTCTAAGCTCCAATCTTTCCAATTGATTTGTTCTGCGAGCATGTGCCCCACTTGACGAGCCAGTTTAGGAGAAGGCGCAATGAGTTTATTGACATAAATCCGATAGCCGGAATCCGAGGGAACCCGGCCAGCAGAAGTATAAGGCTGATAGAGCAAACCAGACTTTTCTAAAGCCCCCATAGCGTTGCGGATAGTAGCAGGGCTAACACTGAGATTGTACTCTTCGACCAGAGCTTTCGAACCTACAGGTTCTGCAGTAGCAACATAGTGACGAACGGTTGCCCAAAGGACGTACTGTTGTCGATTCGTAAGTTTCACAGGCGGGCACTAGCAACCGCTAGCCATTAGCAACGACAGGCAATTAAAGATCGAGCTTGGAACAGCAAACAGAGCATCAGCAACAGGAATGAAACTCTGGCTCAAACTCAGGCAATCGCCCACTAAACTGAGGTCAGAAAGATCTGCCCTTAAACTATTTTAAGGAGATACCCAATCTTAAAAGATCGATCGCCTCAGCTAACCATAGCAAATAGTGTATTTCCCTGACAGAAATCGAGTAGTAGCAGAAGCAACGAACTGGCTAAGCGCGTGGCAATTTACAAATTCATTCTTTATTATCAAGGGTTAATCAGGTCTTGCTAAAACTGCTTAAACTTTCTTGAGAGACAGCAGAATGGATCGCGCTCGAGCGAGGGATCAATTGAGGATCTAGGATTGCTGACGCTATGTCTCAATTTACCTTTTAAATTCCCAAGCGTGCAGAGTTTGTCAGAATCGACAGAAGACTCCCATCTTGTGGGCTAGAATTGGAGAATCAATAAGTAGATATACTGGGGAACGTTTTATGGCTAGTGGTGCGGCTCGCTCGTTTGGAACCCTCTCAGAGCGAGAGTTACAGATTATTGAACTGGTGGCTGCTGGCTTGACCAATCAGGACATTGCTGCAAGGCTTGAGATTAGCAAACGGACGGTGGATAACCACATCAGCAATGTCCTGACCAAGACTTCGACTGAGAATCGGGTCGCATTGGTGAGATGGGCACTCCAGTGGGGAAAGGTTTGTCTAGATGATGTGAATTGCTGCTCGTTACCCGAAGCCAAGGATGAAGCAGTTTCTTAAGTGGGGAGGAATTTTTGTGTTGGTGGGGTTGGTGGGGTGTCGCGATCGCGTCTCCATTGCTCCACCCACGCAAACCCTGGGAGCCACCCTCAACAGTCCAGCCACCGACAGCGAACCAGAATTTTCCTATGATGGTCGCTATCTGGTTTTTTCCTCCGATCGTCGGAATCAGCGGAGCGTCTTGCTCTATGACACTCAACGCCGTCGTCTGGTGCGACTCCCCGGGTTGAACAAAGCCAACGCCATGCAAGAGCAACCCGACATCAGCGCCGACGGTCGCTTCATCGCCTATATCTCAGAAGAACAAGGCAAACCAGATGTCTTCGTCTACGACCGCGCAACCAATCGTAGCGAGCGTTTGACGGCTAATCTTCTGGGCGGAGTCCGCAACCCCACCATCAGCGGCAACGGTCGTTTCGTCGCCTTCGAATCCAACCGTTCTGGACAGTGGAACATTGAGATCTACGATCGCGGCCCCCGAGTCGATCTTTCCCTGCCGCCTGGAATGCAACAACCCTCACCCAATAACACAGAGTCTTTCCCTGAATCCCAGTAATACGATCGTGTCAGGCAACCCTGAAAACAGAGCCCCAGATTGTCTCTACATGGAAATGAAGGGAGTTCCCATTGAAGCCAAAGTTAACAAACCGGGCTGGCAACAGCGGCTTTTCGCCAAATCTGTTCCTGAAGAGGTCAAGCAAGTTGACCTGTTGCTGACGATCAATTTCAACGAACAGTGGCAAGACCTGCGAGTCGGTCGAGTCAAATTTGGTTTGCGCGGTGGGGAATTGCGGCTTGAAATTGCAAACGGCAGAATCCCCTACGACGCCCGCGAACTGGCCAGTTCGCTGCCCTTTACAATTAAGAAAGAGCGCGAAGAAAAAGCCAGCCGCAAAGCCCAAACAGGGACGAAAGCCTCTGGCAGCCTCAGTCTTCCCTTCACCAGCAGCAAAGCCGCAGCAGAAACCCGTTCCACCCAGGAGCAGCTTGCAGAAACAACAGATCGATTTCAACTGACGGACTGCCAGATGACCACCAAAGGCGCAGAAGACCATCCCGCCTGGGTCTTTGCAGTCAAAACTGGGGAAACCGTATTGAAAGGCTTGCTCAAACAAGCCAAACTGGGAACCCTGGAAATCGATGCTCAACCCTGCCAGATCGACGCCACCTTCACCCTCTCAAAACAGGACATTTGTCTGACCAGCGTCGACGGCATCTGGCCTGCGGACATCAATCACAACAAACGCGCCTGGATTGAACGCAGAATTGTCCTCTGGATGCTAGAGTCAAAGTTGAAACCCTACCTCAGTCGGCAGACCCTGCAATTCCCTGCAATCGAGGGGGCAGAACCATGACAGAGAATTCATCGCTCAACGCATTGCCAGCAGAGCCATCATCGCTCGACACATTGCAAGCCCAGATCCAAACCATCATTAATGCCGACACCGATGATTTCTTTGAGCTAGCTGATATGCTCGGTCGCGATCCATTGCGCGATTTAGCTGGAGCGAACCTCAGCGGCACCGACTTGCACAACGGCAACCTGTCTGGTGCTGACCTGAGACGAACGATCCTGAGAGAGGCGAATTTGCATCGAGCTAATATCAGCGGCGCTGACCTCACTCAAGCTGATTTGCAGGGAGCCAATCTCAGAGAGGCAAATCTCAGGGGAGCCAACCTCAACCATGCCAACCTGAGCAATGCCAATTTAGATGGAGCCGACTTCAGCGGCGCAAACCTCAGCCAATCCAATCTCAACAACGCAAATCTCAACAACGCAAATCTCAGAGGAGTCAATCTCAATGATGCCAACCTGAGCGATGCAGATCTGGATGGAGCCGATCTCAGCGGAGCAGACCTGAACAATGCAAATGTGGACAAAACTGACTTCAGGCAGGCGATTGTGGACGTACCTCGTTTCAGCGGGCACTCAGACTTGCCTGCATACATCGAACAGCGTGGAGCCTCAATCGAGATGTCCCATGATTCCAGGCAAACTGCCCCCCTCGATAAAAAGAATTCCTCTAGGGCACGGAAAGTTTTATCTCAGGCTGATGAGAGCTTTCTACGCAGGCTCCAAGCCATTGATTTTGGCCCAATCGCGTTCAAGCTGATGAATCTTGATGAAGGGACGGGATTGACCCTAGAGCAAACTATCCATGGGATCGAGCTATACCGGAAATTTCTGTTTTTAACCTATTGCTATCCAGAGCGTCAGATTGTTCCCAGTCGAGAAATCGATCGGGTCTGGCATGTTCACATTCTTGATACTGCCAAATATCGCGAAGATTGCAACATGCTGTTCGGGCATTTTACAGAGCACTGGCCCTATGCGGTCATGGGTGATGCTGCAGATCTGCAAGCACAGCAAACAGCATTTGCCGAAACACAAAAATTGTTCGAACAGCATTTCGGTTCTGAGGCGCTGGCATTTGCCATGTAATGCTTTGCGAATCGGAGTTGCGAGCCTGTCGTTTAAGATGGGGTTTAGTGGGAAAATGCGACTACGGTCATTCCTGTTTTTAGAAAACATCCAGAACTTTTACGCTGTAACATTATGCAAACCCAACACCGCTTTCAATCTTCTTCAACTCCTCAGCCACTGGCGCAGAGGCAGCAGGGTATCGAAGGGGCCAGTTTCGTCAAGGATTTGACCGTAGAGCAATTGCAAACCTTGATTCGGGTGACTGTGGAAGATCTTTTGCTGGAGTTTTTGGGGGATCCTGATGCTGGATTAACGTTCAAGGCTGAGGTGAAAGCACAATTGCTGCAACAGCAGCAGCAGCGGCTGGCAGGGCAACGCGGGCTTTCAACGGCTGAGCTGATGCAACAGTTGGAACTGGATTAGGTGATGCCCTTTATTCCTGAATATCAGCTAAAAACAGTAAGGTTTGGTTTGAAGAGAGACCATGAAAGTTAAAGCAGTCATCTGGCAAGAAAATGGGGTGTGGTGCGGCTCTGTTCCGGCGTTGCCTGGATGTCATACCTGGGGTGAGAGCTACGACCAGCTGTTAGAAATGCTCGCAGATTCGGTTCAGGGTTGGATTGAGGTGGCCAGCGAACGGGAAGAACTCGATTTGGGAAAGCAATGGGTTGAGCTGTCTTTCTGATGACATCTTTGTGTAGAGAAAACTCCATCTTTGAATGGTACTGACTTAAGGAGAGAGGCTATATAGCGTGGGCATTGGTTTTGAGCGCTCCAGAATGCTGAACGCAGCTTTTTCTGAGCAATGCCCACCCGCGAAAATCTTAGTTGGTGGGCAGTTCCCATCAGTCGCCTCAAGTCGATCGAACAGTCACAGGGTAGAACTGCCCACCCTACCCATCGACTTCTGAATGGTGCTTACATAAGGTCGGTGGGCACTGCCCACCCTACGAATTTCTCAACTTCCGCCGCTCCCCCTGTCTCCTCTGCTTCCCTTGCCCGCTTTTCTTTACTTTGTGTCGTCGGGATTTTTCAACTGCTTGCCGCGTTGGGCGAGTTGTTGGAAATAATCGAGGAAATCATCCTCATCCGATGATTTTTCTTCTGCTTCAGTGGATTTTTCTTTAGCCGATTCGCTCTCAAGCGATTGTTCTGTTGCTGATTCGCTGGCAGTCGATTCTGTTTCAGCACTGTCTTGGGGTTCAGAAGCTGATGCTGATGGTGCGGTGGCTTCAGGTTTCTTTGGAAGAATGATCGTATCGTCTTGATTGGCGGTTCTGGAGAGCTTTCGGATCTCTCTGGCTTTGCGCTGCAGATCCTGGAAGTAGTCGGTGGTGGTGATTTCGGCGACGGATTGTTCTTTTTGTTCTTCGTCAATGTCGATGGCGATTTTTAAGAGTCCTTTGACGCCTTTGTAGACGGCTTTGGAGTAGTCTGAACGATTGAAGCGATCGACCAGAACGACGCTTCCGGCTGTGCCGAGGATGGCAAAGGCGGGGGGGACTAGGGGGACCCAGGCTGCGATCGCAAACAAACCCACACAAATGCCAACTAACCCAAGCACTGTAACACCTGCCGCGAGGCTAAACCACCAGGGATTGCGCACAAACCAGCCCAGCGACCCGCCTGCCGCAGACCAGGCAAAAATCCACAGCCCCTCGGCCCACAGAGGCCAGTACCAGATGAGCGGGCGTCCATCCAGCACAGCAGCCAGAATTTGACTAACAATTTGGGCGTGGACGACGACGCCTGGCATTTTTTGGTTATCTCTTAAGCCAGCGCTATAGGGCGTATAGAAGGCATCTTTGGTACTGGCGTCAACATTACCGATTAAGATAACGCGATCGCGTACCCAATCTTCCTTGACTCGGCCCTCAAGCACATCCGTAAAACTCACTTGCTGGCTGGCATTTGCAGCAGAACGATAGTCAATTAAGATCTGGTAAACTCGCACATCCGCATTTTGATATCCACCGGCTTTGGCATCCAAGCGTTTGAAGACAGTATTCCCAAACTTGAACTGATACCCCTTTGCCCTTTCCTCTTCAATGTCCTCCGCTTTCAAATAGCGTCGGGAAAGTTCAAGGGCAAACGAGATTAACTGTTTTGCAGGATTGTTACAGAGATGGTGTTTTTCAGGGGAATAGCTAGCAGGCGGTGGGGTGATGAGTAGATCGCTACGACGCAAAATTCCGCCCCGATCGACAGGCAAATCAGCAAAAGCAACCTGGTTTTCATCAATTTCAGGGGGAGGCCCTGTGCCCACACGGTCCTTACCGCTTGTTTCGCAGACAACAACAATATCGGAGTGCTTGAATACCTTCTGCAGCGCCGCCCGTCCTTCCCCAGCCGGGATATCTCTGAAAACGTCCAGGCCAATCGCTCGCGGTTGATAAGAGACCAACTTCTCCAGTAATGTCGCCATCGTCCGATCGGAGATCGGGTACTCGCCCAGGTTCGCAAGATCGGCATCCGTAATACCTACTACCAACAATCGCGGATCTGGGCCTCGATCCGGACGCCACCGGATCAACTGATCGAACCCATAGAGTTCCACAGATTCCAGCATTCCCAGCTGACGAATCCCCATCAGCATTGTCGTAATAACTACGCTAGCAAACAGCACGTTCCCTCCCCCAGCGAGGAGCGATTTCTGCTGGGAGAAACAGGAACGAATCTTTGCAATTAATCGAGAAGTCATGGCATTTTGGATTTTGGATTTTGGATTTTGGATTTTGACCATGCCCCTACCTCCCATTTCCTATTCCCCATTATCAATGAATCCTCACCAATGAACGATTAACTATGAACCTTATCCCTTCTCCAAAAAGTACCCCCGCTACAGAAGAACTGTGACGGGGGAAAGTTCAAGCAGTCAATTATTGCCTGTTAAACTAAAAGCCAAATGTTGCTTTGGCTATCTTCAACTGCTTCAGGCAAACCATTGCTTCAGGCAAACCATTGCTTCAGGCAAACCATTGCTTCAGGCAAACCATTGCTTCAGGCAAACCATTCTTCAACTGCTTCTGCTTTGGTATTGGTATTGCGTGCTGGAGTTTCGCGGTTGAACTTCATGTGGACTGAGCGGGTTTGCTCGCCATCCGCAGCAACTGCAACAATCGGGTAATCGATCAGACCATCCTGGAAGGACATCTGGAAGCGGAAGGTGCCATCGGGATTGAGTTTAATGGGACGCCCACCAATACTAACCGTAGCATTGGGTTCCGTAGCACCGTAGACAATCAGTTCTGCATCAGCCACTAACCAGAATTTGCGAGGACGCATGGGTGGCATCGAGGCAGAGAAGCCAGCGCCGGAGCCAGACATTGACATCCCCACACCAGACATGTTCAAACCAGATGGGGTCGGTACAGCCCACATTCCCACACCGGATGGGAAGATATAAGAGCTGATGGCCCGCTGCGGCACCTGTTGCATCGAACCATAGAGGGAACCGGCAACTCGTTGTGCTTCGATGCCCTGAGCCATGCCAAAGAGCTCGTCGTAGATCGGGTTTTCGGCACCTGAGAGCGAAACCTGCCTGGCAGGAGGAACTAATGTTGCAAAAGTCTTACCGCGCAAATCTTCATCCCAGGAGATCGTGATGAATTGATCGTCAATCCAATCAGAGGGATAGACTGGCGGAACATGTACTGTTGCAGAACGTGCTAGCACTAACCAGCGACCGTCTGCACAGCGGTACCCAATATCTGCCACATAATCGCGATCGCTCACAGGCAGTGGGAGATACCATTCCCGAGCCAGTTCATCACAAGGATATTCTTGAATGCTGTGGGGCCGTTGGTACTCCAAATTGATGTCTGTAACATCATAAACACGAAGTGCCAGTTGTTGTCCGCCTTGACGGCGCATCTCTTCTTTATGCTCGTTGGGAACATCCCAGTAGGTGTAGGCCCACTGCGGATCCCGGGGCATTAAGACAATTCGACTTTCACCGTAGCCAGCGGGTAAATCAGGTAATTCTTCATCAACTGCTGCCATGGCAGTTGGTGTAATCTCTTCCGGAATAACATCCAGTTTCGATTCGTCAACGCCAACTTCAAACTTCGATGCTTCCACTTCTTCTTTTGCCTCCAAGATTGGGGAGGGACTGTTAACAATCGGAGCCCCTTGTTTGTCCTGAATAGCGGCCATCAGCTCCGACTTGCGCATTCGGCTGTAGCGAGAAATGGCATACTCGCTTGCAACTTTGCGCAGTTGTCGGAGAGTCATTTCATTTAAAGGGGTTTGTTCTTGTGCCATCGTTCCACTTCTCCAAAATGTAGGTTTAGGCGGTAATCAATCGTTGTTTAGGGTAGATTTTGACTGCCATACAACGTTTTCGAGCTGAGATTTACGAACCATTTAGGGTTTTCTCATCTATTGCAAGCAGAAGTTTTCAGACTTTGCGCTAGAGGTTGCTTGGCGATCTGAGTCAGAATTGAGCTAGACAAGCAAGATTGCTACACTCCTCAATTCAGGAAACAATCTGCAAACCAGAGAACCCTACACTTCGGAAGCCGGGGTTTTTCAAAAAGACAAAACTACAAGTTTCGAGGTGGGTTGGGTTCATAAGATCGCTTCTAAAAACCCTCACGTTTTTTTTGGGATCGTGGGGATCGCTTTTGTTAATAATATGTAACAGTCAACCCAATGCAGCCGTCAAGGGGTGATCCGGGTGGATTCGTAGCCAATGAACGAGTTTGCAGGCAAATCGGGGATCGCTATGTCATGAAAGCTTAACAAAAGTAGAGCTTTTGGGGATCGCTGAAGTGAGGGTAGCGATCCCGCACTCGATCGAGAACAGGGCTAACTTGCGCGTATGGTAATAAAGAAGTTGCTTGCACAGGAAGTAGGGCCTGCAGGATTGTTGTGAATATCGGTAAATGGTTTGGCTTACTGGGTCTGGCGATCTCGTTCTATATTTTGTGGCAGGTTCACCAGCTGCTGTTGTTGGTATTTGCGTCAGTTGTGTTGGCAACTGCGTGCAATCGTCTGGTACAAAAGTTCCAGCGATTGGGTCTGAAGCGCTCTCTTGCTGTGGTGCTGACATTGGGAATTGTTTTTCTGGTGGCCATTCTGGCAATCTTGTTGATTGTGCCGCCGTTTGTGAATCAGTTCCAACGATTGCTGGAATTGTTGCCCAAGGGAGTAGAGCAGATTCGAGGCTGGATTGAAGCGTTGGTGGAGAATCCACCTCCATGGTTGCCTGATTTACCCGATCTGCCGAGTCTGACCCAACAGGTGGAGATTCCCGCCGGACAAATTTTCCAGAATTTCTTTTCGTTTTTCCAGAATTCGCTGGAAACACTGCTGCAGTTGCTTCTGGTCCTGGTGCTGACGTTGATGTTTCTGGCGAATCCGCGTGCCTATCGTCAGGCGTCACTGCAGCTTTTTCCTTCGTTTTACAGGCGACGAGCGGATGAGATTTTGGTTCGGTGCGAGTCAGCGTTGGGGAACTGGTTGTCAGGAATTCTGCTGGATTCGCTTTTTGTGGGCGCTTTAAGCGGTATCGGGCTGTTGTTTTTGGGGATCGATCTGGTGCTGGCCCATGCGTTGCTGGCGGGATTGCTGAATTTTATTCCGAATATTGGCCCGACGCTTAGTGTGGTTTTTCCGATTGCGATCGCGCTTCTAGGCCCGCCCTGGAAAATCCTGGCAGTGATTGTCCTTTATATTGTGATTCAGAATATCGAGAGCTATTGGCTATCGCCCATGATTATGGCCAAGCAGGTATCTCTTTTACCAGCCCTCACCCTCGGCTCCCAGATTTTCTTTGCCACCAGTTTTGGCGTTTTAGGATTGATTCTGGCGCTGCCGCTGACTGTTGTGGCCAAGGTTTGGTTGGAAGAAGCGTTTATTAAGGATATTCTGGATCGCTGGCGCGGAAAAACGGCGTTACCTCCAACCCACTCTGCGCCCCAACTTGCGGCAGACCCCATCGCAACCGATACGAACGCTGAGTAAATGCCTGCAGGCAACCGGACAGTTATCAGTGAAGAGGATTTTTGAAGAGTCTTAAGAGAGGTAGCAAAACACTTCGGATCCCCCTAAATCCCCCTCGCTAAGGGGGACTTTTAACTGTAATTCCCCCCTTTCCCAAGGGGCTAGGGGGGATCCAATACTTTTCAAACATCCTCTTAGATTGGCGATTTTGGCTTGGAGGCAGCTGTATTGGGCAAGCGTTCCATCAATTGATCGCTTGCATTTCCCCGTCAAACTGGCATTATGCCCCGTATGCATTTCAGTTCAAGCTTCTAAACTCTAAACTAGATTGAATGGTTCAACATCTGCCTGCAGTGGGGTTTGAAATCTGGCATTCTCTGGGTGCTTGCATCGCCCTGTTGACGATTGCACTGGTGCTGCGGGAGGCCGGAGTCATCCGCTGGCTGGCCCTCCAGGTGGCCTGGTTGGGACGGGGATTGGGGTACTTTCTGTTTGGCGGCTTAGTGATGCTGGGGGCAGTGGTGGCGTTGGCGTTCGGGCACTATGCTACAGCACTGGTGGTGTTGCCGATTGCTGTGGAACTCTTGTTGGTGTTGGAGGTTGGGCCTGCGGCAATCGTTGCTATCGTCACTGCCATTGGCTTTATGGCCCATGTTGCCAGTCTGCCGCTGATGATTAGCAATTGGGTTAATTTGATGGCAGCGGATTATTTCAGGATTTCCTTTGGCCGCTATGCTCTGGTGATGGTGCCCGTGGGTTTTGTTGCGATCGCAACTAGTTTTGCCGTTCTCTGGTTCTATTTTCAGCGCTACGTTCCCCGTCACTATCCCTACGATCGCCTCGATCCGCCGGCCAGCGCCATCCGAGATCCGCTGATCTTGCGCCACAGTGTTATCCTGCTGCCTTTGCTATGGCTAGGGTGCGGTCTGGCTGCCCCTTTAGGCTTGCCCATTGCCCTGGTTCCTGCCGCGATCGCGCTATTTCTGCTCGCGATCGCAGGACGGTGTTTCAACCGCCACACCGCTGCAATTCTTTCCCCACGCCAGATTGTGCAAGCCATTCCCTGGCGCTTAATCCTGGTTGGGTTCGGAGTACATCTCATTATTATCGGTCTCCACCTGGCCGGATCGACCGCCCTGCTCAGCCAACTGTTATCTCAGCTCGCCCATTGGGGATTGACTCTGACCACTCTAGGCAGTGGCTTTTTGGCGGCTCTGCTCGCTGCCATCCTGAATCAATTGCCTGCAGTCTGGTTAGAATCGCTCGCGCTTCAATCGCTGCCCAACCTAGACCCAGGTCTCCGCGAAGCGACGATCTATGCCAATATCATTGGTTGCGGCTTAGGGGGTGCGATCGCACCCTTTAGCAGCCTGGCCACCCTCACCTGGATGAAACTGCTGGCGCGACACAAGCTTCGTGTCAGCTGGTGGCCTTACATCCGCATCAATCTCGCCCTCACTCTGCCAGTCCTGCTAGTTGTTCTGTTAACGCTAACGGTGTGGCTGCCCTGGTTGCGAGTCTGAAGCTTGGCACACCCATTTCCATAACGGATGACTCCTGCCTTGCTGACGAATCCGCCAAACCTGCCGCTCCAATTGCCGTTTTTCCCCAGAGGAAAGTCCCCAGAGAATATTGCGGCTTTGCCAGAGCAAGACCGCCACCGTCATCCCCGTACACAAAAAAAAGCCGAACGCCGCCAACCGATTGTAAACCAACCCATACCGCACTGCCGCCCAGGTAAAATGCTGCATCCAGAGCGCAATCTCTCGTCGCAATCCCCACAAGCTGAGCGGGCCAACCGTCATCCAAAAGACGCCGACAAAAAACCAGCGAGTGTAAACCGACAACCGATGCAAGCGCTCAACCTGTTGTCGAAAGCCAGGATCGAGACGTCTATCCTCCATATTATCGGACTGAAAAAATGCATCTGAGGGTTCGCTCATCACCGATTTCGCCAGAACAGTAGCAGACAGCACCCAGGTTTGACCGTCAAACAAAAAACTTGCAGAAGGCCCAGGATATTACTCCCTTAACATACCCAGTCGAGCGGTTATAACATACCCAGTCGAGCAGTCATCGCACTGCAGTCTTGAGCAAGGACAGGTATAGCACCACGAGAATAGATTAGGACAGAACAAAAAGCACAAAACCAGATGCAGCCAACCTTTCCCTTCTGCCTTCTGCCCTCTGCCTCCTGCCTTCTGCTATAGTCCTCCAAATGTAAAAATTTTTGAGCGTGCGGGTTCCATTCACACGTTCAAAAATCCCTACTTGTTGACACGACTTGGAAGGTTATTTTGAAAGCCTTGCGCCGCAAGGCTTTCGAAATAGCCCATTTTTGTTCTGGTGCAAAGAAATGAGGGTTAGCGCCCCCTCAGGGGGCGCTAACCTTCCAAATCGTGGGTTTACCACTACCCCAAAACATTATGCTCTGGGCGAGCAGTAACGGGGAAAGGGAAACAGCGAATGCCCGATCTGATATAGATCTACGAAAATAGAGTAGGAGATTGCAAAAAGCTCACAGCTAGCAGAATCAACCTTTCCGTTTCTGCCCTCTGCTTTCTGTTCTCTGTCTTTTGCCCTCTGCCTCCCGTCTTTCAAATTCTTTCCAGAGCAGCGCCAGAAGCCGTTCCAGAGAATCAATGTGACGTGTAGCGAACTGAATTTGCAACGCTGGCGATGCATCAAGGTCTGCACTGATGCAGAGCGTGACAGTACCGTCCGGATTTGCAGTCGGAATAACGATGTCGGTCTCGTCAAGCTGATATTGAGTATTGAGTTGAATTTTCATAGCGATCTCCTGATGTCAGATCGTTTTCGAGGCAGTCGTAACAATGCTCTTTTAGTTTATACGTTAACGTATTAACGTGTCAAAGTTTTGGCACTTCAATACCTTTATGAATTAAGACGATTCAGTTACGTTAAGGGTTTGGGGTGTTAAAGCCTCTGAGTCGACGGTAAAGATTTGAAGGAGTTGTAGTGGTCAGATATGTCGATTTGTCTCCGTTCTGGACAGATCCGAACCAGCCAACAATTGCCGATGCGATGCGGGAAACCGGATTGGATCGGCGAACGTTGTCAGCAGCGCGAAAGGGACATCTGGATCGCAGTCAATATGAAACGCTGTTTGCGCTCAGGGATTTTGCCTCCACATTGGCCGGTCGCCCTTTGGTGTTGGAGGAGCTATTTGCCGAACCCTTAGACGATGATTCATGAATCCAATTACCATTTAAATGCAAGCTGACGCTCAAATAACATGAGTTCGATAAAAATCAATGCTTGAAACCCTTGAGGAATAGGGATTTTCCAAACTGAGTCCTCATGAGGCTTTATCAACAGTCATTCTTAATTGGGAAAATTGTTATTCATTCGCAATAGCCAAGCTTACTGATAAAAGTCCGTCAAGCATGAGATCTGGAAAAGCCTCATAAATAAAGGGTTACAGTGCTAAAATTCTGTCGAACTCACGTTCAAATAAGCTCTAGCTAGCCTCTGGAAGTTTGATGGAAAGCGATCTGTCCAGGGGCTGATATCCTTGACGAGGAGATTGAGCGAGTTTTCAACTGCCTGATGCGAATCATCTGGTCAGATTACCATCCAGTACCGATCTGAGCTGAGAGGCTTCGATCTGCCATCATAGAAGATATCCTGCGCTACTCTAGCGAACGCTATTTTGACACCGCAACAGGACGTAGGGTTGCTGATTGGAAAACATGGCAGTTGTTGAGTTCTGATTCCTTACGAGCAACATGAGGACAAAATAATGCCTGTGACGATCCATACTACAACTCGTCAACAGATCCGATTTCGCCTGAAAACTGGGAGATTTACATATGAATAAAACTCGGATGGTCTATTTTGAACAAGAAGATATCTTGCATTTGTCGATCTCTGAAGAGTCTGAGGCAGGCTGTGTTGAACTGAATCCTAATATAGCAAAAGGCAGGAGGCAGAGGGCAGAAGGGAAAGATTGACTAAATATCCTTACCGGCTTGTAGGACTCCCCTTTACTTTATCTCTGGAATCCCCCCACGTTCGTCGGTAAACTCCGCTTCAATCACAACGCCGCTGTTTGCTTCATCAGTAACATCGGTAGTGGAGGCAGTGTCGGAAACCGTTGCAGTTGCGGTCGCAGCTGCTGTTGCTGTTGCAAGGACAGGCATGGACTGCCCTCGACGCTCCCGCCACCAGGCTAGCATGGCGCTGGCGATGAAGATACTGGAATAGGCCCCAGCTGTAAAACCAATAATCAGGGCCAGGGCAAAGTATTTCAGGGTTTCGCCGCCAAAGAAGAAAATGGCAAAGAGGGGTAGCAAGGTGGTTAAGGTGGTGTTGATAGAGCGGGTCAAGGATTGGTTGACGGCACTGTCAACAACTTCACCGATGGATTGGTCGGGATTATATTTGAGCGTTTCGCGAATGCGGTCGTAGATGACGACGGTGTCGTTGACGGAGAAGCCGATGATCGTCAGCAGGGCCACAATGAATAGACTACCCACTTCCACTTCCCGCACTAATCCTAATATGGAGAAGATGCCAGCGGTGAGGAGTACATCATGGAAGAGGGCTGCGATCGCAAACATCGCGTAGTCGAGCTGAAACCGCAAACTCAAGTAGACCACAATACCCACAAACGAAACAATCAGCGCCAGCATCCCCGATGCAAACAACTGCTTGCCGATCACCGGTCCCACCGTATCGATTTGAGTACCCTCAGGCTTAAACACGCCAATCGCTTCTGAAAGCGCCGCCTGCAACTTCGTTCGCTGCTCCACATCCAAATTCTTGGTGCGGACAGACAAAGACTGTCTCTTGTCCCCCAAAAGCTGAAGATTGCTGCCACCCAGATCCTGAGTTTTCATCACCGAGCGCACGATATCGAGGTCAATCGGGCCATCGCAGTTATTGGCCTCAGCACAATCCAGCTCAACCTGCAGCCTCGTTCCACCCACAAAATCAAGACCAGGACGCAACGGAGCAGCAATCTCCGGACGAGTCCAGGAAATGGCCATTGCCACCAGACCGATCAGGATAAATAAAGCCGAGATGGTCCACCAGAGCCGCCACTGTTGGGTGACGCTAAGTTTGAATTTCATCCTGTCACTCCTGCACTAGATTTTGTCGCGGTCGTCGCAGTTGGCAAATTGGGGCAAAACCAGGCCGGTTTCCGCAAGCCCGGAAAGCCCAGTACAGCCAACAGCAAAGTGCGGCTGCAGGTCAACGCCGTAAACATGCTCATGACAACACCAATGGCCAGCGTCAGGGCAAATCCTTTCACCAGGCCGGTGCCCAACCAGAACAACGCACCGCAGACGATCAACGTTGTGACATTACTATCCAGAATACTGGAAAAGGCACGGTAAAAGCCCGATTCCACCGAACGATAAAGGGTTTTACCCGATCGCAATTCCTCGCGGGTACGTTCAAAAATTAGCACATTTGCATCTACAGCCATACCAATGCTGAGGATGAAACCTGCAATCCCCGGTAGGGTCAGAGTCACAGCTAGCAGATCGTACATTGCCAGCGTCAACAACGTGTAAATGACCAGGGCAATATCTGCGATCGCACCCGGCAAACGATAGTACGCCACCATAAAAATCAACACCGCAATCAGACCGCTAATCCCCGCATAGAGACTGCGTTGGATGCTATCCCGACCCAACGTCGCCCCCACCGTGCGATTCTCAACAATTTCCACCGGCAGCGGCAAAGCCCCACCGCGCAACTGGATTGCCAGATCGCTAGCCTCTTGCGCCGTAAACCCCCCAGTAATTTCAGCACTTCCCCCTGCAATGCCCGTTTCCGCATACCTCACATCCACCGAAGGCGCACTCAGCAACCGCCCATCCAGAAAAATTCCCAGCGTACGCCCCGTACCCGCCACATTTTTAGTCAATTCAGCAAAGCGCTGGTCTCCCTCCGGATCGAAACGAATGATCGTGCTCCAGTTATCCCCCGCCGACGGCGCAGACGCAAACGCATCCCGAAGATTCTTGCCCGTTAACCCTGGCTCTTTGTAGAGCGCCGCCAGGATCTCATAAGTTGCTTTCAGCTCTTCCAGATTCGTATTAAACGCCTCCAGATCGGGGCTATTTTGCAACTCTTTTTGTTGGGCTTCCAGCTCATATTTCAAACTCAATGCTGTGGCTAGTTGTTGCTCAGTGCCAATTTTCTGCTCGCGAAAGTCCAGCTGAGCCGTGCCTCCCAGCACCCGTTCTGCCTGCTCCGGATCGCTCACCCCCGGCAGTTGCACCACAATTCGATCCTGGCCTGCCGTTTGCACCACCGCCTCAGAAACCCCGAGACTATTAACGCGCCCCTCAACCACGCGCCGAACGGCCTCCAGATCCCGCTCTTCAATCTGCGGGATATCCTCAGTCGTTTGCACCTGGACTGTTAACTGTGCCCCGCCCCGCAAATCCAGACCCAAACGAATGGGCAAGCGGGATAAAACCACAATGGCAGCAACCGCCAACACCAGGATTACAATTAACAATGAACGCTGTCTTTGCATACTCAAACCTGCCGCGACAAATGTTATCATAGTGCCTTTTTGCGCCACTTCGCGAGTATCCGAACCCGCAATTCTCAAAATTCCCAGCAGAGTTCAAACACGACTGGGAAGGTTATTTTGAAAGCCTTGCTGAGCAAGGCTTTCAAAATAACCCATTTTTCTGCTCTAGCATGAATAAATAGGGGGTTAGCGCCCCCTTAGGGGGCGCTAACCTTCCCAGTCGTGTTCAAACCTGCTTCGCCGTGATGCGCAGGAATCATTCACTCATTCCCGCTAATTGCCCAGTCAGTCCGATCGGTAGCGAAGCCAGCCCGATGAACAATCCACATGACCTGGGCAGTTAGTGGGTAGTTCTCCAAAATCCTGACTGGTTTATATCAATAGCCAGACAACAGAATCTTAACCCTTCTGCCTTCTCTCCTTCTCGTTCCCCATTCCCTGTTTCCCCGTTCCCTATTCCCTATACCGAATCCGATAACGAGGTTGAGGATCGCTGCCCAACTCTGACAGCCAGCGACTATCCGGTTTCCAGGCTCTATTCTCTTCTTCGCGGCAGCGAGTTTCAACAATTAGTTCTTGCTCCTGCAACCGCAATAGATTGTACTGCCACGGATATCCTGGCACCAGTTCCTGGGTCGATGCACCAAACGTACCCGCACAAATCAGGTCAATTTTGCGCCCCTTAATGTTCTGGTCATAACGATACAATTCCGTGCGCGCCGTGTGAATGTGACCATGCAAAGCAAAACGGAAACCATTGACTGCCAGCCGCTCCATAAATCCCCCATCTGTAATTCGATCCTCTCCAGGACTATGCAACGGATGGTGCCAAACCGCCAGTTTCAGCCAGTCTTGATACCCTCCAATCTGATTGATTGCATTCAGAGCATTGCTGAGGGCAAGAGGATTGATGGCAGCGCGAGAACGATAGTGATGGTCGAGCTGCCAGGCCGAATTCAGCCCCAAAACCAGCAGCTTGTGTTCAGGGAAAGGATGCAATGTATATTGTTGAGCTGGATCGAGGTCATACGGTTGACGGCTGACAGCTTGATAGAACTGACTAAAGTGGGCAAAACGCTGCTGGTATTGTTGCGGATTTTTCACCTCAATGTAGCTGCCACCTGTGTCGATGACGGTACTCTCGTCCGCTTTGCCCTGATAATCCCGGCGACGGACAGGGATATAAGCATCTTCTGCCGTGGGCCAGTGAAGATCGTGGTTGCCCGGCACAATCACCAGCTGTTTCGGCTTGAGCTGGAACTCCAGACAGAGGTCATACAGGAACTGTCGAGCCGCCTCGTATTCTTCAGTCGTGGCGCGATTGGTGATATCGCCTGAAAGAATCAGGGCATCCAATTGGGAGCACTGCAATTCCTGGTGCAGATCCTCAGCTAGCTGGCTGTACCAGAGTTGGGCGTTCTCGCTCGTGCCGAAGTGCAGATCCGAAAGATGGAGAATATGCATTGTTTTTGCAGACTCAGCAATCTTATTTTGACGCTTAGTATTGATTTTGGTAGTGTTAATGCTTGTTTCCATTTCAATGAATGGCTTATCCAATAATGGAGCTTCCAATCGCTTTGGGACAGCAACAGGTTTGAGGGTGCCCAAAATTCGAATGATTCTGTTCCGGACTGCGGAATTCTGTTCCTGGTTGAGTGCTTTACATAAACTGGGAATTGCCGCTTCCCCCTGTTGGGCCAGCGCCCTGGCAGCATAGCTACGATTGGCAGGAACCGGATCGGTCAGCAAGGCTTTGCTCAACGCCTCAACGATCGCCAGCTTGAGGGTTGGATCGGCAACCATTCAGACCTCTCAAACTGGAGCTAAACCGGAGTCGCTTAACTTGCCTAATGCCCGGGCAGCGCTGCCACGAATTTCAGCTACTGGATCTTCAAGTAAGGTTTTACAAAGAGCCGGAACTGCTTGCTCGTCGCCAATTTCGCCTAAAGCATAAACGATTTGTCGTCGCAAGGGATTGTCTGCGCCCTCCAGAGCTTCAACCAGAATCGGAAGGATGGTAGTGCCGCGTTTCTGCAGTACCCCAACTGCTGATTGACGTATCTCAAGCTCTGGATCGGTTAATGCTTTCAACAGGTGAGATATAGCACTATTATCCTCCTGCCCTGTCAGCTTAACCAGATTGGATTGGGGAACCTGCACATCGTTCTGGCTTAATGATGGCAACCAATCAGCAGACAGGTCATAGGCAGCAGCAGCTTCCTGGACTTTACTATCCAAGTTGCTTTGTTGTGCTGGTTCTTCCGGCGTAGAATGGGAAGAAGAGGGTTGCTGTACGATGGGGTTGTTTGCGACTTGCCCGAACCAGCCTTGCAATCGATTCAGGTCAGTTGCAGCTGTTTCCCTGTCTTGCAATGGCTTCTGGTGGAGTTGCTGTTCTAGCTGTTCGTATTCTTGTTGATAGCGGGATATTGCTGCTTGTTGCCTTTCAATTTCCCGCTGATATAGAGAGCGCCGACGCGGATCTGCCTCGTAGCGCAATTCTTCTTCATATTGCTGTAGCAGCTCCATATCTTTGGCAACATGGTCAGCCAAGTCTTTCAGTCTTTGGGCAAGATTGAGCGGCATAGGTTATCAACACAAGAGCCATAGACAAAATCTGTTGATACTTTAACACACGACTTGGAAAATTAGCGCTCCAAAGGGGGCGCTAACCCTCATTTCTGGGTGCCAGAACGGAAAATATGGGTTATTTTGAAAGCCTTGTGTCGCAAGGCTTTCAAAATAACCTTCCAAGTCGTGTTAACACATCCTGGGGTCAGTGTTTGACGGGGCCAGCCCATTGCTGTTCGAGATCGAGGGGGTTGAAGCGAATGCAAGTAACGGTTCGAGGTCAACTGGCAAACCCTCAATTTTTGGACTTAACGATGGCATGAGCGGCAAACTAGCGGTGTGTATTTGGGTAGTCGTCGTGCTGCGATCGCAAATTCTGTATCTGGACAGAGCGCAACTGCAGGACTGGGATCCAGTATTTGCGACAATTGAACTGGCAATTTTCAAAAAGTTGGGTACCGTTTAGAACCGCAAAGATGGTACCATCCTTCTGATAGATGAACCTTGCTGTTTTGGGAGCCAGACTTTTGCTCTTGAAGAAACTGCACCTTCCAAAATGGAGAGGGTTGAGTTCCTGCTTCAGCAATCTCGGTAATGCGGCTCTTGAGAAAAATCACTAAATCGATTTTGGAGACAGCCCGGAGAATCCGGCGGGTTGGCAAAGATGAGAATTTCCTCCTTGCCATTGACAAGGTAGATGGAATTGTTGCCAAGATTTTGTCGGTCATTATGGTGATTGTCATCATGGTGGCGATCCTGGATCTAGCCTTTTTCCTGGCTAAAACTTTGCAAGATACTCCCTTCGGTGAACTGGATAGAACAGCATTCAAAGCCTTTGGTTTATTCCTGAATGTACTGATTGCTCTGGAGATTCTGGAAAATATCACCGCTTATCTGCGCAAGCATGTCGTTCAAGTGGAGTTGGTGATTGTCACTTCTCTGATTGCGGTGGCTCGCAAAATTATTATTTTTGATTTCAGTAAGAATTCTGGTGTGGAATTGCTGGGGCTGGGCACAGCAGTTCTGGCACTTTCACTCAGTTATTGGATGGTGAAGCAAATGAATACCAGGCGCCACCATTAATCAAGTGTCGATTAAACCTGCCCGAGAACTGGAGTGGAGGCCCCCCTCTGGGGGGCTTTCACTCCAATTTCCGAATGAGTCGATTGAATTTTTGAATCAGTTGTCGAGCGTTTTAACGTTGCAGTTCTTTCTATGACCAACTATTTTCAGTTTGAAGCTGACTTTGTAGATTCTCTGCGCTGTATTCCCATGCAGGTGCGGCTGAAGCTCGATACTTGCGGCATCAAGTTGAAACTTGCCCAGTGGAATCAATTCAGTCAGACCGATCGGCAGGCTCTGGTGGATCGGCCTTGCACCCCTGGATCGGAAACTCAAGCCTATCGCGAGTTCTTGCAGCAGCTGGTGCTGGCGGAAACGGGTATGGTGGCGACTGATTTGCCCGTCAACCCGGATCCACCCTGGATGGAGGGCAATGCGATTCCTGCTGCTGTTCAGGAAAGGGCACAAACTGAGGGCATTGTTATTTCTCTGGAACAATGGGATCGCCTCAGCCCGCTGCAGCGTTTTGCATTAATCAAACTCAGCCGTTCCAGTCATGAGAACAGCAATTTTGTGCCAGCGTTGAAGGAATTTCAGCTACTCTGACCTGACCCCTGACAGCTTTACCTTCTCAGGAAATGCCATAGAATCGCAACACTTTATCCTGATGCGATCGCGTTTAAATTCTGGAATCGTGGGATAATCGCAATTCATTGCACGACCCTCTCAGCACATGAGAGTCCTGGGCAGAAGCGGAGAACAGCATGGAATCATTGCGAGGAAGAGATCTATTAAGTCTGGCAGATTTGAACGGAGCAGAAGTTCAGATGCTCCTTCAACTGGCAACCCAACTGAAAGTGGGTGACATCAAGCCTCATTGCAACAAAGTATTAGGTTTGCTGTTTTCTAAGGCATCGACTCGGACACGGGTGAGTTTTTCGGTTGCTATGTATCAATTGGGCGGTCAGGTGCTCGATCTCAATCCTAAAGTGACTCAGGTAGGACGCGGCGAACCTATAGCAGACACTGCACGCGTGTTAGACCGCTATCTCGATATCGTTGCGATTCGCACCTTTAAACAACAGGATCTGGAGACTTTTGCTCAATACGCTAAAATTCCCATCATTAATGCCCTCACAGATCTGGAACATCCTTGCCAGGTGTTAGCGGATTTGCTGACGGTTCAGGAATGCTTTGGCTCGCTGGCGGGTCTGACCCTGACCTATATGGGAGATGGCAATAATGTGGCTCATTCTCTGATGCTGGGGTGCGCGCTGGTGGGGATGAATATCAGAATTGCGACACCAACAGACTATCAACCCAATCCAGCGATTGTGGAACAGGCAAGCGCGATCGCAGATGGGCGTACAGAAATCATATTGACGGAAGATCCCAATGCCGCCGTCAAGGGTTGTCAAATCGTTTACACAGATGTGTGGGCCAGCATGGGCCAAGAAGACTCAGCCGATGCCAGGATTCCGGTTTTTCAGCCCTATCAGGTCAACGAAGCACTCATCGCTCAAGCTGATACTGATGTCATTGTGTTGCATTGTTTGCCAGCCCATCGGGGTGAGGAAATTACGGATGCTGTCATTGAAGGTGCGCGATCGCGGGTTTGGGATCAAGCAGAAAACCGCCTCCACGCCCAAAAGGCGCTGCTCGCGAGTCTATTGGGAACAGACTAACCCCTCAAAGGTAATCGTTCCCGCCGGATCGCCCTGACACAACGTATTGGTGCAATTAGAAGTTGTGGCGACAAGAACGCGTCCCAATACCGTTCGGTGAAGGATGACGGATTCAATAACTTTACGAAAAATAGACCTGTAGGAGGCACGGCAATGCCGTGCCCCTATGCGAGAAAGTAATTCTTGTTGCTAAACCGAACAGTATTGGAACGCGTCCTAACAGGCTAGTGCAGGATCGCAATCAAAAGTTAGAGTAAACCCTGTGGGGTTTACACGATTTGGAAGGTTATTTTGAAAGCCTTGCGGAGCAAGGCTTTCAAAATAACTCATTTTTCTGTTCTAGCACAAAGAAATGGGGGTTAGCGCCCCCGAAGGGGGCACTAACCTTCCAAGTGTGGGTTTACCCTAACTTTTAGCAGTGACAGAGCATTAGTTAGGACGGGCAAAGGGCAAGCCCCCGTGCCGATCGCAGGATAAAGATGGGCACGCTTTGCTTTGCCCATCCTACGGCTTAAGCCGAACAGTATTGCCTACTTTCCTGCCTTTGTCTGCCTCCTGCCTTCCCCACTCTTCATCGCAAAAACTTTAGTCAAACTCTTGCTTTTTAGAGTCGGACGCCTGTACTATAATATAGTTATATGCCCCTAATCGGAATTTGCAGATCGATCGAGTACAGATTATTCGGCTAGGCTTGCCAACACCAAGCTCCTAACAAAATTGAGTACTAAATTGATTCGCAAACCCCTATATTTCAAGTTTTGCAAAGGAAGCCTGGCCCAAATGTCGGCTTTTTTGCAAATTTTGAATAAATCGCTCAGAACACTGGACAAATTTGTATTTTATCGATACAAATGTTCTAAAACCTATTGTATGCTTGATGCCCTCTCTTTATATGGAATCACTCACAACCGCACAAAAAGAGCTTTTTGATTGGTTGGTGGATTATATCCACCGCAACCAATATCCGCCCTCGATCCGACAAATGATGAAGGCCATGAAATTGAAGTCTCCGGCTCCAATTCAGAGCCGTTTAAAAAATTTGCGCGCCAAAGGCTATATCGACTGGGCAGAAGGGAAAGCGCGAACAATTCGCATCTTGCCGGAGGTAATGCCTGGGTTTATGCTGAGCGCGCCTGCACCGAGCGTCCCTATTTTGGGCGCGATCGCAGCAGGAGGATTGGTAGAACCCTTCAGCGACGAAGTAGAACAATTTGATATCCCCAGCCAATTGCTGCGCCCTCCCTCCTTTGCCTTGCGCGTGACTGGAGACAGCATGATCGAAGCCTTAATTGCCGAAGGTGATGTTGCCATCATGCGCCCAGTGGCAGAACCCGATCGCTTGAAAAATGGCGAGATAGTCGCTGCCAGAGTAGAAGGTCATGGAAATACATTGAAATACTTTCACCGCAAAGGCAGTCAGGTCACCTTGAAACCCGCTAATTCCAAATACCAACCCATCAAAGTCCCAGCCGCTGAAGTTGAAGTTCAAGGGCGGTTAGTTGGAGTCTGGCGAGGGTATACATCCGGTTGAAATTCAAACAACCCAGTGTCCGCAGGCCATGATAGTCCTCAATTAATCAGGATCTTTAAGCGTACGGGTTCCACTTGCACGTTTAAAGATCCTGACTTGCTTCATCATAGTCAAACTCAGAAAGCGCAGAATTTGCCTGAGAAAAAAGTCCAATGCTTACTTGTCCGCTGCCCTACCGATCCAGGGGAGAATAATTGTGTTTTTGTTTCAGGCAAAAGTATAGTCACCATTTTTGTCTCGAATCGATTTTTTCTGGAATCAATCTTCCGACTTTGAGTCGAAATTAGATCGCTTTATCAATCTTCATGTGAGAAACAGTAGCGATCAACCAGTAAGCGTGCGAGTTCCACCCGCCCGCTCAAAAATCCTTGTTTCTGGAGGACTACCTGAGAAACTTCTATTTCTTCTGTTCTCTGAGTAAAAATCAGGGCACTTCATCAATTCTTTTCCGGAATTACTCTCCCCGCTCCGAAAAAATATTTAACTCGGGCAATGACTAACAAAAGTGTTTGTCCGTTTTTCATGGATTGATGGTGTTGGGGAGTGGGATTTATCTAAATGTCCCGATCCCGTTTCTACGTTGGTGTATCGATCTACATTGTACTGCGTACAAACAGGGAGAAATATAAGTCATGGTATTGAAACCATTGCCTGTCTCAGGACAGGTTGAACCTCCGATCGCTGAAATTTCTCAGGAAGCACTGCGATCGATATTATTTCAGATCGAAACTGAACTGCAGCAGAGTGAAGTTTATAAACGCACCCTGGAGACCCTACAACAATCAGTGGGTTCAGAAGAGGGTGGCGCTCAGTTTCTCATTCGAGCCCTGTCTAGAGAAGCAATCCGGTTAGCATTCAAGCAGCTGGCGCTGCAATCCAAACCCCATTCAGTTGAAACGCAAGGAGAAGATGAGGGCAACACAGAACGAACTCCTCTGTTTTCTCTAGTTCAGGACTCCTCTCAAATAGGGTTGGCAACAGGAGAAGGAGATCTTCCTATTTCCCATACCCCAAATCTTCAGGGGGAAATGCCTGTTTCCGCAGAACAATCAAAACAAGCAGCGGTGGTGGTTGAACTACAACCTCCTAATGCGGATCGAAATTCCCATCATAAGCGGCCTTGGAAAAAGAAAAAGAAATTGTCTAAAGCTGAACTAGCCGTTCAACAAAACATTGAGGTTTGGCAAGAGCGCATTTGTCAGATTGGTGAAGAGTTGAAACAGGCTCGTCTGAACCAGTCTCTTTCACAAAAACAGCTCCATAGCCAGACGCGAGTCCCCTTGTATCAAATTCAAGCATTAGAGCAGGGTGATGTAGAACAACTACCAGAGGACATCTACGTCCGGGGTTTTGTCCGTACGCTGGGTAATTCGCTAGGGTTAGATGGGTTTGCCATGGCAGCGACACTACCTCTCCCCGATCCAGTGCGAGCCGTCGTCCCCTCCTGGTATGGATCGACTGCATCAGTTTCAGGTGCTTTACGTCCTGTTCATATTTATTTGGGATATGCAGCGTTGATGACGGGGGCAATGGGCAGTCTGATTTGGATGTCGCATCAAACTGCGCCGGGAGCTGCTCCCAATCCCGATCCGGTTCCAACCCCTGACACTGCTGTTTCTCAGCAGTCGTTACGACATACGGCACCCACCACAACTCCTGGAGTGAAGGCAAGCAAGATTGGTGCGATCGCAGGGCCCGATATTGCCCCACCCGAAACGCTGGTGTTCTAGTCCAATTCACGAAAAACTGCTCTCAAGTGTTGAACAGGGGCAGAGATTGCAACATCCGACGAGTATCTTCTCGGATGGCGCGAATTTCTGCCCGGTCTGCTTCAGCTTTGCGATCGTAAGCTTCCATATGCTGCCGAAATTCTGCCCGATCTGCTTCAGCCTGTCGCTCAAAGGCGGTGCGGTCGATGGCTGCCTGTTGTCGATCTGCGGCAGCTTGGGCAGTTGCGGTATCCACTCGTTGGTTGACTTCACCGATTTGCTCTGCCAGAATCCCAATCATTCCCACGACATCTTCGATGCTCTGACGCAGTTCCTGGCGGTCAATTTGTCTTTCTTTGGCGTTGCTGAATAGAAAGACGATCAGATAAATGCTGGTATTTCCCGATACTTTAAATAATGAAGTCGCAATCGAATAGAATATTTAAGCATATCGACTGACTTTTAGATGACGGTGGTGTGATGCACCTCTTTGACTCGCTCAATGGCCCGAAAGCCCATCCCATTGAGATACATCTCCAAGCATTCCCATTTGAACTCCTGTGAATGCCCTTTGGGTGGGTCATACTCATCAATAAACTGGCGACCGCATTGAGCACAAATATGATTTTGTTTGCTGCTGCGCTTGCCATTTTTTTTGATAACCGTAGAGTGACAGTGTGGACAATGCATAGTAGAAGAACCTAAATCATCTCTCTATTATGCAACGCCCTTTTATGGGTATTCCCCTTCTGCCCTCTGCTTTCTGCCCTCTGCCTTGACATAGCGTCTCTCAAGCCAAAATCCAAAATCCTTAGGGATTCATCGGTAATACCAGGGTAGATCCTAGCCGCAAATTTAAATCAGTTTCAGGGTCAATGGCAATGACATCGACTCGGCTGCGACCTAGAAACAGGCCCGCCAGACTGCCTGCTGCTGTTCCTGCCAGAACTTCCAGGGCTTCAATGCGACGATCGCCCGTGACGCCTGCGATCGCAGTCGCAGCCCCAGACCCAACCACAGCTCCCGCCAGGATGGATGTCGCATTGGCACTACGCCCAATGGTTTCCGTTGCAGTAATCACCTTAGAGGCCGCCTCAATTTCCAGCCGACTCTCATCTGGGAAAATAACTTCCTCCGCAATAAATTGAGTACCCTCCTCCCCTGGCGTCAGCTTGCCTTCAACCTTACTGCCCGCCGGAATCAATACCTCGCCCGCCTCGCTGGTAATATTTTGTTCAATCGTCAGCGTCAAGGGTGCAATTTCAGTCGGCAAGACCAGAATTTTCTCGGCCGCATACACAGCAGGAATCGTCGTACCTGCCGGGATCGCCAGCTGAGTCTTTTTAGGCGGGACCTGACCGACGATATACGGCGACTCAATTGCTGCAACCTGTCCCTTGCTGACCAATGCCTGGTAAAGGAAGGCTGCAACATCAGCGCGGGTCGCCAGCTGCGTGGGATTCAGATACTGAACTGCTGGGAAGTTCACCACCATCCGTTTTTCCGTCGCTGCCGCAATGCTATCCACAGCATATTCAGGGATCTCAGCTGCATCGCTATAAAAAGCCACAGCATCGACGTTACTGGGCCGATAGTTCAAGCCATTGGCCAGAGACACCAACACCTGCGCCCGGGGAATATTCTGGTTAGGGCGAAACACATTGCCGGGATAGCCAGCCATAAAGCCAGTCGTATAGGCTTCTTCAATCGCTGCCGCTGCCCAATAGTCTGCAGGGACATCCAAAAACGCAATCGGTGTCCGGCTTTGCGGATTGTTAAAGGCTTTGCGCACCATCGCTGCAAACTGCGCCCGGGTGACTGGATCGTCGGGTCGGAAGCTACCATCCGGGAAGCCATCAATAATGTCCCGGGCGGCCAGTGCCTCAATGAATCCGCTGGCCCAGTGAGCTGCGGACACATCGATAAAGCGGCTCTGGGCAAAGACCGGCGCAGGGGCAACGAGAGGGGCAACAGCTCCAGCAGTCAGTCCCAGCGCCATCATCAGGGCAGTGCCAGATTGCCAGCGGTTTAAATTAGACATCGGTTGATTCTCCAGGACGCGATCGCATAAAAGACAAGCCAAAGGCCATGCAAACAGAGTATTAACCTACTATCTTGCACCACAATCGGCGATTGGTTGCGGTTTTCAGCTCATTTTCTCCCCTTGTTTACAGAAATAAACACTTTTATGGTACGCTCGATCTAGTTATGGCTCATCTATCAAACAACACCTGCAGTGAAAACCAAGTGAAAACCGATAGCCTGTTTTATGAAATTTTCCAAACCTACCCCAACCTGCTGTTCGAATTCATTGGCATCTCCCCTCCCAAATCAGCAAACTATTGTTTCCTATCGCAAGAAATCAAACAAACCAGCTTTCGAATTGACGGTGTTTTTGTTCCACCGCCAGCAGACCCCGAACTTCCCCTTTATTTCGTTGAATTCCAGGGTTACCGCGATCGCCACGGCGACCTTTACCCCGGCTTCTTCAGCGAGATTTTAACCTATTTGAACGACTACCGCCCAACCAACGACTGGTGCGGCATTCTCATTTTTACCCAACGCAGCCTCGAGCCAGGCTTACCCAAACAGTATGATGACTTTGCCAACAGCCGCTATTTTCAGCGGTTTTACTTAGACGAAATCGTCGATGAAATGGCAAAAGGCTCACCACAACTTGGTATTATCCGCTTAATGGGGCTCGCAGAAACTGTTGCCCCCAACGCAGCCAAAGCGCTGATTGAGCGTTCGAATCGCGAACTGCCTGATGCAATTGACCAACAAAAGCTTTTTAGAATTAGTAGAAGCAGTACTTGTTTATAAATTGCCGACCTTGAGCAGAGAGGAGATTGCATCCATGTTGAGATTGAGCGACCTGAAACACACCCGCGTTTACCAGGAAGGCCAGGAAGATGAAGGATTGAAAATTGCCCTATTCCAGCTCACCTGCCGCTTTGGTGAAATTGACCCCAATCTCCAAGCTCAAATTAGACAACTCTCCCTTCCTCAAGTAGAAGCGTTACTGAAAGCCCTGTTGAACTTTGCTGGACTAAAAGACTTGACAGACTGGCTACAACAAAATCCACCAGCCCGTTTGTAGTAGTCACTTTAGTGTTAACCTGCGTCCTGTGGTCAGAGCGCTTCGTTATGTAGCGAGTAATTTAATGCTAACCTGCGTCCTTCGCTCAAATCGCAAATGCTCGCTGCAACGTCAAGACATTGACCGCATCAGCTCAACCGCAGGCAGCGAAACTAATTGTTCCGCCGATAAGGTCAGCTCAAGGTCGGCCAACACCGGCAATACATCATCACCTGTGCAGATCTCAGGCAAGCGATTGGGCCAGTAGACCAGTACCGATCGCATTTCCGGATCGACCAACCATCCTAATAGACTGCCATACCGCAGGCAATGCAAAATATTACCGTTTACCTTGGTTTGATTCTGCTTGGGAGACAGAATTTCAATTGTCCACTCCGGAGCCAACTCAATCCCAGCGCTAACAATTTCACCCGTCTCGTCCAGAGGAATACGATCGGTGGACATCACCACTACGTCTGGGACAACGGAACGATTCCCAACCGTGCAACGGAGTTCTGAAAACGCTTCATATTGGCTCTCTATCCGATCGATCGTGCTGACTAAACGTTTTTGCAGCCTGCTATGTTTTCCACCACCTATAGGTTTTCGAGTCACCTCACCCTGATTAAATTCCCACGCAGGAGCCTCATCAATATCAGACTGTTGCAAAAAGTCTTGCAGCATCGTGGTTCTAGAAACAGTCACAGTCATGGCTTGACCCCATAGCCAGTCACTTTAAGAATTTCAGTGCTTGACTCAGTTTACCCTCTGCCAGGACAATCCCCACCGATCGCCAGCCCTATCGTTTAAAATATGCCGTTAGTGCTCTGTCAATCCTAAAAGTTAGGGTAAATTCCTCTGGGATTTACCCTAACTTTTAATTGTGATACTGCACTAGCTTCAGATTGACCGCTTGCAGCTCGAAGGCTTCAGGATCGAAGTCCTCACCCAACCATTCCAGCATCTCTTCATACTCCGGATGGGACGGATCCTGCCGGATTTCCAGGAGGTTTTGATAGCCCCAAATGCCACCGCAATCCTCTGGGGGACAGGCCCGTTTCCCTTTAATGCACGTTGCCCCTGTGACGGAGCCATCGTCAGGCAGTTTCTTTTCCAGTACGATTTTGTGTTCCCAGCCATCGCCAAAATCATACTCGTACTGCAGCGAATCCTTTTCTTTCTTCAAGAACCGCGACAGTTTATATTGCGTTTCATCCTCCATGTCCCAGTTCAGGCGACTGCCAAATTCATCTTCCCGGGGGCCATAAAAGCTCCTCCCGGCAATAAACTGGTGCAGATGATAGCCCTCCCATCCCATGGCGATTTGAATAATGGCATGAAGCTGACCCAAGTGGATCGTCGGCGACACTAGAATCCGCCGCCAGATAGGGGGCTTGGCATTGCGTAACGTGACCTTTACTTGATAAATCATTGCTCTCCTTTACCCATCACCCATCACCTATGAACCATCACCCATCACCCATCACCTATGAACCATCACCCATGAACCATCACCCATGAACCATCACCCATCACCCATGAACCATCACCCATCAACCACGAACCATCAACCACGAACCATCAACCATGAACCATCAACCATGAACAATTGCTACACTGAGAAAAATCACCTGTCCCCCCCTCCTGGTTATGACTGATTTTATCACTGCAATGACTATCGTAGGTCTGGCGGTCAAATTTCTCGAAGGCGCTGCTAGCAAAAGCGGGACAAATCTGGCTGAAACCCTCTGGAACGCGCTCAAAACCCGCTTTGCCGGTTGCCCAAAGGCAGAAGCAACCCTCTCTGCCCTGGAAGCGGCAGCAGGCAACGCCCCAGAACAAGTACAGCGCCTGACGAGTTACGTCGAAGTCGAAATGGACGACGACGCCTTTGCTGCCCAGATCCGACAGCTGGCCCACCAGATTATCAATCAGACCCAGACCCAGCTGCAACAAACCAACTTGAACCAGGGCCGCGATCAGTTCATCCTCAACCAGCCCAGTGGCGACCTGAAACTGGGGGGTTCCTGATGGGCTGAACCAGGACAAGGGCTTAGGATCGTGAATGAAATAACTGCACAAACAACAAACCTGTGGGGACACGGCATTGCCATGTCCCTACCCGAGAATTGACACGCAAGTCGCTGTCTTGACCTACGAGGAGATGATGGATTCGCAAATCAACCCAAACTGGGGCCGCGATCAGTTCATCCTCAACCAGCCAGAAAGCGTCAAGATTGACGCTTTCTGGCTGGGGGACAGCGGCGGGTGCCGGTCACGGGTCTGGATATTCTGGCTCCCCGGATTGATGACTGCTGGATCGAGCGCGTTCGACCGCAAGCCTGGATGTGGGAGAATATCGCTGCCAACAAGCCCTTACTGGAAGTGGTGGGGGCGGGGGGCTTTGGTAAGTCCTGGTTGGCGGCCTGGGTGTACCATCAGGCGCAGCGGGACGGGCGGACGTTGGGGAAAGACTGCGATCGCGCCCTCTGGGTGAATGTCCGCAAAGCACCCTCCTTCAATCAAGTAGCCCGCTGGGTGCTGCAAGAAATCGGCTTCTTGCTGGATGAACGGGTCAGCGACGAGGATCTGATTGGGGAGTTGATCTATCGTCTTTGCGATCGCGATCGCGTCCTGCTGGTGCTGGATCAACTGGAAGCCATTGCAGACTCCCCCGATCGCGACACCTTCACCGACTTCCTCAGCCGCTGGCAGCAACAAGGCCGCCGCAGCACCCTCCTCGCGATCGCCCGCCACTCTCTACTCCCAGAAGCAGAGACCAACGAAGAGACCAACCCAGATCCCCCTGAAGAAGCCGCGATTCCTCGCCTCAATCTGGGCGGCCTCAGCCCCAGCGAAGGCACAACCCTGCTGCGACGACAGCACCACCTCACCGCTGCCCGCGACGACAGCCTCAGCCGCCTGGTCGAACTTGCCGCTGGCCACCCGCTGCTGCTGAACCTGGCCGCCAACTGGCTCAAGCAGACCCACAACCCCACCGTCGACGACACCGCCCTCGACTTCTTCCAGCGCTTGTTCTACCAATATGAGGGCAAACCAGAAGCCCAGGTGGGGAAAATCTTCACCATCCTCTTCGAGGCCCTACCCGAACGCTGGCAAACCCTGCTCTTGGGCGTCAGCGTCTACCGCGACCCCTTCACCCTGGCAGCAGCCCAGGCCATGCTGCCCGACGCCAGCGAGGCCGACCTCGACCGCCTCACCGAACGCGCCTTCCTGCAGTCCCAGACCAATTGCTGGAGCCTGCATCCCCTGATGCTGCAGTCCGTGCATCAGCGCTTGCAGCAGCAAGGACAGGCCACCGCCGCCCACGAACAGGCCATCGCCTACTTCCAGGCCCATCTCAAACCCTCTGGCAGCAGCATCGCCGATGTTGCCGAATACCTGGCGATCTTCCACCATCGCTGCGAACTGCAGCAGTACGACCTGGCCTGCCAGATTATGGCCAAGTGCGTTAATTTCCTCGATCGGTTGGGATATTACCGGGAGCTGGTTCAGGTGTACGAACGTCTGACCCGCAACTGGCAGACACAAGCGCCTGCGGAGCCAGAAGCACAGCGCAGCCTGGGCAGAGCCTGGACGCAGTTGGGTGGTACCTACATCCCTCTAGGACAATTTCACGCTGCCATCGCTGCCCACCAGAAAGCACAGCAATGGTTCGAACTACTTGCTGATCTTTGGGGAAAAGCAGTCTGCCTTGGCAATTTGGGCATTGCTTACAGTGACTTGGAACAATATGAGCAAGGGATTGAGTTCCAGCAACAATCTTTAGTCATTACGCGCGAAATCGGCAACCGTCCAGGAGAGGCAAACTCCCTCGGCAATCTGGGCAGCGCCTATGGTCGCCTGGGACAATCCGAGCAAGCCATCAAGTTTTATCAACAAGCCTTAGCGATTGAGCGCGAAATCGGCGACCGTCTGGGAGAGGCTAGATCTCTCACTGGCCTGGGTATTGCTTACGAGCACTTAGGAAAACACAAGCAAGGGATTGAGTTCTATCTGTTCTGCCTTCAACAAGCCTTAGCGATTAAGCGCGAAATCGGCGACCGTCTGGGAGAGGCAAAGTCCCTGTTTAACCTGGCGTTGGCATTGGCTCGCGACAACCTACGACAATTGGAAGCTCTGGCACGATTGAAGCAGGCGCGGGCCATCTATGTCAACCTTGGCCTCAACCATAAAGTTGAGAAATGCGATCAATACATCCATTACTTCAACGAGATCGTCGCGACGAAGGAGCTGTTTGCCCCCCAGATGGCCCCGACGATTGGGGCACCGCCCCCCGTCGACGAGAAGTGGCAGCGGTCAATGCCGACGGCTTCCTCCGCCGGGGCTGGGTCTCCCTCGTCCGGGGAACTGTCGGGATGGGTGCGGTGGCTGAGCCTGTTTGGTGGGGGCGTCGTTATTGTCATTGTCGCCCATGCGCTATTGAATCGTTAGATGGAGTGTAGGAAAAATCGTAGGGTGGGCACTGCCCACCGACCCCAATGTCAGCAACATTCGGGGGGAAGAGAAGACGGTAACCCTGATGCGATAGACGCTACAGCACTGAAGTGCCAACTACGAACTGGTGTAGAACCTGATGTCAGCAACAGTCAGGTGTAGAAAATCGTCGTGTGGGCACTGCCCACCGACCCCAATGTCAGCAACAAACATTGAATCAGGTGTAGGGGCAATCCCTTGTGGTTGCCCCGGCCGTCTCTGGAGATAGGATTGCTGACAATGGGAGAGAACCAAATCTGGTGCGAACTGATATGACTCATCCTCACTGCTTCTATTCAGATCGCAAATCCAAGATGGTGTCGGCAGACAAGAAAAGATATACTACGCCAAGAACAGGGTAGAACGTCGCAACCGTTTTCAACCTGTTCTGCCTTCTGCCTTCTGCCTTCTGCCCTCTGCCTTCCACTGAAGATGATCGACCATGACCGCCTGTTCAAAGAACTGCTCTCTACCTTCTTCTGGGACTTCATCCAGCTCTTCCTGCCCGAAGTCGCCGCCTATATGGATCCCAGCTCAATTACCTTCCTGACCCAGGAACTCTTCACTGATGTCACTGCAGGCGAACGGCGAGAAGTTGACGTACTCGCTCAAGTCAAGTTCAAAGGACAAGACACCTGCTTCCTCATTCACCTGGAAAATCAGGCCGAGCTGCGCGGCTCCTTCGGACGACGAATGTTCCACTACTTCGCCCGCCTGGATGAAAAGTATGCCCTGCCCATTTATCCGATCGTAGTCTTTTCCTTCGATGCCCCCAAACGGCGGGTCAAGACTCGCTACCAGGTCAAATTCCCCGATCGGCAAATCATGGACTTCAATTGCGTTGCCATCCAACTCAACCGCTTGGACTGGCGCGAATTCCTGCAGCACCGCAATCCCGTCGCAGCGGCGCTGATGGCCAAGATGAAGATTGCCGCCGCAGACCGACCGAAGGTGAAAGCAGAATGCCTGCGCTTGCTGGCCACCCTGCGCCTCGACCCCGCCCGCATGCAGTTGATTTCCGGTTTCGTGGATACCTATCTGCGGCTGGACGCAACCGAAGAACAAACCTTCGAGGCCGAGATTGATAAAATGGGATTGCGGGAACAGGAGGATGTGATGGAAATTGTGACCAGTTGGATGGAAAAGGGGATGGAAAAAGGGATGGAAAAAGGGATGGAAAAAGGGATGCAGAAAGAGGCAACAAAACTGGTGCTGCGTCAGCTCAATCGCCGTTTGGGTGGCGTGGATGCATTGCTGATGGAACAGTTACAGCAATTGTCAATTGAGCGTTTGGAGGATCTGGGAGAAGCGTTGCTGGATTTCGAGCGCGAGGCGGATTTGCTGGATTGGCTGAACCGGGAAACGGTTTAGAGCATTCAAGGGTTTTGCGGCACTGGGAACAGCTTCTGGGTTCACCTGAGGGTGTGGGTTAAGATTTTCAGGTACCGATCGGCGATGATTTCGGGGGTAAAGTTTGCCTGCAGGTACTGACGACCGGCTCGGCCCATTTGCTGGGCCAGATGACGATTGCTGGCCAGGTGACGAATAAAGCGTGCGAGACCGTTGCTGTCGCCGCTTTCGAAGGTAGCACCGCAGTTAGCGTTTGCGATCAGGGTTTGCAGGTAAGAATGGCGTTCGCAGATGGCAGCGATGGGACGACCGGCGGCCAGAGCGGAGTAAACTTTGCTCGGGGCTACTAGCCCTTCCATGCCAGGGCTAATGCTGACAATGGAGAGATCGCAAGCAGTGAGGGAATAGGGCAGAGTGGGTTTGTCTTGATAGGGGAGGAAGCGGACATTTTTTAACCCTAAGGTGCTGGTTTGTTCTGTGCAAATTTTGTGTTTAGCTCCGTTGCCAATAAATAGAAATTGAATCGGTTCGTGTTGCAATTGTTGGGCTGTTAATAAGAGGGTTTCTAAATCGTGACACCGTCCCATATTGCCAGAATAGAGAACGGTGAATTTTTCGTTTAATTGGTGTTGCTGGGCGAACCAGTTGTTGTGTTTTTCTAGGGGGACAATCCATTGGGGGTTGGCCCAATTGTGAATGACCGAAATTTTGTTTTTCATCTCTGGACATTTTTCCAGGATGCGTTGTTTCATGGTGGCGCTGAGGACAATGAGCTGCTGCGATCTTTGCCAGATGTGACGGTTGATTGCGTGCCAGGTTTTAGCGAGCCAACTGTTTGCAGGAATGACTCCCAGTTCAATGGCAATATCTGGGTAGAGATCGTAAATCAGACAAATGTAGGGGAGTCCAAATAAGCGATCGATCAGATAGCCTAAAATCTGCAGAAATGGTGGGGCGGTGGTGAGCAAGATGATGTTGTTGCGTCGGGCGGCGCTGAGGAGGTGGAGTCCGGCACGGAGGCAAAAGAGAAGACCGTTGATAGCTTTGCCTCGGATGCGGCGGGGCCAGAGTTGGGCGGTGCGCGATCGCAAAATAGTCAACCGATTCAGGTGCTCTTCTATCGGTGCAAAACCTTGCTGGAAGGCATAGCCAGGTTGACCGGTAAAAATTTCCACCTGGACTTCCCTCTGTCCGAGCTGAGCCGCCAGTTCGGCAATCAGCTGTCCTGTAGCAGCATAGTCGGGGGGATAGAATTGGGTGACAATCGAGAGTTTGACCTGGGATCGCGGTTCCGTTGGTTCTGCCTGCTGACTCTGGCGGCTCTCCCATTTCTCCAGATGGGATGTTCGGAGTTTAAAAGTCTTCACAAATTGCCAGCCTCGCCAACGGGGAAAGAGAACCATTCAACCTCTGCCTGCAAAAATTCCAATACCGTTCGGTGAAGGATAGCGGCTTAAGTCACTTCCCGAAGAACAGACCTGTAGGGGCACGGCAATGCCGTACCCCTACGCAAAAAATCAATTCTCGTTTCTAAACCGAACAATATTGGCACAAATTCCTTCACCCACTTGTTTGCAGCAGGCAAACCTTCACAACTCTACTGAAAATTGTATGTATCCCTCTACAATAGCCTCACTACAAATCAGGACAAAACGGGGTTTTAGGGCAGAAGGCAGAGGGCAGGAGGCAGGAGGCAGAGGGCAGGAGGCAGAGGGCAGGAGGCAGAGGGCAGAGGGCAGGAGGCAGAGGGCAGAGGGTAGGAGGCAGAGGGCAGAGGGCAAAAGGGAAAGGTTGGTAGCGTTTTCTTGTAGTGCCATAGAGTTATGCAGAACGATGCAGGGGGACTTTTTATCGGGGCAGTGACGCTGGATCTGATCTATCTGGCTGCGGCTCCTCCTCAAGCCAATGAGAAAATTGCCGCTCAGGATTATACGGTTGCAGCGGGTGGGCCAGCAACAAATGCAGCAGTAGCGTTTAGCGCCCTGGGCAATCCAGCAATGTTGCTAGGAGCGGTGGGCAGTCATCCAATTACGCAGCTGATTCGGGCGGATTTGGCGGCGCAGGGGGTTGCGATCGCAGATCTCGCACCCCAGCAACGCGATCCCCCGCCTGTCTCTTCGATCGTGGTCACGGCAGCAACAGGCGAACGGGCAGTGGTTTCCCTCAATACTGCCAGGATCCAGATTGGTCATGAGAGTCTGCCCAACCCTGGTCTGGAGGCTGTCAAGATTATTTTGATTGATGGCCATCAAATGGCAGTTGGAGCGGCGATCGCCCAGCAAGCGCGATCGCAGCAAATTCCCATTGTCATCGATGGGGGAAGCTGGAAATCAGGGTTTGAGACGGTGCTACCCTGGGTCACCTATGCCGTTTGCTCTGCCAATTTCTATCCCCCTGGCTGCAGCGATCCCGACGCTGTAGTGACCTATTTGAGAGACTTTGGCCTACAACACATCGCCATCACAAATGGCGAAAACCCAATCCTGTATTGGGACAACGGTAAAACCGGTTGGCTTGAGGTGCCCCAGGTGAAGGCCAGAGATACCCTGGGCGCAGGCGACATTTTTCACGGTGCCTTTTGCCATTTCATTTTGCAACAAGACTTTGTCTGCGCTCTGGCCTCAGCCGCCAAGATTGCTTCCCATGCCTGCCAATTCTTTGGCACCCGTCAATGGTTGAAAGAGTTTTGAGCGCACAGGTAGAACCTGCGCGCTCAAAACTCCTTATTTCTAAAGGACTACCCTCACTGACCCTCAACCCTAAGCTGTAGATTCAACCAACTCAGGTGGCTTGCTATCGCTAGGAAGTTCCAGGCAATACCCTGCCCCATAAACCGTTTTGATATAGCAAGGGTGGCGGGGATCGGGTTCCAGCTTCGTTCTCAAATGTCGGATATGCACCCGAATCGTTTCAATATCATCATCCGGATCGTATCCCCAAACCTCTTTAAGAATCTCGCTGGGCGAGACAGTTTGACCATGGCGTTGTAACAAACAATGGAGCAATTCAAATTCAAGATGGGTAAGCTTCACCGTAGTATCGAACCAGATGGCTTCAAACCGCTCTGGTACAAGAGTCAGCGGCCCATAATTCAAGATCTCAGAGTGCTTGGCAGCCTGAGGAATCCGATCTGTACGGCGCAACAGCGCGCGAACGCGCGCTAGCATCTCCTCAACCTCGAAGGGCTTGGTCAGATAATCATCTGCCCCAGCATTGAAGCCTTCTACCTTGTCTTGCGTTTGTCCCAAAGCCGTTAACATAAGCACGGGAATATCAGCTGTACGCTCATCCCGCCGCAAGCGCTGACATACAGTAAATCCATCTACTTTGGGTAGCATCAGGTCAAGCACGATCAGATCGGGTTGCAGTTGTAGGGCCAGAGCTTGACCTTTAACACCATCAACTGCTTGACTGACATCGTAGCCAGCCATTTCCAGGTTGACACTGACTAGTTCTGAAATTGCAGGGTCGTCGTCAATGACGAGTATCCGAGGCATCACTAAAGCGCTATAGCTACAGGTTTTCTCAGTTCGTTAAGAACCTTTATGCAGGAATTAAGAAGATCCCTTGTACAGATTATAAGCACGGATTCTAAATTCTTTCTAAAGAAACATTATGTCCTATCCGTCATATCGTCCACCATTTTTGCTAAAAAATGGTCTGGCCATGACACTCTACACGAACCTATGGTGCCGCTGGAAGTGGGAAAACACGATTGCAATCCCAGAACCGCCCTATCAGGATACTGTTTTTGTGGGAGCCAATAATGTCCCAATCTTTGCCTGGGTCGCCATTCACAACTGCCCAAAGGGGACCATCATTGGCACCTATGGTATTACTGGGAATCTAGACAATCAATGGTTTCTGCAGCTGCTCGGTCGCAAGGCATTCAATCGCGGCTATTCTGTTGTTCTGTTCGACACGCGCGCCCACGGCAAAACAGCACAGTTGTCTACTGCCTTATCTTCTAATGGTTTGCATGAAGGAGAGGATTTTGTCCGCATTGCCGGTCAGGTCAAGGCGATGGGCAGCCCAGCCCCATTCTGGTTGACCGGATTTTCCCTGGGGGGCCAGCTGGCCTTGTGGGGAATCCAGGCCGCAGCAGACCCAAGCTTGCTGGAAGAATTGGCATTGCAATCTACCGATATTGCTGGGGCCGCGACCCTCTGTCCCAATCTAAACTCTGAGCGGACGCTCTCCTGGATGGAACAGACATTCTGGGGAAAGATGATTGAACAATCCATGGTCCGCAAGCTTCAGGAAGAAGTCTGGTATATCTACCATACCCATCCAGGCTCTCTGGATGCCGATGCTATAAAACGGACTCAAACGATTCGGGATTTCGATCGTGAATTTATCATTGCTCCTCTGGGTTTTTCTTCTGTGGATGCTTATTACAGGACAACCAGTCCGCTGCTGCTGCTGCCTCATCTCACTAAACCCATTCTGATCCTTTATGCCGCAGACGATCCCGTCTTCGATCCCACGTTGGTGTCTGATCTGGAAGCAGTCTGTGCTAGCAATCCTCATCTTGAACTAATCCTGACCCATTATGGGGGCCACGTTAGTTATATGAGCAGCAAAGCCTGTCAATTGGAAGCAGGCGATCCTGACCGCTGGTGGGCCTGGAATCGTGTCCTGGACTGGTTCGATCGACAGACTCGCAAGATTGATTCAGGTCTACCTGAATCCTTGATTAGAACCCCATACAGGCAGGATGATAGCGCAGCTCAAAACGTTTCCCATCCAACCAGGCTCGAATCGGGATAATGTCCAAATGGATGGGGTGCAGGCAACGGGAACACAGGCATTCTGGATTGCTGGTTGTGGAGCTATTGGGCCACCGTTGGTCGGTCGGGTGAATCTCGAAGCGAGCTGCACCAGTGGGGATGGCGGGTTGCGATCGCACCATTTCAAAAACTCCTTCAATGCAAACTACATTCTCATTAAGGAGTACGCCAGGTTTGATTAAATGGATTCGAAATCAGGCTATAGATGATGTCCTAAGGGGATGTTTGAAAAGTATTGGATCCTCCCTAGCCCCCCTTGAAAAAGGGAGGAATTACGGTCAAAAGTCCTCCTTTTTAAGGGGGATTTAGGGGGATCTGGAATGTTTTGCGACCTGTCTTAGGACTTTTCAAACATCCTCTAAAACTGATTCAACATGTTTGTTAATTTTATTTTGTTGAAATTAGCAAGAAGTTCTTTGTAGGATGAAAATTACAACAAAGTACCATCAGTAGACAACTGTTGATGGTTTTTAGGGAATGGCATTAGAAATACTACATCGTTATCCATTATTGCTGCTATCGATACTTTTCTCATAATTTGCCAGGGAAGCAGCCAAAATTTTCTGATGATTGAGCTGTTTTAAAACTGCTAAATTGTCAATTCTATTCAACTAATCAACTACCGATCCGGGCACCTATCTAAAGGGAAATTCAAAAACCTCTATTGATAACTCGCGGGTCATTTGCAAGGTGACTACTTGCCTCTTCTTTGTTCAGTTCTTGCTCAATTCTACTGAGTAAAGGCATTTGCTTTTCCGCCTGATAAAGGCATTTGCTTTTCCGCCTGATATTGTTTAACTTTCTCTGCAAACCTGTTTTGTAATGCGTCTGGAAAAGCTATCATCCAGTCCATCAATTGGAATAGCTGAAATTTCTCTTTTATCATAGCCTTATCTGTAAAGTCCCTGAACCAGTTGCCATTGCCATCGGGCATACTCCTGCGGCTTTTTCGCGGTCGCTTGGGTTTTTAAGAGGGACCATCATCATCACTGCAAAAGGAGTGGTGCTTTGTTGTCGCCCTTTTCCATTGCGGTTTATAGTCTGCCGACTTGACAATTGGGAATCGCAACAACAGATAAATCCCATTAGTCTGTCCGAGAACTGGAGTGTAAGCCCCCCGGAGGGGGGCTTACACTGCAATTTCCGAATGAGTCTATTAATGGGATAAACTTTAGATTCTCGTTTTCGATTAAATTAGAAAGTACAGATTTGCAAGGAGATCCTACCGTTTATACCCCTCCTCTAGCTCGCTTGATTGAGCAATTGCAACGGTTACCTGGGATTGGCCCCAAAACCGCTCAACGGCTAGCGCTTCATATTCTCAAACGCCCTGAAGCTGAAGTTCAGGCTCTAGCCCTGGCATTGACGGAAGCCAAAAAGCGGGTAGGATATTGCTCTGTTTGTTTTCATTTGTCTGCTGAGCCGGTCTGCGACCTGTGCCGCGCTCCTAATCGCGATCGCACAACAATTTGTGTTGTTGAAGAGTCCAAAGATGTTATCGCCCTGGAGAAAACTCGCGAGTACCGGGGGCAATATCACGTTCTGGGCGGTCTCATTTCTCCCATGGATGGGATTGGCCCGGAACAACTTCACATTCAACCCCTGGTTAGACGAGCCAGCCAACCAGAGATCGAGGAGGTGATTCTAGCCATTACTCCGAGTGTGGAAGGCGAAACAACTACGCTGTATGTGGGACAACTGTTGAAGCCTTTCACTCGCGTGACGCGGATTGCCTTTGGTTTGCCGATGGGAGGCGATCTGGAGTATGCAGATGAGGTAACCCTGGCGCGGGCACTAGAAGGTAGGAGAGAGCTAGATTAGAAAGGCAGAAGCAATACCTTACTTCAATTTCTGCTTGATGAAATTGACAATTTGAGCCAGTTGCTTTTTCAAAGTATCAATTTCGCCTTGCATAGCAGCCATCTTTTTACCAGTTTCGGCTTGCATGGCAGCCATCTCTTTCTTGAGCGCCTCAATTTCTTCTGCTCCTGCTGTTGCCGCTGCTGACGTTGGTTCGGGAGAAGCAGGACTCTGTTCAAGGACAGGTGGGCGATTGCGTGCCTTGATCATGGCTGATTTGATCGCTTCAATCAGCTCTTTCTTCTCAAAAGGCTTTTCGATAAATTCGAAGTACTCAAAGGGCTCGGGAATTTTCTCAGTGACTTCTTCCTTGCGGCCTGACATGATGACCAGGGGAATGTGGCGAAGACTGGATTCTGCCTGGATCTGTTGGAAAACATCCCAGCCACTCATGCGAGGCAGCAAAAAGTCCAGCATGATTAGATTGGGATGTTGGTCGTTGATTTTAGTGATTCCATCGATCCCATCTTTGGCTTCCAGGACTTCGAAGTCACCTGTGGGCAACATTTCTCTTACTCGCATTCTGATGACCCTACTGTCATCGATAACCAAGATTTTGCGACTTGCCACGACTTACTCCTCTGGAAGTGAATAAAAGGGGTGGGGTTGAGGCTATCAACTAACCATATAGATTTTCCCTACTATAACGTCAGTTTAGCTTGGGATGAATCCCCGATTGTTGAAAGTAAGGCTTGTTCCAAGAAAAATTAGTAAAATTACGCTTTAGGATATCCAATTATAGTCTTTAATGATTTGCAACCAAATTGCAAGATGCAATCGCGATCGCAAAAAACTCCATGATGCATTTGCCTTTTTCCGGCTCAGAGGCCAGTAAATTAGAGGCCAAACCTCGCAGGCTTCCCTCCTGGTTGCAGCAACCGCTAGGGAAAGCAAGTGAAATTTCCACCGTACAGCAGATTATCAAACAACGGCAGATCCACACAATTTGTGAAGAGGGACGTTGTCCCAATCGAGGGGAGTGCTATGCCCAAAAGACTGCCACCTTCCTATTGATGGGGCCGACCTGCACCCGTTCCTGTGCTTTTTGCCAGGTTGATAAGGGACATGCCCCGATGCCGCTCGATCCTGAGGAACCACAAAAGATAGCTGAGGCAGTGCAATTACTTGGCTTGCAGTATGTGGTTTTGACCGCAGTTGCCCGGGATGATTTGTCAGATGGGGGGGCAAGCGGATTTGCAAATACAATGGCGGCCATCAGAACCATCAATCCCAAAACACAAATTGAAGTCTTGACTCCAGATTTCTGGGGAGGTGGTAAGGATGCATCGGTTCGCTCCTCTGGTTTAACGCCTGATGAAAATTTAACGCCTGATGATAAACAGTGGCAGCGCATTGCCAGGGTGGTTGCAGCGAAACCAGCTTGTTATAACCACAATATTGAGACGGTGCGGCGTTTACAAGGGCCAGTGCGGCGGGGGGCAAAGTACGAACGTTCGCTTAAAGTATTGCAGGTAGTCAAGCATCTTAATCCTGCAATTCCAACTAAATCAGGGTTGATGCTGGGCCATGGAGAAACGGGCGCTGAGGTCATTGAGGCGATGCAGGATTTGCGAGCGGTGAAGTGCGATCGCATTACCCTCGGTCAGTATCTGCGCCCTTCGCTAGCCCATTTACCCGTGCAAAAGTATTGGACCCCAGAGGAGTTCGAAGAATTAGGCGAGATCGCTAAAGAGTTGGGCTTCAGCCACGTACGTTCTGGCCCCCTTGTCCGCAGTTCCTATCATGCAGGCGAAGAACAATAGACTCATCTGGAAATTGGAGTGGAAGCTCCTCTCAGGGGGGCTTCCACTCCAATTCTCGGACAGATCTAATAGGATTTTGGATTTTTCTACAACCGACGCTAGATTTTGAATTTTAGGATCGCGACACCACTTGGGAAGGTTATTTTGAAAGCCTTGCTCAGCAAGGCTTTCAAAATAACCCATTTTTCCATTCTGGCACGAAGAAATGGGGGTTAGCGCCCCCGGAGGGGACGCTAACCTTCCAAGTCGTGTCGCGAATTAAATAATTTCACAAACAACAACTCTGTAGGGACACGGCAATGGTATAACACACCTGAAATTGCGTAAATTCGTAGTTGGCACTTTAGTGCTTCCAAGGTCTATCGAGTCAGGACTATAGCCTTTTCGACAACCTCACTCTATTGCACCAAATTAGCTCTGTCAGGTCACTATTGACCTGGTACGTATAAAATGATACAAATTCGTAGTTGGCACTTTAGTGCTGCCAGAGTCTATTGAGCAAGCGCTACAGCTTTTTTCATAACCCGAATCTACTACAATAAACGAGCTGTGTCATGCCACTACAAAAGTCCAGATTATGACCGTGCGTAGTATATGCACTGACCCAGATTGGATGTAATGTTCTTTCTCCCCATTCCCTGCTCATCATTTCCTGCGCAATGTGTAGCTTAATATACGATACCCTACGGTTGTGAATTTTGAAGCAGTAGGGACGACAACAAGGTATGCTTGGCAAAAGTTGTCTAGTACCAATGCGCAGACAACACAGTAATTATGGCTCGGGGGAAACAAGTGGCGATTGGCAGGCAATGTTTTTTGGGGATAGGGCTACTGGTGCTTTTGGCGGCCTGTGGTGTGACTGATCCCCGCGATCGCACCCCCGCCACTGTTACCCTGACTGTATCTGCAGCAGCCAGTTTGCAGGGTGCCCTGGATGATATTGGAAAAGCCTATGGCCACCAACCCCTCAATGTTGAAATCTCGTATAATTTTGGCTCTTCTGGCTCTCTACAACAGCAGATCGAGCAGGGTGCCCCAGTTGATATATTTATTTCCGCTGCCCCCAGACAGATGGATGCCCTCGAATCCAAAGCACTTTTGCTGGCAGACAGCCGCAAAGATTTACTCAAAAACCAGGTGGTGTTGGCAGTGCCCAAAACAGCATCAGGCATCTCCAACTTTGAGGACTTAACAGGCGATCGTGCCGCTAAAATTGCCATGGGCGACCCCGACAGCGTTCCGGCTGGTCAGTATGCTCGGGAAGTGTTAGTCGCGCTCAAGATTTACGATCTGTTAGGCGAAAAATTGGTTTTTGCCAAGGACGTCAGCCAGGTTTTAGCCTATGTCGAAACCGGGAATGTTGATGCAGGTTTTGTGTATGCCTCTGATACCAAACGATCGAAGCAGATCGGGGTTATTGCTGTTGCTGAAGCAAACCTGCATTCCCCAATTATTTATCCGGTGGCAGTTTTGAAAGATAGCAAACATCCTGAAGCCGCTCAAGCTTTCGTCCAGTTTTTATTCAGCAATGCTGCAAAGTCTTTGTTTGAAGACCATGGTTTCAGGATGGCTAATGATTCAATGTAGAGTTTTGAATTTTGAAATTCGAACTGGATTCTACCTTTTAACCCTCTGGCTTGTGGATTTTGGATGTTGGATTTTGAGCTAGATTTTGCCTTCTGCCTCCTGCCTCCTGCCTTCTGTTGCCTGCCTATGGAATTGGATTTATCCCCGCTGTGGATTTCGCTCAAAACCGCCGCCGTTGCGACCGTTCTGGCTTTTATTTTGGGAATTGCGATCGCAGGTTGGATGTTCAGGTATCAAGATAAAGGTAAAGGGCAAGAATGGATCGACGGTCTCCTGACCCTTCCCATCATCTTGCCGCCGGTTGTCGTGGGTTTCTTATTGCTGCTGCTGTTGGGGAACAACAGTCCTATCGGTCAATTACTCAAGCAGTTGGGAATAGAAATTCTATTCACCTGGCCTGCCACGGTAATTGCTGCCACCGTGGTTGCTGTCCCTCTAATGTATAAGACCGTTTTGGTCGCTTTTAAAAAAATCGATCGGGATTTAATTCGCTGTGCCCGTACTCTTAGAGCTTCTGATACTCGGATCTTTTTGCAGATCTTGTTACCTCTAGCCTGGCCAGGGATAGTCGCTGGAACTGTCCTGGCTTTTGCCAGAGCCTTGGGCGAGTTTGGCGCAACACTGATGCTAGCAGGCAACATTCCCAACAAAACCCAAACTATACCGCTGGCAATTTTCTTTGCTGCAGAATCGGGTAAAAGGGGTCAGGCCGCAATTTGGACATTGCTTTTGGTCAGCATTGCATTGAGCGCGATCGCCGCCATCAATGCCTGGTCAACCTCCCAACATGACTCTCAAATTCAGATTGTCAGCTATAGCTCAATTGCCATCAATCGCGGCTTAACCCTGATCAGCCGTTGGTGGTTAAGCGTGCTAAACAAGAGACCACTCGCTCAGCGCAATTGGGGCGCTTCCTCTTTTCCCCTTTCTTCCGCTCCGCCCCAACTCACAGTCACTCTGCAAAAAGCCTTTCCTGACTTTACCCTGGAAACAAACTTTACGGCTAATGGCAAGCCTCTGGGTATCCTGGGTGCCTCTGGCTCCGGAAAAAGCATGACGCTGCGATGCATCGCTGGTCTAGAAACTCCAACGAAGGGGCAGATCGTGCTCAACGGACGCGTGTTGTTTGACTCAGAACAGGGGATAGATCTGCCCAGTCATCAACGTCGAATTGGCTTTGTCTTTCAAAACTATGCCCTGTTTCCCCACATGAAAGTGGCCCAAAATATTGGCTTTGCCCTGCACAACCTCTCTAAAGCGGAACGCAAGCAACGGGTAGAGCAATATGTCGAACTAATGCAGTTGCAAGGATTAGAGAAGCGCTATCCCCGCGAACTCTCTGGCGGACAGCAGCAGCGAGTCGCCCTCGCCCGCGCCCTGGTCACTGAACCCGAAGCCTTACTGTTAGATGAACCCTTCTCAGCTCTTGATAGCTACCTGCGCAGTCAGATGGAACAGCTGCTAGTAGAGGTTTCTGCGACCTATCCAGGAGTAACATTGTTTGTCACCCACAAGCTAGAGGAAGCCTATCGTATCTGCAGCAACTTGCTCGTGCTTTCCCAGGGTAGCGCGATCGCATTCGGGCGCAAAGAAGACATCTTCGAACGTCCCCCCAGTTTCAAGGTGGCCCAGCTGACTGAATGCAAAAACTTTTCTCGTGCTCAGATCGTCGATCGCCATCATATTGAGGCGGTGGATTGGCACTGTACTCTGAACGCAATCGAACCGATTCCCATTCCCTTAACCTACGTTGGCATTCGTGCCCATCACCTCACCTTTCAGATAGAACCAGACGGGGAGAATGTCTTTCCCTGCTGGCTGACCAAGACCAGCGAAACTCAACATCAGATTACCTTATATATCCACTTACACGCCCCCGCCAGCAACGATCGACAATATCATCTGCAAGCCGAAATCTTCAAAGAAAAATGGGCTGAGCTGAAACATCACCCCTTTCCCTGGTATGTTCAGCTCGCTCCCTTACGACTCATGTTGTTGCGGGAATAATAATTCATCGTTCATTGTTCATGGTTCATTGTTCATGGTTCATTGTTTATGGTTCATGGTTCATGGTTTATGGTTCATCGTTATGGAAACTGCCTTCGAGCCTGAGTTCATCTCCCGGTCGTGGTAAACAAGCAAGGATTATTGAGCGTGCAGGCTCCACCCATGCGCTCAATAATCCTTACTAACTATCCTCCTTGCCCAGTCGTTCGCTTATTTCTGCAAGAGTTTTCTACCCATGGCAAGGGAAATGGACTTGCAAGTGAATCCATGGAGGCTGACCCGATAGACCCAGGGTCGGCACAAGACCGAGCCCTACTACAGGTCACTGCAATGGACAGCAATTTTCTGTAGGGGCACCCCTTGTGGGTGCCCTGCTGCTATTGGAACGATGCGAGATTCAGAAACGTCACAGGTAAATCAGATGAATGTCCCATTGGCTCGGAAAAATGCGCGAACCAATGACCTTTGGACAGCTAGCTGGGAGATCTACCTGCCCTCTGCCCTCTGCCCTCTGCCCTCTGCCCTCTGCCCTCTCCCTCTGCCCTCTGCCCTCTGCCCTCTGCCCTCTGCCCTCTCCCTCTGCCCTCTGCCCTCTGCCCTCTGCCCTCTGCCCTCTGCCCTCTGCCCTCTCCCTCTGCCCTCTGCCCTCTGCCCTCTCCCTCTGCCCTCTGCCCTCTGCCCTCTGCCTTTTCTCCTATGAGTTGCGGGCCGCGCCAGAAACGCACAAAGGCACCCCAATAGCCAGGCCGAATTCGAGTTGGGTCGTCGAAATCTGGCAAATGGAGCCAGGAGACGTTAGGATGCTGATGATGGGCCAGATGCCAATTAAAATTGAGCAGCAGTGCACTGTAGAGAGGATGCGCCTTCAAATTGTGGGCCCCATTGAGAACGTGACGCGGTGAATCGGCATGGTTAATGTACTGCTGAGACGACCAGTTGATTCCTGCGAGTCCATAAAGAAGGAGATAGGGAAAAAGTTTCAAATCAAGGACAAAAAAGATCGTTCCCTGAATTAAACCCACGGCCAGACACTCCAACCGAATGCGCAGCATATACCAGGAAGGAATACCATTGATCATGTTAGAGGTTGAGGGATCGCCTTGCAGGATCCGAGTCCGCAATAAACCTGGCCATAGGAGAAAAATAACAGTGGCGACAGGAACAGCTAGCCAAAACATACCAAGATATAGCGCATAAAAATAGAGACGTTTGGCCAGCAGATTATCGTCAGGATAATATAAGTCGAACATCTCTGCATTGGTGCGGTTGCGCTGATGGTGCCCCAGATGGCAGGCGCGCAAAAATGTGAATGGGCCAGGGAAAAAGGCAGCTAATAGGAAACCAAAGATATCGTTGGTGGGAGTGTGGGGATGAAAAACGCGATGTTCGGCTTCGTGCAATAGCGAGTAAAGCGGTAAGAAAAGAAAGGAAAAAACAATTGCGATCGCAAGAACAACATACCAATGACTGCTATGGGAAGCCAGCCACTGCAAACCCACCCCACCTGAAACGACAATCGTAGTTAAGCCAATATTGACCCGATAGGGGATCAAGGCATTATGAGCGTTCAGTTTAGACAGTTGACAATCGGACATAGATTCGCAATAGATTGTATAAGACAAGAGACAGAAGATAAGAGAAGGCAGAGGACAGCAAGCCAAGGGCAAAAGATATATCTAGCAACTCCAAATAATGTTTTCGCCTTGTTTCAGCGATCGACCGACCCCCTTTGAGGCATGAGTCTCTAATGGGAACGCTAATCTTTTTTGATTTTTCCAACTAGAGCAATAAACCGAGTTATTTTGAACGCTTTGCAGAGCAAAGCGTTCAAAATAACTTCCAAATCGTGTCACAGATTTGCTAAATATTATAGCGGTTCCCATGCGACTGAAGTACATGGAAATGTGCCCCTACCGAAGGCAGGGGCACATTTCCATACCTCGCTAGCCTGAGAATTGCTATATAAGTCTGCCGTTGTGCAAGAGGTTCAGAAGGTTTAGATTTTGAATTGTCAATGTTTTTCAATCGCCAATTGCCTGGATGAAAGATGCTGATGGAATGCCTTCACCGCTTCTGCAACCCCATCCTCAGCCTGGATCTGTTTGCTGATGGTAGCAGTACGGTGCCTTAGCGCGCGATCGCAAACAATCGACCGAATCGCCGTCGCCAAACTCTCCGCTGAAAGCTGCTTTTTCGGGATCGGTTGTGCCCCTAACCCCAGCTGTGCCAATCGATAACCCCAAAAAGACTGATCTGCAAAAAAAGGAACAACAACGCTAGGGATTCCCGCTCGTAGAGCTGCAGCTGTTGTGCCAGCTCCACCATGATGAACTGCCGCCGACACCTGCGGGAACAACCAATCGTGGGGAGCGAAATCCAGCTGAAAGACAGTATCTGGCAGATCGACCTTACCCAATCCCCCCCAGCCTGTCAACAAAATTCCCCGCTGCCCCGTTTTTGTCAGAGCCTTCAAGACAATATTAGTTGTTATTTCAGGATTAGCTCCCTTCATGCTGCCAAAACCAATGTAAACTGGCGGCGAACCAGCCGCCAGAAACCTCACCAACCCAGGCGGCGGTGTCCAATCATCAGCCCGGTCCAAAAACCAGTAACCCGTAACATGAAAATTATCCGACCAGGTTGCTGGCCTAGGCAAAACCGCAGCACTATAGCCATAGAGATAAGGAACACCCTGTCGTTCCATGCGGTCAAACGGATCCTGCCAAACTGAGAGCGGAGACAACTTTAGCGTCGACTGACGCCACTGATTGATCGGCTGGCGGAACAACTGCCAGATTAGCAGTCGTACCAGCGGATAAGTCAAGTGATTATAGAGGCTAAAAAAACGGCCCAGATCGGGCATCGTCGCAATCGGGAAATCTGGATTGGCACTCAGCGGCACCAATCCTCCCATATAGAAAGGCACCCCCAGCTTCTCAGCAATGTCGTAGCTATAAAACGCAGGCGGATTGGCAACAATCGCCTCGCTGCCCTGACAAACCTGCCAGGAGTCCAACAAGATCTCTTCCACCAACGGTTCCACTGCCCTGGCATACCAGCGGGCAAACCGAATCGGATTGGAACCTGACTCGAGCAATGCCTGACCTGCCTGACCTTCGTTAATTTCTCGCGGATTGCCCGCAATGGTAACAGCCTGCAGTCCACCCTCGTTTACCAGAGAAGTAAAACAGCGATGGCTGGCTAGCTGAACGTCATGTCCAGCTGCCTTCAACCCCTGTCCCAGGGCAACAAAAGGGACAACATCACCGCGAGTGCCTGCTGTCAAAATTGTGATTCGCATCAGTCAAATTAATTTATAAGTCGCATTGGTTAGATTAAACAGTTGTTGTATTGCAGATAGTCCTCCTAGAGGTAAGTTTTTTTGAGCGTGCGGGTGGAATCCGCACGCTCAAAAAAACTTATTTGTCGATCGCTACCGTATTGCGATAGAGACGTTTCAAATAACGTCCCTGCGGCGAACCCATTACCTGACCCTTGTCATATATCAAATTGCCCCGTAAAAATGTGGTTTTAACCTGGCCTGTCAACGTCATACCTGCAAAAGGACTATAGCCCTGTTGCGACTCTGATTCAGCAGTCTGGACTACAAAGGTTTCATCCGGAGCCAACACAACCAGATCGGCATCGTAACCAAGTGCAATATCGCCCTTGGAGAATAGCCCAAAGCGCTGAGTGGGATTCCAACTCAGCAACTCAGCCATGTAATTGTAAGACATCCCTCGCTTTTGCCCTTCACTAAAGACCTCCGATAGCAGGTACTCTGTACCTCCAAACCCCGATTTCGCCTCCGGGTCAGCAAGATTGGCTTTCTTCTCCGCTGAGCAACACGCACGATCGCTAACAATCCAATCTACCAGGCGATTTAGCACCGCCTGCCAAAGATACTCAACATCGTCTACCACTCCTGGAAACCCCAGCAGATTCTGGGCATCGAACACTCCTTTGGCTCGATCGGGGCTAATTTCTGGTGCAATCTGGGTGAACTTGCCATCCTTAATTTCCAGGTTAAGCTCCTCAACCGCCTGCTGGTTGGGACGGACGACGTTCGCTTTTTGAATAATTTTGTCTAGAGCTAGCGTTTCAGACACAATCCCTGGCAATTTGGAAATCAATACATTACACGAAGTTTAGTTACACGAAGTTTAGTTACGAGAAAGTCCTGCTACAATTCCATCTTACAGTTTCATTACATTTTGTCTTGAGAAGCACAATCAACTGAGCAATTGCTCGATTGTGCGAGGAAACTCATCTTTCATAAAATTGCTTCGATCAAGCAACACTTAAACCTACTGTATCGCGAGATGCTTGGCTCCAGCAAAGCAATATACAGTCCAAAAGCTTTGGGAAGTTTGGGCCGAGAAGGATTGATAATTCTTAACAAACTACTCAATCGTTCAGATAAGGAAAAATTATTTCAAATCTGAACTGCTGGTCATCTCTAAGAAGATGTTTGAACAGTCCTAAGACAGGTAGCAAAACAATCCGGATTCCCCTAAATTCCCCTTAAAAAGGGGAACTTCTGACCGTAATTTCCCCCTTTTCCAAGGGGGGCTAGGGGGGATCCAATACTTTTCAAACATCCTCTAACGGGAGCTGAATAGCCAGGGTAGAAATATTGCAGACAGCATCAGGAGAAAATGAAACCAGAATTCCCAACATCTGGCTAGTTGTATACGATCGATCTAGATATGTTGCTTGCTTTCTATTATCAGCAGAGGGTCAGCTCGCAGTCCTGTTTGAGCAAACAAGAGTCGGTGCCCCGATCTGAGAAAGTTGGTATTTTTCGATCGATAGTATTTTGATTTCAAGCAGAAAGTTTTAGCGGGAAAGAGAATGGAAATTTTTAATGAATACCATAAGAATCCCAAACAATTTCCTTTTCTTAAAAGCTTTCAAATGAGGTGGCAATCGATCAGGAATGAGTTTATGGGCTTTATGAATCATGCCTCTGATGCAGAATTAAAGTTTGCCTCTAATATCATGGGACCTAAAGGTAATACAATCAAAACCAGCACTCATTCAAAATATAGTGCTTTTGGCATCTTGTTTCAGGGTTTGTTGGTTGAAAAGTATATTCAATTGTATCAAATGGGTAAGCACTATACCCTTCTATACAAACAACCTCTATTGCGCCAAAAGTAATTTTGCGGAGCGCATCTGAAGGCATACTGCGTTTGTGCGCATATACCAGGAGTACGAAATGACAGAGTTTTTATGCTTACATTCATCGAGAAAACATTGATTGTCTAATCTGAGTTCTCAGAGCGGAATATTGGGCTAATAAAGCTTCTGGAATGTAGCGATAGTATCGATACCATTTCTCGTTAATGGTGTTGGATTGTTTCTGGGTTGGCAGTTGAATGGTGGTTGTCTCATCAAATTCAAAGTCGAGAAAGTCGACCGTCTCCGCAATAACGCGCTCAAATGAGTTGACGAAATCCTCATACACAATTTCATAGAACTTGATAGAGTTCCGTTCAAAAAAACGTCTCCATTTTTGATTGCACTGGTCAAGTCCTTGTTTGTAACGGTAAATATTCAACGGTTTAAATCTCAATTTGCTTGCGATCGCAGGAGTAGTTTCGCCGTCCTTCTTAATCCACACATTGCTTTGAAAAGCCAGCTCTGTCGAAATTGCTTGTTTTAGAGTGTCACGTCGCCATAGATAGATAAAATAAGGGTGTGGGAACAAAACTTTAATAATTTCAAAATCGCTTTTATCGCTAAACTCTGAAAATTTCTTTCGCATAGATCGCAGCACATGCCTGAAATGGTGCCAATGCAGTTTGATACCAAAAGTGCCTCGACCGTCTGTTTTTTCTGCGATGACCTGATTATATTGTTTAAAAACCTTTTCTGCCTCATCAGTTTTGTCCCAACGTTGTAGTTTTTGGGGGTGAAAATACTCAAGGGGATTGCTCAGATAGCCCAGATTTTTCAGGGACCTGCAAAGAAGATTGCTCCCCGATCGCCCAGTTGTGCAAATGATGTAGCTTTTGGCGATATGTTGGTTGGCTATTTCGTCAGGGATTTGCATTTTGTAGACCAAAATCGATATCAAACACAGGAAATATTAGGAGAAATCATACTGCATTCAGTTCGGACCGTCCTCGAACAAGCAGAATTGTTAAGCATATAGCGGTTTGCAATGAAATTCAGTCCCTGGTTTCGGTAGGGGCTTGGCACTGCCAAGCCCACCTAAGTTTTCTATACTTAACCAGACTACAAATTGCTATAAAAATTTCAGCGACCCGGTTTCTATGCCAGTTCTACTGAGGCAATCGGGCATTGCCCCCAGAAGCGAGAACCCTTGATGGATGGTGCATTTCTCCACTTTTCCATTACCAAAGGCTTGTTTCCAGAGCAGCTTTAGGCAAGGATAGAAGGATGAAAAATTTTTCGCTTGATTTACCCGACTGGAACCAATTGGCTGACCAGGCCCTTGCTGGTAATGTGCTGACGCGCGAGCAGGCGCTGGCTGTGCTGCGCGCTCCGGATGAGATGCTGTTGGAGCAATTGGCAGCGGTCTATCGTATTCGCCGTTATTATTGGGGAAACCGGGTGCGGTTGCATTTTTTGCTCAATGCTCAGAGCGGTCTCTGCCCGGAGGATTGCCATTATTGTTCTCAATCCAGGATTTCTACGGCGGAGATTGAGAAGTACCCGTTGATGGCCCAGGAAAAGATTTTAGCGGCGGCTGAGCGGGCTGCCCGGTTGAAAGCGGGGACGTTCTGCTTTGTCATCTCTGGACGCTCACCGAGTGAGTCTACGTTTGGTAAGGTACTGGAAGCGGTTGAGCAGGTGAAAGCAACCTACGATTTGAAGGTTTGTGCTTGTTTGGGATTATTGAGCCAGGAACAGGCTGAGCGGCTGGCTGCAGCGGGGGTCGATCGGATAAACCATAATTTAAATACCTCGGCAGATTATCACCCTCAGATTTGTACGACACATACGTTTGCCGATCGGGTGGCTACAGTCAAAAATGTGCAGGCAGCGGGGATGACGACCTGTTGTGGAGGTATCGCAGGTATGGGTGAATCGGATGACGATCTGATCGATCTGGTGCTATCTTTGCGGCAGTTGCAGGTAACAAGCGTGCCAGTGAATTTTTTGATTCCGATTGCAGGGACGCCGTTTGGAGGATTGAGCGAGCTGGATCCCCGGCGTTGTTTGCGTATTCTATGCTTGTTTCGTTATCTGTTACCAGCGCAGGAGATTCGCATTGCAGGCGGGCGAGAAGTGCATTTGCGATCGCACCAACCCCTTGGTCTCTATGCCGCCAATTCGATCTTCATTGGGGATTATCTCACCACGCCCGGACAGGCTGCTCGACGCGATCTGGAGATGATTCGCGATGCCGGGTTTGTGCTGGAAGCGCCTGATGGATCGATACTCCAGGGCAATCCACTGGCAGATGGATTCGATGACGGTGAAGCAGAGTTTGCTCCTACCCGCGAGTTACAGCGATCTACCAGCTAAATTTTGCTAAAAGTGTTACCTTATCTACCAGAAATGCGATTTGCCCACGCTTGCAACTTGAGAGGATGTTTGAAAAGTTCTAAGACGGGTAGCAAAACATCCCAGATCCCCCTAAATCCCCCTTAAAAAGGGGGGACTTCTGACCGTAATTCCCCCCTTTTTTAAGGAGGGCTAGGAGGGATCCAATACTTTTCAACATCTTCTGAGACTGAAACCTCAGACATCCTCAGCCTGATGAACATTGTCAAAACAAGCCGGAGACTCAAGCGCTGGCTCAAGCGCTCAACTATACAAACGGTTCTCAAAATCAAAACGCCAGCAGAATACGATGCTTTCGTTCAGCGCATTGAACGCTCTGCCCAGCGGCACCCCAACCGCTACCGATTTCGCGTTGGTCTGCTGGCTGTCCTTGGCTATGTCTACATTCTGTTGGTCTTTGCCCTGCTCTGTGTCATCGTCTGGGGCTTCAGGCAACTCTTGATTTATGCTCAGGCAGAATATTTGATGGAGCAGCTGAATTGGATAACCTGCCTCTTGATCTTTTGTCTCTTTCGCATGTTCTGGATTGGCTTCCCAGCTCCGAAAGGAATAAACCTGTATCGCCAGCAGGTCCCTCAACTCTTCGATCTGATTGACGAGGTTGCTGAAGCGCTGAATGCCCCTCATTGCCACCGTGTTTTACTGACCGATGATCTGAATGCAGCGATTGTTCAGCGTCCCCGCTTTGGCTTTTTAGGCTGGCACACCAACTATCTGTTGCTGGGATTGCCGTTGATGCAGGCGCTTTCCCCCGCTCAGTTCCGCTCAGTGATTGCCCATGAACTGGGACATCTCTCTGGCAATGATGGTCGTTTTCGCAGTTGGGTTTATCAGGTTCGCAAGGTCTGGTTCGACCTGGCTGAACAATTCGAGACCACCAAACGAGGTGGATTCTTGTTTCGTAGTTTCTTTGGCTGGTACGGACCATTTTTCAAAGCTTACTCATTTGTATTGGCGCGAGCAGAAGAATATGCTGCCGATCGCTGCGCTGCCCAGGTCGCAGGGACACAGGTCGAAGTCCAATCCCAACTAAACCTCACCCTGGCAACCGCTTTTCTCAGCCGGGTTTTCTGGCCCAAGGTTTACAAGCAGGCCGCACAGCTGACCGATCCGCCTGACGACATCATTGCCCAGATGGTGAAAGAATTACAACCTGGAATGGCTTCGAGGGATGCAACCAAATGGATTACTCTGGCGTTGCTCGATCGCACTGACAATGACGACACCCATCCCTGTCTGGCTGACCGTCTCGCAGCGTTGGGGGCTGAGCTTGAGCCAGATTCAGTGTCCGCGCGGTTGCCAGAATTGTTGCCCGATTCGCAACACACTGCAGCCCAACATTTTTTTGGGGAAACTCTGACGTCGTTGATCGGTCAGCTTGATACCTTCTGGAAAAAAGAAACAGCAAAATCCTGGAAAAAGCATCACGCACTCTTGCAACATCAAACCCAACGACTGCAGGACCTGGAAATGGCAGCAAATCGGCATGCTCTCACGGTTGAAGAATGTTGGAAACGTGCCGATTTGACAGAAACTCTGAAAACGGACAAAGCCGCTGTTCCTTTATACGAGGATGTCCTGGCCCGATGTCCAACTCATGCTAATGCGAACTACAATCTGGGATATATTTTGCTTAAACGAAACGACGCCAGCGGTGTTCCCTATATGGAAACGGCTCTGAGGCAAGATCCTGGCCTGGTTATTTCTGCCTGTCGGCACCTCTATGGGTTTTATCAGCAAAAGGGAGAACAAAAACTTGCAGAACAGTACCGACAGCAGCTGCAGCACCATGCTCCTCGATGGCAGCTAGCTGAGCAGGAACGTAGTCGACTGAAATATGACGATCGCTTTGAACCGCATTGCTTGGCTGCTGAAGAGGTGCAACAATTGACCGATCTGCTTGCTAGCTATGCTGATATCAAGGCTGCTTACTTGGTTCGCAAAACAGTGTCGTTATTCCCAGAAAAGCCTTTTTATCTTTTAGGTGTGGTGCGTCGTTTGCTGCCAGGGACGGGGGCAACGCATCAAACCAATGCTGAATTTATCGAGCGACTTGCAGCAGAAATCAGTTTTTCCGAGGCGCTACAGATTCTCATCTTCGATCGACCTACCAGTGCTGTATGGCAAGCATTCCAGAAGGTCAGGAGTGCATCGATTTATGTCCGTCCCCATCCTGCGATGGAATAGTCTCGCAGAAGTAAGGATTTCTGAGCGCGCGAGTTACGCCTGAGCGCTCAGAAGTCCTTACTTGTTATAGCAGTATTCATATTTTCTTAGGACAAAATTGAGAGTGTGCTTAGCGCACGTTCGCATTTTTCTGTCCTAATGAGCCTGACTGTTGCTATACCATTAACCTGCACTGGAATGATGGTTGAACAAACGATTTCTGGCTGGGATGGAATAATTTTAGGTTGAGAGGAAGCGAATTTCTGAGGGTGTTGGTAATGTAGGTAGTCCGCTGCAGAAAGGCTGCATTATTTGTGTTTTTCAACACTAGTGATATGACACGCCTAAAATTGTATAAATTCGTAGTTGGCACTTTAGTGCTACCGGGGTCTATCGAGTAAGGCTTATAGCCTTTTCTACACCCTAACTCTATTGCATCAAATTAGCCGTGCCAGTCCACCACTGACGTGGTATAGCGAATTTAGTGCAATAGAGCTGGGGTGTAGAAAAAGCTGTAACACTTATCTGATAGACTCTACAGCGCTAAAGTACCTACTATGAACTTGCACAATTTTAGTTCTGTTGAGGCACTACTTGGAGGGTTAGCGCCTCCAGTAGGCGCACTAACCCCTACTTTTTCGGTCTGCAGCTACAAAACAAGTTATTTTGAAAGCCTTGCGAAGTCAGGCTTTCAAAATAACCTTCCAGGTCGTGCAATTGTCCCACAATAAAGTCGCAGTTTGTTTTTGGGAACTTTTGAGAGGGGTAGGCGTTGCCTTACCCCTCCTACCAAGTTCTGCGATCGCACGTTCGCTTGGAAATGACCTGGGTATGAATGAAATGCTTAGAGGTTGTTGAGTTTTGCGATCGCGGCCCAGCTTCTCCCAAGCTAAGGTAGGCTTAACAGACTAGAGGCATGTTTATTTAATTTAAGGTTGGTGAATAAGTGGATGAAGACTACAAATTGTTTGCGATCGCAAGAGGAGAATACGCAATTACACCCGATTGTTGCTCGTATCCGACAATCGTTGGAGCTGCAAGAAATCCTGGATACTGCAGTTGAAGAAGTACGATTGCTGCTGGGAACCGATCGGATTAAGATCTACAAATTTCACGCTGATGGTAGTGGAAAAGTCATTGCAGAGTCGATTGATGAAAAACGTTTGCCCTCGCTAATCGGCCTCAATTTCCCGGCGGATGATATTCCACCTCAGGCCAGAGAGCTATACCTGAAAGCAGGTCATCGGGTGATTGTGGATGTTGCGGCACGGCAGACAGGGGTCAGTCCGCTGGCTACCCCTGAAGGGAACAGACCTGAAGCTGAGGATATTCGCTACCGACCAGCAGATCCCTGCCATGTTGAGTATTTGACAACAATGCAGGTGCAATCTTCATTGGTAGTGCCTCTCCTGCCCAATGGACAATTGTGGGGATTGCTGGTCTCTCATCATTCTGAACAACAGGCAATTTCAGAGGAAAAGCTACAGCAGGTGCAGGCACTTGCCGATCAGGTATCTGACGCGATCGCGCAAGCCAATCAGCATCACCAGATCCAGGAACAGGCTCAGCAGCAAGCAAACCTGAACCGAATTGCGGCCTTGCTGCATGCTCTACCGACGATTAAATTGCAGCAGGCTCTGCAGGAAACAGTGGTTGTTTTTGAAGCTTCAGGGGGCCGACTCTATATCGCCGCTGAGACTGCAGACAAACCCTGGCAGGTGTACTTATCTGGGGAACAGCCCGCTCTACCAGGTGAAGAGGACATTCCAATTGAGCACCGTTCTCTCTGGCAAGTCTGGTCGCAACTGGGGGGCAACCCAGCTCACATGCCAGGTGAAGAGGAGACCAAAACAGGGGTTCCCTGGGCAATTGTCGATCTTTATAAACACCCGCAGCTGCGAACCGTTTCCCATAGCTTTCAGTCCACCCGGATTCGAGGGCTGTTGATTATTCCTCTCCTCTACGACCAGCATCTGCTAGGTTATCTGAGCCTGTTTCGCGATGAAGTAGATACAGAAACGCTGTGGGCAGGAAAAGTTGACCCCGATCGGCGTCAATTGCTTCCTCGGCAATCTTTTGATGCCTGGTGCGAGATCAAAAAAGGTCAGTGTCCAGAATGGACTCAAGCAGATCTGAAGCTAGCTCAGGAATTGGGAACGAACTTTTCCAGGGCTGTTCACTATCATCAGCTATACCAGCAGGTGCAGTTCCTCAATGCCACCCTAGAGCATCAAGTTCAGGAACGAACCGCTGCCTTGCAGGAGTCATTGGCCGATCTGCAGCGAACCCAAGCGCAATTAATTCAGACTGAAAAAATGTCCGGCCTCGGACAGCTTGTCGCTGGCGTTGCCCATGAGATTAATAACCCGATTAATTTTATTTATGGCAACCTCGAACATACTCACACCTATGCCAACGATCTGCTGGCACTGCTGCAACTCTATCAGCAGCAAACCCCCAACCCAGGTCGCGAGATCGAGAATCAGGTCAAGGCTGTCGATCTCGATTTTCTGGCTGAAGACATGCCCAAAATTTTGGACTCTATGAGAGTGGGGGCAAATCGTATCCGCCAGATTGTCATGTCGCTGCAAAATTTTTCCCGCACCGATCAGGCAGGAATGAAGCCAGTTGATATTCATGAGGGGATTGACAGCACTCTGATGATTTTGCAGCATCGGCTAAAGGCTAGAAGCGGTGGCAATGGCATTCAAATTGTCAAAGAATATGGTGACTTACCCCAGGTTGAGTGCTACGCTGGACAGCTGAATCAGGTGTTTATGAACCTCCTGAGCAATGCGATTGACGCTCTGGAGTCTTACACTGTTGCTCCTTCAGGACGCCAGATTACTATCCGGACTGCTGTTATTTCAGAAGCAATTTCAGAAGCATCGGACAGTCTGGTGAGAACGCCCTATGTGACGATTGTAATTGCGGATAATGGGCCAGGAATGCAAGAGTCGGTGCGATCGCGGATTTTCGATCCCTTCTTTACCACAAAACCAGTCGGGCGGGGAACAGGGTTAGGTCTTGCCATCAGCTATCAGATTGTAGTTGAGCGGCATGAGGGTTTGCTGTGCTGTACCTCTCAACCCGAGAGGGGCACAGAGCTTCTAGTTGAGATTCCCATTAAACCTTCCAAGCCCAACTCTCCTTGATAGATAGTGGTAAACAAGTCATGATTTTTGAGCGCGCAGGTGAAACCTGCGCGCTCAAAAATCATGACCTCTATAAGACTACCCCTTGATAGAGGTCATGATGTTGCCTTTGCTCGGCCTACGGCCCAGGAAATGAGTTACTTTGCACGCCTTGCGGCGCTAACCCCCATTTCTTCGTGCCAGAACGGAAAAATGGTTATTTTGAAAGCCTCGCGCAGCGAGGCTTTCAAAATAACCTTCCAAGTCGTGTCCCTAATGCCAAAAAAACGTCAGATGAAAACGATCTTGAAACCCCATAAGATGAGACAATATCTTCGTCCCTCCTTCCCTAACACATAGTCAGCAAACCGTCAACTATCAAAAATGAACTATCACCGCTGAAGTATGACCATAGACTGGCAAGAAATCTCTGGTAATTGGGTTTTGATTCCCCCGCGTCCTGTGGGAATTATCCATTTTCTTGGGGGAGCGTTCATCGCAGCAGCTCCAAACATCACCTATCGCTCGCTGCTGGAACATCTCAGCGAGCGAGGCTATGTTGTGGTCGCGACGCCGTTTATCAATATGCTGGATCATGTTGCGATCGCGCAGGACGTGTTGCGTAACTTCGAACAAGCCCTCCACTACCTCCAAAGCCATGTTTTACGTCGTCGCTATCTGCCCATCTACGGTCTCGGCCACAGCATGGGATGCAAGCTCCATCTCCTCATCGGCAGTCTTTTCTCCGTTAAACGAGCTGGCAACATGCTGCTTGCCTTTAATAACTTCCCTGCCCGTCGTTCCATTCCCCTGGTTGAACAATTGTCTCCTCTCTTTGAAGTGGAATTTAGTCCCTCGCCCCGCTCCACCCAGCAAATCATTGTCGATCGCTATCAAATCCGACGCAACCTGCTGATCCAGTTTGCCAGAGACGACATCGACCAAACCCCCATCGTCGACGATATTCTGCAACAGCGTTTTCCAGGCATGGTCTCCAGCCAGATCCTTCCTGGCAATCACCTTACCCCCCTCAGCCAGAGCTTGAACTGGCAACCGGGCAGAGATTTTTCCCCACTGGATGCCCTTGGACAATGGATCGGTCAGAGCGTCTCGCAGGATCTCAATCAATTGAAACGGACGCTTATGCTCTGGCTCGATCCGCTCTCACCACCATGATGGCTTGCGCGCGATCGCAACGTGGAATTGCTCGCAGGCGAAATTGTTGAACTGAACTCCAACCATGACTTCATCAACCCTCTCCCCAGCAAACACTGAAAGGTATACCGATTGGGAAAAACTCAACACAATTGCCCTGCGGCGCTTGCACTGTTGGCTCCACTCCCCTCGACAACGAGATCTATTCCAGTCCAAAGTACTGGCATTTGAATTAGGACAGCTCGGCTTTACGCTGAGCAATATTGACAAATTCACCTCCATCGTCAGAGAAGAGTTTGAAACCGTTTTAGCCATCCTTCAGGAAATGCGCGGCAGCAACGTGCAGTACGTTCCTTTGTTCGTTCGCTTTCCAGACGATCTACCCAACGATGATGAATATCTAATTCGCCGAATTCTCGGCTTCTTCGGCATCAACACCTTTGCAGATGGCTCCCGGTTTGGTGCAGATCCCATCAGCCAGATGCAGCGAGAAGAGTTGTGGCAAGCTGCCGTTGAAACCCAGACTCAACGACTCACAGATACTCATGTTGAATGGATTATACTAACACTGATTAGCAAATTGGAAGCAGAACAAAGACTGGGCCAGTGGGCGACCGACCTGATATATGGAGCAACCCCAATCAAAGAAGCCCTCTGGGATGACCTCTTCACTATCCTTGCCCAACTCAAAGTTGAAGTCAGGATCGAGAATATCCAAATCAAGGAAACCCTCGCCAGGCTCGCAACCCATCAATGGCAGCAATGGGGGGAAATTATCGTTAAGACACCCACCGATCTGCTCCGGATGTTTGCCTTCATCCAGGAGCAGGATGTTTCACTAGCAAAGCCCATCGACCTCAAGGGATTGAAACTCTCCAAACCTCAGCGTCGAACAATTATTGCTTTTCTCAACCAGTGCCCTGCCCTAGCACCAGATTTGTTGCGTTATCGGAGGCTCTGGATATCGCTGGCCAAATGGTTGCACCCTGGCGATTTTGTCAAGCGCTTCCCCCGCGTCGCCAGCGCATTTGACGATCTACGGAACGATCGCATCAAGAGTTTTGACTCTCTGGTCATCAACTCCCCTCCTACAGAGCGCCTCCAATTGTTGATAGAGCGTCCTTCCGTCCTGTTGCGTAAAGTCACCTGGTTGCTCAAAGACTACCAACCTGAGAAGGTCGCCGACGCAATTTCGAGCTTACAAGACAACGTTGATACTCTGCCCTTACCCCTATTGACTGCTGTCTATTGCGCCATCAACTACGATGGCCAGCGCCTCGTCATCAACAAGCAAGGCAAACCCTACACCCTTGAACAGCGACAATCGCCAGTCGAGAAATCTGCCGTCTCAGGCGCAATCGAGCAGTTAATTTTGACCAAACTACAGGGCAGCAAAGACTGGGATACGGTGTGGATCGATCCGGCGATTGACAAACTGGTCTTACCGTTTCAGGCCAGAAAACAATCAGATGGGCTGCTGAATATAGCCAGAGGATCCCGCATTGCCGTAAACGCAAAAACAATCAGACTGTTTGTCTACTGGCAGGAAAACAGCAACAGAACTGATTTAGACTTGAGCGCCATGAGATTAGACACAAACTTTAATTTTGTCGGTCATGTTAGCTGGAATCATTACGGTGCGGGTAAAGATATTGCTCATAGCGGCGATATTCAGTCAGCTCCGAACGGTGCAGCTGAATTCATCGACTTGCGTTTGGCCGCTCTGGAAGCAGGCTATATTCTCCCATCAGTGCTCCGCTATGCAGGCGAGCGCTTCTCAGAACTGAAGGCTTGTTACGCGGGTTGGATGGCTCGACAGCAGATCGGGTCAAAAACGCAGACATTCGATGCCAGAACAGTGGCCGAAAAGGTGAATGTGAATCAGGATGGCAAGCTCTGGCTGCCTTTTCTCTTCGATGTCGCAGCCCAAGAGATTATTTATGCTGACCTCTATTCCAGGGGAAGACGGATTGTTGAAGGGAATGCCCATTTCCCTGCGCTGGCCGCAGCATTAGCATCTTACTGGCGAGCCAGACCGACGTTTGGCAGGCTAGCACACTGGTATGCGAAGGCAAACGATGCTACTCTGGTTGATAAAGAGAATGCCAGGATAACCATTGGTTTGTCAGATAACTGCACCATCAATGTCCTGAAACTTGTGGGCGAAGGGGTTACTTCCTTCTAACATTTTCTATAGACCCAGTAACCCCACTTTCCCACTCCAATCAGAAGGCAGAGGGCAGAGGGCAGAAGGCAGAGGACATAAGAGGAAAGACTGGCTATTCTAATGTTGAGATTTTTGCGATCTTCTAGTCTATTTTAGTTGTGCTATTTAGATTCCTAAATTCCGGGTTTTATTCTCGTTGTGGGGCGTATCCAGGGGTTGGGGGAGTCCAGAAATAAGGAGATCCTTTGTGTAGGGTGGGCAATGCTTTTGAGCGTTCAAGGATTTGAATGCAGCTCTTTGGTGAGCACTGCCCACCGCGAGAGTCTCGGTTGACAATCATTTCCCATCAGTCATCTTCAAATGGATAAAAAGCAGCAGGCTGGAAATACCCACCCTACCTATAAACTCCCCCAATAGTTGGATACGCCCCTCGTTGTGTTATTTAGTGTCTAAATTCTGGGTTCTATCTATACCAGGATATTCCGAGTTAAGTGCATGCTCCAATCGATCGAACACCCAAGTTTGGCGCAAAATATGCGACAGTAGAGATAACTTTGCTGTGTAGAAATAACTGAACTATTCAGACCGTCAGTATGAACCCACTTGCCTCTGCTACAAACCGGGACACGCCTTTAATCCTGGTTGTGGATGACGATCGTTCGACGCGAACGCTGCTAACTCTGGCAATGGAAGAAGAGGGCTATCGGGTAGAAGCGGCAAAAGATGGAGAGCAATGTTTGGCTGAATATGAACGCTGTCAGCCAGATATGGTATTGCTTGATGCTGTGATGCCAACGATGGATGGCTTTACTTGTTGCCAGCATTTGCGCGATCTGCCAACGATAGGGGAGACGCCTATTCTCATGATTACTGTTTTGGACGATCCGGAGTCTGTGGAGCAAGCGTTTAATGCTGGGGCGACAGATTATATTACTAAGCCGATTCAACTGCCTGTCCTGAGTCAGAAAGTGCGACGACTGCTTGATGTTAGTCAGTCCCTCATCCAGGCCAGGCAGACGCTCCAATGGGAGACTTTTTTCAGACAGAAGTTTCAGGAGATCTGCCAACGCTACGATCTAAAGCTCTGGCTTAATACGATTGTGACAGAGGCTCGCAACTTGTTTCGCCTGGAACGGGTTCTGGTTTGCTCGCCTGACCAGCGACCAAGGTTTGAGGCGGTACAGTTGGGTTATCCTGCTGCGTTGGAGAGCGCGATCGCAGATCCCAGCTTGCAAACCGACTACAAGTCTGAATATCAGCAAGGACAAACGACACCCATTGAGGACACAAGCAATGCTAATCTCTCAGCACAGGCGATCGCAACGCTCCAGACGTTGCAGGTCAGTGCTGCCCTGATGATTCCATTGTCGTATCAACAACGATTTCTGGGAGTGCTCTGCTTGCACCATTGTAAAGCAACTCATCGTTGGCAGACCTTGGAGATAGAGCGGGCGGTTCATCTGGGCAGTTTGGTTGCGATCGCAATCCAGAACGCTCAAAAAGCTTCAACTCCAACAGTTTGAAGGAGCAGATGGGCGTTAGTAATTTAAGAGATGAATAGGAATCTGGATCCGAAGGCTCCAGATTCCTATTCATCTCTCTGTCGATCGATACTGCACACAACTTGGAAGGTTATTTTGAAAGCCTTGCTTCGCAAGGCTTTCAAAATAACCTGTTTTATAGCTCCAGCCCGGAAAAATAGGGGTTAGCATCGCTAACCTTCCAAGTCGTGTACTGCAGTCAGTACAGGAAAGAACGTACAAATTTTTGTCGCGATCGCGACTCATATCCAATCATTGATGTCATTTGTCATTGAAGGGGCGAGGTTATTAAAACGTGTTATACCATTTTGGATTTTAGATTGGCCATTTTGGATTGGGAAAAGCCTTACTGGGAAAACGTCCCATTTGGGAAAACGTTCCATTTGGGAAAACGTTCCATTTGGGAAAACGTTCCATTTGGGAAAACGTTCCATTTGGGAAAACGTTCCACCAATTTCAACCGTTGCATCTCCAAATTCAATTGGTATTCGTTAATTTGTGCTGCAAACATGCTCCGTTTGGGCTTGGCGATCGAGCGCCTGATCGTCAGCAATTGCCAGCGACCCTTAATTTCCAATTGCAGACACATGAGATACACTGATAACCGCTAAATTGTGGCCTTGACCCATATGGGGTAAGAGATCTCCATCCTTTGCCGCTGACAAAAATCGTAATCCCACCTCATAGAGAGCAGGGACATCTTCTTCTGTTTCTTGTACCCATAAGACATCGGCAAGACAGGTTACTTCACCAGCAGAAATTGCCAGACTAAGCTGTAAAGATTCCCCTACAGGTAAAAGGCTGTTGCTATAAATCTGAATACCTTCTCGATCGATCGTTGCTCTCTGTTGCCAGGTGGAAAAACAGCCCGATCGCGATGAAAAAGATGACTGTTGTCGAGAGAATTTTCTTTCTGGTCTGGGTTTGACTTTAGTTAACATACTGGACCTTCTTCTTCTAAGAACTGTCTTTAAATATTGAAGATTAGTGTTTACGATCGCGTATCAAAAAATGTATCAATTATGTACAAAATGTTGTGCCAGAGTTTCAGAAAACGTTTTACATATAGCAATAACCAAACTCATTAGGACAGACAAAATTGAGAACGCATGAAGCGCGTTCTCAATTTTGTCCTAACCGATATGACTACCGCTATATCAGAGTATTAGCGACGTGCCTGCAATCTTTTAAAGTGCTGGCTTCAGTCAGGAAAGCTGGTATTTTTTTCGCAATTCCTGCAAAACTATTTTCTCCTCTCAGAGGACGTTTGAAAAGTATTGAATCCCCCTAGACCCCCTTGAAAAAGGGAGGAAACCGGATCAAAGTTTCCTTTTTTTAAGGGGGTCTAGGGGGATTTACCAGAGTTAAATACTTCTCGGATATGCCCCTCTACTAGGACTACCTAATTAACTTATACATTACGTATACATAAGTTAAACCTTGCAAAAACGCGATCGCAAACTCTTGCCCTGGAAACTAGAAACTATCTTGTCCTCGTTCATTGTTGATTGTTGGTTGTTCATTGTCGATTGTTGATTGTTCATTGTTGATTTCTAGTGGCTCGTTGTCCATTGTTATTTTTTAACCATGAACCGCAAACCGCGAACCATGAACCACAAACCATGAACCACAAACCATGAACCACAAACCATGAACCATGAACCCTAACATAGGAGCATTTTATGTACGGTTTGGTCAACAAAGCCATTGAAGAAATGGTATGCGATCGCTTCGATGAAGACACCTGGGAAACGATTAAAGAAAAAGCAGGATTAGACGATGTTGATTATTTCATTAGCATGGAAGGGTACCCAGACGACGTAACTCACAAGTTAGTACGAGCTGCTTGCGAAGTGTTGGGCATGTCTGCAGATACGATTTTGCAAGCATTCGGCGAGTATTGGGTTACTTATACAGCCACTGAAGGCTATGGTGAAATGCTAGACAGTGCTGGCAAGAACCTGCCAGAATTCTTGAATAATCTCGATAACTTGCATGCTCGCGTCGGTTTAAGTTTCCCAAAACTCGCTCCCCCTGAATTCGACTGTGACGACGAAACAGAACAATCCCTGCATCTCCACTATCGTTCCAGTCGGGAGGGTCTCGCCCCAATGGTAGTTGGCCTGGTAAAAGGATTAGGAAAACGCTTTGAGACCGATGTAGATATTACCCACACCGACAGTCGGGAAACCGGAAGCGACTGCGATACGTTCTTGATTAAATATCAAGAACATTGATCGATTCGTCAGTTGGGCATTGGTAAATGATGGCTTGTGGCCAGAGTCCTGGCTCCTTAAAGATTTTAAACGACCGCTCAGACAGTCCCAACAGGAGCCAGGACCCTTGATAAAATTTTTATCCCTTCGATTGCCAACCCCATAGTTTGCTCCCAAACAATCGATGTCTTACGAAAACCAAATACAGCTATGACTGTCACTCAGTTTGGTCTTCCTCCCCAACAACTTGCTCAGGTTTTCCCTTTCCATTTCATCCTGGGGGAAAACCTGAGGATTTTGCAAGTTGGAGATGTCTTACAGCGAATATGCCAAAATCTTTCTCCGGGCAGTCCCCTGGAAGAGCATTTTAAGATCGATCGCCCCAAAATCAACCCTGAATTCCAGCACATTCGAGATCGCGCCGGATCGTTGTTTATCCTGGAAGCGCTGACAGGGGGAATTCAGCTAAGGGGGCAGATGGTCTATCTGGAAGATCCAGCCAGACTGATGTTTCTCGGATCTCCCTGGATTACTGAAATCTCCCAACTCAAAACCGTTGGCCTGGAAGTCAACGACTTTGCTGTTCAAGATCCGATTGCTGATTATCTCTTCCTGCTGCAGGCTCAAAACACTGCTCTGGCTGATGCCCAAAAGCTGACGAATAAACTGAAGAAGCAGCGGGCCGCCTTAAAGGAAAGCGAAGCAGCAATTCGCAGTCTGAATGAAGTGACTGCATCCCACAAGCTCGATTTTGAGCAATCGTTGCAGAAACTGTTGACGATGGGGAAACAGAAGTTTGGCCTTGAATTGGGAACGTTGTCTCGTATCGAAGGCGATTGCTACACGATTGTTGCGTCGCAATTACCGAATGGCGCGATCGCAAAAGGCGCAATCCTCCAACTCAGCCAAACCTACTGCAGTGAAGCTCTAAAATCCTCAGAACCGCTCTGCATTGAATCCGCCGCAGAAACCCATTGGAGCGACCATCCTGCCCATACTGCATTTCAACTTGCTGCCTACATTGGCACCCCTGTGATGGTCGGTGAAGGAATCTACGGCACCCTCAGTTTTGCCAGCTTCAGTCCTCGTACCGATCCCTTCAAGCCCTTAGACCGGGACTTACTCAAACTGATGGCCCAATGGCTGGGCGGCGAACTCGAACGCCAACAGGCAGCCAAAGACCTCGCCCGCGCCCGCGACGAAGCCCTGGAGGCCAGCCGAGCCAAAAGCGAATTCCTGGCCACCATGAGCCACGAAATCCGCACCCCCATGAATGCCATTATTGGCATGACAGGACTCCTGTTAGACAGCCACCTGACAGAAGAACAAAGGAACTTTGCCGAAATTATTCGTAACGGCGGCGACTCCCTGCTCGTCATCATCAACGACATCCTCGACTTCTCTAAAATCGAATCCGGTAAACTCGATCTCGAAGCTCAACCCTTTGAGTTACGACCCTGTCTGGAAGAATGTCTAGATCTATTAGCTGCAAAAGCCAGAGAGAAGAACCTGGAACTGGCCTACCAGATCGATCCCCAGGTTCCTCAAACTATTGTGGGAGATATGGCCCGACTGCGCCAGATTCTGGTGAATTTGCTCGGGAACGCCATTAAGTTCACCCCTGCTGGCGAAGCAACCGTTTCGGTAGAAGCCCGCCAACTCCCCAACAAAATTAGTTCCAGTCAACGATCTGCCTCCCCAGACCCTCTCTATGAAATTCAGTTTGCTGTCAAAGACACCGGCATTGGCATTCCCCCTGAAAAAATGAACCGGCTCTTCAAAGCCTTTAGCCAGGTAGACTCCTCCACCAGTCGTAAATATGGCGGTACGGGCCTCGGCTTAGCCATCTGCAAACGCTTAAGCGAACTCATGGGCGGCTCCCTCTGGGTTGAAAGCCAGGTCGATGAAGGCTCGACCTTCTATTTCACAATCGTTGTCTCCGCAACTGCCAGTCCAGTTTCTATTGACCTCAATCTTTCTCAATCCTGGCTTGCAGGCAAACGATTGCTGATCGTTGACGACAACGAAACCAACCGACAAATCCTCAGTCGTCAAGCCAGATCGTGGGGAATGCGCTTCCGATCGGCGCCATCTGGACAAAAGGCATTGCAACTCTTGCGACGGGAAGGCCCATTCGACCTGGCTATTCTCGACATGCAAATGCCTGAGATGGACGGCCTCACCCTGGCAACAGCAATCCGCGATCTTCCCGATGGCGAAACCCTACCGCTAGTCTTGCTCACCTCAATGAATAAACCAGAGGAGTGCGAGCAGATGTCCAGAGCCAACCTGGCAGCTTGTTTAAATAAACCGATTAAACAAGCTGAACTCTTTAGTATCCTGTGTCGTATCTTGAGCGAGCAGCGCATTACCGTCAAACCTGCGCCGCTGCCAGACAACGAGATGGATGCTCAGATGGCTGAACGCGTACCGTTAAGGATTTTGCTCGCAGAAGATAATCGCGTCAATCAACAACTGGCCCTGGCACTGCTCGAAAAAATGGGATATCGAGCAGATGTGGTCGAGAATGGGTTAGAGGCTCTGGAAGCTCTGGATCGCCAGATCTATGATGTCATCCTGATGGATGTTCATATGCCGGAGATGGATGGGTTGACGGCCACTCAACGTATTTGTGCAGAGCAACCAACCGCATCCAAACCGCAGATTATTGCCGTCACAGCCAATGCCATCCAGGGCGATCGCGAACGGTGCTTGGCAGCAGGAATGGATGACTACATCAGCAAACCGATTCAGGTACCAGAGCTCGTCAGGGCATTGAGCAATTGTCGTCCGCTTCTCGGCCAAACTCAGGACGCTAAATCAGTAATTCGGGAAAAAGAGACGCCAGGACAGCCCCTGGCCAATCAGGATCGTAAAGGCAAGACAAAACCTGCAAGTCCGTCGAACCCAGACACTGACGATTCTTCTCAGGAGCAGCCTGACCTGATTTGTATGTCGCAAGCTTCGGCCCATTCCAGTGACTCCAGTCTTCCAACCATCACCCAACCCTGTACGACCGATCGATCCGCGACAAAAGCAGCCAGTAACGGTCATGGCAACATCTCAGCCAATAAACCCTTAGAAACTGCAGCGACCAGCGATAGCACCCCCGATTGTCCTAGCATTCTTCCTCCTGCGCCATCCATTACAGCCCATCAGCCTGAAGAAAAAGCAGCTAAGAGCAACGGCCATCGCAAAGCTTCTGCAGCTGAAATTCTGGACACTAAAGTATTGAATGACTCTCTGGCAGCTATGGGGGGTGTCCCCAAAGACCGTCTGACTTTCCTCACTGGAATTTACTTTGATGAGGCACCCAAACTGCTAGACGCGCTAAACGCGGCTAGCGCTACTAGCGATGCGGACGCCATCAAAGTTGCCGCCCATACCCTCAAATCCAGCAGCGCTGCCCTGGGTGCAACAGCCTTTTCTCAACGATGCAAAGAGATTGAATTGTTAGGACGAGCTGGGAACACTGCTGATGCCACCCAATCGATCCAGCATCTGGCAGCTGAATACCAACAACTAAAAGCTGCACTCAATACCTACGCATTATCGCTCTAGTAGCGTGACATGCCTAAAATTGTGAAATCCCTAGTTGGCACTTTAGTGCTTCTAATTTCTATAGAATAAGGATTATAGTCTTTTCGACGACCTGACTCTATTGCACTAAATTAGCTGTGTCAGATTGCTAGTTAGAAAATGAGTATTGGTAATTATAAGGGACGACGATGCCATTCGCGTCATCAGCGGCGGGCCGGGCAGCGGTAAGTCTTCCTTTACTAAAATGTTCGCTGCTGCTCAAGCCGAACGCATCCGCGTCACGGGCGGCGGAACCCCCCTACGAGTGCTGTTTGTGCCGCTGCATCGCTTTGATTTTTTGGGCGATCTGGTCGATGCTGTGGGAGCCTTTGTCGAGACAACGGGTATTCTACCCCACAATCCCCTGGCTTCAGCAAGTCGCGAGTCGCGCTTGCTGCTGGTCTTCGATGGCTTAGACGAACTCTCTATGCAGGGGCAAATTGCCACGGAAATTGCCCAACAATTTGTTCGCGAAGTGCAAAAAAAGGTCAGCCAGCTGAACTATACCAAAACATGCGTACAAGCGATTCTCAGCGGTCGAGAAATGGTCGTCCAGGCCAGTCGCAGCGAATTCCGCAAACCGCAGCAAATCCTCCATCTCCTGCCCTATTTTGTCACGGAGTCCGAGTGTCAGGATAAGCAACAGCCCTTCGTCGATCCTGAACAGCTACTGGCCGCCGATCGGCGACAAGATTGGTGGCAGCGCTATGGTCGTACTACCGGTCGCGAGTATGGAGGTTTGCCAGAAGCTTTAGGAATGAGGATTTAATAACATGCAAAACTAAGCAGCGCAGCGCTACAGTTATCTAATACGTACTCTTGGCTAAAGATTAGCCCACCAGCTTCCTTATGCAACCCTACCCTTTAGAAATCGAACAACAGATGCAAAGATACTATCAATCTTTGTCGGAGAAAGATCGGCGTCGCTATGCGGCTATCGAAGCGATCAAGCTTGGCTATGGCGGAATGAGTTATATCCATGCCCTGTTGGGCTGTAATGCCCGTACCATTAGCCGAGGGATGGAAGAGTTGAACGATGAGGAAGCGATGAGCAATGAACGAATTCGTCAAAAGGGAGGCGGACGCAAAAGCGCCTTGGAGCAGATCGAGGGGTTAGATGAAGCCTTCTTGCGAATCATAGAGCGTCATACAGCAGGTTCACCCATGGATGAATCTATTTTATGGACGCATCTGACGCGCCAGCAAATCGCAGACTTATTGTTCGAAGAGGCAGAGATTGCAGTCAGTGTCACAGTAGTAGATCAATTGCTCGACAAACATAACTTTCGGCGTCGCAAAGCGTTCAAGACCAAAGCCACCGGGGATCATCCCCAGCGCAATCAGCAGTTTGAGAACATTGAGAAACTTGTAGAGCGTTATAAAAGTGCGGGGAAGCCCGTCATGAGCATGGACAGCAAAAAAAAGAGTTGATCGGTCAGCTCTATCGTGATGGTCACACCTATACCCAAGAAACGATCCAGGTTTACGACCATGACTGGCCCTCGTTGGCTGAAGGGAAAATAGTTCCCCACGGTCTATATGACATGAGTTACAACATTGGTTATGTGCAGATTGGCACCTCCCATGACACGAGTGAGTTTGCCTGTGACTCGATTCGCTATTGGTGGCTAACCTACGGTTGTATGTTATATCCGTTGGCAACCTCGATTTTGCTATTGTGTGATGGGGGTGGCAGTAATAGTGCTCGTGCATACCTATTTAAGGAAGCACTGCAGACGCTTAGCAATGAGCTGGGCATTGAAATTCGCATCGCTCATTACCCTCCTTATACCTCGAAGTACAATCCCATTGAACATCGCTTGTTCCCCCATATCAGTCGAGTTTGTGAGGGGGTGATCTTTGACCAAGTAGAAACGGCCAAGGATCTGATAGCAACAGCGACAACCCAGACGGGCTTACAGGTCTTTACAACGATAATTGACAAAGTTTACCAAACGGGTAAGAAAGTTGCTGACGACTTCAAGAAAACAATGAAAATTGTCTTCGATAAGACTCTTCCACAATGGAACTACACAGCCAAACTACAGCAAACTTGACTTTAGTAAATTAATAAATCCTCATTCCTTAGCGCGAAAAAGTTTGATTGAAATTACTGCTCAGCCCTTGCTCAATTACTTGGTAGCCTTGAGTTTTGCCCGTGGCAAATTGGACTTTGCCAAGACCCACAACCTCAATGCCATTTATGCTGATTTAATTGAGGGAGTTTACGACCGGGGCTGGGCCCAGGCACAACACCCCAGTTTACAAGGCATTGAACTGGAGGACTTCGTCCGCATTCTGGAAGAAGTTGCCCTGGCAATCTGGCATAGAGATGGACGCACCGCTAGTTTGAAAGCGATTGAGGAACGCTGCAGCCGCAGTGGTTTAGCAGATCTTTTGGCTGCGTTTCAAGTTGGGGCTAAGCAGGGGATTACGCGCTTGCTGACTGCCTTCTACTTTCGCCAGAGCAGCGTTGCTGCCGGAGAGAAAACTTTTGAATTTACCCACAAAAGCTTTGGCGAGTATCTGACGGCTCGACGTATCGTTCGGGAGATCGATTTGATTGATGAGGAATTGGCACGACATCGGCGCGATCGCGATCGCGGTTGGGACGATTCCCGTGCCCTAGAACGCTGGGCCCGACTCTGCGGCCCTACCACAATAGATCAGTATCGGTTGCAGTTTATTGGAGCGGAACTAGAGTTGTGGCCAATCGCTCGCGTCGCCCAATGCCAACAAACGATTCGTCATTTGATCGAAGTCGTTCTCCACAGCAGCATGCCTATGGAAAAGCTTCCCTTAACCTTCCATCAGGCTGTTTGTCAGTCTTGCAATGCCGAAACCGCGCTGCTAGCTGTCCTGAATGCCTGCGCTCGCGTCACCAAAATCGTCTCTACAGTAGCATGGCCGAACCCAGAAGCATTGAGCAACTGGTTGGCCAAACTGGTTGGTCAGCGCCCCAGCAGTTATAAAACTAGCCTGGTGTTCAAATGCCTAAGCTATTTAAACCTGCAACACTGCTGCTTGATCGTCAAAGATTTCATTCAAGCCAACCTCCGCTACGCCGACCTCCGCTACGCCAAACTCTGCGACGCCGTCCTCAACTATGCCGACCTCAGCAAAGCCAATCTCCGCTACGCCGACCTCCGCTACGCCAAACTCAGCAAAGCCGTCCTTAGCAAAGCCGTCCTGATCGAAGCCAACCTTCGCTACGCTGTCCTCAGAAACGCTGTTCTCAGAAACGCCAATTTTAGAAACGCCGATCTCAGCTCCGCAAACCTCAGCTCCGCAAACCTCGGCTCCGCAAACCTCAGCTCCGCAAACCTCAGCAATGCTATCCTGATCGAAGCAAACCTCAGCTCCGCTAACCTCAGCAATACTATCCTGATCGAGGCTGTTCTCAACAACACCAACCTGAGTAACACCAACCTCAGCTCTGCCGTCCTGATCGAAGCGAATCTTAGCTTTGCTGACCTCAGCTTTGCTGTCCTTGTTGAAGCGAATTGCAGAGATGCTGACCTTAGCTTTACCGACCTCAGCAGTGCTGACCTCAGCGGTGCCAACCTCAGCGGTGCTGACCTCAGCGGTACCAACCTCTATTCATCCATCTGTTCAAAATACACCCATAACAATCTGCAGGGGATGAAAACCTGTGAAGCATGCGGTGCTGTTTTGTCTGCCAATCTTTGTCAGGTTAGGGGACTGACGTCAAAACAGGTGAAAGTAGCTAAGGGCTGGGAATATGCCTGCTACAGTAAAGAATTACGTTCGGCGTTGGGGTTGCCGCTAGAGGGGGAAACTCTGGTGTAGAATAGGAAGTTTGCGCAGATCTGGTACTGCTTTGACACCGCTAAAATTGGGCAAGTTCGTAGTTAGCACTTTAGTGCTGCAGAGTCTATCAGATAAGCGTTACAGCTTTTTATCAACCCAGTGCTAAAGCACCCCATTAGTTGCGTCAGACTAGTAAGGTACTTTAGGCACGATCTATAACACACTGTCAGCTATTGGCGTACAATCCAATTTGGACGGCTCGATTGTCAGGATAGTTGCTATAGCAGGAGGCAGAGGGCAGAGGGGAAAAGGTTGATGCTATCTCGCTTTGAGCGTTTTGTGATGTCTTAGTCCACTGCGGCAGGGCGATATTCGGGAAGGGCTTGAGTCCTGACTACGAGGGTAGATCGGTCGCTCCAAAACGATATTCGGGAAGGGCTGAAGCCCCCATTACGAATGCGGGTCGGTCGCCCCAAAACGAGAGAGGAGTTCCTCGCGGGAGAGCTGCAAGATGGCCCGCGCCGCTTCTTTTGCAGGTAGCTGATTCAAGGGTTCTATCAGGGCCGCCAATGCTGTATCCATTGAACCAAATTTTGCTTCCAGCATGCTCTCAATCATGGTGCGTTGTCCTTGTTGCATTCCCTGTTGCATTCCTTGTTGCATTCCTTGTTGCATTCCTTGTTGCATTCCTTGTTGCATTCCTTGTTGCATTCCTTGTTGCATTCCCTGTTGTATGCCTCGTTGGATTGCTTCTTTTTCCCATTGCACGTACAGCGGCGATAGTTTCATGATGAAGTCTTGCTCCTCGGAATTTAACTCTTTTTTATCTTGTAATTCGGCTGTCAGGTTGGTGAGAAATTTGAACGTGCTGGAACGCAGGGGATGGGCGGGCGGCAGTTTTGTTAGCTCGTTCAGAGCCTGGTCTTGCACTCGGTCCCTCCCCAGCAGCCGGATCCAGAGCGTGTCTGGCGTGGGGGGCAGTTGGTGTATGGCAACAATGCCTGTGCGGTAGGCGGTGCCGAATACATAAATGCCCTGCCCCCAGGATGCTTCAATTTTAGCCCGGAAACTGTCTAGGAGCTTGGCAGATGCGGTAGGTGACAGGATCCAGAGTCGCGGCAGGCGATCTTCGGGTAGCGTCTCTTTTTTGCGTCTGGCTTCGCGCAGGTATTTCCCTCGCAGGATAAGTAGCTTCAGCAGGCAATTGCAGATGTCGGTGGTGGTGGCAGGGTTGCGAAAGGGTTCGAATAGGGTGGGGGTTTGGGCTAAGCGTCCTAGCAATCCTAGTGTCTTTAGATTGGGGGGAGGATTGGTGTGGGGCGCAAACCAGACGTCGATTTCTTGTCTCTCTCCGGAAACGCGGCGGGGTGCTGTGACCTCACCAAAGAGCGATAACAGGTCTTCGAGATAGTCTTTGGCAAATTGGTCGTGGATAAATCGGGTCATTGGGGTGCGGGTTACGCCTGGATGAAGATGCAGAGGGGCTGGATTGATTCAGCTTAAACATATTCATATGTACTATATCACGATCGGGAAAATATTTGGGGGGAGGGCGCTTCCTTACAGTCCTTAGCAATGTCAAGCTTCATCGGTGTTCACCCCCACTGACAATTGTTGCCATTTTTCTCTTTCGTTAAACTGCTAGAAGGGGGCGATCGGCTGAGCTCATACCATTTTGGATTTTAGATTCACAATTTTGGTTCGAAGGAAGTCTTACTGGACATGCATTCTGCCAATTTCATCAATTGCATTTCCAATGCATTTCCAAGTCAAATTGTTATCAGCTGTTCGCTCTGACTAAGAGGCAAAGTGTTGCAGGGAGGAAAACGGTGTCTCGGAAAGCAGGTACAAAAAAGAAAAATTTTAAAATAAGTGCTAAAAAAAAGAAAAATCCTCACGAGGCAGAGACTCAAGCAGTCGTGAAGGGGAATACTGCTTTTGCCCTCGATCTCTATCAAGCACTCAGCACCGTCGGAGAGAACGTATTCTTTTCACCGTACGGCATCTCTACCGCCCTGGCGATGACGTATGCTGGGGCGCGGGCAAGGACTGAGTCAGAGATGGCTGCTGTTCTCCACTTCACTTTGCCGCAAGAACGACTGCACGTTGGGTTCGCATCCCTGGCATCAAGGCTGAATGCAGTGCAAGCCAGCGACGATGTTCAACTCCGGATTGCCAATTCCCTCTGGCCCCAGAAAGACTACCCCTTTCTTGAAATATTCCTGGCTCTGGTTCAGCAGCATTACGGCGTTTCGACCGTTCCGGTGGATTACCAGGATACAGAGACGGCTCGACAGCAAATCAACACCTGGGTTCAAAAAAAGACAGCGCGAAAAATTAAGAATTTAATCGCACCCGGTATCCTGAACGATCTGACACGTCTGGTCTTAACGAATGCAGTTTACTTTAAAGGGCAATGGTTGCATCAGTTCGATCCATCCTTGACAGAAGAGATGCCTTTCTGGGTGACGCCGGAGAAAACTGTTCCCGTCCTCATGATGACGCAGAAGCGAAAATATAGATATGCAGAAACGGATATCTTGCAGATGCTTGAGCTGCCCTATATGGGAGCGGATCTATCCTTTCTAATTCTTTTGCCCAAAAAAATTAACGGACTTAAGGAAATTGAGACTGATCTGAGCGAAGACAATCTGAACCAATGGATAAGCCGATTGTGGCGGCGAGAAGTCTCAGTCTTTTTACCCAGATTCAAGCTGAACGCTCAGTTCAGACTCAACGATACGCTAAAATCGCTGGGAATGAAGGAGGCATTTGATGCTGATACGGCTAATTTCTCTGCCATGGACGGCAAGAAAAATTGGTTGTACATCAGTGATGTGATTCATCAAGCCTTTATCGATCTCAATGAGGAAGGATCCGAGGCAGCGGCAGCAACAGCAGTTGTTATGAGGGTAAGGTGCCCGTCTCCACCACCAGTGTCTTTCCGTGCAGATCGTCCATTCATTTTCCTGATTCGAGAGAAGCTTACGGGCAGTATCTTATTTTTGGGTCGGACGATCGATCCTACAAATGAACAATGAACCATCAACCAGTATCCGCTTGCTGATAAGCGTCCAGGGTTTCTCGCAGTCGTCCTTGATGGGTTTCTAGCAGACGGGTTCCTCGTTCCCGATCGAGACCAGTCCAATGCATTAGCAGTGCCAGTTTGACTTGACGCCCGCTACGCTCCAGGAGGACGGCCGCTTCTTCGCGGGAGAGGTCGGTCAGGTCGCCGAGGATGCGCAGGGCGCGGTCGTAGAGCTTCTGGTTGGTAACGGCGACATCGACCATGCGGTTGCCGTAGACTTTGCCCAGCTTGACCATGACGCTGGTGGAGAGGATGTTCAGTGCTAGTTTAGTGACGGTGCCGGCTTTGAGGCGGGTGGAACCGGCGAGAATTTCTGGGCCGACGATGAGACGAATGTCGAGGTCGGCTTCGGCCTGGACTTGTTCTTGGGGAACGCAGGCGAGGAAGATGGTGGTGGCACCGCGCTGGCGGGCAGCTTGTAAGGCTCCATGTACAAAGGGGGTGGTGCCGCCTGCAGTGATACCTAGTACAACATCAAGGTTGGTAATGTGATGGTGGGCGATCGCAGCTGCGCCATCTTCGGGCCGATCTTCTAACCCTTCGGAGCTGCGTACCATGGCTCCAGCCCCCCCGGCGATAATGCCTTGTACCAATTCTGGGGGCGTGCAAAAGGTGGGCGGACATTCTGCCGCATCTAACACACCCAGGCGACCGCTTGTGCCTGCACCGATATAGAAGAGCCGTCCTCCCTGGCGCAGCGCGGTGGCTGTGCGCTCGATGGCTTCGGCCAGGGCGGCTTGGGCGGCTGCGATCGCAGCCACGGCTCGGGCATCTTCTTGATTAAATAAAGCGACCAGCTCCAGGGCCGTCAGCCGGTCTAAATTTTGACTGTTGGGATTAATCTGCTCTGTTAGCAGATGTCCCCGTTGTACGGTGGGCAGTTCCTGGGGCGGAGCGGCCGCATCGACTCCATCTAATCGATCGCTCACAATAATTTTTCCAACTGACGACGAATTCGATCCATTTCGGCCTCTGACATCGTTGACTCGCTCTCCGCTTCGAGAGCATCGGGTGCCTTCGAGCCGGGATCCATTGTCCGGTTTGAGGGCTTTGCATCTGCTTGCCAGGTTGTTTCGCCAAGGTTCTTTTCTGGCGGCACTGCCAGCGCTCCCTCAGGGATCAATTTCACCCCATAGCCAGCGCTGCTGCAGAATTCTTCAATTTCTTCTTCCTCCATTGCTTCTACACTCGGCAAGGGAAAATCCTGTGCTTCTAGCATCAGGCCAAAGCGAGTTGCATCATCCTCTGAGGCAAACATCAGGACGGTTTCGCGATCGCCAATTCTGACGCTATGGATGCCCTCATTTTCAGTCCGGGCATTGAAGAGCAAAACAAAGACACGCATAGATCTATTTTGCAGACTCTCTGAACCACCATTCTTCATATTAAGGGTTGATGGTTTATTGTGCGTTGTTCATTTTGCTGTAGTGCGTATAATATAGCGTTGACAATTCTAGCGTTGATCATTCGTTTTTTCGATAGACTTCGATAGTGTTGAATGGTTATGTCCGGGAGTTGAAACGGATTGCGATTTGACTTAAAACAGGACATGGATTGTGAGGAGGATGGCGGAGATGACAAACTCCCCAAATGAGGGGCCTGAGTCTCGTCCAAATCGGCGTTTGTGGCTCCTTATACTCAGACGCGGCGGCATTGCTCTGGCAATGCTGATTTTTCTTGGCGGTATTGCTGGAGTTATTGGCATCTGGATATTTGTCAATCGCCAGCTTTCTCCACGAATTCAAGAGGCATTGACTAATATTCTCAATCGGCCGGTTCAAGTGGGCAAGGTCGAACGCTTTACCCTCAATGGTTTGCGGATTGGCCCCTCAGAAATTCCAGCCACAGCAAACGATCCTGATACTGCCTCGGTTCAAGCGGTGGAAGTGGGTTTCGATCTGCTGCATCTGTTGAGAACGCGCACCCTCCGGCTTGAATTGGTTGCGATCGCACCTGATGTTTATCTCGAACAAGACAAAGAGGGGAATTGGCTCGACACTACCCTGAACCTGGAAGGGAAGGCGCCGATTGAGTTTGAGTTTTCTGCCCTGCGCCTCCGCGATGCTGATGTTGTCCTTTCCCCAGCCCCTGCAGAGGGAGAAAAGCGGCAACCCTTTGAGGTCAATCAGATCCAGGGCGCGGTCAACCTGCTGGATCGCAACCAGAAACTGCGGTTGCAATTGAGCGGCAAACCGACTCGGGGCGGTAGCTTTGACCTTAAGGGCAATGTATTGCTGGCGGAAAAGAAAGCCAACATCATGCTCCAGGCCGAGAAACTGCGGATTCCGGATCTGGGGCGGCTGGTGCAATCCACAATACCGCTCCCCGTTGACCTGAAGGCGGGTTTGCTGGATTGCAATCTCACTGCAACCTATCAACACGGTGTCGATCAACTGCCTGATTTACTGGGTGATTTGCGTGTCAAAGGACTAACAGCTCAAATTGACCAGGTACCGCAATCCTTCAACAACGCAGAAGGGCGCTTGCGGTTCAGCGGTCAGAGCGCTCAGTTGGAGGAGGCCAGTACCAACTATGGCCAGGTTCCGGTTAAAGCAAAAGGGTCGATCGATCTGAAAAAAGGCTTTGATATTACGGCCTGGGTGGACTCTGTGAGCCTGGAACAGGGTCTGGAAACTCTGCAGGTGCAATTACCCGTTCCTGTAAATGGGGAGGTTAGGGTTGACCTGCAGGTCACGGGGAAATTCGATCAGCCGGTGCTGTCGGGTCAGGTGATGACCCTGGGACCCGCTCGCCTCGATCGTCTCGATCTGCGCCGGGTGAGTGCTGGTTTTTCTCTGGCTCCGCCCAATCTGCAGTTAACGGATGTGGTGGCAATTCCGGCAGTGGGCGGTCAGGTAACCGGCCAGGGCGAATTAAAGCTGGGAGACAATGGTGGCGTGGTGGTGGATTTCCAGGCCCAGAATTTGCCAGGGGATGCGATCGCAGAACTCTATGGTGTTCCGCCCAATGCCAATTACCTCATCGGCAACCTGTTCGCCCAGGGGCAGGTCTTTGGCCCCCTGAACAACTGGCAAGCCTTAATCGACTGGCAAGCCCCCGATATTTTCCTGCCCGTCCAGGGACAGGCGATCCCGGCCCAGGGACAGATCGCGATCGCAGGCAGCGACATCGTTTTGCGTAACGCCACTGCCCAGTTGGCTGGGGGAACCATCAGAGCTGCTGGACGTCTCAGAGCAGGGAGCGTGCAGGCTCGCATAGAAGCCGATCGCCTGCCGCTGGATCTGTTATCTAGAGACATTAAAGGTCAGGCTAGCGCTGCTTTCAATGTTTCAGCGCCGCTGGACGCCTTCAGCCTTGAGACCGTCCGCGCTGCTGGTCAGATCCGCCTTGCTCAGGTGAGCCTGCCCCAGGGCATCTCGCTGGAAGATCGACCTTTAGCCGCCCAGGTGCGTTGGGATGGGCAACGGGTACAAATCGACCGCGCCACTGCTCCAGGGCTGATTGCCAGCGGGGTCTTTATTCCCCAGCTTGTTGGGGCAAATGCCTTCGGTCGTTCCCGCATCAACCTCAATGTCAAGCTCAGTAATTTTAACCTTCGATCTCTGGCCGCATCCCTACCGGATATTGTCAAACTGAGAGGGGCAGTCGACTTTGCCGGTCAGGTGACGGGTACGCTGGAAACGGCAAGGGTGATGGGCAACCTGCGATTGCAACACCTGGCCCTGAACCAGGTCGCCTTCGAACCGATCCTGCAGGGAGGAGTACGGTTTGGCCTCGGTCAGGGGGCTAGCCTGCAGCTGGCAGGGAATGAAGACCGCATTGCTGCAGTATTAGATCAAAACTATCAGCCCGTTTCGTTCGAGGTCAAGCGCGATGAAGCCATTGCCAGAGGCAGATCCCTGGGCAAACAGCGCCTGGGGGTTGAGGTGCAGCATTTCCCGATCGCCATGTTGAACCTGGCTCCTGCTGCTGACCAGGGTTTAGGCCCCTTGACGGGGAAATTCTCTGGCAACTTTGATGTCAATCTGGCTCAGATGGCTGCTGTGGGGGATTTTGCGATCGCAAAACCAAGCCTCGGCCACATTGCCGCCGACCGCTTCACCGGCAACATCCGCTACGCCAACGGTGCCGCCAGTCTCACCGACGGCAAACTCACCCAAAGCGACAGCGAATACCTGATCGCCGCCAATTTCATCCCCAACCCCGAACCCAAATTCGACGGCAACATCCAGGTCGCCCGTGGCAACCTGCAAGATGTCCTCAAAGCCCTGCAATGGTTCGACCTATCCGACCTTGCCCGCGGCGTCAAAGCTCCCACCTACGACACCGCCGCCGCCCTCGCCCTCGAATCCGTTGGCGATCCCAATGCTCCCCTGATGAAACAACTGCGCCGTCTGGCTGAAATCCGGGCCCTGTTAGAACAACAACAGGAAAAACGCGAAAAAGCTTCTCCTCTCCCCCCCTTCAAAGAAATAGAAGGCAACTTCGACGGCAACATTGCCTTCGGCGGTTCCCTGCAAGACGGCATCATGCTGGACTTCAAACTCAAAGGGCAGGACTGGCAATGGGGCAAATACAAAGCCAACACCGTCATCCTTAACGGCGGCTTCGAGGACAATATTCTCACCCTCTTGCCCCTCCGCTTAGAAGCAGACAAAACCCTCTTCACCTTTGCTGGTCAGATTGGCGGCGAATCCCAATCCGGTCAGCTCAAAGCCGAAAACGTCCCCGTCGAAGCGATTCGAGACTTCGCCACCCTGCCCATCGACATCACCGGCAACCTCAACGCCACCGCCACCCTGGCCGGAACCCCCCAAAATCCCCAGGCCAGGGGCCAGATTGAATTGATCGACGGCACCCTCAGCCAGGAACCGATCGACTCCGCCCTCGGCAGCTTCAGCTACAACAACGGTCGTCTCGACTTCGGCAGCACCATCGTCGTCACCGAACCCCAACCCTTCGAAATCAGTGGCAGCATTCCCTACACGCTTCCCTTTGCCAACGTCTACGCCGACAGCGACGAAATTGAACTAGACATCGACATCAAAGACAAAGCCCTATCCCTGCTCAATCTCTTCAACGACCAGATTGCCTGGGAAAGCGGCAGCGGCGAAGTCAAGCTAAAGGTACGCGGCCAGAGTATCTTACGCTCCAAAATTACGGGCAAAGTCAGTCTCACCAATGCCACCTTCAGCAGTTCCCTCCTCCCCGATCCCCTAACTGCAGTCAACGGCACTGTCACCTTTGAGGGCGATCGCCTGCGAGTCAACGATCTCAAGGGGCAGTTTAGTAAGGGACAAATAACCGCCCAGGGCGTCCTCCCACTCCTTTTGCCCTTATCCGCCACAGGTCCCGATTCAGACAAGCCCGATCCCGATCTAGACAATCCCCTCACCATTACCCTGGACAAGCTCGCCATGAACCTTAAGGGGATCTATCGCGGCGGCGTCAACGGCGACCTTATCATTAGCGGTACTGCCATCGCCCCCCAGATTGGTGGCGACGTTGTCCTCAGTGGAGGCCAGGTCTTCCTGCCAGAAACAGCCGGTACAGCGGGCACCGTACCCGATCCTGCGATCGCCGCTGCTGAATTTTCTGCTGGCCGTAGTTGGGGGCAACCCAGACTCGAAAACTTGAACCTTACCCTCGGCAAAAGAATCTTGATCGTCCGTCCGCCAATTCTGAACTTCCGTGCCAGCGGCAACCTCACAGTCAACGGCTTCTTCAATAACCTTAAGCCTGAAGGCGAGATTGACCTGAACAGCGGTCAGGTCAATCTCTTTACTACCCAGTTCACCCTTTCCCGCGGCCACGACCATAAAGCCATATTCGAGGGGAGTCTCGATCCGAGATTGGATGTCCGTATGAATACGACTGTTACTGAAGTCAATCGTCCCGCCACCAACAACAAAGATGTTTTCGACACCGAAATTAGTGAGAGCATTTTCGATGATGGCCTGGGGTCAGCCCGGACAATTCTGATTGAAGCCAAAGTGGAGGGACATGCCAGCCGTCTGTTCGACGAGCTGCAACTGACCAGTACCCCGGCCCGCAACGAGACTGAAATCGTTGCCCTTCTGGGCGGCAGTTTCATCGACACCTTCGGGCGCGGCGACACTACCCTGGGGCTGGCCAATCTGGCCGGTTCTGTGCTGCTGACCAACATCCAGAATTTCATTGGCGATGCCCTCGGCGTCACCGACTTCCGTCTCTTCCCGGCCACGATTCTGGAAGGCGATACTGACGAGACGGGCGAGCGGGAAACCCTGGGCCTGGGAGCAGAATTGGGCTTCAACATCACCCGCGACCTTTCCGTTTCCGTGCTGCGTATTTTGACCAGTGCCAACCAACCGACCCGTTTTAATGTCCGCTACCGCGTCAACGACGAAATTCAGCTCCGTACCTCAACGGACTTCAGCGACGACACCCGCGCTGTTGTTGAGTACGAGCTGCGATTTTAGCTCTATGCGGTTGCACTGCTCGTTCTGTGGCGATGCGATCGCAGCAGCAAAAGGAGGTAGAAGTTACGCATTGACAAGGACGCTGAACTGCGATCTGTCTGGTTAAGTGTCCTCTAGCCAGGTATAAAGTCATTAGGATCCCAACCAAAACCTCAACCGCAAAGTGGGTTCTCGAAACCTATACCTTATTTCTGCTCGCAGAACCCAAATACGCGGGTTGCTGCCGCTTGGCAGAAATTCTAGAAGACCTCTCTCACGATAGCGTCAACCGCTTTCTGTTGCGAGAGCGCTATACCCCCAAAGATCTGTTTGACGAAGTGAAACCCCATCTCAACCTGACTGGAGGGACACTCAGTACAGACGATACGATTGCAGATAAGCCGTATAGCGATCCAGCCAAGGAGGACGAAAGTCGCTTGGGATTGCACACCCTCGGTGGATGGACGATTACGGGTTTTGGGGTCAAACCAGTAGGGCCGTGGCAATGGAAATTCGAGGCGTTTTGGCTGTATGGGGCAGTGGATCCCTGGAGTGGAGAGCACTTCATTTTAGAGTTCTCTCATGCTGACACGGCTTGCTTTCAACGCTTCTTAGAAGAACTCTCCGCTCGCTACCCAGATGAGTTCCATATTATCCATTTGGATCGCGGACGCTCTCACACGGCGAAGAAACTGGAGATTCCTGAGAACATTCTTTTGCTCTTCCAACCTCCCTATTCCCCTGAACTCAATCCGATTGAGCGTCTGTGGCGGCATCTCAAGCGAGACTTACGTTGGCAGGTGTTCTCGACTCTGGAGCAACTGCGCGATCGCGTCAAGTCCTTACTGAAGCAACTGCCCAATGAAGTCGTTTTATCTCTGACCGGTTGGGACTATATACGACATGTTCTATCTGTAGCACAAATCAATTAAATTGGTATAAATATTTTCCTCGTTCCAGATAAAATGGCGCGACCATTTTTGTCGGCGAGGATTAAACAGCTTGATTTTGCGGTGGCTCAGCCGTCGATCCTGGGCTGGTGGCAGTTGCAGCTCGGTTAGCGACAGGACGTCCGTGTCAGGCAGTTCGGCGTCAGGGTGAGGGACTTAGTTTGCGGGGTGGGGGGCGGGATAGAGAGCGCGATCGCGTTTGCCAGAACCGTTTCCAGATCGCGATTCGCCATGCGGACAAAGCATTCTGCTCGCTGATAGACTTCGTCGGATAAGGTGATGGTAATCCGGGTACTCATGAATTTTGCCGGACTCTCCTGTCTTTGGGGTTTGCGACCTCAGTCTATCTAGCTTCTATTTTAGAGGCAAAGGGGTGGAACAATCGGAAATTCAAGGTCAGCTGTTCCTTAACGGCTCAGCTCAATTGGGGTGAAGATGAATTTTTCATCCGAATGCCTGTCGATTGGCTTTGAGGGTCAACCCCAACCCTCAATGGCTGACCTATGATGAAATTATGCAGACAGCCAACCTGGCTAGCAAGCAAAATAGAGACAGTCAGACCGATGATGTACACATTCCCAGAAAAATATATCAACTTACTCACCGACTTTGGCTTCAAACGCATCTTTGGCACTGAGCCGAACAAAGGCTTGCTGATGGACTTCCTCAACACCCTCCTGCCCCAACAGCACCAAATTCAAGACCTGACCTTTAAAAATACTGAAAAATTAGGCAGCACTCCCGTCGATCGCAAAGCTATTTTTGATGTCTACTGTCAGACCGAAACTGGGGAACACTTTATTGTCGAGATCCAAAAAGCTAAACAAAACTACTTCAAAGATCGGAGCGTCTACTACGCCAGTTTTCCCATTCAGGAACAAGCAACCACCGGGGAGTGGGACTTTAAGTTGCAAGCCGTGTATACCGTTGGCGTGCTCGATTTTATCTTCGACGATCGTAAAAAAGAGTCAGACTTTCTCCACATCATTGAACTGAAAAATCAACGCTGTCAAGTCTTTTACGACAAACTTAAATTTGTTTACCTTGAGCTGCCCAAATTCAAGAAATCCCTGGACGAGCTGACCTCTCAGTTTGAAAAATGGGTGTTTCTGTTGAAGCGATTACCAGAACTGGAGGATCGCCCCCCACAGCTCCAGGAAGACGTTTTTGAGCAACTGTTTGAAACTGCCCGCATTGCCAATTTCTCCCCCACGGAGCGAGAGAGCTACCACAATAGCCTCAAACACTATCGCGATCTCCAAAATGTTGTCGCTACCTCCCGGCAAGAAGGATGGCAAGAAGGACGGCAAGAAGGACGGCAAGAAGGACGGCAAGTGGAAAAACAAGAGATTGCTAAGTCGATGAAGGCAGCCGGAATGTCTGCGGAAGATATCGCCAAATTTACAGGATTGAGTCTAGAGAAGATTGACGCGCTTTAGCGCCTGCAGTCCGCTGCTGCTGGTGGAGGTGACCAGTACAAATGGGAAAGATGATTACGGAGCAAAATATCAGGAGTATGCCACCATCGGTATTCTGGAGTACTCGATTGTCAACCGTAGGCGGGACATCTTAGGGAAAGGGACTTGATGCTCAGTAGAGGGCTTGCTTGTCATTTTAACTGGATTGAAGGTTAACCGGATCGAAGCGGAATTTGAGCTGCGATCGCGCTCCCAATCTCCAGCGACGCCGTTGCCGCCGGGGACGGCGCATTGCAAACGTGCAAGGTATTACGACCCGGCACCATTAAGAAATCATCTACGAGCTGACCGTTCGGACGCAGCGCCTGGGCCCGAACGCCAGCCGGAGCGGGTACCAGATCTTGAGCCTGGACTGCGGGAATCAGCCGCTGCAGGCTGCGGACAAAGGCCACTTTGCTGAAGGAACGGACAATCTCCTGCAATCCCGTAACGCCGTGTTTGCTCGCCAATCGCCAAAAGCCAGGATAGGTCATGGCGTCGACGAAGTCCCGCAGATCGAAGTCGGTCTTTTTGTACCCTTCTCGCTTAAGGCTGAGTACTGCGTTCGGCCCGGCGTGGATACTGCCATCGGTCATGCGGGTAAAGTGAACGCCCAGGAAGGGAAAGTTGGGGTTGGGGACGGGATAAATCAGGTGCTTGACCAGATAGCGTTTCTCTGGAATTAGCTCGTAATATTCGCCTCGGAAAGGGACAATCTTTGCGGGGGGAGCGATATCGGTTAATTGGGCAATGCGATCGCAATACAAACCTGCACAGTTGACCGTAAACCGAGTTGCGATCGCGCCATTCGTCGTTTCCAGCACCTGCCCCTGACTAGTCTCCTGGATGGCATCGACCCGAGTGTTCAACCGCAAGTCGGCTCCTCCGGCACCCGCCAGTTCAGCATACTTGAGCGCCACCTGCCGATAGTTAGCAATTCCCGTCGAAGCAACCTGAATTCCAGCCAGACAGCGAACATGGGGTTCGATCTCCTGCACCTGCTCAGGAACCAACTTAGCCACCTCAATGTCATTCTCCAAGCCCCGCTGATACAATTTTTCCAGCAGTGGCAACTCCTCCGACTCAGTCGCCACGATAACTTTGCCGCAAACCTCATGGTCGATTCCGTGCGCCCGACAGAACGCCACCATCGAACGATTGCCCCGCCGACAAAACTGGGCCTTAAAACTACCAGGACGATAATAAATTCCTGAGTGGATCACACCACTGTTATGCCCTGTCTGATGCGACGCCCAACTGTCTTCCTTTTCTATAACGACAATCTTTAGTTTTGGGGAACGCTGCTGCAGCGCCATCGTCGCCGACAGTCCCACAATACCTCCGCCAATCAGCGCCACATCATACATAGCGGTTTCACTTATTCTTCAAGCAGCACCATCAGTGTACCAGGTCGCGATCGGACAGTATTGCTCAAAAATCCTCGTCTTCATCTGCAGGCTGAATCGTTTGAGCGACGATATCCTGCCACAGCACCAACGCTGCTCGATCCGGTGTCATGGTCTGCAAAGAATTTCGTACCGGGCCAAACTCTGACTTGAGTTCGGGAAACGCCAGCAACAGCATCGCCAGATCGCGCCAGTCCGTTCCTGCCTTGGGTTTTCCCTGCCGCTGTTGATAAGCAACAACCTTACTGGCAATCAATTCCACCGGAGCCATCACCAAAATTTGCTCAATGCGTTGCGCCGCCGGTAAGGTTTCAACCGCTCTCACATCCACCAGATGCCGATTGCCTGCTTTCCTCACTTAATACAGGCGAAATCCTTTGCCTGAGGGAACTTCTCGGACTTGAACGGCGATATGGAACTTTTGGCTGAGAAAATGGCGCAGTTCTTGCGCCAGGGTTGAGGCATGGAGGGCCAGCAAGTCAATATCCTGGGTCATGCGAGATTCAGCAACATAGGCATTGACCGCCTGAGCGCCAAACAGAACCACATCATTCCGCCCTTGCAAAAATTCCAGTACAGTTTGTTGAAGTGTGGCAAGGGGCAACGATTCAGCCATGATGAATTCGTGAAAGGTTAACGTTCCGGCGGCGAAGGCAATGTCTAGTTGTGGCATGAAAGTTTCCCGTATGCTTATTGCTTCAACGGTTCAGAGAGATTGGCTGTCATACGCCAGAGAATGCAGTTGTCATTTGGATAGTACTGAATGGAGTTTAACCCAATCCACCTCCAGAATTTCGAGGCGTTGGTCATTAGACTCATTCGGAAATTGGAGTGGAAGCCGGCTTCCACTCCAGTTCTCGGACAAGTCTATTGAGAGGGATGAAAATCCTGCTCGTATCCTGTTTTGTTTGCCATTTTTGGAATTGCGGTAATCGCATTTGAATTATGCACCTATTGCATTTATCGAGACCCGTTGCCCCGAAATGGTAAGTGTCGTTACAGAATTTAATCCAGCAACTTGCGATTCTTAACAATCATTACCAGCAATAATCGATGCCTCCCTGCGACAAAAAGATGAATAGATTTGCTTCTTTAATATTTCCAGCAATCCTTGGCCTGGTGGCCGGTGTAGGTCATGGAGTTCTTTCCCATCATGCCGGACTTCCCGTATCTTTGACTGAACAATTTCTACCGCCCATTGCTCTGGGGCAGTCTCTGCAAAACTAAACTTTCATAAAGAGTATCTCCCGATACAAAAAAAACTGGGATTATGGGAGTGAAACGATATTTGAAGGTTTTACTCATGCAATCTCGGGTTTCTACACAAACTTCTTCTTTAGATCGGGTTTTGGCGGCTTCTCTGGCAGCTTTTTCGATGTTCGTGGTGGGCTATACTGCCACGCGCGTTTATCTTAACCAACCGGCAGGTCAAGCGACCCTGCCGGAAGCGAGTGTCATTCCCCACGAAGCTTCGTTGTGGAGCGATTTGGGTCGTTAAAGATAGCGATTGGCGCGATCGCGGATTGCCTCTGAGCCTTTTGCTATGAGTTGAGAGCAGGATTCAGGGAGGGTGCGATCGCGCTATTCGTGCGAGTTGAATGCAGTCGTCACTATCGAGTAGAGAGGGCATCAACGCAACTTCAACCAGCCAAAGACTTGCCCTAACGTCAGGTGGATTTCAGCTGCAAAGGCAGGCACAGGCAAACGATCGTCCAGATTGTAAAGGGAAATTGTCTGTTGGTTGGGAAAGTAAATCAGCATCATCTCAGTTTCTGGATCGATCAGCCAGCCCAATTGCGTACCATGGCTCAAACAGTGCAGAATGTTGCTGATAACTCTGGTAGAAGATTGGTTGGGACTGAGGATCTCGATCGCCCAATCGGGGGTGACATCAAATTGATTGGCAATGTTGCCATCTGATTGAGTGGGAATGCGATCCCGGGTAAATACAGCAATATCCGGTACTAGAGAGCGTCCGCCAAAGGTACAGCGCAGTTCCGGAAAGGCCAGCGCGATCTGCGGATCCTCCAGGACAATATCGATCTTCGCGGTCAGTTTTTGTTGAGTGCGGCTGTGTTTTCCTTTGGGCATGGGCTTTTGAACAATTTTGCCCTGAATAAATTCGCTAGCTGGCTTGGTTTCTGGCCGTTGCAGAAATGCGTCGAGACTGAGCAGTGTCGAGGGAGTTTGAACCATGGTTTGCCTACACCTGCCAATGACAACCGACAACTTCCCCCATTGTGCCAAATCCAATTGTATGGAACAATCCCTATCTCACACCTGAAACCTGAAACCTGAAACCTTCCATCAGCCAACTATAATAACGAATGAAGCAGGTTTAGCTTGGCCTTTGTGGGAGATAGGACACGATGCAAATTACAGTAACCCTCAGTCCAGAAGCAGAAACCCGGCTGCGCGAGCAGGCTGCCCGACAGGGGGAAGCGGCTGAGACGGTGGCGGCTGCAGTTTTGAGTAAAGCGCTGGAGTGGGAAGCTTGGGACGATCGGGATGCAGTTGAAGGCATTCAACGGGGGCTGGATGCCTTCGAAGCAGGGCGTTGTCGTTCTTTTCATGCCTTTGCCCAAGAGCAACGTCTCAAGTATCAGCTGCCTGATTCATGAGCTATCGCATCGTTCTCTCGGATATCGCAGAGGTAGAAATCAATGCGGCTTATCTCTGGATGCTGACGCAAGTTTCTCTGGAACAGACTAAGCATTGGTATGCAGGGCTGTTGGATGCGATTGAATCTTAGCAGAGATGCCAAAGCGTTGCCCGCGATCGCGGGCAAGCGAGCATTTTGATGTCGAGATTCGGCAACTTCTTTACGGTAAAGGTCGCAATGCTTACCGGGTTCTCTTCACCATTGCGGACGAACAAGATGGAGAAGAAACCGGCACCATTCGCATCCTCCATGTTCGTCCTGCTGCACAACAATCTCTTCGCGATCGCTAGAATAATGTTCTATCTCACTTACAAATGAGTTCCTGAACTGCTCTCGAAATAAATATATACACTGGGTTGAAAAAGCTTTCTCTGTAAGCAATTTGGAGATTGCGCTGACACTTCGTATTGATGTAGAACTTTGAGCTTTTGAAAATGCCATTGTAAAATTCGATCGCGACCCTGAGATGTATTATTTCAGGAGCCTGTTGCGTAACCCTTTTTAGGGTAAGCAGTATGGATAGTTCCAACAATTGCCAATTCAGTGGTAAAAATATATCAGCATCTGGAATTGCTACATTGTTAGAAATGCAGCGCTAAAGCAGCTTACATGTTGCGGGGAAGTTCAGAGTAACGCTATCGGTGGTCAATGCTCAAACGGGGAAGTGTCTGCTTGCTGGCGCTTTTGTCTGTTTTATCCACCCACAATCAGTAAACTCAATGGAAACACTGGCTTATCTTCATTGCTGTCTAGCTCGCGAAGCAACCGAAGACTTCCTTCCTGACGAAATCGGCTGGCTGAACCGCCCAATCTGGCAAATGTCTCCGAATGCGAGCTGGCTGCGACTGCTGTCTGCATTGGTTTGCAGTGCGATTTTGCTTTGGGCAAACCTCATCAGTACCGTTTCGGCCCGCGTTCTCAGACAGGGGATGGTTGGCCCCGATGTCGTCGCCATTCAGGATTTGCTGAACGAGCAAGGATACTACATTTACTACGGCGCAACGGGGGGCGGCAAGGGGAAATTTGGGCCGCAAACTGAGGCCCAGGTGAGGAGATTCCAGGCGAAGAATAAATTGGTCGTCGATGGAGTCGTGGGGCCGCAAACGATGACCAAGCTCCTAGGAGATGAGGTCGTTATGCAGCGGATGCTGAGTCGAGGGATGAGCGGCAGCGACGTTGCTGAGGTGCAGAACTTATTGAACGAACGCGGCTACGTCATTGCCTACGAGACGGGTCGGGCAGGACGAGGATATTTCGATCTGCGAACAGAGACAGCTGTCTTACAGTACCAGGACGGAAAACAAAATTTGCAGACCATCGGCGTAGTTAACTCTGAGACGTTGCAGACCCTGCGTGACGATGGCATTGATGCCAACAAGCCTTATGTTGCTACTCAATACAGTCCCTTAAATATCCGGTCAGGACCAGGGTTGCAGTATGCCAGACTCGGACAATTAGCGAAAGGCACACGGGTTGAAATTCTGTTGTCGCAGGAAGGATGGCATCGTATTCCCCAAGGTTGGGTCAGTGCTGAATATATTTCTATGCCTGGTGATGATGACCTAGTAGAGAGAATTTCCAGAATTTTCCCAGACCTTGAGTCAATCCGCCGTGGCAATCTTTTTGAAACTGTTAGCAAAATTTGTCAAAATCTTCAAGAACAAGATCCTACCCTTCTCCAGATACTTAGAGATAAGGGGCCCGGTGCCACCAGTTATCTTTTGAAACGGGCTGTTAGACTAATACCGGGTAGCGATCTTTTACTCTCTGTAGTGGGTGACGAGTTCATAGATGATCTGACATCAAATGTTACGGAACAATGTCTTGGATAAACTCTTGAGAGGGATGCTCTGTAGGGAAAATCAAAAGTTAGGCTTTAACTTATCACAGTATGATATGGTCTACTAATCCACTGCTCTACTGTGCAACTATGGATATAGAACGATCGCGAAAAGAAAGATGCCTAACGTTTCTCGTCATCCAAATACAATCCCGGATCGGTTTCGGGCAAGGATTGCCTGCCGTGTGGAACCTGCGATCTTCGGAATTTAGTAAACCCTCTTGACGATCTTGAGTATTCCTAACATGACAATTACAAGTGTTGATATTGGCAGTTTAATCGTACGCAATCCTGACATTCGCGGCGGACGACCGATTATTGCAGGGACAGGAATGACGGTGCGCCGGATTTTGGGGTGGTACAAGTTGGGCTTAACGCCGGAAGAAATCCGCGATCGCATTGGCCATCCAACCCTGACACTGGCCCAAATCTATGCAGCCCTAACGTAGGATCGCGCCAACCAAACTGAAATTGAGGCCAACATAGACGCTGAAGCATCAAACGCCAAGTGCTTTGAGCAACAATGGCTCCAACTTCAACACGAGCAGGCATCATGATTCCGTTTTGCTTGCACCCAGGTAGAGTTCGCCCACTTTGGGATTGTTGAGCAGTTCTGGGCCAGTGCCTTCGATGCGATCGCGGCCATTATCCAACACATAGCCTCGATCTGCCATTGCCAGAGCCTTCTGCGCATTCTGCTCCACCAGCACAATTGCCGTACCCTGCTGATTAATCTGTTGAATCTGCTCGAACACGCTGCTCACGAGAATGGGAGATAGGGCTGCAGACGGCTCATCCAACAGCAACAGCGTCGGCTCCAACATCAATCCCCGCCCCATCGCCAGCATCTGCCGCTCTCCCCCCGATAACGTCCCTGCCCGCTGACGACGACGCTTCGCTAGCACAGGAAACGTCTCAAAAATCTTGTTCTTTAAAGGAGCAAGCGGCACATTGCGCACAAATGCACCCATTTCCAGATTCTCCTCTACCGTCAACGAGGGAAAAACATTGGAGATCTGGGGCACATAACACATCCCTCGCAAAACAATGCGATCGGACTTCAACCCAGCAATATTTTCGCCCTGAAAACAAATACGACCCTGATGAGGCGACAAAAGGCCAAAAATGGTTTTTGCCAGGGTGGATTTACCGGCTCCATTCGGACCAATGACAACCACCAGTTCGCCCGGATTAACCTTGAAATTAATCCCTTGCAAAATATCCAGGTCTTTGACATAGCCTGCATAAACATCTACGACTTCAAGCAAGGGAGAAACATCATTCATGGTTTGGAAGGGAACAGGGAACGGGGAATAGGCAACAGGAGTGCGGATGGCGGATGGAGGGGAAGGGAACAGGGAATGGGGAATAGGCAACAGGGGTGCGGGTGGCGGATGGAGGGGAAGGGAACAGGGAACGGGGAATAGGCAACAGGGGTGCGCGGTGGCGGATGGCGGTTAGTGGTTAGCGGATGGCGGTTGGCTATTCGCTAAAAGCTAAAAGCCAAAAAAGCTAAAAGCTAATTGCTATTGAGGAATTTGCTGCAATTCAGGCTCTTCATCCTCATTCTCTTGAATTGTGGATTTTGGAGGCTCAGGTTTCTCCTGGGTTTTGGATGTTGGAGTTTCAAGTTTCTGGGGAATTCGCTGCAATTCTGGATTCTCATCTCCCAGAATCGCTCCCTCTACAGGGCAAACCTGCAAGCAGATGCCGCAGTCAATGCAAGTGGAGAAGTCAATCCAATACCAATCCGTTCCTTTGGTATTTTTACCAGGACCCTCGTGAATGCAGGCCACCGGACAGGCCCCAACGCAATCGGCAACGCCTTCGCAAATATCAGTAACAATGGTATGGGCCACAATCTTCTCTCTCTGAACAATCGCTAAGGTGGGACTGAATAAAAAACTAGCTTATAGCCTAGCAGGTGCGATCGCATCTAGCATTAACACAATCTCAGCAAGGGGAACAGGGAACGGGGAACGGGGAACAGCATTTAGCCATCAACAATGAACAACAAACAATGAACTCTCTTCCCCCCTATTCCCTATTCCCTGTTCCCCGTTCCCTTATCAACTAGGAGAATTCTTGTTGCAGCCTGTCCAGGAAAACTTGATAGTTGCGAGACTGAGAGTCAAACACATAATCGGGTGACAGCACTGTAATATCGGTTCCTCCTGCATTTCTCAGATGGTTAACCGCCGGCAGCAACATCTTCTTTGCTACCACAATCGTCACAGCATACCACTCTTCCTCCCGCTCCCCCGAATAGACTCTGGCAACTGTTGGCCCGCGCCGCCCTGCCAGACCGTGCAAATCGGTATTGAGCATCAACCGTTTTCCAACCTCATCAGCCGATTGACCCCACACATTAGCTGTAACCGAAAGATATTTTTTTGCCTCCAAATGCGCCTCAAATAATTCCAGAATCGTTTGCGTGGTGCGTAGTTTCGTTTCATCCTCTTGCAGTAGTCTTTTATGCCCAATCAGACACGCTTCTGAACTCAGGAGTGTTCCCCCAGACAGCTGTTTCAGGCGATTTTCCCGTAGCGTTGTTCCAGTACTAGTAACATCAGCAATCATATCAGCGTATCCCATACTGGGAGCAGCTTCCATGGCACCTTGAACCTCAACCAGAGAAAAATGAACCACTCGCTTGGCATAGAGCCAATTTTTGGTCAGATTTGGATATTTGGTTGCGATCCGCAGCGTTCTCCCTTTCTCTCTGAACAAGAGTGTCAGCTCTGCCAGATCTTCAACAGAGGAGACATCCACCCAGTTTTCCGGAACTGCCAGGACTAATCGACACCCCCCATAGCCCAATCGTTCCCAAATCACCACTACATTGTCATGACCTGCAATCTTCTCGCAAACGACATCGTAGCCCGTAATGCCTAGATCGGCGCTGCCTTCCTCTACCTTGGTAAAAATATCTGCTGCTCGTTGAAACAAGACTGTCAGATCGGGTAAGGCCGGGATAGACGCAACATATTGCCTGTCATTGGGCCGAAAAACACTGAGACCGCAGGCACTCAGCAAGTTCAACGTTGGTTTCTCTAGTGCCCCTTTGCTGGGCAGGGCTAGTCGAAGTGGCGTGCTGGTTCCGTTAGACTGCATGGTTCTCCTTCAAGGCATTCAGTGGCGTGCTGGTTTCGTTAATTGCCTGGTTCTCCTTCAAGGCATTCAGCTGGCTAGCGACCTCATCAAAGGGTAGACGCTGCTGCTCTCGGTCTTGCATATTTTTCAAGACCACTTCTGAAGTGGCCCTTTCCTCTGGGCCAACAACAACTGCAAACGGAATATTCTGTTTGCTGGCATATTGAAAGTTACTGGAGACCGTTCTGCCTCGAACATCAAGCTCAACTTGCAATCCTGCTTGTCTCAGAGTCTCAGCAACGCGGATGGCGTAGCCATAGTCAGCCTGACTCACTGGAACGATTAGAATATCAACGGGTTGGAACTTGGTCTTGCACTTTCCTTCTCGTTCGAGGGCCAGGCGCAGGCGCTCCATACCGTAAGAAAAGCCAGTTGCAGAGGTTTGCTCTTTGCCTCCAAATGCAAATATCAAATCGTCATAGCGACCGCCGCCGCAGATCTGTAATTCGTCATTCTGCAACCCGTGGTGAATTTCAAATACCGTGCCAGTGTAGTATTGCAATCCTCGACTCAAGCCCAGATCGAGACAAACGTTTGCCAAATCTAGCGGGTAGAATTCCAGGGTGTTGATAATATTGCGGAGTTGCTCTAATCCTGATTGCTCAATGTCATAAGCAGAAAGGAGCTTTTCGGCTTCAGCAAGAACAGTGGGGGGATCGCCAACCAGTTGTCCTAACTCGCTCATGAAGGCCAGCGCCTGTTCGATCTGCACAGTTCGGTCCTGGCGATTCATCTTCATCAACAGCCGATCGACAATTTCAGCTGGTTCGCGGGTGCCGTCCAGACCAATGTTCATGTTGTCCAGGAGATCTAGCATGACTGTTCTGGCTCCTGCTTCGTCCATTTCTTGAAACAAATCGATGAACCGCTCCGATCGGCCGTTTTTTGCTAGATTTGAAGCTTCGGAGGCAGGAGAAGTTTCTTGGGAATGAGAATGATTCTGATTGAAGCTGGGATAAATTTCTCCCAAACGCGCTTCAACCACTGCCCTGCTGTCTTTTCTCAGGGTTTCCATGTTGGCCAGGAGGAAGCTTTGCAAACGGTTCTCTAGCTGAAGATGATTGAGAAATTTGGCCAGTACGCCAATGTGACCGATAGCAACTCGATAGTGACTCAAGCCAATCCGATCTAATCCCTGACAGGCAACTGCTATCGCTTCAGCATCGGCCATGACTCCTCTGGCTCCAATCAGTTCGATTCCCATTTGGGTAAACTGGCGGGATCTGCCTCTTTGGGGACGTTCGTAGCGGAAGGCTGGGCCTGAATAATGGAGCCGGACAGGCAGGGGCTCGGCTTTCAGGTGGTCGATATAGGCCCGGATAGCAGAGGCTGTAATTTCAGGCCGCAGGCAGAGACGGCGGTTACGGTAGGTAAAGTCATAAAGACGTCCGGCAATTTCCTCGCCCGCTTTCTTCAGATAAAGTTCGGTGTATTCGAGTAGGGGCAGATCGATGGGGCGATAGCCAAAGGATTCGAAGTGCTGGATCAGTGCAGCTTCGAGCTGTCTTGCGATCGCGCAATCATCAGGCAAGACATCATTGACACCCCGGATTCGTTCAACTTTGGTGGGTCGCATGGTTTAGCGGCTCGGCAATTAAAGTTCCTAGCTGAGTGCTGGTATTCCAGATCGAAAGCACGATCATAGTAGCCCTTAATGAGACCCCTCCGACAGGCAACATCAGTTTTGCTCGTTTCCTTGATGTTTCCCTACCTGGATTCACCCTGAAGAATGAACAGCTCCAGCAATCTGCCAAGTCTTGCCACCCATCTCCCCATTGGTAGGGGGGTAAACAAATCTTGACATCTGGAGGACTACTCCCCCGTTTTCTGCATGTTCGCACGACTTGGAAGGTTAGCGCTCCCTTCGGGGGCGCTAACCCTTATTTCTTCGTGCTAGCACTAAAAAATAGGTAGTCCTACTTGGGTGTAATGATTTTTGAGCGTGCGGGTTCTACCCGCACGCTCAAAAATCATTACTTGTTTACCACTACCCAAAAATAACCTTCCAAGTCGTGTGTTCAGCAACATAGCAATAGCCAGGCGCGCAGGCAGATTCTAGACTGTTAAAAGGGAAAAGTGGCGGATGTTCAACTATCGCAAGTTTGATGCTTATGACTACCACACCCCATGCAAATGCGAATGAAGCCTATGAGGATCGGCTGACCCGGGTCGAAGCGATTGTGGAAGCTAATGCCAGATCTATTGGCAACCTGAGAGAGGTCGAAGCGATTGTGGAAGCCAATGCCAGGTCTATTGGTCAGTTGAGAGATGAAGCAGCAGATTTTCGGGCTGGATTTAGCGATCTACGAGCTGGATTTAACGAACTGCGCGAGGGGCAGGCACTACTCACCCAGGTTCTAGTGGAGCAACGGGATCTTAACGCTGAGTTCCGTCGCAATACAAATGCTGCCCTCGATCGCATCGATCGAACCATGCTGCGATTTGACCAGAACCTGGCAGAGTTCCGCAGAACCCTGGACTATCTGCTGCGGAGAGAAGGAGAAAATCGGGGTTAGAGGGAAGATTTTATCTGCGAGACGCAACTTGGAAGGTTATTTTGAAAGCCTCGCTTAGCGAGGCTTTCAAAATAACCTGTTTTGCATCTCTAGTACAGAGAAATAGAGGTTAGCAACCGCGCAGGCGGCGCTAACCTTCTAAGTTGTGTAGATCGCCCCTCTACAACGCTCTGAACAATTAACAATCAACAACCAACAATCAACCCAACCCGGTTTTCAAAACCGATAGCTGGCACTGAAATTGAAGCCGTCGTCTTGAGCGTTCTCCCCCCGATCGTCCAGATCGATGAAGGGGATGGCGTAATCAAGTCGGAGATTCAGGTTGGGGATAGGTTCCCATAACAATCCCAGGCCAATACTGGCCAGAAATCGCTGATCGGCGACCGTATTGGGGTTGTCGGGGTGGTTCCAGACCGATCCCATGTCGAAGAAGGGAGCAAGCTGCAAGATTGAGGCCCCGGCCTCATTTCGTTCCAGAGTAATACGGTCTTCGACTGAGAAACGGAAGCCATTGTCAGCGGAGCGGGCGTTTTGACGATAGCCCCGCAGAGATTGGCCGCCACCAATCACGAACTGCTCCGAAGGTAATAGGGTATGGGGGGTGAGCTGGACGTCAGCTTGAATAATCAGCAGTTGACTGCTGTCAATGCGCTGGACGCGCTGGACCTGACCCAGCCAGCTAAAGAAGCGACTGTCAGGAATAGGGGCTTCGTTAATGGTGGCATCGAGCAGACCGACACCGAAGTTGAGCTGCGATCGCAGCGCCCAAGCACCCTGGGAATCTCGTTTGACATAATCCTGACCAAACCTGAATACACTCGTACGACTCACACCCTCTGAATCGGGACCAATGCCAAAGGGTGTCGGGATCGGATCGTCAAAGATAAACGTTTGGCCATCCTTAAAACTGAACCCAGCTGAGAGGGCAAATTCTTCGCGGGGCGTCCGAACCAGAGGCTGACGAAAACTGATCTCATATCGTTCCGTTTCTCCCCGGATATTCAGAATATCGAACGGTTCCTGAGTGACCCGGTTGCGATCGATGATAGCCCGCAGTTGCAAGGTGCCGTTCATCGGGTTGACTGGGGTGCGATAGCTAATGTCATAAATGATCGATCCCCCGGTGGTTGAACGCTTATGGGAGACATCAAATGTATCGCCAATGCCTGTCAGGTTACGTACAGCAGCAGCTACAACCAACCGATCGGGACCAACACTGGGAGGGGAATAGTTATCAACCCCAATGCTGCCGACAAAAGGCCGAGCCTCTGTGACCCTGACAATCAGAATACTTTCACCAATCCTGCCACCTGAACGCAGGCTGGCCTCCACATTTTTGAACAATGGATCGGCCCGCAACAAGCGGAGTTGGTCTTCTAATCGATCTGCTCGTAGCGGCGGGCTCGCTCCCAATCGCACCCGTCGACGGATATAACCACTGCTGAGGCGGCGATTGCCTTCGACTTTAATCTCAGAAAGACGGCCTTCAATGGCCTGAATCTGCACGGTGCCGTCTGCAATCGGTTGATCCACCAATACAGCCCTGGACGTGATATAGCCCTTGTCCAGATAAAGCTGAGTAATTTTGTCGGCAACTCGTCTCAAATCTTCGACAGTAACTTCTTTGCCTTCTACCTCCTGAGCAATGGGAGCAAAATCTTCAGCACCGAAAACGGTGCTACCATTCACGAGAATTTTACTAACCGGAAAACGCAGCGCATTCGGATCGGAGGGAGTGGGGTCAGTCGGAGTGGGAGTCTCTCCTTCTTCAACCTGGACAGGGTTATCTGCATCCGGTTTTTCGCGAGGTGGCAAGTCCAATTGAGGTTGCAGGAAACGATCCTGTCTGGGATCGGACGGACGAGTGTTTACCTGAGACAGCAATTCACCAATGTCATCCCCTTGAGGGGGTTGAGGCTGGGGTTGAACTGAGAAAGTTACGGCTTCGGCCCGACTCGCAATCCATTCAGGCAACAGTTGCTCAGGCAACAGTTGCAAATCCTGCTGCCGTTGGGGATCGAAGGACTGCGCAATCCCCTGCACGGGAGGCTTTGCTAATGTAGCTTGTGGATGAGGCAAGGAGTCAGGCGATAAAGTCTCATCCACGTCAAGGGGTTGAACAATCGGTTCCAGGGAAACTTGCAGCGAGCGTTCCTGACCTAACTGCGCTGGTGGTTGAGCGGCGGGCCAGGCAACCGTATCATAGGGGGGCTGAGTCAATTCCGCGATTAAATCGATCGGTTGCGCTGTTGAGGGAGCAGCCGCAACAGGAATTTTCGCTGCACTAGGGGGAACAGCACCCGCCGCGTGCCCAGGCAACAAGCTCGCCAACAGGACAGCGCCTGACAAGGAAACAGCATTATCTCGAAACATGTTACTCCTCACACACCAACGTTCGTAATGAATGAAATTCATCAACTCAACCTTCTTTGACTCCAGATTATCGGCTTTTGCGTCCTTCTAGCATGAAAATTCTGGACTTGAAGCTAGACGAGGCTCAGCAGGTCATACCCTAATTAATTCCCAGAACAACAACATAGAAAAAGTAGTTCTTATAATTGGGCTTTAGACAGATATTGTATATGGGGTTTTATGTGCTCGATTTTAGCAGGTGACACTCTACATATAGAGTAAGTTTTTGTTTTGTCCAAAGTCCAGTCTAAATTGACATGGATTGTTGAGCGCACAGGTTCCACCCGTACGCTCAACAATTCTGGTTTGCCACTCCCAAATGGGCATGAGGAGCAACGGAGAAAAATTGCATCTCCTGGCTATTCTCATACTTAAACGCTGTTTCCTGAATGGTTATTTGCATGTTACCTTGCGTGTTTTTTTAAGGTGGCAATTGGAATTGCTAGATTGCCGTTGAGAGAAAATGGAAGAAATTTTCCAGTTGATGTAACAACAAGCAGCGATCGTTGCACCCGTTTCATCAGATTACCCTGACTCTAATGCTGTTTTGATATCTGGTTTAGACTATGCCGCCAATTGTGGCTGGTATCAACTCATTTTTCCGTAAATTAACGCAATTTCAGAATCATTTAACTTTTGGCTTGCACGACTTGGCAGGTTATTTTGAAAGCCTTGCGAAACAAGGCTTTCAAAATAACCTGATTTTTTAGTGCTGGCACGAAGGAACAAGGGTTAGCGCCCTTTTCGGGATCCCTAACCGTCCAAGTTGTGTGGATTACTTAATTTTGAACTGAATATTATTACCCCTTTTGCGTGACGATCGATCGAGTCGGAAAACATTGCGCTCGACTCTATAATGTCCACCAGGCAGGAGAGGTGATTAGTATCTGTTATCCGTTCGCTTTACGGATATATCTAGATAATTGCCCAGTTCATTAGCCAACCACTCCATTTCTGCCGGACTGAGGATGTTTTGACTGAAGGTATAGGCTTTTTTCCCCCTTCCAAGAACAAGGGCTGTTTCCTCTCTATAGGACAGAAACAAAATAATTTCTATGCGATCGAAGGTTTGGCACGACCAGGAACGAGACCAGTACACTCTCCCAAACAGTTCCCAAGTCAGCACAATCTTTTCTGAATCGATCTGCAGACGAATTTTTCTGAATACCGATCGCATGAACATCACGGCGAGAATAGCAACAGATGCGATCGCAACTCCGCATATCAGGAGCAGCGTAACATCCCTACTATTGTAAAGATAAGTAAACCCCAGCATTCGGAACAACCATAGAAAAACGACAAACACAATCAAGGCAGTTAATCCAAACCCAAACCCTTTTGGAGGAACGATCGCTTCTAGAACATCAGCCGTGTGGGTCAGCCTAATATCGCTATCGGCAGGGCGCTTTGGCAACCCGATTGTATTGGCTTTGGGTTGACTGTGCTGCTTTGCCGATATCTTCATAGAGAGATTTTCTAATACTGACAGCGCTGCTGTTGCAGAAGACAAACGACGATCCAGACTGGGTTCAGTCATCCAGGTCAACCAATCTGCCCAAGGAGCACTGATACGAGCCAGGGAACGAAACTGCAAACGGAACTCCTGCTGAGGCAATTCTGCAGGATGACGACCTGTTGAAAGAAAGATCAGCGTTGCGCCCAGGCTATAGAGATCGGATGCAGGCACCGCCCGTCCGCCAAATTGCTCGGGTGGCATATAACCATAGGTGCCTGCCACAGTGATCGTGCTGCCCTGACGCGCCACCAGAGTTTGCACGGCACCGAAGTCTACCAGATGCATCTGTCCAACGCTGTTGCCAGACCGATTAGCCAGCAAGATATTGCTGGGTTTGATGTCGCGGTGGATAATTGGGGGAGAACGACCGTGGAGATAAACCAGAATGTTCAACAACGATTTCGCCAGTTGTTTCGCGTCTTCTTCGCTAAACGTGCGTCCTGCTCTCAACTGCGTTTCCAGCGACTTCCCTTCCACATAGCTCTGCACCAGGGCAAAGCCCTGACGTTGTGGAGAGGTCAGTTCCAGGTAATCCAGATATTGGGGAATCGCAGGATGGGAGAGCTGTTGCAGAGTTTGGGCCTCGCGCTCAAACAGCTTTAGATCTTGCCATTGAAAGTCTCGACCGAGAAACAGTATTTTCACAACGACGGATTGCTGGGTATGCAAGTCCTCTGCCAACCAGGTCTGTCGACCGACCTGTTTCCCCAACAAATGCTGGAGGACATAGCGGTTTGCCAGGGGCATTGGAAAGGGCTTGTCCATGTACTTCTACGGTACTTCTACGGAAAATCAGCAATAGGGTTCATGGTACGCTCTACTGTTCTTCGGGTCGAGTTGCCTGCTCGTACCAGCGAACAATATCTCTGCCAACGATTCGACCGGCTAACCCAGCAACAATTGCAGACAATGCCATGATAAAGAGATATAGCGACCAGCCCCCATACGCACCAAATAAAATAGCAAGGCAAAATACGATAGTACTATTCCCTGCTGCTGCAAAGAGACTGCTAACCCACTGGATAACTCGCCGATACTGTCGAAAATCCAAAAGGGGATGAAAGCGCGAACGAGTAATCAAAGCTAGCAGCAAACCATTCAATGTCCCTAAGATAAAGCCAATTCCCCCACCCCCAATTGCCCCGCCAATTGCCCCCCAAATGACACCCAAAATCTGCTCGTGGTGGTGGGGAAAAAGTAGGATACCCAAAATGGCATAAAAAGTCCCACAGGTGAAAATTCCCATAATGATACTCCGGGCGATGATGCTGGCCAGCAATTGGTGATTAGAGAGTTTTTTTCTGGGGAGGGGAGGAGGGAAATTGCGGGTTAGAGGAGGTTCCAGACTCTCTAGCGCTGACTGGACGGAGGTGAACCGTTTCTCCAGGCTGGGGTAGGTCATTTGCTGAAGCCAATGGGTCAAATTAGGTGGCAGAGAAGCTGCCGCTTCGAACTGGAGTTGCAGGTCTCGCTGCGGCAAATCGGCAGGATGTTGCCCTGTTGCCAGGGCAATGAGGGTGGCACCAACACTGTACAGGTCAGAGGCGGGTACTGCTCGTCCACCAAACTGTTCTGGGGGCATGTAACCATAGGTTCCCACCACCGTGATGGTGCGTCCTTGCTGGGCCGCCAGGGTCTGAACTGAACCAAAATCGACGAGATAGACCTGACTCAGGATGTCGTCGTCGCAATCGCTTAACAGAATATTGCTGGGTTTGATGTCGCGGTGAATGACAGGAGGCTGTCGTCCGTGGAGATAGCGCAAAATATTGAGTAAGGATCGGGCCAGCTGGCGAATTTCGGCAGGACTGAAGCGACGTCCTGCCGTCAGGCAGGCTTCGAGGGATCGTCCTTTGACGTAGCTCTGTACCAGGACAATTTGTTTTTCGTCGGGCGAGTCGATCTCGAAGCAGTCCAAATAGCGAGGGATATTAGGATGGGAAAGGCTTTTCAGGGTTTCAACTTCGCGTTCGAATAACTTCAAGTCGTCCCATTCCAAATCGGGATCGAAGCTCAGCAGCTTGACGACAACGGGCTCGTTGGTTTGCAAATCGAGGGCTAGCAAGGTTTGACGTCCGCCATTCTTGCCCAGCTGTTGCTGCATCTGGTAGCGATCGCACCATACTTTTCCCTGCATTCATGCCTCCATTTTAGAGATCGCAGAAGGCAGGAGGCAGAGAGTAGAAGGCAGGAGGGGAAAGATTGACTGCATCATCTGGTTTGGAGCCTTTTGTTCTGTCCTAACCCATGTATGATTAACAAACGCTGTCTTTTAGACAGGCTACGCTTTTCCTGGATGCCATAGGCTTTACGCTACTGCATTTCCCTTAACATAACAAATCCATAATCGAATATGGTTGTTTGTGTGAGGGTTGTTCGTGTGGCGAGCAATTGTCACATTGAGAGAGTTCTGCTTTTTGATATCCAGAGATGGCGATTCCTTTCAATTCAGGAGATTGATTTTGAAACCCTGCTTGATTTTCCTGTTTTCAATCCTCGCAATGCTGTTGCTGAGTTTGCCTTTCCCTGCACTAGTGATGGCAGATCCTGGAACAGGTGCCGCGCTCTTTGAGGTGCATTGTGTTGGGTGTCATCCTCAGGGGAACAATATCATTCGGCGCGGTAAAAACTTGAAGCAGCGTGCTTTACGACGAAATGGCATGGATAGTTTGGACGCGATCGCAACCCTGGTCAAAACGGGCAAAAATAATATGTCTGCCTATCGGGATCGATTAAGCGAAGCAGAAATCACTGCAGTCGCCGCTTATGTATTGGAACGTGCCGCACAAGGCTGGCGGTAGAAACCGGTTTTAATTCAAAAGTTTCAATTCAAAATTCAAAATTTAGGGAGTTCCTTAATTCCCTGTTCCTCGTTCCCCTGAAAAATATCCGGAGTTATACTGCCTTCAGTCCAACCCATTTTGTTGCTGCAATGAGCACCTCTATTGCACCCAAAACTATCTTAATTCTGGCTGCAAACCCTCATGGAACAACGCCTTTGCGGTTAGCGGAGGAAGTGCGGGAAATTGAGGCAGGTCTATTGCGATCGCAACACCGGCACCAATTTCAGCTAAAACAATGCTGGGCTACTCGCCCGCTAGACATGCAGCGTGCCATGTTAGACGAAGCCCCCCAAATCGTCCATTTCTGCGGTCATGGGGCAGGCATAGAGGGATTAGTACTAGAAGATGACAGCGGCGAAGCGCGTTCTGTCAGCAGCACTGCTCTGGCTAGCTTGTTCAGCCTCCTGGCCGATCGAGTAGAATGCGTGTTGCTGAATGCTTGCTACTCGGCCATTCAGGCAGAGGCCATTGCCCAGCATATTGGCACCGTGATTGGTATGGATCGGGCCATTGGCGATCGCACAGCAATTAAATTTGCCATTAGCTTCTACGATGCCCTGGGCGCTGGACGGGGCTTCGAGTTTGCTTATCAATGGGGCAAAGCTGCGATCGCAATGGAAGGAATCGACGATACCCTAAAACTCATGCTGCTCCAACCACGCCGATGGCAGCCAGAACCTGCAACACCCCCCAGAAAAAAACGCATTTTCATCAGCTACACTCCCGACACAGTTCCCGACGAACCCCTTGCCCTCGAAATCGCCCGCGCCCTGCGCGAGCGGCACGCGATCGCCATCAACCAAACCATGCTCGCAGGTACCCAATGGGTCGAATGGATCGACGACCAAATTCGCCGCTCCGACTTTCTCGTTGTCCTACTTTCCAAAACCTCCGTACAAAGCGAAATGATCCGTTTAGAAATCGAAACCGCCCACCAGCTCGCCCAACACCAGGGCCAACCGCAGATTCTACCCGTACGACTCGCCTACCCCCAACCCTTCCAGTATCCTCTAAACGAATACCTCACTCCTCTTAGCTGTGTCCTATGGCGAGATCCCCAAGACACTCCCACCCTGATCGCCAACCTGCAAAAAGCCATTCTCAACGGTAAGCTAACCATTGACACCGACACTTCACAACAACAACTGCTGCAAACAACCCTGCAAACCCCTTTACCAGCCTCACTGCCAGTGACATCGCAGGCCACTCCGCCATCGCTCTCTCCACCTTCACCTGTAGCCCAACCCCTGACCCTGGAACTGCCAGAAGGCACCATGGATCTGGAATCTCGCTTCTATGTAGAGCGTCGCAGCGACACCAAATCCCTAAACGCCATCCAGCGCCAAGGCGTCACCATCCCGATCAAAGGTCCCCGGCAAATGGGCAAAAGTTCGCTGCTCAACCGCATTTTACAGGCCGCCCGATCCCAAAACAAACGTAATCTCTTCCTGGATTTTCAACTGTTCGACAAAGCCGCCCTTGTCCGCGATGAACTCTTCTACCAGCGCTTTTGTCGCTGGCTCACCCTGAAACTGCGGCTGTCCGATCGAGTTGAAGACTGGTGGCAGCTCTACGGTCAAATGGGCAATCCCCTCTGTTGCACTTTTTACTTACAAGATTACCTGCTACCCGAAGCAGACAATCCCGTTGTGCTTGCCATGGACGAAGTCGAATCCATCTTCAGCACCCCCTTCCGCTCTGAATTTTTCGCCATGTTACGCAGCTGGCACAACAGCCGCGCCACTGAACCCATCTGGAAGCAGCTCGATCTGGCCCTGGTCACCTCCACCGAGCCTTACCAGCTTATTCAAGATCTCAACCAATCTCCCTTCAATGTTGGTGAAGTTGTAGAACTAGAAGACTTCACCCCCGAGCAGGTCGCCGACCTCAACCAGCGCCACGGCTCGCCCCTCAGCGCCCCCCAGCAGCAGCAATTGATGCAACTGGTACAAGGGCATCCTTATCTGGTACGCCGCGCCCTCTACCTGGTTGCCAGCGGCAATCTAACAGTCACCAGCCTATTCAAAACTGCATCTGCCGAACGCGGTCCCTTCGGCGACCACCTACGCTATCATCTGTTCCGCCTCTACGATCAGGAACCATTAGTGCAAGGCATGCTCCAGATCCTTCGCCAGCAGCGCTGCCCAGACGAACGCATCTTCTTCCGTCTGCGAGGAGCTGGCCTGGTACGTCGCCAGGGCCAACACGTCCTGCCCCGCTGTGCCATATATACCGACTATTTTCGGGAGCACCTCCATGACTGAACCCATTGCCTACGTTGCTGGAGGTACCGTTCAGGCTGGAGGCGGGTTATATATTCGTCGCCGCACCGATGAGATACTGTTGGAACTTTGCCGTCGGGGAATATTTGCCTACCTGCTGACCCCTCGCCAGATGGGTAAATCCAGTCTGATGGTGCAAACCGCCACTCAGCTTGCTGCAGAAGGTATCCGCTCTGTTACCGTCGATCTTACCCAGATTGGTACCGAACTCACCGCAGAAGCCTGGTACCTGGGCGTACTCACCCTGATTGTCCGCCAACTAAAACTGACCCCCCAACTAGTGCAATGGTGGCGTAAACACCAGCACCTGGGTGTTACTCAAAGGCTCACCCAGTTCTTCGAACAGATTGTCCTGGCAGAAATTTCAGACCGCATCGTCATCTTTGTCGATGAGATCGACACCACCTTGAGCCTCAGCTTCACCGACGACTTCTTCATTGCCATCCGCTACTTCTACATCGCTCGTGCCAGAAATACGATCTTCGAAAGACTCTCCTTCGTGCTCATCGGCGTCGCCACCCCAGACAACCTGATCCGCGATCCGCGACGTACCCCCTTCAATATTGGTCAGCGAGTCGATTTAGACGACTTCACTCTGGCAGAAGCGCAACCCTTCGCCGCTGGCCTGAGGCTGCCCCCCCACCAAGCAGAGTCAGTGCTGCACTGGGTGATAAAATGGACTAACGGTCATCCTTATCTGACCCAGCGGCTCTGTACCGAACTCGTTGCCCAAATCGCTGAGAACGCTGATGTCTCCAATGCAGCAGCAGACCCAAACAAGCATCCCTGGACTGAAGCAGCGGTGGGGCAACTGGTTCATCAAACCTTCTTAGGAACGAACAGCGACCAGGACAACAACCTGCAGTTCGTACAAGACATGCTGACCAAGCAGGCCCCGAATCCTCTGGCTGTGATGAAAACCTACCGCCAGATCCGTCAGGGGCACCGTCCAGTGCCCGATGAAGAACAATCGCTCGTCAAGGCTCACCTGAAACTGTCAGGCATAGTCCGGCGCGACGGACGCAATTTAAAACTACGTAACGCTATTTACCGACACATCTTCAACCGTCGTTGGATTCGGCATCACTTGCCTGAAAATAGGTGGGAGCAGCTCAAACCTGCCATGCCCTTGATTGCGATCCTGTCGGTCTTATCAATTGCAATGGCTGCACTAGCCCGCTACGCCTTCTCGCAACAGCGGGTGGCCGAAGTAAGAGAACAAACTGCTGTGGTGCTGAACTGGTTGCCGACTCCCAAAGCAGCACAGGGCCTGGTACTAGCAATTTATGCCATGGATCGCAGCCAGAAGCTAGCACCTTCTGCCTCTGGAGCAGCACAGTCCAGCTTATTGAGCGCAGCAGTCAACGCCAAAGAGCAAAATTTGCTCCCTGGTCATGGATCTGGAATTCGGTCAGTAGCCTTTAGTCCCGATGGCCAGCGTATCGTCAGCAGTAGTGAAGATGGCAGCATTCGCCTCTGGGACGCTCAGGGCAATCTCATTGGCCAACCTTTCCAGGGGAGTCAGTCAATAGTCTATGTAGTGGCCTTCAGTCCTGATGGCCGACGTATCGTCAGTGGCAGTGAAGACGGCAGCATTCGTTTGTGGGATATCCAGGGCAATCCCATTGGCGAACCTTTTCAAGGTCAGCAGTCAGCAGTCTATTCGGTGGCCTTTAGCCCAGATAGTCAACGCATCGTCAGCGGCAGTGAAAACAGCAGCATTCGTTTGTGGGATATCCAGGGCAATCCCATTGGCTAGCCTTTCCAGGGTCATCAAGCGGCGGTCTGGTCAGTGGCCTTTAGTCCTGATGGCCAGCGCATTGTCAGTAGCAGTGAGGATGGCAGTGTCCGACTGTGGGATGTTCAGGGCGACCCCATTGGCCAGCCTTTTCGGGGGCATCAGGCCGTGAGCTATGCAGTCACTTTTAGCGCCGATGGCCAGCGTATCGTCAGCGGTAGCCGAGACTATACGATTCGTTTGTGGGATACCCAGGGTAACCCCATTGGCCAACCTTTTCAGGGTCATGAGGCAACAGTTTGGTCAGTAGCCTTTAGTCCTGATGGCCAGCGCATCGTCAGCGGTAGTGAGGACGGCAGCGTTCGCCTGTGGGATGCTGAGAGCTACCCGATTGGCCAGCCCTTTCAAGGCCATGAAGCGGCAGTCTCATTCGTGGCTTTTAGTCCCGATGGCCAGCGCATCATCAGCAGTAGTAGTGACAACACTGTCCGACTGTGGGATATCCACGGCAACCCGATTGGTCAGCCTTTTCAGGGCCATGAAGCGGCGGTCTGGTCGGCGGCTTTCAGTCCTGATGGTCGGCGCATTGTTAGCGGCAGCCTGGACGGTACGATTCGGCTGTGGGATACCCAGGGCAACCCAATTGGCTTGCCTGTCCGGACTGATGCTGCAGTCCTGGCGGTGGCTTTTAGTGCGGATGGTCAACGCATCGTTAGCGGTAATGGAGATAACACTATTCGCGTATGGGATACCCAGGGCAACCCGATCGGCTCCCCTTTCCAGGGACACGAGCATGAGGTCTCATCGGTGGCCTTTAGTCCGAGCCAGCAATATATCGTCAGTGGCAGTCTGGACGGCAGCATTCGGTTGTGGGATACCCAGGGTAACCCGATTGGCTCCCCTTTCCAGGGGCACGAGCATGAGGTCTGGTCGGTGGCTTTTAGTCCAGACGAACAGTACATTATCAGCAGCAGTAAAGACAGCAGCATTCGGCTGTGGGATATCCGGGGCAATCTGATTGGTCAACCCTTTAACCATGAGGCTGTGGTCTGGTCGGTGGCTTTTAGTGCGGATGGTCAGCGCATCGTCAGTGGCAGTGGGGATGGCACTATTCGCTTGTGGGATATCCGGGGCAATCCGATTGGTCAACCCTTTCGTCATGAAGCTCCAGTCTATTCTGTAGCTTTCAGCCCCGATGACCAGCACATCGTCAGTGGTAGTCGTGATGGTACTATTCGTCTGTGGTATCAATCATGGGAAGGGTGGTTTAAGTTGGCTTGCAATCGTCTGCGCGACCATCCCTTATTGCAACAGCGAGAGCAGAGTTTCGATCTGAGAGTGACGAAAGGTGCTCGGCGGGCCTGCGAGCAGCGGGTTTGGGGGCGGGAGTCGGTGTCGCCTTGGCAGCAGGTGGTGGATTGGTTGGTGCGATTTTTTTGAGATGGAGGCAGTGGGGGAGGCAGAGGGAGCAGGAGAGGCGGAGGGAGCGAAATTCCACAAGATGCAGGGGTGTCGCATTCGGTGCGGAAGCTGCAAAGCGTCTACAACCAACAGGCTAAACTAAACAGGATTGGGCTTTATCCTGTCGGCAATACCTGCTCCGCAGTCAGCTCCAGGGCCGGGAAGGTGGGGGAAACAATACAATCCTGGTGCTGAAACTGTCCCACCTCAACATAATGACCTGATTCCAGCTTCAATACGATAACTACTGCAGCTTGCGGATCCACAATCCAGTATTCTGGGATGCCCCTGGCGGCATATTGTTGGCGCTTATCCACATAATCGCGTTGCCGGTTTAACTTGCCAGGGGAGACGACTTCGACCACAAGCTGAGGCGGTGGCATATCGAGCGTAATTGTTGACCGTTTTTGGATTAAATCGATATGCTCGGGCCTGATGATTGCTAAATCAGGGTAACGATTCTCAACCTTGCCTGTCATTTGCAGTTCGCAACTATTGACCTTGATGAGTCTGAAATCTGTCAACTTTGCAAACACCAGGACTAAGTAAATCGCTATGGCAGTATTCACGCCTGATTCTGGTGGCAATGCAACTAACTCCCCATCAACCAATTCATAGCGATTATCTGTCTCATCATCATAGGACAAATATTCTTTAAAGGTTAGTTTTTTGGGTTTAGTGATGGCCTGAATCATTGGGAAGAAAAGTAATTAGCTTATTTACCAAGTATAGAGTACTGTATCTTGATGAACAATTATCAACTGGCAAATGATAGGATGGGCAGTACTTTAGATTGAGCGATACACCAGGTCGTCATTTAGCGGGTTGACTGTCTTTGGATCGGACCAAAAAGTATAGAGGACTGTATTGATCTGTACAAAATGGGCTCGCCGCTGTTCGATGGGCGATATCAAGGCTGTTTTTCTGCTGGTCATTTTTTGTCTTTTGTTGTCTGTTGCTCGTTTTCTGTCTCTTCTTTTTCTGCCTCTGGGTCTTGGTTTTCTTGTTGCTGCTGCCGCCACCGGGCACGTACGAGTTTGATTTCATCGTAGCTGTAGCGCTCTGCCAGATGTTCGTAAATGGGTTTCAATGTAGCAGCACCAACGGTTGCGATCGCGTCCCGAATTGACTGCTGACTTTCAACTGACACTAGACGATCGAGATCCACCGATTGTCGTTTCTCAATCAGCTCCGCTAAATGGTCGCAAATCGTTTTAGGACTGAGACTCCGTTTCTCAGCAATTGCAGCAATGTCCAGTCCCTGCTCGTGCAACTGTAAGGTTAATGCCTGAGTATCAGAAAGGTTTGCCTGTTGCCACTCCCGACAATGGGCCTGGATTTCTTCAACAAACGGCTGACCATAATTCGCCAACTTATACTCCCCCACCCCCGAAAGTTGGGCAAACGCTTCCAGCGTTTGGGGTTGCTGCTGTGCCATCAGCTTCAAAGTAGAATCGCCAAAAATAATGTAAGGAGCTACCGATTGCTCGTTCGCCAGACGCTTGCGCAGAGCGCGCAGCCGCTGGAACAGGCTCTCCGCATCCAATCGCTGTGGTGACGCCGCGCTCTCCTGTTCGCCCGCCGTCGCCACTGGTGCGGCGGCAATGGACACCGTTCGCTGTTTGCGCAAGATTTCCCAACTGCCGGTATTCAGCTTCAGCACCGGATAGCCATCCGTCGTTTCCGCAACCAGTCCCTGATGCAACAACGATCGTCCCAAATGCTTCCAGGCATCTGCTGTTTTGTCTTTACCAATGCCGTAGGTCGATAATTTGTCATGACCATATTGCAGTAACTTTTGCTTTTTAGATCCTCGCAGCACATCAATGATGTGAACCATGCCAAACCGTTCCTTGCATCGGGCAACACAGGAGAGAAACTTCTGTGCCTCAACCGTCCAATCTTCTTGCGGGCGAGGATGGCGACAATTGTCGCAGTTGTCGCAATCGCCAGGAAATGCCTCGCCAAAGTAACGCAATTGGATCGTACGGCGACAATCTGTCCCTTCCGCATAATCGACGACTTGCCGGAGCTGCTGGCGCGCCACGCGTTGTTCCTGGGGATCGGGCTTCTGATCGATCAGGTACTCTACTTTGGCCAGATCGCCATAGCTAAAAAAGAGGATACAGCGGGCTGTCTCGCTATCTCGTCCCGCCCGTCCTGCTTCTTGATAATAGCCTTCGAGATTGCGCGGTAGATCGTAGTGGATCACAAAGCGCACATCAGGTTTGTCAATTCCCATGCCAAAGGCAATGGTCGCAACAATAACTTGAACATCGTCACGGATGAAGCGTCTCTGATTCTCTGCTCGCTTTACGTCCGTCATACCAGCATGATAAGGCAGAGCGGCAATTCCATCTTGCTGCAGTTTCAGGGCAATCTCGTCTACGCGGCGGCGGCTGAGACAATAGACAATCCCCGATCCCTCAGTCTGCCGAATTTCCTGACGTAAGGCAAAATAGGCACGCTTTTGCTTCGGTTGCACTTCGTAATACAAATTGGGGCGATTGAAGCTGGCAATATGTACAAACGGCTGTCGCAGGGTCAATTGCTGCAGAATGTCCTGACGAACTCGTTCTGTCGCTGTTGCAGTTAGCGCAAATACAGGCACACTGGGATAACGCTGTCGCAGTTGACTGAGCTGACGATATTCGGGTCGGAAGTCGTGTCCCCAGGCTGAAACGCAATGGGCTTCGTCGATGGCAATGGCGGCAAGTCCTACTTCGTCACTGATCCGATCTAAGAAAGGCAGGAAGTGTTCGGTTAGCAAACGTTCGGGAGCAAGGTAGAGCAACTTGATTTCACCGTTGAGGAGGGCAAGCTGACGCGATCGCGCTTCCATTCCGCCGACACTACTGTTGAGAAATGTGGCACCAATGCCATTCTTTTGCAGCGCCTCTACCTGATCTTGCATTAAGGCAATCAACGGCGAAACCACCACCGTTACTCCCCGCTGCAACAACGCAGGCAATTGAAAGCACAAAGATTTACCTCCCCCCGTTGGCATCACCACTAACAGATCCTGTCCCTGCAATGCGGCCTCAATAATTTCCCGTTGTCCAGGCCGAAAGGCTTCATAGCCCCAAAAATGCTTCAGCGCTTCCTCCAGAGTGGAAAATGGGCTAGATGCGAACGGAACTTTCGCGGTCATCACTTCATCCCCTGCATTGAATTCTCCCAAACCTGCTGATCTTTTGCGTGCTCTTGCCAATCTACAACTTGTCGATCTCGCTCCCCATGGCACAGCAAAACTCTACCGACAGAAAAATTCTATCAATTTTAGACTTCGGAGCTTGAATCCTGAATTTATTTTTTTAACTTCTGAACTGTTCTAATTTCTTCAGAAGTCCAAATGTATCATGATTGCTAAACTTGCTCTGCCTTCCTTGCATCTTTGACCAGTCAATTTTTGGGGTCAAGGAAAATTGCTACCTGTGCCATTGCTGAGCAAGTTGGACATTGAGAGAGGAGCTAGGCCGTCAGGAAGGCCGTCGAAGCAGTTGCTTTTGTGCTACGTTTATTGTCACTTAATCGGCGCGCTAGGAACAAGGATTAAATAAGCTGTGGGATCCTGTAGGGGCGAATGGCGCTTACTTCAGGAAAGATTCAACCCGTGGTGCAGGTTGGGTAGAGCAGAGCGGAACCCAACATCAGGGGACTTTGCGTTGGGTTTCCGCTAGCGCTGCAACCCAACCTACAATTGCCTAAATTTCTGCTGATGTAAGCGCCATTCTCCTGTAGGGGCAATCTCTTGCGATCGCCCCGAGAGGACAGGGCACCGATAAGGGGCACCCCCCTACAGATTGACAAATTATTAAATCCTCACTCCTTAATAGGCGCGCTAATACCATTTTGGATTTTAGATTGCCGATTTTGGATGGAATAAAGGCTGACTGGGCACGAATTCTGCCAATTTCATCAATTGCATCTCCAAGGCAAATTGGTATAACCCGCATTTCTTCGTGCCAGTACAAAAAATAGATTATTTTGAAAGTCTTGCTTCGCAGGGCTTTCAAAATGACCTTCAAGTTGTGTTCTTTATACCTGGCTTGTTTGTGGTTCGCTTCTATTGGCTGTTGGGTCGCAACTCAGATGCTGAATTGCGGTTCCACACATTTGGAACAATTTTGCTTTGTTTCAACAATTGAGTAATTTGTTGAAAACTGTAAACTTCTCTTGACAGAAAGATTTCATGATGACTCTGACAATCTGTCTGTGGGAAGAATTTTCAATTGCGAGCTTTTGCAGAGTCGGGTTCAAGGGATAGGATAGACCGTGATTCGCTCGATCTTTACCATCTGAATTGAATACGCATTAGAGTAATACATATAAACCCATTGCAATCAGATCTACACTTGATGAGATTACAAGCACGAATCATGACAGAGATGGACTACACCCTGCTACCTCTGGGAAGTAATGTGTTGCGATCGCGATCCCCAACCTGGACACTGGCCAGAAGAGCAATCGCGATCGCCTCACCCTCCTCCAATGCACGGTCAATCTTCCGGCAACAGCGCCTTAATTTTATCCACAAACTCCTGATGATCGACGACTGGCTTCGAAATATAGCCATCCGCGCCGCTTTGCTTCAGAAAGTTTTCCCGGTCGCCCTCCATCGCATGAGCAGTCACCAGAATAATCGGCAGATTAGCCGTTTCAGGATCGGCCTTCAGCATTTGGGTAATCTTGATCCCATCCACTGATTTTCCCTGGTAGACACTGTTGGATAGAGAAACATCCATCAGAATAATGTCAGCCCCCTTAGCCTGGGCAATTTCCATCACCTCTTCTACATCTTCAGTATGCTTGACTCCCAAGCCTCCTCGTTTAGTCAAAATTTTGGAAAAGACGCGTGCGTTAATCGGATCGTCTTCCACAATCAAAACAGTTTTCATTTCCCTCTCCCTCGATCTCGATCCAGGCTGGAGCCTCCTTTAAACCTGCGCTTCAATACTACTCCGAACTGTACTTGATAAGGTTAAGATTCACCATCCATTTTTATTGTCAGGTTAGGTACTGTCAGCAACAAAGGAATATCACTTATGGCCCAACAGTTAACTTTACTCCAACCCGGACAGGTTATTACCACAGCTCTGCATACAGAAATGCAGCGCTCCTATCTTGAATATGCCATGAGTGTGATTGTTGGACGTGCCCTCCCTGATGTTCGGGATGGACTCAAACCCGTTCATCGGCGGATTTTGTATGCCATGCACGAACTGGGCCTCACTCCCGAGCGCCCCTACCGTAAATGTGCCCGCGTAGTTGGAGATGTATTAGGAAAATATCATCCCCATGGCGATCAGGCTGTCTATGATGCCCTGGTCCGAATGGTTCAAGAGTTTTCCAGCCGCTATCCTTTGCTGGCAGGACACGGCAACTTCGGCTCCGTGGACAACGATCCGCCCGCAGCCATGCGTTACACTGAGACCCGCCTTGCCCCCATTGGCAATGAGGGCCTACTCACAGAAATTGGTGAGGCAACCGTTGACTTCATTGACAACTTCGACAGTTCTCAACAAGAACCGATTGTCCTGCCGGCACAACTGCCATTCTTATTGTTGAATGGCTGCTCTGGCATCGCTGTGGGCATGGCTACCAACATTCCTCCTCATAACTTAGGTGAGGTAATTGATGGCGCAATTGCCCTGATCGATCGTCCAACACTCTCTGATGAAAAGTTGCTGGACTTCATTCCAGGCCCAGATTTTCCGACGGGTGGCCAGATTGTTGACCTGGATGTCATGCAAGAAGTTTACAAAAGTGGGCGGGGCAGCATCCCTTTGCGGGGCATTTGCCAGGTCGAAGATATTCAAGGCGGCCAGGGTCGCCGTCGCCGCACTGCCATTGTTGTGACAGAGCTGCCCTATCAGGTGAACAAGGCAAGCTGGATCAAAAAAGTGGCCGATCTGGTCAACCAGGGGCGTATCCAGGGCATTACCGACATTCGCGATGAAAGCGATCGCGAAGGCATTCGGGTTGTGGTCGAGCTAAAACGAGACACCGATCCCCAGGTTGTGCTCTATCATTTGTACAAACAAACACCCCTGCAAATTAACTTTGGCGCGATCCTGCTGGCTCTGGTCGATGGACAACCCCGTCAGCTTTCCCTCAAGGAACTGCTGCAACAGTTTCTCGATTTCCGGGAACAAACTCTCACCCGGCAATACACCCACGAATTAGAGCAAACTGAAAATCGCCGCCACATTGTTGAGGGCTTGCTAACTGCCTTGAACAACCTCGATACTGTGATTGATATTCTCAGACAATCCCCTGACGGCAGCACTGCCAAACTCACCTTCCAGGAGCAACTCGACTGTAGCGAACGTCAGGCCGATGCCATTCTAGCGATGCCTTTGCGACGCCTCACCAGTCTGGAACAACAAGGCTTGCAAGAAGAATTCGATCGTCTGACCGACCGCATTCAACAACTCCAGCGCCTGCTCAGCAACCGCCGCGAACTGTTGAAGGCATTGAAAAAGGAATTGCGATCGCTCAAACGCAAACATAACGATCCCCGCCGTACCCGCATCGCCCAAGCGAGTGTCTCAGAAGCACCCACGGCCAACTCTCCAACAAAAAAACAAACCCGCTCCACTAAAGGTGAGGCCAACAATGCTGCTGTCCAGCTCCAACCCACGATTCCCGATCTGGAACCCCCAGAGGAAGAAACCGTATTGGAATTTACCCAGCGTGGTTATGTCCGGCGTTTATCCCTCAAAGCCTTTGAACGGCAAAGTCGAGCCCGGAAGAAAAATGCTGCCGCTACTGAGAATGATGACCTGGCTATCCAAACTCAATTCGCCACCACCAGGCAAGATCTGCTGCTCTTGACTCGCAGCGGCAAGGCTTATGCGATCGCAATCCGCGATATTCAACCCGCAACCGGGCGCGCCAGCCGCGGCGTTCCTGCCGTTAGCTTATTACCCTCCTCCGCTCAGGACGATCCCGACGCCGTCGCCGCCAGCTTCATTCTGCCGGACGATCTGGAACTGTTCGACATCATCATGCTCACCCAACACGGTCGCATCAAGCGCCTGCCCCTAACCGACTTCACCAACATCACCAGTCGCGGTCTGGTGGCCATCAAGCTGAGAGCAGAGGATAATCTCGCCAGCGCCTATTTAGCCCAGGCCGACGAGCAGATTGTACTTGCCACTTCTAACGGTCGTCTGCTGCGTTTCACTGTCGACGACGCCCAACTCCCTATCATGAGCCGCACTGCCCAAGGCCAATCCGCCATTCGGGTCGGTAAAAAAGAACATCTGGTGGGTGCCGCAGTCCTCAGCGTTGCCGACAGTTTCTTTATCGTCACGGCTCAGGGATACGCCAAGCGCATGGCAGTCAGCGCCCTGCGGCTGGCTTATCGCGGCGAAATCGGCACCCAGATGCTGCGCTTTGCCAACAAAACCGATCGCTTGATTGGCCTGGTTCCCGCTCCAGCCGATGCCACCATTGTCCTGCACACCAACACCAACCAGATCTTCAAGCTGGATGCGGATGCCGTGGACTTCTGGGGCAAAGACGGCACTGGCGATCCCGTCGTCTCCCTCGATCGCGATGAAACCATTGCTGCGTTAACCTGCGTCTTGCCCGCGACGTCCGCAGAGGAAGACGAGGAAACCAGCGATTAGGGGCTGTTCGGAAATAAGTGCATTCTTTGGGATGAGTTTTGAGTTTTGAGTTTTGAGTGAATGTGCAAGATTAGCTTCAATGGCAGTTCAATCCTCTGCAAGGCTGACACAGGGCCAAAATGTGAAGTTATTTTTGCATGCGTGCTTAGGACCGAGAACTATAGATTCAATCTCAGCTGAGCTATGATGTAGCTAAAATCTCTCAGTCTGAGCAGCTCTAGAGTAATTTTTTGATGGCTTTCCCTGAACTCTTCACACCTATCTCTGTAACTGCAGGTATTCTGACCAACATTGCAACTGATATTCTCGAATTCCATGCTCAATCCCTGGAAGGAACCTTTGTTGGAAAAATTTTGAAGGGATTAGGGTTAATCGAACCCAATATATATGACCGCTTGCACGATGTTTTATGGAAGGCGCTGGAGCTTTACTTCTATATTTACCCAGAACGAAATGTGGGGGCAATAGACAATTTCTTCCTGGATGCTGACGTAAGCCGGGAAATTGGGAATTATATTCTGGAACGTCACCCCATTGATGAAGCCAGAATTCAGTTAGCCTTTGAGCGGCATCTTGGTAAGGATGACAGCAACACGCAACAGCTGCAAACCCAGGATTTAGACGCTGAGCAAATTGTTAAGGAGTTCATTGATTGCTATCGGCGGGTGCTGCGAGAGCAACTGAGCTTACCGCAGATGGTTGTGTTGTCAGAAATGATGGATCTGAAGGAAACAATTGTGGCGGAAATGCGGGCTAGCGAGCAGCAACTGCGGCACTATATTGCTGAGTCCTTGGCAGACTCGCTCTCACCCCAACGCCTGTATGCTGCTTATCAGGAAGGTCAGCAACAGCTTGCGATCGCGCTATCTAGCGAAATCAATCCGCCCACCCCGACTGCACTAACTGGAACCGATCCAACGCTGCAGGCAATCCAGGCACGACTGCAGCCAACGCCAGATCTGTTTTCAACCGGATTGTGCCAGGGACGTGTATTATCGCCAAAACCGAACCAGTACTTTGTTTCCCACAGCTTTCCTCCAGACCTGTTAGCGGATTGGCGACAGGCTTTGGTGGCAGGATTAGCGCCTGTTGGTGACGAATGCACCCCGCTCCAGCCCTATTTTTCTGGCGATAGTCTCCTGGGAGGCTTTCGCTTGTGCGGCCTTTGCGAACAGCTGTATACATCGCGGTTCAGCCTCTTTTTGCTGCCGCCGTCCCAGGATCGCAATGTCTATCTGGAATTAGGTGTTGCGATCGCGCTCGGTGCTCCCTTCTTCCTGATTCAACACTACGACGCAGAAATTCCAGCTATTTTGCAAGGATTAAGCCGCTACGTCAAAGGCGGCCTCTTCCGCACCATGCGGCGGGAACTGGCCGGACACATCGAGGAATATGATTTTGGCGTTGTTCGCTTCATCAAAAATTTGCCCCCACCTGGCAGTCAACCCCGGTACCTGATTGCTGCCGGAGACTCGATCGAAGATGAAGACTTCGGCGGCAGCATCGAAGAGACACTGAGATCTCGTTATCCTCAGCTGGAACAGTTATCCCTGAACCAGCCACCCCAGGAAAATGCTAACAGCGGGTGGATGCTGGAGCAACTTGTGGCCGCCATTCAGGCCGCTCGCTTTGCCATCTATCGGGTTGACGAAACCGGCTCGCCCGCGACGTTCCTGGCTCTGGGTATCAGCATTGGCTTGAATCGCCCCTTTTTGATGCTGCACCGCGCCAATCGGGAGGTGCCGCTCGATCTGCGCGGCCTAGGAATGTATCAATTCCCCAACTTTGTCTCCTTACAACAGGATCTGATTCCCCGACATCAGGATTTTTTCGATCGCTGGACACAATAGACCAGCGTAATAGGCGATCGCAATCAACGATCGCAATCAGCAAACAGAATCAGCAAGTGTATCGTAGACGGGCACAACAGGGCAAAAGATGACAGAAGCATTCACATTCAATCGGGAGTTTGACTTCGTGCGACTCGATCGGCTCTGTCGCACCACCGGTCGTCCCGCCCATGAATGGGACTTCTACATTCTCAAAGAATTGATCGACAATGCCCTGGATGCGGATGAAATCCTCTGGCGCGACGATTCCCGGCAGCACCCGATCTTAGAAATTCGGGTTGAATATGCGGCCCAGCAACTGTTTGTCCAGGTCAGCAACCGCTCCCCATTTCCAGTCGATCTCATCCCTGACATCTTTGCCACCCAGCAGTACACCTCGCGCAAAGCCTTCATTAAAGGGCTGACTCGCGGAGCACTGGGCAATGCCCTCAAAACCCTGTTGGGTATTCCCTATGCCCTGCGCAACCGCGTTGCTGGCGATTGGCGTCCCGATCAAAAACCGCTGGCCATCCTCTGTAATGGTAAAGAATACCTGCCCACCTATCAGGTGGATACGACCCAGCAAACGATTCAGTTTACCTGCGCCGAGAAACCCCATCGTCAGACCGCAGGCACCACAATACGGATAGCCCTGGACTATTTCGAGCAGGAAAATCCCCGCACCCTGGCGGCAGTACAGCGATTGGCAGCCCAGTATCGTCTCTGCAATCCCCATGTCGCCTTTCGCTGGCAGGTGGAAGTTGGCGAGGCAGACTGGTCTGCGGACTCTGCTGCTAATCCGGACTGGTGCGCCAAGTTTGGCGGCGTCGCACCAATCCACTGGTACTCGCTCGCGGCCTTTCAGGATTTGCTCGGTGCTCTCCATCGCCAGCAGAATTGCAAACCAGCCAGCGACAGTTTAAACAACCCATTAGACAACCCGGTCAACGACCCGGTCAACACCCCCTTATCGGTTGCCGTAATCAGTTCTCAGTTTAGCGGCTTTTCCCGGTCGGACGAGGACTCTGAGGACAATTCAGCATTGACAACCCAATTGACAACCAAGCTAATTGAAGCGTTTGGACAGTCCAGTCTGGCGGTTGCAGCCTTTGAGTCTGAGGAGACACGCAGGCTCTATCGGTTGATGTGCGATCGCACCCCTGCCTTTGATTCCCTGCAGTTAGGGCAGCTGGGCGAGGAACATATTCGCGCCATCCTGTCCGAGGTATTTCCGTTGGAGGGCGAGGTGTTTTATCACCTGGCCAGGGATTCAGGGAAGGATCCCAGCATTCCGTTTTTGCTGGAGAGCGCGATCGCGCCCCTCAAAACTGGCTCGCGAGCAATCTGCACCGCCATCAACTTCGCCCCCACCTACGACGATCCCTTCCGGCGTCGCCACCTCACCGCCCCGATCCAGCCCGACAACGCTGCCATCGGTCTGCGCGAGTTCCTCGACCTCTACGGCATTGACGAAGACGCGCCTGTCGTTTTCTTTCTGCACCTGATCTGTCCCACCGTCGAACCCGGCGAGTACAGCAAAACCGAGATTAACCACCTCCCCTTCAAACAGGCGATCGGCGAGGCCCTCGATCGGTTGCTGCGTGCCTTCATCCAGGCCCAGGAAGACCAGCAACTGCAGCTCGAACGCACCATTTTTCAGGCATTGGACGCCATCCTGAACGAGCTAAAGGCAAACGAACGCTTCGCGGTCGATCAACTGCTGGAAAAACTCCGCAGCCGCTTGAGTCAGGATCCTGCCCTGGCCGACTGGTTGCAAACCGCCGACGCTGCCGCCCGCCTGAGCGCCTACCTCAGTCAATACCAGAGCCAGAACCAGCGTCTCAACCAGCGGGTTGCTCGTGCTGCTGCAGGAACAATTGTGCTGCCCCTCCATCCCAACCGCCACTTTTCCATCCCGGTCGACCACCTCTCCCAGACCCTCCTCACCCAAAACCATGTCAGCAAGCTCCTCTGGATTCAGGTGCCGGAACTGGAACCCGTCGCCCTCGACAATGGCTGGCTATGCCGCCTCGATCTGGCCCTGCTGCGGGCAACATCCGGCATTGAGGCTCTCCAAGCCACCTTGCTCCAGTGCGCCGCCAGCAGCGAGCTGCCGATTCTGGTGTTGAGAAACGGCGACGGTCCAAGCCTGGAGCGAGTCAAGCAACTGCGCCGCGAGTTCGCCGAACGGCAACTGGACGCCAGCCGCATCGTGGATCTGAGCCAGGGCCTGACCGCCGACTCCAGCCAAGTTCCCGCCCGGCTGCTGGCGATGATGCCAGACGAACTGTTTGCCTGGGTGCAAACCCAACTCGAACGCTTGCAGCTTGCCGCCAAATTCTTGCCCCTGCCCGCCGATATCCGGCAAGACATCAGCCAGCGGTTCGAGCAATTTCTGTTGAGCTACCTGTGGGACGGCATCGGACAACAGTTGGTCATGCCAGACTGGTTAAGCGAGCTGGATCGGCACTTGCACTTCACCCAGGCCATGCAAACCCAGGCTCTGGATCGGCACATTCAGCAGCAACTACAAACCACAGACGCAACCCAATCCTACAGCGCCGTATTAGCTACAGTAGTAGCAGCCTTCTTCCAGGATTTCCTCACCCAACACCGCCCAGAGCTGCAGCGGCTCACCCAAACCCATCTGCAGCAGTTACCCAGAGCTTCAGCCCATGACTGACCCCAGCCCCAGCGGCCTGCAGCCGCACTACCAGACCTACACCCGCCAGAAGTGCTTCCTGGCCTACAGCGAACAGGCCCCCTGGTCGGTGGACCTGCTCGCCACCTGCGAAGCCCTGTTGAGCCAACCCGCCTACAACCTGGAGGTAGACTACGCCCGCAAGCACTTTGCCGCCGACGTGCCCCTGCGCCAGAAAGCCCTGGAACTGATCGCCAACGCCCGCTACGGCATTTACGACCTCTCCTGCTGGCGGCAGGACGACCGCAGCCCCTGGCAACCGCCCCGCAACGTCTTCATCGAACTCGGCATCGCCATCGCTTTAAACCGGCCCCTGCTGCTACTGCGCCACGCCAGCAACCGCGACCTGCCCCTCCCCCAATGCTTGCAAAGCCTCAGCCACCCGATCCTGGAATTCAGCGGCACCACCACCTTAAAAAAAATCCTCGCAGCCCATCTTCCCGACTGGATCGACACCGCCCCCGACACCGCCTGGTGGAACCGCTACTGCAGCTTCGGCGGGCGAATCTGCCCTCACCGCGAAGCCCATCCCAGCGCCAGCCAATTGGGCCAGCAAAACCTGCACTGCACCATCGCCGACGGCACCGATCCCTGCCGCCCTGACTTCCGCAGCGTCATCGAAGATGTGCTAGATCGCTTCAGCGACGTCACCTACACCTACCTGGATTCCCTATCCCTGCAAGACGGCTATCAATTCCTCCTCTGCAGCCATTGCCAGAGCATTCGCTCCTCCCCCTTCGCCATCTACCGCATCACCCCCCATACCCCAGCCGCAGCCTACATCGCCATCGGCATCAGCCTCGCCCTGGAAACGCAATTTGACTGCAAAATCCCCAAAATCTTGATCGCCGAGAGCGTAGAGACTATTCCCTCCTTGCTATCCGGCTATGAGGTCATTACTGCCCGCAATGACAAAGAACGAAAAGCTTGCTTGAAGAAATTCATGCCAACTATTCTTAAAAAACTTCGAGAACACACTTGGAAGCCAAGACCTTTACCATTCACTGAAATATCAATAGCTCCACTACCAGCGGCTGACATTCAAGAAAAAAATACCGATCGGGAGAAAGATCAATTTTTTGAAGAACTGCCTTATAATGAATCACCAATTATAGGGGTTGAAGGGCTGCATTATCAGTTGGCAGATTGTTGCAAACCTGTTCCTGGGAAACCCATTATTGGAATTATCGAAGAAGGCGACCGTGGTATTGCAATTCATCAAAAAGGCTGCTCAAACACTGAACAGATCTCTGACGATCGCATTATTTCTGTTTCATGGAATGCTTCAGCTGAATCAAGCGAAGATAACAGAAGAGATGATCTGGCTTATTTCGAAGTAGAAGTAATTGATCGCATTGGGATTGTAAAGGAGATATTGTCCCAATTCGATGAAGAAAATGTACATATTAAAAGGGCTGATATTCGTACAAACTCTGGTCAAACAGCGTTCATCGAACTAAGCATTACTAGTTACAATTATTCACATTTAGAAGAGATTCTTGATCGGGTTCGCAAAATAGACGATGTGTTAAATTTACGGCAAATTGAAAGAATAGAAAGTGTTGATGAAGATCGGGATAATATTCATCTGAATCCAGAAGATGAGAATCAAACAGAAAAAGATCAGTTAGAAAATGCAAAAGATATAGAGAACTTATCGCAGGAATTTCAAGTTTCTCAAACTTCGTCGAATGAGCTAGAGAGACAACTTGAATCAAATGGTAAAGCTTCATTGGAAGATGTAGTACTTTTTAGACCTCTAAAAGTTGGAAGAGCGGTAACTAGAATTGCACCTGGTATAGAAGGTAAAGTCTTAGTTGAAGGTGTTTATTGGAAGGCCATTTTAAATGATGATAATTGTGAAATATCAGTAGGTGAAAAGGTGGGAATTATAGCAAGACGAAACCAAAATTTAACGCTAATTGTAGAACCGCTAATGGCATTTTAGGCAAACATGGAAAGACGAAATAGATATAAGGATTTGCATCCTGAGTATAGAGACTACGATCGCCAAAAGTGCTTCGTAGCCCATTCCCTTGGGGCGGAGTGGAGCGAAGATCTCAAGCGTGCCTGCGAGTCAGCCCTTCCCCAATTCAACCCAGATCCGGGTACACAGCGGATCGCTTCGATCCCACCCAACCGCTGCGCGATAAGGGATTGCGGCAACATTGCCCGCCCGATAACGCTTGATTGCGATTTCCATCCATGCTAGATGACGCTAACTAGATAGGCACGAACTTCTGCGTCTGCAGTCGCAATTGTTAGCCCCTTTTGTAAGGCTTGACAGAGAGCATCCTGTCAAATGGAGCGCGATGTAAGGGGGGCAATTTAGTCAGTTGCGCGACGCTGCTTTCATCCAGATCGAGGCTGACGATCTGATGACGCTGCCGTTGTTTGGGTAGATACGTTTCGGGTGACTCTGGCAATGGCAACTTGCCCAACTGATATTTGACAATGGATTCCCAAACAGACACAACGCTCAAGTAGATCTCGTTATCCGGATCGCGAATTATGTCTCGAACCTCTGTTAACAAACGCCTGTCACTGCTGATAAACCATAAAAAGATAGGCTCAATAACTGTTTCAGGGAGGTCTAGATCAATGGCCTCGTTAATCCGTCATTATAGAGTTTAGGACATTGAGTCGGGTGCAGACATGATTACATTAACCAATCTGATTGACAATGAGAAATGCTATGAATTAATCCGTCAGCATCGCTGGCCGCATGGAATTTGCTGTACCCATTGTGGATCGGAGCATATCGTCAAACGTGGGAAGGACGACACCCAACCGGAGCGACAGCGATATCGCTGTAAAGAGTGTAACCATCAATTTGATGATTTAAGTGACAGTGTTTTTGCCAAGCGCCATCAACCGCTGCGCGTGTGGGTGGGATGTCTCTACTTGATGGGGCTGAATCTCTCCAATGCCCAAATTGCCCATGAGCTTGATTTACATCCGAATGACGTGTACTCGATGACCAGCGAACTGCGTCAAGCAGTCGTAGATAAAAAGCCAGAGGTTTCTCTGGCCGGGGAGGTGGAGTTTGATGAGGTCTACGTAACAGCAGGACATAAAGGTCAACCCGACGAAGTTAAAAAAAAGGTCGCAAGGGCCGTCGGCGCAAACTCAAAGGGCTTCGGGGGCGGGGCACGCTCGAAACAGAGAAACCTCCGATCTTTGGGATGATTGAGCGTGGCGGGACATTAGCGATCCGAATGCTGGAGAATGTGAAGCAGACAACGATCAAACCCGTGATTATGGCAACAGTAACACCCGGAAGTTTGATCTACACTGACGAATACGACATTTATGCGCGACTGGGGCAATGGGGGTATGAGCACCAAACGGTTTGCCACAGTGCAGGGGAGTATGCCCGTGATGAGGATGGTGATGGATTTTGTGAGGTGCATGTCAATACAATTGAGGGCGTCTGGTCATTGCTGCGTTCCTGGTTAAGACCTCATCGCGGTATTTCTCAAGAGAAGTTACCTCAATATTTGGGATTTTTCGAGTTCATGCATAATGCCAGAAAACGGGGCAAAGCTCTTCTAGGGAGCTTGTTAGAAACATTGTTCAGTTAGCTCCCCGAAACAAGGATTGAGCCAAAAGATATGGGTGTCTAACAGAATTTTCATTGTCCTTCAAACGCGCTCAACATATCCTCTGGCAAAGGTGCATTAAAATCGTCTGGAACGCTAAAATCACCCGCACACAACCCAAAGGGTCGTAACGGTTGGCTGTTCTGTTGGTTGCTCGGTTGGCGGTGATGGGCAATCGGTCTCAGCTCCGCAACTGTCTGGTTGGCACGAATAATCATCAGCGTTTCACCGGCCTCCACCTGGTGCAAATATTTGAGCGGATCCCGTTGGATTTCCTCAACCGTTACAGTCAACATTGGCATGCCTCGACAATAGATTGCCATACTTTATTGGAGTGCTTGAGAATGGAATGTCCCAATCGTTACAGGATGGGGTCACTGATAGGGCAATGATTCTAGCAACCATCTGTTGTATTGGCCTTCAACTAGCGCAACAGATCGGCCATCTCTGCAAAGTCCAGCAGTGCTTCTCCCAGATCTTCTAGCCGTTCGACAGGCAACGCTTTAATTTGGGCTTTCAGTGCCGGAGAAAGTTCCCCAATCCGTCGATTCAGCAACCTCAGAACTAATATTGCTGCCGCTTCCTCTCTTCCTTCTTGATAAACTCTTGTCTGTTTTACACTGTCTGCTAATTCCAACATCGCGATATTCTCCTGGCAACTTCACGAATCCACTGTATTGGCCTGCAACCAACTCACTAAATCGGCCCTGTCCGTAAAGTCCAATAGCGCTTCTCCTAGATCTTCGAGGTGTTCGATCGGTAGCGCTTCAATTTGAGTCTTCAGTGTTGGGGAAAGTTCCCCAACCCGTCGATTCAACTGCCTTAGGACTAATTCTTCTATTCCTTCTTGATAGAACCGGGTTTGTTTGAGGCTGTCTGCTAATCCCAACATGGCAATACTCTCCTGGCAACGTCACGAATCTGCTGTATTGGCCTGCAACCAACTCACCAAATTGGCCCTGTCCGTAAAGTCCAGCAACGCTTTCCCTAATTGTTTTAACTGATCCAGGGGCAGCGCTTCGATTTGCTGTTTCAGTGCTAGGGGAAGTCCCCCAACCTAGCAAGTCAGCAGCTCCAGAACTAATTCTTCTCTTCCTTCTTGCATCCCTTCTTGATAGAACCTTGTCTGTTTCGCACTGTCTGCTAATCCCAACATTGCGATAATCTCCTCCCAGTTTCACGAATCCGCTGCATTGTTTTTCAACCAGCGCAACAGATCGGCCATCTCTGCAAAATCCAACAGCGCTTCTCCCAAATTTTCTAGCTGTTCAAGCTGGAGCGCTTCAATTTGGGCTTTCAGTTTCGGGGAGATTGCTCCAAACCGCCGATTCAACTGCTTCAGAATTAATGTTCCTGCTCCTTTGCCCATCCCTTCTTCGATACCTTCTTGATAGAACCTTGTCTGCTTAAGGCTGTCTGCTAATCCCAACATTTTGGCAATCTCCTCTCGGCTTAATTGGGGAAATTTGTAAACCAGTGTCGTTTCAACTAGATCTATTATCGTCTCTTTTGGAATCGGTGAGGGAGTTTGCTGAACTTGCTGCACCAAATCTCTGGCTCGCTTCGCGACGCTCTTTTTGGGGGCGATCGCCAATTGCACCAGTTCAATGGCAGGCGAGAATTGGGCAGGCAGCTCCATTTCATTCAGATAGAGGCGGATGACCTGATCGCTGTTCAGCAGGGTGCGATAGAGGTTGGTCTCGGTCGGTTCTAGCGATCGTCGGGGGAACAGAACAACAGCTTGCCAGTCGGCAGTGTCAGGATTTTGCTCCAGAAAGGTGAACAGCTCGGCAAAGAGACGATTGTAGAGCAGCGGATCTTTCTGAAATTGCACCTCTACGAAGAAAACGGGTCGTTCGGCGGCAGTGTTGGGCGGTAGGAAGACGCCGTCAATGCGAAAGGCGGTTTGCTTCACTTCGATGGATTTGAAGGTGTAGCCTTGCCGATGGGGTTGCTGGATCAGTTCAAAGAAAATAGCCGGGGCACGACTGAAGATGCGGTAGAACAGAGAGTCAGTTTTCATGGAGTTGACCCGGTTGGCTGCTTGTCATTAGGGGAGCACAGACTGCCCTTGTGAGAGTAAGATAAGTAGGTTGGGTTGAGTCCGCGAAACCCAACACCAGTGGACTTTGCGTTGGGTCTCCGCTAGCGCTGCAACCCAACCTACACATTGTTTTCAATCTTGCTAACTTGATATTAGCTGCTATAATTTCTTGTAGATTATGTACCCTATTATATACTGTAAATAGAGCTGGTGAATAGGGAGTTGTATCAACCTGAGATCCAATTTCATCGTGCTGGAAGATTGGCTGTCGTAGTGTCGTAGAGGGAAGCGCAAACCATGGGAGTTGTTCGCACTCCAGTTAAGTTGACTAACGCCATCGACCAGGCTCTGGTTAGTCGGGGGCTGCTCGCACCGAAGTTGCTACGGGAGCTGGAAACAGAAGCCCTGGTGGATACAGGATGTACTTATCTGGTGATTCCAGAAAAGATTGCAGAAGCATTGGGCTTGCGGATTATTGCTCAGCAGATGGCTCAATTTGCCGACGGACGCGAAGCCACAGTTGGAGTAACCGAAGTCATTCGCCTGGAATGCGCAGGTCGACAAACGACCGAAGATGCCCTCGTAACGGGAGATCTGGTGTTAATCGGTCAGGTCGTTCTGGAAAAGTTAGATTTGCTGGTGGATTGCAAAAATCAAAAGCTCATTCCCAATCCAGCCAACCCCAACTATCCGGTTACCTACATTCTTTGAAGCGGTGTTGGTCATTCTTCTCCCGGTTGACGAATGCCTGCTTTGAATCGCTAATCTGCTGTATTGAAGTGCAACCTGCTCGCTAAATCAGCCCTGTCTGCAACGTCCAGGTGCTAGTCACGTATCAGGTCAGCAGTCAACTGTCAAATTCATCCCTCGACTTCCTCGACTCCTCCACCTGTCCTTACCTCTGCGTCCTCTGTTTTTCCAACCGGAAGCGATTCATGTTGCCGACCCACCAGAAAATAGGTTTCCATTGCACCGCGTCCCTTGACTTCAATGGTGCCTCGTTGATGGAATTGATACTGGTCTTTCAAACACTTATAGGTTGCTTCTGTAACTTGAATTTTGCCGGGAGTGCCTTGAGATTCCATGCGGCTGGCAACATTAACGGCATCTCCCCAAAGATCGTAGCTGAACTTTTTGATGCCAATGACTCCGGCAATGACGGGTCCCGTATTAATGCCAACCCGAATTTTAAAGGGGCCGCGACCATCTGGCATAAAATTTGCCATCTCTTCTTGCATCGCCAGGGCCATCTCGGCAATGGCATGGGCGTGGTCGGGTCTGGAGGTGGGGACGCCGCCCACGACCATATAGGCATCGCCAATGGTTTTGATTTTTTCCAGCCCATAGCGTTCTGCTAGCTGGTCGAAGGTCGAAAATATTTGATTCAGCAATTCAACCAATTCTGTGGCTGAGATCCGAGCAGAGAGTCCTGTAAAGTCAACAATGTCGGCGAAGAGGATGGTGACGGCTTCAAAACGATAGGCGATCGCGCTCTGGTCTTGCTTGAGTTTTTCAGCAATGGCTTTGGGTAAAACGTTGAGCAACAAGCTTTCTGACTTTTCCTGGGCAACCCGTAATGCCGTTTCGGCGCGATCTCGCTCCCGAATCTCATCGCGAATCCGATGAAACATCTGCTCAAACGCTGATGCGACTTCCCCCAATTCATCCTGACGCAGAGCCAATACAGTTGCGAAATGGGAATTCGGCTGATCGGTATGAATCGCCTCCCCCGCTGCAATCAAATCATCCCGCAATCGCAGAATCGGCACAATCGCCGTCTTGCCCAAAACCAACATCGTAACAACGGTAACAAATACAGAGATAATCATCACCAGAGCCGCAATCCGGGTCGCAAAGGCAATCATTTCTCGCCGCAGCGAAGAAGAATCATGCCGCACCACCAGGGCATACTTGCCATTGAACATAGCACTCGACCAGGCCACATCATAGCGGTTACCATCCCGACTGCGCCGCCGCACTGTTTTGCCATCCTTCATTCTGGCAAAAGAAAGCTCCGGCTCCTCACCAAACGTTCCCACCAAATCTCCATCAGCCTCATAGAGCGCTCCTCCCAAAATGACGGAGTCAGGTTTGAGCGTTTGGATCATCATCTCAAAAAGATTTTCGCTCGCATGTCCCTGATGAATTGTGCGCTTTACAGACGTCAATACTTCAGAGGAGACCTCCTCCAGTTGCGACAACAACTCCTGTTCCCGCCTGTAATAGGACGGAATCAAAATCGCGATCTCAATCGCAACAATACTGGCAAAGACCCACAACGCAATTCTTTGGGATAACCGGGATTTGAGGAGACCAAACGAGAATTGCAGGAAAGCAGCAATCGAAGTTCGCTTAGGTTGAGTTTTGGAGGCCGGCGTTCGGAGCTTCGAACCAGTCAACATAAGCCTTGTGTCCTTTCTATATGCAAGAACCTGATATCTAATCGACTCACACCGCTATTGAGGCTAACCCCCATCAAATTTGGAACCTGGAGTTCAAAACTAAGAATTGCAAAATGGACAGGGTTTATTCGCTATCAATTAGTATGGATCCCTGATTTTGATCGGTCTCAGCTCAGATACTAAAATCTCCCGTTCTCCATCAGTTTAATCAGGAAGCCAGCGGCTTTTCCTACGTCATGCAGCTTTTCCCATGCTCTCCAACTCAAATAAAACCCACCATCTTGATTGCCCCTCACAAAAAGCTATTTCTACCCCAATTAACGAAACCTATCCCCAGCTTGAATCTCATCCGTTTTGGGTTAGGGTTGAACGGCACTTACATCAAGTTGGTGGGCAATGCCTGGGGTGTTCGCTTTATTTTTTTGATGGATGAAGTTCATGCCCGATCCGTTTCAAGGTTTGCCAGTCTTTGTCAGGCGAAGAGCTGCAATGGCTCACTTGGAATTTGTTGGAATTTGCATGAACTTTGAGAGGGGAAATGACCTCAAAATCAACAGCCCAGGCAACGCCCACCTCAGGAATTTTCAAGGCTTCCAGCGCTCAATTCTTGCTTAAGTAAGTGCATTCTGGGTTAGGGCTAAACACTGTAAGGACGATCCGTTTGGGAATCTGGAATATTCTCACAAGCAAAGCCACAAGTTTCAACATAGATGGGGTTGAAGATCCTTAATTTTCTACCAATCAAGTCCAATCGTGCGCTATGCTTAGAGACTGAGATTGATTTGGACATCACCCATTGTCTAAATCTTGCTCCAACTACAAAAACATGCGGATGTGGTGGAATCGGTAGACACGCACGTTTGAGGGGCGTGTGGCGCAAGCCTTGCGAGTTCGAGTCTCGCCATCCGCATTCTATTTTCTCGGCTCTGTCCAAGTTGCAAAATTCAGCGTTAGTCATTTAAGAGGTGGTTGGGCACCGACAAATCTCGGCTTTGTAGTCCCATTTCATCTCTTGATTGCCCCATACCTGAGATTCAGTCGGAGAATTTGCCCGCAAAAACAGAGTTTGTATATTAAGCACCTCTAGTTTATGGCTTGTGCATCTATGTTCGTTCAGTGATGCCCCTGTGATTGACAAACTCTGCTAAGCACCAGCCTATAAGTAATTATGGTATTGATAAATTATTGATAGAAGTTTAAACAAAACCGAGATTCTGCTTAGATTTGAGACATAATTTTTCTTGGGGTAGTGGTAAACAAATAAGGATTTTTGAGTGTGCGGGTTCCACCTGAGCGCTCAAAAATTTTTACTTCTGAAGGACTATCCTGCTTGGATAACGGAGAATTTATTGAATGAAGAAGCCAACTTTCTTAGATCTGGGAGCACCCAAAAATGGTGATGGGTTTAAAAGTATGACCGCTCTTTAATTGCAAGTTCCAATTGGTCTAACCGTTAGTTACTATATTGCTGAGCAGTTTTGTTAATGAGAGGCTGCTTGGCCTTATTGATGAGGGAATCGAGAGTTTAGATATTGTGGCAACCGTTTTTTCGACAAGGATTCGAAAGACACTCCACCTCTCTTGATGAGAATGGAGCAATCCTTTATCTGCAGCGATTTTCTAGCTCGCTCCTGTCCAGGTTGAAATGTAGCGTTTCCCCCGCAGGCGAAACACTCAATTTCGATATGGACAGGGTCTGAGATCCATTCGCGATCGAAACTGGACCTTTTCTTTAAGACAAAGTTTCAGCTTTGAAAACGGACTAAGCTTGAGTCTCTCCCAAAAGTAGAGTTTGGGGTTGCAGGTAGAACAGACGCTGTCACGAATTGAGTATTGAAGCGAGGGAAACCTGATGCCAAAAATTTTGTTAGTTGAAGATAATGAGATGAATCGGGATATGTTGTCCCGTCGCTTAAAACGTAAAGGCTATGATGTAGTTATTGCAGTTGACGGTGCTGAAGGGGTTTCAATGGCGGCTACAGTTGAACCAGATCTAGTTCTGATGGACATGAGCTTACCGATCTTGGATGGTTGGGAAGCAACACGTCAACTTAAAGCCGATCCAAAAACCCAAGAAATTCCTATCATTGCCCTGACCGCCCATGCGATGGCAGGGGATCGAGAGAAAGCGCTTGAGGCAGGATGCGACGACTACGATACAAAACCGATTGAATTGCCCCGTTTACTGGAAAAAATTAAAGCCCTTTTACCTGAAACTTAAATTATGAGTCAGGGAACGCCTGACATTCCCAATCAGAGTCTTGCTCAAAGAGCCTTATTTGCTAATCTTCGGCATGAGTTGCGTACGCCGATTAATGCCATTATTGGCTATAGCGAGATGCTGCTAGAAGAGCTGGAAGAACAGGTTGGAGAAGAATCGTTTGTTGGCGATCTGCAAAAAATTCAGTCCTGTGGTACGCAATTGCTTTCCCTGGTTAATACCATTCTCGATCCGGCCAAACTGGAAAACAGTCAATTCAATCTAGATATTGCAGCCTTTGGGGAAACAATCCGTTTAGAATTGCGAACACCACTGACTGCTGCAATTGGCTATTGTGAATTGCTGATTGAGGAAGCCAGTGATGATCTGGTTGCCGATCTGGAGCGGATCCATACGGCTGCTCAACGTTTGTTGGGTATGATTAATGACATTATTTATCTTTCTCAGCATCAGCTCCAGGGAGGAAATGCTTATAAAGCTGGGGCGCTCGATCTGACGTTAGCGAATGAAACTGCATCTACTTTAGCTGAACAGGTTGTTACCACCATTCGTTCGCTTGAAAAAGATGTTAGAAAAGCCAAGGTCATTCAACAAGGAACAATCCTGTTGGTTGATGACAATGAAACCAATCGAGATTTGCTCTCCCGGCAGTTAGAACGTCAGGGCTATACGGTGGCGGTCGCTCACAATGGTCAGCAAGCGTTGCACATGATGGAAACAGGTAACTACGATCTGATTTTGCTGGATATTATCATGTCTGGCATGAATGGGTATGAAGTGCTGGAAAAGCTCAAGAGTCACGAAACCTGGTGCCATGTTCCAGTGATGATGATTTCGGCGTTGGATGAAATTGATAGCGTTGTTCAATGTATTGAAAGAGGCGCAGAAGACTATTTGCCTAAACCGTTCAATCCGGTAATATTGCGGGCAAAAATTGGGGCATGTTTAGAGAAGAAGCGGTTGCGGGATCAGGAAGCTCTGTACCTGGCTCAAATTTCTCAAGCTCATGAGGAGATTACGGCTTTAAATCGACGACTCAATGCTGAAAATGCGCAATTGAACCAACTCAATGAGGAGCTACAAGTTCAGATTGCTGAGCGTCAGCGAGTGGAAGAAGCCCTGCGCCTGGAGAAGGAAAATTCGGATAGTCTGTTACTGAATATTTTGCCCCGACCGGTTGCAAATCGATTAAAGCAGGATCCCGGAACCATTGCCCATAGCTTTGACATTGGCACGGTTTTGTTTGCTGACATTGTTGGTTTCACGGAACTCTCTTCTGGACTGCCCCCGATTGAATTGGTTGAAATCTTGAATGTTATTTTCTCGGAGTTTGATGAGTTGTCCGATCGATATGGTTTAGAAAAAATCAAAACGATTGGAGATGCCTATATGGTGGTGGGGGGAGTGCCGCTGCCGCGGGAGGATCATGCGGATGCGATCGCAGCAATGGCTTTAGACATGCAGGCTGCAATTTCTCAGTTTAATGAGGAGACAGGTGTCGATCTCAGCATTCGCATTGGCATCAACACGGGGCCAGTCGTTGCAGGTGTCATTGGACTGAAGAAATTTGTTTATGACCTGTGGGGCGATACAGTCAATATTGCCAGCCGTATGGAATCTCAGGGAATAGCAGGTGAAACTCAAGTGACAGAAACAACCTATAAGCTCTTGAGCGATCAATATATATTCGAGCAGCGAGGTACGATCGCTGTTAAAGGGAAAGGGCAGATGACTACTTATCTCCTGATGGGTAAGAAAGTTCTTGATTCTCAAGCTTTAGTTGTTTAGCGGTTGAGATAACAGGAGTCACTGCAATTTTTAACCAATTTTTTCCTGCTTCTGTAATAAATTTCAGTACAGTTTCGATCGTTATTAATTATATACCAGCCAATTTGTAGAGTTCATGGGATTGCAGATTGTGTCTAAAAAAACAAATCTCTGGTTTCAAACGCTGTTGGGTTGTTGTCACATCAAGACCGACTTTTTTCGTCTTACCTGACTCACAATCTGTGTCTACAAATCAAAGAATCGATTTTCTTAATTTTTACTTTTTCTCATCTAATTCAACAGCCAATTTGATGCAAATCTAAATTGACAGAATCTGGTGTTTCAAAACAGAGTTTGGGGATAAAAATCTATGACAACTGAGCCAAGTCAAGCGGGTTGGAGCCTGAAGAAAAGGATCTTGCTCTGTATCATCCTTCCTACTTTATTGATGCTAATCGCAGCCATCGGCATTTTCAGCCAGGGCATCTATAAGAATCTGAGTTCAAGTTACAAAGAAACACTCTTCGCAACTGTTGAGAAATCAGCCTTGGCAATCGATCGCATTAACTTGAGAGCTAGCTCTGTTCCTCAAGTAATGGATAATGCGCAGGACGTATCTCCCCACTTATTTGCAGATATTAAACAGATGTTTGATGAAATTGAACCTTACCAAACTGCCAATTTTATTTTAGTTAACCGTCAGGGGAAAATTTTATTTTCTACTTTGAGACATTTATCAGCCAAGCAAAATGTTAACGTAACAAACTATCAGAAAATCTTCAATCGCTTTTATCAACAAGATCTACACCTTGACTTACAACAATTCACCGATCCCAAAGAGCGCAAACGTTACTTGGTTACGGCAGTGCCGCTGGCAACTAGAAGCTGGGTACTGATGATGCAAGTTGCTGCCAAAGAAATTTTTTTTCCAATCAATCAGACCCTGAAAGCAGTAATCTCGATTGCCCTTGCAGGAGTTATTTTGATGGGAGGAATCCTGCTTTGGTTGGCCCACCGTATTGACTTGACCGAACGGGAACGGGCAGAGGAATTGTATGTTGCAAAACAGGCAGCAGAAACGTCAAGCCGAACAAAGAGTCAGTTTCTTGCCAACATGAGCCACGAATTGCGCACTCCTCTGAATGCCATCATTGGCTACAGCGAAATGTTAGTCGAAGACGCAGAAGAAAGCGAATTGGAAAACTTCATCCCCGATCTACAAAAGATTCATCAATCGGGCAAGCATCTTTTGGGAATCATCAATGACATCCTCGACTTGTCCAAGATTGAGGTTGGGCGCATGGATCTCTATCTGGAGACCTTTGACACTGCGGAGCTGATCGAGGATATTATTGCTACTGTCCAGCCTCTAGTGACAAAAAATGGCAATACGCTGAAAACTCATTTTCCCCAAGATGCGGGGAGCATGTATGCCGATATCACCAAAATTCGTCAGAACTTGCTCAATCTTTTGAGTAATGCTAACAAGTTTACCGATCGCGGAACGTTGACACTGACAGTGACTCGATATGAAAACAAAGGTGAGGGCTGGATTCGTTTCCAGGTCAGCGATAATGGAATTGGGATGACCTTTGAACAACAGTCAAAGTTGTTCCAACCTTTTACTCAAGCCGACCCTTCAACCACACGCAAGTATGGGGGGACAGGTTTGGGGCTTGCGATCGCAAAAAAAACCTGTGAGATGATGGGAGGGGACATCACCGTAAAGAGCCAGCCTGGTCAGGGTTCTACCTTTACCATCGAGCTACCCATCCAGGTCAAACAACCAGAAACGGAGGAACCACTCCAAGTTTCTGCTGATAGTGCGCTCCCTCTATCTCCCGAAGCTAGTACTGTGTTAGTGATTGATGACGATCCTACCGTTCACGACTTGATGCAACGTTTCCTCAAGAAAGAAGGGTTTTATGTCAAATCTGCAACGAGCGGTCAAGAGGGAATCCGTCTAGCAAAGCAACTCTCTCCGGCTGCTATCACACTTGATGTGATGATGCCAGGGATGGATGGCTGGTCGGTATTGCAAGCACTCAAGGCAGATCCCAGCTTGGCAAATATTCCAGTTGTGATGCTTTCTATGGCAGGGGATAGAAGCCTGGGCTATGCCCTGGGAGCCGACGACTATCTTGTTAAACCGATCGATCGCAAACGTATGATGATGGTGCTCCGGAAGTACCAATCCGATCCCTCTGCAGGTTCAATTATGGTGGTTGACGATGACACCTTCATGCGAGAGATGGTCCGCCGTCAGCTCGAAAAGGCGGGCTGGCAAGTCCTGGAAGCAGCCAATGGATGCAAGGCATTGGAAGTAATGCAAACAACTCCACCCCAACTGATTCTGCTGGATTTAATGATGCCAGAAATGAATGGCTTTGAATTTGTGAGCGAGCTGCGCAAACATCCAGAATGGCAATCAATACCCGTGATTATTACTACAGCTAAAGAATTGACAGAAGCGGATCGTCAACAGTTACAAGGAAATGTTGAAAGCATTTTTGAGAAAGGATCGGGAGGTCAGCTCACGCTGCTCGCTCAGGTGCAAGCATTGGTCTCCCAAGCAGTTTCTCAACAGCAAAGTTCTAATCAGGGGCCAACCATTTGAAATTGACAGGCAGAGGGCAGGAGGCAGAGGGCAGACGTTGGACGGTTCGATCGCGAATCGGGACTTGGAAAGGTCGGGTTCTTGTCAATACGGCAGAGGGCAGGAGGCAGAGGGCAGAAGGGTGGACAGTTCGATTGCAAATTGGGAATCGGAAAAGTCAGGTTCTTATCAATACTGTTCGGTTTAAGTTTAGCTTGGCATATAGTGTAAAACTTTCCTTTCTGCCTTCTGCCCTCTATCTCCTGCCTTGCACCAAAATCCAAAATAGATTAGCGATTATCCAACACTTCTCCAAACGCAAAGCTGGCCGTTGCCAGTACGAAGACAGTAGTCGGCAAGCCATTGACAAGAGACTGTAATTTTTCATAGTAGTGGGTGAAATTTTCTCCGGGTGTTGCCATCCCCAAAAAAATTAGATCGGCGTTTTCAGAGGACTGGTGCAGGATTTGCTCGAAGGGTTGTCCTTCCGCAACCAGAACCTGGGACAAGACCCCAAGGCGCAGTCGTTTTAGCCACTGGTCGAGATTGGCTTGAGCGGACTGAGCAGCAACGTTGTGGGGGACAACCAACTTGAGATAAATGGTGGCGTCGCGCCAATCAATGTCTGTCCGCAACAAATACGCCAGCAGGAGCATTAGCCCCCCATTGGCTTGCATCCCTCGCCACCAAACATCAATGCGCTGGCGACGACCAAAGCCGCGATCGCGATTCTCTTTTAGAATTGCCACATTTCGGCCCGCCTGGTGGATCTGGGCAATCATTTGGCAATAGCGATCGCGGCGATCTGCTTGCTCGCTATCGCCCAGTAAGATTGTGTTCGGTACCAGATGACCAATGCCATAGGTTTCTACCAAACGTTGCCCCCCATCAAAGGGATCGGGGGCCGTAACTAAACGTACTAATGCCTTTACCCCTCTTCGTTGCAGATAATCGCGAATTTTCTGCTCTAACACGGTTTGCTGAGCCACATCACGAGAACCGCTAGGCAAGACACTCGCAATGGTGATCAGACCTCGATTGTGAGTTAACGCATCAGCCAATTCCACCAGAGACCAGCGTTTTGTGGGTGTCCCCGACAGCACCAGGATATGAGGTCGCCAGTTCTTGGTATCGTTCGGATCGCCAATCTGAAACAAACCAATCCGCAACAGCGCCATCCAAATCCCATGGCGCACATCTCCCCACGCCGTCTGCAACGATCGCTGTTGCAACCAAAAATAAATCCCTAAAACAATTCCAGCTGCGACCCCCGTAGCAATAGCATTAATCAAAAACATCACACCCAGACAGCCAACCGCCCCCAGCAGCGACAGCGACCAGTGAACGCGAAACTCAGGCCGGAAAGATGGACTTTGCAACAACCCTTCTATCCCTGCAGAAACGTTCAACACTAAATAAGTCGTTAGGAAAAACATCGTCAGCACTGGGGCAATTAAATTCAAATCGCCAACGCACACTGCGACAGTCGCAATCCCCAAAGTGACTGCGGTACCAATGCGCGGTTCGTCTTCTTTCCCGCTACCTGCACCCAGAAAACGCATCCAGCCTGGCAAAACGCCATCCCTTGCCAACGCTTGCAAAACCCGCGGTGCTCCCAAAATGCTGCCGATGGCACTCGATAGGGTAGCGCCCCAGACTCCTAATAAGATCGGGGGACCCCACAACGCCATTTGTCTCATAATCAGCGGATTTTCAATTAAGTCTGTTGGACCGGCCCGTAGCGATAGCAGAATCGGTAAGATCATGTAAATAACATATCCCGTCCCCACTGCAGCCAGTGTCCCGATCGGAATCGAACGACTGGGATCGCGCAGATCCCCAGACATACTCACCCCAGCCATAATACCGGTTACTGCTGGGAAAAAAACCGCAAAAACGCCCCAAAATGGCTCCGCTGGAATTCCCTCGGGTGCTCCCCACCATTGAGTCCCTGGGTTTTCTGTTGAGTGCCCCAATAGAAAAGAGAGCAAAGAGAGCGCGATCGCAGCCATAATGATGTACTGGGCACGAATCGCAAAACGGGCTGAAGTGAGTGCTAGAGCAGCAACCAAAATTGTTGTGATCAGGGCAACATATTGCTGATCCAACCCGCCAAATGCCTCAACAACACTTTCCGCAAATCCAATTGTGTATAAAGCGACAGAAAGTGCCTGGGCAAAGTAGAGAGGTATCCCAACTGCTCCTCCAGTTTCAATCCCCAGGGAGCGGCTGATCATGTAATAAGCCCCTCCCCCGCGAACAACCCGATCGGTTGCGATCGCGCAAACAGAAAGGGACGTCAAAAATGTAATTCCTGTTGAGAGAGTAACAATGAGTAGCGTCCCAAACAATCCGACATTGCCAACCACCCAGCCAAAACGTAGATACATAATCACACCCAGGATCGTAAGGACCGAAGGTGTATAGACTCCACCAAAGGCTCCCAAACCCGATCTTTGGGCAGAATCAGACTGAGTGGCAGATGACAGGTGGCGACCAAAAGGTAACTTCATTAGCACTGTAAATGGGTGCATTCCCATTTTGCAGAAATATTGGCCCCAGAGTGCAGATCGTTTAGCACTCTCCTACTTTCCTTAATTAGCAACATTTCGATAAACCTGATGCTGTCATTCTCGCAATGAGTAACTGAAGGTATACTTACAGCAACAAAGTCCATCGACACGGACTGCCAACAATCAAGGATTTGGCAAAACTTGCCTGTACAGATTGCGTGCTTGTAACTGCTTCTATAAACGCTGAACGACAAAATCGCTTAGCGAACCTGCTCGCTCTAAAATATTCAACTTGAGGCAGATTTGTCTGCTCTACTACTCATTCATCTACCTCCATTGGCAAGAGATTTCCTCACGTCATCCTGAATTCTGCTTCCCCTGCATGCAGCAAACCAGTTCTTCTAAATCTACATTTGCGACCCTCTCTAAAATATGTTGTTGCTGCACCTCATCAAACAAACGATAAAATTTTTGGGAGTTACGATCTTCAATTTCCCCACTCACGGATGCTTTCCACGTTTCTCGTTCCCAAACTAAAGGCTTGACTGCAACTCCATAATCTTGCAACATTCTGGGATCGAATTCAACGCCAATGAATTGACATATTTCTTCTAATATAGCCTGGGGATTTTCTACCAATTTTTCGTATCGAACAACAATATGGTTGGGATTATGCACATAATTTCGGCTCGTAGAAATTGCTCTCTGCCATACATCAATACAACCATCAATATCGTCAAGCCCTGACCATATTTTGGGGTATTTCTTCATCAGCTCATATAGCGATGCAACTACATCTTTGCCGTTGCGAACGAGATGAACAATTCGAGAACCTGGTACGAATCTTTCGATATAATCTAAATAGAGTAGATGGTCGGGGGTTTTCTCTACCCAAAAAAGTTTACCTTGCTCTTTTGCCAGACGATTAAGGATTTTAATAAACCACCGAGTATACTGCCCCATCAATAAGGGAATAAATGGTATCTCCTTGATAATCTCTGGACGATCGATTTTTCTAAAAAACGCCTCAAGTTCAGGTTTTAATTGGCGAGATGCTACACCAAATTTTAATCTCTTCGCTTCATATCGAGGGATCAAATGAATAAAAAACTTTGATTCTGGGAATGAAGCAATTAGAGGATGAGCAGCTAACATACTCTGCAACAAAGTCGTGCCTGAGCGAGAACAGCCTACTAAGAAAATAGGTCTTCGATCCCCTGATACCATTTCAACAATTCTCCTGATATTGCCATCAGTTTTTACTGATAATTTCCTGATATAGCTGTAAGTAAGCTTGAGCCTGAATATCTAATGTAAACTCTTGCTCAACTTTCTCTCGTGCTCGTTGTGACAATTTTTTCCATCGCTCTCGATCGCTCAATACCCAATTAATCCCTGAAACAAAATCATCAATACTGAAACAACTCGCTCGATAGCCGTTTTTCTGGTGTTCAACAATGTCTTTTAGACCAGTAGTATCGAAACAAACGACTGGTGTACCGCAACCTAACGCTTCGCTCGCAGTTAATCCAAATGCTTCCTCCATGGAAGGCACGAGCATTACATCAGCAGCAGCATACGCTAATGCTAATGTGACGTCATCGTTTAGTATGCCCAGATAAGTAGTGTTTATGCCTAAATCTGGAGCATTTCGGGGTTCAGCAGATCCAAAAACAGCCACTTCTAGATGGCTGCCGATAGGACTGCGAGCCATTTCTCGCATAGCTGAGATAACATACTGAAAACCCTTTCGCTTGTCTTCAGTAGCTTGAACTGCACCAAAGAGAATAATATTTTTATCGCTGGGTAGATTCAGAATGTCTCTGGCAATCTTTTTGGGAATGGGTTTAAATTTAGTTGTATTAATAGCATTAGGAATAACTTCTACGCGCTTGTCTGAGAATAAACTACTCTTACGGATACAATCTGCTAACCAATGACTAATTGACACAATAGTCAGATCTAAATCTTTCCAGGCTTTATACTTCCGTAACCAGAGTTTCCGAGAGAGATCGTTTTCTTGATGCGACGCCAAATGGGGGCAGGAACCGCAACGTTCTATATAGCGGTTACAGCCATCGGTATAGTGACATCCTCCTGTAAACCCCCACATATCATGTAATGTCCACACAATCGGTCGATTCAATTTAACGAATGTTTCTGGATTCAAGAAACTCTTACAAATCCAATGCATATTGATAATATCAGGATTGGTTCTTTCCACCTCAGGTAAAATATTATCAGATGTTATATTTGGAGAAAAAATGCATCTTTTTTTGTTTTTATAACGTTTCAAAGCAATCTCATCCAAATAAAATCGTGTTTCTCGCAGAATTCTTTTAGGGTATCGATAAGGTTGAAGGCCAATGACATAACGATCGTCGCTTGACTTGTTTGCAACTAGCATCGTTGATTGAACGCCAACTTGCCGCAACCCTTGATGAGTTGTGTAGGTTGCACGAGCAGCCCCTCCTTTTATATCTGATGTACTCAAAAGTAGAACTCTCATGTCGGATTTCTGACTCAGAATTAGTATTCTAATGGACTATACATCTACTTTAGGGTAAGCCAGCAATGCCTGAACATTTGATAATTGTTTCATCCTGGATAATAATGCCTTAGAACTTTTATGAGGTAAAACAATAACAATGAGAATTTTTAATATCACCTTCCAAATAATTCGCCGTTTCAGCATAGCAGCATCTGTTCTTACTGCGTTCCAGGCAAATTGAATCGCAAGCAAGCCATTTTTTCGCTGCGGTGTACCATCAAGTGCCTTAAACGTAAGACCTTTATATAAATTAGACAGGCTATCTCGACGAAGGTATTGGACAGATTCTGGTGCCTCGTTGAACGCTCGCTCCAAAACTTGTGACCATGAGGATGCTAGCGTAACAACATTGGAGGAAACTGAATCGGACGAGCGACGATAAAGAATTTGGACTTTTTCAACAGAAATAAAGCGATAACGAGCTGCCAAACGAAGATACAGATCTGTATCCTGACAGGCAAACAAAGATTCATCAAAACCACCCACCTCAATCAAGGCTTGTTTTCGAATGAGAGGATTCGAGCCGCTTTCTAAAAAATTTCCTAATAAAAGTTTTTTGTAGACATCGCCAGTAGCGGTAGAGTACATTCCTCGATATAGAAATTGACCTGATTCATCTATAAAATCTGTCCAACTATAAGCAACAGCTATCTGCGGATTTTCCTGTAAAGCTTTTAGCTGTAACTCTAATTTATCTGGCAGCCAGAGATCGTCAGCGTCTAAAAACGCAATAAATTCACCTGCAGCTATTTTGAGACCGCGATTTCGACTCGGATTCGATCCTGCATTGGAGAATGAGAATGCTTTAATTCTAGGATCGCGAATAGAATGAACAATCTCCAGAGTTGCATCCTGGGAGCCATCGTCGATCGCGATGAGTTCAAAATCAGTTAGTGTCTGTTTTAAAACAGATTCGATGGTTTGCTGAATTGTTTTCTCAGCATTGTAGGCTGGGATAATAACAGATACTAATGGCATTTTATTTATGATTGCTGCATTAATTTGGCCAGCTAGTTGAATACAAATTTTATTCAGGTAATGTAAGAATGCTAAAGTTTTCTAAGACGAACAATCTCATCAATGATTTCTTGAGGAGGAGATTGGGACAGGAAGTATTCTTGTATTCTCGATTCGACTTTATTCTTAGAGATAAAATCGATTACCAGAAGTCTGAATAGCTTATTGAAATAACAGAATATATAGTTCCAGACTGGTGTATTCTGAGAACTTCGATTGCTAGAATGAGTATTTACTATCATCCAAATATTCTGGTTAGACTTTAGCGAGATTAGTCCTTTGATGATCTTCCATCTTTTCAATAAGTCAGGTTGAAAATACCACTGAATCCAATAGGGCATATAGCGAAAAAAATCTTCTATTTGATAGTCTGTAGTTGCTTGCAATCGATCGGTCAAGATGGCTTCAAATCCTGCTTTTTTTGCTGCCATAGTGTACATATAGTCGCTGCCATGGTGGGGAAGTTTGACTGCATTTGGCAGACCAATTGTATCTACAACTATTCGAGGAATGACAACAACATTGCCGCAGAGAAAATCAACTTTTATTTCTGAGCAGGTACCAAAACGACTTATATTACTAATTGGTCGCCGATTCTCAATCCCACCATAGACTATCCAATCTGTGTAGGTTCGATCTCGAACTATCCCGCCAACAATTGTTGTTTTATAGCGGGAAGATAAGCAGATTTTAGTTAAGTTTAGAATAAATTCTTCTAACAAATAAATATCATCATTCAGCCAAATAAAGTAATCTGTTTCTAAATGCTCCATTGCATATTGCATGCCTCTAACAATAGCACCAGTCCACCAGAGGGAACCATCTCCTTCAATCAAATGGACATTCGGAAATTGGTCTTTTATAAATTCTCTTGTGCCATCAGTTGAACCATCATCAATGACAATGATATCGATCGCAGAATGAGTTTCCTGCAATTGAGCGATCTGACTAAAGAGTTGCGACAGAATATTTTTAGTGTATTCTTTCCGATTCCTTACTGGAATAACTATAGATATTTTTAGCATGTTATTTAATTAAGCAACATATTAAAAATTTCAAAATTTGATTCTTGCGTAAAAAACAATGTTTGCCCCAAGTTTATTCAACGTCTGATGAGCGCGATCGCAATCTCAGCTCTTGTAATGAGAGGTATAGATGATTTTATGACCCAAAACTTCGCAGATAGAATGTGTTTTGTTCGATAAAAGCATATGTTTCAACTCTCTCATTAGTTTGAGAATTGCTATATCCTAATTGTCTGGCTGTATCGAATTCTGCCACTGACGAATGTATACTTTTAGAAAGTAGAAAGGGCTGATCAAGCTCCCCAGAAAAAACTCCATTTCAAAGGCAGAAATTAGATCGGTTTCCATTTTTTCTTTATGCTTTATATATTGCACAACAACTCTACGTAGATTCCCGATCAATGTTCTTACAAAGATTGAAGGTTTCTGCCAGGAGTTTGCATTAATCATTCGAAGCGGGCATGTTGCTAAACCACAAGCACGGGCAAGAGAGAGTAGATATTCTCTTTTCAATCGCCAGCCCGGTATTTGATGATAGGAAACCATTGAAGGGTTATACCAAATTTCCCAACCTTTTTTATGCAGGTGAAGCGATAGTTCATAGTCTTCTCCTCCCACCATTACTTTACCTAACCTTCCTGGCAAAATTGGTGATGTTGGAATGCTTTCAACCCAGGCTTGTTTGCGAATCAGTAACGCGGCAGCTGGGGGCAATCGAATATTATCTGGATCGAACAGATGAGGCGTTGGGCCATGATCTCTGATAGCCATATATGCTTTTATTTTTTCGAAGCCTTCAGGGGGATCCACTTCAAAATCACCCAAGATCCGACCGCTGAATGCTCCTCCTTTTGGATGCTTTTTAGCAAATGAATACGACGCTGCTATCCAGTCAGCTGCAGGTAAATTGTCATCATCCAGAAAACCAATAAATTCGCCGCTTGCTTCTCGGGCAGCATGTTGTCGTGCAAAAGCAGCGCCTTGTTTTCCTTCAAAACAGTATTTGAGGGGAATATCTGAAGGCCATTGAGCTTGGTGGTGTTGAACAATTTCCGCAGTATTGTCGCTGCTGTTGTTGTCAACAATGATAACTTCCCAGAAAATATTGTCTATGCCTGTTTGCGATCGCAGTCGCTCAAATAGTTTAGGCAAGCGACTGGCCCCATTGTAGGTTGGAATTGCTATGGTGAAGTCGATAGACATAGTCACAACTCCATTAAAATCTAAGCGCTAAAAATCTGAATAATATTTGATGCCAAAGGGTTGAACGAATCGCTTGATCTGCTCAATTTGTTCCGGTTCTAATTCTTTTTTCCATTTTTCGGGTTCTTGCGAGGATATCCGCTCAGGGATATCAGACTTCTCCCGATTGGTTGTTGTTGAAACATCTAATATATGGTCTGTCATCGCAGTCCAGGAAAGAGAGAGTTTGTCAAAAAGTTGGCGATATTGCTTCTCGGGTTCCTGGCATAAAAGTTCATGCTGAACAACGATCCATTCTGGATGCTGCCGTTGTTGCTCAAGCATCAGATAATAGGATGCCCCCCAAAACACGGCCATCTGCTGCCAGATGGTTTGTGCGTCTTCGATCAGAGATTCGAAAGGGGAAAGATAATCCCTCATCAAAGTCGGTTGACTGAGCAAAGACTGAATCAATTTTTGTCCTTGCCCTCGGGCAAAAAGCCGAAACCGACTGGCAGCGACCGCACAAGGATGACGGATAACGATTGCGATAGAGGGATTTACATGGCGAGCGATCCAATCTAATGACATCCCACAATGCACATCTTTGACAAGGATGCGACCAGGCCACCAGGGAATCTTTTTATACAATAAGTTTTGATAGTAGGGAGTCAGCTCTTGATTGTTATTGAGTTGTCCTGAAAAGACGGTGTGACAATATTGAATGAATCTTTCATCTTCGCTATCGCAGCGAATATATTTCCGGGTATATGAGGCTGACTCTGGAAAATATTTTGGATTGAAGGGTTCGTGGAGATATTTGATGCCTGATGCTGTGCTTAGAATGGATGCCAGCCAGGTGGTGCCAGTTCGAGGTAAACCGGCAATCAGGATTGGAGATGAATTGCCCTTTATTAAGGGTTGAAAGAGATCGTCTGTAAGCTTTATGAACTTGAGACGTTTATTCCTCATAGCTTGCAGTTTTAAGTTATGGTTTTATGCTAAACGAGCTATGTCTGAAGCTAGTTCCGGGGTTCGATCGTATTCGTGGATCGACGAAACTATTTCCTCGCAATCTCAAGGTACTGCTTTTTCCAGATATAAAAAGGACTGACCAAGCTATGAACAAATAGGGTCATTTCACAGGTTGCGACAAGATCGGTTTTTACCTTTGTACCATGTTTCAAAAGATGAAGGGAAATTTTACGGAGATCGTTAGCCATGTAGACGAAAAAGGCAAGCGGTCTTTGCCAGGGTTTTACGCTCAAGCGTCGGGTCACATACCGACTCAGACCAATTCCTCGAAAGAATGGGATCAAATAATCTTTTTCCAGACGCCAGCGCGGGATTTTGTGATACATTCGCATGGCCGGATTGTACCAGATCTCCCATCCCGATTGTTGGATATGAGCAAGTACTTCAGTATCTTCTCCCGTCAACATGCTGGTGCTGGTTCTGCCTTCCAATACGCATCTTTCTGGTACGCTGTTTAACCAAACCTGTTTGCGAACAACTAATCCAGCAGAGGGAGGTAATACCCGTTTCGCTGGGTGGTATTGGAGCGGTGCAGATCCGCGTTCAACGATAGCAAGAAATGGCAAAATTCGCTTAAATTCTTGTGGTGGTGGCACTTCAAACTGACCGTGAATTTGACTGCCGTAAGCTCCGATGTGGGGATTTGTCTGGCCAAAGGTAAAGGCATTTGCGACCCAATCTGGAGCGGGCAGATTGTCATCGTCAAGAAATCCAATCCATTTGCCTCGGGCTTGGCTAACAGCATGTTTTCTGGCAAAGCCTGCTCCCTGTCGCTTTTCTAGGGAGTATCTGAGAGGAAAGGGGTAAGACCAGATAGCCTGGTATGCATGAACGAGTTTGGCAGTGTTGTCAGTGCTGTTATTGTCAACAATAATAATTTCCCAGTTAAAGCAGTCTGCACCCACTTGAGATTGCAAACACTCTAGAACCTCTGGTAATCGGTGCTCGCCATTATAAGTGCAAATGGCGATGGTAAAGTCGATCGTCATTGTTTCTGGCGGCCCCTGACAAATCTCTTCGCAAGTTAGCATTGGCATATATCGGATTACGATCGCGCTGAATGAGCAGTTTTTTCCTAAAATCAAGCCCTGGGTGAGTGGCTCAAAGTCCTGATTGAGAAAACTGAGTAAAGCTTCCAAACCCAGGGATAAAAGGTTGGAATTGAAGCTTGAACCCTGGCATAGACTACCTGCGACAACAACTTGCCTGCGGCAATCGCCTAACGGAATCATAGCTAAAACCGAAATAGACCTGACTTTAACTCTATGATGCCAACGCTAGCACAAGGCAGAATTGAAGCAGGCAACATGTTTGTGTTGCTCTACAGACGGAAGAACTGCCTAACAACAGGATAACCAGGTCACCTTTTCCCCCTCCAGTACAGGAAGTGCGTCATCGGCTTAGCATTTTCCATCAGGGACGGGGAAAGGGAACCAGCTTTGAAGTCTTCAATATAGTCATTTTACCCAGGAACAAGGGGTGACACCATTTCTCTTTTATTAGAGAATACTTCTTACCTGAACCTTGATAAAAATTGACTCAAAACTTCATCAAATCTTTAATAAACTTTTGTTTGTCCTGAAACTTTTGCTTGTTTTGGCACTGATGGAGGATTGCGAAAGCCTTGCGAAATGCGAAACCAGGCTCTCAACCTAACCCGGTTAACGAGACTAAATCTGGTTTAGCGTCCCAGTAATTTGTTGCGCAGGTGTTTGATGCGATCGCGATATTTCGCTGCTTCTTCAAATTCTAGTTTTTTGGCCGCCTCTTGCATTTGGGCTTCGAGCTGGCTGACCAGCTCTGGGATATGCTCCAGGGGCAAATCGTCAGATGATTCATAAGCCACCTCAAGTTCCTGGACATTCAGTCGACGGGAGATTTCCAGAAAAGCAAGAATGGCATTGTTAGGTTTCTTAGCGATGGGTTGAGGCGTTATACCATGTTTCTGGTTGTATTTCGCTTGGATTGTGCGTCGCCGTTCGGTTTCGCTGATAGCCCGTTCCATACTGTGGGTCAAAGTATCAGCATAGAGAATGGCCTGTCCTCGAATATGACGAGCAGCTCGACCAATGGTTTGAATCAGAGAGCGTTCGGCGCGCAAAAAGCCTTCTTTGTCGGCATCTAGAATGGCAACTAGAGAGACTTCTGGCAAATCGAGACCTTCCCGTAACAAATTGACCCCAATCAATACATCAAATTCGCCTTCCCGCAGAGCTTGCAGAATCTCAATCCGCTCAATCGAGCTGATTTCCGAATGCAGGTAACGCACTCGTACACCCCGTTCTTCAAAGTACTCGGTTAAATCTTCGGCCATGCGCTTGGTCAATGTAGTGACCAATACCCGCTCCTGGCGACTGCTGCGTTCCTGGATTTCGCTGAGCAAGTCATCTACCTGACCTGTTGTTGGCCGGACAAACAGTTCTGGATCCAACACGCCCGTGGGCCGAATCACCTGCTCGACAATCCAGTCTCGTGAAACTTCTACTTCCCAATCTCCTGGTGTAGCAGAGACGAAAATACACTGGTTCACTTTTTTCCAGAATTCTTCTGCTTGTAGGGGACGGTTATCAGCAGCACTGGGCAAGCGAAAGCCATGCTCGATCAGGGTCAGTTTGCGGGAATGGTCGCCATTGTACATTCCGCGTATTTGGGGTACAGTGACGTGGGATTCATCAATCACTAACAACCAGTCGTCAGGAAAGTAGTCAATTAAGCATTCGGGTGGGTCGCCTGCCTGCCTGCCTGCCAGGTGACGAGAGTAGTTTTCGACGCCATTGCAGTAGCCAACTTCTCTTAGCATTTCCAGGTCGTAGCGGGTGCGTTGCTCTAATCGCTGGGCCTCCAACAATTTGTCGTTGGTTTCCAGGGTAGCGACGCGGTCTTTGAGTTCTTGTGCGATCGCATCGCAGGCAACATCTAACCGTTCTTCTGGTGTGACAAAGTGGCGAGCGGGATAGATATTAAGCGCTTCGACGCTCTGGAGTACCTGCCCTGTCACTGGATCGATATAGCGAATGGCGTCAATTTCATCACCAAAAAATTCCACTCGGATAATGCGATCTTCATAAGCTGGCCCAATTTCCAGAACATCACCTTTAACCCGGAATCGCCCCCGCCCCAGATCTAGATCGTTACGAGAATATTGCACAGTTGCCAAATCGCGCAGGAGTTGACGCTGATTCAACTCCTTGCCTACTTGCAATGGAATTGAAGCTTTTAGATACTCTGAAGGAATACCTAAGCCATAAATACAGCTGATGGAAGCAACAACAACAATATCCCGTCGTTCAAACAGCGATCGGGTAGCAGAGTGCCGCAGCATATCAATTTCATCGTTAATCGATGCAGTTTTCTCAATGTAGGTATCGGTAACAGGAATATAAGCTTCAGGTTGATAGTAGTCGTAATAACTAATGAAATATTCAACTGCATTGTGAGGGAAAAAGTCTCGCAACTCGTTACAGAGCTGAGCAGCCAGGGTCTTATTGTGGGCAAGTACCAGAGTCGGTCTACCAATTTTTTCAATGGCAGCAGCAATGGTAAATGTCTTACCCGTGCCAGTAGCACCCAACAGGGTCTGGTAACGATTGTTGGTTTGAACGTATTGGACAAGTTTTGCGATCGCATCTGGTTGATCGCCAGTTGGCTTGAACGGTGCCCGAAGCTGAAATTCTTTCATGGGAAATCAAGCTGCTCAGTTAAAAAGTTGCATTGCACATTGCATCTATATTCTCAAAATTGATGAGCATTCTGCCCCGTCAACCAGAGTTATCAAAGATAGGGATCGCAAAGGTACTCATCGCATTTCTATTCTAAAAGCGGAATATGTTAAAGATTAGGGTCATGAGGATCCCCCTCGTAAAAAACAGCCATCCCAAAGCAAAAAACATCCCTTCTCTGGATGTTACTCTGGGTTCAGCTCTCTTTCACAAACTGTAGAGTATTTTCGACAAACAAAACTGCACGTTCCAAAATAGACGCCCTTACTGGAAGGGTAAGAAACAGACTGGGGATAGTCATCAATTGACAAGGATTAAAATGACAAGGATTAAAAATTTTTGCGCCTGCAGGATCCGCCTACACCCTCAAAAATCCTTACCTGTTTACCAGGACTCAGCTTATGTAGAGACTGATAGGACAGAGATTGAATGAGCTGGATCGAGTACCAAACTGATACACTTGCCTGACATAAAGTACATCAATCATTTACTGCTGTTTACAAGAATGCGCTGATTTTGAACAACAACACGCTCTGATTGCTCGTGCTTCCCATCCAAATTTCCTTGCACCAGCTGTGCTGACTGATAGACATTAACATAGGATGGGATTAGGCCAATTGCACCTACCTTGCAATTTTGGCCTGAAACAACGCAGCGAAACGAGTCTGCGATCTGTTAATTGTCATTCTGTTCCGTATTTTCTGCAATAACATTATCTATGAATGCGCCAACAGAGCTATCTCCACTAAGGGTTTTGATTGTCGAAGACGATCCAATGATGCAATTGGGTCTGGAACAATCCCTGGGGGAACACCCCCAAATTACAGTGGTGGGTCTAGCAGAAGATGGCTACTCTGGGGTGGAAGCAGCATTGAAGTTGAAGCCCGATCTGGTTGTGATGGATATTGGACTGCCTCGCCTGGATGGAGTTGCTGCCACGCAGCAAATCAAAGCTGCCCTGCCTGATATTCGAATTGTTGTTTTGTCCTCCCATACCAGCGAGAACGAAGTGATTGGGGCACTTTCAAGTGGAGCAGACGCTTATTGCGTTAAGGGTGCCAGTGTCGATCAACTGATGGCTGCGATCGCGGCTGCCCAAGAAGGAGCCACCTACCTGGATCCGCAAATCGGTCGTCGCGTGATTGAGCATCTCAAACCCCCCTCTCCCTCCGGTAACGTCGGTCAGCTCTCTCAACGAGAATTGGAAGTTCTCAAATTGATGGTGGAAGGCCACAGCAATCCTGAAATTGCTGCTGCTCTTTACCTCAGCCCCAACACCGTGAAAACCCATGTTCGCGGCATAATGAATAAACTAGCCGTGGACGATCGCGTCCAGGCTGCAGTTGTAGCATTACGTTCAGGCATTGTCTAGAGAGACTGACAACCCGCAAAATATCAATATCATTGCTTGGAAAATAGGAAGCCACAATTTCCAAGATCCATCCCCTGTTAATCCAGACTCGTTTACCCCTACCCATCGATCGATTTCCCCATAAGCAAGTAGGACAGATCGAGAGGGTAACTTCCTTTTCCAAGAGGATCGCTCAAGCTAGGGAAATTTGGTGTTCCTAAAAAAGATTTTGCTGCGTTAGATTGGTTTATAAGTCTGCCTGAGCATAACTTCCATACTTTCATCTCAACCTGTTGAAAAATCTGTTCGCAGATTGGGAATACTGGGAACGACATCAGGCTAGGAAACATCACCTTTGTTGCTCGTTATCTCCTGCGATTATAGTTGGCGCGGCACTTTTCGCAGGTTTCAGGGTGGATTGATGCGCCATCAGATTTGGTAATCTACCTCACTAAAGCAAGCTTGGATGGGGCACCCAACAGGTTAATCAGATGACTTTTGAGGATATCTATCGTTTTTTTCATAACCCTCCCCCTACTTATCTGAACAAGGAATTGGCAGTCTGCTACGTGATTTTTGTTCTGTTATCAGGCGAATCCTATGGAACAGAACTCATTCAACGTTTAGAAAGCGACTATCCTACTTATCGTCTCTCCGATACTGTCCTCTATGGCGCACTGAAGTTCCTGGAGGATGAAAGAGCTATTTCGGGCTACTGGAAAAAAGTAGAAGGGCGAGGACGACCCAGGCGAATGTATCAGATCAGCCCTGAGTGGGTTCATCAGGCTAAGGAGCTGGCTCATTTTTGGGGCGAGTATACAACCGAGCGCCATCGCATTGTTCAATCGCACTAACTCAGCCTCTAGCCAGCATTGATGGCAATTTGCAGAGGTGTTAAGTAGCAGTGGATTCTCCTTCGTGCCTGCTCCCGCCGACTGCTAAATGCCTGCTGGGTAAAAGGATAGTGATAAACATGATGTGGGAGGTTATTCCCCCTGAAAGGGGATTCTAACCTCTGTTTCTTCGTACTAGCGATTAAAAAATTAGGTTATAGCAATAGCCAAGCTCGTTAGGACAGACAAAATTGAGCGCGCGCTCAATTTTGTCCTAACCGATATGGCTAGCGCTATAAAATAACCTTCCAAGTTGTGTGGTTAAACAAGCGAGGATTTTTGAGCGTGCGGATGGAACCCGCACGCTCAAAAATCCTTATCAATTTGAACGACTACTGGAAGACACTATTGGATAGTTTCATTGAGTGCAGCTATCCAATGGTGTCTGTAGCAAACATTGCCTAGTAGAATGTGTGCAGATTCAGAGATAGCAGCAGGTAGACGATAAACACTTTTGATGAGAAAGTTTAAGTCTGTCAAAAGATCTGCAGGCATTTCCGTACTGCGATAAACTTCATAACACACGGGAAAAACGCCAGATCCCGACGTGGATGGGTTTCATATCCACCTGCAAAATGTTTCAAACGCCCATTTCATCCAGCCTGACTCTCGATTAACTTACTATTTATGGTAGTCACTGCAGTTCTTCCCTCAACTTGTCTGTTAACGCTTTTGTTGCTAGTCGGTCTTTTTTTCTTCATTAAGGCTTCTGTCAAGGATAGAACCCAGCAATGGCAATTTCTGTCCGAGCAAGACGAGGAATCCCTGATTGTCCAGTTTCAGCAGTATTTTTCAAAGCGGGCTTATCGAGTGGCATCAGTAGAAACAGCCAATAAGCAAGTGACCCTGGAAGGGTTTGTCCGACCCAGCTGGTTTCTCGCTATTTTCCTGACTGTATTAGCAGCTCTGGGAATACTTTGCATGGCCCTGGTTTTATCAATATTGCTACCACAATTCAAGTTGATTTTGCTAGGCACCGTGTTGCTGTCTCCTTTAGCAGGCATCTTTTATTGGCAGCAAGCGGGTCGTGTAGAACAGGTACAGCTTAAAATTGAGTCGATCTTTGACAAGAATCGCTCTAGCCAAAGACAGGTAACAGTTATTGCTCATCGGGATGAACTGATGCAACTTCAACAAACACTGGCTATCAAGGGCCATGAATAATCGGCGTTGCTGCTGTGCTGTTTTCATCAATTCGTCCGATCGATGTTCAAGGAGTTTGTGTTGTCTCAAAATTCCTCTAGGGAGGAATGGCACTTACTTAAGCGTAGGATGGGCAAAGCAAAGCGTGCCCATCACAGGCTCTCTGATGAGCACGGGCTAATCCCTTTGCCCATCCTACTAACCCGGTTTCTAAACTGATGTAATCTGCTTATGTAAGCGCCATTCTCCTCTAGGGAAAGGGCTTAAATAGCAATGGCTAAGTCGAGGATAGGATTTAATATTAGATATCAGATTTTGATTCCATTGCCGTTGATAGACACAAAATAACCCCCCCTGATTGATAAATTGCAGGGGGGGTAAGGGGAACTCAATTTACCTCAATATTTCAACAGAACATCAGCAATGATGCAGATATCTTAGAGCGATTGAGGCATTGTTCATAAACTCTGTCTCAGCGGCTGCGAACAACCACTGGCGATGCTTCTGCATCCTCGCTTAGAAATCTAAGGCTGGGAAACAGGAAATGATTTTCTTCAACATATTGAGCTCCGAACAATCCTTTCTCTGCCCAAAAATAACGGTCTGTAGTATGCTCGTTCCGCTTTACTAGAAGCAATGCGGGCGGAACAATTCCCTCAGATTGGATAAACTTCCGAGCAGCCGTTACTGGTTTCTCCTCGCCACTTTCAATGCTATATTGACGCACATGTTCGAGAATCCTGCGTCCTTCTTGGCGGCGGCGACTTTTGCGCTTGCGTCTCCTTGCCAACCTCTTTACCTCCTCTAATAGCTGACAGTTGTAATGTCCATTACAAAAGCCGTGCAAAGTATATCGGCTTCAATCTGAAATTTCAACTTCTCTTAATCTATCGATACAAAGTTTATAATTGCATAGAATCCTGAGCTATAGCCACTCAAGTGGACTTGCATTTACAGGTTTTCGTTGTTTACCTGAGAAAAGTGTAACATAAATTAATATCTGGCTGGGCCGATATGTCCGCAACGCCCTGCTTGCATAAAAGAGATTCGCAGCCAAGTTAGTGATTATATAGGAAATGTAAATAGGATAGAACGCGATTTAAAAATCAATTCGGGATGCAGTCGTGGCGAGGAGAGCCACATTGCGAGTTCTGCCGAAGGATGTTTGATAAAACCACTTGTTAAGTTTCCCTTGACTTCATCCAGTTTGAAGCTTGTCTTTAATTAATGTTCTAGAGGCAAAACTCCAGAGACCAGAATGGATGGGTTTTGGCGTAATCTGCTCTGCTATTGTTCAGTTGCTGAAATTAGCCTCATGTTGATGCCTGCCAGTTCAGAATTTGTTGCGCTCTGTCAGTCTCAGGTGAGGTTGCTCACCCAGGGACTGGGGGCAACTGCTAGCGTGGTGTATCTGACTGAGGAATTGACAGAAGGATCAGAAACGAATCTTATCCCTGTTGTGGCTTATCCAGAGACAACCGACCTCTGGCAAGCCAGCCAGGTTGAATTGCTGTTTCCTGAAAAAAATGCAGCGATTAAGGCTGTGCCCAAATTTCTGCTCCCAGAGCGATCTTTGCCTGGGGTTTCTGCTGTCTCGCCCCCACAGGTTGATGCGACGATGCCTCCTTCTAGCGACGAAAATCGTCAGGAAACCAGAAAAAATTCAGCGCATCAAGTTATTTTGCCTTTGATGCACAAGGGGGTAGTGAGGGGTTTGCTGGTCACTGGTCGCCAGGATCGACCGTGGAATCAGCGGGAACGCGCTCAGATTGAGCAGGTTGCGCGGTCGCTTGCGATCGCACGCGATCTGGATCGCCGGGCCCAATGGCTAGAGGAAAATTATCGACAGCAACTTCGCATCCGCAACCAGCAAAGCGATTTGCTCAGCGATTTGTTACATCAGTTCCGCAACCCACTCACTGCCTTAAGAACCTTTGGCAAATTATTGCTAAAGCGATTGCAGCCTGGCGATCGCAACCAGGTCATTGCTCAAAGTATTATCCAGGAAAGCAAACACTTGCAGGAGTTGCTGCAGCAGTTCGATCAGACTGTCAGCCTGGAAGCAGACGATCCAGCTCTGATTTTACCGAATTCTGTTTATTTGCCCGCTGTCTCAGATTTCAACGATAATGACTCCGATTTATCCTCAGCTGTTAGCAGTACTAGCAATGCATCTGTGTTGGACACAACAGCACACTCTTCTATCCCCAAGGCACTCTTACCCAGTGTAGAGATAGCCAATCTCCACCAGCAAAATCTTCATTTCCTGGGATTTCCTTTGTCCATTGAATCCTGCTCAATCGCAGAAATTTTGGCATCCTTGATTGTTTCAGCGGCTGCGATCGCGCAAGAACAAGGTTTGCAGTTACACACCATGATTCCCCAGGATTTACCACCGCTCCAGGCCAACCCCAGAGCATTACGCGAAGTTCTGAGCAATCTGATCGACAACGCCCTAAAATACACGGCCAAAAATGGACAAATTTACATTCAAGTTGCGCGACATCTTTTGCCTCAAGGCAATCAACAAGTCATCGCTATTAGCGACACAGGGCCTGGGATTCCCAGCCAGGATTTAGAACGTATATTCGAGCGACACTATCGAGGTATCCAGGCTATAACCGATATTCCCGGCACAGGCTTGGGGTTGGCGATTGCCCGCGACCTGCTCCAGCAAATGCAAGGCGATATCCAGGCATTCAGTCCGGCTCAACCGCTCCAGGCTATTCTCGAGTCTACAGTCTCTTCCTCATCTGGACTCCCATCGAGCGAAACTGAAGGAGGTCAGGGAACCACGTTTGCGATCTGGCTACCTGAAGACGCTATTTATGAAGGGAATGGGGAACGGGGAACAGGGAACGGGGAATGGGTTAAGGATTAAAGGTAAAGGTTAAAGGGTTAAGAGCAAACATGGAATCAGCCACTAACTGCCAATTGCTAATCGCTAACTGCTAATCGCTAATCGCTAACTGCTAATCGCTAATCGCCTATTATGAAATTAAGTTTTTGTGCCATTGTCAAAAATGAAGCGGAGTCATTGCCTGCTTGTCTGCGGAGTGCGATCGATGCAGTTGATGAGATAATCGTTCTTGATACTGGCTCTACGGATGACACGGTTGCGGTGGCTCGGTCTTTGGGAGCCAGAGTGCATCATTTTCAGTGGTGCGACGATTTTGCAGCAGCACGCAACGAATCGCTGAAGTACGCTGGTGGGGAATGGATTCTGGTACTGGATGCGGATGAGCGGTTAGTACCGGGAGCAATCTCATCTTTGAAACAGGCGATTGAGAGCGAAGCGCATGTATCGATCAATCTAATACGCCAGGAGGTGGGTGCCACTCAATCGCCTTATTCTTTGGTATCGCGGTTGTTTCGAAATCGCCCAGATATTCGATTTTCAAGACCTTACCACGCGATTGTGGATGATAGTATTGCTGCGTTACTGCAGCGAGAACCTTGCTGGCAAATTGGTTCGTTGCCGGAAATCGCAATTCTACATGAGGGGTATCATCCGGATGCGATCGCACAACAGAACAAACTCGCCCGAGCCCGAGCAGCCATGGAGCGATTCCTGGCTGAGCATCCCACCGATCCCTATGTTTGCAGCAAATTGGGCGCTCTTTATGTCGAAAGCGGCGAACTTGGGCGTGGTATCGAACTGCTCCAGCTTGGCTTAAAAAGCGCCCAGAATGATGCCTCTGTGCTTTACGAACTGCACTATCATCTGGGCATTGCCTGCAGCCGCCTGCAAAAGCCAGCCCATGCAGAAGACCATTATCAACAGGCCATGGCACAATCCATTGCACCATTGCTGAAAATCGGCACTTATAACAATTTAGGTAATTTGTTGAAGGCAAAGGGCGATCTGGTTGGGGCAAAAGCAGCCTATGAAACGATTCTCGAACTTGCCCCTGAACTGACTGCCGCTCGCTATAACCTGGGAATGACGTTGCGGGCTATGGGAGATTTAGAGAGTGCGATCGCCGCCTACCGCCAGACGCTCCAACTCGATCCCAACTATGCCGACGCTCACCAAAACCTGGGAGTTGCTCTCCTAAAAGCAGGGCAACTGCAAGACAGTCTTGCCGCCTTTCGCCAAGCCATTGCCCTTCACGAACAACACAATCCAACCGAAGCAAAACGGCTGCGTCACGGATTGCAAGAAATGGGTTTCCAGGTTTAATGTGAATTCAACTCTGCATCAGAACCCCTCAACCACAAACCATGAACCATGAACCATGAACTATTAACCATTAACCCTTAAAAATGGTAATGGCTGTTACAAAAAGTTTATAATCGGCAGTGTTAGAAAGTGTCATGCTAGGGCTTTAGTGCTATAGATCTAGCTAAACGGGAATTAATAGGGAGTAAAGACATTGAAGAAAATTGAAGCTATTATCCGGCCCTTCAAACTAGACGAAGTCAAGATCGCGCTAGTCAATGCAGGAATTGTGGGGATGACAGTTTCTGAAGTTCGGGGGTTTGGTCGTCAGAAAGGACAGACCGAACGCTATCGCGGCTCTGAGTATACCGTTGAATTTTTGCAAAAGCTCCAGGTGGAAATTGTCGTTGAAGACTCGCAAGTCGAGATGGTGGTTGAAAAAATCATCGCTGCATCGCGCACTGGAGAAATTGGTGACGGCAAAATCTTTGTCATGCCAGTGGATAAAGTTGTTCGCATCCGCACTGGCGAGCGAGATTTAGAAGCAGTGTAGAATACCAACTTAAGCTGGGACATATTGTCTTCCTGGAATTCAGGAATCAGGAAACATCAGGGAACCAAAGTTGACTTTTGGCTTCCGAATCCCCGCTTTGTACCTTCACCTGCAAAAGCATCTCCTATATCAATACACGCTTCCCTGTAGCGGGAAAATCAGCCCAAACTGAGGTCGGTAGAACTTTTTGAAAATAGTCTCTACCGGCTTCATTGCTGATGTAAGCCCGCAAGATTCTCTATAATGACTCTTGTCCCGATTATCTGTAATAGTGCTGTGACTGCATCTCCTATTTCTGCTGGCCTGCAATCCTCCCCCCCCGTTCCGACCCAATATCCAGATGCCATGGGGCGCTTCGGTATATTTGGTGGCAAATATGTGCCTGAAACCTTAATGCCAGCCTTAAGCGAATTAGAAACTGCGTTCCAGCAATATCGCGAAGAGCCAGGATTCCAACAAGAGTTGCAAGCACTCCTGCGGGACTATGTCGGACGCCCCAGCCCGCTCTACTTTGCGGAACGCTTGACGGCTGCTTACGCGCGTACCGACGGCACTGGCCCCCAGATTTACTTGAAGCGGGAAGACTTGAATCACACAGGGGCACACAAAATTAACAATGCTCTGGCTCAAGCCTTGCTCGCCAAGCGCATGGGGAAACAGCGCATCATCGCTGAAACCGGAGCCGGTCAGCATGGCGTTGCAACAGCAACAGTCTGCGCCCGTTTTGGTCTGAATTGTGTCATCTATATGGGCATCCATGACATGGAGCGGCAAGCCTTGAATGTCTTTCGCATGCGGTTGATGGGGGCTGAAGTCCGTCCGGTAGAAGCGGGTACAGGTACCTTGAAAGATGCCACTTCGGAAGCAATTCGGGATTGGGTCACTCATGTTGAAACCACGCACTATATCCTGGGTTCGGTGGCGGGGCCTCATCCTTATCCAATGATGGTGCGGGACTTTCAGGCGATTATCGGTCGTGAAACCCGCAGCCAATGCCAGAAGGTGTGGGGCGGACTGCCGGATATTCTGTTGGCTTGTGTGGGTGGTGGTTCGAATGCAATGGGGCTCTTTCACGAATTTGTCAACGAACCCTCAGTGCGTCTGATCGGGGTTGAAGCTGCAGGAGAAGGAGTAGAGTCTGATAAACATGCAGCCACCTTAACCCAGGGGCGAGTTGGTGTGTTGCACGGGGCTATGAGCTATTTGCTTCAAGATGAGGATGGACAGGTGGTTGAAGCCCATTCCATCAGTGCAGGTTTAGATTATCCGGGGGTAGGGCCGGAGCATAGCTATCTGAAACAAACGGGGCGTGCCGAATACCACAGTGTCACCGATCGAGAAGCATTGAATGCCTTTCAGTACGTCTCTCAGTTGGAGGGAATCATTCCAGCCCTGGAAACGGCCCATGCCTTTGCCTATCTAGAAAAACTCTGCCCCCAACTTTCTGGTAACCCTAAGCTGGTCATTTCTTGTTCGGGACGGGGCGATAAGGATGTGCAGACTGTTGCTAAGGCGTTGGAAAAGGCAGAGGGCAGAGGGCAGGAGGCAGAAGGTAGAGTGTAGCTAGGAAAAGGCAGAGGGCAGAGGGCAGAGGGCAGAGGGTAGGTAGAGTGTAGTAGTCTGACATAGCTAAAATAGTGCAAGTTTGTAGTTGGCACTTTAGTGCTACCGAGTCTATCGAGTAAGGATTACAGCCGTTTCGATAACCCCGTTCTATTGTAACAAATTAGACTTGTCAGTCCAGTCATGTTGGAAAGGCAAAGGTCAGGAGACCGAAGGAGAAAATAGGGCTTTAGGTGTAGGTTGGGTAGAACGTTAGCGCAACCCTTGGTATCAAAAACTTTTAGCGGGGCTTTCCCTTCTGCCCTCTGCCTTCTGCCTTCTGTCAGGCAATCTTCAGGGTTCGCAGACGGTTGATGGCGGCGGCGAGTTCAAAGCGACGGAAACAGGCTAAGTTGCCCTGGGGAAATGGGGTCAGAATATCCAAACCACCATCCTGGATGTCGGCGAGGATGCGATCGCACACCACTGACAATTCCTGCCTCCCGTCCAGATACTCCTCTTTGGCATAGACCATGGCTGCGGCGATGGCCTGCAGTTGAGCCTCATCGACCAACTGTTCCACAGCCGAGAGATCGATGGTGTCGTCGCCAAATACAATGGCATTCACATCCCGAACCTTCAATCGCACAGGTTTGCGTCCCCGACTGGGATCGAGACTCTCTAGCAGGGGAACGCGTCGGGCAATCGAGCCAAACTGCTCGCCGCCTTCTGGGGCGCGATCGGTGGCATATTGTTGCGCGATCGCACGCGCCTCAGCCGTCACCTCCTGGGGTTGAAAATCAGTCATCGCAATTACCGTATCCGCCACATCAAAATAGTCACCGCTCCCGCCCATCACTAGAATCGTGGAAACATCACAGTCCGTATACAGCTGACGTACCTTGTCAATAAATGGTGTAATCGGTTCTTTCTCTTTAGCAATCAGAGCCTGCATCCTGCGATCGCGAATCGTAAAGTTCGTCGCCGACGTATCCTCATCCATCAATAACAGCCTTGCCCCCACCTCCAGCGCTTCAACAATATTGGCCGCCTGAGAGGTGCTACCGCTGGCATTCTCCGTCGAAAACTGAACGGTCGATCGTCCCTGGGGTAGGTGATTGATAAAGGGAGAAATGTCAGCACTCGCAATACCCCGACCATCCTCAGCCCGGATCTTGACTGCTGCAGAATTGGTCACAACAAGCTCCCGTCCGTCTCCAGGAACATGGTTGTAAACCCCTCGCTCAATCGCTTTCAGCACTGTAGACTTACCATGATATCCCCCACCCACAATCAAGGTAACGCCAGCTGGAATGCCCATCCCTGCGATCGCACCCCGATTCGGGCAACAAAACTCCACCCGCAGCGAATCAGGTGCTTGAAACGGCATCACCTCTTGCTGCAAAGGCCGATCGTCCGCACCGCTCCGCCGGGGCAGAATCGCCCCCTCTGGCACAAATGCCACCAGACCCCGATCCCCCAGGTGTTGGCGCAGCCAATCCGCATCTTCCACCGTTTCCACCTGCCGCTGGATCGCTGCTCCATCTAATGCTGCATATTTGAGCGTTCGATCCACCAGCTCTGGCAACCGATCGCACAGCAAGTCCGCAGCCTGCTTGCCTGCAATAGAACGCCCCAGCCCTGGCAAGCCCACCCCAAAGCGAACCTCAATCCACTGCGGCTCAATTAAAACAGCAGTGCGTTCCAATACCTCTTGTCCCAACCGGGCCATCACAACCCGACCGCTATTGCCCGACCCCCGCCGATCGCTCAGCGTCTGGGCAAATCGCCCAAACTGTCGACCCAAGTAATCTCGTAAGGCCACTTCGCGACTGGGGGAACTGTATAGATTGGGCGGGAAATTTGCGATCGCATGAGAGATCCGCAACCGCACTTTGCTCGGAGCCGCAAACGGATCCGCCTGAACATGCTCAATCAGCAACTGGAACTCTGGAAATTCGTAGCTTCCCTGAATTTTCTTATACGCTTTATAGCTCTGCCGATCGAGGTGTAACAACTGTTGACGCAGGTATCGATCCGTAGCCATATCGCAGTTCCCTACAAAATTCGAATAAAGATCTGAACTCTCAAATTCTGAACAAATGCATCCCTTAAATCCAGCCAAAATTGCATAGCATTTACATAACCCCTGGATTACATCAGTTAAAAAACAATACAAAAGCAACAGACACTGGCTCAGACTGGCAAAGAAAATACAAGCATTACAGAGATTATCATAGGAAAACACTTAGCTTGATTCAACAAACCTGATAAGGTTTTCAATCAGACCCAGCATAGTTAATGTCAATAGTATTTTAAACATAGTATTTTAAACAATGTTTGCTACAAGCAGCTTATAATGTCAATAGAATAAGATTCCCGAAAAATATCATAAAACTGAACCCTTGCCGACCTCAGAATACACAATAGCCGCTTCAACCGCAATACTCAAATATTCGGTTGACTGATTAATTTATTCACTCAAACCTTAGGATATTCCAGTCACAAACAGATTGATTTTTTGTCGGCGAATATCTAAAGATATGCGATCTAAACAAAAGTGAGGATTTATGGATAGAAAAAATTATGTAATGTTAGGTCATAGCCATATTATTGGAGACTTAATTGAAATTATTCATGCAAACAATGGAATTCTAACAAAAATTGTTCAGAATATAGTAGAGCCTGTATATAAAAAACGTCCTTCTCTACAGCAGCGATTAGAACGACTTAAAGATATTAACTTTAACAAAAAACATGTCAACCAAATGTACCCCATCTGTATCCAAAAATTGGATGATTTTATTCCTCGAAAAAATGAAAATTACATTATTGGATTTACTGGATTTAAGATGAGAAAACTCACCCAATATCTTACCCAGGATTTTGGACTTTACTTTACTCCCTTAATTCATCCGAGTGCAATAATTTCTCCTAATGCTTCTATATCTCCTGGCTCAATTATCCAGGCTGGAGCGATTGTTGCCTCAGACGTTCAAATCAAAAACCATACCTTCATCAATAAAGGGGTCAACATAAATTGCAATACCATAGTTGAAAGCTTTGCTTCACTGGCACCTGGAACTACAGTTGGTCAAAATACATCAATTGGAACAGGAGCCATCTTGGGTATTGGTTCTATTATTCTTAACCAAATCATTATCCATAACTATTCCATGATTGCTGCCGGTGCCACCGTTATTAACGATGTCCCTCCAAATACACTAGTTGCTGGCATTCCAGCTGTTATCAAGAAAAAAAATCTGTATGAAACTATATAACCATGACCGCATTATTTGTTCCCAAAAGACATTTTGAAAACAACCTATTTACTTGTAGGAGCCTTGAAAAAATCCCTTATGAAAGAGTCCTTTTATCTTTATCAAAAAGTAAATTTGTATGTCTCCGAGGACTACTGTCATCTTCAAAAATTCAACAAGCTAAAACTATACTAAACAAGAAATTTTCCAAAGCTAACGATCGTCCTACTGTTGGAGAATCCCCCAATGATGTAAAACAAAATTTTCAAAAGTTATCTATCGGTTGCGCAAGAGGAAAACACCATACCGGTTCATATGGTAGGCTCTTACGGGTTTTCTTTAATCCATTATTGCAGGAAGATATCTATCAAATGCACGATATTTTCAGACAATTGACTGCCATAAGAAATAAACTCATAGATAAACCAGTAAATTTTGCCAGCGACACCATTGAAAACGGACTTTGGACAGCAGCTAGGATTCATCAATATCCTGTTGGTGGCGGCTTCATCCAATGTCATCGAGACAGAACACAAGCAGCCGTCGCCAAACAAGCACAATTAAATTATTGTCAAGTATTTGCGATCCTGAGCAAAAAAGGTGAAGACTTTGAAAAAGGAGGAGGATTTATTGAACATGAGGGAAAACGTATCATTATAGATGACTATATTTCACCTGGTGATATTGTAATTTACGATGGTTCTACCCCCCATGGGGTTGAAGATATCGATCCTCATAAAGTGCTTGACTTGGATACAGTTTCAGGAAGATTATCAGCCTTTGTCAGTCTTTACAAAGATTTACCATCATGAAAGAGTATGTCATATTAGGCTATGATACTTCCTTGGGTAGTCTCCTCGATATTATTTTCGCTCAAGGTAATCAACTCAAAAAAATTGTTTGCCAACATCCCCAAACAACTCAACTCAGTCAATCTTATTTATCTGTTACTATTGAATCATTAGAAACATTTGTTCCTGAGCCAGATGATATTTATCTATCTGGCTTGCTGGGCAAGAAAGCAATGATTTTTTATCAACAACTTATAGATAAAATGATAATTTCATTTGATACTTTAATTCATCCTAATTCGCTAATTTCCCTAACGGCACAACTATCACCAGGTTCAACGATCTCAGCAGGAGCGATCGTTGCTTCCAGCGTAGCGATCGGAAAAAATTGTTTCGTTGGCCAGGGAGCGATTCTTGGTCACGACACCATTTTAGACAATTATGCTGTTGTTCAATCAGGCGCTAAATTAGCAGGTCATGTTAGGGTCGGCGAAGGGGCAACAGTTGGGATGGGAGCAACAATTATAGAGGATGTTTCTATTGGCGATGGTGCCAAAGTTGAACCAGGGGCAGTCGTATTGAAAGATATTCCCGCTCAAACAGTTGTTTCCGGTGTACCTGCTGTTGTTATAGAAGCAATCGGTTAATGCAAAACGATCGAGATTATGCGATTTCTATTCAAGTACTTAAATGGTAGGCATGAAACTCCGAAAATATTCTGCATTGGTCGCAATAAGACAGGAACGACATCTATAGGGCAAGCTCTGGTTCTGCTCGGCTTTAAATTAGGCAAACAATCAAAGGCAGAACGATTCATAGAAGACTGGGGAAAGCGAGATTTCCATTGCATTATCAATTACTGTAAAACAGCAGATGCTTTTCAGGATGTTCCATTTAGTCTAGATTACACCTATCAAGCATTGGATGCTGCGTTCCCTCATTCTAAATTCATTCTTACCATGAGGAATAATTCTGAAGAATGGTATCAGTCTCTTGTTGAATTTCATACCAAGATTTTAAGAAAAAATAGATTACCGACTCCCGAGGATTTAAAAAAATTTTCCTATAGGTATAAAGGATGGTTATGGAGACAACATCAACTCGTTTATGGGATTAATGAATCCTCGTTATACGATCCCGACATTTATAAAAAACATTACGAAAGTCACAACGAACGTGTCATAGATTATTTTAGACACAGACAAAAAGACTTATTGATCTTGAATATTTCTGAGCAAAATACCATGGAGCATTTATGTCAGTTTCTCGAAATCCAATATATCGGACAAAAAATGCCTCATCTCAATAAAAGTAAATAATCAAAGTTCTGTTAGTAGTACATAGATAAGGATTTTTGAGCATACGGATTGCGCGCACTCAAAAATCTTTTGGAATACTACTAAAGTTCTAAGGCTTTTTCTTCGTAGTCTTTTAGATTATAAGCAATTAAAAATTCTTGAAATACTTGCTGACTTAAACAAAATTGACTCTTGAGGAAAAATTCTTTGTATTGATAACGATAGCGATAGTTTAGAGAGAATATTTGCTCTAAACGATCTGCTAAAAATATTTCTACTAACTGTCTAAATTCCACTTTAGTAATAGATAGTACTTCACTATTTAAACGAGACTTAATACTAAATCTCTTCAGATCGTTGGAATTCTCAATAAAATATTGTCTGTCAATAATTGAATAATAGTACGCCAATTTCTCAGCTTCTTCTCCAATCAGAGTAAACAATCTTTTGTCTTTTATCTAAAGGAACTAAAGCAGTAGGGAAGGTCTCTGTTCCATAAATGGAATGACAGAGACCTGCTCAACAGACATATTCACAATTACCCCATTTTTTCAATAATTGATAAACTCCTTTAAAATGGTTTAATAAATTCCTATTCATGTGACAAATCGAACTCCCTCCTAGCTCTTGAATATGATTAAAAACTGGTTGAGGAGGATAGTTTTGAATAAATAAACAATTTGTAAGTCGATCGAAAAAACGGAGGCTTCTGTAAGGTAAGATTCTCAGATAAACTAAGATTTTATGGTAAATTCTTTGGACTAAATTCATCATGTCCCCTATTGATAATTTATTGGCGATATAGGGGGATTTTTTTTATGATTTTATCTGAAAACTGCAGGAGGAGTAGCCATAATTGTCTGTTAAATGGTTCAGATAATATACGTTTGGGTAAAATGCGGCTGGATGCGATTCGCTGTCGAAACACTTGATGGGTTCTACTGGCTTCTGGGGGCCAACATTTAAGCAGACGGCTTAACAAGAAAGGCTCATTGGCTAAATGACTGTATAGAAACCAAATCAATAATCCACACATTGAACCAACAAATTCCTTGTCCTCTTCAGATAAATGCTCTTCAAAGAAGATAATTGATTCGGTTAGTTTTGAGCATTCAAAATTGATTACATTTGATAAAATTCCAGACATAGATGAAAGTGCAGTAAGCCTATTCTTAAACTTGAAATAGTCTTTTCTAGAAATAACAGAATAACAATTGAGTGCATCTTCCAAAACAGCAAACAGAGAATCAAAACACTTCTGAGTATTGCGAGCCAGTAAGACAGCACTTTGAGAACTATTTTGCCGTCTATAGCCAACTGTAATTCCTTTATTTTGAATGAAAGAATGATGTATGCTCAATCTTAACCAAGTATAAACATCACCACAAAAATCAAACTGAGTTGGCCAACCCCCAAGAGATTCTAAGGCTGATCTCCGAATCAGTAAGCTTGATGGTGTTGCAATCTGATTTACAGGAAAAGCAGACCAGGGATTGCAATCAATTTCCTGAAGGTGAGTCGGGGGGAAATGGAGATGTCTGCTGGCAGTAAATGAAAAGGAAGAAGCGACTGCAGCTGGATAATCTGGATATTCTTTGAGAAGATGATATAGATATTTTAAATGATCGGGATGCCAAATATCATCTTGATCGAGATAGGCGATTAAACTAGTTGTGCTTGCTTGAAACCCACATTGTCGGGAAAAATTTGGCCCCTGGATAGGGTTATTAATTAATTTGATTGCTTGAAAATATTTGACAATTTCAGTTGAAGAATCAGTTGAATTGTTATCAACAATAATTATCTCTGATGGAAGATGAGATTGTGCAAAAATGGATTCAATTGTAGCCTGAATCCATTTAGCTCCATTATACATAGGGATAATAACAGCAATATCCATCATTCGCGTTCAATAAAGCTTGTTTCACGATCTGACAAATTTTGTTGATATCGTTCGTCGATATTGTTTGCCCTGTAGGTAAGGCAAGCACTCGATGGCAAACCAAATCTGTGTTAGGCAGCATGTTAATTTGTTCAGGATAGAGCGTTCGATACGGTTCCGATCGATGACATCCTGGATAGAAATAGCGACGGGCGCGGACATTGTGTTTATGGAGTATCTCCACTAGATCGTCTCGAGTTAATCCGGCTTTTTCTGAGTCAATTTCCAAGATGATGTATTGATAATTCGTTTTTTCAAGCGCATCATGGTCTAGGAATCGGATGCCTGTGATTCCGTCAAGGTGTTGTCTATAGGTTTCATAGTTTAAGCAGTTAATTTCGATTGTTTCGCTTAAGGTTTCAAAGCAAGCTAAGCCCATCGCAGCTTGAATTTCGGTCATTTTGCCATTGATACCAAGTTGAATGACACAATCTAAGCCACTAAAGCCAAAATTTCTCATTAATCGAATTTTTTGAGCCAATTGTTCGTTATTTGTGGTGATTGCTCCTCCCTCAAAGGTTTGAAAAAGTTTAGTTGCATGAAAGCTAAAAACTTCACAGTCACCGAAGTTACCAATCATGCTGCTTTGATGACAACAGCTAAAAGCATGTGCTGCATCATATATCACTGAAAGCTTGTAGTTGCGGGCAATTTCTTGAATTTTTTCTGTGTTACATGGATTGCCCCAAAGATGAACTCCAAGAATTGCTGAGGTTTTTTCGGTAATAAGTGTGATGATTTTAGAAGAGTCGAGGAGATGTGTCTTGGGGTCGATATCCACAAAAACCGGTTTGAGACCCAACCATTGTAAACTATGAACTGTTGCGATAAAGGTAAAAGCCGGAACAATTATTTCTCCGGTTAGCTCAAGAGCCTTAGCTGCAATTTGCAATCCCATTGTGCCATTACAGACCAGAATGCATTGGTGCACTCCAAGATATTCTGCTAAACGAGATTCGAGTTCGCTGACCATTTGACCATTGTTAGAGAACCAGCGTCGCTCAAAAATCTTTTGGACTAAGTCCAAAAAATGCTCATAGTTACCAATATTCGGTCGTCCCACATGGAGTGTTCTCTCAAAGGGAGCGATCGGTTCTCGATATTTAGGAGTTTTTTGTGTATTCATGTATATAGGCAAAGATCTCAGGTTGACCTTTGTATAAAAAAAACTTAATAAATAAGGGAAACAAGGCAGTCTGAAAGGACGCCGGGTCTTGAAAACATCTTATGCTCTAAGTGTAGGGATCAGAAATCTGTCTCTATGAGGGGAAATAGCTGAATCTATTGTTTAAATAGACTTTCGGCAACTATTGGGATAAATTTGAAATTGTCTGTGCTGCAAGATGAGTATATGCGTATGTTCGTTTTGGAACTCATGGTTTGCTTGTGAATGACTTCAATTATGCCTCGAAGCGAGATTAGATTTGTACTTACATTATCTCTGATTTTTATTATACAAATAGTTGATTCAAAAATACAGCGGGGAACTTTCATCGGATAGATGAGTCAAGTAAAACCAACGCGGTAACCCTTGCTCCGTTTTGAAATATGTGCTTGTTCCCACGTACGAAGTTCCAGGAACTCAAACGAATGGAATTTAGATTGTGGGTTTTTGATTATTCTGTTCCCTGAAGATTTTGTTCTTTGAAAGAAGTGTCGCTATTGCTCATGTTGCAGAGCCGCTATTGCTCGCTCAATCACTGTGGCAGACAAGAGAAGTTGCTTTTCCGAAACTAGCGAAGCGCTGTTTGTAGTTAAGCCAAAGGGTGCTTAAGTGATGTAAGGCAATAGTTCATTCCAGGTAGGCAAACCCGTTACCAAGGTAAAAGGTTTCAGCAAAAACCCAACCCAGTTCCCTTGCAATTGGTTGAGAATTGGTCTGCAAACCCGTGCTTATGCTAGTGTTGCACGGTCTAAGACCGAATATGATTTAAGTATTGCAATCTACCAAAAGTTGAGCAGGCGCTCAATTGGCATCAGGATTCTGATAGTACCAGGGTTATTTACGATTTATTTCAGAGGTGTATTCGATCATGGCTTGGACGAAAGGCCCCGTAAGGCTCGCGCCCTTTTCTCTCTCGCTCCTGCTGTCATTGACAGGGGCAATCGGTTTGCCATCTCAGGCCCAGGCCCAGGTGCAACCGGTTCAAATCAGCGAAAATTCTCGCATCCGTTGGGAAAGGTATTATACTCCCCCCCCCGGCGCTGGTGCCCCTGACCGACGTACTGGAGCAGGGACCCGAGGAAATTGCATCCGCGTTAGTGATGAAGATCTACCTAAGCTGCCCGTTCTTTTGGTTGCTTCTAGTTCAAAAGTAGATCCTGAGCTAACGGTGGCAGCTCGTCCGACCTTTTTCTGGTATATGCCTGATGCCATCACTTCCAGGGTTGAATTTACCCTATCGGATGAGAATGGTGAAGATATTCTTACTCAGACTCTTGCGGTAAAAGATAAACCAGGAGTGACGAGCTTTAGTCTGGCTGACAGTACGGAAAAAATAGACCTGAAGCTCAATCAGCTTTACCAATGGTCTGTTACTATTCGCTGTCATGCTCAAGATCGATCTGGTGATTTGACGGCTAAAGGAAGCTGGATTAAGCGTGTTCCAAAAAGTCGGACTCTGCAGCAGAATTTAGCCCAGACGCGAAATCGCAATCAAGTTGTTTCCTATGCTCAGGAGCGCATTTGGTACGAAACCCTTTCTACTCTGGCTGCGCTCCGTCGTTCTCGTCCGCAAGATTCATTGCTTGCAGCAGACTGGAAGGGGTTGCTGCAGGCGGTTGGTATGGACAGAGCTGTTACGCAGGCTCCTTTATGCCAGAAAAGTCTTGTAGAGAGTAACACATCCGCTCAAAAGTCTCTATGCCGCTAATACGCTGTCACGACTAAATTTAGGTTAAGGTTTTGCGAGTTGGCGATTGAGGACCCAGCTTCTGTTTGCGAATACTGATTTCCTATAGACCTGTCCGAGAACTGGAGTGGAAGCCCCCCTCCAGGGGGCTTCCACTCCAATTTCTGAATGAGTCTTATGGGTAGAACTGGGATAGAAGCTGGGTTTATGGTTACAATCGTCTAGTATCCTCAAAGTTAGACTTAACTATTGTCTAGAGTTCAGCAAAATCAATTCACTTTATGTGTTGTGTTGTGTTGTTTTAAGGAAAACGCCAGGGATCGCATCTATCGCATCGACAGTTTTTCAGCTCGATCCTGACCCAATTGCAATCGGGCTGTTGTATGAATCGGGGACGCATCAACTTGCATGAATGTTGTATCTTTCATTCCCCCGGAGGCGAGGTTCGATCGTGATGTGGAAAAGATTTTCGTTCCGGTTTTCGGCATTTTCCCTGGTGCTATTTTTGGGGTTGACAGGTGGGGAGATAGTTCCTGTTTTGGCCCAGTCTCGGCCACTCTCGATTCTAGCGAGAAGCAGTGTCAATTTTCAGCCGAGGCAAGATATTGGTGCACCCAATCGACGAGGAAGATTGGGAACGCGGGGGTTGTGCCCCCAGGATGTCACTAGCGGCAAGCCTAAGAAGCCCCTTACCTCTCTGTTACCTGTTAAGAGTGCTCAGGCTAATCTTGGCTTAACGGTTGCGGCTTATCCAACTTTTTTCTATTACTTGCCTGAAACTTCAACTCGACAGGTGGAGTTTTTGCTGGTTGATGAAGAGGAGCGGGAACTTTATTCAACGACTCTCGCAGTGTCTGGGGAACCGGGGGTAATTGGCCTGAGCCTGCCCAGTGATGAAGGGATTCCGCCACTAGAAGTGGGCAGGAGTTATCATTGGTATTTTTCTATTGTTTGTAATCCGGGTGAGTTTGACAAGTCGCGAGACCCGATTGTGGAAGGGTGGATCAGGCGGGTTGAATTGAGTTCGACCTTGTTGGCAGAGAAACTGGAAGGCGCAACTCTGCGCGATCGCGCTGCCCTCTATGCTGCCGATGGTATCTGGTACGAAACGATCTCCACCCTGGCCGAACTGCGCCAGACCAATCCTGGCGATCGCGCGCTCGCTAGCACCTGGTCGAACTTGCTCCATTCTGTCGGGTTGGGGCATATCGCTCAGGAATCTCTGGTACCATGTTGCACGCCAGAGCGTCAGCAATCGCAAGCCATGCAGACAGGGGAGTTAGAAAAGCAGGAGGAACAAGGGTAATACCATTTTGGATTTTAGATTGCCGATTTTGGATTAAAGAAGGGCTGGTTGGGCAAGCGTTCCATTTGGGCAGTCATTCTGCCAATTTCATCAGTTGCATCTCCAAGTCAAATGGGTATAAAGATCTGGCGTTGACGTGAAATTCTTCTGCAGAGACTGAAAATAATATCCTGCTTTTGTTCTGTCTACCCAAAATAGTATGAACGCTCTTCGGTGCAAAACGCCAAGGAGCGTTCGTGCGTTTGGATGCATCGATCGCAGAGGGTAGAGGGCAGAGAGCAGAGGGCAGAGGGTAGAAGGGAAAGGTTGATTAAATCTGGTTTTGAGCTTTTTGTGATGTCCTGGTGGGCTGACATAGTTAATTTGGTGTAGTAGAGACAGGTTGTCGAAAAGGCTATAACCCTTACTCAATAGACCTCTGAAGCACTAAAGTGCCAACTACGAATTTATACAATTTTAGATGTGTCATGGCATCGGTCTATTCTCTTAGGACGATAAATGCTAATTTACGGGAAAGTTTGTCGTGGGCATTTCAGTACTGCCGAGTGTTGTGGATAATTGATCGAGCCGTAGCAATGTTAGCGCGTAGTATGGGATGAAATGGTCTGGCATGGCTATGAGCGCGATCGCAAAACTCCGGCCCTTTTTCCTCTCATCGGCTTTGTTGGTCGGAGGAAGCTTGATTGCTGCTACCCCAGCAAGGGCCAATAGCTGGCCACCCATGGCCGTTTCGCTTTTCTACTTACCCCTCGTCGCCTCAATTATTAGTTTTGGTCTCGGCTTCGTCCTGATTGTGGGTTTCGAAGGATGGACTCTATCCCGCCGGGAAAAACTGCCGTTCTGGCCCTGCATTGGGATGGTCTTCGGCGCAAACTTCTGGTCAAGTCTGGCAGGTATCGGTTTCGTCCTCTGCCTCAGCGCTTTACCCTACCTCCATTTGGGTCTCAGACTCGATAGGGGGCTGCTCTCCTTTACCATCACGCTGCTTCTCCTGGCGATTGTGCTGCTTAGCCTGGGATGGTGTACCGCTCGGGCTTTGAAGCGTCTGACCCGCTGGTGGAGCGGTCACTTTCTGCTCTGGAGCCTGGTTTGGGTGGCAGTGCTCTATGGTGAAGTGTTCCTGGTGGGCTGGATCTATGCTTTGAACCCCGCTGCAGTGGTCAATCGGAGCTTTCCGGATTGGCAGGTCCCTTTCTATGTCAATGTGCTGCAACTGCTGGCAGGGGTAACTTACTTTGCCGTCGGCTTTGGTCTCAGTCTGGTGGTTGAGGGATTCTGGCTCGGTCGTTGCCTGCCACAAGCGACGGCTACCCTGGGTAAGACGCTGCTGATCATGAATGTACGATCTTATTGCTATATCGTCATACCGGTTACGATTTTTCTCTTCCTGCTGAAGCCCTGAATAGGATTGAATGTACTGTTAGAGTGGTAAAGGAACGGAGGTCTAAGTGCCTGGATGAGAGCATCTCCATTCTAGATCCCAACCCCGTCAATCTGCGGTTCGATCGAGTTTAGAATGAGAATTGCTTATAGTAGAAGGCAGGAGGCAGAGGGCAGAAGACAGACTGATAAACTGCTGAAAAAGAAGGGGAAAAACATGCTGGATCTGGAATTTTCAACGGACAAAGAAGAAACTGATATACTATCGCTCAACCACAGCTATATCTGTTCGCAGGTGTTACGCCAGTTATTTGCGTACGATTCCATAGAAGCATTAACTGAGCTGACATTGGATATCGATAAGGGATTAACCCCTGATATTTGTGTCTATCCAGCGGACGCGATCGCGCCGAACTTCTCCCGCGATGTGACCAAATTTCAGCAGATGCCAGTTTTAGCCATTGAAGTCATCTCCGCCACCCAGAATATCCAAACGATCCTGGAAAAATCAGAGCGGATGATTCAGGCGGGGATCAAAGTGGTCTGGGCGGTTGAACCCTATAGTCGTACTATTTTTGTTACTACTCAGGCTGGGGAGATCAGGGTTTATAACCAGGACGTTGAATCGGAAAATATCAAAGTTGATTTTAAACAGATATTTGCAGGTAAAGCTGCTAATCTCGTGTAAAGTCGATCGTCGCAATCAGGATGGATGAATTTCTACAAGCTGCAATTGAAGAAGCCCGGTTGGGATTGGCGGCAGGAGGCATTCCCATTGGTTCTGTACTGGTGTATGAGGGGAAGATTCTTGGGCGCGGCCACAATCAACGACTGCAAGCGGGTAGCGCGATTCGACACGCGGAGATGGATGCCCTGGAAAATGCCGGTCGACAACCGGCGATGGTCTATCGGCAGTCTGTTCTCTATACGACGCTTTCACCTTGTCCGATGTGCAGCGGTGCGATTCGGTTGTATGGGATTCCCAGGATTGTCATTGGAGAGAATGTGACGTTTCTTGGCGATGAGGACATTTTGCAAGCTGAGGGAGTTGAGGTTGTCGTTGTCCAGGATCAGGTGTGCATTCAGTTAATGCGGGATTTCATTCGCTCGCATCCGGCGGTCTGGTATGAAGACATTGGCATTGAGGCAGAATAACGATGAACTATCCAATCGTAATCTATCCTTGCGATGAAGACCGATGTCCTGTTTTTGATGCTGCAGGATGCGACTTCACAGAAGAATTGGATATGTATCGTGAAACACTCTAGCAAAATTGGGAGTAGAATATGAGTGGAAGGTATGAATGATCCTCAATCTTGCTGATTTGGAGTCAGCATTAATATGTTTGCCTGATAAAAAATGGAGTCAAGCTTAGTGAAGCTCAGGGATGCAGCCAGTCAGATTTATATCGATCCGCGAAAGCTGACCGCATATGTACTCAATCTGGATAATCCCGTTGGAGTTGATAAGGCCATCATGTTTCAAAGACATTTAGGATTTACCACGGAGAATTATCAGTTTTTGTTAAAGCAAATTGAGGCAAAAGCGATGGATGCTGAAGCGATACCAGGAATCTCTGATGAACATGGACAACGCTATCAGGTTGATTTGTCCAGAATTGGAATAGAAGCAGGACAGCAAGAAATGGTTCGGACAGGATGGATTGTTAGACCTGGTGAAGATATCGCAAGACTGGTTACCCTATATATTCGGAAACGCAAATGATGAAACCTGATTTGTTTGATGTGGTAGAGCTACGGGTTGACTTGCCTGAGTTCAACCTGCGGGCAGGCGATCGCGGTGCTATTGTGGAAAAACATGGCGATTGCGCCTACGAAATAGAATTCGCCGACTCAGCTGGAGAAACCTTAGCGTTGCCTGTCCTTGCTCCTGAGCAGTTCCGCCTCGTTTGGCAAAGTGCGACAAAGACCTGGATAGAGCCGCACTCTCGTCGTTCATTCCAGAGTGACGTGGAGGGTTTGGTCGTATAAGGTGACGCGATCGCCTGCAATCAGTTTGCGACCCCGGCGTGTCTCGACTTCGCCGTTGACCTCCACTTCGCCCGCTTGAATCAACAATTTCCCCTCGCCGCCAGTGGCCGTCATACCGGTCACCTTGAGGAATTGGTCGAGCTTGATGGTGCGTTGAGGGGTGGAGGGTTCGTTCATCGTTTTTTTCCCTGGGTGCTTTTCTCTGGATGTTGTTCTTTTAGCGAACGGTGTAGCCGAGTTGAGCCAGTTTCTGGGCGAGCTTCTCGCGGTGGTCGCCTTGCAGTTCCAGGGTCAGGTCTTTGACGGTGCCACCGGCACCGCAGTGGGCTTTCAGTTGCTTGAGTAGGGCGGCTAAAGTTTCCGGTTTGGTCTGAAAGCCAGAGATAATGGTGACGGTTTTGCCTTTGCGACCTTTACGGGAGGTTTGCAGGCGTAGGGTCTGTTGGGCAGGCGGTAGATCGGGAACGGCGCGCTCGGTGGCGGCGGCGTGACTGCCGAATTCGGAGTAGACGACGCGATCGCGCCCAGCGGATCGTTGAGTGGCTTTGCGGTTGGAGGAGGACATGGACTACCCAAAAGAGAGGATGTGCTGTTTCCAGATTAGGCAAAGGTCGAACAAACTGCAAACGGCTGTGTTAATGCAACATTAGTCATGCACAATTCAAAATTTTGTCATCCATGAGGATTTGCCCGCTGGCAACACCGCGATCGCCAATTTAAGCTTGGCAACGGACTAGAGCCAGACCGCGATCGCATACAAAAAATAAGTGAGATAGCATAGACCAATGGCTCCAATGGCAATCTTGCCTGCCCGCGATTGGTAAATCCGAAACAAAATCCCGCAGCTAACCAGGACAAGGACAATTTCCAGGACAGTGACAATGCCACCGTAATGGTTGGGATCCCAATAGGAAACCGGACTTTCAAACCGCCAGTTGGAAAAGGGGAAGAAATGTCGATGACCATCATCGTGATGCAAGGGCAAGTCGCCCAGCACATGCAGCATCATGCTGCCAAACAGCAGAACACCTACTCTAGACCCTGCCCACAACACTGCACCCAACCCAATGGCCATTAACGGCAGCGAGTTGAACAGATCGATAAAATTTTGCCAGCCCGCTTGATAATAAGCCTGTCGCCAGATGAAGGACTCCGGTGTTCCCAAAATTACCTTTTCAACAAAGTAGAACAAGAAGATGGGGGCATCCGGAAGCAATGCCCCTGCGATCGCAGGGGTCAACACACTCGCAGTATCGCGTCGTCCCAAACAAAGCAAACTAATCAGAACGTGGGCTGGAGTATTCATAAAGCAAGGGCGGAGGATGGAGGGCGGAGGACGGAAGTTGGAAGGACGGAAGTTGGAGGGGAGAAGAAGGTAGAGAGCAGAGGGCAGAAAGTCAGATTTCCCGTAGGGTGGGAATCGCTCCTGAGCGTTCAAGGGTTACTTTCCTATAGCGACTCTGTTTGAGCAATGCCCACCAGCCAAATCTCGGTTGGCGAGCATTTCCTGGCTGCCTTCTTCAGGATAAAGCAGCGTCGCCACCTGCGCCAATGGCTTTTTGTCGCAAGCTGGCATAAGGCCAGTTGATGGATTGGGGCGGATGAAGGAAATTTTTATAAGCCAGTGCCATGTGCTTGGCAGCACGGGTAAAGGGTACTCGTCCATTGGCAGTTCCCAATCCGGGACAGGCAATAGTGCGGATTTTCTGTGTTTCGTTCTGGTTGTGGTGGCGAACAGCAAGTAACATCGCCCACATCGCCAGGTATACATTATCTGTATGGGCAATGACCATCGGCACTCTCATCGTTGGGGTGTGAGCCAGGAAAGGGTGAGTCGGGTGTCCCGTTGGCATGATGAAAGAGGTCCCCACCGGTTGCTCGCCACAAAAATGCTCAATGATATGCGCCTGAACCCGATCCATCAGATCGAGACCAAAATAGCGCACGATCGCCAGATCCACACCCCCATCCATCAGCCCAAAAGAGTTGGCAGCACTGACCATGCAATCGTACTCATCAAGCTCCTCAAAGTAACCATTGACGACCGACACAGATTCCATCCCCTCAAATTTCTGTCTCCACTCATGGCACAGATCTTCGATCGGATCCACAAGAATCAACTTCAGATCAGTAGCATCCACCAGGCCACCTCTTGTATAGCGGTTTGCAATGGAATTCAGTACCTGGTTTTGGTAGGGGCTTGGCAATGCCAAGTCCACCCAAGTTTTCTGTACTTAACCAGACTGAAAATTGCTATATACAGTCTTAACGATAGCATTCAAACAAACGATTCAAAAAGACGTTTTAATCAGGCGATTCAAAAAGACGTTTCAAGTCAATCGCAATCCCCTCCACCTCAACCACTGCATTATGCACCAATTGATTTTCCCGGTCTTTTTGCGTCACAAAAACAGACTATAGGGTTCCAGCGTCAAAACAGACTTGACGCCCGCTGCTGCCAATTATTTCGCCTTTTGCAACACCGTTTGTATATTTTAGGACGCAGAAATAATCTCGATTGCCACAATCGGCAACTCGTCATACTTGCTAATATCATTGAAAAAATCAGGACTAATTTTGTCCGCAGGATAAACCGGAATATCTGGAATATCTGGGGTTAAGCCATCCAGACGTTAGGTCGAGCCTCAATCGTGGGCACGACGGTGAAAGACCCGTCGGCCATCCCCCCCTCACCTGGTGGCCGATGAAAAGCATAGTTGGTGGTGGGGAAGCGCATCCATCGTTACTGCGGAGGTAGCTTTCATCAATATTTTACTTCACTTTTTAGAGTTTGGATATATCAGGAAACGCTTCAGGGTATCTGCTTTGCTGCTGTCTGACTCGCGGCTTGTACTGCTGCTAAATCCTGGGCAGAAATGGCTAGCTGCCAGAACTGCTGCAACTGGTTGTCGTCTAACTGAGTCAGGGTTGCTTCCAGGGCAGGGGGAACGGACCTAAAGCGGATCTTGAGGAACTGCACCAATGTGTCGACTTTGGCGGTGGTGTCGAGGGAGTTTAGTCGCTGCCAGAGTAAATCCAGGGCGCGATCGCGCGTCTCTATTGTCTGAATCAACTGCTGCAACACCCGAGCCAGGGTGCCCAGTTCGTCGTGACGCTCCAGTAACTCGTCCAGATCCAGATCTGCCGCCTGGAAGGTATTGGTTTCTACGGCGGCTGATGCGATCGCAGCCAGATAATAAATCTGCTCCAGATCGTCCACCTGCTGCTGATGCTGATTCTCCAGATTGGCCATCACCTGGTTATAGCGCGTCGCAATATGACCAATTTCTGTAAATGGCTCGATCGGCACCCGCAAACTCAGATCCTGGGTTCTTGCCTGTTGATCCATCACCTGGAAAAGTTCGTAGGTATCTGTCTTTGCCCGGTGCTCAGAGACATTTAGCCCCATCGATTCCTCTCGTGCCGACACCCGCAGCGGCAACACTTGATTCAGTCCCAGCAGCAAGCATGAGCTGAGGCCAAAACTCCAGAGCGCACACACGCCAATGCCCAGCAGTTGGACGAGCAATTGTTCCATGCGACCAAGCCCCGTATCGAGTAAGCTAAGATTGCCAAACAAGGCCACACAGAGCGTGCCCCAGACACCGCCACCACCATGCACCGCCACCGCGCCGACTGCATCATCAATTCGCCAGCGGGTCAGCCAATACTCTAACAACAGGGCCACTGCGGCACCCGTCGCTCCGACCACCAGTGCCAGCCCAGTTGAGACTGCATTGCAACAGGCCGTAATTGCCACCAGTCCTGCCAGGGAACCATTGATCAACAGTTCGACCTCCACCAGACCGTACTGCAGCTCGCTCAACACCGCTGCCATGACCAGCCCAGCGACTCCCGATAGGATCGTATTCACCACAATACCGGGAACCTCATCGGTCAACGCTAGCGCACTGCCGCCGTTAAAGCCAATCCAGCCAAACCAGAGCAGGAATGCCCCCAGGACTGAAAACAGCATATTCGATCCCTGAATTTTGTGGGCTTTCCCATCTTCAGAGAATCGCCCCTGACGGGCACCAACAATCCGTAGCGCCGCCAGACTGACCCAGGCTCCCGTGCTATGGACAACGGTCGATCCGGCAAAGTCTGCGAAGCCGAGATTGCTTAACCAGCCCCCCGAACTCTCGTTGATTAGGCCATTCCAGGCCCAATGACCAAACAGAGGATAGATTAGCCCCGACACCAGGGCTGCGATCGCAAGATAGCTCCGGAAGGTCAAACGTTCTGCCACTGCGCCAGAGATAATCGTCGTTGCCGTCCCGCAAAACATTCCCTGGAACAAGAAAAAAACCGCCCGATCCGGGCGATCCTCAAAGGCTGGAAAAAATTCGCTCGTTCCCAGCCATCCCTGTTGAGTCAATCCAAACATCAGCGCATAGCCAAACATCCAGAACAGCAGCACCGAAACACCAAAATCTGCCAGATTTTTAACGGCGACGTTAATGTTATTCTTAGCGCGGGTCAACCCCGACTCCAGACACATAAACCCGGCCTGCATCAGGAATACCAGGCCCGCACACAGCAGCAACCAAACATTGTCTAACATCTAGGCTCTCGTCCTCCGCTCCCGTAACGTCCGCTCCCGTAACGTCCGCTCCCGTACAGCAGGATTGCCCAGGTAGCGCTGGGTAAACTGCCGCAATTGGCTGCGATGCCCCAATACAATCAGAATGTCGCCCTCATTGACCAGTTGCGAGGAGTGCGGTCGCATCAGCAGGGTGCCGTCAGATCGCTGCAACGCTACCACAATGAACGCCCCTTTGCTGCGAACCTCCAGTTCCCGCATGGACTTATTGGCAATGGTCGAGTGAGGTGAAATCGCCAGCTCTTCCAATTGCACATCAATTTGTCCCAGGAGTTCGTTGAGATAGCTGCGTTCATCAGACTGTCTGAGAAAGTCCATCGCCGTCGGTCGCGTCATCAGATTAGCCAGTCGTAAGGCGCTAATTGTATCTGGCAAAACGACCCGATCGGCCCCCGCCAGACGCAGCTTTTTCTCGGTTGAGGGCAACTCTCCCCGCGCCAGAATCAGCAAGTTGGGATTCAGTTCCCGCGCCGTCAGGGTAATAAAGACGTTGGTGGCATCGTCTGGCAAAACCGTCACGAGCGATCGTGCCCGCTGAATGCCCACTTCTTGTAGCAGCGTTTCATCGGTTGGATTGCCCTGGCAAATCAAGTAATCATGGGTCGGCACATGAGCATCGGGACAGGGATCGATAATGATAAACGGTTCTTCGCTCTCCTGCAGCTGCCGCGCCAGCACCTGCCCCATGGGACCAAAGCCGCAGATGATGGCATGATGTTGCAAACTGGCAATACTGCGCTCTTTGCGTTTGGCATTCAGGGCCCGGTTGATTTCCCCTTCGGTCACCATTTGCACAAAGCCTCCCACAATATACACCGCCGATGAAGTGCCAGCGATAATCACAACAATGGTAAAAATTTTCTGGGCGGGTGATTCCAGCGGTTTCACTTCCCCATAGCCCACACCAAAAATGGTAATCACCACCATATAAACGGCTTCCAGCAGCGTCCAGCCAAAGCCAACGTAGCCGATCGCAGCCACGACCAGCGTCAGCGTAAAAAATATCAATCCCGTACGGATGCGGCTAAAGGCCCCTTGCATAATCCTCTGGCAATTGCCCAGTCACGATTGCCCGCTCGCTGCTGATGTCAATTGCTCATCCTACTACAGGGACAGGGGCAGATTTGTCCGCGATGGGCAAATTCAGTCCGAGTCATCTGTCGACATTGTCCATAACTTTGAGCAAACCGCAGGGAGATGATGCAAATCGAAGGAAGGGCAATTCTACCAAACCAACTCTCGAAGAGTTCTTAAACTGGCATGGGTTACGCTGCCAATCTCCTTTATCGTAATCTACTCGTCTTGATAATGAAATCGGCACGCTACGATTGCGATCTTGTCTTTCGTCACTTGATAAACTAATCGATGCTCGGTATTAATACGTCGCGACCAATAGCCGGATAAATTTGCTTTTAAGGGTTCTGGTTTGCCAATCCCCTCAAAAGGACTCCGTTGGATATCTTTAATCAGGAGATTGATCCTTTTCAACAATTTTTTATCGGTTGCTTGAAACCACAAATAATCAGCCCAGCCAGCTTCTGTAAAGGTGAGTTTCATTCTTCAATCAATGTTCGCTCGACAACCTGACCCGCTTGGGCAGCTTGAATCGAACTCAGCAGATGGGCTGCATTCGCAGGATTCGACAGGAGATAGAGCGTTTCTTGCCAGGCTGTGAATTCGTCCAAAGACATTAAAACAGCACGGTTACCCTTGTCATTGCAGAGAATCGTCGGTTGCACATCGGCAATGACCCGTTCGATTAAACCATCCAGGTCTTGTCCCGCTTGCTGTGTTGTCATTGCATCCATCCCGTTCTCCTTTGATTTTGTTTTGCTAGGGGTACTGTTTTGCATCCTGTGATAACTCAATCGCACCATCAGGGAGTTTTGCCTTCATAAGTATCAACCACAATGAAGTCGTTAATCAAGTTGGCCATCAGACTCTCCTGAGGGGCATCAACCCGCAGCTGAATCCGGTATCGTTTGCCCAGATCGCTGATCGAGGGATAAATTCCATCTGTCCCCACACAGCGTTTGGCGCTCTCGCCGACTTTCACATTAACTTCGTAAGTATCGGGTTCTCGATCGATGAAGGAGCCATCTTTCGCATACAGTTCAAGGTCGTATTCCGTATTCACATCGCCATCATTTTTGAAAGTGACGCAGGCTTCAAATTCGTCATCTCCAAACCAATCGTCAATTCGCTTTGCTTTCACTGACACAATCTTACCGGAGATGTTACGTCCCTCCAGGGTGACAAAGATTTCGCCAAAGTTCGTCACAGCGCGATAATAGTAGTCAGCGACGGCTTTACAGGAACTGACGTCGCTGACTGAATATTTTTTCTGGCAGATGGCGTACATGTCTTCCTTGAAGATGCGATCGCACTCAACCTGATCGATGCCAGTATCCCCATAGCACAGATCGTGGCTATTACAAGCTTCGGTAAAGGGGCCATCCGGTGCCAGGAAGCTGAAACCCTCAGGCCCGCAGCCGTTCGCTTGCGCCTGAACCGGTTGGGCAAATCCAAAGGTGCAGAACAGGAATACAGCCAGGGCAAGAGCTAACAGTTGACGTTTTATCGGGCAATGCATAGAGTTATTCATCTTATTTTCCGTGCGTTTAAAGTGCGTTTAAGAACTCTATTTGAAACTATACGCGAAACAGTTGCGATTTGCGACGTTGATAATCAAAGGGATGAAAATCCTATCCAGAGTCCTGGCTCCTCTCGGCAATGCTTGATTGTTTAGGGAGACCCGAGCAGGAGCCGGGACTCTAACCCCGAACAATCATCCCAAAATTTATCAACATCCAGCATAAAACCTGTCTATGAAATGGTTTCTCCCCTTTTAGTCAGGAGCAGTATACTCGATCGAGTATACTGCTAAAGACAAGCTGGCTGGAAATTCCGATGGTTGCTAACTCCATTCGCTGGACAGTCCGAGATCTCGACGCCATGCCCGACGATGGCGGTTGGAAACGCTATGAAATTATCGATGGAGACCTGTACGTGACTCGCGCCCCCCACATTCGTCATCAGCGCGCAGCCGTGAAACTCTGCGTTCGCCTGGAAAACTGGTCAGAGGAAACCGGATTGGGGATTGCGCTCGACACACCCGGCATCGTTTTCACGCCGACGGATGCTGCGATTCCTGATGTCATTTGGATTAGCAACGAGCGCCTTGCCAACGGCGTTGATGAGTCCGGCCATCTGACCGTCGCTCCGGAACTAATCGTCGAAGTTCTCTCTCCAGGCGAGCGTAACGAACAACGGGACAAAGAAGTCAAACTCAAACTGTATTCCCTGCACGGTGTCCAGGAATACTGGATCGTCAGCTGGCAGTTGAAGACAATAGAAATTTATCGCCGACTCAATGCTCAACTTCAGCTCGTCAGCACGCTCCTGGTGGGCGACACTCTCACCTCACCCTTGCTGCCCGGATTCAGTGCCCCTATCGCTCAGATTTTTCCCTAACAGAAAATCCTGGTTAGTCAATAGCAGGTTAATCTTCACCCCTACCAAACTCTGGTCATCTGCAGCGTACAGTTAGGCAGCTCTGGATCGCAGCTGACACTGCTGGGATTCTCCAAAATCTCAGGCGAACGACCGGGACGATAGAGATGCACGGTACGATTTTTGCGGTCGATCAACAGACCCAAATGCGTTCCATTGTCGATATATTCTTCCAGCTTGGCTTGCAGACTGGTGAGCGTATCGCTGGCTGAGCGCAATTCAATGACAAAGTCCGGACAAATCGGCGCAAATGAAGCCTGTTGGGCAGCTGAGAGAGCATTCCAGCGTTCGAGTTTAATCCAGGCCACATCTGGCGATCGGGTGGCACCATTGGGTAGGGTAAATCCTGCACTGGAATCGAACACCTCGCCAGTTCCATCCCGATCGGCCCAATTTGCGATCTGTTGAGCAATTCTGAGGTTCCGATTTCCCGTGTCTGAAAAGGCTGGCGGCATGACAATAACTTCTCCTGCTGCAGATCGTTCGATGCGCAAATCCCGGTTTGCCAGACAAAAGGCATAAAACTGCTCGTCCGTCATGTTTGCCTGGGGCAGCAGTGACGATACATCGACCATCAGCGGTGTTGGTTCAGTCTTTATCAGCAGGCGGGCCATCAGAGAAGGGATCCAAATACAAAGTCGATTACTTTTACTTTACAGCAACAACCAGTCAAACAATGCTTTAACTGTAAGCTGTAACTCCCTTGCAAACGATGGCATTGACAGCAACACATCTGGCTCATCAAAAACTTCTATTTCTTGTTTAGGACGATAAACAAATACCGTTTTCTCGTCGGGATCGATTAACCAGCGCATTTGAGCGCCATGCTTCAGACAATGGAGAATATTTTTGGTCACTTTGGTTTGGTTCTGATTGGGAGAGAGAATTTCGATCGCCCAATCGGGTGCGCAGGGAAATGCGTTGGCAATTTCCCCCTTTTCATCGCAGGGAATTCTATGCCAAACAAACACTGCAATGTCAGGGACAATGGAGCGCCCGCCAAACGTGCAGCGTAACTCAGGAAACGCACAGGCAATTTTTTCAGGTTTGACTGCACCATTGATGGCAGGCAAGAATTCTCCCTGAAGCCTGCTGTGCTTTCCCTGTGGCATTGGTTTCTGGATAATTTGGCCTTCGATATACTCGCTCGCGGGTTTGGTCTCTGGTTGTGCCAGAAATTCCTCTAATGTCACCATTTTAGAGGGTGCTTGTACCATACTTGAGGGTGCCTCCAAAACATTGCGCTTTTAAGAGCCACCTCTATCTTAATGGGATTCTGGTGGCAGCAGACAACTGACATCCAATAAAAAGAGCGTCATGGAGGCGGAGTTTTGCTGGATGACGGCGACGCGATCGGCGATTTTGAGGGTATCGGCACGACGATAGGTGTCTGGCAGCTGACGAATGGCAGGCAGGGGAACTTCCATCAGGCTGGGAGTGTTGTCGACTGGAATGCCAAAGCGTTCGCCCAAAGGGTTCTGGCCGATGAGAAGATAGCGGGCGATGGTTTGGGGTGAGGCGTTGAACAGTCGCTGATGCAGGTCTAAGACGGTAATCTCTCGATCGTCGATGTGGGTTATCCCTACAGCATTGAGACCGCTACCATGAATAGTAGCGCGATTGACGACTTTAACCACTGTCTCAATCGGTAACGCCAGGTTGAGTTTGCCGACGGGAAAAATAACGAGCTTGAGGTGTTTAACCGCTGTTGGGATTTGAGATGGGTTGGGCGGGCTGACCGGTGTGGGTATTGGGTGAGGAAGAGGACTGGCCATGGTGCTTCAGGTTACGATAACGGGGTATTAGTGCGAGACGGACATTACTTCGGGGTTGTTTTGAACAATGATGTTTTTAATGGTGGCTAAGAGATCTTGCTCGATATAGGGTTTAGTAAAATATTCGTTAGCACCGAGCTGCAGTGCTAGCTGACGGTGTTTTTGGCTGCTGCGGGAGGTGAGCATGGCTACGGGAATGGCGGCCAGTTTGGCATCCTGACGACGCTGGGTGAGGAATTCAAAGCCGTTCATGTTGGGCATTTCGATATCGCAAATGACCATTTGGACGGCTGAGTTTTGTTGCAGTTGATCCAGGGCTTCGCGTCCATCGCGAGCTTGCAGAATACGATATCCGGCTTTTTGCAAGGAGAGGGCCAGGGTGCGCCGTATAGTGGCAGAGTCGTCTACGACCAGGATGGTTGGGGCCTGGGTGGGAATAAAAGAGGTGGGGGAGTGAGGGGCTGGAGAGCTGGAGTTGGCTGGGCCTTTTTCTGACAGGGGTATTTCCCCATTTTGGGCCACAGGTACCTCGTTGACGATTGTTGCTGTTGATGGGGGGATTGTTGTGGCTAGGGGAATTGTATTGGTTTCCGTGATGCGATCGAGCAGGAGCGAGCCGTCAATCACAGGTACCAGGCTACCATCGCCCAGGATCGTGCAACCGTAGGCGTAGCTGGGGGCTGCGATCGCAGCCCCAAAAGGTTTGATGGCCAGTTCCTGTTCTGTCACTAATCGTTCAATCTCCAAAGCAAAATAGTAGGGCTGTTTGCGTACGATCAATAAGGGAGATGCCCAACTTTTGGGCACAGGTACCGCACTCAACAATTTGCTGGATGTATTTTCGGGTAGAGGACAGCGATAGTCGAACAGGTCCGCTAGACGATAGGTTGGTACTAGACGATCTCGCCAGTACAAGAAACGTTGCTCTCCAGAGCGTTGCATTTGCTCTTGTTTGGGCACGATTACTTCCTCAATGCTGTCAGAGGGCAATGCCATAGCGACAGAGCCAATCGTACAAACCAACAATTTGGAGATGGTGAGGGTTAAGGGCAGACGCAGGGTAAACAACGTGCCTTTGCCGACAGATGAGGCCACAGTGACGGTGCCTTTGAGCAAACGCAGCTGCGATCGCACCACATCTAATCCCACCCCTCGCCCCGACAATTCGCTAACGCGACTTGCTGTCGAAAATCCTGGCTCAAAAATAAATTCCAGCAGTTGTGTCGGGCCAAGGGTCCTTAGCTGCGCTGCCGACACCAATCCCCGTTCGACCGCCCGCTGCCCAATGCGGACTGGATCGAGACCGCGACCATCATCCTGTAGCTCAATGATGGTCCTATTGCCCTGGTGATAGGCCCGGATCTCAATCTCGCCCTGCTCTGGTTTGCCATTTTTCAGCCTGACTTCAGGCGGTTCAATGCCGTGGTCAAAAGCATTGCGGAGCAAATGCAACAACGGATCGTAGAGCTTCTCCAGCATGGCCTTGTCGACCAAAACTCCAGTACCGCTCAATTTTAACTTCACCACCTTGCCATGGGTGGCCGCCAAGTCTCGCAGAACGCGGGGAAAGCGATTCAGCACCTCGCCCAATGGAATCATGCGGGCCCACACAATCTCGTGTTGTACCTGAGCCATCATCTGTCGCTGTTGCTCCAGCATGCGATTCGATTGGGCCGCGAACAGGACAATATCGTCTACAGATTCCTCAATCTGCACCTTTTCCTCCATCGTCTCCTGCAGCAGCGAGTGCAGCGCTCCGTAACGATCCATTTCTAAAGAGTCAAATCCCTTTTGCAGCGCGGAACTGCCAGCATCCGTCAGGGGTGCGACAGAATTTGTGCCGTTGGTGCTACCTGGGCTATAGCCCTCTGCATGATACCGTTCTGGTAGCACTAGCATCCGATCGGAAAGTTCCTGCAAGCGACCTGCAATACTTTGAAATCGAGAAAAGCGACGTAACAGTTCTCGCAACGACCTTTGCAGCTGTTCGTTCTGCAAAGAGAGACTGTTCCGATTGATTGTTAGCTCGCCCATCTGGTTATCGATCCGTTCCAACCGTGCCAGATCTACCCGGACTGAAAGTTTGGCACCGCGTTTGGTCTTATTTCGACTTTTGCTGACTGGTGCACGTTCGGCCAATGAATTTGTCTGCTCAGGTTCTGGGTTGACTTGTTTAGGACTAGCATCTTTTGCGAGCGGTTCAGCAATGTTTCCCGAATTCGAAAGTTCATTTTTTGCAACAGAGGCTGAAGCAATCGGTAACTCTGCTGACCTGGTTTGCGTGTCAGACGCGATCGCGTTCTGAACCGGAATCAGCTTGTCGTAATTTTGCTCAACTGCCTCAACAGCTGCTGCTAATGGCGCAGGTAAATCTTTGGGTTCAAGCGTTTCTGAGGCTTGCGTTTGCGGGGGGGGAACAGACAAATCGCTGGCTCGATCGGTGAATAGTTCTGATGGCGTATTTATGTCTTGCGCGTGAGAGACTGGAGCAAATAAATTGCTTGCTTGCTCGATCGAGGCGTCTGATTTAGATGCCTCTGAAATTCGATTCTGCGGTACTGGAGACGATAAATCGTTTGCCGCAACAATTTCTGTTAAGGGTGCGGATAAATTCTCTGATTCAGCGACTGCAGCAGTCTCGATTAAGGGGGTAGATAAATCTTCCGAATCAGTGACTGCAGCGGCCTCGATTAAGGGGGCAGATAAATCTTCCGAATCAGTGACTGCAGCAGCTTCGATTAAGGATGCGGATAATTCCTCTGATTCAGCAATTGCAACGGCCTCGATTAAGGATGCGGATAAATCTTCCAAATCAGACATAGCCAATGGCACGAATGCATCTTCCAATTCAGTAACTGCAGCGGCCTTTGTTAGAGGTGCGGATAAATCTTCCGAATCAGATGTCGCCAAGGTGCGATCCTGAATTGCTGGAGCCAGCGGTTCATTTGATGGTTCTCTGTTTGCTGCTGGATGTTCAAGAGATGACTCAGACAGAATGGTAAGTTCATCACTTGGGAGGGGGGGAACTGTTTCAATGTTTGGATCCTCTGCAGGGACCCAATTACCCGTAATATCTTCTAGAGGAAAGAGTTTGGCTTCCCTGAAGGTGTTGGTTGCGCCAGGTTTTGACGCGAGCGTTGAGTCCGCTTCTGAAACCCGATCTTTTGAATCTATTGAAGAATCGCGGATTTCCCCACCGCCAAAGACATCCTCCAGGAAGGCATTAGAAGGTGATGGCTCTAATGTTTCTGGCGTATTTGTTTCTGGTGTATTTGTTTCTGGTGTATTTGTTTCTGGCTCGATTGTGGATTCTACCTCTGTGAGGAGATCCCCCGGCTCGATTGAGGAATCGTGCATTTCCTCGCTGCCAAAGATATCTTCCAGGAAAGCATTGGCAGGTGATGGCTCTAACGTTGCTGGTGCAGTTGTCTCTGAGGCGATTGTTGAGTCTGTTGCAGCAGGAGTATCCTCTAGTTCGGTTGAGGGAGGGTGTATCTCCTCACCACCAAAGATATCTTCCAGGAAAGCATCAGATGGCAATGGCTCTAATGTTGCATCCGCTGAGGGAGGGTGTATTTCCTCACCACCAAAGATATCTTCCAGGAAAGCATCAGACGGCAATGGCTCTAATGTTTCGTCCGTAGTTTCGTCCGTATTTGAGAGTTCAGAATCGCTTGCAGCAGCTATCTCCTCATCATGAGCGAAAACTGCGTTACCAAAGATCTCCTCGCGATTCAGAAAAGGAGTAGCTTCAACTGCCAGAGCCGCTATATTTTCATCATCAGCGAAAACTGCGCTGCCAAAGATCTCTTCGAGCCTTGAGTCAGGGTCTTCTTCTGATAATACATTTGATAATATAGCGGTCTCTTCACTTTGGAAGAAGTCTGCATGGCTCAAAAAATCTTCGCGATCTAGATAGGGAAGATCCTCATCTGGGATCTCAAGATTTGTTGGTGCTGTGGGAGATTCTGCGTCTGCAAGGGAAAAATCAGCTGCTGTTTCCAGAGGCGGAATTTCAAACTCCATCTCTGCGATCGCTTTTTCAGGGGAAGCTAGCCAGTCTAAATCTGGGCCTGCTAATGGATTGAGAGTCTCGTTCTCAGGAGTGTCTGCTAGTGCTAACAAGGCTTCGGATGGCGTTCCCCCTTGGGTGCGATCGCCATCCAAAACAGCCTGTTGCCCCGCCCGAAAATCTGCCAGTGCCAGGTGCAAAATTTCTACGGTGCAATCGGGATGAATTTCCACTGCCTGCAAAACCGCCTGGGCAATGGCACCAAATCCAGGTAAGTTCAGCAGCTCTGAAAAGCCGCCAAAGACTTCTGCTTGTGCCCGCAGTTCTCCCGCGATTTCGTAGTCCTGAGGAGCGTTTGACACTGCAGTAAGTCGTTCTAACCCTTGCGTCACATCGACTTCGAAGAGAGAGACAGTGATGTCAATGCCGAGGTCGGCGGAGCTGGGAATATAGTTGTCAGTCTGTGCCAGGGCAGGTTCGAGACGAGCTTCAAGCTTGGCAAAGACGGGCTCGGCTGCAACCAGAGCTTGCTCTGCATTGTGCTCGCCAAAGTTCATTTGCTCTATTAGCGGAAAACGGAGACAGTCGTATGCTTCCAACAGCGACCCTTCTAAATCGGTGTCAATTTCTACATCATCGCTGTAGAGGGCTTTAAAGATATCCTCCAAGCGATGGGCCAGGACTGAAATTGCTTCTAACTCAACGCTGGCTGCTCCTCCCTTAATCGAATGAGCTGCCCGCATCAGCTCGTGAACATGGGCAACGCTGCGATCTTGTTTCAGGGTCAGTAGCCCTGATTCGATGGCCTGTAGAAGCTCTGGAGCTTCTTCAATGAAGAATTCATAGGCCTGATCTCGGATATCAGAATTGATCGCCATATGCTAATTCAAGGTGAATTGGTCAACGTTTTCTTGCATATCTTGGGCCAGAGTCAGCAGGTCGTTAAAGGAGGTTGACACCTGGGTGGCTTTTTTGGAGGTTTCGTCTGCGATCGCAGCCACACCCGTCATCGTTTTCGTCACCACTTCCGAAGCTTGAGATTGCGATACCGTCGCTTGAGCAATTGAATCAACCAGCTGATTAATTTGGGTACTGGCCGAGGTGATTTTGTTCAAACTCTTGCGCGTTTCCTCCACCAATTGAGTCCCAATCACCACCTGCTCTGTTCCGGATTCCATGGCCGCCACCACCTCATTCGTTTCCATTTGAATCTCATTCACCAACAGTTCAATGTCGGCTGTCGCTTCGGCAGACTGTCGGGCCAGCGATCGCACCTCATCTGCCACCACTGCAAATCCCCGACCTTCTTCCCCAGCCCGGGCCGCCTCAATCGACGCATTCAACGCCAGCAGGTTTGTTTGTGCGGCAAAATCGCTAATCAAGTTCACCACTTTAGAAATCTTCTGCGAGGATTCCCCTAACCGTTTCACCTTCTTCGCAGTTTCTGCCACCGTTTCTCGAATGGCGAGAATCCCTTCAACTGTACGGTTCATCGCCAGATCGCCTTCTTGGGCTGTTTGGGTAGCTTGTTGCACAGCTGTCTCAGCGGCTTCGGCACTGGCTGCCACTGCCCGGATAGAATCTGACATAGCCTGAATTCGATCCAATGCCAACTCAATTTCCTGGACCTGTTGGAGCGCCCCTGATGACAGCTGCTGCACAGAGGTTTCATTGTTGCTGGTGGTTTCCGTGACTTGTTTAGCCGTCGTTTTCACCTGGGTCACAATCCGACGCAAACTTTCGATCGTAGCGTTATAAGAATCTGCAATCGTACCAATTTCATCTTCCTTCACCCTGGCCCGTACTGTCAGATCGCCCCGACTCACCGGATCTACTTCCATCAACAATTCCAAAGCACTCTTCTGCAACCCTTCCTTGATCTGCCGTTGTTCTTCTGCCAGGGCTTCCGCTTGTTGACGCGCTTCCTCAACCTGGCCTAAAAAGCTAACGCGCTCCAACGTTTCTCCAAGCTGCGTCGCCAGTTGCTGGAAGAACTGGATTTCTGCCCCCTGCCATTCATGGGTTCCCGCACAATGATGCGCTGCCAACAAGCCAAAAAGTTGTTCCTGTCGCATCACAGGTGCGACCAGGTTGGCTTTGACTTGCAGTCGTTCCATCAATTTTAAGTGATCGGGATGCAATCCAGCCTTCAGGACGTCGTTGGTCGGGACAACTCGACCCGCCGTATATTTTGCAATCAGCTCCTCTGGAATGCAAGCGTCTTCAATCACTTCATCCAGGGCCCGAGACCATCCTTTCCCCACCGATTCGTTTGACACTTCACCGCTCCAGTCTGCTCTGAAGCGATAGAGGACAATCCGGGCGGCCCCCAACTTCTCTCGCGCTGCATTCAGAGCCTTATCGAAGATTTCATCGATTTGTGCAATGCTACGGGCCCGTGCTGCTGCGACATCAATGACAACCCTGGCTCGTTCTGCTTCCTGTCGCACCACTGCCTCTTGCTGCTCAATTTGTTGGATACTGACTTCAATGTCATCAGCCATTTCGTTAAACGTGCTCGCCAGTTGACCAATTTCGTCGGCAGAACTCACCTGAGCGCGTATTTGACGATTTCCTCTGGCAAATTCCCTTGCTGCTTTCTGTAGCGTTTCAATCGGACGCGTAATCGTTCGCCCCAAAAACCTGGCTAGAAACACTGCCGCACCGAGACTCAACCCGGCAATAATTAACTGCAGCACAATACTGCTTGCCAGGAGGCTGTTGAGGCTATCTTCAGGCGTTCCTCGCACTAACAAGGCAATGGGTTCTCCCTCAAGATTGGCCAGACTTCTGGCTACCATTGTATAAGTACGAGTCCCTACCTTGACCCGATCGGTGGCAATTTCGCCTGGTGTTGCAGTGGCCTTCTCTAGTAATGCCGTATTGGGTAACGGGGTATCAGTTTCCATGGCTCCCGCTTCAGGTGCCTGGCCGGTTTGGAATTCTCGACGCCGCTGAACGGACAATTGGGTGCTGGCGTCTTGATCTAATGACGTTGCCAGAGCAAATTGACCATCAGACTGGCGCATATATATAGCACTATAGCCTCCTCCCAAAGACTTCAAGGTTCTCTCCGGAATCGCAGATTTGCCGTTCACAATATCCCCTGCAATCAGCACAGCAATCGTTGCCCCAGTGGCTGGCTCTTTGACAGGAGTGGCGGTATAGCGGATCAGGGCGTCCGAGTTGGTAAATCCTGCAGGTAATGGGGGAGCTTCTGCGGCCAGATCGGTCCAGGGGACAATGGCGCTAGTCTTAATTTGTTGGGGATTTTGCAGGACCTTGGCAACTAAGTCATCGGGATTAAACGGCTGACCGGTACGGTCGGCGTTGGCGCTAACGATAATCCCCTGGTTACGTCCGACCAGGGTGGCATATTCAATCTTGCGGGCCTGGACTTCGTTTTTGAGAATCTGCTTGACCTGGTTTCGCAAGCCTGCACTTAAGGGTTTACCCTGGGCATGAAACCGGGCTGCATTGATAATGGCCGCATTATCAGACTGACCCCGGAAGCCGAATCCCATTTGGTCGATCTTGAGGTTGTATTCAATCCCGGTGACCGCCAGTTCTGAAATGGCCTGGTTGAGCAGTTGAGTTTGTCCCCCTTGAATATTGGAAAAGATGCCGGCACCAACTAAACCCACCGTTGATAAAGCCCCAGCTGCGAGGAGCGCAAAGGTTTGCTTGTTACGGATGGAGAGGGACTGGAACCCTTCTGAAGCAGGCAAAGGGGGTTGGACAGGAGCGCTGGATTCTGCGGATTGCTCCTGCTTTTTCCTCAACGGCGATTGATAGGCGACTTGTCCGGGGGTGGGAAGTTGATAGGTTTTCCCGCGATACGTCATTGCGGCTCGCTGAGTTTGATGGGGCAACTTCAGCTGCAAGCCTTGCTTTTTGGATGTTGGGTCTTGGGACTGGGCTGGGAGAGCGTTGGCTGATTGAGCGGCTGCGTTTCGAGGCGGAGTGGCTCGACCAATCGGTTGACCGGTTTGCTGCGATGTTGGGCTAACGTTGGCCGCATTTTCAGCTGAACTGTTACTAACGTGACTATTTTTATGGTTCTGGGTGGTAGGCTGAGAAGACGGTTGATTCATAGAAGGTGAACCTCGTTCAAATAGTAAAGGGAATAGGGAACAGGGAACAGGAAATGGGGGAAGAGAAACAGCGAACTGTTTTTGCTCAGGATTACCGATCTGTTCCAGTCCGTTTCAGTAGAGTTCAGCCTGATGGGAGGGTAAATCTAACGGTGTTTGCCAGGTTAAGATTTGGGCATGGCGGCTGCGATCGCAAACCCATCCAAGACAGACCACATTTTCCGATCGGCTCCCAACCAGTAACCGCGTAGATAAGGGACTAAACCTGGTGACACAGCAGCAGCAGGAGGCGATTGAATCTCATCTGGATTGAGCCAGCCGATATCGTCCACAGCGTTAACCATGAGTCCTAACATCTGCTTTCCACTACCCGGAAATAACGCAGAAATATCGATTGCAATGGTAATATGATGCAAGAGATTTGTCGTCTGGGCATACCAGGGGGCAAGCCCAACCAGATGTCCCAAATCCACCATCCAGAGAATTTCTCCACGCCAGTTATAAACCCCTGCAACCCAGGCTGGCATGTGAGGTAAGGGGACAATCTGGCCGAGTGGAATTTTCAGCACTTCAGCGAGGTGGAAAATCGGCAACATTGCTGCTGTGTTTGCTCCCAGCTGAAAGCGTAGAAATTGCTGGCCTGTCTTAGAACGATCGGTCTCAGGCTGCTGCTGCATCGCTGAGTTAGATGAGGAGCTTGACACGACAATTGCATCTCCTAACGTATAGCACTACGAAAATAGCTAAAGACACCACAAAAGACTTAAGCCTAAATGTAGACTCGAATGGCACTGACATCAGATTGGTGGGCAATGCCCACCCTACGAATTTTCTCAAACCTAAACGTAGACTCGAATGGTGCTGACATCAGGTTAGTGAGCAATGCCCACCCTACGAATTTTCACGCTGACGAGGATTTTTATCCTTTCGCCGATCGACACCCAAACCTGAATGTAGAATCTTACCCTTCTGCCTCCTGCCTTCTGCCTTCTGCCTTCTGCCTTCTGCCTTCTGCCTTCTGCCTCCTGCCTTCTGCCTCCTGCCTTCAAGCATTCAGCAACTGTTTAACCGTACGGATTAAGAATTCTTGATCCACTGGCTTGGGAACATAGGCATCGGCCCCCTGCTTTAAGCCCCAAAATTTATCCATTTCGGTTCCTTTGGTTGAACACAGAACCACTGGAATATTGCTGGTGTTGTCTTGTGCTTTCAGCTGACGACAAATCTCAAACCCACTTCGGCCTGGGAGCACTACATCCAAAACAATCACATCAGGATGGTGGCTATCGATTTTGGTGAGACCTTCCTCTCCACTTTTGGCTTTTAATACATTAATTCCTCCCTGTTGAAGACAACTGGAAATGACTTCCATGTCAGTTAAGGAGTCATCAATGACTAATGCGGTACCCATGGTATTTACCTCGATTAAAACAATGGGAAAATCGTTCTGAAAATTTAGACTTTTGTGAATCCAGTAGACTCTATCTCATACTCGAGAGCCTCTGCAGCACTAAAGTGCCTACTACGAATTTGCACAATTTTAGTTGTGTCAAAGTACTACAAATTGATTTCGATTCTGCTGACTGGGTATCAGATGCAAAAAACATTGCCAAATAGATAGAAGTTTGACTCATGATTTCGAACTCTCATATCAGGTAGGAGAAGGATGTTTGAGATATTTTTGCACCACGTTCAAGACGATTTCGGCATCGATCGGTTTGCTCAGAAAATCTGAGGAACCCACCATTTTTGCTCGAACGCGGTCGATAATGCCGTCGTTCCCTGTCAGAATAATGATGGGGATAGTTCGAAAAAAGGACAATTTTCGCAGTTGGCTGCAAATCTCATAGCCATTGGCATCAGGCATGACTAAATCTAAAAAGATGAGGTCGGGTTTGTGCATCATTAACGATACGATTGCTCGCAATGCGTCATTCAATGCCATAAATTGATAGCCTGCGGCTGTGAGAATATCTCCCAACGTTTGGCAAATCATGGGACTATCATCCACACAGGCAATCAACGGTTTTTTAGGCCCAGACGTTTCTAATGTCGCTTTACGATCTGGAGGATCCCCAGCTGCTTTTGATTTGATCGCAGTATTGCTACTTGTTGTTTGTGCGATCGCAGTATTGCTACTGGTCGGGCGCTTGGTTGCAGGATGTCCAATTTTTGTTTGTTTAGCAGTCGATTGCTTCGTTGTTGAGGATTGAGCAGCAGGGATACCAATTGTGGGGTTTGGCAGATCGGCCACCTCAACCAAATCGACAAAACTCCGCTGAATATAAGGCAACAACGACTGAAGAATATCGACACTATTCCGCTTCATTTGGACAGCCAGATCGCGCAAGGTTTGCTGTCCATCCAGTCGCTTTGTCAGGGTTTGGTAAGTCTGGATAGAAACGCAGCGACGCAGCTGTTCTGGCTGGCAGATGATGGGGGCATGGTTTGGAGAGCGGTCTGCGACCTTTGCAGTTTGCCAGTCTCGCCAATGTTTTTGCACGACAGCGATCGATCGATCCACATCCACAAAGGCTAGTTTGGGAAACGGCAATGTTTGGGATTTGATTTCATAGGTTACGCCTGGGGTTTGGGCAATATCAAATAGGATTTCCTCCACTCCGGCACGGATCAATCGATCGATCGATTCCTGGCTGATTTTCCGCTTACTTTTCCAGGAACAGAGCAGTTGATATTGCCAACCTGGTGCGGTTCTAGCCCCTTGAGTGGCAACACTTTCCAGATCCTGTTTCCAGTTGGAGCCATTCGCTAACAGAGTGGGACAGTGGATGGTAAGATTTCGCTTCCATCTTCTGTTTGGATGTTTCCCGCCAGCAGCATAAACAATACGACCCGAATAGAGGTAAAGTGTCCATTGTTTTCCCTCTGGGGTTTTGAGCTGAAGTTGACCGCTAAATTGAGGATTTTTCAGCGCCTCAAACAAGTGAACTGGCTTGTTGGTCGTAAAGTTTTTGATGTCAACAGGGGATGAATTGAGTTGGGCTGCCACCATATCTGCCTTCCATTGATTAAATTCGCGACTGGCCATGCTCCTGGCTTCCTTGAAAACCGAATGACTCCAAGCTGAAGAAACAAAGACGCGTAACGCCTACAGCATACAAAAACGTCAGGCTTCCTCTTTTGGAGAATCCGCAAGTACTCCCTGGCAGGCTATTTTGATACCAATTTGATTTGGAGATGCAATCGAAAAATTGGCGGAATGCTTGCCTAGCAAGGCTTTCTCCAATCTAAAATCGCCAATCTAAAATCCAAAATGGTATTAGCACTCTGCCCTTGTCCAAAGAACAAGGAACTTTAAGGAGAGGGAAAGTCCCTTGCGGTTTCCCCAGATCGATGAGAGTTTCTCCCCAGACAGAGAAGAGACTCAACAAGACTTTTTGGATTGTTTCTGGTGTTGTGAGGTGAAGGCGCTACGAACAATTTACCCTTCTGAGGTGAATTGCCCCAGCAATCGTTTCAGCTTACAAAGCTTGAATTAGTAGGAGTATCTTTTTTGATGATAAAACCATGAGAATTTCATTGAAATCCTCACCCTGTGGAATTTCCTGAAGCAGCACGCAGAGCACGATCGCAGTTGCGATCGCGATTAATGGCTACATTTCCCAAACAACACCATGCCAGCGGCAGATTCCCTTGATGCTAATGTCTTGCCAACGGCAGATTCCCTGAGTCAAAGGACCTAAGCCCTTTATCCTAACCTAAAGACTGATTCGTGCAAACGCCATCAGCCATATCGCTGATTCTACATACGTATATCTTGTCTGCTAATCAGTATGGAATAAAAACGGAACAGTTGCCTGCAAAGTTCATCTTTTTTTTACCTTCAGGCGTTGGACAAAGTTAAGCCTTAGCACCGCCAATTCCAGTTTTCCACCGCATGCTGACACAGCACGAACATGCCCCAGGAGTGCGAAAAGTTGCTCTAAAAGTTTCGATTTCATGACATTAAGGAGCGGTCAAGGGCTGGAGGTTGCCATGTACAACGGCTTACTTTCCACCCAGGATGAAAATCGTTGCATTGCAGGAACAAAACGCAACTCTGTCCGTCGCACTCAAAAATCCTTACATCTGGAGGACTACCACAACCCGTGCTACCGAATGGTGTCTAGCACCTGGGTAAACGATTTGTCACGTTCTCTTTTAGAATAAGGCAGCCCGAGATCCTGAACGGTGGCTAGCACCGAGGATGGGACAGGCTTGCCTTAATTTCAAGATACAAGGATGGGCAAAACCAAACGTGCCCATTCCAAAAGCCCCAAACACCAAGCGACTGATTTGTCTCTGGACAATCATTTAAACAAATGGGTTTAAATCCGCTCGATCTCCTGCACATAACCTGGCTCTCCCTGACTGGTAACCCACTCCGATCCGGACTAACCGCTCTCGGTGTCTTCATGGGGGTTGCCGCAGTCAATGCTACTCTGCAAGTCGGCGCTATCAGCCAGACCGAAATCGCCCGTCAAATTTCGGAGCGAGAAGCCCCCCAGGTGAGGATTTACGGTCTTTGGGGACAGGGTGGTTTTCAACCGCAGGATATTGCATTTCTGCGGCAGCGCCTCAAAACAGCCCAAGCAATTAGCCATGCTGAATGGCCCGATTTGGGAAGTTACGAGATTTCCTGGCAATCCCAAGTCGTCGACCGATTACAGATTATGGTGGTATCTCCAGGTTATTTAGAAACGATTGGACGTAAAGTGCTAACAGGTCGTCCTTTTAATACTCAAGACTACGAAACATTCCGGCAAGTCGTCTTGATAGACACTTTATTGAAGGAACAACTCTTTGGTACCCGACCTGCTGTAGGAGAGCAGATAATATTAGATAATCGTAACTATCGCGTCATTGGGGTTGTGGAATCAAAAACATCTGCCTATGGCGAACCTCGGGGTCTATTGATGATGACCAGCGCCTATTACAGTGCGCTGACGGGTCGCCAGAATGTTTTTATGCTAGCCATTCGCCCCCGTCACCTGGATGATATCAACTTTTTGCAAGACCAGGCTGAAGCACTCTTGAAGCAGCGCTATGGAAAAGAGCAAGAATTCTATCTGGGCAGCAACATTGAGGATTTGCTGGAACGCCGCTCGCTACTACAACAGGTCTCGATCGCCCTGAGTGTATTAGGGATAATTTCTCTGATTGTCGGCGGCATTGGCATTGCCAACATCACCATCGCAGCCGTGACTGAACGAACTGCCGAGATCGGACTACGACGAGCCATCGGTGCTACCCAACGAGACATCATGCTGCAGTTCATCTTAGAAGCCACTCTGGTCAGTCTAGTTGGCGGTGCAGCCGCCATCGGCCTGGTGCATGGATTAACAGTTGTCGTATCAGAACAATTCAAGCTACCCTACCAATTCAACTGGCAAACCACCAGTCTGGCTCTGGGTTCAGCCTTTGGAGTTGGTATCGGTGCCAGTTTCTTCCCAGCCCTGCGAGCCAGCCAGCTCGATCCAGTAAAAGCCCTGCGATCGAGCTAGAACAGGAAGTAGGGGAAGCGGCAGCAGCAGGGGGAGTGGAGGGAGCGAGGGATGCAGAAGCAGTAAGGAGAGTGGAGGATGAAGGAGAAAAAGGAGCGCTAATCCCAGAGAATGGTAAAGTCATTCCAGAGCGGGGAAAAGAGACCTTATTGGAAATAGTGTATAAGACTTCAGAAGAGTAAACTCCTTCCCTGAACTTTTCAGATTAGGCAGCTGCTAGTTCAACTCCCTTTTTTGAACGGTGGCTTAAGCGAAAATTGTGTAATCCACAGGCCGTCTCCATGACATCATCAACGTAATAATCGGCCCAATTGCGGAATTTCTGCACCACAATCTGACACCGCTTGATCCTACCAATTTGATGTTCCACTTCCACTCGCACCTTTGAAATCTCTCGATTCTTCTCTTTGTCTGCCTCACTCAATTCCCTCCCCTTCGGCTTCTTCTTCGGTTGCTTAATCGTCACCCCAGGGGGGGCAAATCCCTGGAATCCGGTATCTTGCCAAATGGTGCTTCCTTCTGGAAACTCTGACATCTCTTCATCGGCAATCTTTTTGTCGTGCTTTTTGCCCTCGTAGGTGTCGCTCAAATACACCACCTTGCCTTCACGTTCGCTGACGATGTTGTTCTTCACCGTGTGGGTTTTCTTCTTGCCGCTGTAGTAGCGCTTACGGTCTGCTTTATCCTGGGGGCGATTGATCGGGCGTTCGGTGCCATCAATCATGAATTCTAAACTGGGACACGCTTTCAGCACTTCCTTTAATTTCGATGGTTCCCTCTCTGGCAACTGTTTCTCATACCCCAGCGCCCAGTTCAGCACTCTCGTGAGACGATGTACCCATTCATTCGCTTGGCCTTGACTGATGCCAAACAAAAATCCCTGCACTGCCTGGGTCGGATAAAGCCGACAATACACCAAAATGAACAACAGTTTATCTTCTAGGGTCTCCAGTTGCGCTTTTCTGCCACCGCCATAAGCGCGTTGACGTTTGCCAGTGTAAAACGTTTCTTCGACAAACTGCTGCCAGGCAACCTCAAAGCTGACCAGAAGCGCTTCAAATTCTTCAAGCCTCATGCTGGTTAGACTCTGTAAAACGTGAGGTTTACTCCTCAGTTCCTCATACATGATTTTCACCCTGCTACCCCTTCCCCAACGTCAGAGTTCCATTTTAGAGCTTTAATTCCAATAAGGTTTAATACAATCCTGGATATCAACAGTCCCAATGAGGACACCATTCCAACCATCGCAGACAACCATCTCAATTTAGTCTTACTGTCGATCAAAGATCGAACGCTAGGATTGCAAAACCTCAAAAAAACCCTTGCGGTCATTGCTGCAATGGAACAAAAAGCAGGATATTTGCAGCGTAATGTTCTTGTTCCATTAGGGATTTACAAATCTATAGCTGAAGTTTTAACGCTGCAGTGTGGGTAGTCCTCCAGGTGTAGGGATTTTTGAGCGCGAGGGTGGAACCCTCGCGCTCAAAAATCCTTACTTGTTTACCTCTACCAGAATTTCTATAGTTTCACAAAAACGTGATTCTAAGAATCTCACCTAACTAATGCGATTACAGGAGTAGTTAAACAAAATAAATTGTGCATTCCAATTGGCTGAAATCCTTTTAATTCAAGCTTTTCCCAATTTTAAAATATACAATTTATTTTGTACAGGTACTTACATTGCATCTCCATACAACTGTTCATGCAGCCTGGCGTTGATACAAATGGATATCTCTTTGAGGAAAGGGAATACTAATCCCTTCTGCGTCCAGGCATTTCTTGATGCGGTCGTAGGTGTTGAGGGAAACTTGCCAGTAGTCACTGGGTCTGACCCAGGGGCGGACGGCAAAGTTGACGCTGCTGTCACCGAGTTCGAGGACGCCAATATCTGGGGCGGGATGTTGCAAAATCCGTTCGTCTTCAGCCAGGGCTCTGGCCAGAACTTGCTTGACGCGATCTACATCCGCGTCGTAGGCCACGCCAACCACCAGATCGAGACGCAGGTAGGGTTTAGCAGAATAGTTGGTGATATTGTCTGCGGATAGTTTGGCATTGGGGACGATGATGGTGCGGTTGTCGAAGGTGCGGACGGTGGTGGTGAAGATGTGGATTTCTTCGACAATGCCGGAAACGCCAGCGGCTTCGATCCAATCTTCGACGCGAAAGGGCCGGAAGAAGACGATTAAGACGCCAGCGGCAAAGTTGGCCAGGGATCCCTGTAGTGCCAAACCAATCGCCAGACCGGCGGCACCAAGCAAAGCGATAATGGAGGTGGTCTGAACGCCCAGTTGGTTGAGGGCGGCTAGGAGAACAAAAATGACAGCCGCAATATAGGTGACGTTACTCAAAAAAGAGACGAGGGTGGCTTCGATTTTGGCCTCGGTCATGGCTTTTCGAACCACTTTGGGCAGGAGTTTAGCGAACCAGAGGCCAATGACCAGGATTGCGATCGCAGCCAGCACCTTGATCCCAAAGATCGCGATCAGTCCCCATAGCGTTTCCACGAACTCTTTCAAGATCTGCACTCCTTTTGAAGTATCTGCAGTTTTCAGGATACTAAGAGCGGGCCCATTTTTTGGCCTATCAGTTACATATTTCGGGGAAGGCAGGAGGCAGGAGGCAGAGGGCAGGAGGAAAAAGGGAAATAGAAAGAACGGAAAATGGCTAGAGGACAATCCAAAATCTAAAATCTAAAATCTAAAATCATTAACGCTGTTCGCCAGCAACCGCTATCATTACGACTAATAGATAATCAACCCTCAACCATGAGCAATTAATCATGAACAATTAACCATAAACAATTAACCATGAACCCTCAACCCTCAACCATGAACCACTCCCTCCTTTCCCGAGCAATGATGATGGCGGCTTTGTCTGCAACGGTTGCGATCGCAACCGTTGCCCCCTCCGTCCGCGCCAGTACCCCCAGGATCCAATTCAATCCGCCCGAGATCGAACGCCCCCAGGTTTTCCTCCGGTCATCCTACATGAGCCACGGCGGGCCACGATGCGGCAACAATTACACCCATGCCCTGATCCCACCCACTCAGGTCGGGCTAACCGATGGTTCCAATCCCATCCTGTTTTTCCATGTGGATCGTCGCACTGCCCAAAACATGCCAACAACGATCGCCTTACAGCTAGAACTATTCCCCCTTACCCCCAGCACCGAAGCAGCCCCATTGGGCGGCATCGCTGAAGCCCCTCTATACACCAGCACTATCCAAGTTCCAGTCAACGTCCTGCCCGGCATTATTGGCTTTCGCCTACCCGATCTGGTGAATCAGCAACTGCAGACCGATCGCTTTTATCAATGGGTGCTGCAGATTGCCTGTCGTCCAGATCTTAGCGACCCCTTCTTCAACAGCGACCCCTACGACAGCGACTACATCAGCGGCCTGCTGCATCCTGTTGAACGGGATCCAAAACTGGCTGCCGAACTCGCCCAAGCCGCTTCCCTGAGACAGGTCGCCCTCTACGCTCAAAACGGCATCTGGTACGAATCCCTCAGTCTATTAGCCCAGCTCCGTCAAGCCGAGCCTGAAAATCAAGCCCTGAAAGCAGCCTGGACAAATTTATTAGAATCCGCTGGCTTTGGCAGCCGCTATCGCCTGCCCCCCAAACAATTAGCAGACTCGCCCCTCTGGTTTTAACCTCTAGTAGTCTGACATACCTAAAAAATGTGCAAGAGTTGCAACGGATTTGAACGGATATAGCGGATGGCTATCCCATTGAGACTCAATAGACTGTCCATCTGTTACATCCAGTTTCATCCGCTGCCAACTTAAGTCTTAATGCACCAAATTAGCGGTGTCATTCCAATGGGATCTACCTTCTGCGATAAGATGAGACTGTAGCATTTTGGGAGGAATACTGGCTAATGCCATTACCTGCAACACCAAAGCTATATACTTCAGAAGCTTACCTGGAAGGGGAGGAACAGGCGCAGGAGCGCAGTGAATATCGCAATGGAGAAGTTGTTCCAATGGCGGGGGGGCACCGCGAACCAAAATCGCATCGCTGGTGAATTTTATAAACGTTTCCCGACTGAAATTGCGGGTCAAGCCTATGAGATTTTCATGAGCGATATGAGGCTCTGGATCCCGGCCATGCGGCTGTATACCTATCCAGATATCGCGGTTATTAAAGGGGAACCAATCTATCATCAGAGCCGCCAGGATACGGTGGAAAATCCTGACCTGATTTTAGAAGTCCTTTCCAAATCGACCAGACAGTACGACCAGACGGATAAGTTTGATGCCTATCGAACAATTCCCAGTTTGCAGGAGTATGTCATGGTCGATCAATACAGTTTTTGGGTCAAGCAACTGCATAAAAATGCTCGCGGACAATGGGTGCTGACTGAATTGTTTGGAGCGGATGCTCAACTCCAACTGGAGTCGGTGGCGTTTGAGATCCGTTTGGCGGAGTTGTACAGGCGGGTGAAGTTCCAGGTTCAAGAGGATGCATGAGGAAAGTCCAGGAAGATTCCCTTGCTCTTGCTTTAAATTGTACAAATTTGTAGTGGGCACTTTAGTGCTACTAGAGTCTATTGAGTAAGAACTACAACTTTTTTCGCAACCCAAATCTATTCCAATAAATTAGCTGTACCAGACCACTACAAACTGTTCCCTGTTCGCCATTCTCTGCTATGCATTACCAAATTCAATGATTGTATTGCTCTTTTTTCCCAGGCAGTTGTTATCATCGGGTCAGTTTGTAATAAAAATTTGCGTTTCGAGTTGATGTCGTGTCTAAACAGGAGAATATCAGTCGTGAAGAAGGTTCTATGTTTGCCCCTGGTATGCCTGGGCTTGTTGGGGTTGCCGGCTAGAGTATTGGCTCATGCGGTGGAAACGAATTATTTAATGTCGGCTGATGAGCTGGAAATGCAGGCGATTTATAGCACGGGAGAGCCGCTGGCAGGGGTTGAGGTGCGGGTTTTTGCGCCTGGGAACGCTTCTGAACCCTGGATGACGGGAACGACAGATGCTGAGGGGCGGTTTTCTTTTCTGCCCGATGGTGCTCAGCAGGGCGAGTGGCAGGTGGATATTAATATGGAAGCTGAGGATGGTCATGGCGATAGCTTGACCGTGCCGGTGGGTGCTCAAGGCATTGAGATGAACAATATCAGCCAAACTGTTGACGAGGGCGATGGCATCGATTCCAAGGGGGTGCTGGGCGCGATCGCAGTCATCGGCATGCTTGCAGTAGACACATTCATCTCGCGCCGCAAACGTTAATCCGGTCTCTATGACAAGAGAGTTGACTGGCTTTAATTGACTAGTGCTCTGTCAACGCTAAAAGTTAGGGTAAACTCCAATGGAGTTTACCCTAACTTTTAGTTGTGATACTGCACTAGCCTGGATGGATAGTGTTGACAAGGAGATCGATCGATCTCCTTGTTTCGATCTATCCCTTTTGTTGGGTAGATTAACTGCAGAATGAGCGATATGGCAGAGGGCAGAAGGCAGAGGGCAGAAGGGGAAAGGTTGATTCTATTCTAGCTTTGAGCTTTTTTCTATCTGCCTAATCCATTTTCGTAGTGCTATACATCGCGAGCGATGAGCTATGGGCAGAAATTTGCTCGACCGTATGGGGGATTGGAATCCGCAGCTGATGCGGGAGCTAAAGGGGAGCTTTAAAGTGCAGAGTGTTGCGATCGCGATCGCGATCTCGCTGCTGTTTCAACTCTTTCTGTTCGGACTCATCATCAGCACTTCGCCAGATACGTACCCTAATAGACGATACTGCCATCTAGACGAGTCTCTCCTCCCTCGCCTCGGTAATAAATATAACCTGGAAGAGAAATATCAGCAGCTGAGCCGACAGCTTGACATTTATTTAGCCAGCGATCGCCCGAATCCCTTAAAGGCGGGACAGTTGCAAACCCAGCTGAGTCAGCTGGAGTCTGTCCTGCGAGACGTTTGTCCCCAAGACTTATTCGATGTGCCGCTCTGGTGGCAGGATTTCTATGCCCAGAGCTTTATCTGGATCGCTTTTTTAGTACTGGTACTCTTGCTCGTAATGGGCGTCTGCGTGCTGATTGCCGACCTGAGCCAGGAAGAACGTCGCGGCACCCTGAACTTTCTGCGGCTTAGCCCTCAATCTGGGCGAAGTATACTGGTCGGCAAACTATTGGGAGTGCCGTGCTTGCTGTATCTGGCAATCGGGCTAACCTTGCCTTTCCAGTTCTGGTTGGGGATTGCAGCTCACCTATCGCCCATCGAAATATTGAGCTTCTGGATCGCAGTCGCTGCCAGTTGTGTCTTCTTCTACAGCGGGGCATTGCTATTGGCCCTGGTCAGAACTCCGCTCGGTGATTTCCAGGTCTGGTTGGGCGGCGGCATCGTTCTGACATTTTTGCTCTTCAGTCGCGAGATGTCCGTCCTGTACGATTTCACTGACTGGCTCGCGCTGTTCTTTCCGACTGTGGTGCTGCCTTATTTGGTGGGTCTGTCAAACTGGAAATATGTGAATGGCCCGTTCTTCTATCCACAGATAAAACAACTCATCTGGTTCAATCTTCCCCTGGGCAGGGCTGGAGCCGGACTCGTTATTTTTATGCTGTTGAACGATGGGTTGTGGATCTACTGGCTCTGGCAAGCGCTGAAAAGGCGCTTCGATTGCCCCAATCTAACGATTCTGAGCAAGCAACAGAGTTATTGCTTCTCGGCTTGTTTAGCGCTGGTCAGTTTGGGGTTTGCGCTGCCGTTTCTCAACACAGAGCTATGGGAAAACGTTAACCCTTTTGAAACTCTCCGGAGCATACTGAGTTTGCATCTGTTGCTCTTTGTGGGTGCGATCGCAATTTTCTCTCCCCAACGTCAGACGTTGCAGGATTGGGCACGCGATCGCCAGGAACGTCTGGTGGAAACCCGTCGTTTTTGGCCATCCAGCTTGTTCAAAGATTTGCTCCAGGGAGAAAAGAGTCCCGCTTTGCTTGCCCTTGTCATCAACTTAGCCATTCTCGCCATCCCGATCGTCATTTGGATCTTGCTGATGCCGTCAGCCAGCGATCTTCTGGACAAAAACAAACTGTTATTGGGGATCTGGTTGACCCTGAATCTGAGCTTGATTTACGCCTTATTCGTTCAGTGGATGCTATTAACAAAAATGGCCAACCAGACGATCTGGGTAATCGCTGCCGGGATCTTAGCCACTGTTTTGCTGCCGCAAGCGCTGGAGTATGCCTCCAGGGACTTTTTTGATGATTTTTTCTGGCTGGTGCTGACTGGCCTGCCGATGCTGGAGAGTTTAGAACAGACAACGATTGTTGAGATAACCTGCGCTCTCCTTGCTCAAGGAGTTATCCTGGCTGTGTTGACCTGGCAGCTAACCCGACAACTGCAACAACTGGGAACGTCCCAACCAGAACTTGAAACACAAACCCTGAACCCTGAATCCTGAACCATGAACACCGAATTGGCAATTTGTACTCGCAGGTTAACGAAGCAGTTTGACCGTCATGTTGCGGTTAACACCGTGGATTTAGAGGTTGAAACTGGCGAAGTGTACGGGCTGATGGGGCCAAATGGAGCCGGGAAGACGACTCTGATCCGCATGCTGGCAATGGCGGAGGAGCCAAGCCGGGGGGAAATTTATCTCAACGGCCAGCTGGTGCAGCGGGTGGGCGAGGCATCTGGCTTCGTCAACCGCGTTAATCCAGCTGTGAAGCAACGTCTGGGCTACTTGCCTGATGATTTTCCGGTCTATGAAGATTTGACAGTGTGGGATTATCTGGACTACTTTGCCCGGTTGTACCGCTTGCGCAATCCGCAGCGCAGACGACGACTGTACGAAGTACTGGAGTTGGTGCAGCTGGGCAATAAACGCAATAGCGCCATCGCATCTCTATCCCGGGGCATGAAACAACGCCTCAGCCTGGCCAGAACCATCATTCACGCGCCTCTATTGCTGCTGCTCGACGAACCCGTGTCTGGTCTAGATCCGATTGCCCGCATGCAATTTCGCGACATCATCAAAGCCCTGCGAGAAGCGGGCATGACGATTCTCATTTCATCCCATGTCCTCAGCGACCTGGCAGAATTGTGTACCTCAGTGGGCATCATGGAATTGGGTTATCTGGTGGAAAGTGCTCCCTTAGCAGATCTGTACGCTCGCCTGAGCCAACAACAACTTTGCTTATCCGTGCTGGGGGATCTAGATAGGTTGATCGCCGAGCTTAAACATCATTCCTCTGCGATCGGGTGGGAAGTGCTGGACAATTGCCAGACGGTACGGGTTCAGTTTGCTGGCACCCCGGAAGATCAGGCTGCCCTGCTGCGCGCGCTGGTAAACGCTGACATTCCCCTAACCGAATTTCATGGCAGTCAGGAAAATTTGGAAGCCATCTTTCTTAAATTGGGCCACCAACAAGCTTCGTAATTTCTCTTGCCGAGCTTGTAGTTCGGACTAGCTTATATAGGGTTGGTGGGCAGTGCCCACCCTACGAATTTACTTTTCCCCTTCTGCCTCCTGCCCTCTGCCTCCTGCTATAGCTATAAACGATTAACCATGAACGATTAACCATGAACGATTAACCATGAATCATGAACAATCCTTTACTCGATCGACTGGGCAATTGGAATCCGCAGTTGGTGCGGGAGCTGAAAGGTCGCTTTAAAGTATGGCAGGTTGCGATCGCGATCGCGCTCTCCCTGCTATTTCAACTCTGCTTCTTCCTCAGAATCATTAGCACTTCCCCCAACACCTATCCCACCGAACGATACTGCCACCTGATCCCGTTTGTGCTGCCTTACCTGGACTACAAAGCGAACCGGAAAGCAGACTATCAGCAACTGAGACAACAGCTGACAGATTATTTAGCCAGCAATCGCCCCAATCCGCTCAAGGTAGAACAACTGCAAACCCAGCTAAATCAGCTGGGATCTATCATCAAAGGAGTGTGTCCCAAAGAAGCCTTCGATTTTCAGCTCTGGTGGCAAGACTTCTATGCCGAGACCTTTACCTGGATCGCCTTCTTTACGGTCAACCTCCTCCTCGTTGCCGGTGCCTACATGCTGATTGCCAACCTCACCCAGGAAGAACGTCGCGGAACTCTAAACTTCCTGCGGCTCAGCCCTCAATCCGTACAGAGCATCCTGGGTGGCAAACTGTTGGGAGTGCCCAGCCTGCTCTATCTCGCTGTCGGGCTAACTCTGCCGTTCCAGTTCTGGGTGGGGATTGCGGCCCACCTATCGCCCATCGAGATCGCGGACTTCTGGATCGCAGTTCTTGCCAGTTGCGTATTTTTCTACAGCGGTGCCGTGCTATTTGCCCTGGTCAGCGCTCAACTCAGCGGTTTCCAGGCTTGGCTTGGCAGCGGTGCCGTGCTGGTTTTCCTGTTCCTCAGCCATACGATTCCCCGCCTGGCCCATTCAACCGATTGGCTAACTCTGTTCTCTCCCAATGCAGTGCTGCCCTATCTAGTGGGTCTAGCGAACTGGGAACACCTGGATGTTCCTTTCTTCTATGCAGAGATAAAATATCTCAGTTGGTTTCATCTTCCCCTGGGACAGGCTGGCGTCAGGCTGATTATTTTTATGCTGTTGAACTTCGGCTTGTGGACTTACTGGCTCTGGCAGGCACTGAAACGGCGTTTTCATCACCCCAATCTGGCCATTCTCAGCAAGCAACAGAGTTATGTCCTGTCCGCTTGCTTTGCTACGGTCAATCTGGGTTTTGCCTTTCAGTCGTTCAACGCAGGCATTGAACTCCTGGCGCCTCTCCTGAGTTTGCTGATTTTGAATTTGTTGCTGTTTGTCGGTGCGATCGCAATCCTCTCCCCCCCCCGCCAGACCCTGCAAGACTGGGCCCGTTACCGCCAGGAAAAGCACGCCAGATCGAACCATTTCTGGCCATCCGGCTTACTCACAGACCTGCTCTGGGGCGAAAAAAGTCCCGCCCTGCTTGCCATCGCCCTCAACCTGGCCATTCTCGCCCTTCCAATCCTGCTCTGGATACTCTTATTGCCCTCCAGTAGCGATCTATCCAAAGGCAAAACACTGCTGGGGTTATGGCTAACCCTGAATCTGAGCCTGATTTCTGCTCTACTGGTTCAGCTCACCCTGTTAATGAAAACAGCCAAACGAGCGTTCTGGGCAACCGCTGCAGGATTCGCCATCATCGTTCTGCCACCCTTAATCGTCAGCTTGCTGTTCTGGCAATCGATTGAAAACTCTGCCTGGCCATTGCTGCTGACCGTTTTTGCCCTGGGGATTGTAAAAAATACAACCTCCACTGAAATCGTTTTTGCCCTACTGTTTCAGGGGATTGTCCTGAGTCTATTGACCTGGCAGATCGCCCAACACCTGCAACGACTGGGCGAGTCAGACTCAAAATCAATGTTTGCTGAAAAAACTTGAACGATCGGGTAGAGCAGAAGGCAGAGGGCAGAAGGCAGAGGGCAGAAGGAAAAGAGTGACTACATCTAATTTTGTTTTTTTTGTTACATTCTAATCTATTCGCGTCGTGCATCAGGTTTGGTGAGCAGCGCCTACCAAACCCAAAGAATCATGGAACATTTTACAGTCGGTTCGTTGATTTTTGCGAGAGAACATGATTTTGCCTGATGATTCCTTTGCACGGACTCGATAGACTCAGGGTCGGCACAAAACCGACCCCTACAGGTTTGTTGCGATCGCGCAATCTGCAGGGTGTTGTAGGGGCACCCCTTGTGGGTGCCCTGCAGTTATGGGGATGCTGTGAGGCTCTAACTGCCATGGGGAAAAATCGCCAATCGGTAGAGAACCCTATTCCACGGGATGCGGAAAAATGCACGAACCGACAGTTTTAGGCGTGCCAGCCCCCTGCTGGACTGGCACAACTCATTCAATGTATTAGATCTGGGTTGTATAGCAATAGCCAAGCTCGTTAGGACAGACAAACTTGAGCGCACGCTTCTCATGCGCTCAAGTTTGTCCTAAGCAATGTGACTACTGCTATAAAAAGCTGTAACGCTGATCCGATAGACACTGCAGCACTAAAGTGTTCGCTACAAACTTGCATGATTTTAGTCGTATCAAATACTACCCGGCTAATCGCTAAAAACTACCTCCCGCTGAACTGATCTCGCAAGTCTTGCCGCCGACACAAGTCGTTTCAATTTGTTCGGGGAAACTCCCATTCGGGACAAACTTGCCATCCAGATTGGGATAGCAACTAGATGGCAGGCTGCAAGATTGACCAATAGTGCAGGTCTCGCCAGTTGGATCGGGCGACTCAGTCACAGGGACACAAGGGCCATGCCCAGTGCCATCATTCTGAACATAGACATTCTGCATCATTCCCAGATCTTCATGGATTAAGATATGGCAATGGAAGACATACTCACCCCAGTAATCCCAGAAGCGCGTCCGCATCTTAAAATACCCTGCTTCTAGCAGCTTGCCGTTGGAGTCATATTTAGCTGGCGGAATGCCAAACGTATCCCACCAAACCCGATCCTCGACATCAAACTTTTGCGGCGTTGAAGACTCATTCGGACTGTAAACCTCCACTACCTGGAACGGATTCACATGGATATGGAACGGATGAATCAAATTGGTGTAGTTATAAACAATCCATTCTTCCGCCGTATTCAGCTTCACCACCTGCACCGTTTCAGGCTCCGCTTTAGGAGCGGAGAATGTCCCAGGCTGGTATGGAGCTGGAGTAGTTGATGGAAAAGTTGGCGGCGTATAGCGAGGCGTTTTATCCGTACTATTCTCGCTGTAAGGTTTGCCGTTAATCTGAAACAGTCGTGGAGAAGGCATTGCTGACTTGTAAGCAGCAGGTGCACCTGAAGCATTGTCATAAATGAAGCAGCCCGATCCCCCTGTAATATCAAACACAATCGGGCGCACGTAGGTCGATCCCGCCGCTGTCTTCAACAGTTGTTCTTCTTTGACTGGTTCCAGATAATGGGGTGCGGTGCCAGGAATTGTAGTCGGAATCGACTTCCGCTGGGCAGGTGGAATCGGATCGCCCTCCACCTTAATGGTCGCCAGCACCTGAAACGGTTGCGGCCCCGGCCCCGGTTTCCCGCCACCAATAAATGGAGAATTCCCTCGCGAGATCAATTTTTGCTTCAGCACTTGATACGTTCCGGGTTCGTCCAGTTGGATCAAGAAATCGCTACGATTAGCCGCTACCATATCAAAATGCGTCACTGACTTCGGCGACTTGCCAAAGAAACTAATGCCATCAATGGCAATCTGGTTCATGTTGACACACTTCAGCTCATCGGGGTCATTTTTAACCAGCTGCAATCTGATAAAGCCGCGCGGCGTCGCCGTTCCATTGATAAAACGCCAGCGCTGCAATTCCCCAGGTCGCAGGGTCAGGGTTGGTTGATAATACCCATTAACGGTAAACTCTGGATTTTTGCCGCCCGGAGCGCAGTTATACACCAGCTGATCCACTGGAACTGATTTTTTGGTTCCTGCCGCATCTACTGGAAGCGTGGTTACGGTACCAGTGTCACCAATAATTTCCTGGAGCAGCCAGACTAAATCTTCATCCACCGGGATAACGGCATCGCCTTCTTCTTCGACGATCAATGCTCCCGCCATGCCATCAACAATGTGCAGCGCAGTTGAACCGTGGTTGTGGGCGTGATACCAGTGGGTACCGGCAGCGTGGAAGGTGGGCAATTTGACGCAATAGCGGTGCTTGCCAGTACTGCCATCTTGTCCTTCAGGCGGCAGGAAGAAGAGCATATCGTCAGAAGAGAGCGCTGCATTCTTAGACTCGGCACCGCAGACTGGCTGGCCATCTTTATTCAGACTGATCGGCGAAACGTGGAAACCGTGGAAGTGCAGGTTCACTGTATTAAAGCACCGGGGGCGGTCAACCGATCCCTCGCAGCCTGTAGTTGGCGAAGGCGGTTGTGAGGGAATAACATCTGAGCCATTGACAGGAAGATTGTTGACAAAGTTGAGATGTAGCGTGTTTTGGAGCGGATCGCTGGCCTGGAACCGGAATGTTGGCCCAGGTCGTAGCGGCTGGCTGCTGTTGGGGACAAATGGTCCTTGATCGTTGCAAGTATAATAACGATTAGTAACAACATTAGTTGTTGGATCTTTAATACAATCTACAGCAAGTTTGGTAGGAAAACTTGAAGTGCCAGGACAAGCCACAGGGGGTTGTGGAAAAGTCTTTAACATTGTTGGTTTTAATACGGGAGATTTCATGAGTCGCTTGCCTTTTTTCCCCGCACGACCTGCAGCTTGGGCGGGGTGCGGCAGGGTAAAGGCTGCTGCTGCACCTGCGCCGATAGCCAGGAACTGGCGTCGGTTTAACCGCGATTGTGGAGCGGCTCTCAGGTCATTCCGAGGGGTAGAATCATCCTGGCGCATTATCAGAGTCTCCTCAAATCAATTGGCACCTACATTCTCTACCCAAGATTGCAATTCGGTAGATCGACTTTTACATATTGTCATATTTTATTTTTGCAATTTCCCTATACTGTTTAGCGACGTCGTTTTTGCAATATTTTGTTGTTGCGGTATTTAGCGATACAGATGTTTTTGTTAGACCTGAGTTTTTCCCACTAACCCCGTTGAATGCTTGAAAAGAGGTTTCTCCGTTTTGAGAGGTATGTAGATTATGTTTGGAAAGCTTCACAAATTGTTTGTTGGGCTGATAGCAATAGCAGTATTGGTGATGACAGTCAATGTTGCACCTGCTATGGCTCAGCTGAAGGCAGGTGCAGCAGGGAATCAGAATCCACCGATTGCATTCAATGATTGGACCCAGGTTCAAAGTTCGAATCTGGGACAAATTACCAAACTGACGGTTCACCACGGTTGGCTTGTGGACGGCATTCAAGCGACTTACAATACGACAAGCTTGCCTGCCCATGGCGGTATGGGAGGAGTGTCGTCAGAGGCGACTTTTACTGCAACCGATCCGCTGGTTGAGGTGAGCGGTTATTATGGGGATTTTGCCTATGGGAATGGTCTCTTTATTCTCCAATTGACCCTCAAGTCTAAGAGCGGAAAAGTGTTTGGCCCATTTGGCACAATGCAAGGGTCTTCTAATACGAAGCCATTCAGTTACTCGACCTGCGATGACCAGGCAGTCCGAGCCTTCTGGGGGGGGATTGATTCTGGCAGCGGCAAATATGTCACGACCCTTGGGATCTATGCGACGAGAGCTAGTTAGCAGTTGGCCAGGGCACTGCACTCAGCTGTTTTCTATCGGGGCTGGATAATTCGCTCTTTTGTTTCTAATGCCGAATTCAGAGATCATTGAATCTAGCCAGGGATTGCTAGCAGTACTACGTGGCAATCCTTGTTTTTTTAAGACAGATAAGACAAACAACAGTTAAGATTTTGTTGAGCACTTGATTGTTCAGCAGTAGAGCGAGTCACTTTTGTAGAAGTGCCTGGTGTAATAGCAGCCTTAAAAGCGACACGATCTGAGGGTAAGGGTTTTGACGAGCGCGATCGCAACGATGCCATGTCAAGATTCCATGAAGAGATTATGCAAATGGATTTAGTACTTGTACGGAATCACGCTTCCGTCTTCTAGCGGACGCATATCCACAAGATCTAGGTTAGATTGAGAAATGAACGTTAACCCGAATCATAGTTAAGGCCGCAGTTATTCCTGTAAGATGCCGCCAGATAAATTCATCTCCCTTGCCCAGAGATTCAACCTCAATTCCTTGCGAAGGCGAAATCGCAAGGTGAATCGCAGGTTATTTTCAGGTGCGATAAAGGTGTTGTTCGTGCAGAGATATTAAACCAGCTCTCAAAGCGTTTAGTGAAAGCTGCCCCGAATATAACTTTGGCATTTTTCAAGTAGTCTAGTCTCTCCATCATCTGTCTTGCCTGTCCCAAATTGGATGAGATTTAGCTTGTCTTAAAGTGCATCTCCCCCACCTTAGCTAAGGATGACTAAATTGAAGGATGAACCCAACCCATATCACAGGATGGAAATAAATGAGGACAGGAGAAAAAGCGCAAAACCAGATATAGTCAATCTTTCTCCTGCCTTCTGCCCTTTGCCTCCTGTCTCCTACTATACAACTTCAACGACAATCGACTTATGAAACTTCGCAAGAGATTCTTTGTCTTTGCTGCCCTCGCTTTTTTGCTCGCGATTGTTGCTAGTTGCGTGCAAGCTCCGCTCCCCCCGTTGCGTGTGGGCGCGAATGTCTGGCCGGGCTACGAAAGTCTCTATCTAGCTCGAGATCTGGGCTATTACGACGATTTACCCATTCAATTAGTCGATCATCCTTCCGCCACCGAAGTCAGTCGGGCATTACGCAATGGCCAGCTGGAAGTAGCGGCCCTGACCCTGGACGAGACACTTTTGCTAGCGGAAACAAATCCTGATATCCGCGCAGTGCTGATTACCGATGTTTCTGCGGGAGGAGATGCGATTGTAGCCAAATCTGAAATTGAGTCTCTGGCAGGGTTAAAAGGTCGGCGAGTTGGAGTTGAATCGAATGCACTGGGAGCATTTGTAATTACGCGAGCGCTAGAACAAGTGGGGTTATCTCCCCAGGATGTGGAAATTGTCTCTCTAGGCGTTTCTGAACACGAACAAGCCTTCAAGCAAGGGACAGTGGATGCAGTAGTGACCTTTGAACCTGTGCGCTCTAATCTCCTGGCAACTGGGGCTAACCTGGTGTTTGATAGTACGCAAATCCCAGGAGAAATCGTAGATGTTTTAGTGGTGCCTCAAGCCGTCCTGGAGCACCAGAGAGAAACGCTTGATGTATTGATACGGGGTTGGTTTCGTGCCCTTGATTATCTGAAGCAAAATCCCCAGGATGCGGCGCGACGAATGGCTCCGCGAGAAGGGGTTGAACCAGACCAGTTTCTGGCTTCCCTGGAACTGCTTCATATTCCTGACTTGCAAGAAAATCAAGCGCTCTTGGGGAAAACTGACCCAACATTGCAAAAGGTGTTGACACAATTATCTGAACTGATGTTGGGAAAAGAGTTGTTGCAACAAAAGATTGAGACAGAAAATCTTTTGGACGATCGCCTGGTTAATGCCTTGCCATAGCAATAATTTAAGATCGCATCCAGATCGTTACGTGCAATTTAGCCGTTCGCTTCTAGCTGTTGGCTTTTCGCCGTTAGGCCAAGCTAATCGGTTGGGCAAATCAGCCTTCTCTTCTGTTGCTTGCTCTCTACTCTCTGCCTTCTGCCTTCTGCCTTCTGCCCTCTGCCTTCTGCCCTCTGCCTTCTAATCTTTGCACCGCTTTAGAAAGCCCTCATGAAGCGTTTTCCTTTCCCGTTACAGTATTCAATTCCAGCCATTTTGCTGTTGCTCAGTAGTCTGTTGGGTTGCTATTCCTTTCAGCGGGAAGTGTCAATGGCAGATCGGCGGGTAGAGTCTCAAACCATTCAGCAGGCAAGTTTTTTTGGCAGTAAAACTTCGGGGCTGCTGGAGTTTATTTATCGCACTGCAGAGAGCAATGAAGCGAATCTGGAGGGGGCAAATCTGGCGATCAGTCAGATGGGAGGAGATCCGAATCTGAAGCTGGCGGTGTTGGTTGATGAGACGGATCGGGTGGCGTTGTCTACCGATTACGAATTGCGGGGTCAGTCTTTAGGGGAGACTTCTCTCGCCGGGAGTCGTGCAGTTTTGTCCCAGGCACGGCAAACCCTGGCAGGTCAGGTCGCAGTGATGAAAGATAGAAAGACTCTGCGAGCCGTTTATCCGGTCAGGCTCCAGCCAAAGTTGGGCGAGCTGCGTTCGTCGCGGGTTGGTCTGCTGGTGCTGGAATACGACCTGTCCAGACAGAAACAGCAGGCATTTCAGGATGCCCTATGGCGATCGTTACAGACGAGTGCGGTGTCGATTGTGTTGTGTGCGATCGCATGGATCTTTTTCGAGCGCACTGTCACCCATCGGGCCGCTCGTCTGGTGGCTGCTAGCAACAGTCTGGCTCAGGAAAATTTAGGCGTTCGAGCCAGATTGCAGGGATCTGATGAATTAGCGCAAATTGCCGCCGCGTTCGATCGCATGGCCAGCCGCTTGCAGCGGGACACTGCTGCGCTGCAGCAGTCAGAAGCCCGACAGCGGCAGCAATCCCAACAACTCGAACAAACTTTGCAAGAGCTGCAACAAACTCAAACGCAGTTGATCCAAACCGAGAAAATGTCGAGTCTGGGTCAAATGGTAGCGGGGGTTGCCCACGAAATTAATAACCCAATCAACTTCATTTATGGCAACCTGCGCCATACTCGCGAGTATGCTGAGGCGTTGCTACAGCTGATTCAGCTTTATCAACAGCACGATCCCGATCCCAGTCCTGAAATCAATACCGCAATTGAAGCGGCGGATCTGGAGTTTCTGGTGGAGGACTTGCCCAAAATGCTGGATTCTATGCAGATGGGCAGCGATCGCATTCGCGAAATTGTGCAATCGCTCCGTAATTTCTCGCGGCTTGATGAAGCAGAGATGAAAGCTGTGAATATCCATGAGGGCATTGATAGTACGTTACTGATTTTGCGCAACCGGCTAAAAGATAAACCTGAACATCCTGAGATTCAAATCATTAAGGAATATGGAGATCTTCCTCTGGTGGATTGCTATGCAGGGCAATTAAATCAGGTCTTTATGAATGTGATTAGTAATGCCATCGACGCCCTTGAAGAGAGCTTTAAAGTTGAACGGTTCAGTTCTAAGCTAGAAGATTCTACCAACCCTCTAAAATCCAAAATCCAAAATCCAAAATCCAATACTCCTCAAATTCGGATTCGCACGCTGGTTTGGGAGGGGAATTGTGCGGTTGTTGCGATCGCAGACAATGGCCCCGGTATACCAGAAACAGTCAGGCAACGACTGTTCGATCCATTCTTTACCACCAAACCTGTAGGCCAGGGAACCGGCTTGGGGCTGTCCATCAGCTACCAAATTATGGTAGAGAAGCATGGTGGCACGCTGCGTTGCGAATCTGAATTGGGCAAAGGCACAGAATTTTGGATTGAAATTCCTCTATCCCAGTGCCGACAAGAGCATCTCAATCCCGAGAAACACATCAGAGTCTTACAGACTATTTGAGCGACGGCTCGGAACTTTGGCCGCGAGGTATAGTAAAAGGCAGAAGGCAGAAGGTGACTCCATCTGGTGGTGTCTAGCACCGAGGATAGGACCGGCTTACCTCAATTTCAAGATACAAGGATGGGCACGGGCATAGCCCTTTGCCCATCCTACTACCCAGTTTCCAAACGGATGTAATCTGCTTAAGTAAGTGCCATTCCCCCCTAAGGGAGGTGCGAACCTTCCAAGTTGTGTAAAGAATGAATTGGGACCTGGGGTCAAAGACTCCAAGTTCCAATTCATCCCCCTATGGACCCATGTCTAAAGCCGATTGCCTAATTACAAGTTAGACGATTGTGCAGCAGCAAGCTCCTTTTCAAATTCCGCATCAGCAGCCAGGTCGCTCTCAAGCGGAGAGAGTTGATACTTGTTGCTGATCGAACTGAGGACATTCTGGAACGGATTAGGCGCAAATAACACCTCCATCCTCTCAAAATCCGTGGCCTGATTCCTTAAAGACATCGTCTTGAGCACGGCACAACACGCATTCACGCCAGACTGCATGGCCCCTTCAATCCAGCCTCCATGATAGGAACAATTATTCCCAGCCAGGTAAACCCCTCGACTTAGAGATATCGGAGGAAATGGAGAGGGAGGTTCAATCGTCTTGTTGGCATCCTGATATTGATAGACCATCTGGCTGGTGTAATAGTACTGGTTCGGAAAATCGAGCTTGAAGGCCCCAAAAATCATCGGCTCGTTTTGCCAGATCACCGACGTCAGATGCTTGTCCTGATCCTCCACTGAGATCTGTTTCAAGGCTGTGGCAACCGGATTATCTTTAATCGCGGTCTCAAGGCCAAATTCATAGGCCTGTTTCAGGACAAAATCTGGATTAGCCCTGGGGTCAATGGCTTGCAATTGATTGTAATTCTGTATCCCCGCAATCTTGGTCGCATCATCTCCCCAGCTATAGCTGATCAGGACATTGGAGCCTGCATTCTTCTCATTTTCATAGGGATCGAGAAAATACATCTGTCGTGCCAGCGTATCCGTGAGAACGCACTTGACGGGGTGCCGCTTGCCATTCTTATCAGTATGGTGGGGCCAATTTTTATCAATGTCCCATGGCCTTTTGGGCAAGAACCCAAAGAGCTTGGAAGAGTCCACAATGTGGGGCATCGGTAAGGACTCTCGTACCATGTTCAAGCCCGTTCCCGCAAAAACTGGGGAACTCTTATCTGCGTAGCGTTCAGGCGAAACAGCCGCATCCAGGTTCATCCGGATCTGCATACTGCGCAAGGGTGCGGCAACAATAACATAGTCGTATTGCCGCACTTTGATATCATTTGTGTCTTGCTCTTCATCATTGACGATGCTATGGATATTCACCTTATAAGGTAAGGATCGCCTCTTTGTATCCATGCCAATATAGTCAACGGTCTCATAGAGGATTTCGATCTCGTCATCTTCCTCTTTTGTCTCAGGATTGTACTTGAGCAGCTTTTTCACAATCTCCTGTATCGGCAGACTGGGCCTATATTCATTGGCATAATCCCAAAGAAGAATGCGGAATATATCGAGAAAGCAGACCGGAAACAGGGGGCCGAATCCTCCCGTCCCTAAACCCAGGGTGCTGAACATGTTATATTCCTTAGCTCCCCACTGCCGGGGGGCCTTGTCGCTGTTAAAAAATGCTTCCAGGGCACCGACAAAGGTGACATCGTCATACTGCTGCAAAAAATGACTCCAGTAGTTGTTAATCGCTCGCTTCTCGAAATCAGAAAGATTCTCTTGTTTGAGGAGGTCAACCACATCTCCTAAGCTAGTGCCATGGGGATCTGTCAGGGATGCGAAGAAACCATTATCGCCTAACAGATCGTTGAACAGCCGCTCCCAATCTACATTATTGGGGTTTCCAGGGTCGGTGGGCTGGGGAAAGTCTTCATCTTTCCAGGTGTACCGAATCCCTCGATAAATAATCTCTGTCGCAACAATCCCAGGGTTCGGGAAAATAGGCTGTAGCTCGTCATCGCGAACGCCAATGCTAGAAAGATAATGCCAGAATAGCTTGGCATTTTCCGGCACCCGCATTGCTCCCATCTCGTTGATATATTGGCGCTGCTGGTCATCTGTGAAAGGGCGCGAATCTGCCCGCCCGCCGATTTGGCCGCGAGCTTCGTAGATGGTGATGTTTTTCATCCCCGCTCGACGCAGTTCGAAGGCTGCGGTTGCCCCTGCGAAACCGGCCCCAACGATCGCCACCTTAACGTTGGCATCGGTCACTTTTGCAAAGGGTTCTTTGGTATCCCGCACTAAGCGGGGGTAGTCATAAATGTAGGTATCCACCATGCGAGCATAATCCTTGTTTAGATCGCTCAAACATACGTCATCAGTTTCGGGTGCTTTGACCGGCTTTGTTTTGCTCAAAGACGGAATAGAGGGGATGGTACCGGCCATAATATTACCTCAACTACTATTGGTTTGCTGCACTGGAGGTGTATCAAAACACACGTTCTCTGAAAAAGTTGATGTCCAGAATCTGAAATCCCAACCTGATGATTAGGACGATTCCGCCAAGCAATTTCTGAAATTTTGGTGCAATCCAATCGATTCATTCTGATGAGGGAACAATAGATGCAGTCAAATGTTCCTGGAACCAAGGGATTTGGGATCAGACTTCAGTCAGCAGAGTTTTCCGCTCCTAATGTGACTGCTGCCTGTGCTCGACCAATACGATCGCTGCGTGGACTGATAGCGATACTTAGAAAGAATAAACAAATAATGCGAGCGCGCAGGTTTCACTGCGCGCTCAAAAATCCTTACTTCTAGAGGACTACTCCCCCTGTGCTGTGAATTAAGACTTTCTCTGGGTGCGATCCTCAATTGTGGCTCTGATGTTCTGGGCTCGTTGTCGCAATATAGAACGATCGGTGTCTCCTAACACCCGCATCGTTTCTTTGATAATGTCAGCGGCCTGCTCGAAGTCGCCTGCCGCACAAGCTTGCTCTAACAAATGACGTCTTCTTTTCAGGTATTCAGAGCGTACATCTCCCGGCTTCATGAAGGGCCTCAACTTGCGTATTTTGCATTCCTCTTTGTTATAGCAAGGATGTTGGCAAAGTTCTGAGATCAGTCGAGAATTGCGTCTTGGATGTCCTAAACTCCGGAGATTTTGGCTGTGCTATGGCAAGAAAGCAGGAGACGGAGCGCAGCAGGCAGAAAGGACTGGATCCTGGTAGAGGGGCACAGTACTGAATCGCAATAAAAAACCCCGGCTGCATGGCAGTCGGGGAAGTTATCATCAGGGTGCATCTTATATATCCCTTTCTAGGGCAGTTTCCCCCGATCCGGATCGATTGATTAAAGATAGCGAACTTTTCCCTTCTGCCTTCTGCTATACAACAATGCGAACGCCAGAAAAAGATTGGTTTAGCGGATGGAGTCAAGGTCAAGGGCCTTTGAACCGCCTTTTTCGAGAGTAGCGAGCAAGTTACCGAGTTGCAGCCACACTAATGCCGCCGAGACAATGGTGAGGGTGCCTGAAATGGCATAAGCGAACCAACTGGGAAAGGCAAAGATTTCTAAGCCAGAGGCGAGGAAAACACAAACACCAATACACATGCCCAAAAAGGGAAGCTGCAGTTGCAGGCCACGCAGGTTTGTCAGGATACGGTTGGAACGGTTTTTAGACCAATCAGCAACAGCTTGTTTCAGGGTCGAACCAAAAGCCGCACCGCAGGTGGCACCGATGAAGATTCCTGCTAACAGGAGGAAATAGGGTGGATCGGGAAGGTAGTACACGTATTTTAGGTTCCAGGTTTCAGATTTCAGGTTTCAGATTTCAGGTTTCAGATTTCAGGTGTTAGGGAACAGAAAACAGGAGTAGTGGCTATATTTGCAAGACAGGAGATAAGCCATAGCTGTGAGAGGCGATCTGGGTAGACAGTTTGGTCTAACGATCTACTCTTCCGCAGACAAATTGCTGTTCTGTTTTCTGTTTTCATTTTTTGCCTATTTTCGACCCAGTCCGCGAGGTGGGGCAACTTTAGGGAAGAGGGAAGCGGCTCGTTCGGCTGAGAATTCGCTCAACGCACCGAGGGCGGCGTTGAACAAGCGGCCTGGCTTGAGGTCGTCTTTAATCAAGTCCCAGAGGCGCTGAACTTCGGCAGTGTGAAGGCGGTCGTCTTCGGTGAGGGCAAGTAGCAACCGCTGGCGGAGATATTTGCCTTCTTCGGAGAGGAGATATTGCAACCCGAGTTGGGCGGTGGGAAGAAGATCGAAGTCGGTGTCGGAGCGTGCGATCGCGATTAAGTTTTCCAGCCGATGCCACTGGAATTTGCCATTTTTGAACAAGATTTCCAACAAGCGACGTCGCAGTTGAGGTGTTTCTCCCTTCAGCAGCCGTTGAGCGACATAAGGATAGGCCACCTCAACAATTTTAAAGTTGGGGTCGAGGCTGAGGGCGATCCCTTCCTGGGTGACAACAGAGCGGATAATGAGGGCAAATTTGGCTGGCACCCGAAAGGGATATTCGTACATCATGTCCGAGAAGGAATCGGTCACGCTCTTGAAGTTAAAATCCCGGACGCTCTTGCCGATGGCATTGCCTAAGACCATTTCCAGGGCTGGTATGATGGGCTTAATGTCTGTGCCGGGAATTAGAAAACCCAGCTTGACAAAATCCTCTACCAGGGCAACATAATCTTGATTGATCAGATGAACGACTGAATCGACCAGGGTTTCTTTCATGTCCTGGTTGAGCTGATCCATCATGCCAAAATCGATGTAGGCCAGACGACCGTCTGGCAAGGCAAATAAGTTGCCGGGATGGGGATCGGCATGAAAAAAACCGTGTTCCAGAAGTTGCTGCAGACCAGCCGTGACAGCGGTTTCGATTAATGCACTTATATTGAGTCCTGCATCTTGAATGCGGGGTGTATCGGTGAGCTTGATGCCGTCAATCCACTCCAGGGTAAGGACGCGGCGGTTGCTGTAGCGCCAGTAAATGGCAGGTACTTTCACACAAGGATTATCGGCAAAGTTGGTGGCGAATCTTTCAGCGTTTCGCCCTTCGTTCAGATAATCAATTTCTTCAAATAATTTGGTGCCAAATTCGTCAACAATCAGGTTGAGATTGTGACCCAGGTTGAGAGGTAACCAGCGGCCAAACCAATTTGCGGCCCAACGCATCAGGTACAGATCCAGGGTCAGGATAGGCCGCAAGTTGGGGCGCTGTACCTTGATGGCAACTTCGCGACCGCTGTGTAGTTTGGCTCGATAGACCTGTCCTAAGCTGGCAGCAGCAACAGGCTCAGGCGAGATGTTATGGAAGATTTCGTCAATGCTGCGATCCAATTCCTGCTCGATGATTGCAAAAGCAATAGGGGTGGGGAATGGGGGCAGTCGATCCTGGAGTTTAATCAGCTCATTAACAAAGTCGCGACGAAGCAAATCGGGGCGGGTTGATAGGGCTTGTCCAACCTTAATAAAGGTGGGACCCAAGTGGGTGAGGATCCTTCGAAGCTGGGCGGCACGCTTGGGCTGATTTTGGGCTTCTTGGCAGCGCAAGCGATCGATGCCTAAGCTCAGAACAAAGCCTGAGAAGTTCCAAACGATCGAAAGCAGGCGCCAGGCTGTTAACCAGGGACGGTAACGATAGTATCGTGCGATCGCAGTCGAATCGTAGCGTTTGCGGTGAAAAAAACCAGCGCTCTGGGTCGCTCTTGCCTGATGAGCAGCCGTTGCGCTCGGTATTTGCGTTGGAGAAGCAAGTTGATTGTGAGCCACACCTCTACTCGCCCTGAGGACGAGGCAATTGACAGTTCGAAAACCTTTTCGCGAGTGCAGGGAAGAACTGGACAAACAAGTCAATAGCGATCGAAAGTGAGAACAGCTTGAGACCTCGCATAATCAATCCATACGGCCTTCCAGGAAATTTGTCCGAGTACCAACCTTACCCAGCGAAGCAACGTTTTCTATCTTTTTATTAACTATAGTATAGGAGGGTACAGTTACTTAACATTTTCGTTGCAATTTAAGGCAGAAGGCAGGAGGCAGAGGGCAGAAGCGAAAAGGTAGAGGCCAAGATGCAGAGGGCAGGAGGCAGAAGTTGGGAAAGAATCTGGAGCAGGCAGAGGAGCAGGGAATGGGTGAAAAGTCAAAGCGCAAAGGATAGGAACTAAAAGGAATAGCCATATTTTTTGTTTATATAGTCAGACTGCTTGGTCCTTAATTCTCAATTGGTTTGGTATCGTTCAATGCAGGGAAATGCGCTGGATCCCAATATCAAAGTCCTAAAACTTTTGCCTTTTATCCTCTGCCTTTCCCCCTTCTGCCGTCTGCCGTCTGCCTTCCCTTCCACCATAGCTCGGATAATTTGCTGTTGACAGCCGGAAAAATATGGAGAAATTGGCAAAGCCTGGCGCGAGTGCTCAGATATCTGCACCGCTGCTGGCAGCGCTTCAGGTTGCTGCAGAGCGCCCCCATACTGCGTTCTACACGCCGGGACACAAGCGCGGGCAAAGTATTCCTCATCCTTTGGTCACCTTATTGGGTGCGAGGGTGTTTCGTGCTGATTTGCCAGAATTGCCCCAATTGGATAATTTGTTTGTTCCTCAAGGGGTGCTGCAGGAGGCACAGGAGCTGGCAGCAGCAGCGTTTGGTGCTGGGCGAACCTGGTTTCTGGTGAATGGGTCGACTTGTGGTGTTGAAGCCGCAATTCTAGCGACTTGCAATCCAGGTGATAAATTGATTCTGCCCCGGACGGTGCATCAGTCTGCGATCGCAGGTCTCATTCTCTCTGGCGCACAACCGGTTTTTATCAATCCTGACTACGACTCGCAGCTGGATATCGCCCATTGCGTTTCACCGACAGCAGTGGCAGCTGCACTGACTGACCATCCTGACGCCAGGGCAGTGTTGATTGTGTCGCCCACTTACTACGGGGTTTGTGGTGATGTGGCTGCGATCGCACAAGTTGTTCATCAATACGGCATCCCGTTACTGGTGGACGAAGCCCACGGCCCTCACTTTGCTTTCCATGACGATTTGCCTCTCTCAGCGTTGGCTGCGGGTGCAGATCTGGCAGTTCAGTCCATCCACAAGGTGTTGAGCGCTCTCACTCAGGCAGCGATGTTGCATGTCAGTCGCGACGCGATGCAACCGGGGAGACGAATTGATTGCGATCGCATCAGTCAGGCATTGCAGTTTCTTCAGTCGTCCAGTCCCAGCTATCTGTTGCTCGCTTCCCTGGACGCTGCCCGCCAGCAAATGGCGCTTTCAGGAGAACAGCTGATGGCTCAGACCTTACACCTGGCTCGCGACGCCAGAAGCCGCATCCAGCAGATCCCTGGTCTTTCCGTGCTGGAAGAGTCCATCGGTTCCACGATTGTCACAGGTACTCAATCCTCTGGCTTTTTTGCCCTCGATCCGACTCGACTCACTGTTACAGTTACAGGGTTAGGGTTAACAGGATTTGAAGCCGACGCCATCCTGGACGAGCAACTGGCCGTCGCGATCGAGTTGCCTTCCCAGCGGCACCTGACGTCTATTATTAGTCTGGGCAACACACCGGCAGACATCGATCGTCTGGTCAGTGCATTGACGACTCTGGCCCAGGAACACCAACTACCAGCCAGCACTCATTTGCCAGCGACATCGCTCCCTGCTTTGCCTGCCCTGCCTGCTCTCTCACCCCGAGAGGCATTTTCGGCAGCAACAGAAACGCGATCGCGCCAACAAGCTATCGGTTGCATCAGCGCTGAACTCATCTGTCCTTATCCCCCCGGTATCCCCGTATTGCTTCCTGGAGAGCACATTACCGCCACGGCACTGGACTACCTGCAACAGATCCTGGCCCTGGGCGGTACGATTAGCGGCTGCGCCGATCCCACCTTGCAGACGCTCAAAATAGCGCAACCCAGACAGTATGGCAGAAGGCAGGAGGCAGAGGACAGAGGGCAGAAATGAAGCGCGAGGGGAGTCAAGCTTTGGGCATTTGGTAATGATTCTATCGATACGGCCATGTTCCACCAGATCGAGAATTGTTGGTGCTCAGGTGTAAACCTGACGCAACTCCTCCACCGTCCGCGCTGTCCAGAGGGCTGCACAAATGGCTTCTAGCTGCTCCACTGCCTCAATGTTGCGAATCTCTGGTAAGAGTTGCAATCCCTCACCGCCAAACCTCTGTTCTAATCCCAAAGCAACCACGGATAGAAGCGTTTCCAGTTTTCCTTCCAGTTTTCCTTCCAGTTTTCCTTCCAGTTTTCCTTCCAGTTTTCCTTCCAGTTTTCCTTCTTGCTTAATTTCCTGGTACCAGGGCGATTCTCTCAATACAGTCATATCCCACCTCATAATTTGTTGGACAACGGGCAGCTCTAATACAAAACTAGCAAAGAATGCTAGCAAAGGTTCCAGCTCGTTGAATGTAGGGTCGTCTTGTAATTGCCGCAATGCTCGCCGAACCATCGGTTCGCTGTTACCACCTTTGAGAATGGGGACGAAGGGTAGCAATGGCGGCAACGGTTGCTGAAACACCAGGCTGGCTTCGACATCCCAGAGGTTAATAACGCGATAGTCCTGAGTCGCATTTAAGCCACCGAAGCTGGATTGGTAATGGGCAATTTGCAGAGCGGGGCCGGGGGGCAGGATGTTAATCAGAACAGGGTAGATGGGCAGTTTGTATTTCTCTTCAGCCAGGGCAGCGTAAGCGCGCAGGCGTCTTGGCACATGGTGTTCGTAGCGCAGCTGGATTTCGTTGAGGGCGAGGAAATCACCCAGTTGGTCGCTGCGGGCGCGGATCAGCACATCGTTGCGACGGCTAATCCACTGGAATTCGGAGCCGACGATTTCCTGAGCAGCGGCGTCGGCAATTTGGGTGGCCCATTTCACCCAACGGTCGGGGGCGAGGCCAATTAAACGTTTGCTACCAATGTCTGCAGTTTCAGCCATAGAAAACTTACCCAGCCTCATAAAGCTGAGATTGATGAAGAAGATCTCTTATTTTAAATCTTGAATCAATCCATAGGATTATCCTATCAGAGAATGGTTCCCAATAGGGAACCATGAGAATTGATTGAGACCGAATACCTGATGAGAGACGAACTAAACTAGTGGACTGACACGGCTAGTTTGGGGCGATAGAGTTAGGGGTCGAAAAGGCTATAATCCTTACTCGATAGACCTCGGCAGCACTAAAGTGCCAACTACGAATCTGAGCTATGGGGTAATTGGGGGGAGCGATGTTGAGTCTCGCAACTGTTTAACTGAAGATAAAGATCCAGTCTGTCCTTTCAATGAGCGTCTTACCTTCTGCCCCCTGCCTTCTGTCCCCTGCCTTCTGTCCCCTGCCTTCTGCCCCCTGCCTTCTGTTCCCTGCCTTCTGCCCAAACAGCATCTGGAAGCCGCGCCTTCGCCGTTGGGGCGATTCAGGGGTGAGGTAACTCCAGAGGCTTTCCCAGTAGAAAAAGGAAACACCGCTAAAGCCGCGATCGCGCACCACCTGCACCTGTTGTTGGATCTGCTTGATAGGAATCGGACGCCGGACAATTCCCGTCAGGATGCCCACCCCCACTGGAATGCGCTGGCGAGCGCGTTGCACCGCAGGTTGCTCCAATTGTTCAATAAAACTATTCAGATCGTCGCGATAAACCTGCAAGACTAACTCTTCCACCCAACCGTTCTGCACCCAGGTCGACCAATCTTGCAAGTACTCTCTGTAGGCGAACGACTGAGCATTCGGAGACAGCGATACCAGAATATCGGGCTTTGCCGCTTTCACAGCCCGGAAGATTTTTTGCATCAGCTCAGTCAGTTTATCGGCTCGCCAGCGCATCCATTCTGGGTTTCGGGCATCGTCGGGTGGAGTTCTGCCCTGGTGTTCCTGTTGATAAAGGTTCAGGGTAACAGGGTCGTAGCCAAAGGCGACGGGTAGGGAGAAATGGTCGTCAAGTTGAATACCATCCACATCATAGCGAGTGACGACTTCCAGGATGGTGTCGATCAGAAATTGTTGCACATCAGGATGAAAGGGGTTGAGCCAGACTTGTTTTGCCACCAGATGCTTGCCAATAGACTGACGGGCCTGTTGCCAGTTGGGAGGGTGCCAGTTGGGAGGGTGCCAGCTGGAAGATTGCTGCGATCGCGCCCGATCGTTTTCCTCCAGTTGCAGCGCCCCATCCTGAAGCAGCGTTGACCCATCCCGACGCTGGGTTAGCCAATCCGGGTGCTGCACTGCCAACTCAGACCCCGCTGGTGCCATCAAACCATATTCAAACCAGGGAATAATTTTGAGACCGTGGCGATGTCCTTGTCTGACGATCTGAGCTAGCAGATCTTGACCGGGATGGGTGAGGAAAAGCAGCGGCTCCTGGAGCTGCCCCGTGGTACGTTTCGCGATCGCGCTCGGATAAAACGTCCGCCCCCGATTCCACACCACCGGATAGACCGTGCTGAAGTTCAATTGGGCCAGCTGGCGCAGCGCTCGCTCCACCCCCCAGGGGACAAACAACACGCCGCTGGCCACATTGGTCACCCATACGCCCCTCAATTCCGTGGCGGTGGTTCTGGGAATTGGACGGGGTAATGCTGCAAACAGCAGCAGGAGTGCAGCCAGGAGTGCGGCCAATCCTAATCTCCAGCGCTTCTTCCAGTCAAACTGTATTCTTTTCTCGATCGGCATAGATGGCTTGTGCGATCGCAACATCATCGCTATTGTAAGCGCTCGCGGTGCCCGCTAATACCATTTTGGATTTTAGATTGGCGATTTCAGATTGAAGAGAATCTTACTAGGCAAGCATTCTGCCAATTTCATGCATTGCATCTCCAAGTCAAATTGGTAGTAAGATAAAGGGCAGGTAAACGCAGGCATTCGAGGGCAAATCCAATGATCGCGCCCCTTTTAATCCCCCTTTTAATCCCCCCCATTGCCCCTCCTGAACAGCGAGTTGTGCTAGAAGGAGTCAGCTGGCAGCAATATGAAGCGCCATCCTCGGCAACGACTTTCCCGCATTGCGCTTGAGCTACCTGGAAGGCAGCTTGGAAATTATGACCAATTCCCCTTTACATGAAGAACTCAAAACAACGATCGCAATGCTCCTGGAAACCTACTTTCAAGTTATCCGCACCCGCTTTCATGGGATCGGCTCTGCCACCTTTCGCAAAGCGACCAAACAGCACGGCCTGGAACCCGATGAATGTTATTGCCTGGGCCAGAAGAAAGAGATTTCCGATCTGGCCATTGAAGTCGTCGTCAGCCAGGGACTCGTAGACACACTAGAAATTTATCGGGGGCTGGGTATTGCCGAAGTTTGGGTGTGGCAAGCCGGAACATTTACCCTTTATCATTTGCGGGCTGCAGGGTACGAACCCGTGTCTGCCAGCGAACTGCTGCCCAACTGCGATATCAACCTCCTCGCCCGCTACGTCAAACCGGAAGAACAGTTTGATGCCGTCATGTTATTTCGAGCGGCGTTGCAAGGACAGTCCGTCTGCTAAGATAAATTGTCTATTCGTTTGGCGGTGCGATCGCAGTTCCGTCATCCTAACAGCAGCCATCCTGAGAATCCCCCCTCAGAGAGTCCCTCAACACTGGAGCGCAACCATGTATAACGTTACCTTAAACTATGCCAAAAATAACTTTGAGGAACTGATCGCACAAGCCAAGACAGATTCGCTGCAGTTTCTGGCGTCTCTGGTGGATGAGCTGATTATTGTTTTGTTTCTGCTGGCAGCGTTGTTTGGGTTGGCCCAGTGGCAGGGCAGGGCTGATGCCTGGAGAGATGCGGTGAATGAAACCTCGACCCTGCCTGTGGTGACGGCTGTCATCCCTGAGCAGAATGCTGCCCTGGGACGGCGATTGGATAATCCTTTGGTCAATCCGGCTGGGTTTCGGATTATTGGCGATCGCGCCCTCTACGATCGGCTGCTGGGGAAGGAACTGACGGATCTCGACAACCCAGACCAACGGAGAGTTTGGCGCTTGCTCATCGATCAGGAGGGCTACTTTTGTATTTTCCCTGCCCTACCCAGGAAGGATAAACAGCTGGATTTTCCAGTGCTGATTGTGTATGAAAGTGCCAATGGAGACCAGTTGACGATTCTTGCGCCTGCCGCCACAAGGGATGACTGAAGAGGGCATCGGGGAAAATGCAGTGAAGGGTTGTTTTGAAGGCTGTAACCCTGACCCAAAAGACTGGACAGCACTGAAGGGCCGATTACGAACTAGCCTGTTTTTAGGGGATTGGTCAATTAAAGTTGCATATTAAAATTGCATAGCACCACGGGAATCGATTAGAACATGGCAAAAGGTTCAAACTACACCTCGCTAGCCTTGCCTTCTGCCTTCTGCCCTGTGCCATACTTTCATCCAATCCTTTTCTTTGCCAAAATAGATCTTGGGGTTGCTTCTTTTGTTCGTTAGGCTGTTGCGTTGAGCGTTGTATCGTGCCACCCAAGCTGCAGCGCCAGACCGATTTCTCTCTTTGCTAACTCTATGGATGCGAACCCATGAACTTTAAATCTTTTGCCGCTGTCTTGCGATTTGTCCGGCTGAACCTGAAACCTTTTGCTGCTGTTTTGCTGGTTGCGCCGTTGCTGCTGGCGCTGCCGACTCGGGCAGAGGACCCTGACCAGGTTCAACAATTGCTGGAAACCGGCCAGTGTCCAGAGTGTAACCTGATCGGAGCGGATTTGAAGGGAGCGAATCTGGAACGGGCAGTGCTGACTAATGCCCAACTGAGCGGGGCAGACTTTCGGGGAGCCATCCTGAACGATGCGATTCTCAGCGGCGCGACACTGCGCAATGCTCTGTTTAACAATGCCAATCTGGCGGGCGCTGACCTGAGCGATACTGTGCTGAAAGGAGCCGATCTGAGCGGAGCAATGTTGATGAATGCTACTCTCAACGGTGCCGATATGAATTTTACTATTTTGACGGGGGCGAATCTCACGGGGGCCACAATGCGTCGCACCCGCACCCGCTGGATGAAACAGTGCAAGACCACGATGCCCAATGGTCGGGTTTCAAATCTTGATTGCAAGCGGTAATACCATTTTGGGTTTTAGATTGGCGATTTTGGAGTAAGAGGAGTTTTGGTTACTTTATTTAAAACTCCCTCTGCCTGTACTCCTCTATTGTGAGAACAGCAGCTTTTCTCGGAGCGGATTCTAGATCCCAAAATAGATGGGGTTTAGGAGACCATGAATGCTGCTTCAATCCTCAATGTGTGTAGGAGATCGTGAATGCCCTTTAACCCTCGATGGATTGCCATTGTTGCAGCCAATGGTGCAATCGCATTTTGCGTAACTAGCTGCGGCCTTAGCAAAATCGTGCTCGGCAACACCGTCCATGAATGCAACCAGATCATTGATGTTATCAATGAAGGCGTTGCCCGCACCTCAGAAATTAAAGAAGAACGCCAGAAATTTCTGTCTGGAGAAAAGCCTGAAGATGCGGCGGCGGCAATTGAACTGGTGAACAAGGCGACAGGAGCCATGGAAACGCTGGTGCCTGTCCTCGACAACTTTGGCCAGGAGCTAGAAGATCTTGAGGTCAAAGACGAACAATTAGTTGAATTGCGGAATCGGTACATCACGAATTTGCAAGAGTTTAGCCAGGGCATGAATAAGGGAAAGAATGGTCTGCGTGAGATGGAGCAGTTGCTGGCAGCCAGCCAGGATGTCAAGCCAGACCAGATCAGTCCTGAAGAAACTGAGAAGTTGAGAGAAGACCTGGAAACTGCAGAAGACAAAATTAAAACTGCCAATCGAACGTTTCAGTCTGCAGGTCAGGAAATAGATAAAATTGCCGCTGAAATTAATGCTTACTGCGATCGCAAACTGCCCGAATCAACCAACTAGCGACTATCGCAGAAGGCAGAAGACAGGAGACAGAAACGACGCTTGTCCATTAGCGAGCCTGTGATGGGCAAGGGCGTTGCCCTTTGTGCATCCGCCCTTAGCAAATCTCTTCCTTCTGCCCTCTGCCTTTTCTGCCCTCTGCCTTTTCTGCCCTCTGCCTAACCGACAAGAAACGCATAAAGCTGCAACGACAAAACCCCTAGCAGTCCTGCAAAGAGAAGGTAGTACAGTGTTGGCATCAGCACTCTGCGAATTAAGAGTCCTTCGCGACCTGAGATCCCGGCTGTTGCCTCAGCTGCGACAATATTGGAGACACAGATCATATTGCCCGCAGAAGCACCGACGCATTGCAAACCCAAAACGATCGCGGTCGGAACGCCAATTTGGAGGGCAATCCCAAACTGAAACACCGAAAACATCATATTGCTGACGGTGACGCTGCCGGCGACAAATGAACCCATTGTCCCGATCCATGGAGCAAACAAGGGCCAGCTCTGTCCTGCCAGGCTAGCCATGCCATCTGCCAAGGTCAGAGGCATGCTAGCGAGCCCGGCGGTATTGACGCCTGAGTTGATAAATACCCGTGCCATCAGCACGGCTGCTCCCAGAGCCAGAGCCGTTTTTTGCAACATTGGCAGGGCCCGCAAAACAGCCTGTTGCATTGCTTGAGGCTTCATACCATGAAGAAAAAAGGTAATGACGACAACAATGATGAACGCCGTTGGAGGCAGGTATAAAGGTTGCGTTGCGATCGTGACCTCAGTGCCAAAGAGATTGCTCCAGGTCAAGTTTACTGACTGGAGCCAACTGCGAACCGGCAAGAATTCCAGGCGCGTCAGCATCAAAAGAAAGCCCAACAATACATAGGGAAACCAGGCTGTTCGGGTTGACAGGGTGGGGAGTGGTCGTTTGGTTGATGGCGTCTTTGCCCCAGACCAACTGTCTGGCCAGCGATCGGGAGCAGGAAAATCCCAAACTTGCTTCGGCGTCAGGAATCCACGGCGTGCCGCTGGAATCGCAATCCCTAATCCCACCAGTCCTCCGATCAAAGTCGGGAATTCTGGTCCTAAAAACAGTGCGGTGAGCGTATAAGGAACTGTAAACGCCAGGCCAGCAAAGAGCGCAAATTTCCAGGCCGCTAAGCCATCAGCGATAGAGTGGCGCTCGCCAAACCCTGCGGCGATCGTCATCACTAAAACGAGCGGCAGTAATGTCCCGATGATGCCATGGAAGAGTCCAGCCCAGCCTCCAATCGTAGAGAGATATTCGAGCAGAGTCAGACCTGACTCTGCTAGCTGTTGCTTGACTGCTGGTACACCTTCGAGTCCTGTATCGATCCCAATCAGAATTGGAGTACCCACGGCTCCAAATGTAGAGGGTGTGCTTTGAATAATCAGAGCAGCGATGACGGCTGCCATTGCTGGGAAGCCGATTGCTACCAATAGCGGTACTGTAATGACGGCAGGCGTCCCAAATCCAGATGCGCCTTCAATAAAACTGCCAAATAACCAGGCGATAATAATGACTTGTACCCGGCGATCTCGAGAGATGCTCAGCAAACTCTGGCGGATGGCTGCAATCGCACCCGATTCTTCCAGCGTATTGAGCAATAAAATCGCGCCAAAGACGATATAGAGAATCTCAGCAGCTGCGACCAATCCCTGAAGACTCGATGCAGCCACCTCCACAAACGGAACGTGCCACACCCACAATGCGATACCCACTGTCACCAGATAGGCTAAGGGCATTGCCTGACCTGCTGGCCGTCTGGCAACGACCAACAGCAGGAATACAGTCGCGATTGGGATCGAGGCTATCAGGGAATAAAGCAGTACTGCCATCATTCTGTATGAGTCCACCAGGGTTAAGAAATCGACATCGAATCAATGTCATACATGCGATCGGGAGAAAAATTGATTATATAGCATCAGGCAGGACGCGGAGGGCAGAAGCTCAAAGGGTGACAAGATGCATTAAAGTTATACAGGGTGAGGAATGTCGGCGTTAGGCGGAGGAATGGCGAGGAATTTCTGGGGATGGCAACCCGAACATCGGGTTTTGGGCCAACAATGAAACCCACATTCCGCACGTTACTTTGAGAAAGTGAGCTATTTTGAAAGCCCTATCCTATAAAGTTTTCAGCGATAGAGGCTGTATAGGGATAAGGTGGTTTTCGGCTCATTCTGAGTTGTTCTGACTGCTTTCGCGAACGATAGAGTCGTTTTCTGGCAACGATCGGGTCAACAGGTTTGGCTCTAATGTTGACTCTAACGAATGCTTAGGCATGCAGCTCAAGTTCAGAGTCAGTCAGGTTTATCAGGACAAAGGACGGCAAGGCAAAAAATGGTAAAATGCTTATACAGTAAGCGTTTCAGGGTATTCGATAAAATACTTTTCTCCATGCGTCAACCGGCGAAATGTGGGATAGCAGTGAATAAGTCAGGGTTTTGCGAGCATGCGGTTTCATTTGTGTGATTGAGAATTCTTAGCAAAACTGGGTTTGGGTTCAGGAGCAGATTTTGCGATCGCGCTTCTCATCAGGATTCGTCGTCAGATACTCCTCCAACCAGCTACAGCCGCGAGTCAACAGCTCATCTAAACTTTCCATTCGCCACAAACGAGCCAGGTTGTCATCAGATGCGGTGGCCAGAAACTTGCCATCAGGGCTAAAGCTAACGCTCCGGACTGCCGTACGGTGTCGGAATAAGGCCAGTGGCTCATTTTTTAGCTTTTTTGTCAGATCCCAAACCCGCACCGTGCGATCGCTGGATGCGGTGGCCAGGAGCTGCCCATCAGGATCGAAGCTGACACCCCAGAGAGGGCCGTGATGTCCCTGCAGTTCCAGGATTTCTGTTCCGTCTAACTTCCAGAGTTTGGCCGTATGGTCTTCGGATACAGTGGCAACGGACTTTCTATTGGACTTTCTATAGGGGCTAAACTGCACCCGAGTCATTGCCTCGTCATGGCCTTCAAGCGGGATAACCGTTTTGTCTTCTTCTTGCGAATTCAACTTCCACAATCGGGCAGTGCCATCCGCAAAAGCTGTGGCGATATAAGCTCTGTCAGGGCTGAAACTTGCATCCCAGACTGGGACAGAGGAGTATTCGAATTTCTCGATCTCTTTACCATCGCGCGCCCACAGACGAGCTGTTCCATCGTTCGAAGCCGTGACTAATTGTTGACCATCGGGACGACTAAAAGTGACGCTGGAAACTGATTGTGTGTGCCCTTCCAGGGTTTCGATCCGAGTGCCTTTCAGATTCCACAATCGGGCGGTGCTGTCTTTGGAGGCCGTGGCCAGGAGCTGGCCATCGGGACTGAAACTGACTTGATTGACCCCACTGCGATGACCTGAAAATGGCGGCTGCAGAGGTTTGCCCTGTAGATCCCACAGTCGGACAGTTTTATCCTCGGAGGCGGTGGCCAGAGATGCCCCGACGGGGCTAAAGCTAACGCTACTGACGGGTGCAGTGTGACCTCTGAACGTGGCAATCTGTTTATCGCTCAGATCCCACAGCCGCGCTGTCTTATCCGCAGATGCTGTGACGACATAGCGTCCATCGGGACTGAAACCAATACTGCTTAGTATATCCGAATGCCCTCTGAAGACTTCAAGTTGACGGCAGTTCAGGTCCCATAAGCGCGCGTCTTTGTCTTTTGAGGCGGTAGCGAGGTAGTCTCCATAACGCTTGCTAAAGCTAAAGCTGACACTGGTAACCTCTTTGGTGTGACCGGGACATTCTTTCACGCTACCGTTTTGCAAGTTCCACAGCAGGGTGATACCGCTCCGTCCGCCCGCTGCTAGATACTGCCCGTCGGGGCTAAAGGCAAGGCTTGCGATCGCACCTTTGCCAAATTGCTTCGATTTCAGGGGCTCGCCCTGCAAATTCCACAATTGTACAATGCCGTCTTCAGCAGCAGTGGCAATTTGCTGGCCATTGGGACTGAACTGAGCCTGCCAGAATGCCGCACCATTGGGATCCTCGATCTTTGTTGTTAGCTGCTCGTCTTCGAGGTTCCACAGATGGGCTGTGCCATCAGAGGAAGCAGTAACCAGTCGTTGACCATTTGAACTGAAGCGAATGCTGTTAACGGCACCTTTATGCCCTTCAAATACAAATAATTTCTCTCCGTATAACGTCCACAATTGAGCTGTGCTGTTCCTGGAGGCAGTGGCCAGGAAGCGTCCATCGGGGCTGAAACTGATATCGGTGAGCGGGCCAGTATGCTTGTGCGATATTTGGCGTTTTTTCTGTCCTTTTATGTCCCAGAGAGACACAGTGCCATCGGTGGAAGCGGTTGCCAGAAGTTTGACATCAGGGCTGAAGCTGGCGCTCTTCAGCGGGGCATCGTGAGAAAACTGATTTTTTTCCCGAATGCCATCTAGAATTTGCTGCAAAGCAGAAACTGGCGTCAGGGTAGGATAATTTTGCAAGGCGTTGTTCTTCACTAGCGGTCTCAACTTTTCCCCTGCTTCCACTGCATCCATCAACGCTTCGAGCTGTGACGATTCAAATCCTTGTAATGCCCGGTATCCACTTTTATCAATTGCATTCACTGTCTGGGCGCGATAAATCTCCTCACCTGTCTCGACGCCAAGTAACGCTGCGATCGCCACCGCCACAACCAGAATTGCTGAACCGATTTGAATCCGCCGTCTGGCTTTCTGGTTGGCGGCTTCCAGAATTTGTTGAGCTTGCTCTGCCTGCTCTCGAGCTTCCTCTGCTTGCTGGCGCTTAAGGCTTTCTTGCTGGTGCTGCGCTCTGGCGTCCTCCAGAGCTTCAATCAGATACTCTACTTCCGGTTCTTGCTGACGACGGATAAAGGCAACCAGATAGTCATGCACCAGCTGGTAGCGTTCTGCTGAAACGTCGGGCAGCAAGAAGACCAGACCCGATTCAACCAGAACCTTGAAGACTAAATCCAGTTTAGCCCTGACCTGAGACAGGTCTTCTCCCAGGCTGACTAAATCCCGCTCTAGCTCGGCCTGGGTCTTGGGAGGGCGTTCGTTATTTTCGTCAGTGAGAAAGTACAGGGATAAGCGGGCAATGCTAGCATTCTCTGGTCCGCAGTTTGCGATCGCAGCTTCCAGATAGCGCTTAACCAGCATTTCCTTAGGGCCGCACTCTCGATATTGAGCCAGGGTTGTCAGCTTTTCAGCCTCCAACTGTGCCCCAACCACCTGCAACTCAATCGGTCGCACTTCTCCAATCTGGTTAGACAGATCCTGTACCAGGGCCTCCACTAAGGCAGGTTCCAGGTGTAGCTGGCACCTTTCTGTCAAACTGCAAATAATGGTGCTGGCATCCTCCGGCAGAAAATTGCCCACGTAATAAAGGATATCCTTATCCAGAATATTGTTGTTAATTGCAGCAAAGTCAATTTGTCGACTGGCCTGCAACAACAAATGCAAGTAATCTTCTCGTAATGAGAGTAAGACTTTGACGAAGGGAATTGCCAGACAATCGCGAAAGAATTCGAAAAATTGCTGGCGATCGTCTGGACTTTGTTGGGTGACGAAGAAGTCTTCAAACTGGTCAAAAATCAGCACGACAAGCAGATTACTTTGTTCGACTTGTCGTAACAGTTCCAGCATAATTTCAGAGGAAATCTCTCTACCGCTATGCTCTAACCGCACCTTTTTTTGTCTCAGAGCAACCCCCAGCCTGCCCTCCAATTCCCCCATCCAATCTGTATAAATTTTCAAGGATAGGGGGATAACATCACGGGTACCAATCGCTTTCTCCTGCAAACTCGGAACCAGCCCGCCCTCTAGCAACGAACTTTTACCGACACCGGACTGGCCATACAAAATGGTGAGCTTGTGCTGGGTGCTGCCAATTCGCTCCAGCAGGCGATTCACATCTTGTTGCCGACCGGAGACTGCAATATTCTGGGTGACAGCAGTCTGCTTTTGGTCTAGGCGTTGAGCTGTCTTACCCCATCTTCGAGACTTTGGTTGTCCTGCTCCAATAAAGGCCCGGAAACCATATTGGCGTTCAACAGAGTACTTCTCTTGTCGTACTCGGAAGGCATGGAGATATTCGTGTTGCTCGAAATAGATCCCATGCAGGTGGGACAAAATGTGAATATGAAGAGAAGGGTCATCCTGGGGGCCATTAGATCTAGCTCTTTCCAGGTTGCTGAGAGCTGCAGGAACTTGGTCGAGCTGCTGCTGCGATCGCGCCAATAGAAACAAATAACGACTCTGACTCTGCTGGCGTTCTTCAGGGAGCTTATTCAGCAATAGATAAAAATTCCGCAAACGCTTGTTCTGCCGTTGCGATTCTGGAATTTCAGTCACAATGTCCAATGCCTTCTGAGCGTATTGATTAGCCTCGGCCCAGTTGCCCAGTTGCAAAGCCACCTCTGCCAGAAAACCATAGGTCGCTGCTAATCTCAGGGCATTTGGAAAGGTTTGATTCAGGGTCAGAGCCTCTTGAGCCAGGGTTTCCAGCTCCTGCCATTGTTCCAATTTTTGCAGCACCTCGCCCAGAGCATTAATCCAGGAGGCCACCAGATCCAAACGACCTAACTGCCGGAAAATCGTCATACACTGTTGCAGATGGGTACTGGCTGCAGTACAGGCATGGTGTTGCGCTAATCGATTCAACTCGGCCTCGTTGCGCCACCACAGACCCAGGTAGAAATGCAAACAGCCCTCTCGTTCCAACTGCTTGCTTTGCTGCCAGAAGGCCAGACTCTGCTCGTAATAGGAGCGAGCAGTTTCCAACTGTTGATTTTTGTAAGCCTCCCGACCGTTGACAAAGTTCAAACTGGCCTGCAACGCTGGATCGAGGGCAAGACCGCTTTTGTGAATGTCCGCCAACGCTGCTTGTAGCTCCTCCTGGCGACGGGATCCGGTGGATAACAAAAAGTGGGGCATCCCCGATCGGTGAAATGCCCCCTGGCGAAATAATTTTGATTGAGGCGTTCGCTCCGCTTTAACCTCAGTCAGTCCCAGGGAAACTGCACTATCTTGGGGGGAAGGGGCTTCTACCTCTAACAGACTGGCAAACAACCGATCGGTCTGATATCGCAAAGAATGAAGCAGATCGGCAGGTGCGATCGCAAACTCAACCGTAGTGGCCCAACTCTCAAAATCAGGTGCCAAACGAATCAATTTCCGATGAACTGTATCATCCACCCACAACACCAGCGGAAACGGGAACCGCTTGCGAAAATCCTCCCGAATGCGATTTGCCGCCTCGAGCGCTCGCTCCATATGGATCAAAGACTCCAGCCCAAACACCAGCAGCGCCTCGGGGTGCTTCTTCTCCAACTGGTAGCAAATCGGGCTATAGAATGTTTCCGCAGCGGGATCCAGCACCAGTTCCTGAATCTCAACCGTGCAACGTTGCCGCAGGTGGCGGGTTATCCGTTGCCGCAGACTGGAGTAATTGCAACGGGCCAGAATCAGCTCAAAATTTCCCCCCGAAGCCTCAATGGCCCAGGCCAACTCCTCCAGGGCAGCCGCATTCTCCCTGCCAATCTCTTCCACCCGATCAGAGTCGCTCATGGTTTCGATCGATATCCCCTTGCCAACGTCAGCATTGTGCTAAGAATAGCGGATTGCGAAGACTTTTTACCCTCCCATTATGGCATCCTGACTACAACCCAGGCTCCGGTAAATTCCCTCTCAGAGCCGAATATCGTCTCAAGGTTTCAACACTCAGATCGCCTGGTTCATCATTTCCCATCAGTTTGACTCCGATCGCTTGCAGCAAGGGTACCAGATTGCTGAACGCTCCGATCCATCAATTCACGAATTGCATCTCGATCGGGAAAATTGCCATGAAAATAGCTCTCTCGTTTGAGTCCTTAGAATTCTGCAAAATTTCCGTATATTCTTTGTCGTATTTCTCTTTTTGTTCCCTTTGAAACTCAGTTGTATAGTAGTAGGAAGGGAAAGACTGCGATCGCATCCTTCCCCCTTAAAAGACATCCTTACTGGTTTACCCCTACCCATTGGAGATGAAAGATTTTAGACTGAATCCGCCTTTACGTCGTACAAAACGATGAGATGGTAGTCGTAGTCAAAAAATGCCTGCTCCGTGAACCTAAGGTTAGGAGGAGCCGTAAAGAAACTGGGACGAATTACCTTCAGACCCAGGTTGCGGAGAGTTTCAATTCTTGGCACAACTTCCGGCACCTCAATGACGATAGCAGCGCGGCGGGGAGTCGGCGGTGGTGGCAAGTCGACTCCTTTCACCTCAGTTAATGCCAAAGCGCGGGGTTCGCGCTCAGTGCTCAGAGCTGCAAACTTAAGCTGAGCGTTTGCAGGCAGATCGAATACCGGGTAGAGGTACGACTCAGGCGAGGCTTCGCCAATGTAGTCGACTCGAAAGCCAAGAATATCCCGGTAAATCGTCAACGCTCGCTCCAGATCGGCGATGGTTAAGCAAGGGCGTTTGAGATGAAGTACAGATTCCCTGGTCGTTTCAGAGGTGGCATTGGTTTGGTTAGCGGATGTGTTGATTTCCATGAATGAATTTCTGGCAGCGCGATTAAGATCGCTATTTGTTTGTGCATCTCTACCTACTTAACCATACAAAACCATCACCTTACAAAAGCAGGCAAAGGCGCGATCGCACTTCACCTCTCCCCCAAAGAGATTGAATCTCCTGCCCGAACCCCAAATATCATTCATCTTGAAAGGCAGGAAGCAGACAACAGAGTACAGAAGGCAAATTAGTTACATCCAGGTTTAAGACTGTGTCACATCCTCCTTCCACCCCTCCTACTTCCCTTCTGCTTCCCTCCTACTCCCTCTGCTTTCCCTCCCCCACCTTCTGCCCTCTGCCCTCTGCCCTCTGCCTTAAACAAACTTGTTACCTATTTATCTCGCGATCCCAAGCCCTCTAGGTTAGGATGAGAAAGAGATTTGAGTTGAGAGATTGCACTGGAGAAAACTTATGGTTGTAGCCGCACAAGCCCGACCCACCGAAAGGGCGCGATTTATTCGCCGCACCTATACCCACCTCGCAGGAGCAGTGGCTGCCTTTGTCCTGCTAGAAATGATTCTGGTTCCGTCACCGCTAGCTGATGTAATGCTGGGTCTCATTGGTGCCAGCCAGTTTTCATGGCTCCTGCTCTTGGGCGGATTTGCCTTATTGGGTTGGATGGCTAGAGGTATGGCTAGAAGCGCAACATCCCCAGCAGCCCAATATGCAGGTCTTGGTCTTTACGTCGTTGCAGAAGCAATCATCTTTGTGCCGCTCCTTCACATTGCAGCCTATTTCACCAGCCCGGACGTTTTGCCCAATGCTGCCATCTTAACAGGGTTGCTGTTTGCCGGCCTCACTACTGTTGCCTTCACCACCCGCAAGGACTTTTCCTTCTTGCGAGGCATCCTCACTATTGGTGGCTTCATTGCCCTGGGGTTGATTCTCTGTGGGGCCATTTTTGGCTTTAGCCTCGGTTTGTTTTTCTCTGTCGTCATGGTTGCTTTTGCCAGTGCTGCCATTCTCTACGACACTTCCAATGTCTTGCACCATTACCCAGTGGATGGACATGTTGTTGCTGCATTAGAACTTTTTGCTTCTGTAGCGCTGCTCTTCTGGTATGTGCTGCGTATTGTCATGGCCCTTTCCTCGCGTCGCTAAGGAACGAGAATTGAATTAAATCAAATTTTCGCGAGGGACACGGCATTGCCGTGTCCCTCTTTCCCTTCTGCCTTCTGCCCTCTGCCTTCTGCCCTCTGCCTCCTGCCTTTTTGCTATATTGAACCTGCTATCCTTAATTAAACGGTATTGCCTTCGGTCCCAGGTTCCCATTTTTCCCTTAAGTTCCCAATAGAAAACACCCCATTGTCTCTTGCGAATTGAAACAGTGGGGTGTTTCCTAAGTAAAACATTCGCTGATTAAGGCACGACCTCAGCGCGATCGCTCTGCCCCTGGGCTACGATTTCCTTCCGTAGGACTTCGATTGCTTTGGCAAACTGCGGATCTTCTAACGTCCCAATGCGATCGCGATCTTCAGCCAGATACTTGCGCTCGTCCTCCGAAAGCTCAACAATCACATCTGGCTCAATCCCTTCTTTGTGGATATCCCGACCGTCAGGCGTCAGATATTTAGCAATCGTCACTGCCAACCCAGCACCACCTCTCAAGGGTTGCACAGACTGTACCAACCCTTTACCAAAGGTCTTGGTGCCAACCACTTTGGCACGCTCGTTGTCTTGTAAAGCCCCCGAAAGGATCTCGCTCGCACTGGCCGAACCCCCATCCACCAAAACAACCATCGGCCTGTCAGTCAGCGCCCGCTGTTTGGCCTGTTCCAAATCTGTTTCACCCTTACGATTCACCGTTGAAACAATCGTGCCATCATCAAGCCACATGCGAGCAATTTCAATACTAGCCTTCAACAAACCACCTGGATTGGAACGCAAATCCAACACATAGCCAGAGACATCTTTCCGCTCTAACTCTCGAATGGCATCGCGCATTTCTGGAGCTGCATTAGCACTGAACTGAGTCAGACGAATATAGCCAACCTCTCCAACTGAAGTTTCCTGTTGACTATAACGAACCGGATGGATCTCAATACGAGCCCGCTTGATAGTGAAATCCAGTTCTTCCTTGTCATTCCGCAGAATGGTCAGTGTCACCTCTGTCCCAATCGGCCCGCGAATCAGTTGCACCGCCTCATTGATATCCATTCCCTCTGTACTGGTACCATCAATTTTCAGGATGATATCTTTTGACACAATACCTGCTGCAAAGGCAGGAGTATCCTCAATCGGCGCAACAACCAGGAGTTTCTTCGTTTCTTCATCCTGTGCAAGCTGGATCCCTACCCCTGTTAATTCTCCAGAAGTATCGATTTGCATGTTTTTGAACTCTTCCGGATCCATGAAGCGGGTGTAAGGATCGTTCAGCTTCTCCAGCATCTCCCGGATTGCCTTATAAGCAGCCTCATCATCGGTGTAGGAGCGATCGAGATATTCATTGCGAATTGATGACCAATCTAATTGATTAAAAGTGGCATCGACATATTTCTTGTCAATGATCTGCCACACTTCATCAATCAACTCCTTGGGACTCTCGCGCAGGAAAGCCTGACCCTGAGGGGACAGATGAATCCCAGCACCAGTAACTGCAACAGCACTGATCATGACAGCCGTTGCCCCCAGAACAATCCCGCGTTTTGTGATTCCCATATGCCTAAAATTTATTCAACTGCGAGAAAAAACCGCAATGTCGCTACGCTCAATCTAGCACAGCCAAGGAAATAATCGGTTCATGATGACCCGATATAGACCTGCCAAATGCTTGAAGGTGGAAATACGAGACAGCAATAGCCCAAATTGTTAAGAATTGTAAATACAAAAGCAATATATGTAAAGTACAAGTAAAAATACTCAGCAACCCATCTTTGCACCTGCTACCGAATCGTTAGGGTTTGTCAAGAAATAAATGCATAATTTTCGGGATCGCTGAATCAACAGTTATTCGTATCCAGTTAGTAGTGGCCTGACATAGCTAATTTAGTGCATTAGAATTTAACAATTCAGAAGCCTCAAAAACGGGATAAAGATGCTTCAATTTGACTTTGGCATCCGCCGTCGTAAACTTTCAAATTACCTTAAGATACCAGCTGGTTTCGTTCTTTCTGCCACGCCTCTAATTCCGCCTTGAATTCTGCAACGGTGCGAATCCTACGATCTAAACACTGTCTAGACAACACACTCAACTCCGTCTCAGCGATATTAAGCCAGTTGCCATTGTGCGGGGTATGATAAATCTCTAGTCGTCGTGCCAAATGATGAGCTTCCTCCGCTGAAAAGGCTTTGCAGAGAGCACTAATATGATGGATGTTCAAAGGATCGCACACTAATTTCACTGGTTCTAAATTAGTTTGTGTTTTGTAAGCTAATCGAGCCAACAATGTAAGGTTCAGCCTAAACTGAACATAGGTACTGTGGAGGATAGTCCTAATGGCAGAGCGCAAGAAACGGACCATCGCTGGAGATAAAACTATTTGCCTGCCTATCGAAACAGAAACCAATTATGAGGAATGGATTGAGGATACAAAAGCGGTTCGCAGCTATCTGGATCAACTGATTGCGACCCATCCTGAACTGTTTCCAGCAGAGATTGATGAGGGCTATTGCTTTCATGGGTTTGTGGAATCGGGCAAATTACACCTGAGAACCCGTCGCATCCGCTTAAAGAGCAACGGGCAAGCCTACAACTGCGCCCGGATACGGTAATGCCCTACATGATTGGCACAACAGAGGAAGTGGAAAAAGGCCTATATTTGCGCCGTTATGGGGTCCCCTACGAGGGCATTGCCCATGTGCTCGGGCACTCCGCCATGTACTGACCCAGACGTTAGGTCGAGCCTCAATCGTGGGCACGACGGTGAAAGACCCGTCGGCCATCCCCCCCTCACCTGGTGGCCGATGACAAGCATAGTTGGTGGTGGGGGAAGCGCATCTATATTACCGTGACCGCTGCGCTGGGCTGTTTTTGGGGGTGTCGGTATCTGAAACTGCGGATGCCACAGGCTTGGAGCAAGCCTATGGAGAGTTTCAACGCGAAGCCTATCAGCTCAATCCTCGCTATCTTCCCCAAAGTGTCAATGCCGATGGCTGGGAGGCGACGCAACAGGCATGGCAAGCCCTATTCCCTCACATCAGCGTTGTGTTGTGCTTTCTGCATACCATCATGGGGATCCAACGTTTATGCCGTCGCTCTTCCAGCCTCTTCCAAGTCGTTTCCGATAAACTCTGGCATTGGTATGACAGTCTCACCCCCAGGCAATTTGGCCAACGCCTGCGTCGGTTGTTGGAGTGGGCCAAGGGCGCGGACAACCCTTTAGCCGACAATGTCCGCCAAAAATTGCTGGCGTTAAGGCAAAAAGTCAACCGATTGAAGATTGCCTTTGAGTTGCCTGGAATTTACCGCACCAGCAATCAGGTCGACCGTTTGATGAACTACCAGGAGTGCCTGCTTTATGCCATGCAGTACTTTCATGGCACCCTGGATTCAGCCAAACAGACATTACGGGCCATGGCACTGCTGTGGAATTTCCATCCGTATTGCTGCAAAGTGCAAGCGATGGAGCCTCATTCTATGTCTCCCTTTGAAGATCTCAATGGCTTTCGTTACCATGACAACTGGTTACGAAATTTCCTCATTGCTTCTTCCCTCAACGGTCGGGGTACCGGAAAACCTATCAAACACAAACTCAATTAGAACTAGCAATTTTTTCTCAGATCGTAGGCTGAAGTCAATGCCTCATATTCCTAGAAAACCTCTGGATTCGTGAGGGCCTTTTTCTTGAACTCAGACAATGGAGGACGACTCATTTTTCGGGTAGCGGTAAACAAGTAATGCTTTTTGAGCCTGCGGGTGGAACCCGCAGGCTCAAAAAGCATTACATCTATAAGACTACCATTTTTCGAATCCAGGGACGAATTCATCAAGACTGCTGACGAGCGCGATTAACCTTAACTCCCAAAGCGTTGAGCATTTGCTGGTTGGCAATTTCAGGATCGGGGGAAAGGAGAGTAAAATCATCTCGCACTGCCACGGCTTCGCGTACAACCTCTCGCATTGGACGTCCCTTGAGGTGTTCCTGATGAATATAATCCTGCACTTGCTCGCGAGTCAGATTTTGCAAATTCATAGCAGCTCTCCATTGGGATCGACAATAAAAATGTGCTATCTAGCATCGTCATCGCAGCTTCTGACTTCAAAGAGCAAAAAACCGCCATCCAGATATAAATTATAGAGGCAAAATCTCAGTTGAGCCAGCGTTCGTACGCGATCCTGCAGCGTTATCCATTGCAATAGGTTGGGTGGTTCATCCATGAGATAATGTGTTCGTTTATCATCCCTACGTTATCATGAACCATAGCTGACTGAGCAAAGGTTTCAACATATAGCACTACGCATAGACGTTAGAACGAAAAATGTGTGTACCTCCCGCGAAGCGGGAGGTACACACACAAACCTAAACCCGTAGAGCTATACATTCAAAACTCCAGAGACCGGGTTCCTTCAAGGAACCCGGTCTCTCGTCAACCAAACTAGGCTGCTTCGACGAGCGAGGCGACTACTTCACGGGCGTCAGCACCTTCTCTTCAACCGCATTGGGATTGGTTTCCGGCATCTCTGCCTCCGAGGGCGGCACAACCTGCCAGAACCGGGGCAAGTATTCCGACCAGCTAGCTAAGATGCGCTGTGCCTTCTGGCTGCCGGTCTTTTCGGCATGGGCTTCAATTAAACCCCGCAGTTGCTGCTCGCCTGCCGGGGGAATTGTCCGCTGAATCTTGACGATTTCCGGATTCACCTTGGCGGGGAAACTGCCGTCCTCATCCAGGAAGTAGGCGATACCGCCAGTCATTCCTGCACCGACGTTACGACCTGTACGACCTAGCACGACGACGACACCACCCGTCATATACTCGCAGCAATGGTCGCCAGTACCTTCCACAACGGCACGACCGTTAGAATTACGGACGGCGAAGCGCTCGCCAGCCTGACCGCTGGCGTAGAGAAATCCGCCCGTGGCACCATAGAGGCAGGTGTTGCCGATGATGACGTTTTCGGCGGGGTCGTAGTTGGCGTCAGCTGGGGGCTTGATGACAATTTCGCCGCCGTTCATGCCTTTGCCCACGTAGTCGTTGGCTTCACCTTGCAGGTTGAGCGTCATGCCCAGCAAGTTGAAGGCACCAAAGCTCTGACCAGCGCTGCCGTTGAAGTTGAGAGCGATCTGCCCTTCAAATCCTTTGTTACCGTATTGTTTGGCAATGGCTCCTGATAGACGAGCGCCGACGGTGCGATCGGTGTTGACGATGGGCAGGGTTTTGGTGACGCTGCCCTGGGTCTGGATCGCAGTCTGAATGTCTGCATCGGCTAACAGTTCGTCGTCGAGGACGGGGCCGTTAGTATGGACGGGGCCGTGGTGGAGCCAGTCGCGATCGCGTTGGGCATCCGGCAACTGGGTCAGACAAGCCAGGTCCAGGGCCTGGGTTTTGGCCAGTTCTATCCCCTGCCGGGGGACCAGCAGATCGGCTCGCCCAATAATATCCTGAAGAGATGAATAGCCTAACCGGGCCAGCAGCGATCGCACTTCTTCCGCCACAAAGTAGAAGAAGTTGACCACATGTTCTGGCATCCCTGTGAAGCGCTTGCGCAGCTTCTCTTGCTGAGTGGCAACACCCACCGGGCAATTGTTGGTATGGCAAATCCGGGCCATGATGCAGCCTTCGGCAATCATCGCAATGGAGCCAAAACCATATTCCTCACCACCCATTAGGGCTGCCATGACAACATCCCAGCCGGTTCTGAGACCGCCATCCACCCGTAGAGTAACGCGATCGCGCAACTGATTGTCCATCAACACCTGATGCACTTCCGTCAGCCCCAGTTCCCAGGGCAGACCTGCATGTTTGATAGAACTCAGGGGAGATGCCCCAGTGCCGCCTTCATGGCCTGAAATCTGGATGACATCGGCATTGGCTTTAGCCACCCCAGCAGCAATGGTACCGATGCCAATTTCCGCCACCAGTTTGACAGAAACCCCAGCCCTGGGATTAATCTGGTGCAGATCGAAGATCAATTGCGCCAGATCTTCAATCGAGTAAATGTCATGGTGGGGGGGAGGAGAAATCAGAGGAACTCCGGGTTTAGAGAGCCTGAGTTTGGCAATGTAAGGACTCACCTTCTTACCCGGTAGCTGACCACCTTCTCCGGGTTTTGCCCCTTGCGCCATCTTGATTTCCAGTTGCTGAGCATGGCTCAAATACTCCGGCGTCACGCCGAAGCGACCCGAAGCCACCTGCTTAATGACAGAATTGGCTGTATCTCCATTCTTTAACCCGCGTAAATGGGGAAATTGCTTTGAATGACCCGCTTCATTCACGTCGTCGATAGTGCGGAAGCGCATCGGATCTTCACCGCCTTCGCCGGTGTTAGATTTCCCGCCCATACGATTCATGGCAATTGCTAAGGTCTCGTGGGCTTCCCGAGAGAGCGACCCCAATGACATGGCTCCGGTACAGAAACGCCAGGCAATGTTTTCAACGGATTCCACTTCTGAGAGGGGAATAGCAGGGCGATCGCTCTTGAAATCCAGCAGATCCCGCAGCGCCGTAATCGGTCGACCTTCCAGATATTTTTGATAAACTGCATAGTGGTCGTAGCCATTAGAGGCTTCAGCATCAGACGCCGAAGTTTGTTCCACCTGCTTGCCATTGCCTGAAGCCGCTGCAGTACCATTGTCCGCTGCAGCACCATTATTGCTTTTGCCCCGATCGCTGAAACTGGCCACAGCTTTATGCAGTGCCTTCGCCATTTCAGGACTGTTGATGTGATACTCGCCGCTGGGGCGATATTGAATAAAGCCAAGGTTGGCCAGCCGATCGCCTTGCAATTCGGGAAAGGCACGACGGTGGAATGAAATCACTTCCTGGGCCAGGTCGGCGACGCTCAGCCCGCCTAACCTTGACGTCGTGCCATAGAATCCAAGATTCAGTAAATCGGCACCAATCCCCACCGCTTCAAAAATTTGTGCGCCATTATAACTGGAGAGCAGCGAAATCCCCATCTTGGAGAGAATTTTCAGCAGCCCCAGTTCTACTGCTTTGCGGTAGTTGGTTTGCGCTTTTTCCAAGGTGATGGCTTCGATGCGACCCCGTTGCATCAGTTTCTGGGTTTTGGAGTGATTCCACCAGTGACGCACGGTTTCCAACGTCAGATAGGGACACACAGCACTAGCACCGTAGCCGAGCAAGCAAGCAAAGTGGTGGGTATTCCAACATTGGGCAGTATCAATGATGATGGAGGCTTTCATCCGCAGCCCCTGACGAATCAGATGATGATGAACAGCGCCAACGGCCAGGAGCGGTGGAATGTAGCTGTATTCGGCGGTTAATCCTCCCGATTGCTGGCTGTGGGTAAACCGATCGCTCAAAATCAGGATTTCATTCCCGGCTTGGACGGCTTCAGCGGCGGCCTGACAGAGAATAGTCACTGCCTGTTGAAGACCGTCGGGACCATCTGCGATCGCAAACAGCGTTGATAGATCGGCAATACCCATTCCCGACTGACGCACTCCTTCCAGATCGGCCTCGTTCAAAACCGGCGACTCCAGCTTCAGCAACTGAGCATCCTCAGGTTTCGGGTCAAGTAAATTGCCCCGCTTGCCTAACTGCATGCTCAACGACATCACCAGACTTTCGCGCAGCGGATCGATGGGTGGATTCGTTACCTGAGCAAAGCGCTGTTTGAAATAGTCATAGAGCAGATGGGGTTTTTCAGACAGCACTGCCAGGGGGATATCATCTCCCATGCAGAAGGTCGGTTCTTTCCCCTGGGTCGCCATCGGCTCAACAATCATCTCTACGTCTTCAGCGGTATAGCCAAAGGCGTTTTGATATCGCAATAAAGTCTGATCGTCCATGGCCAGGGTGTCTTGCCAGGGTCGTGGCTGCAAAGTGCGACGATATTGTTTCAACCACTCGCCGTATGGTTTTGTACTGGCAATGCGCTGTTTGATGTCCCAGTTTTTCAGGACTTCGTTTCTCTCCAGGTCAAAAGCGATGGTCTGACCCGGCCCCAATCGACCTTTTTCAACCACTTCAGCCTCTGGAATATCAATCGTTCCAGTTTCTGAAGAAACAACCACATAACCATCGCCCGTAATACTGTAACGGGCAGGACGGAGACCGTTACGATCCAGCATGGCTCCAACCACTTTACCATCGCTGAAAACGAGCAGAGCTGGCCCATCCCAGGGTTCCTGAATACCACTATAGTATTCGTAAAAATCAACAATCTCAGGGTAATTGGCTAAATCGGGTTGATTTTGATAAGCCTCTGGCACCATGATGGTCAGCGCTTCTAAAGCCGTTCTCCCCGATCGCACCAGCAATTCCATAACATTGTCCAGCGTAGCAGAATCGCTCAGTCGGGCATCGACAATTGGCTTCAGACGTTCAATGCGATTCCCCCATGTCGGATGGGATAGGTCGGGATGTCGGGCCATCATCCAATTACGGTTGCCCAGCAATGTGTTGATCTCGCCATTGTGACCCAACAGCCGCATCGGTTGGGCCAGGGGCCAGCGGGGCATGGTATTGGTGCTGAAGCGGCGATGGTAGGCAGCAAAGGTGCTTTTATAGGCAGGATCCTTCAGGTCTTCATAGAACTCTCCCAGGACAGCTGAGCGCACCATACCTTTGTAGACCAGGGTGCGATGGGAAAACGAGCAAATATAAAAGTCTTGGCCGTCTCCATTGCGTTCGGCCACTTGCCCAACAATACGTTTGCGTACCAGGTATAACAATCGCTCCAGATCGTCCCCTTGCAGTTGGTCAGAACGCACCAGAATTTGCTCAATTTGAGGCTGATTTTCCCGTGCCTGGAGGCCCAGTACTGTTGGCTGCACGGGAACAACACGCCAACCCAACGCGATCAACCCTTCTTCAGCCAGGATCTGTTCAGTCATCTGCCGGGCAACAGTGGCAGCTGCAGCATCCTGGGGCAAGAAAATCATTCCGACTGCAGTGCGTTCAGGTTCCAAATCAGCCAGCCCTTGCGCTGCTGCCCAGGATTGCAGTAATTCCCAGGGCATGGCGGTCATGACACCTGCACCGTCTCCTGAATCCCGATCAGCGCTACACCCGCCACGGTGCTCCATGCAAGTCAAGGCTGAAAGGGCTTTGTCGACCAGCTCGTGACTGGCTCGGCCTTGCCGATCGGCAATAAATCCAACTCCACAGGCATCGCGCTCCTGATTCTCCAGGGCAGTCTGCGGCTGGGTGCTGGAGGAAAATTTATTAATGTTTTCAGTTGTCCGATCGATCCAGGTGAGTTGCTGACTTTGATTGGCGGTGGTGCTGTCCATGGAACAATTCGCTCTGTAATCTAGATTAATCTTTTACCGATTAGGGGATGACGCAATTGGAAACTACATACATTTGTTAGCTTTACTCAGTTTGCGATCGCGCATCTGCCAAAATCCTCGCAGACCATAGTATTTACAAAAGTTAACTAACAATTCCCCAGTATTTATGGGTGCTGGGAAACACAGCTAAACCCTGTCCATGTTGAAATCTATCTTCCTTTACTCCTGGAAAAATCCTAGAGTCTCAAATGGGTGGGTCTACATTGCCCTGGGATCTATATCGCTCCTCTCCATCGTTCCCCAAACAGTTCCCTCTGAAAATCAGGCATGAGGTTAGGACAAAAAAATCCTCGAAGCTCTCTATAGGAGCTGGTTCTGTCCTTTAGCGAGGTTAAAGCAAGACCTAAGCTAGCCAAAAAAACTTGCCTGGTTATCAGGGATAAACCCTGCGCATTTTATAAATTTTAGGTTTATCACCAGAAAAACTCCTGATCCCAACATGGGCGGGGTTTAATTAACAATTGCATCTTTTAACAACGGCATGTTGAAGAAATTTGAACGCTCCAGCCTCAGATGCAGGTGCTCCTGCTGGAGGGTAGCGTTAAGCATATTATAGAAAATACTCGTCTCTGGCAATCCCCTTTTATTCCCAGCAATTTCAGGTTCAAACTGTAACTTTGAATGCAAAATAGAGAGGGAAATTATGCGTTGGCCAACCAATCCTGACCGTTGCAATCGATCGTTTTTCCTGCTTCATTGCTTGTCCTAAACGTCGATACTAATACGCTCCAAGAATTACTGACAGCGTTTCAACGATTTCTAGACACTTGCGATCGCAAATTTTTCAGCTCTCCCCGTTCAGAACCACCCATTCAATTTGGAATTGCCATTTCCCTTCTCAATCCACAGAACTGCAAAACCAATGGGGTTGTTTCATCTGACAAAACGACCCCATTGGTTTTGTCCGCAACGTAGACGGTTAGGAATGAGAATTTAATAATTTGCCGATTTGTAGGGGTGCCCCTTGTGGGTACCTGTCATATCGGGGCAACCACAAGGGATTGCCCCTACAGGATCCCACATCTTATTTAATTCTTGTTCCTTAGCGTCCAATTCGAAGATCCCCTCACCTAATATAATGCCAGCACTAAAAAAATAAGGTTATTTTGAAAGCCTTGCTGAGCAAGGCTTTCAAAATAACCTTCCAAACCGTATTTTTACCAGATTTCTACACCTTTGAAACAAAATTGAGGATAAATCTTATTTGCGTTTCAGTGTCTGATTTCGGCTCAACCCCAAGATACTCAGGGCAAAGACACCCAACGCAGTCACTGTCCCAGGCTCAGGCACCTTGCGCGGTGTAGTCAGATTGTCCCAATTCGGCAAATTCACAAAACTTTCGCTTCCTCCATCGCCAAACCCCTGGACGTGGAACCCAACCCTGACATCACCGTTATTCAAATCCCCAATCAGGTCATTAAAACTGCCAGTCAAACCAAAGGTCACGCCCAGAGACTCGTTTGGATTAATCCCATTCCGCTGCGTTCCTCCCCGGCTAACAGGTTCAACTGAGAAATCTTCCGTAAAATTGACCCCAGGCTGATTGCCACCTGGCAGGTTACCCACACGCCGCGGCAGTTCAAACAAGACCCCCGAATCGCTATTATCAAGTCCCAAGATGGCGTCCAGAACCCCAGAGCCATTATCCCAATAAATTTGGGTGATTGAAGCCGCATCCGGCCCTAAGTTACTGAAGGTAAACAGCGCATCCCCATTATTGTCCTCAGTGATATCTACAAACAGCTGCCTTTCTCCAGCAGCAGCATTGGCAGCAGTGTTGCCCGTAATATTTTCTACCCCAAGCCGGAATGCCTGGGAAGGGTTAGCCGCAAAAACAGCCGCCGCAATGGCCAAACCAGCAGCGGTCAAGATGCGCTGCCCTGCAATTGTCTGCCGAACAGTTTTGGTCGTGCAAGGGATAGAGTAGGTCATATCTGGTTTATCGATGAAGTGTAATGAGTCAATAGAGAGGTTGAGACTTGCAAAAGATAAGGTCTTTCTACCCTGAGCCAGCTTGCCAGCCAGCGCCGGGGATTTGGATCGCAGAAGGTTACAATTCGATGCTGACAAATTTTTATCTCAAGAGGCAATACTAAATGAGCATCTTCACTGAATCTTCAAACAGCCAGAAGTCTTTATGGAGCTGTCTTTAAATCCTGACAGAGAATTACTTCAGAGACTTGAGCAATACCAGCAGGCTTAAGCGAACCTGGTGCTTGAACATTGCAAAATACACCTGAAATTATGCGTAGTTCGCAGTCTGCACTAGTTGCAGACAAGTCTTTTGGGTTAAGCATTACAACTCATCCTAATCTCCAACTCTGTTGCACCCCATGAGCTGTGTCACAACGTAGTGGTGCGACACAGCTAAAATTGTGCAGATTCGTAGCGAGCACTTTAGCGCTACCAGAGTCTATTGGGTAAGAACTACAGCTTTTTCACAACCCAACTCTATTGCAATAAGTTAGCGATGTCAGACCAGTAGTCTTCATAGCACTACGAGATATAGATTTAGGACAAAACAAAAGGTTCAACACCAGAATCTAGTCAAACTTTTCCTTCTGCCTCCTGTCTTCTGCCTCCTGGTCGCTCTGCTATAGAGCAATAAGGACAGACAAGATTGAGCGCGTGCTTCGCGCTCAATCTCGTCCTAAGCGAGATGACTACTGCTATATTTTCTGGTTTGGCTGCCTGCCGCCAGAAGATCGATAGCGTCTCCCTGTCGATCTTCGGCATCTTGTTGCCTTGGCTTTGAGTTATAAATAATTCCTACACTGCTATTCCATCCTCACATTTCAACCTATGGTTCAAACTCTGGCACATTGGCGCTACAGCGCTTTCCTCCTGGCTTTCGGACTCACTCATTTCGTCTGGCCTCTAGCCTTGCAATTTCCCACGGCCCAAGCAGAAACCCTACCGCTGGCTACAGCCCAGCGAACCAACCGTTTAGCTCCCTGGGCGCAGTCAGGTTTAGCACAAACCCAGGCCACCGGAAAATTGCATAAACAGGGCAGCACCATTTTCCTCAATGGCCGCAGGCTAGCTGTGCCCTGGAGACAGTGGCAGCAGAACCCTGATTCCGGGGAAATTCGCACAGAGGTTGCCGATGCTGGCTTGATCCAAGCCATTGGGGTGAATTTGCTGAGTACTCAAGTGTTAGACAAACAACCCGTAGCCTGGTTCTCTGAACCAGAAGCCGAACCAATGGTTTTGTCCAGCCGCCGCCAGGGCCCGTTCCGCTATCTAGACATCACCGATCTGGCTAAACGATCGGAGTGGCAGGTACAAGCTCAGGGCAATACCCTGCAAATTTCTTCGCCCGCTGCCAGGATCGGCACGGTTCGCCAGGGAAACCATGGCTGGGGTCGCCGCATTGTAGTCACTCTGGATCGGCCTGCCCCCTGGCAAGTGGTGCAACGGCGGGGCGCGATCGCAGTTACCGTTGATGCGAGGGCCAATGCTGCGCTCTTGCAGTCCCTGGAGGAGAGGGAAGAAGAAATTTCAGATGCGGCCTCAGAAGAGACCTCAGACCCAAAAAAAGACGAGAAGCAACCAGAATTCAAGCTGAGGGTTGTTGGGGAACGCACCATAATTCAGGTTCCCCTGCCCGCAGGGTGGCGACCGCGGGTCTGGTCGTTGCCTGCACCCAATCGCTTGATTATCGATCTACGACCCGATGGCATGGCGGAACGAGATATTCTTTGGGCACCGGGACTGCGCTGGCGGCAGCAGGTTCTGCGTTTGGGGTCAGCGCAATTTCCGGTGGTGTGGTTGGAGGTGGATCCGAGCCAGCCTGGACTGCAGCTGAAGCCAATGGGCAGCCAGCCGGATGGGCAAGTCGGAACTGCGCCGCTGTCTGAAACGGCTGAGCGCTGGCAGGCCGCAGCAGCGATTAATGGCGGTTTTTTTAATCGCAATAATCAGTTGCCGTTGGGGGCAATTCGCCGGGACGGGCAGTGGCTGTCGGGGCCAATTCTGAATCGAGGTGCGATCGCATGGAACGATAGAGGCAACATCAAAATGGCACGTCTCGCCCTGAAAGAAACCCTCACGACTGAGACTGACAAACGCTTCTCCGTGCTATTGCTCAACAGCGGCTACGTCAAAGCAGGCATGGCCCGCTATACACCAGCCTGGGGTTCGACCTATACCCCATTGACCGACTACGAGATTATCGTGACCGTTCAAGCTAACCGAGTCACAAGTCAGCAAACGAGCAGTAAAGCTCCTGATTCACTTCCTTTCTCTATCCCATCCGACGGTTATCTCTTAGTCCTGAGAGCCTATAAAACAGCAGCAAGCGCGCTCCCTCCAGGCACAAAAGTGAACCTCCACAGTGCTACTCTGCCCGACAGCTTCAGCCGCTATCCTCATATCTTGGGAGCAGGCCCCCTGCTACTGCAAAATCGTCGCATTGTCTTGAACGCTAACGCTGAGCAATTCAGTCCAAACTTTAGCAGGCAAGCTGCGTCCCGTAGCGCCATCGGCAAAACCTCAGCAGGTACATTGCTGATTGCAGCCTTCCATAATCGCCTGAACGGACGCGGTCCCACCTTGAACGAAGCGGCTCAGCTCATGCAGCGGTTAGGCGCAGTCGATGCTCTGAATCTGGATGGCGGCAGCTCCACAAGCCTTTATCTAGGAGGGCAGATTCTGGATCGCCCTGCCAACAGTGCTGCCCGCGTTCATAATGGGGTGGGCATCTTTTTACAGAGGACGGAGAGGACGGAGGAATAATTAATGAAGGGTAAAGGATACAGGGTAAAGGGAATGAAGAATAGGCAGGGAGCAATACAGCAGAAATCATGAACGGTATGTCCTTGCAGCGTTCTGCAAGAAAAAACATCAACCAGCGGCAGTTCTCTAGAGGTCAGGATTTTTAGCCACAAACCACAAACCATGAACCATCAGCCATCAACTATAAGAATTGAAGTTTACTTAAAGTTCCGGGTTTTCAAGTAAAGAGTTGATATAACCTCTTCTCATCTAACCCGTTCTTAGGTGATAGTTGTAGGGGTATAGAGTGTGTCGATTGATTGGCCGAAATCTCCTCCATTATTCTGGCGTTCTAGAACAGTTTACTGTCAAACCCTTTGTGGAGGGGCATCCTGCAATTGACACGGCTATTGATGCCATAAGGAAAGAAGTAAGGACTGCAACGCTTAGCCAAAGACTTCGAGAGACTTGAGTGTCTGCGACGAGAACCTTTCATAATTCTGGTTGTGTTGCACCGCTACTGATTTCTTACAATAGAACTGAGTGCCCAGAGTGACTTATCTCTCAATCCTGGCTTCTCTGACCCGATCGCTTTGAAAACATTGTTTTGAAACTGTTGTTGATTCAATCCCAAGGAGAGAATATCGATGGCTAAACCCAAGGAAGTGTCTCAGGTCTCTGCTCTACCATCACCCACTACATTCACCCCTAAAGGAGTGGCTGCCACTGAACTCCGCCCTTGGGGATCTTTCACCGTCCTCGAAGAAGGGGCGGGCTATAAGATCAAACGGATTGAAGTTAAACCTGGGCATCGTCTCAGCCTTCAGATGCATCACCATCGCAGCGAGCATTGGATTGTTGTTTCGGGAACTGCAAAGGTTGTATGCGGTGAGAATGAAATGTTGCTCAGTATGAACCAGTCTACTTATGTCCCGCCCTGTACCCAGCATCGCTTAGAGAATCCTGGTGTTTTGCCGCTAACGATCATTGAGGTTCAGAATGGTGAATACCTGGGCGAAGACGATATTGTACGCTATCAGGATGACTATGCCCGTACGCAGTCTTAGGCACAAGAACAAATTCAAGCCGGGAATTTTAGGCAGGACTGCAGGCAATATCTAGCTCTGAACCAAAAGTTTCTGGAGGTGTTTGCTGCTCGATCCTCAGGATTCGGCTCTAATAACTTCATATCCTCAAACCAAAATAACGAGTTGGAAATATTGATTTCGATGATTTTGGCCGCGTTGGTCATTTAGAGTGCGAACTAGAACCTAAAGCCAAGGTATCAGGTTCCAAGACATCCCTCTACTGACAAATGTCCTGGCATCCTTCATTTCCTCGTGTCAGCACAAAATAACCTTTCAAGTCGTCTCATGATATGGTTGAGGATAATAAGTACCTGTACAGAATAAATTGTATATAGCGTGATTGGGAAGTGCTTGGACTACAAGGCTCTCAACCAGTTGGAATGCACAATTTATTTTGTTTACCTACTTAAGAGGGAGAGTGTAAAGAGTTGGCCATCGATCTCAGTCGTTCGGCAGTTGATGAAGTTCTGCGTTTGCGGGCAAAGCAACAACTTCCATCAGCCCGGTTCCGATTGGCCGTGGAATCAGGAGGTTGTAATGGGCTATTTTATGTGATGAAGTTTGATGAGGTTGTCGGCCCAGAGGATCGGACCTATGACTTTGAAGATCTCCAGATGATAGTGGATCGGCAGAGCCTGTCCTACATTGATGGTCTGACTCTCGATTATTCGGAAGATTTGATGGGAGGGGGATTTCGCTTCCACAATCCCAATGCTTTGCAGAGCTGTGGTTGCGGTCATTCTTTTTCAATCAGCGAGGGCGATGACGGGCAAGATTGTCAGGGATAAATGTTCATTGCTCATCGTTCATTGGTAGTCCTCTAGAGATAAGGATGTTTGAGCGAGCGGATTACACCTGTGCGCTCAAACATTCTTACTTGTTTACCACTACCCGTGCATGCTCTGCTTTTTGAATTTTGAGTTTTGAATTTATTAAATTTAGCGTCCTAAGCTCGTAATTTGCCCAGGAACGGATTAGCATGGAGAAGTGACTAAAGCGAACACTCCTCTCCGATCTCTCGAAGAAGGTCGTTGGTTTAAGCTGATTTGCGGAGCCAGTTTTCATCACCTGCCTGCAATTCGTAGTTCTGTGCTTGCTTATGCGTTGGCTGGAGCTGACTGCGTTGATGTGGCTGCCGATCCTGCTATTGTGACAGTTGCTAAAGAAGCACTTCAAGCAGCACAGCGCTGGTCATCAACTGCCAGAAAGCGGGGATTTACTCCAGGTGGAATGCCCTGGTTAATGGTAAGTTTAAACGATGGCGAAGATCCGCATTTTCGTAAAGCAACTTTCGACCCCCAGTATTGTCCGTCAGATTGTTCCCGACCTTGCGAACGGGTTTGCCCAACCCAGGCCATTGTGTTCGATCGCTCATCTGATGGCTTTTCTGGTATCCTCGATCGACGCTGTTACGGCTGCGGTCGATGCTTGTCAGTTTGTCCAATCGACAATATTGATGCTCGTTCTTATGTTTCGGAACCAGAAGTAGCCGTTGCTTCAGTTGTGCCGCTCGGTGCGGACGCAATTGAAATTCATACGCAAGTGGGGCGATTGGTTGATTTTCAACGGCTTTGGAATGCGATCGCACCCTGGCTCGATCGCCTGAATGCGATCGCGATTAGCTGCCCAGATGGGGAGGGATTTACTGATTATCTCTGGGCAATTTACCGCTTGATTTCGCCTCTGCCTTGTCCTCTCATCTGGCAAACTGACGGCCGGCCCATGAGTGGGGATATTGGTGGCGGCACGACCCACGCCACTCTGAAACTCGCCCAGAAAGTGCTGACTTCTGGTCCTCCAGGATACGTTCAACTTGCAGGAGGAACCAACGATCGCACAGTTCCGCTGTTGAATGCTAGCGATATATCTCAACCAACAACGAACCAATCCGGTGCGCCATCATTTCAGACTCCGTGCAGGGTCTCAACCCTGAACCAATCCCAGAGGAAGGTCGCTGGCGTTGCCTATGGTAGCTATGCCCGCGTTCGCTTGTCATCAATTCTGAATCAATTAGAAAATATTGAATCGGAAAATGCCCAAATCGCTGTAGCATCTACTCAAAGCTACCAACTGCCTGTTTTGGAAACACACCCACATTTACTCTGGGAAGCAGCAAACCTTGCCCGCGAGCTGATCGCACCACTCAAAGAAACGACAGTCACCAATCATTCTGTTCTCTCACAGTAGAAATTCTGTCTAAAAAAGAAATCTCTCACAACTTGTTCTGAACTGGCCTACTGTCTATTTGCTTCGAGTTCCTGTTCTTTTACCCCGTCTTTAACCCAATTCCAATGGAGCGTTCCCAAGAGATCTCTTCTCCCAATACGCAAACCAGGTCTGAATCCTCAGTTATATTCGATCGCCTACCCGTCAATAGTATGCACATCGAAGACGACCTCGGTCAATTGTTCGAAATTCTACCCGATACAATTCGGCTGCCGTTGGAACAACATCCGCAACGGCAAAATCTGATTGAAATTGTGATGGATGTTGGTCGTTTGCCAGAGGCCCGTTTCCCGGAACGAGCAGAGTATCTGGCCCAAACCCCCATTTCCCGAGAACATTTGAGCTATTGTATCCAGCGAGTTGGCAATTTTAGCGGTGACAACCGGGCTGGCATCGAGCAAACACTGCATCGCATCAGTGCAATGCGCAATCGCACTGGAGACATTATTGGCCTCACCTGTCGGGTGGGGCGGGCCGTCTTCGGTACTATCGGATTGATTCGGGACCTGATAGAAACAGGGCAATCAATATTGCTTTTGGGGCGTCCGGGGGTCGGTAAAACAACGGCCCTGCGAGAGATTGCCCGTGTGTTGGCGGATGATCTGAACAAAAGAGTAGTAATTATTGATACATCAAATGAGATTGCTGGAGATGGCGACATTCCCCATCCAGCGATTGGCCGCGCTCGTCGAATGCAGGTTTCTCGACCTGAGTTGCAGCACCAAGTCATGGTTGAAGCAGTTGAAAACCATATGCCTGAGGTGATCGTTATTGATGAAATTGGCACGGAACTCGAAGCGCTTGCCGCTCGTACAATCGCTGAACGCGGCGTTCAGTTGGTTGGCACTGCCCATGGCAATCGTATTGTCAATCTGGTGAAAAACCCAACGCTCTCTGACCTGGTGGGTGGAATTCAATCCGTTACTCTAGGGGATGAAGAAGCTCGCCGTCGGGGGAGCCAAAAAAGTATCCTGGAACGGAAGTCGCCGCCCACATTTGCGATCGCAATAGAGATGTTAGAACGACAGCGATGGGTTGTCCACGAAAGCGTCGCCGATACGATCGATTTACTGTTGCGCGGCCATCAACCCAATCCTCAGATTCGTACCCTCAGCGAAACAGGAAAAATCGAGATTGCCCACGAATTTTCTGACCTGCAGGCTAAAGCATCACCCAACATTGCCTCGCTGTCTAGTTCTGGCTGGCTGAGTTCTGGTCGCATGCAGCCCGTGCCGACCGAAAACAATGAGATGCTCGCATCCTCCAGAAAGGCAACCAACCGTATCTCCCAGAAACGAACTGGCACAACCGAGCAACAAACGTTTGAACAACTGCTGGATGAATCCCTCCATCGTCAGACTCTTCCAGGGGCCAAGGGAATTAACCAGCCTGGCCCCAATGGAGAAGATTTACCCCTCCACGTTTATCCCTACGCCGTCAGCCGCCACCAACTGGAACAAATCATCCAAATTTTAAACCTGCCCGTGCTGCTCACCAAAGATATGGATAGTGCCGATGCAGTTCTGGCCTTGCGATCGCATGCCAAAAACCATTCCAAACTGAAGCACATTGCCCGCTCCCGGCAGCTGCCCATCTACACCGTCAAATCCAATACCGTCCCCCAAATTGTACGGACCCTACGTCGGCTGCTGAATGTAGACGAACCTGGCACTCCCGACGTTGCCGACCTGCGCCTGTTCGCTCAAAGCGGCGATGATAACGAAATCGATGCCCTCGAAGAAGCCAGACTGGCCGTCGAACAAATTGTTTTGCCCAAAGGCCAACCTGTCGAACTTCTCCCCCGCTCTGCCAAAGTTCGTAAAATGCAACACGAACTGGTCGAACACTATCGACTTAAATCCCGTAGCTTTGGCGACGAACCCAACCGTCGCTTACGCATTTATCCTGCGTAACTTCATGATGCCCATTTTCCCAGGAGTAAAACGTTGGCTCAATCTTCCCTCCGTCCTATAATCTCAACCCGCACAGCTTCATCAGCACAACCTCAAGAATGGGATTTATCAGACCTGTATCGCAATTTTGACGATCCACAATTGACTGAAGATCTGGCAAGCCTGAGGCAAGCCGCAACCGACTTTCGCCAGTACTATCGAGGAAAAGTACAAACATTAACCCCAGAGCAAATCGCCCAATGTTTCGAGCAACTCGAAGCATTCGCCGAGAAATCAGCCCGCCTTTACAACTTTCCCTCCCTCGTCTTCGCTGCCGATACGCGCAATGGCGAGGCTAAACAATTTCTCGATCGGATCCTGGAAGCCCTGACTAACATAGAAAACCAGCTCCTCTTTTTTGACCTGGAACTGCAAGATTTAGACGATTCCCAAGTCACGGTATTGCAAACTGCACCCACTTTGCAAAACTATCGCCACTACCTCAATCGCATTGCCCAAATGCGACCCTACAAATTATCTGAGACTGTCGAGCAAACTCGAAACCAGGACAGTCTCACAGGACGACAAGCCTTCATCAAGCTCCGCTCCGTCCATTTAGGCGAACAAGAATACGAACCGATCGCAACACCAGACGGCACCCAAGCCAGAACCGAAGCAGAATTAGGGGCGCTGTTGTTTCATCCTTCATCCGAGGTACGCTACACATCCTATTGCTCCATTCGGCAGGTGATGAAACGACACAACTCGCTTTATGGTTATATTCTCAACACTGTTGCCCAAGACCATCGACTCGAAAACCAGATGCGGGGCTATTCCTCCACACTTCACAAACAGCTCCTGGTGGATGAAGTTTCCGAACCCGTATTCCGCGCCATTATGGCAGGAACTCACAGTTGCTACTCCCTATTCCAGCGCTACTATCGGTTAAAAGGGGAAACCCTGGGCCTGCCCATTCGCAGTTGCGACGTTTATGCTCCTTGGGTAGCAGCAGATGAACCCGTACCGCCAATTGGATATCAAACCGGTGTAGAAACCCTGTTGGCAGCGCTAGAGCAATTTGACCTCAACTATGCCCACCGTGCCGAGGAATTCTTCTTAAAAAACTGGGTCGATGCCAGAGTCCGTCCTGGAAAGCGAGGAGGGGCTTTCTGTTCCTACACCTATGGCAAGCACAGCTATTTGCTGCTCTCCTACACCAACGACTACAACTCCTTATTTACCCTGGCTCATGAAATGGGACATGGCTTGCACTTTGCCTGGATTGACGATCGCCAGACCTACTTCAACAGCAATCCCCCCATGGTACTGGCAGAGATTGCCTCTACCTTTAACGAATTGTTGTTGCTCGACTTCCTGCTGCAACAAGCAACCAACAATAAAACCCTCAGTAAAGCCCTACTCACTCGACAGTTGGAAGACCAACTCAATCTTCTCTTCCGCCAGAGTACGATTAGCCGCTTGGAGCTAGCACTCCACGAACAGGCAGCTCAGCATGGCAGTTTCGATTGTACGTTTATCAATCAGCAATGGCGTACCCTTTATCAAGACCTCTGCGGTGATGCTGTAGAAATCTTGCCCGAGCAACAATACGACTGGGCTAGAATCGGCCACATCTTCTTCAAGCCCTTCTATTGCTATCAGTACACAGCATCAAACATAGTCAGTCTCGCTTGTTATCAGAAGTACCGTCAGCTGGGCAAGGCATTTGTCCCCGGTTATCTAGAGTTGCTCGCAACAGGAGGCAGCTTGAATCAGGTCGAGGCATTGCGTCAATATGTCGATGTGGATCTGGAAAATCCAGCCACTATTCGCGATGCCCTGAGTTATGTAGAGGGACTGCTCGATCAACTCCAGGCGATGCTTTAGCCAGTTTTAGATACGACTTGGATGGTTATAATTGGTCATTCATCTCTTTGTCGATCCATCTTTTGGTAACAGAGAATCGATCTCCTTCAGGTCGATCCGCCAGGTTTGTAGGGTTAGCCCAGCGATCTGGTCAAGGCGGGTCAGGGCGTTCAGGTAGTCGATGGCGCTATTGATTTCATTGTTGGCTTGGGCTTCTAGCTGATCCTGGGCCTGGATCGTGTCTCGCAGAGTGGCTTTTCCCAACTGAAAGCGAACTTCTGCGGCTTCGAGGTCCTGTTCAGCGAGCTGACGCGCCCGCTGCGCTGATTGGAACTGTTGAAAGGCGGCCTGCACGTTGCGTACTTCGTTAGCAACCTGAATGCGAAGGTTGTCTTGCAGGTCTTCTAGCTGGGTCTGGTTGCGGCGAAGGTCGACTTGCTGGCGGGTTACGGCTTGCTCGATTTCTGGATCTTCAAACACGCGGGTCAGGGTAAGACTAGCGCTGATGTCAGTTCGATCGTCGCCTGCAACCAGGCCGTTGGCCTCCAGATTGAGCGTCCAGAGTCGGTCGTTTCTGGCTCGAGCTAACTGAATCTGGTTGATGGCGAGGGTTAATTCTTGCTGAGCCAGGTCGGGACGTAGACGGATGGCTTGCTGTACCAGGGTTGCCGCATCGAGTTGTCGGGGCTGAATGTCTGTCAGGGAACCGACTGGAATGACTATTTCCAGGTCTCGATCGACATCGAGCAGCTGCAACAGATCCAGGCGAGCTTGCTCAAAGGTGTTGATTGCCTGTTGCAAGCTCAGTTTTCGACTAGCAACATCAGCTTCCCGGGTCAGCAACTCTACTGGAGCCAGACGTCCGGCCTGCACTAAGGCTTGAACGATTTCGAGTTGCTTGTTGGCCCGTTCTAGCGAATTTTCCTGGATTTTCACGGTTTCCTGAGATCTGAGTAGCTCGCGATGGGCGAGGATGGCCTCAGTAATGAGATCGATCAGGGTCTGGCGTAATTCTTGAATATTGCTATTTTCGGTCAAGCGGGCAATGCGTAGGTCGGATCTGGCGACGGATCCAGCTCCTCGCAGCAGGGGCAATTCTATTTCCAGGTTGAGATAGTCCTCGACAATAGGGTTGGTACTGAGTTCAAGGGTGCCGCCAATGGGCAGGTTCATGGTTGCGGTTACGACTGCCCGCAGGGGATTATCGGTCAGGGTGGTTTCGTTGGTCAGGGTGGTTTCGGGGCTGCGGAGGGTGAGGGTGGGGGTCAGGCGGGGGGTAAATTCTTGCTGGGCGGCTTTGAGGTTGGCACGTTGGGCAATGCGCTCTAGCAGTTGCAGTTTGATGCTGCGGTTGTGGGCAAGGACTAGAGACACCACATCGGGTGTAGTGAGCTGTAGGGTAGGCTGTTCTAGATCGACTGCAGTCAAGGGTGGGGAGGCGGTGCTGGCAATGGCTGGGGGTGGAAAGGTTGATGGGGGGGCGCTGGTGAAGGGGGGGGGAATGCGATCGCATCCCAGGAAAGGAGTCGCGTTCCCGATTGCGCTCTCAACTCCGATCCCCCAAGCGGCAGGTGATGCTAGCACACCCAGAGCAAACGAGCCAAATCCACCGATCTGGGCGACACTGTAGATGATTGCACTACAACTAAAGCAGCTAGAGCTTCTGGGCATAGTTGCGACTTCTACTCCTAATTCTGAACAAATTTGGCGTTACTAGGAGAGGCAGATCGCTGGATTCTTGCCTCAATCCCCTGATTGTATAGCAGTAGTCACATTGCTTAGGACAAAATTGAGCGTGCACTTCGCACGCTCAATTTTGTCTGTCCTAACGAGCTTGGCTATTGCTATACTTGGCATCAAGCAGTATGCAAATACTATCGTCCTCCGAAGATTTTAGGTAGTCCTCCAGATGTAAGGATTTTTGAGCGCGAGGGTGGAACCCTCGCGCTCAAAAATCCTTACTTGTTTACCACTACCAGATTTTAAAGGATGACTTACCTTAAACCTTATTGGAATTAAAGCTCTAAAATGGAACTCTGACGTTGGGGAAGGGGTAGCAGGGTGAAAATCATGTATGAGGAACTGAGGAGTAAACCTCACGTTTTACAGAGTCTAACCAGCATGAGGCTTGAAGAATTTGAAGCGCTTCTGGTCAGCTTTGAGGTTGCCTGGCAGCAGTTTGTCGAAGAAACGTTTTACACTGGCAAACGTCAACGCGCTTATGGCGGTGGCAGAAAAGCGCAACTGGAGACCCTAGAAGATAAACTGTTGTTCATTTTGGTGTATTGTCGGCTTTATCCGACCCAGGCAGTGCAGGGATTTTTGTTTGGC